>Ga0315277_10000006_pt1 | contig 424416 bp, 439 predicted proteins | sample YL17G05_15_MG_FD_203695 | JGI IMG/M metagenome (GOLD analysis project Ga0315277, IMG submission 203695) | Sediment microbial communities from Yellowstone Lake, YNP, Wyoming, USA - YL17G05_15 | ecosystem: Environmental > Aquatic > Freshwater > Lake > Sediment | place: USA: Wyoming | collected...
GAGATAGAGTTTTATCTCTGAAACCCGCCTATTGATTTGCTGGTAGCCATGTCCGAAAGCGGCGGTCCCCCTCCGAGCGTGTTTCACATGCTCGAGAAGAACGTGGGACGCAAAGTGCTTGTTATCGTTGACCCTCAGTATGGTTACGAGGGAGTTTTAGCTGCTGTAACTCATGAACCCCCTGGACTATGGCTGTCCAACGCTTTTGCTGTTGTTCTTCGGGCAACTATAGCTCAACCATTTCCTCAAGTTGTGAGCAGAGAAGACAAGAGTGAGATTTTCGTTAATGTAAAGAATATTCAGCGGCTTGAAGTACTGCATAAGGGCAAGTAAAATTCTTTATTTCTTATGTGCCGAAGAACACTCTGCCTAGAATAGCGGCAAATATAAGCGCTACAGCGAGCACAACGACAAGTTCAGGGCGCACTTTGATTCCTTGGGTTTCTTCCTCAAAGAAGCGTAGCAGCCCAGCGCTTGCAGCGGGCATGGGTGACTTTCTTTCGCGTTTCTTTTCTCGACTCAATCTTCGTCCGCCTTGAAAGTTCAGTCATAATGGGTTGACAATTGCTAATTAATGTTGTGCCTATTCCAAAGTTTTATTTCTCCAGAGACGTGGTGATATAGACATCCCAGAGAGGTGTTAGTGTGCCATCGGCTCGCGAATCATACGATAAAACCTTTGAGCTACTTCAACAGCATCACAGATGGTTTAAGGAATCTATTCCGCTTATTGCTAGCGAAAATGTGCCAAGCCCAGCCGTCAGAGAAGCCCTATTGAGTGATTTTGGAAACCGTTACGCTGAAGGCTGGCCAGGTGAACGTGTTTACGCTGGCTGCGTGTACATTGACCAAGTTGAACTTGCCTGCATTGACCTGATGCAACGTTTGTTTAAAGCGGAGTTTGTGGACGTGCGCCCCATCTCAGGTGTGGTCTCTAACCTAGTTGTTTACACGGCTTTCACTGAACCCGGAGACGTTATGATGGCGTTGTCGATTCCCAGCGGTGGACACATAAGTATGGGCAAGAAAGATCTGGGAGGGACAGCTGGCGCTGTTCACGGTTTGGTTGTGGAGTATCTGCCGTTGGATTACAAGGAAATGAATATTGATGTTGAAAAGGCTAAAGAGAGAATTGCAAAACTGTTGAAGGATGGTAAGCCTCCGAAGCTTGTGATGCTTGGCGGCAGTGTTTTTCCGTTTCCTCACCCTGTTAAAGAGTTGGCTCCAGTCATTCACGATGCGGGTGCAAGCATTGGCTATGATGCTGCTCATGTAGCTGGCTTAATTGCAGGCGGGGTTTTCCAAGATCCACTGCGTGAAGGTGCTGATGTGGTTTCTATGAGTACTCATAAGACGTTTTTTGGTCCTCAACACGGCGGCGTGCTTTCATGGAACAAGTATGCGGACAAGATTAAACGAGCGACTTTCCCAGGCATGGTGAGCAATCATCACTTGCATGCGTTGGCTGGTGTGGCAATAGCTTGCGCTGAGATGTTGGAGTTTGGCGGCGATTATGTTCGGCAGGTTGTTAGGAATTCGAAGGCTTTGGGGCAGGCGCTTTATGAACGGGGCTTCAACGTGTTGGCTGAGCACAAGGGCTTTACCGAGTCACATGTGATTATCATTGACATAACCAAGCACGGTGACGGTGGAACCATTGAAGGACAACTGGAAAAAGCAAACGTAATCATCAACAGGAATCTATTGCCTTGGGACATCAAGGAGGGGCGTCACTTCATGCATCCTGGTGGAATACGGATGGGCACGTCTGAGGTTACGCGGTTGGGCATGAAGGAGAATGAGATGAAGGAAATCGCCGAATTCGTTAAGCGAGTCATCATCGACAAGGAAAACATGGACAAAGTGAAGGCTGATGTGGCGGGGTTCAGGAAGGACTATCAAAAGGTGCACTACTGTTTTGAAAACGCAACAGAAGCCTACGAGTACATCAAAATCCGCTGAAAAGACCACGATTTGGACAGGCCTTGAATGTTTAAGGGGTTTGGAGATGCACATCAAAGATTTTCAGGATATCATGGAGCGGATTTATTTTCATCGAGACTCTAGGCGTGGACCCACAGGCACGTATGATTGGTTGGTGGAGGAAGTGGGTGAGTTAGGTGAAGCCATGAAAAAAGATGATCGGAAAGCGTTGCGAGATGAGTTTGCTGATGTTTTGGCTTGGTTGGCTTCTTTGGCTAACGTGGTCGATGTGGATTTGGAAGCTGCCGCTTTGAGCAAATATAGTAGTAGATGCCCGAAATGTTCGCAGAGTCCATGTCGCTGTCAACTGTAGGTATTTGGATCCAATATGCACTGCTGGGTAGATTGTCGTCAGCGCTTGTTGGTTGTTTTGGTTCCTATTTTGAGGTTTAGCGCAGATGAAGCTAGGATTAACGCGGCGCCCATGTATTGAATCTCTGAAATATATTGGGAAAAGAACAGGGTCGCCCAGATCGTGTGTAGCAGTGGGTCGCCGAGGAGAAGTAATCCTTCAGTGGTCGGTGAGACCTCTTCCGTCTTAACATAGTTCAACAAGCCGTATGGAAGAACAGTGCTGAACAAGGCGAAAGAGAAAAGCAAAACCAACTGTGCGCTGTCTGGCGTTGCCAATCTCACAAGCAATGGGTTTTCGATGAAGCCGCTGAACACAAGCCATGCGACCAGTAGAAAAGGCAAGGCAAACATGAAAGTGTTGAACAAAACCTGGTATGGAGTGTACTCGTCTGACGGAGCCTGCCTTTTCAACCAGAGATAAATGGCGTAGAAGAACCCGGCTAATATTGGAAACAGAATGCCTGGAGTGACCTGCGGGTTTGCCGCCTGTATGCCTGAAACCAAGAAAGCTCCGATAACGCCTAAGAGAATTACACCTGTTTTGGCTGTGGACAACTTTTCTTTTCTGGTTAATTGTGAAATCACCGCAGTGAATAATGGTTGAGTATAAACTAATGCCACCGAGACTGGAATTGGCGTGTCGTATGCTATGGCGGACAGGCCTGAAAGCGTGAACATAGCGTAGATGAAGCCAATAGCCAAGAAGAATGGAACATTCTTCCTCTTGACGAACCGCAACTTGCGCCGGTACATCATCATTAACAAAATGATGAAAAACCCAAAACCCAAGCGGAAGAAAAGTTGTTCAAAAGTTGACATTCCCGTGTTCTTGAGCAGCTTGGAGAATATTAGGATGAAGCTGAAGCCTAAGGTTGCGACGGCAACGTAGCCCTGACTTCGGTTCAAAACGATGATCCATCCGAAAACCAAAAATGTCGAGGCTCTGCAAAAGGCTTTTCTTCAAAACCATATAGAAGATCGAGTTGGTGAAGAACCATGACGGGAGAAAAAAGGAGAGGACCAACTGAGATTTGGGGTGCAATGTGGGTCGGAGTCTTGCTCATAGGCTTAGGTATACTGTTCTACTTCGACGTGTTTTGGCCAGGCATTCTCATATTGATTGGCATCTTGATTCTCATCGGCGGCATCATAAACTGGACAACGGGCAGAAGATAAAGAAGGCGTAACGCATGTTTCGGACTCGAAGCCAAATCTTCTGGTACGTAATTGGTGCAGTCTTTCTGATACTAGCAGGCTTTTTGATGCTGTCTGGAACGGGATTTCCCTATGCATTACCAATCATGTTGGTGGTAGCAGGTGTCATCATCATTACAGCAGGAATCTTGCGGTTTTTACCCACTTTTCCAGCGTTTGTCGTGTTCCTTGTTGGTATTGTTGCCTTTGGCCTAGCCGCTTCTGCGCCTTACGGTTACACACCTTTCACATCAACGGAGACACATGAACTTACGACATCGCAAGCAACAGTCAAAGAAGCAACTGTGATGTGCTCGGTTTTCACGGGCAGCATAAAAGTCTCTTTCACAAGCAATGAAACCCTAATTTACCGAATGGTATTCACAAAGCACGGCAGCATCTTCTACCAACCCACAGTCAATTTCAACGCTTCAGTAGCAGATGAAAAATTAACCATAGGAGCTTCTTCCACAACCGTCACAGTAGACATAACGCTGAATCAAAACATAAGGAGCCGTTTTAACCTCACCACGACCACAGGCACGATACGAATAGAGGCTCCGACAACCGCATCAAGAGTTGAGAGAATGACTCTAATCACCACAACTGGTGAAGTCTGGGTAAACATGACAAACACGGCACACCTGCAAAACCTGGTCGCTAAAACCACAACGGGACAAGTAGAAGCTATCATCAAATCATCCCTCCAAACCAGAGACGCTACGGTCCAATTGACCACAACAACAGGCAGAGTCAAGCTGAACATGAACATAACCAACATAGAATCCGACATAAGAGCCTCAACCACAACTGGAACGGTAAACGCAGACTTGATTGGATTCACAACCTTAAGCCCATCACCAAATTTTCATGCACAAACCCAAAACTATGGCAACCCGACGTACAAAAAGCTAGACATCTCAGCCAGCACAACGACAGGAAACCTCGACATAACTGCCCAGCGCGCATAATCGGAGCAGATCATTGCTTCTCCAAATTATTCAGACGCTGCTGCCCTGCGCCCGTTAACTGCCAAACAAAAGGTCTCTTTTCGCCCTTTCTCACAACAACTCGCTCAGCCTCAAGCAGACGCAAATGATGAACAACAACACTATAATGAAGACCGCTCAAACCCACAATATTCTTGATGTTAGACTCTTGTTTCTCCAAAACCTGCAATATCCGAGTCCTCGCGCTTAGACCCAATTTCACATTGCGTCTGCGGGACAAAAACGCTCTGGGGTGGAAAACACGCTTCACCCTATGCACCTTCTAAGCAAAGTCCTTGAGGCTAACCTGCTTCGGTTTCTTACCTTCAAAAAGAGAATCGATTTCTTCCCGCACCATAACCAAACGTTGTGTGTAGTAAGATGGTAAACCATATTTATGGATCAAATGCTCTGCCGCTTCCAAGTACTTTTCAATGCCGCCTCTATAGACCGTCAATGTCAAAGCGCCGCCACACTCGGTGCACTTACCCTTCAATGGCACCCGCCTGAACTTCTTGTTGCATCCTTTACATCGAAAACCTTGAGTAGAATATGCTCGCAAGTTACCCGCTATATCACGCATGAAGTGAGTGGTCAGTACTTTTCTCGCAACTTTTCGAGCGTCAACCGCGTCAATCTTTTCCGCCAGCATCAATTGACTGTTTAGCTTGTCTGTCATCTTTTCCAGTTTCTTGTACATACTGTCCTTGTTGCCCATGTTAACATCTGAAACTGGCATCGTGTAGCCGTAACCTTCAAACTGGGCTTCCGAACCCAAGCGATGCTGGACCATGTCGATTAAGCCACTGACCTCCCTTGCAGAAGCACGCTGCAAAGTCTTCTCATAAAAAGCTAAAGGATAAACAGAAGCCACATCAACCTCATGGGCTTGACGCTGAACCTCCAAGGGATTAACCACCGGAATAATGAACAAAGGAGCATCCATTATTCCACCTATCTGAGCGGGCAAGTAAATCCGCGAAAAGTTTAGGATGGTGTCGAGTGCCAACATCAAAGCGTCTTCATCACCATCGCAGTCTCGACGCTTCGCCGAATGCCATAAAGGATGAGCATAACACAGGTTAAGACCCGTGAACCCCACGATTCTGCCCAGTATGCCGACGGACGTGTGTGGAGCCAAACCAATAATCAAGTGACCAATCAAGTCGTCTTCTTTCTTCACATGATATTGCGAAGGCACACCGTACACTTTCTCCAGCAGTTCATCCAAGAAATCGGCGACATGCACAAAGTATTCGGCGCATTTCAACGGAATAACGACGTCTTGAACCTTCAACTCGCAAATTTGCTTAGGTTCAGTCAAAGGCTCACCATTATGATCGTAGTGATAGCCCAACTCATGCAGTTTCTCAACAGAAACGCCTATCTCAGCAGGCCAAAAGTGCGTCAGAGGCGCGTTCGTTGCGTCAAACCGAATAGTACCATCCTTGAAGACCGACAAATCATGCTTGGCTCGCAAAAGTCCCTTCTCCAAGACTTCAGCAGACTTCGTTTCATTGGTTAATCCCTTGACGCCCTTAACTAGATCAGGAGGTGACATTTTCAATTTCTCACACGCTTGGCGCACAAGCACCCTCAAGTTAACCGTCTGCTTCTCAAAACTTTTAGCTGGGCTCCCACAAGCAGGGCACTCCTTCTCCCTTACCGTTCGTTTGCACTGCGGGCAAAATCTTTCAAGCATCGTTTCAACATTGCACTGAGGGCACTTTGTCTTGAACGTGATTTCACGGCACAATGGACACCTGCGCCTAATCAAGTCTACGGTAACACTGCCTTTCTCCATCGCCTTAACCAAGTTACGGTGAGAACCACCATCAAGTCCCACTGGGAAGAGCGCATGAACAAGCGGACGCATCTCTCTACGTTTCGCCTTCTCCGGTCGACCCATTCGAGCGCCTAGAAACGTAGGAGCCTTGTCTCGTACGATTATGCCAGAAAACTCCTCGATCATTTGTGGAACACTCTTGGAGTGAGAGACACTTAGTTTCGGCTGGTTCCAACCCAGACAAGTGGCAAGGCTCAGTGCATCATCGTTTGTTATCTTCATCTGGTTGCCCGATACGGTATGTGGTATGCAGATTATTTCCAACAGCTTCTTTATGGGCTCTTCCATCTGCCCCGTTACTTCTTGGACCTTGCCATTTTCAATCTTAACTTGCGAGTCAAGAAGCCAACAACGCAACTGGCTAAGATCCTCCGAAGAGATCTGGTTCCAGAAATATGTGAAGCGAGGATGCAAAGGCACCTTGAGACTCGCGGCGAGAATCAAGGCTTCATGAGCCTTGACGCCCACGCCGACACCATCATCTAGCAAACTTTGAAGCAAGCTCGGAGCAAGCTGCAATTTCGACGCTGCCTCCCCGACATCACCGTTGAAGCCTTGTTGAACTGCATACCTTAGTTCTTGAACCCACCATTCCTCAGTTATGCCAGCAGGATACAAAGGTCGGTTATTGTACAAAAAGTCGCCAAAACACACCAAAATGTCTCCAAGAAACAGAATCCGCTCAATCTGATCCTTAATAAATTCAAAATTCTCAAGCCCAACACGAACAACGGAGCCGCCTTTAAGCCGAACAATCGGTCCCTCAATGGAATCAACAGGGAGAACAACCCCCGCCTTGCCCGGTCCTTCGATGCGCAGTTGAGTGCCTGCGGCAAGAAAACGTTGAACAACCAACATGGTGGCGGGGTGCACGCCTAGGGCTGCCAGTCCAGTGTTTCTTGCTCTTCCATAACGAAGCCTGAAGCCACCTCTACGTGATGGAAAAGAAAACACAGGCCGCCCGGCGATAACATCCTCCATGAAGCCCACGGTTTTCTTCTCCTGGATCTCCCTTATTCTTCTCAGCCATTCCCATCCCTCTATTCCGAGTTTCTCAATTACTGTCCATGCTTTCATGGACCGTCCGATGACGCCGTCGTTGACAACACGGAGGGCTCCTCCACGCACACGGTTCGTTTCAACACGGGGCAAGTTCCGAAAAGACGAAACCTCAAATGGGTCAGACTCGATGCCTGTCACCTCGACTGGCAAAGATTCCAAGGCATTCCTCAGTTCCTCATCTGTAACTTTGTATTGGAACCGCCCAAGAGTGCGTTCGAAGAGGCGCAGTTCCTCTATGAAACGAGCAATTTCATCGGGCGTAGGCTTATAACGATCTAAACCTAACAAGCGTCGAACAAAGTCGGTCACAACCAGTGTCAACGCCTGTTCAGTTCCGCCCGCAGACCTGATAGGACCAGCAAAATAAACAGCCAGATACTTGGTTTTGTCAGGATTCTCTTTGATGATGACTTTGGCCACACCCTGTAACGGTGCGGCGGTTATTCCCTCCGTTAAAATGGCCAGTGCCGTCCTGATGGCTTGCTCAGCCGCTTCCTGTGGGCGAAGATGCCCAAACTTCCCATAAACAGTTTCCTCAGCGATCTTGAAGGCTAATTCTTCTCTCGGCATCGTCTCGCTCAGCTCGCGTATGCTCTCTGCTACACCGAGCGGTCCAACGAGTCCTTCGACAAGACCCGCAAGATCTTTCGCAACATCGATTTCCGGGAAAGTAACTGGGTCTAGTCCCTTTTCTCGCGCTTTTTTCGCTACATCATATAGTTCATTGAGGCGATTCTCTAGAGACGCTGCGTATTCTTGGTACTCTTTGCTCATCTTAATACTCAAGCATGTTCCTCACAGATGGCAGAAAGAAAACTATCTTGTCTTAACGCTTCTTATGAGTGCTTTGAGCTTATCTCTTGTGCTGCTTTGTTCTTCTGTGACGTTGCCAGTGACTACAACGTCGGCTCCAGCGCCAATAATTCTCTTTACCTGATGACCGGTTCGAATCCCGCCTCCAACAATCAAAGGAATGCTAATCATACTCTTCACCATCTTTATCATGCCAGGAGGCACTGACTGCTTCACTCCTGAACCCGCCTCCAAATACACGAAACGCATGCCCAGATACTCAGCTGCCAAGGCATGGGCCGCCGCAAGCTCAGGCATGCTGAATGGAATAGGAAAAGCACGGCCCATTACACTCGCTGCTCCTCCCTCACCCACGATAATATAGCCTAATGGCATAGGTTCTAACCCAAGCTTCTTAACTAGTGGCGCACCCAAAACATGGGCACCAATAATGAAGTACGGGTCGACGGAGTTGAGAAGCGACATGAACCATACAGCGTCAGCGTATCGGCATAAGCCCGTTATGTTGTTTGGAAATAGAATGACAGGAACTTTGACGGCTTTCTTAATGGCTTTTACCATTTCCTCCAACTGTGAAGTCGATGTTATTGTTGATCCGCCAACCATAATCGCGGCAGTCTGGCATTTCTCAGCTTCCCGAGCCGTTTTGGCCGCTTCTTCAGGCGGCACCTTCTCGGGATCGAGAAGTGTGACGTGAATGGTCCCGTCACGCATAATCTTGTTGAGAAGATATTTTTCAACTCGCCCAGTCATTGCTGATCCGTCTTCGGCTCGGTTGTGGTTGACACGGAGGATGCTGATGCGGGAGTTTTGGTGGTTATGGTAGCTGTTCCTGCGTACCATTTGTCCATGAATTGGCTGTAGACATCAACATCATCGTAGGCTGGTTTAGTGGGCAACTCACTAGTTAATCCACAACTTCCACACCGCAAAATGGCACGTTGTTCGCTCTTCAAGATTTCAACTCTGATCGACTCTTTGCCACACTTTGGGCAAGTGAAAACCTTAGGCAACCTCTTCTTAGGAATACGAACTACCTTTCTTCGCCGTCTCCCCATATCACACATTCTCCAAGCAATGGTTCACCGAACTATCCGTTCTGACCAACAGTTCATGCGCATCACAACTTAAATATTTGCGCACCCACGCACATACCAAACATAGCGGCAGCGCGACAGCAGGATTGGACTCCATGTTACTAACAAAAGAAGCCTTTAAACTTGACTTGCCCCTCACCACAACACGCCTCAAACGCTTCATAAAAGACTACGTCAGAAAGACAAAAGCCAAGGGAGCAGTGTCAAACATATCAGGCGGAATAGACAGTGCGACCACCGTTGCCATTACATCATTAGCATTAGGCGGCAGCAAAGTACTGGCGCTATCTCTGCCGGAAAAAGAAACACGCAATCCAACCGACATCAAACACACAAAAATGCTGGCTGAAGAATTCGGTTTCAACCTAGAAACAATAGACATAACCAACGTGCTCGAAGCCTACTACAAATCCATTCCCACTTTCGATCCAAGAGATGTCTTGAGCAAAGGAAACATCAAGGCCCGAGTACGCATGATATTCTTATACTACTATGCCAACCGACAGAACCGCATAGTCGTAGGTAGCTCAGACAAGTCTGAAACTATGATGGGATACTTCACAAAGTGGGGCGACATTGCAGCCGACATATCACCATTGATGGACTTGTACAAGACGCAGGTTAGGCAACTTGCCACGCACATTGGAGTCCCTCCAGAAATCGTGGGGAAACCGTCTACGCCTCAGCTCTGGCCAGGGCAACTCGCCGAAAGAGAATTAGGTATTAAGTACGAAACCTTGGACCTTGTTCTGTTGGGACTCGAAAACTTCATGTCTCCAGAAGAAATCTCAGAGCAGTTGAACCTACCTGTCAAGCTTGTAGCCGATGTCAAGACCCGCTGGTTGTCCAAAGAACACAAAAGGCGCGGGCCACTAACCATGAAAATGGAATACCGAACCATTGGAACAGACTTTAGGCTACCATACACGCTGCCCTAAACGCTTTTCTATAACAAGATAAAATGAGGATAGCCGAGATAGGAGAGAAAAAAGATGCCTAATGAAATAACGATAGCGCTAGGACAGATTTCCTGCAAAGTTGGCGACAAAAAGCACAACATGGAAACAATGAACAAAATCATAAACCAAGCTAAACAGAGAAAGGCTGACCTTGTTGCCTTTCCAGAACTTTCCTTAACAGGCTACGTAGTCCGGGACAGAGCCTACGAGTTAGCGGAACCAGTGCCTAACGGTCCTTCAGTACGTCAAATTGAAGAAATCGCAAAGAAAGAAAATGTACACGTCATTTTTGGAATGATAGAAAAAAGCGCAAAAGCAAGCGCTGTTCTACACAACACTGCCGTTTTGATTGGTCCTAAAGGATACATTGGTAGGTACCAAAAAATGTACTTGCCCACTCACAGTGTTTTTGAAGAAAAACGCTACTTTCGCCCAGGATATCAAACGCCAGTTTTTGAAACAGAAATTGGCAAGCTTGGAATGTTCATCTGCTACGATGTGTATTTCCCAGAGGTTGCAAGGATGTTAAGCCTCAAGGGAGCTAAGCTCATGGTCTGCATATCAGCCTCGCCTTCAGTGCGGCGAGGATTCTTCGAAACGTTGACAACAGCAAGAGCCATGGAAAACACGGTGTTTGTAGCCTTCGTCAATCTAGCAGGCATCGAAGATGGTCTACAGTTCTGGGGAGGCAGCCGCATCATCGCGCCAAGCGGAAACGTAATTTCACAGGCTAAATATGATGAAGACGATTTGATCACGGCAAGAATCAACTATTCAGACTTGACCCGTGTGCAAGCTTGGGTTCCAACCCTACGTGACCTCCGACCAGAAATCTTCAATTCGCTAAGAGAAGAAGCTGAAAACCTCTAAAGCTTGTAACGCGATATGTTCAAATCACGCGTGACATGTGACATCACCGTATCACGCTTTCTTGAATGCTTTCGCAGCTTTCTCGATGCGGATAAGAGCATCTTCCAGTTTGTCGTAACCAGCCGCGTATGAGAGCCTTATGTATCCTTCACCGTTTTTTCCAAAGGCAGAGCCGGGAACCGTTATCACTCTCGCATTGTTAACCAAATATTCTGCAAACTTTTCAGAAGACGTCCCGAAGCCTTTGATGTTTGCAAACGCGTAAAATGCTCCTTCAGGGAGATCGCAGCGGAAGCCCTCAATCTCGTTCAAGCGAGAAAAGACGAGTTTGCGTCGCCTATCAAACTCCGTAACCATATTCTTAACAAAATCCTGCGACCCATTCAAAGCGGCAAGAGCCCCATACTGAGCTGGACCGTTAACGCAGGCAACACTGAACTGATGCGCCAACATCATGGGCGCAATAAGCTCCTTGGGACCATAGGCGTAGCCGATTCGAAAACCCGTCATGGCATACGTTTTAGAAAACGAGCCAACAACAATCGTGCGTTCTCGCATACTTGGAAAACTAGCCAAGCAGTAATGCCGAGCATCGTCATATGTGATTTTCTCATATACTTCGTCTGAAATCACAATCAAATCACGCTCCACTGCAGCCTTTGCCAAGCCCGACAAATCGGCATGCGAGAAAACTGTTCCCGTTGGATTATTTGGTGAATTCACGATGATCATGCGCGACTTTTCTGTGATGTGTGATATCACAGCTTGCGTATCTAGACTGAAACCCATGCCTTCTGCAAGGGGGACGTTAACAGGCACACCATCTGCGATGTGTACACTCGGTTCATAGCAGACAAAACCTGGGTCAGGAGTCAGTACCTCTTCGCCTCGATTGACCAGTGCTTGCATGGCCAGGAAAATTGCCTGCGTACCTCCAACGGTTATGAGTATTTCCGTGTTGGGATCGTAGGTGAGACCATAGTCTTTTTTTGCTTTCTTTGCTAAAGCTTCGAGTAGCTCAGGCACCCCTGCTGTTGGAGTGTAGTGGGTTTTGCCTTCGTCCAACGCCTCTTTTAGGGCCTCCAAAACGTGAGGTGGAGGACTAAAGTCAGGTTCCCCCAATCTTAGACTTATGACATTTGGAATATTGTTGGTTTGAGAAAACATGCGTCTAATTCCCGACGGCTGAACCTTCTTTAGGCGACCTGCGGCCTCGACCCGAACCAAGCTCAACTGCACCCCCAGAGCTCCACCCTAGAGTATGATGTGCTCAGCATAAAACGTTTACATTTGTCATGGTGCCAACCGCAATTCTTTTCAACAGACGTATACAAAACTGTATCCAGGCAAAGCATGACGGTGGGTGCCGGACTGTCAGTCAAGGAAAACGTTCAAAAATGGCTAAAACGCTCAGCAAACGACCCAATAATAAAAATACTTGTAAAAAACAGCAATTTGACAAGAACACAGTTGGAAACAATCTTAATTGACTTTTTAGCCACAAACGTTTCGGAAAAAGCGTTAACTAACGAAGAAAAAGCCTCATTACGCGTATCTAAGGCAGAAATAAGCCGCGGAGCCTTCAACCATACATTGAGGCAAGCAAGGAAGAACATCATTCAATCGATATATACAATATTGCTCTTAGGGTATCTAGGAGTCTTCGATGACCCTCGCCTAGACCAATATCTTGAAGCCGCAAACAAGCTAAAAGACTATGTAAACGCATACCAGAATGTATTGACCAATGGGGCACTGGCCGAAGAACACGTGAGAATTGTCAGCATGCTGCGTGAAGAGCTTGAACACAGCCTCGATAGACTATCCGGCTCCAAATCTTTGTCAAAAGTGTGATGTCACAAATCACAACCACGTAGTTTTTGCTGATGGTACTCTGCGTGACCGAAGTATCGATAAACATGCGCTTAGCGTCAATTTACCATAAATTTAATTAAGATGTTGCACATGCTGATTGTGTGATTTGTGATGTCACACCAGTTCGTTGGCTATTATCATGGTTCATTTGTGATATCCCGGGCTTCTCTTGGTATCACGTTGACATCACAGATCTGTCACAGCATTATAGCCTGGAGGAAGCATTTTGGTTTTTGACGCAACTTTGATTATTACTTCTGTTCTCCTGTCATTAACCATCGTTGTCACTTTGTTGTACTATGGACGCATTAGACGAGTTTCCAGGGCTTATGAAGAAGCGAGGAGTGTGGTGGGCGACGTAGTCATTAGCTTTGACAAGCAACTGCAAAGACTGGGCGAACATGTCGAGGTTTTAATACATAAGGTTGAGACGCAGACTGGAAAAAGTGAAAGACTCGCTTCGCGCTTGGACGAACAAGAAAGGAGTTTTGAAGCGCGTTTTGCTGATGCCATGCCAAAAGCGGCAAAGTCTCCCGATATTGAGGTCGTGAAGGCTGATTTGCAGAGCCTTAAGACGCAATTGCAGAAATTGGCCAAGGCTCATGAGGAGTTGAAGGAACATGCAGTAGCGGTGTCGGAGGCTCAGATTGAAACAGCTATTCCGATCAGACGGGAGCGTGCTCTAGCTCCCTTGACTGAGACTGAGCTTCAAGTGTTGGAGTTCGTTGCCGCCGCAGGAGAAAACACTGCCCCAGAGATAAAGGCCGAGATCAAATTGACGAGGGAGCATACGGCTCGTTTGATGAAGAAGCTTTATGAAGAAGGCTATTTGGAACGTCGCTCTGAGAAGACTCCTTACGCGTATAGGGTTAAGGAAGAAATGTTGGAGTTTCTGAAGAAAAAGGAAGTAAAAGCGTCTTAACGTGAGTCTTCCTGAGTTATGGTTCCGCCTATTTCTTTGAGCTTCTTTAGTTTTTCATCCATTTCAGAATGAGACCTTGACTCTTTCAACCCATAGTCAACTTTCCCTTTCATCTCAACGTACTCTGGGTAATGCGTAACCTTGACGGGCACTGCAAACCTGATTTTAGGTTCAGATATGAGTAATGCTTCGCCCACGTCGAGCATTTTTATTTCGGTGTCGCTGTATTCCAGATAAGGTGTATTTTCGGTTAAGTACGTTCTGTCTTTGCGCAGTTCAGTTTTCATGATCACTTTCGTCCACAACTCAGCGAAAACGTCGAAATTAATCCTCGACGGCCTCGGAGTCACCGCATTCAGTCCAACTCGATACTTGCGGTACGTAAGTGCGATGTCAGAAAATATTGTTCTCGGTTTGTTTGGATCAAGAAACTCATGCGCCTCCTCAAGCGTTATGAGAAGCGTGGGGAGCTTCTGCCATTCCTCGTAATTTTCTTCCCAAGTGTGTTTATAATGTTGAGCCACCGCAGAAGCCGTAAGACCTGTGATCCTGTTTTGTTCCTCAGAACTTATCCCTGAGATGTCTACAAGGCATGTTATACCCTTGCATATATTCTGTGTAACATTGTCAACAAAGCTGTATTCTGAAGCTGGAAAGAGATCATGAGAAAGCGATGATAACTTCAGCATCAGCGCCTCAATCACGTGTTTCATCTTGTAGTCCGCGAGCCTTCCAACTCCGGCATGGCCCTCTGCACCATAAGCCTCACGTGCCTCCTCTATCCACACTTTACCGAGCTTTTTGTGGAGTTTGCGCGCAAGCCTGAACTGAGGAAGCCCGATGTCAGGGAACAGAGTAAGCAATTTTTCAGGCGTGATTGTGTAAAGACCCACAGTCATTTTCCCATCGCGGGCGGAATAGTATTGGACTTTGCTGTGGAACAACGGGTGATCTCTTAGTCCTCTTTGCGGTTTAATTCCCTTTCCGTCAAGAAGCTGACCAGCAAAGTCAAAAATGAGAGCCACCGTTTTAGGACTGTAGTCGATGAGTTGGGCGTTTAGGATTAGTTCGGTGTTTGTTTTTCCCGAGCCAGTCATTCCAAACATGCCCATCATTAAGGGTATGGCCTCGACATTGATGCCCGCTGAGCCCAACAGCTGCTCTCCTGAACGGAGACAACCGACTTCCAATTCTCCAGAGAGTCTGAGCACTGAACAGTCTTCTTCGCTGGCAACATAGACTTTGTCTCTGTAGTTGGGGTTGAAGGTTGGCGAGCGTACTCTGTTGGTTCTCTTTTCCAAGAAAAGAATTGCCTCGACGCTTCGAAAGGCAGAGTATGGACCAAAGGCTTCTTTGCCTTCAGCTTCACGCAGCTGTTCTATGGTGTCAAGTGTGGAGCTACTTTCAGAATTGACAACCCTTGCGTAGAAGCTCCTTTCGCCCGAGTCTATTCGCACGATTTGCCCAAAAGAGAGACTGAGCCCTTTATTGAGGAAGAAAGAAATCGAATCTCCTTTCGTTCCGCACACGAACCCTATAGGTTCAGGTTCAGATTTGCCCATCCCACCACTCCCATTGAAACGCGTACTTTATCCCATGTAGCTCATCAGCGAAGCTGCAGGTAAGCTCTTCGCTACGCAAGGTTTCGAGCAAACCCGCTTTTGATAACCTTTCCTCGATTTGATCATAGTACGAGAGCAACATGGAGTCAGAAGGTGCAGAAAACTCGTGTGCAAGCCACAACGAAATAGGATATCCGAGACATCGAGGATCTTCTGCAATCGCTGTCAGAGGAGACAGCACGTCGCTTACTCCCTGGCTCGTCAAATACTCCATCACGTCACATCGGAAAACACGAGGATTCTCTTCACACAACTTAATGATTGATATGTCCCCGTAGAGACTCTTGTTCTTGTCAGCTTCCTTGATGGGATGATAAACCCAAGTACCCGAAGGAGAAAGCATGTGCGTAGCGGCTATGAAATCCCTGCCTTTTTCATCATGAAGCGAGGGAGAATTCTTGCTGATTGCCAGCAATTTAACATTGTCTTTCTCACATTTTTCGTACAATGACACTCGAAACTTGCTTTCTCCGCCAAAGTATCCCCCACCATCCAGCAAAAGGTATGTGCCACGCACATCCTCATGTGCGTAGCCCGAAGAGAATATACCGGCAGTCAGAAGCTCTAAGGCCATGTGACTTTCAAGCTCTATCCTGAGATCATGCAGGAAGTCTCTGCGAACACGCGAGTCACCGACAACGGTGCACACCCTTTCCCTAAAACCCCACTCTACATTGCGCTCCTTGACTTCGACATATGCTGGGCGCATAAGGTATATCCCCCAGTTATTTGCCCTCTTCAAGGTTCTCGTGGAACAATCAACGGCCAGGAACCGAGCTTCACAGTTGTTCATTTTCTTTAAGGGTTTGAACTTTGACGCATCAGGTTTAACGGCGATAACTGGTTCTTGCTTTGCTTCCGCATTTTCTACAATCCTACCCTTGTCGACGTATAACCTTAGCTTTCGCTCCATCTCATTGATGTCCATCGTGATTTTTTCACTCATGAACGTCGTCTCCTTCAATAAACTACGCACAACTTAGAGGGTTTCTATCGTTTAGGATTGAACTCGTTTACTTATTATCCTTTGTGAGGCTTAAAGCACTCTCTGTCTTGTACGCCACGAGTCGATAGCGTTTGCGGTTTGACAATCCAGTCTTTGTCAATATTCCTCTCCCGGCCATACGCGTCAAATAAGTGGAGACCACACTCAAGGACACCGGTTCCTTCAATTCCTGCTCATACACGCCTTGAACATCCTTCGCTGAGAACCAAACTATTGGAAAATGTTTCTCCACGATCAATCGCATCTTCTCAAGTTTAGGCAATTCCGAAATCGATTTGACCTCGCTGAGGTTAACACTTGGCATCCCACCAAGAAGCTCCACTATATCGAGTAGACGGAGCGCCTTGTCTCTTGTAACCTCACCGTCAAACGTAACAGTATACTTGTTTCCACCACCGTCGAAGACTTCAACTCGCATCTTCTTTGCAGGCATACTGACCACGAGGCTGTTAACAGTTTAACACTTCACAAGTTATAGAATTTACGGTGAAAATAGACAAAGAAGAAACTCAAACAAAGCTCCATCAGGCAGAACAAGAATGCTTTGTCCCTACTCGGAATAACAGAATTAACTTATGCTGAAATCATGACAGAGAAACTACGCACATCCCAGTGCTGTTTCTCCAGTGGAAATGAAGGGGTCGTTTAAACTAAAGAATCAAGACCGGATTTAGGTCATTCGCGCAAAACAACTGTTCTTTAGGCGGTGTTCGTCTAAGGTTTTCTTAAGGTTAACAGAATGCTAACGTTCTTAGGAGGAGAGTCTGTGAGGGCTGGGCTTTGGAATGTGCGTAGGAACTTGGACGTTCTTTTGAGCTTGACCCACTCACCCCTCCATTTCCTGTGGACTCTGTGGGATTGGGAGGAGTGCGGCGGACAGGTTGGAAGTTTTTCATTCCGTTGGATTCGTCACTGCTGCCGGAGTTCTCACTAGTTTCTTTTGCCAGCTCCTCCAATGGAAAGAGAGGGGTATGGGTCCCAACTTGCATCCTGTTTCAAGAACTGATTTCTATTCTCTCTAATTTTGGAAGATTTTAACTGTCTGTTTAGTTTTTTGTACGGGAGTTCTTATGCCTAAAATTCGTTGTCTGGTATGCGTTTTCGGATATAGACTGAGAGAGCGAGGAGGCCCAGCTTGAACGATACTGATGTGCTCGATTGCGTATTCGACGCTTTTCTTAAAGGAGTCAACATCTTCACAAATCGAGAGGTCTTGCGGCATGATTATGTGCCTGAAGCGTTGCCTCATCGCGAAGAACAGGTTCGATTTCTTGGTGAAATGGTTGCACCAGTCCTCAAGGGTGAAAGAGGTTCGAACATTTTTGTGTATGGAAAAACAGGTACAGGCAAGACCGCGGTCATGAGGTACGTATTGAAGAGGTTAAGCCAGAAAGCAGCTGTCCTCGGTTCACCAGTTAAGGTTTGTTACGTTAACTGCAGGGTGGCTGGCACTGAGTACCGCGTGTTCTCCAGCCTCTGTGACGCCGTTGACGCGCGGGTTCCCTTTACTGGCTTGGCGCTTGGTGAGGTTTTCGATCGCTTTAAGAGGGGTTTAGATGTCTCGAAGCACGTTTTCATAGGCATTCTAGACGAGGTCGACGCGCTGGTCAAGATGAGAGGCGATGTTCTGCTGTACGAGCTGACACGTATCAATGAGGCTCTAAAACGCAGCAAAGCAACTGTGGTTGGCATCTCAAATGATTTGCGTTTCAAAGAGTTCTTAGATCCTAGAGTCTTAAGTTCATTAAGCGAGGAAGAAATAGTTTTCAAACCCTACAATGCGGCGGAACTACAAGACATCTTATTTGACAGAGCTAAGATGGCCTTTCATGAAAGCGTTGTTTCAGATGGAGCTGTCGGCTTATGCGCTGCTCTAGCGGCTGCAGAGCACGGAGATGCAAGACGTGCGTTGGACCTTCTACGCGTCGCAGGTGAACTGGCGGAGCGCGAAGGAGCCTCTCAAGTGAATGAAAATCACATTAAACAGGCAGAAAAGAGGATTGAGCACGACCGCATAAATGAAGCGCTGAGAAATCTGCCTTTCCATTCCAAACTCGTCTTGTGTAGCGTCTACCTACTCTCTAGGTCTCAAGTTCAGCAGGTTACGGGAAATATCTACGAAGTATACAGTGAGCTTTGTGGGCAATCTGGTACTGCCCCGTTAACTCAGAGACGTGTTAGTGGGTTGATTAATGAACTCGATGTTATAGGCGTCTTAAATACGCAAGTGGTCAATATGGGGCGTTATGGGCGAACCAAGAAAATTCGTTTAGGAATAGCCTCAAGCGTTCTGAGAGGCGTGTTCACCGATGATGAGAGAATTAACGGTCTCTTTGCCTACTCTCCAAAGCATGTAACCGCGTTCTAATGACAGAGGTTCAGCAAGAGCCTGTTAAGTCTGTGCTGATTCAGCCATGAAACTCAGTGTAGTAACCTGCAGAGTCTGAAGGTCAACTATTGGAACGATTCCAGGTGTTGGTTCCAAGCCCATTTTGCTTTGGTACTCTGTTTTTCCTTGCCAAGCTCCGGAGTTCACCACGAGTACGCCACGGTATCTGTCGTGAGCTTGCACATGGACATGGCCTGCGTGAAAGATGTCGGGAACCCGTTCTATAACCAAATGGTCCCGTTTTCCTGGTGCAATCGGCGTGCGTTGACCATAAATTGGCGCCAGATGTCTGCTTTGAAGTAATATTTTCATGGCCTTTTCTGGCGTCGTGAAGCTTGCGTTTGGTGAATTGGCGATGACATCGTCGAGGCTCCGTCCATGGTACACTAGGAGTTCTACACCGTGGAGGCTTATTGAACACGGGTTTCCTAAAGAGTGCACTTTTCTCGCTTCATAGATTGGTTCAGCATAGTCTTTGGGTAGCGCAGGTTGAGGCAGCGCCTTTCGGGAGGCATCGTGGTTTCCTGGGGTGACTATCAGTTCTATGTAATCAGGAATCTGTTCGAGGTATTTTGAGACCGCACGGTATTGCCGATGAATATCGTGTATGAGGAGCTCCTTCGTCTGGTTAGGATATATGCCAACTCCATCCACGAGGTCTCCAGCAATTACCACGTACTTCACGTAGCTGGCTATTTCTCTCCAGCGTGTGTCCCCAAGTTTCCCGTTAAGCCACAAGAGGAAACGATTGAATCCTTCACGCATAAACTGGCGGCTTCCAACATGCAAGTCTGATATGAGCGCAGCGTACACGGGCTCTGACGCCTTACGGGGCGTCTTCTGCGGTATATCTGGAAAGAAAATGTCCTCGAGAATGAGAAGGTCATTTCGGGTTTTCGTGGCGCTTATGCAGACAACTTGATCCAAAAGCAACGCTTGGGTCCTTTCCCGAACCGAACTGTCAAGGTCCGCATAGACTAGCACGGTAACGGTTGCCTCCTCATCTTCAAGCCGCAGGAAGGTTCTCTGTTTGGATTCGCGCTTCTCCGTCAACATTCCAATGACTTTGACCTTCGCGTTTGCAGGTGCTCTGAGCGCTTCAGAGATTGATGTAGCATCCTTGGCGTCCATTCTCTGCCTTAAGAACTTTTGCAACCGTCTGAAACGATCTAAGAAGTATTCTTGATACTCCTCAACCGACCCGGTTGTGCTCAGCGTGCTGGTTGGATCATCCAGAACTTTGATGTCAGATTCAATTTCTTGTGCGTGGGGCTTGAATGATTCTCTCTTCGACTCAAGAAAGGGTTCCGTGACCGGTGAAGGCGTAGCAGTTACTTCTTTCTGATTTTTGCTGATGGGAGACATGGATTCCTCAAGAGAGTGTCGACTTATGAAAAGTGGTTTTTGCCCAAGCTCATCCATTCTTCCGATGATTTTTTCCATCAAAGAGACCGGGTCTTCGGTTTTTGACATTGTTTCGAGCAGGGCGAAGGCTTCACTGTCAAGCTGGTACCCCGCCTCAATAGTGTATGAAATAGCTTTTTGAAGCCGCTCGCTCACAGTCCAAGTCTCCCAATCTCTCTTCTTTGGAACTACAACAAAGCCTTCTCTTAGGTCTCCTATCAATTCTGTTTTTCGCTTCTTGTAAAGGCAGCCTATTAAAGCTGCAGCTACTGCATCAAAACGAATGTTCAACTTGTTTATACTAAGACTTGACTTTTCTCGTTTTGCTACAAATATCCAGTTGCCAAACAATTTATTTATATGGATACATATCTTGCTTGGGGGTTTGTATGGAGCTGCGGAAGGTTCAGCGAACTGGAGGCGGCACTTTTTTTGTATGCTTGCCTAAAAAGTGGGCTGAGCGCAATCGACTTGAAAAAAGTTCATCCGTTGCCTTGTCTGAGACTGCTGATGGTCGGCTTGTTGTAGACGCGAAGTATAGTGCAGAGCGGGTGATGCAGGTTGCTGTTATTCATCCTTCGCCTCTGCTTGATCGTGAGATCATGGGTGAGTATTTGCTCGGTTATGATATTATCCGAATCGAAACCAAGGATCGGATGAGTTCGGAGGATCGTGAACGCGTTAAGAAGTCGTCGAGCCGCCTCATTGGTTTGGAGATAGTTGAGGAGGATTATTCGAAGATCGTTATGCAAAGTTTGCTGGAGTCTTCGGCTTTTGCCCCAGACAAGATTCTTCAGCGAGAGCATTCTATCGCGTCGAGTATGCATCGAGATTCAGTTACCGCCCTGATTGAGAGTGATGAACACTTAGCCAAGAATGTGGTTGCCCGTGACATTGAGGTAAACCGCTTGTATTTTCTCTTGGTTCGCATTTTGCGAACAGTCATTCAAAACCCAGGGTTGAGCGAAAAACTGGGCATCCTACCCATCGACTGCTTGGACTACCGCTTGGCCGCAAGCCTTGTTGAGGCCATTGGGGACAAGTCTGTTCAGTTGGCTGAGTTGACTGTTGAATTAGGCCGGGCGAAGATAGCAAAGGATTTGGCTCAGCAGTTGTTGCGGTTGCATAAGATCGCTTTTGACGCACACGAGAACGCGTTGAAGGCAATGTTTGCACGGGATATCGCCTTGGCTGAAGCTGTTAGAGGTGAACGCAAGACCGTTGAGAATTTGGTTAATGAAGTTGAGTCTATGGTTCACCGGAATTACTCAAACGTAGCGCCTCAACTGCTGGCAGCAGCGTCTTTGATACGGCAGATCTACGACCACGGATTAGATGTAGCCGACTTGGTTATGCCAAAAATGTTGTAAAATGAGGATTTAGCTGTATTCTCTGAATGTGTGGTTGCACTTTGTGCATCTGAAGAACTGGGTTGATGATTCGTCGCTTCCTCTGGTTTGAACCTGCCAGACATAAGCCAGATTGTTGCCGCATTTAGGACATTCGATGCGCACTGTGGGCAAGACTCTCAGTTTCTGCTCTTCTTTGCTGATGACTGCTATGGTCTCTTGTGGACTGTGTTCAATGACCCTTGGAATGGGCTTTATCGCTCTTGCAGATCTGCGTTTCTTGTAGCCGCATTTTGGGCAAGCCATTACTAGATTTGGTTTTTTTTCCTCTTGGCCCTTCTTTGGTACAAGTCTTGTTCCACACTTTGGACAAAATTCCATGGGACTATTGCCCCTGTATAGTTGGAGTCTTAAACCTCTTCGTTATGTCGAGTCTTTTAAACCTTATGCACTTCCTAACCCAGAGGCGATTATGTGTGCCACGCGTAGGGCTTCGGGAATGTTGCTGCGAGTAGACGTGCTTCTCAAAATTCGCTCAGCCGTTTCTCTTGAGACTCCAATAGTGTGGACATAAATGGGTTCTTCCCCTTCTCGAGTGCGCACCTTGATCATTTTGCCCGCTTTCACGATGGCTTTCCATCTTCTCCCGGGCTCTGGCAGGTTCTGTAACGCCTTCTTTATGTCCTCGAAGTCAGGTCTGTCTCGTGTAACAGCGATTATTGGCAGCCTCACTTTTTCATGCAGTTCCTTCATGTCGACAATGTTGAAGCCCGCTAGGGTGACGCCGTTTAACATCACCACACGCAGTTGAGGATAATGAGGCGAGTGAGTTATCATCTCGACAAGTTTTTCTGTGGCGTCCATACCGTCGACTTGAACTCTAGTGTGCATGAAACCATCAAGCCAGTACCCGCCTCTGAAAACCACTCCTACTACATCAACTGTCTCTTTGGAGTGGGGTGTGAACACGCCGTCATCTATGCCCAACACTCGAATCTCAGGTTTAACTGCGCGAATTTTGGCTGTGCCGACGCTCTTGTGGCTATTTTCGTTCATGTTCCACGCCGATTTTTTCCAGAATATTGTGCAATAGAACCGCGAATGCTTGGACTGCATCGTCTTCCGCTTTGCCCAACGTTTCGATGCAGTCTTCAAACTCATGCATGTCTTGAAGCCAAGCAAAGACCAGCAGTGCTTCGGCGGCGTTTCCTCGAGTGTGCTTATCAACTCTGTGAGGCAGAAACTTGCGCAGTCCAGATTTTTCAACTGCCTCGGCTAAGACTTTATTGTTGACTTTGGCTCCCGTTGGGTGTCCATGCTTCTGTGACATAGCTAAGGAGTAAACAAAGTTCACGTAGGCGTCGCCTAGGCTCGCTAAGCCCTTGTCCAGAAGTAGCTCCTGTAGACTGTCATAGCTTTTCAAGGTTGGCGCGGAACGAGTCATTTCGTTTGCCATTCTTTCAACGCTTTTTCAAAACCAGTTCGAAACTCTCGGTTCCGATGCCTGACTTTTTCAGCTGCCTCTTTCAGAGCGGTTTCAGGTCTCTTCTCAGGCCTGCGTTTCTCTTTCATTCTCACGTACACTACAGGGTTCGAGATCAACGGATGCTCGATGCTGTAGCCGCCTATCTCAACAGTCTCGTCTTCTAGCAGAGCCTTCTGAAGTACGTTGCAGAACGTGTGTCCCTCACCTATGATTTCGATGCGCATTTCATCTGGAGTCTTTTTCAAAACTTTGATGTCCATTAGATTTCACCCTTGCCGTAATCCTGCGCTGTTTTTCGCCTTTCAGAATTGCCACATTCGGGGCAACGCATGACAAATCTCTTTTGCACCAACGAGCTTCCACAACGAGAGCAGAAGGCGTAGACCGCACCCAAGTCTTTGTCGTTAATTGTGAGGTGGAAGACTCTGTTTTTCTCGCTGATCAAGCGAGCCCGCACAATGTCGCCTGCTTTGCAAACCTCGTACATGCTTTCAACGTAGCGTTGGCTAACGTCGGAAATGTGAAGCAAGCCGCTGAAAAACCCAGAGAGCAAGCGGTCGCCCACTTGAAAAATCCGTAGTGTAGCCTGCTTGCTTTGAACGTCGGACACTTGACCTATAACAATGCTGCCGACGTGTGGAACGTTTGAAACATGAACTTTTGGAAAAACCGAAACTTGTTTGTTGAGCAAGTCCATCAAGGCTCTACCTGTGGTGAGCGAATAAATCGTGCCATTTTGCTCGTAGGTTCCTGAACCAAGCGTAAACTCTTCAATCACGCCTAAGCGGTCGCCTGGTACCACGAGCTGTCCACTCTTGCGTTTAGACTGTGCTGGAGCCATATATTATTCTCCTCATTTGCGTTCTATTCGGTATAGATCAACATCAACCTCATGTGTGCGTTTGGTGTGAAACTTAAACAGTCTCGGAATATTAAGTTTCATTTGAAATATGCCCGTAACCTTTCCCCCGTGCCTCTCAATAAACCTTTTGATAAAAATCCTGTTGCCTTCTCCACTCTTATGAAGAGAATAGACTTTTGGTGCCAATTCCAACGCCTTCAATAGAAACCGTCTATCGGCGCTTTTTTTCTGCACGCCAAATGGAGGATTCTGCAATACGGTGTCAAAGTCACCATGTAAAACATCTATGTCGCCGTTAACCCAATTAGTTCTCTCCTTGACCCTCAGTTTTGCAGCGTTCTCTTTGGCCGTTTTCACCGAGGCTCTGTCAATGTCTATACCAACTGCCTCTCTGGCGCCCAAAAGAGCAGCCCCCACAGCAAGTCTGCCCGTGCCACAGCCCAAATCCGCAACAGTCCTGCTTATGACGTCGTCATGTACGTAAGCGGCCAAGAACAATATCTCTGACGCAACACCTGCAGGTATGGTATACTGTTCAAGAAACGCCTCGGGAGAGGGATGGGCTTCAACTGACTGAAGCCAACGCTCCATGTCTAGTCTTCGAACCAGCCTTTTCTGAGCAGTTGTTCCCATGTGAGTTCTCCAGCCACTACAAGGGCTTCGCTTGGGGTTAATACTGGTTTCTGGAATTTGGTGGCATCGTCTAAGCTTATGCGCGGGCAAGCTGTGTTCACATAGGCGCTTAGGGTTGGAAACTCCATTAGGGCTTCAGGCGTAACCTCACGTAGCGCCAAAAGCGTTGTTTTCTTTCCCGCCTTTTCTAGTCTATCTCTGATATGTAGCGCTTTTTCCATCCACTTCTGCCCGCTCTTCAAACCTATTATGATGCCGAAGCGCCCGCTTTCCTTTGCCTTCTGTATGCTAGCCCATCTCTGCTTCGTTATCTTTTGAACATCAGCGTCCACCAAAAAGGCTCGATGCTCATATGGGTCAGCGGTCACGGTTGGTTTGGAAGTGGCTAAAGCTACACCAATGGCGTGGAATCTCCCTCCTCCGATAAAGAGAAAGGCTTCGACACCCTTGGCTACTGCTTTGGCGTTACTGTAGTCACATCCCGTAACTTGCCCGGCGTACATGAAACGTCCAGCATCACCAACAGTTACACTTTTACCAGCTCTCAGAAGCGTTTCCCTAGCCTCGCCTAGCGTATCCACATGCTGTACCGTTGTAACCAATCCTATGCGCTTCCATGGCTCAAGAAGCGGCAAAGCCTTCTTCACAGCCTTTTTCAGGCTCAACGTGCTCTTAGCCTCAATGTAGAGAACAGGCACGCGTTCAGGAGCAAGCGTCATCTTGCTGTGTCCAAAATGAACTATCAAGTCTGCGCCCAAGCTTTCGGCTTCCGTCAGGGCCAAGTCACAGGCTCCATAGCAAGGGTCAGCTGAAACAATGGCTAAGGCCCCCCTTTTCTCAGCCACAGTAGCTAATCTGGGGCCTTCGGGTTTCAAGCCTTCGGGCAGTTGAATGAGGACTTTTTTGGCGCCTCGCCTCACTATTTCGGCTTCCAGCCTCGCTTCTTCTAAGTCGAATATTGACGACTTCAATGAAGTATTGGCAGCTATTCTTCCCATTCTGGCGTCCATTCTGCCTCGGGGCGTTTAGTCTTTGGTGGGGCTCTTCCTAGGCTTTTTTCCCTGATTTCGCTGACTCGCTCCAGCAGAATCTTTTGCTCGAGGCTGGCGACCAGTTGGCGGGTGCGCACGACCGCGTCGTTGTTCACCGATATGCTGTCAATGCCGCAGCGAACAAGAAACTCTGCGAAGTCAGGAAGGTTGGATGGGCCTTCGCCGCAGATGGAGACTGTCACCCCGTTTTCATGAGCTACTTTGATGAGATGGGCGATTATGCGTTCAACTGCTGGGTCGCGTTCGTCGAAGTAGCCCATGAGCCCGAGTCGTTCGGAGTCGCGGTCAATCATGAGCACGCCTTGGGTCATGTCGTTTGAGCCTATGCTGAAGCCGTCGCAGAGCTTGGAAAACTCTTCAGCAACTATGGCAATGGCTGGGGTCTCCGCCATAAACCATATCTGAAAGTCCTTGCCGCGGGCCAGGCCTTCTTCCTTCATGATTTCAAGGCATTGTTTGGCTTCCCAAAGTGTTCGGATGACTGGCAGCATCACCCAGACGTTTTTGAGTCCCCACTCTTCTCGACATTTTCGTATAGCTTTGCACTCTAGGCGGAACGCTTTTTCATACCATTTACTGATGTAGCGGCTGGCACCCCGCCAACCCAACATCGGATTAGCCTCTTCAATCTCGTATTTTGCGCCGCCCTCCAACTCTCGGTACTCGTTGGTTTTGAAGTCGCTAAAGCGCACAACCACGGGTCGAGGCTGGATGGCTCGCGCCACTGTTGCGACACCGTCAGCCAATTTACTCACAAACTTGTCAGCTTGCCCCGTCTCCAGCAAATAGAGCGGATGTTGCCCAATAGAACTGGCAAGTATAAACTCGATCCGCATGAGACCTATGCCATCAAAAGGTAGATTCTTGTACTCCTCAACTTTCTCGGGCACACCCAAGTTCATGTAGATTTTTGTAGCAGTAACCGGCGCTGGCTCAAGCATAACACCAGCCATCATTGTCGACGCTGTGGCAGATTGTGTAGTGGGTGTTTCAAATGCACTGATTCTTCCCTCATATACCACGCCGTTCTTAGCGTCAACCGTGTACTCCCGCCCAGTAACCATAACTTTCGTCGCGACTTCAGCTCCAACAATGCATGGTATGCCCAGCTCTCGACTGACTATGGCTGCGTGAGCTGTCACTCCGCCCTTGTCGGTGACTATTGCGCCTGCTATCTTCATGAAGGGCACATAATCAGGGTTGGTCATAGACGTGACAAGGATGTCACCCTTATGCATAATTTTCGAAGCGTCCTCAGCTGTAAATGCGACTTTGGCTGTGCCTATGCCAACGTCTCGTTTGCCCGCGGCGATACCTCTCACAACAACTTTGGCTTCTGCAGGAGCGACAGGCGCTGTTGGCGGTCTAGTGGCTTCAATCATGGATGGCTTTTTTACGCTCCACACTGTTTCGGGTCTCGACTGCACGATGAAGACGTTTTCCGGAAAGGGTAAATCTCGATCAATTGAAAATTCTATGTCCTGTGCTCTTCCGTAATGTTGCTCAATGCTGCGTGAAAGTTCAGCCAGCCGAAGAATTTCCTCGTCGGTTACGCACGGGCGCTCCTGCCTGTCTTGGGAGACCTCAGCATGGATTGTTTTTCCTGTCTTAAGGTCGCGGATGTACTCCACTGTTTTCTTGGCTATTCTTTTCTCTATTACCTTCAAGGTGTTTTTGTCCACGACGTAGTCGTCTGGCGTAACCGAGCCTGATACAACAGATTCGCCCAGCCCCCAATTGGCTTCAATTACGATTTGGTTCGGTTCACCTGTAACTGGATTTAAAGTGAAGATTACGCCTGCAGCTTTGGCGTTGACCATTTTCTGGACGCCTACGCTTATGAACACTTCTTCGTGTTTGAACCCCTTCTGGTTGCGATAATAAATCGCGCGAGGCGTGAATAGGCTTGACCAACATTTTACAGTTTTTTCGATGAGTTCGTCTGCGCCTCTAATGTTCAAGAAGGTGTCTTGTTGACCTGCAAAGGAGGCGTCGGGCAAATCTTCAGCTGTTGCGCTCGAACGTACAGCAACGAAAGCCTCTGACATGCTTGTTTTCTTATTGAGTTCGGAGTATGCGCTTTTGACGGCTTTTTCGATTTCAGTCGGCATGCGTGTAGACTCGATTAGTTCTCGGATTTTTTTCGAAGCCTCATCGTATTGTTTGGGATTGTTGATGTCAGTGACGGTTTCTTCAATGGCTTGATAGATTCTTTTAGCTATCCCAGTTTTGGTTAGGAACTCGTTGTAGGCTTGGGCTGTGATGGCGAAGCCAGGTGGAACCGGAATCTTGGCCCGTAGCATTTCGCCTAGGTTTGCGTTTTTTCCTCCAACTAAGGGAATGTCATCTTTGCCGAGTTCTTCAAACCAGAGTATTCGCCTCTCTTTTCCAGCGGACGGCATCAACTTCACCTTTAGGTTAATTGATTATTGGGAACTTCTCAACTACTATGCGGCAAGGGATGGGCAACTTGTCCTTTCCCAGCTCAAGGGCTTCTTTAGCCACTTCGACGCCGTTTTCGTTCACGCCGACTTCAATTATTGGTTGCCCAACCTTAACCCGGGCTGCAGCGCCAATGGGTTTGCCAAAGGCTTTTCGCATTCCGTCTTGGAGACGGTCAGCATGGGCGCCAAAAATCATTTTGTTTTCGCGAAGTATAGAGTGCGGGTAGGGTACAACTCTTAGAACATAGGCGTTGCCCAGTTTGGCTGAGAGCACACGGTTGGATGCCACGCGTGCTGCTTCAAGAGCGTTGTGGCGAATCTGCGCCTGTTCACCAGCTATTAAAGTTGCATGAATCGGAAAAGCTGTTTTTGTGTCGCCCATTGTGAACTTCGTTATCTTCGGCGGAGGCGAGCCTCTAATGTACTCCTTCCGTGTGTAGGACTGCCCTTTGACCTCTCTGAAATTTTTTGCTTTCATGAAGAGTCCCTTTCGTGCATAGGCGAACTGTCTTATTTAAAGACTTTGTTGAGAACTGGTGTTTAAAAGAAATATGAATTTAACATAAGCTTAGTATGATTCTTTTTATTGCCTATCGTATTTTTCAACTTCGTCGTTCATTACATGTAGTTCGACACAGGCTTGCTTGAACATTTCTACAGTATCTTTATCAGAATGGTAATGCTTTTCACAAACGACTCGCTTGATACCAGCGTTTATTATCATCATCGCGCAGGTCCTACACGGCGTCATCTTGCAAAAAAGGGTTGACCCCTCAAGAGGTATGCCAAATCTAGCAGCTTGAATAATTGCATTTTGTTCAGCGTGAAGGGTGCGCACGCAGTGCTGAGTTACATTATCATTGTAATCAGATACTTCGCGCATATCATGTCCAACGTCATCACAATGTGGCAAACCAGCGGGAGCTCCGACATAACCAGTAGTCATGATTCTTTTGTCTTTGACGATGACACAACCGCTTCTTCCACGATCGCAAGTAGCACGTTTGGAGACAGCTTCGCACAGATCCAAGAAGTATCTGTCCCAGTTAGGTCTTCCCTTATTACTCAAAGTTCCATTCACCTGTATTGTTCTTGACGTTAGGATGCGCCACGTATTCGGATAGTGTGAACTTGAAGTCTTCGATCAATTCCACGATCTTGCTTTTGCCAACGATGTACATCTGTTTGCGCCCTTAGCCTCTGCAATAAGGGACGCCGCTACTATATTTATCTTGTAGTTGAGCAAACTAGGGACAAGCAGGATGTTCATACTTTATAAGTATGAGAATTATTATGTTAAATTTTCAATAAGGAAAGGAGCTTCTGCAAACTGCCTCAACAGGACAAGCCGAGTCGAACACTTGATTGCTTGGGACTTTACTGTCCAGAGCCCGTGTTCAAGGTGCGCATGGAACTAGACGACATGAAAATTGGCGAAGTCATGGAAGTCTTGGCAGATGACCCTGCAGCCGAAGAAGACATCCAAAGTCTTTGCAAACGGTTGGAGCAGCAAGTCCTCAGCGTCAGAAAGGATGGTAACACGCTTCATTTCCTAATAAAGAAAGTAAAGTGAAATTGTAAAGCAAATGGGATGAAAAACTGAATGAGTGCCAAAAAGAAGATTCTCTACGTGCAGACAAGCGGCGTTGACACACCTGAACGCCTATATGCACCGTTCATTCTGGGCGCAACAGCAGCTGCAATGGGCTTGGACGCAACGATATACTTTGTCATCAAAGGAGTGACTGTAGTGAAGAAGGGCGCGGCAGAAAAAGTCAAAATAGGCACGTTTCCAACGCTAAGACAAGCGATGGACCAAGCGATCAAAGCAGGCGTCAAACTCACTGTGTGCGAACAGAGCTGCATGCTGCTTGACATAGGCCGCGGAGAATTCATTCCAGAAGTCAAAATAGTTGGTGCCGCAACACTAAACGATATGGCTTTAGACGCAGACACTGTGCTGTGCTTCTAGGGCGTTTGGAGAAATAGCATGATGCGGCGTGTTTACTTGGATCATACGGCTGGCATGCCCGTTGATCAGCGAGTACTGGAAGCCATGATGCCGTATTTTAGTCAGAAGTTTGGAAACCCGTTTTCAATTCACTCATGGGGCAACGAAGCTCGAAAGGCTATGGAAGAGGCACGGGCAAAGATCGTTGCCTTCGTTGGAGCAAGGAAAAACGAGGAAATTTTCTTTACTTCTGGAGGCACCGAGAGCAACAACCTAGCCATCAAGGGAACAGCTTACAGAAACAGAGACAGGGGGAACCATGTAATCACGACAGCGATTGAACACATGTCAGTTATGAACCCTTGCAAAGCCTTAACAAAGGAAGGATTTAGCGTCGACTTTGTGCCTGTTGACAAATATGGCGTTGTTGACCTTAAAAGCCTAGAGAAAGCCATAACTGACAAGACAATTCTAGTCTCGGTGATGTACGCCAGCGGTGAAATCGGCACGATCCAGCCTATCAAAGAGATTGGAGAAATTGTTCATCGAAAAGGCGCTGTGTTGCATGTTGATGCTGTGGCGGCTGCCGGTCAAGTGCCCATAAACGTTGAAAACGAAAACATCGACCTCATGTCGATTTCGTCCAACGACATGTATGGTCCAAGAGGCGCGGGCGCCCTCTACGTTAAGACAGGCACTAGGATCCAACCTATAATTCAGGGTGGAGGCCAAGAAAGAGGTCTGCGGTCGGGCACCGAGAACATTGCGGCAATTGTGGGCATGGGCAAGGCATCGGAAATTGCCAAAGCTGATATGAATAATGAGGGAGAGAGACTTTCGCGGTTGAGAGACAGGCTCATTAGAGGTGCAGTTGAAGGAGTTCCGAGTTCGTTTTTGAACGGGCATCCTACTCAACGTTTACCGAACAACGCCAACGTTAGGTTCAGCTACATTGAGGGAGAGTCGCTCATCCTTAGCTTAGACATGCTCGGCGTCGCATGCTCTTCTGGTTCAGCTTGCACATCGAAAACGTTGGAGCCGTCTCACGTTTTGTTAGCGATTGGTTTGAAACACGAGGAGGCACACGGTTCATTGCTGTTCACCTTAGGAAGGCAGAACACTGAAGAAGACATAGACTATGTTGTAAAGGCTCTGCCCGATATAGTTAAGAGGCTCCGCGCAATCTCTCCATTAACTCCTAAGGAGTTGCTGTCCTAAAATGTACACTGAAAAAGTCATGGATCACTTTCGGAATCCACGCAACATGGGCGAAATCCCAAACGCTGACGGAGTTGGAACAGTTGGCAATCCAGTGTGTGGAGACTTGATGACCATATACATCAAGGTGAAAGACAATCGCTTGGAGGACGTTAAGTTCAAGACTTTTGGATGCGGCGCTGCTATAGCTACAAGCAGCATGATAACAGAGTTGGCGCGGGGCAAGACACTTGACGAAGCCTTAAAGATTTCCAGAGGCGACGTTGCCGACAACCTTGGTGGACTGCCGCCGATAAAGATGCATTGTTCCAACTTGGCTGCCGACGGCTTACACGCTGCCATACAGGATTATTTGAAGAAGAAGGAGGCAAAGAAATGACCGAGTTCATCAAATGCGAGTTCTGCAACGTTGAGATATGTGAGCCGAAAAAATGCGCATTTGCCGTTGTCAAGCGGGTCATTGGCGGCAAGGAATACTATTTCTGCTGTGAAGCCCACGCTAAAGAATTCGAAAAGAAAAAGAGGAAAAAATAGCCTATTTTCGCCTCATCATTTCTAGCAAGCGCTTTTCATGCGCCTCTCTGGTTGTCAAGGGGTAGATTTTGCGCACGCTGTCAAAGAACAAGGGGTCCTCGCTGATTATTTTTGACAATTCTTCATCTGAGCTGGCATTGCAGATTATCATGTGCCCCTGTTTTCCTATCATGTGGTAGTATTGCTCAACCTTTCCCTGCGACTCCAACTTGCTCAAATACTTGAACTGTGCCGGAGTCAAACTGGCTAGTCGTTCAATTGGCACTTGAGGCTTCATCCACTGCAACACAAGAAACTTCACACTTTTTCACCAAACAAATTCTCTATATCTTATTTAGATAAATGGCTTGCCTGAATCAGGACTATTGTCTCGAAGGAAACTTTCTTCTCGGCGATGATTTGCGCCTTCAACTCTGCGTTCCGAAATTTCTCCAGAGTCTCATCAATGTTGCTTAGACTGGACTGCACTAAGAGTATTCTGCCATTTTTCTCTAGGTATTTTGGTACTTCCGTGATGAATCGGTCGATGATTTGTCTGCCCGAGGGCCCACCCGCCCACGATTTGCCAAGCCAAGACCTACTTTCCTTAAGGGTTGATGGGAGATAAGGCGCATTGAAAACAATGAGACTAAACTTTTCACTTTTCCTAATTGGCTCGAAGAGATCTCCTTTTCTTATGTCGATTTTGCTGGCGAGTTTGTTGATTTCAGCGTTCTTTCTGGCGCAACATATGGAGTGTGGGTTGATGTCGGTGGCTACTACTTTTTTGGCTTTTTGAGCGCCAAGAATGGCGATCATTCCACATCCTGTGCCCATATCCAAGACAACGTCATCTTCATTGACCATTAAGTGATCTGCAACGAGAAAGGTGTCTTCAGCAGGTTCGTACACGTTTTTGAAAATTTGAAACCCCAAGCCATCATACTGCACTTGTTTTCTCAAGTATTTCATTTGTTAGTGCTCCGAAGTCTTCAGGCGCCAGTTCTCGCACTCTCTTGTCATGGAAAGTCAAGGTGTCAGTCAACCTTTGAGCCTCGTCTTTACGCAGACCCTGTTTAATTATGAAGGAGACGACAGCATTGCGCAGTTTCTTGTTGCGCTGTGTAAAAACCGTTTGGACCAGTTCAAAAAAGGCTTTTTCATCCTTAACCTTGAAGGGTGCAGGCTTGGGTTTCAGACGCACAATGATCGAGTCCACGTCTGGAGCTGGATAAAAACTGGTTCGAGGCACTTCATCGAGCAGTTCTGCTTCTGCACGGTAATATGTTGAGACCGTTAAGCGACTATAGTCTTTGCTGCCCACAGTAGCCGTGAGTCGTTTGGCAAATTCCTCCTGAAAGGCTAAAACCGCCAACTTGAAGGGTCTGTCTAATAACCAAAAAAGCAAAGGAGACGAGATGGAATAGGGCGGTGTGGAAACAACCTTGTCAAAAGACGGAGTGTCCGCGGTTAAGACATTGCCTTCGATTAATTCAACGTTTTGCAGACTGCAGAGCTGTTTGCGGAGCACATAGGCCAGTTTGTGGTCAACCTCAACCGCAAAAACTTTTTTACATTTCAAAGATAAAAGTCGAGTGAGAAAGCCAAAGCCTGCGCCGATTTCCAAAACAACATCGCCTTTGTTGAGGTTGGCATACCCTATCATCGAGTGCAACAACGCAGTGTCAATTGCGAAGTTTTGTCCCAGGCGCTTCATTGGACGTATTTGATGCTGGCGTAATAGACTGCGTGTCTCTCGGTAAAGGTTTAACAGTTTGCTAGGGCGCCCGCGTGAATAATCTGTATTTGCTCTCACCAGACAATTCTTCCAAAACTCTTTTTGTGATGAGCTTAGCTGGGTTTGGGATGTTTGCCCGCTTTTGCAGCTCGTCGAAGCCTTTGAAAGGCGCTCTGTCCCGTTCGTTTAAGATCTGCCACATGTACTTTTTGCCTATTCCAGGGATCAATTCTAAGGCGTGCATCCGAGGCGTGATGGCTTGAGCAGTGTTGAAGTAATGGATGAACCAAGCTTCTCGACTGAGAACTACTTTCTCAATTGCTGATGGCAGCTCCGCCCTTGCTGATGACGTGAGTTCATCGTAGCCTATTCGACCAATGATGTAGGTTATTTCTCCTCTTGATTCCTTGCCGACGTAAACTCGGTCGTAAAGCTTCAGCATTAAGCCTTCTTTCACGGTGGCTTCGAGCAGGGTGAAGAATTCTTCGCCTACAAGTTGGACGAGTGCTCCAGCTCGGTAGGTTGGTCTAGCCGTTGGTCTGCCGTGGGGAAGATAGTCCAGTACGTAGGCGTGTTCTTCGTATCTCTTCTCCATCCTCGCCTCTCATCCTAGCCTATCATAAACAATTCTTTTTTATTTGTGGGAGCGCCCTGTACTCTTATTTTCTGTGCTCATCTAAAAAGCTTAAGATTCCCTGCAGCTTCGACGTCTCGATTATCTTGCGTCCTCCACCCAGAAACACTCGGATTTCTTCAATGCTTTTAGGCATGCAATTGACAATTTGAATAGCTTCTTCTTCATCTAATCCATATTGTTCAACGAGAGTCTTCACCAATGTTTCAGCCTCGTCTTCAGCAACTTTCGAAAACTTCGAGGCGTAGTCAAAGGACCTCCGCTGAAACTGATCCAACTTCTCCTCACCTATCATATTGAGCACTTTTTTCACTTCTGGAACAGTTAACATTCGTTCACGTAGCGCCTTCCTAACCATGTTTTCAGTCTCCCACACGGTTTGAGTACGGTGCCAAATGCTCGGGACGAACAATAATTTCCTTTGTGGCGTCACCCTGTGGAACATGAACCACGTAGGAGCGTCCCCGCTTCGAGACGATTACACCTACTCTACCCTGGAAACGCCTATGGGGGATACCCTTTTGCACACTCGAGTCTATTTTAACCACAACTTTCTCTCCAGCCTCATAACCGTGCAGAATCTTTGCTAGGGTAGTCTTTCCACGTTCCCGAGGATTTCTGGTCAAAAGAGTTCGGCTCTTGTGTCGAAAGCCCGTTGCTCTTCGTCCCATTCTTATGTTTCCTCCTCAACGAAAACGCCCAAGACATCTAGATCTGTGGGTACGGCTTTCGCGTTCAGTATTTCAGCTATGCTTGGAACGGTTCTGCCTTCGTCTCCCGTGACCAGTTCTTTTATATAGAGGCCTCCTTGGCATCGAATTTTAATCTCGAAACGGTTGGGCGTCAACCTCTTTACTTCTGCCTTATATATGTACTTTTCCCGTACAAGATTCGCGCGCCGATGCGCAACACGCCTAGGAGTCTGCTGCATGATGACAGCGTCAGACAACGACTTCTTCAATAATTGTATTTGTTTTTTAGAAATTGGCTTGTCCAACTCTACAATAGCTCTGTAAAGTTTCTGAGCCGACTCACTCCGCTTCAACCTTCTAACAACATCTTTATTGGCGAAGCGCAGACCGGAGACTTCAACTTTGCCCGCGGCTCTCTCGTTGATGACCTTCCTCAACTCTTGCAGATTGATGAAGCGTTTCCTCGGTTTTTTCACTTCAATAACAAATGGACGGCCAAGACCGAGCATGCGGGCGTCGATGTCCTCTCGACCAGCTCCATGAAACGCAATGTCTTCTCCGTTTGTCATTTCCAAAGTTGGATTGCCTATGATTTCCTCAACCGATTCTGGATACATTTTGCCCGTCCAACTGCACCGCGGGCAACCCTTTCCTCTACAATTGCTGCAGAGCCACCGAGACTGTGGAATGCCGCGCACGAGTTTTCGATATCGCCCAGCGATGTGAATGGGATTGACCTGCAGTGACACTTGCTCCATGAAGGGGTTGGCCAGTACGACTACTTCAGGGCGTTCATATTCAACCTCTTTTCCAGTTGCTTCAGCGATTCTCTTCCCTATGCTTCGGCTGAATTCATTGCGCAAGCTTTCTCCTTGTTTAACCGTGAACTCACCCTTGAACTCATCTTCCTGTTCTTCCATTTTAGTTGGAAGTTCAATGCCAACCAAGACAGTGTTGTATTCATATTTGCTTAACATGTCGACAGCAAGATTCACTAAACCATCTAAAGACTCAAAGCGTCCACCACAGAGGTGGCAGCGCTGGCTCGCTACTGGCTCCTTCCTGAGTTTCTTCAGGATTTCCGCAGCCATAGCGGACATGCCGTTTGAGGCCAATATCTTGAGCAACACAAGTCCTTTTTTGTCCCTTGACATTGCTTGTTGATGCGCCTTCATCGTCAACATGAGCTTCAGCGCTTCACCTCTCTTTTCGTTGTCAACTCCATATCCTAAGAGGGCAAATTGCCTGCCGAGACAGTGGTTGCACAGCGGGTGTTTTTCCAACATTTTCTGTGCTTTTTCAAGAATGTCGGGCATCAAAATTCTGTCACTTCGCTTGGAAAGCGATGGATTATTCTCCGAGGTCTTTGAGGTCTTTCAACTGCCCCATCGGCACCTGCTTGCCAAAGAATGGCAGTGCTCCCCGTTTTCTTCGCAGCGTCTTCATCATTCGCTTCATCATGTTATATTGGTTCAACAGTTCCTTGACTTCTTTTTCGCTGGTGCCCGAACCTCTTGCAACTCTGTGCACTCTGGACGAACTGATAATCTTTGGGTCTTCCCGCTCTTCAGGTGTCATAGACTGTATCATGACACGCCATTTTTTGAGACGGTCTTCAGCCATCTCCATCATGTTATCGGGAATGTTGTACGACATGCCAGGGATAAGTTTCAGCAGGCGCCTGAAGGAGCCCATGCCCTTCATGGCTTCGAACTGTTCGTACATGTCGCTTAACGTGAATTTGCCTGACAACATGGCTTTCATTTTTTTCTCGGGCACTTGCACCTCGGCTTCGCGCACTTTTTCGATGAGGCTCTGCAGATCGCCCATGCCTAGTAAGCGACCGACGAAGCGTGAAGGCACGAAGGGTTCGATGTCCTCTACTTTTTCGCCTGTGCTGATGAATTTGATTGGTGCACCTGTTGCGGCTACGGCTGAGAGGGCGCCTCCGCCTCGGGCTGAGCCGTCAAGTTTGGTTACGAGAATGGAGCCTATGGGTGTGGCTTCGTGAAATGCTTTAGCTTGAGCAGCTGCCTGTTGCCCGATGGTTCCGTCAACTACGAGGATGACTTCGTTGGGTTTGATGGCTTTTTCCAACGTCTTCATTTCTTCGATGAGGCCCTTCTCCTCTTTGTGGCGGCCAGATGTGTCGATTATGACCACGTCTTGGTTGCTGAAATTCTCCAGTCCTTTTTTGGCAATATCAACTGGATTCTTGTTAGTTGGGTCGCCGTAGATGGGAACATTGATTCTCGTTGCTAACTGTTGAAGTTGGGCGTAAGCGCCTGGGCGATAGGTGTCGACGCATACAAGCCCCGTTCTTAGTCCTCGTTTCTGAAAATACCTTGCCAGCTTAGCCGTGTTGGTCGTTTTGCCCGAACCTTGAATTCCAACCATCATGAGAACGGTTCTTTTTCCAGGCTCAACTTTAAGCGGAGCAGGTTTTTCGCCGAGAAAACGAGTCAGTTCTTCATACACGACTTTCATGACATGTTCGCGTCTGGAGACACCCGGTGGAACCTTCTCTTTTAACGCTCTATCTTCGATGTTTTTTGAGATTGAGAGAACAAGTTGAACATTAACGTCACCCTGCAACAGGGCGCGCTGTAGGTCTCGACAGAGCTCTTTCACTGTTGTTTCATCGACAACGGGAGCCCTGAAAACCTTGCGTAAAGCGTCATAAATGGATGAACCAAAGCGTTCCATAGCCATAGGATGGTCTTTCAACCCTACAATTATTCAGACTTAAATAGGTATCTTAGCTTCAATTCGTCTCCTGTGGCAATCTCCTTACAGCTCAGAAAGTACCGTCTCAGTGTCTCTTCAGGATTCCGCCCCCTGTTCTAAAGAGTAGTATTATATTCCATGTCTTACCGCTAGTTTTCTTGAAAGACCCTTTTGTCGCCGCTTGAAGGTAAAACAATCATGAACAAGACCATGAAAGTTGGGCTGCTTTCGTTAACAATCATAGTGCAAGTGTTGACGATTATTGGTGGGTTTATTGCCTATCGACAAATGTATGATCTGCTTTGGAGCTATATGATGGACTACAAGAGACTGCTTGAGCAAACGGGTGGACCTATTATTGATTATGTGCCTGTTCCTAATCCCTTCTTATTCCTTCTTCCTCTTGTTCTGTTGGGTTTGTTCTCAGCAACGGTGTTACTTGTTGATGAAGGTCACCATAAAAATGCCAGAAACTGATTCCTTTCATCAATTAGAAAGAAAATGACTGAATGTTTCTCTTTGCCTGCGTCTTCTCTTTTCCGAGATTCTCGAGTGCAGCAGCAACTATTAACGGAAAGGCTATGGTGACGTCGCAAACAACTGTTGCCGTTCTGCCCTTCGGTTTGACCTTACCCCAGCTTATGGCTTCCTCAAGCGAGGCACCGCTTAACCCACCTGGCTCCGGCCGATCCATGGTTATTTGCACAGCAGAGTCCACGCCGTTCCGAAACGTGTTGGCGAACAACGTGAAATGTTTGGGTACGCCTCCTCCTAAGATGATTATGCCCGATTTTTGGGCTTCGTAAACCTTGTCCATGAGTAAGCTCACGTCAAGTAAGGGGTCGACTCGAAGGATTTTGTCTTGTCCAAACATCCAAAGCTGGAATCCCGCTATCGAGTCAACCAGGGCTGGGCATATTATTGGAACGCTTTTGCGCGCTGCTACAGACAGAATCGACTCTCTATCCTTAATGCGTTTTCCAAACTCGTTTAGGAGCTCTGTCCCTGATATTCGTCGGCGTTTCTCTTCAGGTATAGATTCAACAGTTTCGAATAACCATTTTTCCAGACCTTGAAAAGCTTCTTGTTCAATGTAGATGTCGCCGATGCGCCCGATGTTTTCCTTTCTAAGTCTTTTGTCTTCAGCCGCAAAGGTGCCGATTGAATGGCGATAGCCTAACGCTTCAACCATGTCATGAACCATATTTGAGCCCGTGGTGACAAGAACATTGATGAGTTCCCTGTCAATTAAATCAGCGATAATATGTCGGAAGCCAGCAGGGACAATAGCACCAGCTAAAGTTAAGAAAACGGTGTAGTCAGGGTCATTGAACATTTCTGAAACCAAGTCAGCCGCTTTTCCAATGTTGCCTGCGCCCAAAACGCCTGTTGCATTCATTTCCTTTACGAGCTGGTTGACGCTCATCCCTGTTTGCAGGCGCATGTGTTTAACATGTCTCAAATCTTTCACCGCTTTACAGTCTCAACTAACGCTAAATGAGCGGAATAATCTTGCTACTAAAGGTGTCCTTAATCTTCAAAACTTAGCCTTTGGTTCGCATGATCTTTGTTCTGCCCAGAATGCGCCAGTATTCAACTTCCACACCGTTGGCTAAACGACCTTTCAAGTCAGCTTCTTCTGGGTAAGGCGCGTCGAACACCTCAAAAGTTTCTAAATCCATCAACTGCACCGCTGAAGGCTGAAGAGAAATCACTTGGCCGCTGCGCTTTTCAATAAGTGGCACTTCAACATTCGAGTCAACGGGCTTCACGAAGCTTCGTTTTACACCGTCGAAAACTCCTATTGCAACGACCCGCGCTTTAGCGGATCCGTGTTTGCCTGGCTTGGACTTCGAATAATCTACGATTCTGCAGGGTTCGTTTTCCACCATGACGTAACTGCCAACTTTTATGGAACCCAACTCAACTGGCTTACTCAACCTTAATGCGCCTTCTAACACTTGTTTATGATGACTTTTTTACAACAATGATTTTATAGTTTAATTAATTTATCGCTACGTGAGGCTCCATCGTGTTCAAAACTGTAGGTGTCGTCAGCCGAGTTGACAAGAAACACGCCGTCGAATTGGCTACAAAAATTGTCAGCGCGCTCGAAGCCAAGAAACTCATCGTCAAACTTGAACCTAAACTCGCGAAACAGCTCAACAAACCCAACTTTGCCGCGTCTCTGGAAAAAATGAAAACCGATTTGATCGTTACGATAGGCGGCGACGGCACAATCCTCAGAACATGCTTACAATTGCCCAAACCCGAACCGCCTATATTGGCGGTTAACATGGGAGCCCGCGGTTTTCTAGCCGAAGTACCCCCAAAAGATGCCTTGAAGGCCTTAGACCAGATCTTGAAGGGCAACTACACGCTGGAACACACTATGAAGTTGGCATCATACATTGGCAAAAAGAGGCTGCCGGATGCCCTAAACGAGGTCTCCATCACTTCGCTGGCGCCAGCAAAGCTTTTGAGCATGCGGATATGGAAAGGCAAAGAACTGGTTGGAGAATGTCAGTCGGATGGCGCGGTTGTTGCCTCCCAAACGGGTTCAACTGGCTATTCACTGTCTGCTGGTGGTCCTGTTATTGACCCGGAGGTGCAAGCGTTTGTGTTCACACCGATCGTGCCGTTAACCGTGTTTCATCCAATAGTTTTCTCAGCGAATTCAACCGTGCATGTGGAACTGTACAGGCCTAAGAGAACTGTAATAGTCATTGATGGGCATTTTCGAACTGAAACCACGCCTGAATTGTCACGGGTGACCATAACCAAATCCGAGTATGAATCATCTTTTGTGCGGTTTAGAGGCGATTTTTATCACAGGTTGAAAGGCAGATTGCTGTTCTCTGAGGGGCGAACACGCTGACACAGCCGAGCAAGAAAGAGAAAACTCTTGTCTTGGACACTTCAGCCTTCATCGCCGGGTTCGACCCGCTGGTGATAACTGACGCGGTTTACACTGTTCCAACTGTGGACCAAGAGCTTGTTTCAAATTCGATTGTTTATACAAGATTCAAAACAGCTGTTGAAAGTGGCAAGTTACAGATGAGGACACCCTCCGCTTTTTCTTTGGGCAGAGTAAAAGAGTCTTCCAAGGTTGTTGGCGATGTGCTCTTTCTGTCTGAAGTTGACACTCAAGTGCTGGCTCTGGCACTTGAGCTCAAGAGCGCAGGAGACAGTCCATTGATTGTCACTGATGACTACTCTATTCAGAACGTGGCGAATCAGCTGGGTTTGGAGTTTGCGCCGCTTATGACATTTGGCATTCGCTATAGGCTGAACTGGACAATCTATTGTCCTGCGTGTCGTCGTGAATATCCAACCGATTACAAAGGCAAAACATGTCAAGCCTGCGGAACTGAGTTGAAGAGGAAACCGTTAAAAAGAACTCTACTGCGAAAATAGCACCACGCTGTGTGAAAGAATTGATCGAGCGCAAAACAGTTTACTTTGAAAAAATTGGCGATCAAAAAACGGGAGCCCTCTTAAAGTTTGTAAAGAAGTATGCTGAGTCTACGGGAATAAGAGACATCGTTGTTGCTTCCACACGGGGAGAAACAGGCGCTGCTGCGTCCAAGCTGCTCAAAGGTTACAATGTGGTCGTTGTAACCCATCACACTGGCTCTTCAGAACCGGGCGCGCAAGAATTGATGGAAGAACATCGTAAACAGATACTTGCTAATGGGGCAACTATTTTCACTGGTACCCATGCCTTGAGTGGTGCTGAGAGGGCAGTGCGCAAGAAATTTGGAGCAATACAACCGCTTGAACTGATGGCTAACACGCTTAGACTGATGGGTGACGGAACCAAGGTGTGTGTTGAAATTGTGCTGATGGCGGCTGACGCTGGTCTCATTCCTGTTGACCGAGACGTTATCGCTGTGGCTGGAACTGGGAAAGGTGCGGACACTGCTCTGGTGATAAAGCCTGCCAACGCTTCAAGATTCTTCGATTTAAAAATAAGGGAGATTATCGCCAAGCCGAGAGAGTTCTAAGCGAAAGTCGAGAACAACATTGTTGTCAAGTGGGAGTAGCCCCTTCGCTTAGCGTTTCTCCCTTCTCGATTTCAGTAAGCCAGATTCCACCAACACCTATCCTCTTGTACCATTTCTTCTGCTTGGGCATGGCAATAATCTCACGTACTTGAAATCTTCGTGATGCATCCGAGCTGAACATCAATGGTGAGTAGGTGGACTTTGCCACTATAGCCGTGTCTGCGCCCCTGTCTGTTCCAGCTACAGAGATAACGTTGACTGACGGTGGCACAGCTGCGCAATCTGTGGCCATGAGTGTGGCTTCCACCGCGGTTTTTAAGCCGTAACCACCTACAGCCTCAAGTGTTTCTGCAGCAACCCAACTGGCTGGGATGTAGCCGTATCTGGCTAAACCGTAATCAATTGTGTCGCCGCTCAGTGTTGACGGTGTCTTGTCAACGATTGCCACGTTTAGTCTTTCAAGTTGCTCTCTGATTTCTCCTCTCACGAACGGGTATTCAACACCGTACATGACAAGCCAGCTGGGGTTGCCCGAAACGCAAATCACAGACACCGCTAAGCCTCTGAATTCTTCAGCGAACCTTAAGGCAGTTCGGCCGCTGATAGAAGCAACGATCACATGTTCAATGTCGCCCTCCTTGACCCTCTCTTTCACAGCTTCCACGACATTGTCAGTGTTGTGCGGACCAGGCGTCTCAAAATAAAGAATTTTCTTGACTTCACACTTCGACAAGTTTCACACCCCTCTTTGATTGGTTGTGGCTAACCCGTAAAAGATTTGCTAAGATGGAAGAGACTAGCGCTTTGCGTTTGGTTGGTTCTCTGTCTATTGTTCAGCAACTTTTAGTGTTTCGATGGTTGCTGACATGGCGCCAAATTCTGCTGTCAATCTATCGTTGGCGCTTCCTATTATGATCACGTCGTTTTCTTGAGGCTTAAGCTTGGAAATCAGGTTTTCACGTATCGCTGGGACATTTCTGAAAATGTCCTCCTCCACGAGGGGCATGTTCAATTTGCCGCGACTAAAGATTAATGTTGTAACCCCTAGGGCGCCGACTCTGATTGCGGCGTCGCGCTGTTCCAAGCCGCCTTTTATCATGCCAGCTGCATTCTTAATGAGAATCGCCACATTGAACGGTCCAACCGTCAAAGAACTTTTAGGAATCTCTATTTCCTTACTTATTCTAGATTTCAGGTTGGCCGTGAGTTTTTTGCCTGAGCTTGTTAAAGCGATGCCTGCTTTTGAGATTTTGATTAGTTTTTCGTTTTCTAGGTGCTTGACTAGGGTTCGTATTGTGCCCTCGCCGAGTCCCAATGTCTTGGAGAGCTTAACTCGACCAACTGAGCCCTCATAGTCTATTGTCATCAGAGCCTTAACTAAGTGGGCTTCAATAAAGAAGGGCGCTCGCCCAGGAGCCAGCTTAGCAACAACCCTTTCCAATATTCCAAACAGCTTCGACATCATTCCTTCATTGGCGTTTTTATTATTTATTCGTTTTCAAGTTGACGCCTATGCGAAAGTCTTATTTGGATGGATTATCCATCCATCTATTGATGATTACCGTGCAGAAACTGGAAATCAGACAGCAGGCTATTACAGCCGTTTTCATTGCGCTAGCTTCGACACTTCGTTTGTTTAAGCATGTCATTTTTGGTCCCACGCAATTTGTGAATTTTCCTGCTATCTTTACGGTTATGGGGGGCCTAATGTTCGGCTATGCTGCTGGCGCTTTTATAGGTGTTATGTCGTTTGTTGTTTCAGATGTTCTCCTTGGTTATGCTGGCGTGTGGACGGTTTTCACTTCGCTTTCCATGGGTCTAGTGGGAATTTTGAGTTCATTTCTGGGTCGCATTAATGCTGATTCTTCAGCGCTTAGTTTGGGCGTGTGCTCCTACCTCTTGATCTTAACCTACGATGTTCTGAGTTCAGTCGTGCTACTAATCCCTCTTGTTCCGATCCAAACAGCTTTCCTTTGGTCTATTATAGGTTTGTTTCTCCCGAGTTCTGTAGTATTATATCCTGTGGGCCTCGTGACCGAAATCGTAACTGTTGTTCTTATTGTTCTGATATATCCACGTGTGAGAGGAATTTGGAAGGAGGTGAAATCATAAATGAAAGGAGCGTGGCTCTTAGCTGCATTACTGCTTGCTTGGGCTGTTGCGTCCACGAGCCTCGGCTCTTACTATTACACTGAGTACGCCAAATCTCAAAGGCTATCCCAAGACTTGAAGCAAAAGTTGGGAGAAGTTTCCATATCCGTCAACATGGCCATCGACTATGGTAACGGAACAAGACTGTGGTTCAATGAAACAGCATTGCCTATCGGAGCCACGGTGTTCAATGCAACTGTTAAAGTAGCCAATCCAGAGCCAGACCCGAAGTATGGCGAGTCATTCATAATCGCAATTAACGGCGTCAGACAAAATGAAAACGAAAACAAGTATTGGCTTTGGTGGATCTGGGATGAAACACAAGCCAAATGGGCACCTGGACCAGTTGCAGATAATGAATATGCTCTCAGTAATGGTCAAAATGTCATATGGTACCTTGAAAACACATCAACATGGCCGCCTCTGTCACCGTGACTCCACACGTCTTAAAACCTTCTTGATTTATCTGTATTAATTCTGATCTGGGATTCGTGTGGATATGGAGTAGTCTAGTTGCCTAGTAATCTGCCAAAACGAAGCAGAAGAGTGGCGCTTCTGGAAGGTGTCGTTGCTGGCGCGTTGTTTGGTACGGCTGCTATTTTCATAAATCTTCTCAAGGCTGGAGGCTTCCAGGATGGATTCTCGATAGCTTTTTGGCGCTTGGTTATTGCTTCGCTCATATTAGGTATCGTCGTCTTTGCTTCGATAAGGCGTTTCAACTGGTCTCTCCTTCGAAAAGACATTGGTCGAATATCACTTCTAGGCATGCTAATAGGATTGCACTTCATCCTGTTTGTCTCAGCGGTTTTGGACACAACCATAATAAACGCCACCGTTTTAGTGAACACTACGCCTATCTGGTCCATGTTTGTTTCTTCATTCATCTTCAAGCTGAAGCCGTCGCGCCCAGCAGTTTTTGGCATTGCGTTGTCTTTCCTCGGGGTTTTCATCATAACCTATGGGCACGCGGCTTCCCTGACATGGACTGTTCAATTGAAGGGTGATTTGGAGGCGGTTCTTGCAGCGGTCGTGGAAGCTTTCTACCTGAGCTACGGGCGAGAAACAAGGCAGAAGATGCCGCTTTTACCCCTCATGCTGGCCGTATACATTTTTGCAGCCGTCACTGTGTTGGCTACAGGATTCGCAGCATCATCAACATTCGCTTTTCCCCTAGAACTAAGCATGATTCTAGCTTTGATTGGTTTGGGAATTATGCCCACGGCTCTTGCGCATTCCTTCTATTTCTCGTCTCTTTCAAACCTCAAATCGTTCGAAACAGCAGCCATGGCGTTGTTGGAGCCTGTGGGCGCAACGCTTCTCGGCGCAGTAATATTCACTGAAGTTCCAAACTCGTTCTTTATTCTTGGAGCAGTCCTGGTTCTGGCAGGCATAGTGGCAATCGCAATCAAGGAATGATTTTTAACCATCAAATATGTTTAGTTGGTATGAATGAGGGTGAGGCTTGCGGTTTGAAGAGTATGAAATGCCGTTTGGACAAGATTACTGTTCACTATGAAATTCACGGTGAAGGCAGACCCATAATCATGTTGCACGGCGGTGGACCAGATCGCCGCTCGATGATTGGGTCGATGGAGCCCATACTGCGGAATCTCAGCGGATGGCAGCGCGTGTATCCTGATTTGCCAGGTTTTGGCGAAACGCTGGCGGAAGACTGGATTTCAAGCTCCGATGACATGCTTAAAGTTGTCTTAGACTTCATTGACGCCATTATGCCTGAGCAGAGACTGGTTCTAGTGGGGGAGTCATATGGTGCCTATCTAGCTCGTGGAATAATTCATCGCAGACCCAAACTCGTTGACGGACTCCTTATGATATGTCCTCCAGTTGTTATGGAGAATGAAAAGCGCAGTTTGCCAAAGCCTGTTACTCTCGTTAGAAAGTTTCGTCCTCCTTCAGAACGGTATCCGGTGGAGGCAAAGATGTTTGACTCCTTCGCAGTCGTAATAACTCGCAGGGCTTGGGAGAGAACGTTAAAGGAGATATTTTCAGGTCTCTTGGCGGCAGATAAGGCACTCTCAGGCAGGCTGGAAGCCAATATGCACTTCTCCTTCAACGTCGACGCTTCACCAACCGTCTTTGACAAACCCGCCCTCATAATCGCAGGACGGCAGGATTCGATGGTGGGATATCGAGATCCGTGGACCATGATTGAGAAGTTTCCCCGCGCCACGTTTGCAGTTCTTGACCGAGCAGGACACAACCTCCACATTGAACAGGAACACCTGTTCAACACTTTAGTAAAAGAGTGGTTAAACCGCGTGCAAGAAAACATGCAATTGAGTCAATGAGCCTAACTCTCAAGTGCAGGCGAATCGGCGGCCGTTATCACTGAACTTGACATCAGAAAAGGCGTCGAAGGGGATTGCAGCACCACTTTACTAGTAAAAGTATGCCCGCATGTGCTTACCAAGAGTTTCGAATCTCTCCGTGCTACCGCTTCAGAATCTGATTTTGAGGTCGTTTCAGGCATATTTTGTTGGAATATCATGGTTCTGCGTGGTAATTGTTTCTGGCTAGGTGTTTCTATTTTGCAAGCTCTGTTAGGATGCCAATTTGACGACGTCTTCGTAGTTTTTCAGGAACCTATCAATGTATGTCATGCCCGGTGGAATCGTTAGACCATAGTTGACCCTAGTTCTTGTGAGCTTGCAGCCCTTCCTAATGTGGACACCGTTGCCAATCACCGAAGTTGATTCAATGCGTACGGAGTTCTCACGAGTTGATTCTACAACAACCTTTCTGCCTAGAATGCTGTCTGACACATGGGCGTAATCTCCAATCTTTGCAGCGTCCATAATTGCTGACCTCTCCACGTTTACATGTTCACCGAGGATGCAGAAATTGTCAATGTTTGAATCCGCAATCTTGGAATACTCGCCTATTCTAGGGTATCTACCAATCAGAACAGCGCCATCTAGTGACAACCTATTTTCTTTATATTTTCTAACAATCTCTTCCCGTCTCTTAGTAGACTCCTCGCTGAATCCCTGAACCCAAACGTTTCTGTCCGGTAGAATTCTTTCTTCTAGGACTCTTATGTTCAACTTTCCATAGAGAACGTCATGCATAGCCTTAAGATAGCTTTCTGGACTCCCAACATCGTACCATACTTTCAATTCATAACCATAGACGGGAAATCCCTTATCCACTAGATAGGGAATGAAATCAAAACCGAAATCGAGCCTCCTCCTTTCCTCCATTATCTTCTTTACTTCTTCGCTTTCAACTATCCTTCTAACTTCTGGAGAAAGCAAATAGATGCCAGCGTTGGCCAAATTGCTTGGTGCTCTCTCGGCTGGAGGCTTTTCGACAAACCTCTTAATTCTCAGATCTTTATCTACCTCGGCTATGCCATATTCTTCTACTTTTCCCACCCTCGTTAGGGCAATGGTCATCATTGCCCCCTTTTCCTCATGTTTTTTAATGAAGTCATTCAGATTGATGTCGAAGAGGTTGTCTCCCTGTACGACAAGGACTGGGTCACGAACATCATAATATTCCACGTTTAGCCTATAAGAATCGGCGCTTCCCAAGTCGTCAAGGTTGGGCTGATGTTTGATGTGCACCCTCGGCTCGATCCTATACTTCGCTGAGAACCCAACTCCTTCTCCATACTGATCAAAAAGGTTCAGATAGTTGGTATAACCGTACTCTCCGAAAATGAAGTCCTTCACACCTTGCTCAGCCAGCGGCGCCATTGAGAATTCGATTAACGGCCTGTTCAAGAACCTAACGCAAGGCTTTGACACGTCGTGCGTCAGAGGCCTTAACCTGTTAGCCTGACCCCCGACTGGAATAAAACATCTCAGTTTATCTACATTCACACTTTAACTTAAACTGAAACGAGAATTTATATTTATATCGCGCGCGCATCCCTTATGGGATAAAAGGCTGTTGACGTTCGGGGAGTCTTCTATATTTTCCGTCTGCAGTCCGATAAATCGCTAATCGTCCAACAGTCTTCCAATTGTCTTCGCGTTGTGGCTGTTGTTGTCTAACATCGATGACTATCAATTCAGCATTTGGGTCGTCTCTCGCAGACCAAACGACAAAGCCAAGATGTATTGGCTGCACACCCTCAAGGCGCAAATCGAACCTTGCTTTTTCATTTTTTGGGAAAGAGGTTTCGCTCAAATCTATCACTTTAGTTCATTTCTTGCGTGCGTGTATGTATGTGCGCCACATACAGATTAAAGCGTGTGCGTTTATTTAGAAGTTCAGCATTCAATGTCAGAGTGTGAAACACATGTCAGAAATAGAAAAAATGGTAGAAGATTTCAAGAAGGTTGCCTCGGAAAAAGAAGAGAAATTGCTGAGGTTATATCTTGAATATTCGAAGGAGAAGATTTCACTTAAGGAGTTTTTCGAAGAAACGAGTAAATTGGAGTTTCCTGCGCCTGATTTCTACATTGCGTGCATTCTTGGTGCATTGATGAAATCCATTGTGTCACTTGAAAAGAGTGTATCCCAGATCAAAAATAAGCTCGCACGCGCTGAATAAGTGTCCAAATACCAAACCTGTCAGTCTCTCGGCGCGCGCTCCGCGCGACATTATTCACACGTCTATCCATAATTGGTGGCTCTCTTGGTTTGTCTTGATTTATTGTCTGTGTCAACTTACATAAGTAATCTAATCCCACACACAAAAAACTCAGATACTGAGTTGGTGATAGCAGGTAACGACTTATGCGTCCGCATTACCTTCTCTTCTGTTTCTTTCCTCCACGAGTTCTTCTCGTTTGATGTCCCCGGGCTTTGGTACGGCGAGAGCTTTCGATGGCTTTTTTATTTCGGTTTTGTTCTTTACTCATATTCTGTCACCTCACCTCTCAACGGTAAATTGTGTCCTTTCGAGAATAAAACCTTCTGCCCAAATAGATTCAGGTATATCAGGTTCTGAAACTCTTTGGGACGCGCGCTGTTCAGCTATTATTCGGTCCTGTCCTGCGTTTCCTCTTCAGATTCTTCTTCATACTCTTCTTCTTCCTCGGCAGCTTCTTCTCCTGCAGCTTTCGCTTCGTCTTCAGCTTTTCCTTTTCGTGGATAAGCTTCCTCTAACCAGACTTTAAACTGTTCTTTGCTTTCAGTATCGGAAAAGGCCCACTCACACAGTTGACTGAGGATGGTGTTGAGATCAATTTCGTGATCGTCAGCCAAATGCCTCAGAAACCGTTCCCACTTTGCAGGCAGAGATACCGTAAGCCCAACCACTTTGCATTTTCACCATCGTCTTGTATCATTCAAGTCATATTTAAGCTTCTGCGCGCGCCAGATGGCTAAGGAAGAAGTGGCCACATCCAAGGAGTTAGTAATCAACCTCGTAGGTTTGGTCATAGCGATAATCTTAGCTGTCCTTTCCTTGGGAATTGCCAACTGGGGAATGCAAATCTTCGGGATAAGTAGAGATATACCAAGGGGGCCGCATTGATAGCAGTTGCTATAATCATAGGACAAACAATAGCGGCATTCGCCAACAAAAAATACTTCTAGAAAATCTCCAAGATGGTGGCACTAGTAATCACCCTTTCATTCTTTTAATGTATTGATAGTTTTCTCCATTTGTTGTATAAGCTCGCGTGCACATCACCTTTTTGAGGCAATTGGTGGTGAAGGGAAAGTTATAACAGAACCCAAAACATGACTGTATTGTGAGGGTTGTGAGAATGGTTTACTTCTCAGGAAAGGTTAATCTTTAGCCCGTTGACCCAGACAAATTGAAAATAGAGAAAAGTGCTTTGTTATCTGGGACATATGTATTTGACCTTGAGTTAGACTCGGCTCCAGACTACCATTGGATACTAGCCTTCGAAGCCGAGCTACAAGCAAGTCGTTATTCCTCGATATGCGAATATATAGATAGATTAAGTGGGGGACCGAAGGCAACAAAATAAAAGGTAAACAGCCTGCATATAACAGAAAGGAGATTATAAAGATGAGAACGGAAAAAGAAATCAGAGAACGATTAGAGAAACTCAGGAAAGAGAGATTAACCCAAGGACCATACATCGAAAAAGATGATATCGCATTGCATGCAACTAAGCAAGCTCTCGAGTGGGTTCTTGAAGAAACGGAAACCCTGCTAACTTACTAATGGAAGGCTTCGACAGACTTATGAATCAGGGTTATTTCAGCAATTTCATGCTTTCTTCGAGCGCGCGCGCAAATAATTAAATCTGAGGCATTTGAATACATGGTTGCGCGAATGCAAGTAGAGATTTTTACAAGATGAAAGGAGGTGAAAAGTGTTGAGAATGAAGTATCCTATCGAGTATGAATTGAACCCTACGGAGATGGATAAAGGAAAGCAATGGCTAACATTGAAAATGAAAAACATAGGAAATAAGACTCTTGAAAGACTTGACGTGGAATTGCACTCTCTAGATACCTTTTATCTTTTTCCTTTATTCTTTCCTTTTGGAATAGGACACTACATCGGAGAGCTTAAGCCAGATGAAGAGCAAGAAGTGGTTTTCCAAGTCAACGCGCAAGGATCAGCTGAGGTATACGTCACTATCAATGCACGTAAGGATGGAGACTACTTCTTGTGGGAATCCGGTTGGACGCATATCTCTGTGATCGAGGAAAAAGCAGAAATCGGTCGCCTAGTAGTGCTTTCACACCCGTATACGACAATTGGAGAGACCCTCTCGGTTGAGGCAACCATTAAGGGCTTGGGAAAAATTACGGGACTGAAACTGGAATTCTGGGTGGAAACCCCTTCAGGAAAGTTTGAAGAGCAGGCCACAATAGATATAAAGGAACTTTCTGTTGGAGAGGAAGCCCGTTACTCTGCTGAGTTCACACCCCAGGAAACGGGGTACTACGCCATATACGCGTATTTATATGTGCGCGCGCGCAATGGATGGAGAAAAATAGGTCACAAGGCAGATTCTATCTATGCGCAGAAAAAATAGCAATCACCAAGCCGACTTGGAATTCCAACCCCTTTTTTTGTTTAACAAATGACTATCGACTACCACGTGCGCGGGGCATAAAGTTTCCAGCCTCGTCGTTTCTATCAAAGATGAATTCAGTCCTAGCTGGATCATATCAAAGCTCATTCAACTCGCCAAACTAATTGAAAATTCAGAGGGCATCAATGCGCGTGCGCGCGTGCAAGCTAAACTAGTCGCCCGCTTCTAACTAAATCCAAATTCCGCAATATCTACTACTTAGATTCCAGGGACACTCTTCCTGAAATATTAGCACGTCTTATCTAAGTTAGGTTATTCTCGTTTCTCGCCTTTCTTTGCTTCTTGCTTCTTGTTTCTCCTTTTCTTCCAGCTCTATTCTCTTCTCTTCTGCCTCAGCTTCTTCTTTCTCTTTTCTTCCTGCCTCTTGTTTCTCCTTTTCTCCTAGCTCTATTCTCTTCTCTTCTGTCTCTGCTTCTTTTCTCTCTTTTTTTCCCATTCCTTTTCTCTCTTCTCTTCTTGCTGCTTGCCTCTCTATTTCTCCCCGCTGTTCTCTTTGCGCTTCTCTCTCAGTTACTTCTCTCTCTTCTCTTCTTACTTCTCGCCTCCCCTTGGCTCCCAACACTTCTAATCTCTCGTTGTAGAAGAGAGAAGCTATTTTTATCACATCTTCAATTCTTTCGCTCAAAAATTCATAATTTTGGATCCGTCCTTCAAGGGAGCGCGTGCGTTCAGCGAGTCCTTCCTTCTCTGCCTTCTCTTTTACTTTCTCTGTCACTTTTGCGGTCTTCGACGCGAGGTCTTGGATGACTTTGATGTATCTATCCTTTTCCCCTGGATTTTGAGTGGCCTCGAAAATGGCTTTATCCACTACCCGTTGATATTTCCGCAATGCATCCTCATAATCTTCGTCCTTGATACTTTTCTCTGCCTCCTCAATGAGGATCGCGAGATCCCCTTTAGATATGGCCGCTACAGGATCTGCATACAGAGTGCGACTGAGAAGATCATATAATTTTGCGTCGTTCCCACATAGCTCCTTCAACAAATCTTCTTCTTTCTCTTCTTTTTTCGACATAAGCCATCTCTCTACTTTATTGGTTGAACCAATATGAATTAAAGTCTTTGGATGAAGAATTGGAAAATGCTGCGCGCGCTCGCGGGGAAAAGAAGCAGAAGAGAAGGTAAAAACGTAATTTCTTTGGTAAGGATGATGCTTTAGAAAGTGATGGTGGTTTGTATGAAACTTCCCCCAACCACCAATGCATTGATTTATATCCAACTTACCTAGACTCTTTCCTTCGAGAGTGCGATTATGCCTACCTTTTTGATAATTTCCAGGCATTCCGCAGAGAACTGTCCCCTGAACAATGAGAAAATGAAGGCCATGACGTTAGAATTACCAGACAAATTGGGCGGACTGGAGAAGAAACATGGAGTCAAGAGGGTCGGAGTCTGGACTGTAATACCAGAGCACCTAATGGTTTGGGTGTATGAAGCCCCAAGTTCAGATGCTCTGCAAAAATTCTCAATGGAACCAGAACTTCTAAAATGGATGGCTTTTAACACGAGTGAAATAAAATTAGCAATGAGTCTCGAAGAAAGCATGAGAATACTAAAACAAGTCTAGCAAAAAACCCCATTTTCTCATTAGTTTAGCGCGCGCACCCTTCTCGCCCACTTTGAAACATCAGGCAGTTCCACGAAGATCGCGCTAAGATTTAGGAAGCGCTTTCGGCATAATAGGCAGATTTATTTAACCCTAAACTAGATACAAATCCAAATTGAAAATGAAGGAAATTCACGTGGCTTATTTAACAACAACGGAAACGGGACAGCCCGTTCTCATTTTGAGGGAGGGAACTGGTCGAAGTAGGGGAAAAGAAGCTCAGAGAAACAACATAATGGCGGCCAGAATCATTGCAGAAGCCGTAAAGACTACTCTGGGTCCGCGGGGCATGGACAAGATGCTCATCAGTGGTATGGGCGACATCAAGATAACTAACGATGGCGCTGTCATTTTGAAAGAGATTGATGTGGAACATCCAGCGGCTAAGATGATGGTGGAGGTGGCTAAGACACAGGATGACATGGTTGGCGATGGGACCACTACCGCCGTGATCTTGGCTGGAGAACTCTTGGGGAAGGCGCTGGAGCTTTTGGATCAAAAAATTCATTCAACTACGGTTGTGAGCGGCTACAGAAAGGCCTTTCAGAAGGCCGAAGAGGTTCTTCAAAAGATCGGAATCCCTGTGGATGTTGAGGACCGGGAAACTTTACGTAAGGTCGCTGTCACCTCTATGGCGAGTAAGGTGATGGGCGAATCAAGGCAGCACTTGGCGAATATCGCCGTCGACGCTGTGAAACAGATCGTCGAGCAGAGGGGCGAGAAAAATACTGCTGACATCGACAACATCCAAATAATTAAGAAAGCGGGAAAGAGTCTAGCTGACACAGAGCTCATCCAAGGAATAATTCTAGACAAAGAAGTAGTCCACCCCGGCATGCCTAAGAGAATCGAGAAAGCCAAAATAGCCCTCATAAACGCCGCTCTAGAGGTGAAAAAGACCGAGATCAGCGCCGAAATCAGAATACACGACCCCACCCAAATGAAAGCCTTTCTAGACCAAGAAACACGCATGCTCAAGGACATGGTGGAGAAGGTCAAGACAGCAGGCGCTAACGTGCTAATCTGCCAAAAAGGCATCGACGACCTAGCTCAGCATTTCCTAGCCAAAGAAGGAATCATGGCCGCTAACCGAGCTAAAGAATCTGACATGGAAAAAATAGCCAAAGCAACAGGCGGGAAAATCATCAGCAAACTAGACGACCTGAAAGCTAAAGATTTAGGAGCCGCTGGACTGGTGGAAGAACGGAAAATCGGCAACGACAAAATGATCTTCATAGAAAAATGCAAGGACCCAAAATCCGTCACCGTGCTAATTCGCGCAGGCCTTGAGAAAATGATAGACGAGGCTGAGAGAGCCATCCACGACGCCCTATCAGTCGTAGCAGACGTAATCGAACACAACAAAATCGTTGCAGGTGGAGGAGCCGTTGAAGCCGAAATAGCCAAAGAACTCCGCGGCTACGCAACAGAAGTGGGAGGAAGAGAACAACTCGCCATCGAAGCCTTCGCCGACTCAGTCGAGGCAATCCCCAAAACCTTGGCGGAGAACGCCGGCCTCAACACCATCGACATACTAGTGGCTCTAAGGTCAGCACACCAGAAAAAGAAAGGAGGCACAATGGGCGTTGACGTTTTTTCAGGTGGCGTCACGAACATGCTAGAGAAAGGTGTCATTGAACCAGTTAGGGTCAAGCAGCAAGCCTTAAAGTCGGCAGCTGAAGTAGCCTCCATGATCCTAAGAATCGACGACGTGATCGCCGCGACAAAACCAAAGGCAGAAGGTATGCCCTCCAGAGAGGAAGAGTAAGGCTGAGAAGGGTTCTAAGAGACCTCTCATAGCAATCGACACTTAAGCGCCGGGGAAGGGATTTGAACCCTTGAGGCGCAAAGCGCCACCGGCTGTCTTCTGGACCCCTAAGTTATACATCTCGAGGCCGGCACATTAACCGCTCTGTCACCCCGGCACCCCGCAGACAGAATGAAAGGTCAGTATGGTCTAAAATCGTTTTCTATGACGACCACCCACACAAAAGAAGCAACAGTCTCTAAAGAGGCACAGACTACCACTTGTAAACAAAAGAATGGTAGAAGAAGGCACAAGCCGTTGTCCTCCTTCTTCTTCTGAAATTACTCACAGCCGCAACGATCATCTGAGAGTTGTTGTGGCAAACCTATCAGAGTCAACAACAACTTCAAAACAGCCACAACTCCGTCGCCTTAGGCCAATCAACCCTGAAAAATCCTCATAGTTGACACTAATAGATCCTAACCCAACAGAGTAAAAACACTTAAAACTCAACACAGCATTAGACATACGAGTCAAACTCTGAAAGGAGTCTTGCAACAGTTTGTTTAAAGCCAAGATAAGCGACGCTAAGCTTTTACGAGACATGATTACAGCCATAAGCACGTTAGTCGACGAGGCCACATTCAACATTGCACCAGAAGGACTCAAACTAAGAGCCATGGACCCAAGCCGAGTAGCCATGATCGACTTCGAATGGCCAAAAACCATCTTCGACGAATACACCTGCGATGCACCTATTAAAATGTGTATCAACGTCGGCGAAATGCTCAAACTTCTCCGCCGCACAGGCAAAGACGAATCCATTGAGCTAGCCCTCGACGAAAAAACCAACCGCCTAAACGTGGGCATAAAAGGAAAGTACGAACGAACCTTCAACATGCCAACTCTAGAAGCCACAGAGGAAGAAGTGCCCACACCGAAAATAACCTTCAACGTCCGCGCCAAAGTCACAACCGATGGTCTACACCAAGCCATAGAGGATGTCTTACTCGTCTCAGACCACGTCAAAATCGAAGTTGACGCTGAAAAACTGACCATGCGAGCAGCCGGCGACCTAATGGGAGCCACAATTGAACTCAAAAAAGGAAGCGACGCACTCTTAGACCTCGAAGCCAAAGAACCATCAAAAGCAACCTTCAGCCTCAGCTACCTGTCAGAAATAATTAAGACAGCAGCGGGAGCAAGCGACATCGCTACACTTGAGTTCAGCAGCGACATGCCCATCCGCATAGATTTCCAACAGCCAAAAGAGGGAAAACTAACCTTTTATCTGGCACCGCGCATTGAAGTAGAATAGACAAGCGCAGAAAGCGCGGCTCGCCGTTTACGCTGGGAAAGAAACTGGTTCTTACACAGACTGACTTAGCCAATTATCCCTTCACCCCTCAAGCAGCCGAACACGTGCAGAAACTAGACTTGAAAATAACCGAGCTGGAAAGCCCAGAGTACAGCCGAATAGTTGAAAGAGCCGAAAAAAGAATTGAAGAAGCCATTTCAGACGCTCTGGTAAGCGACCAAACACGCGATAACGAAATTGAAATCTCCTCGTTTCCCATCGCCGTCATGATGGTCGCCGCCGCAAATGACACCTTTCTCAAAAGAAGATACGCCCTAGCCGAAGCAAAACGCGCCTATAGCATATTAAAACAAGAAAACAAACAAAAACTCACGGAAATCGCCCAAGTCTTCGATTGGAAAATAAAACCAGCACAAACTAATTCAAGAACGGGTACAACCGCTCTGTCCGACTTTGCCATATACTTCACAAACTACCTCAGAAACACAGGTGGTCTTCGCGAAAGCAAGTGGAAACTTGTAAACCGAACCATACTCAGTGGACAAGTCTACGTGACAAAAGACGAAGCGGCCCGCCTCCTCGCGGAAGAAGTAAGAGCGCACATAGAAAAAAAACTAGAACAAGAAATGGGCTTTACCCTCCCACAAACAGTAATCAAACGAGCGGAAAGACTCAAGCAATTAGCCTTCACCAAGAGAGGACAGATACGCCAAGAAGAAATGCCAAAAGAAACAACAATCGAAGCCTTCCCCCCATGCATACGCCAGCTCTACAACTCGGCACAGGCTGGACGCCACATCTCCCACATTGGAAGATTCGCACTTACATCGTTCCTCATAAACTCAAGCATGCCTGTTGAAAACGTGATCGAATGTTTCCGCCCAGCTTCTGACTTCAGCGAAAGAATGACCCGCTACCAAGTGGAACACATAGCCGGCGACCGAGGATCAAGAACCAAATACATCCCACCCAGATGCGACACACTACGCACACATGGGGTTTGTCCCGGCATGGACGAAATCTGCAGAAGAGTGCGACATCCACTCACTTACTACAAACGAAAACTCAGACTGATAAAAACTCAAACAGCTCCCGCAACTGCTGCACGGGCGTGAAGGAAATTTCAACCCGAGAGTTCATTCAACAGAAATTTGCAGAACATTACAAACATTATCTGAGCAGTATTCAACCTCCAACATCCTTAGAGAAACGCGAATTTGCTTTTCTCCTGTTCAAAGAAAAAACTATGATGAGGCATAAGGGCTTCAAAACCGCCGACGAGTTTCGAGACTTGCTGATGAATGTTGTTCCCTCGGACGTCTATTATTCCAGCGCCTACTATGAGAAACCCGAAGAAGAAATGGACGCCAAAGGCTGGATTGGCGCCGACTTGATCTTCGACATAGACGCAGACCACATCCCAACACCATGCAACAAACAACACGACACATGGACATGCAAAAACTGCGGCACGTCAGGACATGGTACCAAACCAGAGAAATGTCCACAATGCGCAGCAGAAAAATTCGACGATATAAACTGGCCATGCGACACGTGCCTCGAAAGGGCGAAGGAAGAGACAATCAAACTAATTGATGTGTTAGGCAGTGATTTCGGATTATCCGTCAACGAAATGAACATCGCGTTCTCAGGTCACAGAGGGTACCATGTTCATGTGGAAAAGGAGGCCGTCAGAACGCTTGATTCAATGGCAAGAAAAGAGATTGTTGACTTCATGATGGGAATAGGGTTGGAACCAGCACTGTTAGGCTTTGCGGTGGACAGGGGTCTCAAACTTGAAGACCACGGGTGGAAAGGGCGAATAGCAAAAGGAACATACGAATTCTTGCTCACGCCAACTGAAAGTCAACTGGAAGATGTTGGATTGAAAAAGAAAATTGCCTCACAAATTGTTCATCAAAGAGGAAAAATCGTTGAAAGCTGGAAGGAAAAGGGACCATGGAAAACGCTGAAAGGCATCGGACCTGACAACTGGGAAAAAATAAGTCAGGAGGCAGTAAAAAGACAGTCGGTGAAGATAGACACGGTTGTCACAACCGACATCCACCGCTTGATTAGGCTGGCAAACACCTTGCATGGAGAGACTGGGCTTTTGAAGATCGAATTGTCTGCAAACGCAATTGAAGGATTTGACCCGTTTAGAAGCGCGGTTGCCTTTAAGCATGGCACTATCGCAGTTGATGTCTCAGACGCGCCTCAATTTCGGCTTGAAGACAACACTTATGGGCCGTACAAGAATCAAAGGGTTGAACTGCCAACGGCTGCGGCGATGATGCTCTTATGTAAGGGCGCAGCTAAAATAGTGGAGGAAAAAACCCTTGTACAATGAACTCTACGAGGCTTGGAGAAAAGAGAAAGGAGACATTGAGTTACAGCTGCTTCCCAAGGATTTCTACATCAAACTTGCAGCATATATGAAAAAGACACGCGCAGAAAGTCGAATGCTCGATGAAAAAACAACTAGGGCTAAGTTGCTAGTACACGAGTCTAAGAACGTCCAGAAGATGGTTAGGGAACTCGTTTTGCTACGCCACGAGAAAACAGTTAAGAAAGCATTGACGGGAGAAACAATCCCTATAGAAGGCTTGACTGAAGAGGAAGAAAAACTAGCAAAAGATGTGTTGCCTTCCTTCGAAAATTTTCAGATACTGTTGAAAGACATCCTAGGCGGACGCGTGCCACAGTTGGAAGGCAGAGAAAAGCCCAAGAAAAGAGTTTTGCGATTCACCAAAGAAATCCCCGCGATAATAGGCGCCGACATGAAAACATACGGACCATTTAAACCCGAAGACATTGCTTCGTTGCCTCAAGAAAACGCCAAAATCCTGGTCAAGCAAGGCGTCGCCGTCGAAGTTGAAACACACTTATGAATCATGTTTTGTTTTCCATGGATTCTAAACCTCGCCCCACCATTTCCTCCGCAATCCAGTAGAAGATTCTTATGCCTGTGAGGGCAATTCCGATCAGAAGTATATATACGCCAATTCTTGCCGTTGTCGAGTCACTGAACGTTCTGCCTACCATGAACAATAGAAATCCAATACCTAAACAAGCTAAGCCTAAAACTGTTATTATCGATAGGAGTCGCTCGATGAACCAATATAGTGACATTGGTTTCTTGGCTGTGTTGTTTCTCACTTGTGTGTCTCATTCGGCAATTGTGAAATGACTATGTTTATATGTTTAAGCAGTTTGTTCTATACCGAATCAGCCAAGTGAAAGCAGCATGAAGACGCCCAAAGAAGTCACCACGTACTGTCCAAAGTGCAAGGTTCAGCGGGCCCACACAGTCTCTATCTACAAGGCTGGAAAGAGACGAGCGATGGCGAGAGGCGAACGTGCACACGAACGGAAGAAGCATGGGTACGGGGGACAGAAATATGCGCTTCAGCGCAAGTTTGCAAAAACAACCAAGAAACAGACGTTGAGGTTGAAGTGCAAGACTTGCGGTTACATGAGGCACAAGAGGGGAATGCGCCTCAAAAAACTTGAGATTCAATAGGAGAAATGAGACAATATGAGTGAGTGGGAAACACTTCTGCCAAGACCCAGAAGCAGGTTTGTCAGGGTGAAGTGTCCAGATTGTGGAAATGAGCAGGTGATTTTTGATCATACCGCTACTATCGTGAAGTGTAACGTTTGCAGCACTGTTTTAGCTGAGCCTACAGGCGGCAAAGCGGCTGTTAAAGGCGAAGTCGTTGCCTCTCAAGAATAAGAATCGGTGGAACAGATGTCAGCTAAGAAAGTGGAGTGGCCAGAACCAGGTGACTTAGTCATCGCTTCGGTTCAGAGGATAACTGACTACGGCGCCTACGTCACGCTGGACGAGTATGGGAAAGAAGGCTTGCTCCATGTCTCAGAGGTTTCCTCTGGCTGGGTTAGAAACATCCGTGAATTTGTGCGTGAAGGACAGAAAACAGTGCTCAAAGTCCTACGTGTGGACTCTGAGAAAGCCCACGTTGATCTTTCACTTCGCCGAGTCTCAAGGCATGAAAGACGTGAAAAACTTCTGGCCTCTAAGATGGAGATGAAAGCTGAAAGTATTCTGCGTAGCGCTTCTGAGAGACTGAGGATGCCTATTGAAGAGCTCTTAGCCAAGACGGGTTCCGTTATTGAAGAGAAATTCGGGGGGACTTATGAAGGGTTTGAACGTGCGGCTCGAGAAGGTCCAGATCCACTTGTTGAAGCTGGGGTGCCTAAGGACATAGCTTCAGCATTGGCAGAGGTTGCAAAAGACAAGATTCGCCCGCCGATGGTGAAGGTTAAGGGGGTGCTGGAGCTTCGGTGCATGAAGCCCAACGGCGTCATCTCTATTCGCGAGGCTTTGACAAGCGCTCAGGAAATTGAGAAGCCAAGGGACACAAAGGTTCGTCTCTACGCAATTGCTACTCCAAAATATGCAGTGGAGGTCTTAGCTGAGGACTATAAGGAAGCGGAAAAAATTTTACAGAATGCTGCAGATGCGGCTATCAAAACCATAACAAGTGCAGGTGGAACAGGTGCGTTCCAAAGGGGAAAATAATGGTTTGGCTCCTTCGGAAATGTACTCAGTGCCACAAGTACACGTTGAATCAGGAAAAATGTCCTTACTGCGGTGGCAAAGTGTTGATTCCTCATCCTGCCAAGTTTTCGCCTCAGGATAAGTATGCGAAGTACCGTCGGGCAATGAGGGTTGAAGAAGCAGAGCAGGTTAAGCGCATTGAAGGAGACATATGTCAAGGAAACAGTCAAAACTGAACTCAAGAATCCAGTTTTGATCGAAGGTCTACCTGGAATGGGTATGGTGGGCAGAATTGCAGCTCGTTTTCTTATCAAGCAGTTGGGGGCTACGAGATTCGCGGAGCTTTACTCTCCTCATTTTCCATACTATGTTCTGGTGAATAAGAAGGGAAGTGTTAGGCTTTTGCGCGCTGAGTTTTTCTGTTGGAAGAATCCAAAGGGAGAAAGTGACTTGGTGTTTCTTATCGGTGACAGTCAGGCTCAGACTATTGAAGGGCAGTATGAGGTGACGGATCGGATTCTGGAATTTGCGTCTAAGTTAGGGGTCAGGACCATTTTTACAATTGGTGGGTATCGGAAGGAGGCTGAGGAAGCGCCTAAAGTTGTTGTGGTTTCAACTAGCTCAGAGCTGTTGAAAAGGGCGTTGCAGGCAAAGGCGATTGCGAGCCCACCGGGGAACCCCATTGTTGGTACTGCTGGTTTGCTTCTGGGTCTGGCTAAGTTTAAGAAGATTGATGCTCTCTGCCTCTTGGGTGAGACTCGTGGGTATCTTGCTGATCCTGTGGCTGCGAAGAGTGTTCTTGAGGTTTTGCAGAGGATGTTGGGTTTTGATGTTGATTTGAAGGAGATTGATGTTCAGATTGAGAAGTCTAAGGAGATTGTGGCTCGGATGCGTGAGATTGAGGAGCGTAGGGAAAAATACGCTCAGAAGATGAAGAAGTCTGAGGACGAACGGGTCACGTACATCAGTTAGTTTTTTTATTTTCTCACAGTAGACCCCCTAGGTTCACTATATGATCCAAATATGAGTCTTTGCGTTTTGGGTTCTGTTTCTGGTTTGGCGTGTGTTTCGGGGTGTGTTTAGCGTGGTTTTTCTATGTTGAAGTGTCTGTTTCTACGCGTTATGAATGTGATCTTAAAGGCTGTTCTTGGATTGAGTGTGTTTTCAGTAGTCGTCATAGCGTAGTGTTTTGTGTCCGACTGCTTCCATGTACTGGTATACTGTGTGCGAGTAAGTTCAGAAGAAGAAGTCAACTGGTAGTGTTCTGTTTCTTCTTCTACCTTTTGTTGGGCTGCGGGCTGGCTTGTTTCAGGTGTCATTGTTTTCCGCTTAGACTGATTCATGACAACTTCTGGGATGTTGGGTGGGCTGAGGGTGTGGATTTTATTGTGTGTTATTAACTTGCGCTTAGAACTGTTACCTATTATGATGTTTGTGTTTCGGAGCCTGTTCTGGCTTCTGCCCGTTGTTAGAGCTCTGTTTAGCTCTGCTCGGTAACTGGGTTTCATCAAGCGCATGATCGATATGTATCATCATTCTATGTTGTGGGGCGTGGGGGCTGGAGAATGATTTCAAATAAGAAGGAAACAAACGCTTAGCATTTTCTTCTGCCTTGTGTAGGAGTGGCTTGTGAACAGAAGTAGTTGTACACGCAATTGCAGACTGTTTATAGCTCTGCATAGGTTTCTGCATACTGTTAATGTTCGGGGTCGATGATGTGGAGTGTACGTTTATCTGGGCTAGTGGCTGTGTGCGTGGTGATGGCAAATCGCCGTATAGTGTCATCATCATCACGTGTAGGTGCGGCGGAAGGGGTTCGCGCATTGGCAATGGTCTTGGAAAACTGAAATTATAAACTCTTAATGAAATTCGTGTATTCTGCACAGGTCATACGTAGAGGTTTTTCAACCGTATCGGATAGATTGTAAACATGAAATAACGCCATGTCCTTTGTATGGAGAACAAAATAGGCTGGAACTCGCAAAGCCTTTGCCATTGTTGATAGTATCTCCCTCTGCATCTTAGTGCGTGCCCATATGTATTTTTTCGAGTTCAGCAAGTGCTCTTCATCTTCCATTTCTCCAGTGACATCAATAAGAGCTACGATTCCTCTGCTTATCCGATACTCCACATAATCTATGTCCGCTGTCAAGTATTCACTCCCCAGAGTCCTGTGCCATTCGCTATATTCAGAAGGTCTTTTGCCAATCTTCTCTTGTTTGACGTTATCTATTCTCGGCGCGAATTTGTCTTCACCCATAAGACTATCACGTCTCCTAGTTTCTTTGTCATATAGCTCTCAATTCTCTAGCCAACGCATCATACACTAATGGAAGCCACTTGTTGACTTCATCTTTCGAGAACCCTAAAATGGTTAGGATAGTTTCATCAAGTTTCAATCTAGCCCAGAACCTCTTCTCTAGCTGTTCAATGATGGAAGGGAATTGAACTTCCTTAAGTTCCTGAAATAGACTCTCGCACTCCGATATCTCTTTTTCAGCAAGTTTGCCAGAATTCAAAGCGGTGAATGAGTTAAGGTCACTCTCCATGATGTCTGTGAAGCCTTCAGTTGTTTGTTCTCTAAGCGATATTATGTTCAGCAATCCTACGACACTGTTAAGAAACAGAGATTGAATTTTCGCCTCTTCTACGTTAGTTTGGACAATCTTGAAGGTGTGCGGAGTTATGAATTTGTTATCAGAGAAGAAAGCGAAGAAGTGAGTGCTTTTAGAGTTTGGTCTGAATCTTCTTGCAAGTGCAAGATAAGTTCCTTTGTCCCCCACATCTTTTCTAACTGTATCCCAATTGAATCCTTTCTTGTCCTTCCACTTAGAGAAGGTCAAGAGAGAATTGAAGCCTTTGAAATCTTTGTGCACAAAGTAGTCTTTGTTCTTGCCTACATAGAAGCTGTCTACGTTGGTTAGAGTTCTTAATGCTGGAAGCAAGTTGTCTTTCGGGATTTGGAAGGTCAAATTAGAATCTTTCACTGTGACTTCAGCGACTTCTCCCTTTTCCTTCTTAAGGATAAGAAATGCTCTCTTAGTTCGGTCTGAATCTGTCTCTCTTGTTATGAAGGTAAGCTGTGAAAGCCCTGCTGGTGAAGCATGGAAGCCTTCTTTTATGTCGAAGCTACCAAGAGACTTTATCTTGAATTTTCCTCTTTTCTTAAGCAGTTTTTGAAAATGTATGAATGTATCTATGCTGTCAACGTTTGATGCGCCTAGTATAGGCATCAAGTTATCTTTTAGTTCGCTGAATTCACTGTAGGATTCAAAGTAGATATCGAACTCTTCATTTCTCGCAATCCCTTTTTCACACGGTGTATCCATAATTTTCTCGGCTATCTCACAAGATTCGGCTAAGGTCATTTTTCTAATAGACTTCTTGAGGAAGACCATTCCTATGATGTCTTCTGAATGCGGTCTAGTCTTCTCCGCTATTAAGAGAACATCTCTGAATTGTGAGCCTTCACTGAAAGCCACGTCACTAACGGCTTTCACTATATATTTAATTCTGTAGTTCTTGAGAAGATAATTCCTGATTTCTTCACTAGCTTCCCCTCTTCCAATATTGATAGGTAAAACAGCACCCATTCTTCCATTATGTTTCAACACCAAATCAGCTAACGCTACGAAGAAACCCCAAAGATTCACCTGATTCCCGCAAATCTTGGTTAACACGGCATTCTCTTTCAGGTCGATTCGCATGTCTTCAGGCATTTTCTCTCTATCAGAGAAAGGTGGATTCATTATTACCGTTTCAACAGGTGCTAGTATGAAGCCCTGACCTTTTCCCGTGAGTGATACTGAGCCATCTTTTCTAATCAGCGCGCCGCCTTGAGACTGGTCTATACTTCTCTGAATTTCTCTAGTATAAGATGCGATTTCGTATCCTTCTTCTTTGAATTTCTTTGTCCTCATTACGTCAGATAGAGACAGCGAATCTGTCGTTGCTATTCTTACGATGTTCGTTTCTTGTTCGATATCTTGGCTGGTGAGGTTAAGAGTAGTAATATGCGCGGCGAAGGGCATTATGTCAATTCCAGTAATGTCATTTTCAAGAAACTTCTTGTGGACTTCATTTAGTTTCTGAAATCCGTGCAACTTCTCATATAGTTTCATCTTTCTTTTGTAGGCTGAAACCAACAGAGTTCCTGAGCCACAGGCTGGGTCAAAAACCGTTTCATTCCATGAACCAATCGTAAGTCCTGCAAGCAATTCTGCTGATGCTGGGTGTGTATAAAATGCGGCTAGAACTTTCCTTACTTCAAAAGGAATTAAGTCATGGAAAAACCTGCCTGTTAGGTCGTGGGTTATGTGTTCAACTCTCAATACCTTTATTGCCTTTATGACTTCGTTAAGTGTGTCTAGCACGTACTTGTTCGCTGGTATGTGCCCGAGAATGTTCACCCTATAGATTGACTGGTAGTCAATTCTTGTTATCTCATCAAAGTAGCTTTGAATTTTCCTAACGCTATCAACTTCTTGCAGTTCTGGAATGTCACTTTTTGTTCTTTCCCTGAAGATATGGTAAAAGAGTATCTGGTTGAGTAGAAGGTATGAAGCTAAATTGATTACCTGTTTCTTGGCTACTTCCTTTTCTCTTATTTCTCCTAAAGAAGAAAACAAATCGAGTTTGTTTACAACCTCTGAAGCTAATTCATCGGTGCTGATTTGGTAAACTATGGAGTTCAAGTCTTGTATGTAATTCTCTATTTGCCTAATGACGGTTTTGAAGTCTACCGTTACAGTTTCTTTTAGAATCTTTTCTTTTAGTATGCTGAATATGTTCTCGGTTGTGTCTTCTACGGCTTCTGTCCAGAACTGGGTATAGATTCCAGCGTTTATTTTCTTGTTGAGTGCTATTTGGTCTAAGTACTTTGTATCTAGTAAGACTTGGTTTCTGTATTTCTCTGGATAAATCAGAATCACTATGTTGGTTGTTCCCAGTTTCCTAGCGTAATCTGACGCTTGCGCAACTGCCTTCAAACCTATTTCGGGTTTCCCTATCTTGACCTCAACAACGAATGATGTTTTTCCTATTCTGAAAAGTATGTCTGGGTGTGTGGTTATGACTTTTGTTTCTCCATGTGCATCAAATCCAATCTTCTTAAGATAGTCAATCAGCGATGGATACAGTGTCCTTTCTTCAATTTTAGGAACTCCCAAGTTGCAAGAGCCTCTAGTGTTGATTATGAGGATTAACTATAAAAACTCCGAGTTAGTACGCGCTGTTCGTCTGGTTCGCTTTCCTGAACCGTCTTCCGCATGACTTGCAGAGCCATTCTTTACCGTAAGATGTGACGTTTTCAGAACCGCAATGAATGCATTGAGAACCAGTCTTCCTGTAGTCTTCTTTGTGTTCGCGTCTGTCGCGGTCTTCGAGATAGCCAGCGAATCCGTCACCGTTTCTCAATTCTGGAAAACGTGTTCGAAGATTCGCGAACGTCTTCTCATGCATTTCTCTTAGTTTTGTGCATACCTCAGAGTTCTCATCCCCGAGATTAACACGCTCATCAAGGATCTGGGGTTTCAAATCCCGCAAGAATGGAAACTCTAGTAAAGCTTCAAGTCCAGCATTCTTGTCAAGTAATGGTTCCGCTGAATCGGTGCGTAATCGTGTTCCTACATCATTCCAACAACATTTAAATAGTATTATAGTCATATCGTAGCTCATGTCTCGAAGATTAAGAGGTTATAGAAGCGTATCAATAACTATGCCGTCTCGGGTTCTCTACAAGATCGATCAACTTGCCGAGGAAACTGAACTCTCCAGATCGGAAGTCATCACGGATCTATGTATGTATTGTCTTGATGATGACGAAATAATCAATGAAATTTATCCTTATGAGGAAGAGGGGGAATAAACTTGGGCTACGATGATGACCAGCTTAACTATATCTACGATAAGAGCGGTGGCTACTGTCATTATTGTGGCAAGAAATTGGCTTGGACAAACTACGGCTCTCTGAGATCAAAGGGAGCCTGGGAAGTTGATCATGGAATTCCATTATCCAGAGGTGGAACTGACTACCTTAGAAGCCTTTGGGCAATATGCCTTGAGTGCAACCAGGAGAAGGGCGCTATGACTCCATCAGAATACAAGAGTTACCTACGAAGCGTACACGGATGGGACGTTTAGAGAAGTGGCCACTGCTTCCTTCCATGTAATTGATCGTCATAGAAAATGCTTTTAGATTATGTTGTCTTTTCAGTTTGTTTGCCGGTGGGTGCCGGGGTGACAGAGCGGTAATGTGCCGGCCTCGAGATGTAATGGTTTAGGGGCTTAGACACGCGTGTAAGCCGGTGGCGCTTTGCGCCTCAAGGGTTCAAATCCTTTCCCCGGCGCTAACTTACACTTGCGTGCGTGCAACGTTACTTCCCAGATCAGAGAGCCCTCACGGTCAATGAATGTAACATTTCAACGTCAACTATGTTTCCTTTGAAGATATTCTTCGTAAGCTTTTCTGCGATTTTTTCCCTTGTTGTTTCTTCGATGTCAATTAGGTTGCGTATTGTTTGCACTACAAACCTATTTGGGCGAAAATAAACATGTTTCAAAGACTGTTTTTCTAACCGATGGGACCACGACTGATGAATGGAGTAATTCTCCCTCAAATCTAAACGTGACGATCTCTGCGATGGATTAAGCCTTTCAAACTAATAGTACTTATGCTTAGCATGATTAGATCGCGTCTCAACTCCTCAATCTTCTGATCGCAATCGGCCCGCTTTTTCTCAAGTTCTTGCTGTTTTTTCTTTATTTCAATTAATGTGTTAATCTCAGTTGACCCCATTCTGAAAACGCAGTTATCACGAGTGACCGTTGTTGATCCGCAGTTTTCACACGCGACCTTGGTCGATGTGGCGTTGTTTTTCACGATCATTGGGTTTCCACAGACCGTGCAAATCATTACTTGCTTCTGCATAGTTATCACTTATCATGGACGTCTTACTTCGATTCCAACTTTCTCCAACAAATTGATGCCTGACTCATCCTCGTATCTTTCGTCGTAAACAACTCTGCGGATACCTACAAGAATGATGAAAAATGCGCATCGTATGCAAGGCGAGTGCGTGGAATACAAAGTCGCACCATTCAAATCAACACCTTTTCTTGCAGCTTCCACTATTGCAGCCTGCTCTGCGCACAGGCCGATGCAGCCTCTATTACACGTGATACCTGTCTGCGAAGTGCCATTCATACAAGGGCTATTCTTTGTGCAGGGGATAATTCCAAACGGGATACCGTTGAAGCCTGAGGAGCAGATTTTTCGGTCGCGGGTTATTATGGCTCCAACATGTCTCAATAGGCACTTGGATTTCCTTTGCTCGTCGCGGGCAAGTGAAAGACAAAGCTCATCTATCTCTTTGTCTTTTTTCGTTACAGTTATCGAGACTGGCATTTTCTCATCAAAAAGCTCAAGTGGTTTCGACGTAAATAAAAATCATGTTAAGATTGTGTTAACAATATTGGGGTCTCTTCAGTGGTGATAAACACATCGATGAAATCAATGCGGAGTCTGACACATTGATGTCATGAGAACAGTCAGGTCAATTTCACATTTGACAATCTCTGTTTATCCAATAGACATTGATGTTGATTGGATCAAACGGGAGATTTAAATGTCTCAGGCGAAACTATCATGTTGGAGAAGGGGATATCGATTGGCACAGCGCAGATTTCTCATCACATGGGTGGGTTCCTTCACAAACAGAGTGATTAAGGGCATTAACAATGTGTCTCCGGATTTCGTTTATTTCCTGATCGAGTCCAGGAGTCCACAGTGGCTGACTTTTCAGAAAGAATGCCTTGATAAGATAACACGTCATTACGGTCCAGCCTTTGTGGAGGGGAAACGATTCGAAGTTGTCGAGTTTCTGTTTGGTGCTGGGGACGAGGCTCTGGGTATTTCAGAGAACGATTTCTGTAGGAAGGTCTTCAGTAAATTGTTCGACGTAGTCTCCAAGATTCGCGAAAAAGCACCTGAATCAGAAATTACTATAGATATAACAGCAGCTCCGAGAATGATTGCATTTATCATCGCTTTTGTGGCCATGGTATTGTCCACCAAGGAATCGAGAGTGAAACTTCAAGTTGTTCCTAAAGGCTTCCAAGCAGATCCAAAATACTATGCACCTGAAGACAGTAGTTATTTCAAAAGTCTCCGTGAAAAACAGGATGACGCTTCTGTTTTGTCGCTTGCTGGCTTCCGGGGAATCGAGGGAGATGACGAAGGGGGCAACCCAATAACCATAGAGCTTCCAATGGTTGGAGTAGATCTTTTGTTTAGTCGATTGAAAAAGCCTGAAAAAGTGGAAGCTCACATTGCTAGGACAAATGCAGAGATTGTCTTGTTCCAAAAGATACCGGCGAGAGAAGCAAAAATGAAACAGTCGACAGTTATGTTAAAGGAGATGTCACCTGAGGAGAGGAAAATAATAAACAAGGGCATTGAGAGCCTTGTCCTTTTGTCCGGTGAAAAAGAAGGAAAAGACATAATGTCAAAGTCAGGTCATAGTGCCAAGCAAATCAAGATTATGCCAGAACTGAGAGAGATGATCAAAGATCCAGCAGTTCTCAGAGAGTTAGGCTTAATGCGCACAAGAGTGAAAACGGAGGAGACAGAGATCCAACGTAGGCAACGAATATGGATCAGTAAGAACTTAGAACCGTTCGAAGGGTTGGGTCTCATCGAAGTAGAGAGAGGAAGACAGAACTGCGCAAAAAGGACGTGGGCAGGCGACCTTATCTCAGATGTCATCGAGGAGAAGTATAACCGCATCATGCATAAGCTCAAAAGCTAAGATACTCTGATTGTTTAGCAGACATCAATGTGCTAACACACAATCACATTCTATTACTGACCTAAAGACGCACCGCTAATTCTTGCTGTCCCGCCGTCTATGATTACTTTTTGTTTTTCTATCCCGCTCTTCTAATTTCCTTTTGACGGTGAACTCATGTGATAGACGCGAGGTACCTTGCAAGGAAAGCGTTTGAAACGGTATCTACTTTCTGGGGACCTGCCATACTAGCCATTATGATAATTGCAGGATTTGATTCGAATTCGACTGTGGCCTTGCTAATCGTGGAGACCTTGAGAGCTATCATTGACTCTGCAAGAGCGATAACTGCCTCGCCAAGGTCACGCACTCGACGAAAGAAAACTTTAAACTAGCTTATGCTATGAATACCTGCGTAATCATGGCGGCCTCAGGATCTGATCTCAGGATATCCGCGAAAAATAGAGCCGAAAGCAGACAGCAAAAGCGGGATTTGAGTGTTCATTTTATGCGAGTGATTTTTACGTAACGTGACTCGCGTTAGAACTTCTAAGAGCTTTTCTCCTCTTTGGATGATTTTGTAGACGCCCCTACTCACGCGTTCTAGATAGCGGTTGACCAACAGATAGTGATAAAACTGCTTTCTGATCGTATTTGATGTTACATTATGCGTGAAAGGAACGGCTCAGAAGATATTTCTGGAACAACGCCTAGGTCAATGCCTATAGTCCTGTAGACATCTGCGTTCCATATCCAGCTAGCTAAGGCAAGTTTGGACAACGCACGAACTCATATCTACCCCGCGCGCTTTACGGAAACAGAGGAGCAGATGCTCAAAGAAATCCGCGAATCCCGAGATGAAAAAAGTATGAATTCATGCTTAGGCAGTGGTAGCCAGGGAGAGATTCGAACTTCGTTAAGCATAAATGAACGCATTTTTACTAGTAAATTGGTGCTGAAATCCCTTTCCCCCAGCGCCTATTCCTCTTACGAACCTGCAGCAGAGTTGCAATAATTCAATTCCGCCTATGAAACTCATATAAGAGCAGGGTGTCAAACGACTACTGATGAAAAATGTCTGATTATGAAGAGAAAAGAACCCTTTACTCCAATAAACCCGGTCCCCACAACACAAACAATGTCATACATGCGGTAAAGGCAAGAGTCAGAGAAGGCAACGTCACAACCATAGTCGTGGCTTCAATCAGCGGTCACACCGCCCTGCGCGTTGCCGAGGAACTTGGAGAACTGGGCATTCTTTCAATTCAGAAACGTTGGCAAGCACGAGAATATTGGTTATCGCTTGATCTGAACATGAAATGCTCTTGGAGAGTTTTAGAAAATTGATATTAAGGCAATTGATTTTTGAGTTTATGTCTCCGTTGTTTTTATGTGGTCTGCGTATTGATCTGCTGTGAGTAGTTTTTCCATGTCTTTTTTGAAGTCGGTGAGGCTGATTCTGGCTAGCCATCCTTTGCCGTATGGGTCTTGATTGAGCAGTTCTGGGCTGTCGGAAAGTTCCTTGTTCACCTTGGTTATTTTTCCCGTTACCGGTGAGAAAACGTCTGAGACAGATTTGACCGACTCCACCGTGCCCATTGTTTGAAACTGTTTGACCTCTGAGCCTTCCTTTTGCACTTCGGCATAGACTATTTCGTGGAGTTGCTTCTGCGCGTAGTCAGTTATGCCCACAATTGCTTCTCTGCCTTCTAGGCTCACCCATTCATGCTCTTTCGAATAATACAGCTTGTCTGGAATCTCGTAGTCCAACACGCGCATCATTTCTGCCTCGCATACCCATACTTCGTCGGATCGTAAAGCGGAAACTTGACGATTTCTGCCTTTAAGAGTTTATCTTCTCTAACCTTAACCATGACGGTTTCCCCTTCTGTGGCGTGTTCAATACCTACGTATGCCATTGCTATGCCACATTCTAGAAGAGGCGAGAAGGTTCCACTTGTTACGTAACCGATTTTCTGCGAGTCTTTCCACACTTCCTGTTTCGGTCGCGGGTTCGGGCCTTTCTCCAGCATTCGTAAGCCTATACGTTTCTTCCTGATTCCTTCTGTTTTCTGTTTGGTCAAAGCGTCTTTGCCGATGAACGAGTCCTTTTTGAGTTTGACCACGAAGCCCAAACCAGCCTCCAACGGTGTGATTGTTTCATCAATGTCGTTGCCGTACAGGCACATTCCAGCTTCTAAACGCAGGGTGTCTCTGGCACCCAGCCCGCACGGTTCAATTCCGAACTCTTCACCTGCCTTCAGGATGGCGTTCCAAACTTTAACAGCGTTCTCAGGCTGAGAAAGCGGCGTGTTCCAAACAAACACTTCAAACCCATCTTCACCTGTGTAACCCGTTCGTGAAACAAACCCGTCAACGCCTGCCAGTTTAGTCCAGCCACATTTGAAACGTTCAATCTTGCTCAGGTCGGCGTCTGCTATTTTCTGCAGTGCCGGCTGCGCGTTTGGTCCTTGAACGGCAAACATGGCAATGTTGTCAGACACATCCTCAACCTTGACGTTAAACGTCTTTGCGTTTTGAACTAGCCATTGGTAGTCTTTCTCTCGGTTAGCTGCGTTGTACACCATCAGGAACTTTTCTTGTTCTAAGCGGGATGTTACGAAGTCGTCTTTGATTCCGCCGTTTTCGTTGCACATGACAGAGTATTGAGCGCTTAACGGTGTTAGAACGGACACGTCGTTTGTTATCACGTGGTTGAGAAAGACTTCGCTTCTGGCCCCCGTGATGAAGACTCTTCCCATGTGCGTGATATCAAAAATGCCCACATGCGTGCGCACAGCCATGTGCTCTGGAATGATTCCCTTATACCAGATGGGCATTTGGAAGCCAGCGAACTCGACTATCTTGGCGTTCTGTTTATGAAATTGATAGAGATGCGTTACACGTTGAACCTTACTCATATTTTCAGCACTCCGAGAACTAATCTACCGTTAAGATGGAGGGTGAGTTAATTAGTTTTTTACTTGATCCGCTTAAAGTCGATAGGCTTGACGCTAACGTTTCCCGGTTCAAAAGTAAGTTTCTTTCCACATTTTGGGCATCTACCGTCAAAACGCTGAATGATTTCGTCCGGCGGAGTCAACTCAACGCCTTCATAAAGAACAGAACCACATTTCACGCATTGAACTCGTTGAGGCACCGCTGAACTCTCTCCCACGGTTATAGTTGAATACAGAAACATCGAAACTAATAAGTCTACATGCGCTTTGGCTGAGGGCTTTTGAGTGTGAATTTGATTGTTTTCATTAACTTCTGTTTGTTCAGTGTTGCTTCTGAGCTGGGCTTATGGAAATAACTATGTTGCCCTAAGTGATTTTTGGGGTTACTTTTTAATCTGAAACTCGATAGTTCTTGTACAAGAGCGTGGCGTCGGGAAGGTCTACTTGGAAATAATAGCCACTGAAATGCTCGAAAAAAATTACGGTGACATCAGAGCGCTGAAAGGTCTGAATCTCAGAGTGTCAGATGGAGTGTTTGGGTTCATAGGAGTTAACGGCGCTGGAAAAACAACCACAATAAAGATACTTGTAGGCGCGTTAAGGCCAGACGGCGGAAAAGCATACGTACTTGGGCACGACTGCGTCAAAGAATCGTTGATGATAAGGCAAAAAGTCGGCGTCTTGCATGAAAAACCAAGCTTTCCCAAGAACACTTCTGGGTTAGATTATCTAGTTTTTGTCGCTCAGTTGTATGGTCTGCCTCAGAATGAAGCGGAGAAACAATCTCAGAATATTCTTGTGGAAGTTGGGCTTTCCTCGGTGGCAAAGCGGCCGACTGGCAGTTATTCGGCGGGGATGAAGCAGAGACTTGGCTTGGCCCAAGCTCTGGTGGGCAACCAGAACTTGTCATGCTGGATGAGCCAACTGCAAATCTGGACCCGATTGGCCGCAGCGAATTACTTGACAAGATTCGAAAGCTACACGTGGACAGAGGCGTGAACTTTTTGATTTCGAGTCACATACTTCCCGAGCTTCAGACAGTTTGCGATCATGTAGGCATCATAAATAATGGCGTTATGCTCGAACAAGGCGAAGTTCAAGAAGTTGTGCAGAAGTACGCCGGACACGTTTTCAAGGTGATTGTCTCAGAACCCAACACATTTCTAGACTTGATTCGGCGATCGGAGCTTGTCGAAGAATTCCACACAGTTGGCAATACCATTTGGATTAAGGCAAAGGAACCAACGCAATTTCAGAGTTACATCATGGACGTAGTTCACCAAAAAAAGTTGACCTTGTCTCTCTTTCAGCGTGGAGACTTGGAAAACGCTCTCAAAAATCTGCTGGAGAAAAACAGAAGTGATTAGATTAAGGGTTGTGAAACTGCTTCTAAAAAGGGATTTGAAGTCTGTAACCGAATTTCCCCGCTTGGAACTCATCATCTTGCCGACTCTGCTCATCTTTGTCGTGCTGTCGCAGATCATCGCTTGGGGCTGGGGTGAAGGTTCAATCGCTGATAGACCTCTGATATTAATTCAGGCCATAATCGATAGAACGAGATTAATATTCACTTATCCAATAGTCATCATTTTCATTCCCATGATCATCGCCGATATAGTCACGAACGAATACGAAAAGGGAATCATGCTGATGCTGGTCAGCTATCCCGTGAAGAGGTCAGAAATTCTCATATCAAAGTTTGCATCAGTATTCTCTATTTCTTGGATCGTAATTTTCTCCACATCACTCGCAGGCATATTGGTGGTGTACAAAAATCATGCGATGTTACCACCTTTAGTGTTGGTTGTGGCCTTGTTTATTTCAATCGGTATCTTATGCTTCTTGGTATGTTCGGTTTCAACTGTGATTTCAACTATCTCAGGCAGCACTGTTGTTGCGCCATGAGTTCATTGACCGTGCTGCTCTTGTGGCCCATGATAATCAATGTTTTCTCATGGCAATTGAAACTTCCCGATCTTATGGCCTTATCATACACAGGCTCTGTCCCCGAATTGATTGATTTACTGACTTTGAAATTGGGAAAATCAGAGATTCCAGTGACTTCGCTTATGTCAGTGATTGTGCAGCTTTTGCTCGCATCACTTTTCCTATTTCTCAGCCACATTGCGCTTGATAGAAAAGAGTTCAAGTAGGGGGATGTTTTCTTGAGAAAAATGGCTAGAGTATCAATGGTGCTTATTGCAGTGGGCACAGTCCTTATGACAGAGGCGTACTGGGCTGCTTTGAGTGGCGCATCGGGGCCTTCGGAGGGGTCAATACTTAAGGGGTTGCCTGAATCCTTTATGCATTTTTTCTGGAGGGGACAGACATTAGAAGGCAACTTCGCAGCGAGCGCTCCAATAGATTTCTACGTAATGGATGAAACAAATTACCTAGCATTCGCTGAGGGTCAATCATGGCAGCCTCTAACTTCTCTGCTTGACGTTTCAAATGCGTCCTTCCGTTTTACGGCACCTGCTAGTGGCTATTATCGCATCGTCCTTAACCTGAAACCACCGCAAGAAAGCGCTGACCTAACTTGGTCCGTGACATTATACGGCATTGACCGAGACCACTACGACTCGGGACTAGCATTCATATTAGCAGGAACGGTTCTAGGAGTCATAGCTCTGATTAGTTTTCTACGATCAAAGTTTTTGCTAAAAGCGTCGGAGAAGGGTTTTCAACACCAATTTACCAAGAAAAGTATCGTTTTTGGTGATTCTTTTCAAATCCATTTTGTTTTGATTTCTCTTATGACTTTAAGGTGAGGATCATCTGAGATACACGTCGCGTTTAGGAAAAGGCTTGTAGCCGCTATGACACTATCAGCCATTGAAGTTCTATATTTATGCCTTATCTCAGCTGAACTCTGTGCGATTTTAGAGTCCACATTTACTATTCTAAAGTCTTTTTCCAATAAGTTGATTCTCAAAACTGCAGTTTCGCGTCCTTCCCGCTCCAGTGTAAGTTGATAGACTTCATGGATCACTATGGCGGAAATGTACCTTTCCTTGGTTTTTCTTATTTCTTCCTTGGTCCTTCGAAGAACTTCCCCATCCTTAGAGTAATAGTGTTCAATTAAGAACCTCGTGTCGTAAACCGTCTTAGGCATCTTCTTCCCTGAGCCTATCCAAACGTTTCTTCATTTCTTCTGGAGTTGCGTATTTTGCTCCGGACCCAGCAAGATCTATGGTTGATTTTTTCGGTCTAAAAAGTATGCCCTCTCCAGTTTCAACGACTTCAAGCCTAGTTCCTTCCACAATTTTGTATTTCATTCGAAGCTTTACAGGGATAGTGGTTTGCCCCTTTCGTGTTACTACCACTTCATTTTCCATACTTTTTCACTGTACTACAGTAGGTCAGTAGTACATAAAAAACCTTCCGCCTAAGAAAGGCAAAAGCATCTATTGTGAGGATTCGTCCCTAATCGTTAAAAGCGTCGGGGAAGGGATTTCAATCCTTAAGGCGTCGGAAACCATAAATGATTTCATTGCTTTTGTGAACGGAAGGAATGGCTACGAATCATGGAAAAATACACGCTGATCGTCACAGAGAAACCTGACGCTGCCCAGCGAATCGCAGAAGCATTAGACAAAAACGGCAGCCCTAAGAAGGTTCGGGAAAGAAACGTACCCTACTTCTTAGCGGATCGCGACAAGTCACTTGTAATCGTTCCTGCATTGGGTCATCTCTACACGGTTGTACATGAAGGCGGAAGAAGAAACCACTATCCCATTTTCAACTTCAAGTGGGCGCCACGATACTTGGCTGAGAAAGGCGCTGGGCACGTCAAAACGTGGATTGACGTCATCTCCAAACTCGCAGAAAACGCTGACAGCTTCATAGACGCCTGCGACTTCGACATTGAAGGCGCCACAATCGGCTACACCCTTCTAAAATACGCATGCGGCAACAAGGAAAACATAGCCACACGAATGAAATATTCAACCCTAACTAAAGCGGAACTAGAAAAATCCTACGCTGAACGGATGCCTCACCTCGACTTCGGCATGATTGAAGCGGGCAAAACAAGACATGAAGTGGACTGGCTCTACGGCATCAACATTAGCAGAGCCTTAACCGTAGCCGCAAACCGCTACAGCGGAAAATATGCCACATTGAGTTCGGGCAGGGTGCAGGGACCAACCCTCAAATTCTTAGTCATACGCGAACGGAGTATCAACAGTTTCGTGCCCACACCCTACTGGGGCATTCAGGCTCAGGTGGAAATCCAAGGTGAGACCTGCGTGGTTGATTATCAGAAAAAGGTTATCGAAGGGAAAGCGGATGCTGACGCTGTCGTCGATGCATGCTTGGGCAGGACGGGCATTATAGAAAAGATTGAAGAGAAAACCATGCAGGTGGCTCCGCCTGTTCCTTTTGACTTGGGTTCTTTGCAGAGCGAAGCTTACAGCCTCTTCGGTTACGCTCCTTGGCAGACAGGCAGCATCGCGGAACGTCTTTACCTTGATGCATTGATCTCCTATCCGCGAACCAGCAGCCAGAAACTACCCCCCGCTATCAATTACAAAGCAATTCTAGATGGGCTCAGCCGAGAACCGTCTTACCGCAAGCTGGCTTCAGAACTTTTGAGAAGAGATGTGTTGAAACCAAGAGAGGGCCCAAAAGAAGACCCTGCGCATCCCGCAGTCTATCCCACAGGCAACAGACCTCAGAGAGCGTTGAACACGGCTGAACGACGAATCTGGGACCTCGTTATCAGACGTTTTATGGCGGTCTTCGGCGAACCGGGACTCAAGAAGAGCTTAAAGGCGGTCATAAACGTCAATGGACACCACTTCTATCTGCATGGAAGACAAATTCTGAAAGAAGGCTGGATGAAATATTACAGACCATATTTGCACACCGAAGAAGTTACGTTGCCACCGATCAAAGATGGCGAAATGGTCCAGCTTAAGCGAATTGCGCGTGAAGACAACTTCACCAAGCCACCTCAACGGTACAATCCCAACAGCCTTCTGAAACGCATGGAAAAGGAAGGAATCGGAACCAAAGCTACTAGAGCCGACATAATCCAAACGCTTTACAACCGCAAGTACATCACGGGAGAACGCATCACCGTAACCGACCTAGGCTTCGACGTAGTACAGGTCTTACATCAACGCGCACCCGACGTGATTTCAGTTAAACTGACACGAGACTTGGAAGAAAAGATGGAGCGCATTCAGAACAACAGTGAAAAAAGAGAGAGAATACTCGAAGAAACCGTCGACCGCCTCAAACCTGTCTTAACAGAATTGAAAAAACACGAAATGACAACGGGCGAGGCGTTGAGCAACGCCCTCAAGCGGGCTCAGATGCAAGAGCGCATTATAGGCGAGTGTCCAAACTGCCACACGGGCAAGCTTACAATACTTTTCTCGAGACGAACCAAGAAACGCTTCATCGCGTGCACAGACTACTTTACTACAGGTTGCAAGACGACTTTTCCGCTTCCACAACGAGGCACGGTTAAGCCCACTGGCAGAATGTGCAGGGGTTGTGGGTGGCCAACATTGCTTGTATACCTGAGTGGAAGGCGTCCGTGGAACTTGTGCTTCAACCCTACTTGCCCATCAAAAGAGGAGAGGAGGAAACGCCTTGAAATGCAAGGTCTGCAGCAGAGAGGCTAAGACGTACTCACAAAGCGAGTACTGCGAGCCACATCAGAAGGCATACGGGAACATTCAAGAAAAGTCTGAGGCATGGCAAAAAGCCTTAAACATCGAATGGAAAGATTACCTGAACGAAATCGCAAAGAATCAGTTGACGGGAATCTGGGCGAAAGAAGTGGCTGAAAACCTGCTTTCAAGGAAAGAACACGCTTAGACGAAAAGGAATGTTTAAATCATAATGACACGAAATCCATTTGGCTATACTGTTAACAGTGAGACGTGAAAGATACCATGAGCACCATTAGGAGACGATTTACTTCACTAGGGTTCACGTTGCGGAAGACCTATAGAAAACTAACCACAGCGAAGCCATCCGTTTTCATCATTGCCGCCATAATTGCTGGAGCTTCCATCTTTTTCTTAGGAGGCGGCGTCTACGACATCCTAGAAAAACCATTAGTAGCCATACCCATAGGTAGCACGGTGCTCTTTTTCTACCCGGGCACAATTCAGGAACAAACGATTCTAGACAGCTTCTTCGTCATGATATGCTACTTCTTCGGACTCATAGGTCTCTTAATGGTCTACCAGAGCACAAGATACGCGTATCGACCACGCCAAGCGTTCATCCTACTCTTAATTGGCGCCATGTTCATTCTGATCGCGTACTACAATATTGAAAACCTCATCTACGCCAAACTCACCGCTGGTCAATGAGGCTGACTAGCCTACAATTTCAGATCGTGCTACGTTTCCGTTGGGGAGCAAAACTACCAAGGCGTCTTCTTCACGCCTATAACATGGGCTAAGAGGTTAGTCAAAAGATGCACAGGAACCGTAATAACAAATATTATGAAAATCGTAAGTAAAGGCGGAGGAGAAACAAATAACGAGAATAAGACAGCGCCCAACACAAAATCAAGCTGGTCAGCAACTGGAAGAGGCGCTCCCTCGGCTATGCCGATTCGTCTCTTAACGAAAGAGTGAACCAAGTCGCCTATTAGAGCACCAAACGAAATCATAAAACCCAGCCATATGCTGAATTGAAAGGGAAACTTAACATCCTGCAGTGCGCCTGACAGCAATACTGCGTTTTGAGCCGCGCCTACTAGAGTTCCAGCCAAGATACCAGCTACGAAGCCTCGAACAGTCTTGTGAGAACCAAAAATAGGCTTTCCATCTCGCATTTTTCTTCCACCGTCTATGGCTCGACCACCACCCAGAATCACTGGAATAGCATTGGCAACGTAGGCTGGAAAAATGAAAAAAAGAGCATAGGCAACCTCGTAAATCCACGAAACCATTTTCGATTTCAGCCATGATTTTTGGTCGTTCAGAAATATAAGTTAACGAAGGTCACAGATGCCACTTTCCTCAATTGAAACATAACAGTTTATAGGACACCTGCGGTTGGCGTGTTTTTCGAGAACCACCTTCACTGTGTTTCTATGATCAGCTGGCTTCAGACTGAGCACAGTGTCAGACCAAAACCGCAGAACTCGCGTGCCCACAGGTTCAACTGCGGCAGAGTCCTCCAGGAAAACATTTCGAACCTGACTTGTGATTAACACGACAATCTTTCGAGTTTTCGCAATCTGCGCCAAACATGCCAATTGACGTCCCAGTTCACGGTTCAACGTGAATGTTTTCTGTTTCGATTCATCTATTTCGGCGCGATAAAGCGAAGTGACCGTGTCAACCACGACTAAACCAACCTGCGGAGTCAAATATTCGTCTAGGCGGTCTATTGCTAAGGCTTGCTCCTGAAACGTTGTGGGCTTAACCACAGTTATATTGGGTGCAACCTCGTCTAGGTCGTGGCTGGCAATCTGCGCCAGTCTTCGAGGAGAAAAAACTCCATCAGAGTCAACAAAAATCGACTTGAGACTCAACCGTGCAGCGTTCACAGCGCATTGAATAGCAAGACCAGTCTTGCCAGTTTCAGCCTCGCCATAAACCATCGTGACCTCGCCTTGATGTAAGCCCCCGTTCAAGAGTTTATCCAACGAACCGCAACCTGTGGGAATCATGCGAGCTGTGCGCTGCAAAACCTTTCACATCGCTAGGCGGAATAGTTAAGAGCCAAGGTTAATAATTTTCCGTGACGCCTAACATAGATGATTCCAGCATGGAAGCTAAAATAGCTGTTGCCACGGTTTCGGGAAAAGCCTACTATCTGCTTGTTAACGAGCTTAAAGCTCGAAGAATCGATTTCTTAAGTTTGACACCGTACGAACCCGTGCCCCTTAATGCCCAAGTTGTCATTACAACCGAGGCTGAGCGTGAACATGTCAAACACGCAAAAGTTTTGGTCTATCAAGAAAACACAAGTCCATCTGCGATAGTCGACGAAGCCATAAAACTAAGCGAGGGCAAGAAGGACTTTGAAACTTTAGTTGTTGGTGTTGATCCAGGCAAAACATTTGGAATAGCCGTAATGAGCGACGGCAACATCCTCAACACGATGACATGTTCCAGCATCGCAGAAACCGTGAACGCTATTTCAGGGATTTTTAGTAAGCAAGGGGCGGCTGTTCGCATTCTAAAAGTTGGAAACTGGGCACCATCCTACACGGCAGAGCTTCTCCCAATGTTAGACTCGACGTTACCCAAAGACGTAACCATAGAAATAGTGCGGGAGGCTGGAACCAGTCGCTTCATCGGCCAAACCGCTCACAAGCGTGGACTGAAACACGCGATGGCAGCCATCAAAATAGCTGAACGCCGCGGACAACTCTACACCAGAAAGGACGTGGAGGAAACGCGTTGAAACGAACAGTGGAAGCAGGGAAGACATTGCTTGTAGATGGCCCAGCGTCGGTCATCCTTCTTACAGGCGCAGCTGACATCTTAGGCGCTCCAGTTCAAACAGCATCAAAAATCGTGATTCGCGAGGGAAAACGATTCCCCTTCGAAATAAAAGAGAAGGCTGAATTTGACCTACTGCTCGGCGAAAAAGCTGGCGCCAACGAAGTTCCAGCCAGCACAATCCCCAAATCATGGGAAGATGCTGCAAACACCATTTTAGAACTGAAAAACCTGCCTGCCACAGTCATGATTGTGGGTGGCATTGACTCGGGCAAGACCAGTTTCAGCGCCTATCTAGCCAACAAAGCATTGAAAATGAAAAGAAGTGTGGCTATGATCGATGCGGATTTGGGGCAGTCTGACGTGGGGCCACCATCCACTATAGGTTCCTGTCGCATAACGAAGCCCGTTAGGGACCCGTTTGAGATAAGTGCAGAGAACGTCTGCTTCATCGGGGTTACCAGCCCGGGCAGCGCGGTGCCCAAGGTTATTGATGGAATAGCCAAAGTGAAAGAGAAGGTTATGAAACGAGGGGCTAGCCTTCTAATCGTGAACACGGACGGCTGGATTGAGGGCGAAGACGCCATCAGATACAAGGTTGCTCTAGCAAAACAAGTCAAGCCCGACATTGTTGTGGCAATTCAAGAAAAGAACGAGTTGACCTTCCTGCTTGGAGCGTTGATTGAAACCCAAAACTTGGCCATCGAATCGTCGCCTGCTGTGCGCAAGCGAGACCGAGAAGAACGCAAGCTTTTGCGTGAATTGTCTTATAAAAAATACTTGAGGGGAGCGACTGTCGAGACGTTTCTCCTAAGCTGGATTAGAATTTCCGGCGTTACCTTTGGAACGGGTGCACAGCCATCGCGAGAACGCATGAACAAGATAGCTGAACATCTAGGTACAACTCCTATCTACTGTGAGGAAACTCCAAACTCAATTTTCATGGTTCTGAGCAAGGAGCAATGGGCGGATGAAGAAATCGCTGAAAGTCTCGAAGGCATAATGAAGAAAAAAATCAAAATCGTCTGGCAAGGCGACGAAGAAGGCCTGCTAGTTGCACTACATAATAAGGATGAGAATTTTCTGGGCATTGGGATACTTCAAGAGATAGATTATGAAAGGCGCGTCCTCAAGATCTTCACAAGGGTGAAGAGTGGCGTCTCTTCCATACACGTGGGTCAAATGAAACTGGACAGAACAGGCAAAGAACTTGGGCAAACTGACGTTTTCGCTGATTACGCTTGATCTTGTTAATATGTTATTGCAGTTCTCAGAATGTTTTCAGCCTTTTTTCCGCAAACCACACACTTTCCTTTGGCTTTCTCTTTTGAATCCGCTGGAATGCCTAAGACGCTTGCTTCCAATTTCTCTTCGAGTTTGTGACCACATTCGTCTCGACCGCACCACGAAACTTCGACGACGCCTGCCCTCTTCTTCAATAAGCTTTTGGCTTCCTCTAGGCTGTTGACTCGGTAAACGTGTTCATCCATCCATTGCCAAGCTTTCTGCCTCATATTGTCCATCATTGTTTTGATGATCTTCTTTACCTCACGGACCAGTTCGGTTGTTTTGAAGACTTGTTTCTCTAATGTGTCTCTGCGCACAACTGTGGCTTGCCCCTGCTTCATGTCTCGGGGGCCTACCTCAACTCTTATCGGCACTCCACGCAGTTCCCAGTAAAAGTATTTTGAGCCCGGAGTAAGTTCAGCTCTATGGTCAAGCTCAACTGTCAAGCCAGCCGCCTTTAGTTTGGATGCTAGATCTTCACATGTTCTATTGATCTCTTTTTCCATTTCTTTGAAAGGTATGGGTATGATTACAACTTGGATAGGTGCTATTGTTGGTGGCAGCACTGCACCATTGTCGTCTCCGTGTGCCGCAAGCATTGCCCCAAGTGGTCTGCCTGAAAGCCCGTAGCAAGTCTGCCAAATGTGTTCCCTATTGCCTTTTTCGGTTTCGTACGTAATATCAAACGCCTTCGAGAAGTTCTGTCCCAGATTGTGCACCGTTCCAGCCTGAATAGTTCTTCCGTCGGGCGCTATGACGTCAAACGCTATTGAATACTCTGCGCCAGCAAACTTGTCCCATTCCGGACGTTTCGATATCTTGTAAGGCACGCCTAACGTGTCGAAGAATTTTTTGTAGATTTCAACTCCTTGCTTGACTTGTTCTTCGGCTTCTTTCTGCGTGGCATGAGCCGTGTGTGCTTCCTTGAAGTTGTCCACTTCTCTCATTCTGATCAGTGGGCGAGTGGCTCTGGTTTCATATCTGAAAATGTTCACGATTTGGTACAGTTTTATCGGCAGGTCAGCGTGGGAGCGAATCCAAAGCTTGAGCATGGGCGCTATTGCAGTTTCGCTGGTGGGTCTTAACGCATATTTTATTTCTAGGGGGGTGAAGCCTCCTCTTGTTACCCAAAACATTTCACCCTCAAGCCTTTTGATGTGCTCCGATTCCTTGGCAATCGATGTTTCAGGGATCAACAATGGAAACCGCATTTCTTGATGTCCCGTCTTGTCAAGTAAGTCGCGGATCACTTGGAGCAAGTTTCGGCGAATCTTGAAACCATAAGGCAGCCAAACAGCCATGCCCTTTATTGGGTAACGGTAATCCATTATTCCAGCATCTATCAGAATGTGTCGAAACCACTTGCCGAAGTGACGGCTCCATTGTTCACGCTTTATGGCTGGCATTTTCGAACCCTTTTTAGTACTCTGAATTACCGTTATTTTGATGCACATTAGTATTTAGATGTTGCAGAGGAAAGTTAGCTAACAGGGGACTGAGCATTGACTAAAGAAGACATCCGAATGCGAGTATGGAGCCTCATGGAAGAAATGAAAGTAGCTTCGTTTCCGAAACCCATCTACCACAGAATCCCAAATTTCATCGGCGCCGATAAAGCCGCACAAAACCTGCGAGACTTGCTTGAATACAAGTCGGCAAGGGCGGTTTTCTGCAACCCTGATTCACCGCAGCGACCCGTGCGAGAGATGGTGTTGCGAGACAGCAAAACCCTTGTAATGGCCACGCCGAGAATAAAACAAGGCTTCCTCTTAATTGAGCCGAGCAGTCTTACTTCGCGTCAAATCTTTGAAGCATCAACAATCCGTGGAGCGTTCGGATTTGGTCGTTTTGTTGAACCCACAGAGATTAAGATCGATCTGTTCGTGGCTGGGTCGGTCGCTGTCTCATCGAATGGTGGAAGGTTAGGTAAAGGAACAGGCTATTCTGACCAAGAATACGCTTTGCTGAAGACTGCGGGCGCTCTTTCGTCCAAAACTTTCGTAGTTACTACTGTGCATGATGTACAGGTTGTTGAAGACATACCAAGACAAGAATGGGATATCCCAGTTGATGTGATTGTCACACCGACAAAAATCATACGGACAAAAAGGTAGCCCTCTTTTGTAAAGGGTTTTTCATTGTAGGAACACTTTTAACTCAGAGTCATGAAATCATGCGTTTGGCGGGTGAGTGGGACTCATCTCCACCCGTTCCGCCACACTCATATAAACCCCGGAGTGGGAGGTGAAAAAGTGAAAGACAACAGTAGAAACTTAGCGCTCACAGCGGTTTTTGCAGCTTTGTATGCAGTTCTCGTTTTGGCTTTGGCTGGAATCAGTTTTCAACTTATCCAGTTAAGGATCGCAGATGCTCTTATTCCATTGTCTATCGTTTTCGGGTGGCCAGTAATCGTTGGCGTTACGGTTGGCGGTGCAATAGCTAATGTTGCCAGTCCAATGCCTAGCGTCCTAACGGATATCACATTCGGTTCATTAGCAAATTTCATTGCCAGCCTGTTAGCTTGGAGAATAGGCAGATTGAAACTGAAAGGCAACGCTGCAAGTGAATTTATCGGTTGTCTAACCGCGACTGCTGTGATAACCTTCATTGTTGGAACTTACTTGGCATTGTTGACTCAGATGGAACTTTGGGTCTGGTGGTTGGGCATCGGGATAGGTTCAATAATCAGCATCAACATTCTTGGTTACGCCTTGATTCAAATGTTGAAGAGAACACGTGTGAAATCAACCGCTACATGAAACGTTCAAGTTTCGTTAATCCTATGATCTCATTGAAGTCCAAGCCTAAGGCGTCCAAAACTTGGTCGAAAGTTGAGTGAAGGTAACCAATGTATTTTTCCACATCGATTTCGCTGTTTGACGCCAACTGCACAGGCTTCACATGAGGTTCCTTCACAATCTTCACGAAGCTTATCAAGTCGCCAGCTTTCAGCTGGTATTTCTTTTCCTGCAGGATTTTGGCCGCCCTCACGTGTTGCGGTATTGTTTTAAAGTAGCGTTCGGGTGCCTCACCCAAAACTACGTTGAAGGCTAGGTCGTCTATTCTTTTCCATTCCCGCCGTTTCAACCGTAGGTAACTGTCTCTTATGATGTTTTGAATCTCTTTCTTGGCATCTTCGAACTCGCTGGGCGTCTTCACTTTGCTCAAACGGTTTTTCATAAGGTCAAACGATTCTTTGATAAGCGGTGGAATATGCTTCTTCTTGCCCGTTAAGCCCTTAACGTCAACTGTGCCCTCTAACGTTACGCCGAGATAGTTCTTTTTGCGTGAGCTGAAGACAGCGTAGCGGTACACTTTGTCCACGTCTAGTTCCATGTGCAACTCTTTCTCAGACCACTTGGCCAACGAGTTAATTTGATTCTCTGCAGGATTCTTCAGGAAAATGCTGTCGGTATCGCCATAAATCACTGGGATTCCAAGTTTCTGAGCTTCATTAATGATCTGTGTGATAGAATGTCGGCCCAAAGCGGCTGTTGCTTCGGCCACGGGTGGACAGTATAGGTCGAAGCTTTCTGCGCCGAAGACACCGTAGCTTGCGTTCAAAATCACCTTCAACGCGGCTTGAATGACATTGTACCAGCTTCGCAACTCGCTTGACAGGGTCTTGTCTTTCGCCTTTGATTTATACCATTTAACGCGTAGGTCTCGCAGCGAACCGATTAAGAGGCTTTCTAACGCTGGGCGTTTGGTGCACACCCAATTCGGCGTGTCAGGTACTTTGTTGGACTTGCATTCTTCATGGGGACACAAAATCGACTGGTAACCTAAATTGTAAACTTTGATCAGAGACGGGTACAGGCTCGGAAAATCCATGACGGCAACGTTGAAGTGCACGCCTGGCACGGGCTCTACGACGATTGCGCCCTTGTATTTCTTGCCCTTGATAATCGCTTTCGTAGCGGTTTTGCCCTTGACTGCCAAGATGTCTTCGGTGTTTGGGATCAGCATGTTGAGTCTTCTGTGCTCAAACTGGAGAAAGTTGCGTATCCAGCGGGAGACTCCCTGTCTACTCACGTCTTCCATGGGCATGCGGCTTATGCGTGTGATGGCTAAAATTAGCTTCATAACCAAGTCATTATCGAAAGCCGTGAGTCTAAGGGTTATCTCGGCGTCTCGCACACAATATTGTGCCAATTCAGTGTATGTTAACTCATTAAGCCCTTTAGTTAACTCGATTTTGGTCATGCCCACCAAGGCTTCGCCCACATCGTCGAGGGTAACGTCACGATACTTTTGTCCGAAAGCGTAGATCTGGATGGATCTGTTGAAGAAGAACTTGTAGAGGTCAATGTGCACTCCATAATCGAGCAAGCAGGTTTTTCTTCCGAGGTCTATTGGAACTTCGCTTCTTCTGAAACCTAGCTTTTGAGCTCTGTTAAAGAGATAGTGAAGGTCGAAGTCGTCGCCGTTGAACGTGATCACAAAGGGATAATCCCACATGGCGTCAAAAATGGCTTTGAGCAACTCTTTTTCAGAAGAATAGTATTCAACGCTTACGTCGGCTGGAATCTTTGCAGTCCCTTCTCTCACGTTTGGGCGCTTCAGAAGCAAAACACGTTTCACACCATCCGAGCCCACCAACGACGTGCAGAAAACAGTATGGTCAGCCTCTCGCGGGTCAGGCACTCGGAAGGTCAGTTTGCCTTCGATTTCGACTGTGGGCGTTTCAACTTCAATGTCTAGGGCGACTCTGCGAAACTCGGGTGCCGGGTATTCAAGCAGTCTTGCCCAATTTTCGATGGGCTGCTGAAACTCTTTAGGCTCATCCGTGAATAAGGCTTGAATTTTCTTTATGCTTTCTTCCGCTTGCTCATTCGTTGCGGGAACGAGTTCACCGTTTTCTATCTTGAATATCATGCCAGGGGCAAGCTGGCGGTCGTAGATGTAACATTCATAGTATTTGATGGCGGCTTCCCAAGCCTTGGCAGGCTGCTCCATGCCCATTCTGGCCCATTCTTGAGGAATAATGTCTCGAAGGCATCCATATGGGCGACCGCCTACTGCTAGCGGGTCTTTCGCCACGACTTTAGTTACGGTTCTGTTTCGCCAGAGCAATGGGTCGTATTTCTCGACGGTTTCAAAGTGGTCAAAACCCGGATGCTTTATCACTTGGTCGATTTTTTCGAGTTCTATAGGTGACAAATTCGTGAACAAGTAGGGTTTATGCCCTGATGTGTCGTGCCAAAAATAGATTCGTTGGGATTTTGGCTCATAAAGTTTGATGAGCGCCTTCGCTTTGTCGCCGTCGTAAGTGGCGGACACGAAATATGAGGGTGGAAGGTTTGGGGGCGCCTCGAAATCTCTTCGGTGAGTTTTTCTATCTTGGCGGACGTCTTCCACGAATTCTTTGGGCGGCGCTTCCTCTACAGCCTTAACTTGGGCCTTTGGTCTGTCCGATGCGAACAGGTAGTCGTCGAGTCTGCCCTTGCTCATTTTAACCTAAATCCCAACTAATAGTCGTCAAACTGCCTAAAAACATTCGCTAGCATTTAACAAAACCCATATCTTCTCAAGTCTGTTGTATCTTTCCAAACGGAGCTATGCAGTTTGCTTAAGGACGCTTGGACACTCGCTATTGAGACTCTCAGCTGGGTTGAGTTACAGCGCCTAGGTGAGCGTTTAGCCTTAGCTAAAGCTACCAAACAGCTGGGAATAAGCGATACGAGAGTTGTCGGACTAGCCCACAAACTCATTTTTGAGACCTTGCGTCGATTAAACATGATTGACGCAACACTAAACATGGTTTTACCGCCTCATTCACTGAGCGATTTCAATCTTGGTGTGCAATCGTTTCTGCGCTTGTACACGTATCAAGTAATGTTTGAAGGTGCTGATTACAACACAGCGACAGCAATCGCTCACACTGGTCGAGCTATTCTGGACTGGCGCGAACTGGATGATGTTGAAGAGGCTCTGGGCAAGATTTTGAGTATACCACGGAGCGACATCCTGAAAAGGACTAACGGTGAGGAACGAGTTGCGCTTCAAACCTATAATCCAACATGGTTTGTGAAATACTGCTTCAAAATGCTGGGAAGAAGAGAAGCACTCAACTTTCTTGAAAGCGCTTCTACGTCCACGCCAACATATGTGCGACTTAACACGTTGAAATCATCGGAAGAGAGCAGTTTGAGAAAACTCGAAGAAGAAGGCGTTATTGTTGAGCAAGAACCCTGTCTGAAGCATACTTACAAGGTGGTTAAGAGTCCAAGACCACTCAAACGAACTCAAAGCTTCAATGAAGGTTTATTTTACATTCAGGACAAGGCGAGCTGCTTAGCGGTTGAGGTTGCCAATCCGAAGATGGATGACACTGTCATAGATGTTTGCTCTGCACCTGGGGCCAAGACCACGTACATGGCACAGCTAATGCAGAATGGAGGCACAATCTACTCCATTGACTATTCAACGCGGAGAATGAACGTGTGGGCACGTGAATTAGAACGCATGGGCGTCAAGAACGCAGCACCGATGGTGATTGATGCTCAGAAATCTTTTCCATTGAAATTAGAAGAGGCTGACTTGGTGGTGTTGGATCCACCGTGCACTAGCACTGGAGCTTTTGGTAAAACTCCGTCAGCAAAATGGCGGTTGACAAAGCGTTCAGTCTTCAATATGGCTGAGATTCAATGGAACATGCTAAGCAATTGCGCAGAAAAGGTAAAAGATGGTGGACATTTGGTTTACTCGACTTGCAGCGTATCGTTGGAGGAAAACGAAATACTAATCGAACGATTCTTGAAATGGCATCAAGATTTCAAACTTGTCGAAGCCACGCCGCGAATAGGTTTGTCAGGATTTAGAGGGCAAAGCCAATGCCAAAGACTGTATCCGCACATACATGAATGCAACGGATTCTTTGTCGCAAAATTGACAAAAGAAGATTATTGAGCTGCAGATCATCCTCTGCTTTTTTCCAGGTTGCACAGGATTTCGAACATTGTTTTTGCCGCTTGTATGGCGGTGACACCGTTGTCATAGTGGGGGGCAACCTCAACTACGTCGAAGGCGGCTATTCGCTCGTCGCAGACTTCATGCAACAGGTCGTATAGTGTGTGAGCGCAGAGACCGTCTGGTTCAGGATTCTGAACTGCAGGCGCAAAGGCGGGGTCTAATACGTCCATGTCAACGGTTAAGTAGATTTTCTTGGCGCCTTTAAGCAGGTTTTCTATTTTTTTGGCTGTTTGTTCCACGCTGTGTTTGCGGATCTCCTGTGCGGTGATGAAGTTGATGCCTGCCTTATTCGCGTAGTCCAATTCTTCTTTGCACACCGCTCGGGTTCCGACCTCCACTATTCTTGTCGGTTTAACTTGCTCGTTGATTCGGCGCATGAAGGTTGTGTGCGAGACTTTCAGGTTCATGTACTCGTTGCGGGTGTCGAGGTGAGCGTCAAAGTCTAGCACGGCGACGTTTTTGCCGATTGCTCGAACTGCACCGAGTGTGATTGTGTGTTCTCCACCCATCAATACGGGTACCTTTTTCGTCATTAGGAGTTCCTTTACCACCTGTTCAACCCGCTTCAATGTCTCAGGTGCGTTGCCAGTCACATGGAGGTCGCCCAAATCATGTATTTTCAGGTCTTCGATGTCAATTCCAGCCCTAAAACTGTAGGTTTCGATGTTTAAGGAGGCTTCGCGAATAGCTAGGGGCGCAGAGCGTGCGTCCACTCTGTACGTGCTTGTTACGTCGAAGGGCACACCTAGAATCGCGTAGTTGGCTTCCTCAAATGTTTTCTGATAGCCACTAAAAAGTGCAGAGGGCGAAACGTAAAGTTCACGATATCCCATGCCGTCTGTTATTGAATAATTGGGTTCTAAATGTTTTCCCTTTGACGCAGCTGAAAAGTAAAAATAGAAGACGTAAAGGCTTAAGAAGAAAGAAAAAGACGTAAACGCGGTGACATTTTTGGAACTTAAACAGATTTTCGAGATTCAAAGGAATTTCGATCGGCAAAGAGGCTGGAACACCTATGAAAACTGCAAAACCCCTGAGGAGATAGCAGATTTTGTGGAACACTTTGTGGTCGTGATGGTTGAGGAATTGGGGGAACTCTCTCGGGCGCGTAAGCGATTTCTTAGAGACAAGCAAGTCCTAGATATAAATGCTCTCAGACACGAACTGGTGGACATATTTGTTTATTTCATGCAAGCATGCATGGCGGTCAACATGGACTTGGAAAAAGAATTTCTCCGCAAAAAGAAGCTTGATGAAGGTAGATTCTCTAGAAGAAGATGATCGGAGCGATCTGTCGAAACAGATTTATTAGAATGTTGTTATTAGCAATAGGTCTTAAAAGGGGCACAGGCAAGGTTGAAGTCTAAGTTGAATGTCAAACGTCGAGATGGGCTGTTACTCGCTGTCTTCTACGGTGTTGTAGGTGTCGCCGAAATAGCTGTTTTAGTCATGTCAAACTTTCTGCCAATGGCTGGAGCGTTAGCAGTTCTCAGTTTAATCGCAGCCTATGGATTGTTCATGGCTAAGAAATGGTCGGTTTGGCTAGTAATAGGCTTGTTCTTTCCCCAATTCGTTTTTGGTGTCGTGACTCTGTACGCATCAATCTTAGCGTATTCAGTGTATCCAGTAATCAATTTATTGTTGCTCGACGCGCTGCTCATCTTATTCATTGTTTTGTCGTTTATCTCATTTGTCTATTTGGCTGCAAAGAGAAAGTCCTTCCAGCCTGCCTAAAGGGTTCTAACGCACTTTTTCATAACTTTGTTTTTTTCCAGCGATGAAGCTCTTGACCATCCCAATGGTCCAAGCCATGTAGAGTCTTCGTCGCCCCCATTTGTGCAGTCGACGTGGGTTCTCGACAACATAAAAATCGAGGAGAAAAATATATCTGCCGAACTTCGACGCTCGTCTAACAAGCTCCTGTTCCTCGGCAACGATTATGTTTGGGTTGAAGCCTCCGATCTGCTCAAAAACACGCCTTCTGATTAACATGCAGTTGCCGTGAGCACCACCCAAACCAATTTTAGAGGAGACAAACGTTGACGCGTTCACGAATTCATAGAGGAATCGATCTAGAAGATTACCACTTTGAGGAATCTTTCGGCAACTTACACCTACAACTTGTCTATTGTCCATAAATTCGTTGAATCTTTCCAAGGTCTGAGGGGGCAAAAGCGTGTCTGCATCGGTAAAAACTAGGTTTTCTCCTTCGGCGTATCGTGCACCTTGGTTTCGGGCGTCTGCTACCGATGTGTCTGGCAACGACACAATTCTGTCAGCAAATCGTTTGGCTATCTTCACGGTTTGATCCTTGCTTCCTCCGTCTTTAACGATGACTTCAAAGTCTGTGAAAGTCTGTTTTTTCAGAGCCTGTAGAGTCTTGCGGATATATTTCTCCTCGTTGTAGGTAGGAACAACAACCGAGAACTTTACCATTTTTGGTTTGCGCGCCTATCCATGAAATCGAATATGTAACTCGGTCTTCAATGCTTCAACAACGTTTGCCTTGGAGTATATTGGGCGACTGAACTTGTTTTTAATGGTGCTGATGTCTTCGCCTAGGAATTGAATCTTCTGAGGGTCGATTTCGCCCATGCCTTGCTGATGCGCTTTCCAAAGCACCTCAACCGCGTAGGGGTTAAATCCAACGATGTGACAGCAAGCGGCGTCAACTGTGATTGGGTTCCGTCCTGAGATGAGTAAGCCTAAATCAACCTTCTTGCCGTGTATTGGACCTAAGCCTTCCATGGCTACTATTCCGTCGGCTATGATTAGGTCTTGGCGTACAGCTTGGTTCAGATAGTTGAGCACGTCGACAAGGTGTTTATGAAACTGGCTCTTCTTTTTGCTTGCAATCACTCCGAACATGTTTTTCATGGCTATTGAGACAACCACAAAGTTGTTTGTCTTAACCTTGGGCAAATTGATCAAGTAGTCAGCTCTAAGGACGGTTTTGGGAATTTGAACAGTCAAGCCTGCAACTTTGTGCTCCTCCACCTCGTCTTTGCTGAGGTTGAGAAATTCAGCATCGCCTTTTTTGATTATGTCCATGATGCCCGTGTTGATCATTCTTTTTTCAGCCGAACCTGAAGCAGCGTCAGACTCCACGACGAACACGTTTTTACTCTTCTTCTTGGCAATGTGCAGGACGGCTTCCAGAATTCTTGGGTCAGTTATTACCATGTTTTCAAAATTCGAGGGAAAACAAACATTGGGTTTTATCACTACCAACTCGTCTTTTTTGACGTTCAAGCCGCCAAGCATATCGATGGATTTTTGAACCGTGCCCTCAATGTCCCTGTTTTCTGTGCGCAAGACAACGATGGTATCGCTTTGGAGTGACGGTTGGCAAGCGTTGCCTTGGAAGCACTCTGTAACCCCGCTTAGAGTTCGCACCAACTCAATGCCATCGTCTACTGACACCTGAGGCTGAGTCTTGCCTTCAACGCAGTTGAGAAAGTGAAGATGCTCGTTAGTGTACGAGGGATGCTTGAACCTGAAAGTGTCAAGGTATTGGCGTACTCGGCGCCCCATGAAGGTTTTTTTAGATACACCATCTTTTGTCACAGTGATGTTGTAAGGTGCTCGTAGCAAATCCATGCTTATTTGACCGTGTTCTCCCATCAAGTCAAACTTTAATGTGGGCACCAAACCCGTCCATCTAGCAGCAAGATTGGCTTCAACGCCTTGCGCCAAAGAGATCTGAACGTTTACGTCGCCTATTATACCCCCTTTTAAACGCGGTTCAACGCATGAAACCTTTTCAAGCGGTCCACCAACGCGGTGAACTAGATAAATCAGATGAGGCAGCTGGTCTTCGAGCACGCCGCTTTTGGCTTGAGTTCGAAAGTCCGTTTTGGCTCCGTAAAACTGCAGGTTTGTGGCGGTGCAGGCGTCTATCTTCTTGATTTTCCCGATTTCTCCCTTTTCAACAAGCTTGAGCGCCTCGGTGAAACATGGTGTGAATATGAAGTTGTGTGCGGGCATGAGAAAGAGTGGCTGCGGCGCTGTTTTCTGTTGCATTTCGTATGCTTTCTTGATGGTTGTTGCCTCTTCCACGGTTAGGGCGAGAGGTTTTTCACAAAACACGTGTTTGCCCCATTCAATAGCATCCATAACTATGCGAAAATGCTCTTGTGGTGGGGTGCAGATGAAAACGGCGTCAACATCTGCCTTAATCAGCAAGCGCCGATAGTCGTCGTAGGTTTCATCTATCTCAAACTTTTCCTTAACTTCTTGGAGTCGCGCTGCGTTTACGTCGGATGCTGCAACCAAGTCATAGCCCTGAATGCTTTTGAGTGAAGGCATGTGTACAATCGTTGCTATTCTTCCGCAGCCAATTACTCCAACTTTCATCTTGTCTCTCTCACTTCATTAGGGAATAGTAAAGGTTGGGTTTAAACAATTCCACTTCCACAGTTTGATCCTTCTCGATAAATTGTTGGCTCTCATGTATTACGGTGAAGCCGTCTGCCTTCGCCAAAGTCGTTATGGCACCAGATAAACCTGTAGCAACCGGCGAAGCCACAATCTTTCCAGCCTTATCCTTTTTCAACGTTACTGTAACGTAGGTTCGCCGACCTCGAGACGGAAAAAGCCTCTCCGAGACCTTGGCATTTACTATGACTGGCGGTTCTTCCTTTCTTCCAGCCATGCGAATTAGCACAGAACGAACAAACAGATGGAAGATTAATAGCGCCGAGGCTGGGTGCCCTGGTAGTGAGAACACTGGTTTATTGTTGATTATAGCAATGGCTGTGGGTTTTCCGGGTCGAATGGCTATGCCGTAAACCACTACACCTGGTTTGCCCAGCGTGTTCAAAACCTTGGGAATTATGTCTGTCGGTCCAACCGACACTCCGCCTGAAGTAATGACTACATCCGCGGTGTTCAACGCTTTTTTGAAGGCGGCTTCCATCTGTTCAGTCTCATCTTGAACTATGCCCATGTTCAACGGTTGTCCGCCCCACACTGCAACCGCGGCGCTCAAGGCATGTGCATTAATGTCGAAGATTTTTCCCTCATTTAGAGGCTTCCCAGGTTCAATGACTTCGGCCCCAGTTGAGAATATAGCTACTTCTGGACATTTGTACACGTCGACCTTGGCTGAGCTGATGGCGGCTAGAACACCGATTTCGTAAGGTGATAAGACTGTTCCTATCTTCAGCACGGTTTCGCCATTACGGATGTCTGAGCCCTTCTTCATCACGTTCTCGCCAACTGAAACCGACTGATGCACTAGAACAGTTTTGTCTTTGCACGCTGTGTATTCGACCATAACTACGGCATCTGCCCCATCGGGGATGGGCGCTCCAGTGACTATTTCCGCTGTGGCTTCTTTCTCAACTTTGATTTTAGGCGCTTCACCCACGCTGACCTTACCAATCAACTTGAGTGATACAGGATGGTTTTCTTCGGCTCCAAAAGTATCTGCAGCCTTGACCGCATAGCCGTCCACGGTTGAACGATTGAATGGTGGGATATCAAACGGTGAAACAATGTCAACGGCTAAAACACGGTTATAGGCTTCACTAAGCGGGACAGCTTCTTTTCCGACAGGCTTAGGCGTGAAATTCTGTGCCAAAATCCGTTGAGCTTCATCCACTGTGACGAGTTTTCTGAACACTATGGGTTCTCCCTTAATCTGCTAATGGGCTGAAGAGATGTACACTTACTGCTTCGCCTTCTTCAAGCCCTTCACGGTCCTCTGGGATAATCACGTATCCATTAGCCTTCGTCATGGAAGAATAAAGGCTTGAACCTTTGGTGTGAACGGGTTCGGCGACAAACTCGCCGGCTTTCTCGAAGGCTTTAACTCGAAGATAAACCCGACGTCCAAGAACCCCAGCCACACGCTTAGCCAGTTGTGCTCTGACAATGGGACGGGGTTCATGTTCAATTCCCTGCAGTCTTAAAATCGTGGGTCGAGCAAACACTTCAAACCCTACAATGGCTGCAACTGGATTACCGGACAAAACAAACACTGGTTTGCCCTTCAGAATGCCTAATGCCGTCGGCATCCCAGGTCGCAGAGCTACACCGTGCACCACAATACCAGGCTTGCCTATCTTGTTTACAACGGTAGGTACAAGGTCTGCGACGCCTACACTTGTTCCACCAGTTGTGACCACGACATCGGCATTTTCTAATCCTTTGAGAATTCTTGCGCCTATGTCTTTTTCATCGTCTTTTGCTATGCCCAAGTACACGGGTTCTGCGCCCAGTTCTTTGCATAGACCTTCGATGGCAAAGCGGTTTGAGTTGACTATTTTGTTCTGCGGTGGTTTTTTGCCCAGTTCAACTAGCTCGTTGCCAGTTGATAGAATCGCCACTTTGGGTCTTTCCACGACGTTCACATTCAATATGCCTAACGCCGCCAAGAAACCAATGTGATGTGGCTGAAGCCTCGTACCTGTCCTCACCGCTATTTCGCCTTTGTTTATGTCTTCACCCTTTTTTGAAACATTTTCGCCGGGTGTGACCGCGACTAGGATCTGCAATTCATCTTTTGTTGTTCTTGTGTGTTCAAGCATGATGACTGCATCGGCACCTTTCGGAAGTGGATTACCCGTCCAGACCTGCCTAGCTTGACCCCTGTTGATGCTGTTTTTCTGAGTGAATTTGAGAGTTTTAGGCTTGAACTGTGAAGCTTTGAACGTGTCTTCAGCTAAAATGGCGTAGCCGTCCACTGCTGAACGGTCAAAAGAAGGCAAGTCCGTTGGCGCAACTATGTCTTCAGCTGTGACTCGACCAAGAGCGTCCTCAACAAGGATGCGTTCAGTTCCAAATCTTTTGGGTTTAAGTGCCTTGAAGAAGATCAATAATGTTTCGTCTACGTTTGTGAGTTTTTCAAACCCCTTCAGTCTAACCAATGCCATCGCCACAAACAGTTAGACAAGATTGGTGGCACACTAAAATTTAAACTATTTATCACAACACCCTAGAGGTAGAGCGATTCATGAAGCGAGGAACAATAAACGATGGTCAAGATCATTACGTTTGAAGATTTTCTGAAGGTTGAGATGCGAGTTGGAAAAATAATCGAAGTAGAGGACTTTCCCGAAGCCCAAAAGCCAGCCTACAAATTAACTATAGACTTCGGAAAACTAGGCATCAAAAAATCCAGTGCTCAAATAACCAAAAGATACACGAAAGAACAGCTTCTTGGGCGGCAAGTTGTGGCGGTTGTCAATTTTCCACCTAAGCAAATAGCTAACTTTGTCTCAGAAGTCTTGGTTCTCGGCGCCGTGACAAGTAACAATGATGTAATCCTTTTGAAGCCTGACGAAGACGTGGAACTTGGCGACAGAATCGCTTAGCTTTTTTGAGTTTTTCCCAGCGCCCCTATTTCTGCCAGAACCATGTCCCGTAGCTTCACCGCGTCCAAATCGAGGTTGAGTGTTTCACAGGCTATAACAGGCCTCAGGTCGCGCTCGGCTATTAGTTTAGCTAGAAACTTGAAGTCTGGTCCATATTCCATTCGGTCTAAGTTGTGGTGGCGTCTTTCGCCTTTGTCTGTGAACTCAATGTGACTGTAATGACAGTGCAAGTTTTTCAGAGCGTTTGTGCCCAGCCTCTTCTCAATTTGGTCCATCACTTTGCGCATGTCATCGATCGTTCTGAATCTGCCTCTGTCTCGAGCGTGTAGATGGGACCAGTCGACGTTTGGCTCAGTTAAATCAACACGTTCGCATAGCGCAAGCACTTCTTCTAAGCTTCCAAACTGTGAAGATTTGCCCATCATTTCAGGCGCCAAATGAACTCTGGTCATGCCAAGAGAATGCATTGTTTCAATGACTTCTTCCATTGCTTTGGCACACGTCTTAAACACTTCTTGCGGCGGTCTGCCAGCGTATGAACCGGGGTGAAAAACCACGATATGGGCTCCCATCCAGTTGGCGCCTGTGACGCAAGCCAACAGTCGTCTTTTGCTTGCTTCTAGTGTCTCCTTGTTGGGTGAGGTTAGGTTGACGAAGTAGGAGCCGTGAGCAGTCAGCCACACATCGTTTTCAGCCGCATTCTTTCCCAATTTTTCAGCCATTTCCTGCCTAATCTGAGGCTTCGGACCCCACCGCACCATCTGATACTCAAAAGAGTCCAAACCCTCATTGCGCAGATACTTTGGCACCTCTGTGACAGGCTGCTTCAAAAGCTTAAACCTCGACGGCATGCCAGCGGGACCAAACCTTGGATGATCAGCCAATTCAATATGCACGCTCCGCATTCTCCTGCTATTCCAGTTATGGAGCTTAAGAATTGTTTATTTCCTTTGTTAGATTCAACTCCAGTGTGCGCTCACTACCGACAAGTCGTCCATTTCTACTTGCCCGTTTGGAGCACCATACACCATCTGTCCTGACCGGTCAACGCCGCCTGTGACATCGGCGTTTGAGTCGTAGCCTAAAGGTCCATCTGGGGGTCCCGACCAGTGGGCACTAAGTGTGCTCCAATCTAATACATCTACGATTCCGTTACCGTTGATGTCCCCTAGAATTCCTCCTCCCAAAGTGTAGAAGTCGTCATTAGCAATAGTGCCATGGGGAAAGAACACGCTATACGGGTCGAAATTGTAAGGTGGTGCTACTTGCCAAGGATGCCAGCCCCCGCTGGAATCCATCCATTTTAGACCCCAAAAATGCCCTCTCAAAGAATTGTATGGCTCCGTCGACCAATGACTTTCGCCTTCTGCCACATATTCTCTATCGCCAAGAACATGTGTGAATGTATGCGTCATTAAGACTCTGGAATCTACTCTGGCTTCAAATGTTTCTGGCGCTACTTCCACAATCTCTATGAAATGATTTGAAAGAGCCACTGTCGAAGATTTGTTAGCTTCGATGGAGAATGGTATTTCTCCAGGTTTTCCATAATACCACTCTGCATAACAGAAATAATCTATGTCTTGAAAGAAGCCTACTCCAAGTGATTCCCAATAAGTTCCGTTCCACCGCGTCAAAGCCAAATGAAAACTGATATTATAATAAGGATCTATCACTCTATTTTTGTAGACATGTACATTACCTGAAACACCTTTTGCAACAAAAGTTTCTGTTAATTTTACCCCTGCATAATATATATCTTGCGATGAATTTGGTCGGGGCAGCTTACTGTCTGGAAGTCTTGGAGGAATAGCGTCGGCAGGGGTCATGTTTGGAATTTTAGTTTTGACGTTGGCAAAGAAGCCATCGGTCACATCGTGGGCAATCCATTCTCCGTATACGTTGGCAATTACCGTGTCGTGGAGATCCAGCACTGATGTCCCTTTGGCCTTCACCATAAAGTCTATTCTAGCTATGGGCATTGGGCTAACTGTTGTAACTCCATTCAAGTCACCCATGTAGCTGCTTGCAGCCAATGACACGCGGCCTGCAGTGTCATTGATTTCTGAGGGTGCGGGGAGAACAAACGGCGGATAGAATCCATAGTCTATTGCTGATAAGACACTTGTGTTATAACTAAGGATGAATTGGTAGCCAAAGAGCCCTTGGGCATCAGCAACAGTGATATTAATGGAGAAAGTTGAGCCAGTTCTCAGGGTCTTGTCAATTATTATGGGCGCGACCAAATGTGTTGTTGTGCTAGAATAAGATGGCGCAATACCGTATGCCAAAATTGCAATAATCAAGTAAATCAAAACCACGCTTGTCCGATTTGTTTTGTCTCTAGCGTGCAATGAAGAAACCTCTAGAAAATCAAAATGTGAACAAGATATATTAATACTTATGCATCTTTGTTATCTAGAAGTTGAACGGCGAAGGATGTTGTTGGATTTGAAGGATTACGCCCGGTTCAATTTCAGGCGTTATTTTTAAATTCCTCTAGTGTCTCATTGTTGGTTGAGGATTATGTTGCTTTCAACGCTCACATCCTTCCTCTTAGGAATTATGTTCCGCAGAAAGGTCTACGTGTATGTGCTACTTGAGGCGATAGTTTTGTTTTTAGTTGTGTTTTTTTCAGTCGGGGTTCCTAGTTACTATCATGAGGCTCGCACGGGAACGAGTGGCATCACTTTTGACCCTCCTGTTCCACTTTCTTTTCCCCTCTATGCCACTTTAAGAGGGGTTGGGGGCTTCGGTTGGATGATACAATATTATCAATTCTATTTCTTGACATTGAATCTTCACCAGTCTGCAGTTTCAGGTGGTTCCCGTCTTCTCTTGTCATGGGGTGACTATGTCCTTTTCTTTTCATTCTTTTTGTTAGTTAATGTCGTAGGAGCAGCAATCGGCTACTGGATGAGCAGAAGAGTGCATCTCGACATACTGAGTAGAAAACTCAGCAAATTAAAGAATACTGTGTTAACAGCCATTTTCTTAATTTGACTATTTTGTTTCACCGCGGTGAATTACGTTCGGTTGAATTTAAGAGGTTGTTTTTAAATTCCTCTAGTGTTTCATTGTTGGTTGAGGATTATGTTGCTTTCAATGCTCATTTCCTTCCTCTTAGGAATGATATTCCACAGAAGGGTCTACGTGTATGTGCCGCTTGAGGCGATAGCTTTGTTTTTAGTTGTGTTTTTTTCAGTCGGGTTTCCTATTTACCTTCATGATGTTCGCACGGAAACGAGTGGCATCATTTTTTCCTCTTCTTACTACCCTCCTGTTCCACTTTCTTTTCCCCTCTATGCCACTCTAGAAGCTGATAGGGGCGGCATCACCTGGGAGATACATTATTATCAATTCAATTTCTTGACATTAAATCTTCACCGGTTTACAGTAGGAAGCGCATCCCTTCGTGGTAATTATTATCTCTTATCATGGGGTGACTACGTCCTTTTCTTTTCATTCTTTTTGTTAGTTAATATCGTAGGAGCAGCAATCGGCTACTGGATGAGCAAAAGACTGCATCTCTACATACAAAGTAGAAAACTGAGAACCAGACAAACCATCCCTCTTAATTAATGGACAAAAAACAATACCCAGCGCCTTCGGAAAATCTTCAACAAGTTTTGCAAGGGAGAACTACTGCAAGAATCCAGAAGAGTCTTTGTTCAATTAAAATGCCTAACTCGCTTAACGCTTTTATCTGTGAGACCTACCGCGAGAATGTGAAGAGACATATGCACCATACGTTAAGGCGACTAGAGCGGAGGTCCAAGTTGCCACGTTCTGGCTTAGAACATACTTGCCCACTGAATCCAGTTCAACGATAGGCTGTGTGAGAGACCACCCAGCGCCCACGAGAGACTGCATAAACCCTGGAGCAACCCCAATAAACGCATTATTTATGCTGGTGCCCAATCCGCCCAGAGGTGGCACAGCTTGTCCTACTCCACTCAGCCATTGTCCTGTGCCCAAGACAAAATTCAGGAAAGCTGGAGAGCCTCGATATAGGTTTAAGGTCCAGCTGTGAATTAGATCAGGGTACTCTACCAGCGTGAATAGGAAGATCGCTGAGAGAAAAACCAGCAAAACTGTCGTGGCGCTTCTAACCGCGGCTCGGACGAAAACCAACCGCTTTGAAATGTAGGAGACGCCGCGAATCCGCTGAACCCCCACCTTTAAGGCTCTGCCGATTCGCTGAAGTCTTCGAGTCAAACTTTTTGAGAAGCGTCTTATCGACTTGAACCTGCGAGTTTCCAGTTCCCGCCGAGTTGGTGCTAAACCTCGTTTTGAGACTTCCACTCGTTGCGGAATGAAGGCGGTGTACTTTGTAAGGTAGATCCAACTTGAAAGTAGAACAACGATGACTCCTATGGGCAAAAGATGAAACAGTGGGCTGATCGAGAGAGTGAGGGACCAGTCTGCATATGGAATAAGGATAGTTGCAGTCAAGGGGTTTGGGTCAATCAAGCCGATTATTTGAAAAGAGTAGACCATTAAAGCTTCTAGCAAGATGGTTAAGACGAAGAACAACAGAATAGCCACGAGGTTCTTCCGCCCAGTCCATCTTACGATCAGGCGTTTCCAACGAGTTTCTGTCGATGTCAAACATTGATTCTCCAAGTCTATTCTTAAACGCTCATCTGGGTGATGATTGATTATTGAGTCTAAGTTTTGTAAAGCAATCAAATACTTAAGCCAATTGGCTATTCACTCGCTAAGGCGTCTTGTTCTTTACGGCAGCAGAACCATTGTCAGTCCTGCGATCAATGGTATTGTTAGATTATCGTTTATTGGTGTTGGAAGGCTTTCCACAATCATTCCTATTGCTGCGCCCACAAGCGCTTTCAAGGGATTCACAAACATTGAAGCGCCAAGTGAAGCGAGCAGGAAACCGAAAATTGTTCCTTCGATTTTCTTGCCCTTATTGTAGGGGAAAACGTGGTTGCCAATTGTTTTTCCAAAGAGTGTTGCGGAACCATCGCCTAGCGTGAATACTGCAATTGCGGCGTAGCTGATAAGCGGGGGAAACAGTAGCAGAGAGAGGATTATTCCTAGTGCGAAGAATATTGGTGCAGTTACAAACTCATAGAGTTCAGGTTGGATCGCGGCTTTCCAAGTTATAGTTGACAGTACAGGTACGTTCCTGTTTAGCATTCGGGCAAGTTCTGACAGAATGTAGAGTAGCATGACCACTAGAATCAGTGAAGCTGCAAAGTAGCGGTTTAGTGACAAATACATGGTGAATGCTGCGACAAAAAAACCAGCGATGTGAATTGTTTCGCGAATCAAGTCTCTTCTAGAAATGGAGTGTAATTTTACAGGATTTCCCGTGAGGAGCGGCAAAACTTCTCTCAAGTCACCTTTTACTGCCGCATCTGCTTTGAAGGCTAACATAAAGTCTGGGTTGTATCCAACTCTGGTGGCGCACAACGTAAACATTGGGAGGTTGTTTCTGTCATCAGCTACGAGGGCACAGTCCTGTGGTATCAGTCCCTCTTTTTCTTGAATTCTCTTCAAAATAAGCGCTTTTCCCTCGGGTTTGATGGCGTCTCCGCCGATTTGACCAGTCAAGTGGCCCTCAACAACCTCTAAATCTAAGCCGAAAGCATAGTCGCAGCCCAGCTGAGATGCCAGGTCTTGGATAAAAGGCTGCGGCAGCCCCGAACTTATTAATGCGGTTTTGCAGCCCGCTTTTTTCAACTGTTCAAAAACTTCCTTGACACCCTGCAGTAGAGGCATCTTTTTGTAGAGTTGGAAAAGGTCGCTCAAGGTTAAACCGCGTAGCTGCCGGTAAATTTTTCTCAGTGCAGTTTCAAGCGAGGTTAATCCTGCTTCATAGAGGAGACCAGCCCAAAACATTCTTAGAAAACTGGGGATGCTTATTCGCCGAGACGCTTCAAAGAGCAAGTAGCGCCTCTTCGGAATCAAGATTCCTTCAACGTCGAAAACGACCAAACGCGGCTTTGGCTGGATTAGAGTTTTTTCTGAGGTCACAGAATCGCCCTCTGAACACACAAGAACATGGTTTCTTTTAGTTCTTAAGATTCTCCGTGCTATCTTGGGCCTTTTACGAATTTTCTGTACGCGTTTCCATACTGCCCGGGCAATGGAAATTCGCGTCCACATTTTGGGCACTTTGCCATGCCGCATTGAACAACAGAGGCGCAGCCCCCGCAAGCGAAGGCTCTGCCATAGCTTATGTCGAATGTGAAGCCGCAATTGGGGCATTTAATGATATTCTTAGTGTGAGCCATAGAGGTGGCGCCTCGGGTTCTCTCGTTGAAAAGACGGTTTACCGTATTTAAAAAACGTTTCTGGCAGTGAAAATCGTGGCAGCCAGAACTGATTCTGAGTGGGCCTTCAAAAGCCTACTTAAGTTAATGCTTGCACAATAGTGGTCCAGAGATACTACTTGCGTGCTTTCTCGAGTCTAATATGCAGGAAAATTTGCTTCTGAAGTGCGTAATTCATTTCCCAACCTTTTTCTCTTGACGCAGTAAAGAATGGCAAAAGCAATACGGTAAACTATCGGTTTCTGTCTTCTTGTCTATATCTATAGTCTGCAAGGGCTTCTGGTTTAAAAATGCTAATCGCCTCAACGAATTTCTTAGGATTTAGCAGTATAAAACCTAAATCTAATTTTTTTCCGTAGGTCATTAGCCTTCCATTCCATTTAAGCCTGATCTTATCTATCTCGTTGAAGCTGATACGATACATTCTGAACTTGATGCCTTTTGCATCTATCTTAATTTTGCCGAAGGCCATGGACAAAAGGCATCCAAAGAACAAGGGACCAGCAAAGGCCAATAAGAAAATCCAGCCTTCAACGTTTTTCGAAAAACCGTAAACAGCAATTATTACATAAAATGAGAGAACGGCAAGAATAAGTATATACCAAATAGGAATCACTCTTATCTCGAATGAATATTTACTCATCGTACAACCTTATGTAGTAATTATATACGTCTAAATAAAGTTTCATTTTTGTCGAAGCATGTGGGAAAATAGCTCCAACCGTGCAACAGAAAATTCCTGAAGACCGTTGCCGAAATGCTTTGGTCCGCTGGGGCGCATTCCGAGAGGAACACACGCAGCCAGAACGCGATATTATCTACGAACGCATCGTTAAGCGAGCCTTACGTTATGGCATAACAGTCCGCTACAACCCAGAATTACCAGAGGCTAAGGCTTTACCTGAGAATGTTAAAAATCAACTTGAAGGCTACAAATCAGCAGACAGTTTAATTGCTAAGGTAAACGCGCTTGTCAAAGGGCTGAAAAGCGTTGTCTAACTAAAGCCAGCCTCCCCCATTTAGCGCGCGCGCGCGAGTATTCGCGGCAGCCATGTGCGCTCAGCTAGGTGGATTCGGCGGTCTGATATGTGGGATAATATCCATACCCATTTGTGAAGGTGTCTGCTGGGGTGTGTGCGGCTAGATATGAGAGACCTTTAATTTCCAATGGTCTGGAAAGGTCTTTAAATTCCCTTTTTTCTTTATATTTAAATGTATAATTTGCATGGTGACTCGTTAATGAATCCTCTCTACGAGCTGATGCCTTTGTTGGTCTTGTTCGTTATCTTTTTCGGTTTCATGGGAGCACTTGGTCTTGTCCAAGCCCGCCGAAAGAAGGAAAACTTATACTATTTCATCACTATCATATGTTTTTTGGCTCCTCTTTCGTTTATTTTGATTTTTCTCAAGCAAATTGTTTTGGGCTTCGTTCTTATGATTCGTTGCATCAAAACGCTGTAGAAGTAGCGCAGGTATCCGTCGCCTTCGACCGAACCGAAGTGTTTCAAACGGAGGAATTTGAATCGCCTTGAAAAATACTGGGCGAGATGCTCCTTGGTGAAGTGGTTCCAAGCTGGGCCGTTTCTGTCGCTGAAACAAATCAGCAGATACAGTCCCTTTCCTTTTTTCAGAACTTGACACACGCCTTGGATGAACTTTTCCCTGTCCTCAACCAAAACATGGTGGAAGCAGCCCATGTCAAACACAAAGTCAAACCTCTGATTTTCAAAGGACAAAGTCACAAAGCTTCCCAGCACAAACTGGATTTCAACCCCTGCCCTTCTCGCCTTTTGCTTGGCGTATTTGATCGCTTGTTTGGAAACGTCTACGGCAGTGACGTCAAAGCCCTTTTGAGCCAGATACACCGTGTTTGTCCCTGCTCCGCAGCAAATATCCAACGTTTTGCACGGCTTAATGCTGCTACCTTCGACTAAATCAACGAGGATTTTTCTCGGCTTTCCTAGTTCCCACGGTAATTCTTCAAGGGGATACTCTCTGTAGACGCGGTCCCAATCCTTGTAGCCCGAATTTGTCATGCTAACCGTTAGAGTTTGGGGCGAAGCAGCTATTTCTACTTTAAGAAGAGCGCAAAAAAAGGAGATATTAGTTTTTCTGATATTTTGACCCAGTAGGTCCATTTGTGTTTCTCGCGGGGCACACCACCCATGTTTTCGAGGCGCTTGATCAGCTTGCTTACGGTGGATTTCAAGTTTACTGTTCGGTTCCTCTTGCCTTTACGACCTCGCCGTTTCGGATTTCAATTTCGATGACGGTGCCGCATTTTTCACACTTGATTTTTCCCTTGTAGTTCCAATGCGTGGCATCGTCCAAGTGAATGAGGGTTCGACAATCACTGTTCTGACAGGAAAGATGAACCATAGTATGTTATGCACCTCCCTCTGTCGGATGTTCCTGCAGGTATTTTTCAGCGTCTAAAGCGGCTTTGCATCCTGCGCCCGCGGCTGTGACTGCCTGCATGTATCTCTTGTCTTGGTTGTCTCCAGCTACGAAAACGCCTTCCACGTTTGTCTTGGTTTCATCGTGCGCGATGATGTAGCCTTTTTCGTCCATGTCGACTTGACCTTTGAAAACGTCAGTGTTGGGCTTGTGCCCGATAGCCACAAAAACCGCATCGGTCGCCAGCGTGGATTCCTTGCCTGTCTGCACGCTTTTCAACCTGACACCTTCAACTCTGTCCCTACCCAAAATATCCGAGACCACGCTGTTCCACACGAAATTGATTTTCTTGTTGGCGAAAACCTGATCCTGCAAAATCTTGCTGGCTCTCAACTGGTCTCGCCTGTGAACAATCGTTACTTCACGAGCATACTTTGATAGTGCCAGAGCTTCATCCAGAGCGGTGTCGCCACCGCCCACCACTATAGTCTTCTTGTCTCTGAAAAAAGGAGCGTCACAGGTGGCGCAGGCTGACACGCCTCTTCCGCGCAGCCGTGCTTCAGAAGTCAAGCCTAACCATTTGGCAGACGCGCCGGTTGCGATAATCACGGTTTTTCCCTCAGAAAACCTGTCACCCACGCTGATTTTGAATGGACGAGACGAAAAATCGACGGCTGTAACATCGTCAAATGTTATTTTTGCACCGAAGCGTTCAGCTTGTGCTCTCATTTTAGTCATCAATTCGGGTCCCAATACGCCGTTTGGGAATCCTGGAAAGTTCTCCACTTCGCTGGTGAGCATCAGTTGACCGCCCCAAGCGGCACCGCCGATGACTAGCGTTGCCAGTCTAGCTCTACTGCTGTATATGGCGACAGTTAAACCAGCGGGGCCAGAACCGATAATTATGACATCGTAGACTTCTTTTCGTGACAATTTTCCACCAAAAGCAAATTCAAGTAATGAATGTTGTTTATCTTGTTTGCTCTAAGACAGTTTTGATTGGCGCCGGGTGTGGGATTTGAACCCACGCGGCCCTTACGGGCCACAGACTCACTGTTGAAGTCTCTTGGACTCCAGGCTTGAGCAAGAGCTTGCTTCTCTTCTGCTCCCTACCTGGCTAGGAGAACCCGGCATGTTGCTAAGTTCATTTATTGAATGAAGCACTGGATATTTTAAGTGTTTTCAAGCCTGACTTACACTTAGGCATGCCTCAAGCTATTCTATGGGGCTAATGTCTCAACTGCAACGCAGAATGACGCTCACTTTCTATTTGGAGCCTATTTGAATCCTATACGAGACTAGGGGGTCTACTCTGCGAAAACAAAAATTTCCAAGCTGATGATGACTGACGTCTATTTTGATTTATGCCACATCTTTGGGTAGGTGCCTCTGGGCATGAGCACTCGTGCTGTTTTGGCTACTAAGCCTCGGTTGTTTTGCAGCATTGCTTCTGTTGTTGTCAGCGATTGAGCTAGGGCTACTGCCTCACCCTTTTGCGTTACAACTGCTACAGAGTCTTTTGGTTGAATGTTTGAGTCAACTGCTAATACGCCGGGCGCGGCGAGGTTGGCTCCGTGGCATATAGCGTCCACGGCGGAGTCTCGTATGACGATTTTTGGGAGGGGTCCAAGCACGGTTTCCATGGGTTGGATGAAGCGGCGTGGCACTGTTTCATCTTTGGTTTGTTGCCATAGGTCTTGATAGTAGGCGAGATCGTGCAGTGTTACTAGGTTGGAGTTTTCTGTGAAGGGTCCTGCTCGTGTTCGTCTTAGTTCTTGCATGCTGGCGCCTACGCTTAAGGCCTCTCCGATGTCGTAGCAGAGTTTGCGTATATAGGTGCCTGCTTCGCAGCCCACTTGGAAGAGCACGTTTCTATTGTTGATTTCAAGCAGGTTTAGGTAGTAGATTTTTCTTGTGCGTAGTTGACGTTTGACCGAGGCTCGAATGGGTGGGCGCTGATAGATTACGCCAACAAACTCGTTTAGCACGGATTTGATTTTGTCTTCGTTTGTGTCGCCGTGTAGTCGCATGACGCAGACGTATTCTTTGCCTGAGAGAAGCAGCGCTTGGACAATCTTTGTGGCTTCCTCCAATGTTATGGGCAGGACGCCTGTCACTTTGGGATCGAGTGTTCCGCCGTGTCCTGCGTGACCTAGGTTGAGGAGGCGTTTTGTCCATGCTGTTACTTCGTGGCTGCTTGGTCCTGAGGGTTTGTCGAGGTTGATTACTCCGAATTTTATGTAGTCCTCTGCTGGGCGTTCTGTGGGTTTGCAGCCGTAGCGTGGGTCGGTTTCCTCCTCAGCTTTAACAATTAGTGTGCGTTTGATTTCCCAAGGTGGAGTTAGTCGTGGCAATAATGTCTCACTTTGTTGAGAAGTGAGTGAAGGAGCGGGTTAAAAGAGTTGAGGTTATGTTGCCTTCCTGAACCTTACCGGAGATGATCCGAATATGCGGTTTGTTTAGATGTTGCTGAATTTCTATCCCTTCCTCCTAATCTTTCAGCAAAGCAATAAAGGAATGGAAAGAATTGGCTCTGCTAAGACATATCCGACATTTCTCACTTTAAAATCGGGTTTTTTCTTTCTCAGAAGTTTTCCTTCCATGTTTTCCTGCCCATTCATGTTTACAGACTTCACATTTTTTCAGATTCTCAGTTATCGTAATCTTCTTGCTTCCACATTGAGGACACCGTTCTTTTCTACCCATTGGTTTTACGCCTCCTCAGAAAGAGCTTTAATGATTAGCATTGTGGTCATTCACCGTTTTCTGCAAACTACATTTGATCTCAACTTGCATTAATAATTTAAGAAAGAATCTTCGTCTCTTTGACTATTACTCTGTTAGGTATCTCCCAGCCTTTCACATAGGTCAAAAGATGACGTGGATGAATTTTCATCAGGTTTCAAATTATGCCTCTGGTAATGTATGTTCTAGAAAAGATATGTCGTCTAATCAGAATTTAGGAGGGAGGAGGGGGTGGGTCGAGAGGGAAAAAATATCCGATGGCAGAAGGGAATTGAGGCGTCTATTTGTGAACTCTCCAAAAGAGGGCGGTTAAGCGAACCTTTGCCTTCAATAGCTCTTTCAGTGTGGCGTTGCTGACTTTGTAGTAGGTCACTACGAGTTCTAGTTTGGGACTCCACTTTATCAGTTTCAGCTGTGAAAGCTTCTCGATTTTGTTTAGCTCTCTCTCGCGCCGTGCAACATGCATCCAAACATCCACATACATGAGACTCGACTCCACCTTTACAAGAGACTACTATATATGAAGACTTAATATAGCCGTTGTTTCACGCTGCAAAACATTCCCCAAAACGGAAACCTACGTAGCCCGATATATGTCTCAACACGTCCACATTAACGTCAGAAACTCATATTCTACCTGCGCGTGAAGACTTCGTCCAAAAGCTAAAACAGAAAACTTAAGAAAAGAGAAAAAAATGTTTAAGTTGGTGGAGCCAACTCTTTTGCTCTTTCCGCAGCCCTTGTCACAGCCAGTATCATAGTCGCCCTTAAACCGCTCTTTTCCAACTCCAGTAAGCCCTCAATTGTGGTCCCAGCAGGCGTAACAACCATATCCTTCAGTTTAGCTGGGTGCTCACCTGTTTCAACAACCATCTTTGCTGCGCCAAGAGTTGTTTGCGCCGCCAGAATTGTCGAAATGTCTTTGGGCATTCCCAGTCTCACGCCCGCGTCGGCTAAAGCATCGATTATCAAGTAAATATAGGCTGGTCCACTACCCACTAAACCCGTAGCCAAGTTCAGGTATTTCTCATCTAAGCGCACAACCCGTCCAATTAGGCTCAACATGTCCATTGTTGTCTTCAGCTGCTCCTTGGTAACATTCTCGGAGGGACAAACTGTAATCATGCCTTCCCTGACCAGAACAGCCATGTTAGGCATTACGCGAATTATCGGAACGTTCTTTGGCAAGTGTTTCCGGTAGAAGTCTAGGGTCACGCCAGCCGCAATCGACACAAGTATCTTCTCAGGCTTAATGACAGGCGAAATTTCGGCTAAAACCTTGGCGACATCTGCCGGTTTAACTGCGATGATGCTGATGTCGGCGAAAGCCACAGCCTTCTTGACATCGCTTAAGCATTCCACTTTGTATGTTTTTGAAATGTATTTGATTCTGTCCTCAAGGATTTCGTAGGCTCTAATCTGTTCAGGATTGTACACGCCTGACTTCAACAAACCCGCGATTATTCCTTCGCCCATCTTGCCCGCGCCGACAATGGCAACCTTAGGAACTTTCTTAGATTTACTCAAGCTGTCTCCTCTCCAATTATTGGGCTTGGATTATGCGGCTCTGACAATTAAGGTTTTCATCTACTGTCGAAGATTTTTGTTTTCGCAGAGTAGACCCTCTAGTCTGCTATATGATCCAAATATGAGTGTTTGTGTTTTGGGTTTTGTTTTTGTTAGAGTTGTTGTTTTAGGCTGTGTTTGTTTTGGGTTTAAGGTGCATTTCTATGTTGTTTTGTGTGGTTTCTAATGTTCGTTTAGGTGGTCTGCTCGACATATTCTTCATTCTAAGAATCGTCAATACGGTCAAATTGACTGCTCATCTTTTAGATCGCATCGAAAGAGGAAATCCCAGAAATTTCGTTGATTCTTCTGAAGCCAGCAATTGGGCTCTTTCATGTTTTTTCTTGCAACAGTTTTACCACGTCGGGGTAGTCTATGCCCAAGGACTTGACCTTTTGCAGGGTTGGAACTCCGTTGTTGTTCCAGCCTCGTCTCTTGTACACGGCATCTTTCAGTTTTTCATACTCCGCTTCACGATATCTCCTTAATGCAGCCATTTTCTCCTCAGTTGACTTGCCCTTGGGGTCGTAGTCAAGTTTTTCTTTAAGCTGTTTGTCATAGCGGTCCGCACGACTTTCGTACTCCTCTTTTGTCACCGGTCCAACCGCGCGATAAGGAATTGTGTCGTATTTGCGTGTGCCTAACCCCATTCTTAGGTTGAAGATTCGCTGCAGATTATAGACTCTTTCACTCATGAAGATGATGTCATCAACAGTAACCTTCCTGCCTGTGACTGCTGAGAAGAACTTGATGTAGTTTTCAACGTGTCCCATGATCTTAGCTGGTTCTTTCGTCTGCTTGTTATCCAAAGGGATTACATCGTTCCAGGGTAGTTTGCATAGACCATTTAGGCTAAACCAAGTGCGGAACATTGGGAACCAATGCAAGTTCTCCGCCTTCTGTTCAAAGGTTGGCATCTCATTGCGCACCATGTCTGAGAATATCAACCAAGCCTCGTCGTGTTGTGGTCCTTTTGAAGCTAAACCATAGCCGCCTTGTTGAGCCAATGATTCTTTAGTCACGTATTCAGAGAATTCCAAGCCTTTAGCCTCCATTCCGATGTCTTGCATGATCTTGGGGTCAGCCCCGTATTTTTCAGCGAAGAGTTTCTTCATTCTCTTTATGCCTTGGCCCACGACTACGCCGAAGCCTTCACCTTTCGCCATCTGATGAACTAGCTCAAGCGCAGCTGCACTGTTACCGAATCGGAGGTCTAATCCTCCTGTTGCTTTCTTGTCAATCAGCCCCATCTCGTAGCATTCCATAGCGAAAGCTGTAGCTGTGCCAACAGAAATCGTGTCCAAACCGTAGATGTCGCAGTAGAAGTTCATCTCAATGACGTAGTCAGCGTCGAAAATCCCACAGCTGCTACCAACTCCAGCTATGGTTTCGTATTCGGGACCACTAACGAAAACCCTCTGTCCCTTGTAGGAGCCTGTTTTCGGTTCGAAATCTTTGACTCCATGAGCACAGGCTAATGCACAGCCCATCCAACAGCCGTCAAATCCTTTATGGAACTTTCTCCTGTAGACCTCCCTCCCCAGCTTTTCTGCCTCCGGGTGAGTGCCGAACTTGAAATTGTTTACAGGCAAGAGGTCGAAATCGTTCATTATCAAGACTAGGTGCGTTGTGCCGATTGACGCCATTTCATTCTGCTTTGGGTCAAGAGCTCTGATTTCCTGACTGTGAGCGTGGCCAACCTGTTTTATCGCTTCAGGGTCCGCTGGACCGTTAGTCTCCACTGATATCTTGCCTGAGTATTTGACAGCAATTGCCTTCATCTTCTTGTTGCGCAAAACAGTGCCTATTCCGCCTCGCCCTGCTTGTTTGAATCGATGGATTTTGCGTCCAGCATCGAACCAAGAAGAGTTAAGGCATCCAAAGCGTGTGTGTTCTGCTCCCGGACCTGATGAAATTACAGATATACAATTGCTGTTTTCCTCGGCATATTTCTTAGCCATCCAATCGGTGATGAGGTGAGTTTCAGAGGGCAGTGTTGAAGCATCCTCAATCAGAACCTTTCCTTCATCACCGTCAATCAGGACAACCACTTCGGACTTGGGCTTTCCTTGAACTTCAAGCGCATCCCATCCAGCAAACTTCAGATAAGGCCCAAAATATCCGCCTACGTTTGAGTCAACCACAGTGTCAGTCAACGGCGATATCGTAACTGCAATGCTTTTACCGCTTCCTGGATAGACCGGGGTTCCTCCTAAGGGACCAGCGGCCATGCATATTTCGTTTTCCGGGTCATCCCATTTGACAATGCGGTCTTTGGGCAACGCATTCCACAGAAGCCACAGATTGAAGCCGCGTCCGCCTGTAAACTTCTCCTTCATCTCTTCTGAAACGGGTTTGCTCGCGATTTTCATGTTTGAAAGGTCGATGTAGAGGGTTCGATTGTTGTAGCCTCTTACAACCTTGCCGGGTTTGTATTTGAAATCACATATTACCATTTTCTGAAACCCCATTGGAATTTGAAGGTGGAATCAGAAACATTACTGCGTATGTTAATAGGCTTTTTGGCGAGCCGAAAGATCACAAGCAAACATCAAATACTCAAAAGGCTGAATACTAATAAATCAAACAGGATGGTGCACAATCATGCATGGTTGGACGGGTAAAATTTTAAGAGTCAACTTGACAAAGCGAAAAACAGTAACACAGAAATTTGACTCTAAGTTCGCGTTGAACTGGTTTGGTGGAAGAGGCTTCGCCGCCAAAATCCTCTGGGACGAATTGAAACCTGGCACAGATGCTTTCTCACCTGAAAACAGACTGATTCTGGCAACGGGACCTTTGACAGGAGCTTCGTTGCCGAGTAGCGGCAAGCTCCTTGTGGCGGCTAAGAGTCCGTTGACAGGAGGCTACGGAGACGGCAACATAGGCACATGGACGTGCGTTCAGATGAGAAAGGCAGGATACGACGCCATTGTTGTTGAGGGCAAGGCTGAGAAACCAATCATTATCAAGATTGAGGACGACAAGACAGAGTTCCTCGACGCCAAAGACTACTGGGGACGCGGAGTCTTCGAAACGGAGAAAGACCTGAAGAAGAGATATGGCGATGTCACAGGCGTTGTAGCCATCGGCCAAGCTGGAGAAAACAAGGTCAAATATGCAAACTTAATTTCGCAGGAGGGCAGAGGCGGCGGCAGACCTGGAATTGGCGCCGTCATGGGCTCCAAGAACCTGAAGGCTGTGGCGATAAAAGGAACGAAAGAGTTGCCAGCCGCTGACATGCCAGAGCTTAAGAAACTTGGCTTAGCAGGTTACAAAGACGTTTTGTCCAAACCCAACTACAAGTTCTGGAAACGGCAGGGCACAGTGTCAACTATCGAGTGGAGTCAAGAAAACAGTGTTTTGCCAACCTGCAATTATAAGGAAGGCGTATTCGATGAAGCTGATGCAATCGGTGGCTTTGCAATGGAAAAAATCAAAATCGGCAACAGGGGCTGTCCGCAGTGCAACATGACCTGCGGCAACATCATTACTGACACAGATAATGAACCAGCGGAACTAGACTATGAAAATGTGACGTTGCTAGGTTCGGACATTGGCCTAGGCGACTTGAAAAAAATCGCCCACCTAAACCGTCTGTGTGACGACTTGGGTTTAGACACCATTTCGCTGGGAAATGTGATAGGCTTCGCTATGGAAGCGTCGGAGAAAAAACTCATCGACTACAAGATTGAATGGGGAGACTTTGAAAAAATAAAGACACTAACAGGCGAGATCCTGAACAGAAAAGGCAAGATAGGTGCAATGCTGGCTGAAGGCGTACGTTACGCTTCGGGAAAAATCGGCAAAGGCTCTGGCAATTGGGCGATGCATGTCAAAGGTTTGGAAATCTCAGCATACGATTGTCACACTACTCCAGCTATGGCGTTGGCGTATGGAACAGCTGTGTCTGGAGCGCATCACAAAGACGCTTGGGTCATATCTTGGGAGGTTAAATACGGGCGCGAAAGCTACGACGAAGGCAAAGTGGACAAGATTATCGAGCTTCAGCGCATACGAGGCGGCATGTTCGAATTGTTGACTACGTGTCGTCTTCCATGGGTTGAAGTTGGCTTTGAACTAGACTGGTATCCACGTTTCCTGAAGGCCGCTTTAGGCATGGATGTGACTTTGGAAGACATGTACGGAATTGCTGACAGAGTCTACTCAATGATTCGAGCCTTCTGGGTTCGCGAGTTCGGAAAGCAATGGAGCAGCGCCATGGATATGGTGCCAGCTAGATGGTACACTGATCCGTTAACCAAGGGTCCGATGAAGGGTGCGAAACTAGACAGGTCGAAGTATGAGGCAATGCTGCAAATGTACTATAAGAAGCGAGGCTGGGACAACAGAGGCATACCGACAAAATCCACTCTAACCAAACTTGGACTAGCTGATGCGGCTCTAGAACTAGGCAAACATGTGCAGTTGACGGCCTAGATCCCACGCTCTTTTTATTCATTTTTCCAGCGGCAAACTAGCTGAGAATTCGAAGACAACGTGTTGAAATCGGGTTTTCTGTTTCGACGCTTATGGCTGCAGGTGGAAAATAATTAACGAGGCGTCGCAGTAACACTTATGCACCCGCTCGTCTACATCGCACAGAAGAGAGAATGAAACCTTGCAACCTTGGGATTCATTATATCAGTTTGCGCTTCAGTACGGATTCTTAGGCGTTTTTGTAATAAGTGCATTAGGCGCTTCCACAGTTGTTGTTCCCATCCCCTACACCTTTGTGATTTACCTGCTGGGAGCATTCATGGATCCAGTTGTCCTCGCACTCGCCGGTGGTTTAGGCGCAGCGATCGGGGTTCTCACAGGATACTTCTTGGGATATTATGGAAGAACGATACTAAGTGAAGAACACCAAAAGAAAATGAACTTTTTCGTGAAGATTTTTGGCGGCAACATACCTGTTGTTATCTTTATCTTTGCCTTTACTCCCCTGCCAGACGCCCTTATTTTTATTCCCTTGGGAATCGCACGATACAATTTGGTGAAGGTTTGGATACCTAATTTCTTAGGTAAATTGCTGATGAGTTACGTTTTGGCCCGTGCGGGACGGTTGTCCATAGGCTTCATTCGAGACCTGTTCGGCGAAAGCGGATGGATAGGCATAATTCTTTCCACGGTTTTTTTGATAATTATTCTTGTTGTCATGTTTAAGTTGGATTGGGAGAAGATTTTCGAAAAATACTTTCTGAAGGGAGTGAAGCAAAGTGAGAGTGATAGCTGACCTTCACATTCACAGCCGATTCAGCAGGGCTACAAGCGAGAAGATGAGCATCGCCGAAATCACGCGTTTCGCTCGAATAAAGGGTTTACAGGTTGTTGGAACCGGCGATTTCACTCATCCGAGATGGCTCGATGAATTGAAAAAGGAACTTGTAGAAATTCCAGACTCAAACCTTCTTAGACCAGTTGGTGAACCTGCGTCAACTGTTCACTACATGATAACGGGAGAGGTTGCCATAATATTCCCCTTTGAGGGCAACGTCAAAAAGATTCACCATGTCATTTTGACGCCGAGCTTCGAAACAGCTTCTCAAATAAATGACCGACTAGCCCCTCACGGCAACCTTGCAAGCGATGGCAGACCAATCATCGACATGACAGCTCCTCAACTCGTTGAAGAAATAATGCAGGTCAGCAAACAAAACGTGGTCATTCCAGCTCACGCTTGGACGCCTTGGTTCAGCCTCTTCGGAGCTTTCAGCGGCTTCGACCGTATAGAAGACTGCTACCAAGACATGACCATGCACATTCCAGCCTTGGAGACAGGCTTGTCATCCGACCCGCCTATGAACTGGCGCCTAAGCAGCCTCGACAAGTTTGCATTAGTATCGAACAGCGACAGCCACAGCCACTGGCCATGGCGGATAGGGAGAGAAGCCAACGTATTCGAACTCGAGAGAGTGACTTACGATGAAGTAGTTGATGCTATACGCAAAAAAGATCCTAAACGCCTCAGATACACCATTGAAACAGATCCCGCGTATGGCAAATACCATTGGACTGGGCATAGAAACTGCAAGGTTTCGTTTTCGCCGCAGGAAGCCATAAAGTTTGGCAACCGCTGTCCTGTATGTCGAAGGAACCTCACAAAAGGCGTAGAACAACGTGTTGAAGAACTCGCGGATAGACCAATGGGCTTCAAGCCTGACAACGCTATCGGCTACGTGCATCTTTTGCCTCTCTCGGAAATAATCGCTACAGTTTTGGGAGCCTCTTATCCAAGCATCCACAAAGTGTGGGAAATCTACAACGCGCTGGTTGCTAGATTCGGCGACGAGTACACCGTGCTCATTGATGCACCGTTTGAAGCCATGTCTCAGACTGTTGATCCTCAAATCGCCGAAGCTATTATCCGCGTGAGAGAAGAAAAAGTCAAGATCACACCAGGCTACGATGGAGTCTACGGTCAACTTGTGCTCACTGAAAGTCAAGAAAAATCACCGACTACGGAGAAGGTTAAGCAGCATAGCTTGGCTGACTTCATGTGAACAGTTTATTATAGATGACAAGTTTTAAAGCTGCACGTTGTCCAAATATTGTTTCTCCTAAATCGGGTGAAATCACCGTGGACTACCGTAAACTGGTTGAATTTATTCCAGTTGCAAAGCGAGAAATGCTCTCTGACAAGCTTGTCGACTTCATTCTAACGTCAAAGAACGACGAAAAGATGCCGGGTCAACTTGCAAACACAATACTTCATTATTGGCAACAGGATGTGCTCGAAAGCGAGTCTGGACTAGCCACACTGTTGGAAGCTGCATTGTTGCTGGAACCCGAGAGAACACTCGGAGTCTTCGCTGAACTGGAAATGGCGAACATTGCCGAGCAAATCAAGGCGTCTCTGCCATCCTAAATGAGGAATCGCCTATGGTCAAGTTTGGAATAGAATTTGTTCCGCGTGAACCATTTTGGAAAATAATTTACTACACCATCCAAGCTGAAAGAGGCGGGTTCAGCAATCTTTGGGTAACTGATCACTTCAACAACCGCAACGTGTACGTGACTCTTTCAACCGCAGCCATTTACACTAACAAGATTACCTTTGGCTCTGGCGTAACCAACCCGTACATGGTTAATCCCGTTTTCACCGCACAAGCAATCGCCACCCTAAATGAGTTGGCTCCAGGCCGAGTTGTGCTGGGCATCGGTGCGGGTGACAAAACAACGTTAGAAAGCGTTGGAATGGAAATGCAGAGACCACTAGTTGCGGTTCAGGAAGCTGTTGAGATTTTCAGAAAAATCACTAGTGGGGAAAATGTTGTCTATAAGGGAGAAGTGTTCAAGACTGCTGGAGCCAAGTTTCTCTTTAAGCCAAAGGGGAAAATTCCAGTGTACGTTGGAGCGCAAGGTCCAAAGATGCTGGAGTTGGCTGGAAAAATAGGAGACGGCGTCTTGATCAATGCTTGTCACCCAAAAGACGTAGAGTACGCTGTTAACTGTGTGAAAGAGGGCGTCAGCGCCGCCGGTAAGAAATTCAATGAAGTAGACGTCGCAGCATATACATCATTTTCAGTGCACGAAGACATAAAGAAAGCCAACAAAGCGGCAGTGCCTGTGGTTTCGTTCATTGTCGCAGGCAGTCCACCTCAGCTCTTGGAAAGACACGGAATCGAAGTGAAAAAAGCAGAAGAGATTAAAGAGGCTTTGAAAGCGAACGATTGGGGCCGAGCCTTCGGCGGAGTAACGCCTGAGATGATAAGTGCCTTCTCTGTGTGTGGCACCCCAGACATGTGCATTGAACGCATCGCTGAACTGTTAAAGTCCGGTATTTCTCAGTTTGTCGTGGGTTCACCGATAGGTGCAAACGTGCGAGAAGCAATAAACCTCATCAGCGAGAAGATAATCCCCCATTTCCAAAAAGCCTAGGGGTCTATTCAAAGCAGTACTTAATATTCTGGAATTCAGCCACAAACTTTGCGACTTCATGTTTGATTTTCTGAGGTTTTTCGTCGTCTTTTATCACTCTCTTGATAAACTCTGCAGCTTTCAGCATTTCTTTTTCTTTCATTCCTCTTCGAGTCAACTCGCATGTGCCAAGTCTGATGGCGCAATCAGCTATGATGTTGGCTTTCTCCAGTTTTTTGGCTATGACTCTGCCTTTCTTGTACCCGCCGTAGTCAATAACAATCTGATGTGACTTGGTGAATCCCAGATTGGGACACACCACTGGAAAGTCGGATTCAAACAAAGCCTTACCCAATGCTTGCGAGTTTCTAACAACTTGCCTAGCATATGCTTTGCCAAATTCTTTCATCTCAGCCAACGCCAAAGTCAGCGCTGCAATCCGATTCCAATGGGCATTATCCACTAAAGCAGGATAGATTCTCTTACGAATGATTTCTCCGAGTTCTTTGTTGGCCAGAATTATTCCTCCTTGTGGGCCAAAGAAACTCTTGTGGGTTGAACCGAAAAGAGCAGAAGCGCCTTCTCTAAGAGGGTCTTGAAACTGGCCTCCTGCAATTAAGCCCAGTACGTGGGAGCCGTCAAACCCAACAGTGGCACTAACTTCGCTAGCTGCTTTCGAAAGCTCTCGCAGAGGGTGTGGGAATAGAAAGAAGCTAGCTCCAAAAACAATGACTTTTGGCTTAACCTTCAGAATCCACTCTGCAGCCTTTTCTGAATCGATGTTCCTTTTTTCCTTTGAGAAGGGAAAACCCGCAACCTTAAGCTTGAGCAAATCTGGAAGACCCTGTTTCCAAATTCCAGGATAGCCTCCATCAGTGGCGGAGAGGCACAGAACCGTGTCTTTTGGTCGAGTGAAGCATGCAAGAAAAATTAGGTCTGCTATGTGCCCAGAAAGGGGGCGCAGGTCAGCTGTTTGCGATTGGAAAACGTCTTTTGCTAGTTTTTCTCCATATTGTTCTAGTTCGTCGGTGAATCTTGTGCCCATGTAGAACTTGTCTCTGGCGGTATATCTGTGACCAAGGTCTGAGGATAGAAGGGAGCGAACGGCTGGACTCGTCACGTTCTCTGAAGGAATGAGATTGAGGGTGCTTTGCCCACGCCACTCTTCATGTTTTTCAAGCAGAGAAATTATCTCATCCATGCTTCAATCTCCATTTGAGGTTTTATGCGGTCAGTCTTGTTCTTTTTCTGTCAAAATAGTTTCTGGAGCGAATTTACGGATTAAGTTTAGACATGGTTCCAAGTCGTTCGGCTCGAGAACGAACGTGTGCTTATTCGAGTCTGTGAAAAAATCCAAAACATACTTTTGTTCTGGGACGGAAAAAGGGAGGAACCAGCTTCCTCTAGAATACGTTTGCGATGTTCTGACGTCAACCTTCGAGATCAGCGAGTAAAGTATCTCGAAATTTTCTCTGCTCATTTCAACAATACTGTCTGGGTCGAGTTTCTTCATTTTGCCTCGTTTTCTGAGGCGCACCAAATAGTCAACGAGTCCAATAATCAAACCTGCAGCAATTCCAACGCTTAACCCTCCTACAAACAGGTCCAAGTTTCTTAAGAGCAAACCTGTGAAACTTCCAGCTAAAGCAATAATCACTATTGCAACTGTCCACAGGGTCATTCCTTCAATAGAAGCTACGACAATCCTATTGTTTGTGAGAAACAGGATGCGAGACTTGATGGTCTCGTTCTCATTAATTATTGCTTGGTGAGCATTGAAGCTGCGCAAAATCTCTTCTTTGGTTTCACTATTCATATGCACGCACTTGAAATAAGAATCGAATAAATGTTTGCCTCACGGTTGTAACAGTGAGCAATGACTTCCAATTGAAAAAGAGAAAAAAGAAGGTTTATGAGAATTTCTTCTTTTCTCTTCGCCAGAGCATCACCATAGCTGAGACTAGCGCGCGCTATACGGTAATATAGGCAAATGTGCACAATTATACATGGTCTGTAAAGGGATTTTCTATTCATAACAAAGCCGACTCTGCTGCAACATTTTTTCCATCTTACAAAAGAGGAAACGTTAAAATTTCTATTAATCACTGTCTTTTTAGGGCTGACTGGATTGCACCTTGACATTGACATAGCTGCCATAGCCGTAATGGAAATTATGGGAGTAGTCTCATTCATCGTTGCTTTCGTCTTTTTCAAGCAATATCAAAGAATAAGTGGCAAACAAGCGGTGTTTCTAAACGCCTTGAATAGGGGGGGCATATCCGAAAGGGGTGATGGAAAATGCTTCAGTTCAGAATGGGTTTTAGACAAAATTGTGTACAGACCGAAAAAACTTCTAAATGCATCCTTGCTCTCCGCAGTAATCGTGGGCATTCTATTTGCGATCCTATTTTATGGCGTTTTTCCCATAGTCTTCGTTAACATTGCTAGTCTCGGGTACACGACCGTTGTGGCACTGATAGGAATAGCAATTGTTCTTTGGACTGACGCTTTCGAAGCATACGGTTACACTCGGGCAATACATAAAGTGGCAACGGAACAACTGGACAAGGAGGATCAAAGCTACATAGAACTTGCTCGAGAAGCCTTAAGAAAAGCATTCTTGCGCTATGTTTCACTAGGATTTGCTTTCACTCTCTTGGGACCGTTTATTCCTCAGGTTTTCAACGGCGCTGTTTACATTTTTGTATTATATGCGACCATTTTCTTTGGGGCATCAGAGATTTCTTTTAAGGCTTCTTTAGTGTTTGGAACGCTGATAGTTCTGACACTGCCAGGGCTTATGTTCTTCTTGCCGGAGTTTCTAGGTCGATTCCTAATCAATAAGGGAAAGTCACTTGCTGAAAAGAGATTCAAGCATAGAGTCGAGCAATAATGAGATCGCCAAGCTTCATTCATGGAAGCAAAGTACCAACTGCAATTGACAACCCTATTAGGATTACTCCTACAATTATCAGAAATACGCCGGAGTTTATCCGCGTGTCGCGACTCTGCTCCGCATTTACGGTTGCCTCAGTGGTCGACTCTGACAATTGCTTTGTTTCCTTCCTCCCTTTAATAAAGGCAACAAAAGCCCCTATAGCAAAAATCACAGCTCCCTCTTCGAAAAGAAGGTCACTTAGAATTACCGTCTTCGATTTGCCTAAGAAAGTTCCAATGTTTTCACTCAAGTAGGAACCACCCAAAAAAGCCACCAAAACATCGAACATTACTAGGGGAAAAATCATCAAGAAAACATTCTTCAATGTTTTTCTTGTTATGAATCGCCTTATTTTTCTAAGAGTTGTCACTTTCAAAAGCCTCAGCTTCAAAGATGGGTTTTTGCACAAATCAGTTTAAAGGATTTTTCCAAAGTTCCTTCTGCAATCGCTCAAAGTGTTTAATTCAAATTTTGGCAAGGTTTAAATTTCTCTTTCATTTTTATGGCTCTTGGTAAACGTCAATGCCCATTAGGCATAAAACAGTTTGGGGATTCGTCGGCGGCGTCGTAGATAAGGTTTTTGTTCTTATTGGTTTTTCTCTGCTTATCTTCGCAGTTTCTTCTTTTTCTCAAGCATATCAATGGGAGTTTGCGCTGGGTCTACCTTTGGGTGTGTTTCTCATTATGGTTGGTATTGTTTTACATTTTGAAGTATTCACTTTAAAGATTCCATCTCGAGAAGGATATGGTACGATTTTGTTATGTGTCTCTGTCCTTTTTATGGCAGGTGCTGTGATAGCCGCTTTTTTCGCAGTGCCTGGAGAGTCGTATGCTTTTCCAACGAGCGATAAGCCTGGTGCAAAATGGATAACTGTTTTGCAGCTTGAACGCCCAAACGCATGGCTTGCACCAATTTTGTTCGGATTAGGCGTGGGGTTGTTGATCCTTGGGTTTGTGCTTAGATCTTTCAGAGACATTTTTTAGCATGATGCAGAGCAATTCGCGCATTACTCAGCTCCATTCTTCTTTAATAATAAGGATATAATATCTCATTTATTAAATAGTCTTGAATGTGATTTCATGAAAACCAAGAGAAAAAGAGACAAGTCACGGAAGAAAATTTGGATTGCGCTCCTTGTCATACTTGGCTTCAGTGTCATACTTGCCGTGGCTGTATATCAGGGTCCGCCGAAACTAAAGAAGGCAGCTGCTGAATATTTTGAAATCATTAACCCCACGGTTGACATAGGTGAGTTTGTTGGTGGTAATGGAACTTATGAAAATTGTACAGGAGTGAAGATAAGCCAGATATCATTCACGATAAGGGCAGTTGGAGGAGACGCTCATAGTCTAACTGTTAAAGGGTGGGTTGCCGAACCTTTGGGCATCGAGGTTATTTTGAGAGGTGAATCCGAATATGCTACATTATATTCTGACACACCCTATTTAAGTAGGAAAGGGTCCAATGGGAAGTTTCCTCTTCCAATTTCAATAGTCTCCGTTGAAGCAGAAGGAACAATCACTATCGACCTCTAATCAACGAGTGCACATTATGAAAGATGTGGCTGTTTCCACATTATTGGACAATTTCTGCTTAAAAACATATGACAGTTAAGTTTAAAAATATCATCCATCTTCTCTCGTCTACTCGGAGGCCACAATACAATGGGTCTTAGGGCATTTATTATAAGAAGATTAATATTACTTATACCAACTCTATTGGGCACAACTCTCCTAATATTCGCAGTAACGCAACTCTTCGACCCCACGCAAAGAGTCTCCTTATACATAAGAAGCGAGAGAGGGTTCACCAACGAAGCTATTGAAAAGACAATTCAAGCCTATGGCTTAAGAGACCCTGCCTACCTTCAATTTTTCCGTTGGTTAAGAGAAGTTTTAAACGGGAATTTGGGCTATTCAAAAATTGGAAAAATGCCCGTTGTGGACGCTATAGTGACAAGATTCCCAGCTACCCTTGAGCTTGTCATGTTTTCTGCACCAATAATTATCTTTATTGGTATTTTCCTAGGCGTTAAATCAGCCGTAAACCGAGACAAACCAGTCGACCACGTTACAAGGACCGTGGCGATAATAGGAATGTCTCTGCCCTCCTTTTGGCTCGGAATAATATTGCTGGCAATCTTCTACGTTGGTCTAGGAGTGTTTCCTCCCGGAAGGCTTTCTGTAGGGGACGCCAAAAATCTCGTCTTGGCAAGCGGAACAGGCTTCATAAGATATACTGGACTTATGACCGTCGATGGCATCTTAAACGGGCAGCTCTGGATAACATGGGATGCACTGCAACATATTGTACTTCCAGTTACGGTGCTAGTAACAATCAGCATGGGGGGGCTCCTTAGAATAACGCGCTCCAGCATGTTGGAGGCGCTCAATAAAGGCTACGTCGTCACTGCAAGAGCAAAAGGGCTTTCCCAAAAAGAAGTGATCAATAAACACGCGAGAAGAAACGCCCTAATCCCAACAATTACAATTTCTGGAATGATGATTGCAGGCATGTTAAACGGATTGATTATAACTGAAACTGTCTTCGGCTACGGCGGTATTGGGAAATGGTCCGCCGATTCCGCAGTGGCGCTGGATATAGCATCGGTATTAGGCTTCACCCTATTCTCAGGTTTCCTTTTCGTAGCAGCCAACCTCATCGTAGACATACTATACGCGTACATTGACCCAAGAATAAGGCTGGATTGATCAAGATGTCCAAACAGTCTAGAATGCAAGAGTTCAGGGCTTCTATGGGCCCAACCGTGAAAGAACTTAGATTCATGCTACACAGAATAATGAAAAGCCCCCTTTCGCTTATTGGCTCGTCCATAGTTGTATTTTTCGCCATAATTGCGTTGTTGGCTCCAGTGCTGGCGCCACCAAACCCAGCTTGGGCTCGCATCCAATTTCCAGATCCTTTTAAGGTTCCACAATGGCTTCCAGCATACGTCCCTAACCCAACTTCGCCGCAGCTCCCAAACGAAGCGCATCCATTTGGCACAGCAGAGAATGGATATGACTTATTCTATGGAATGATTTGGGGAACAATAACGGCGTTCCGTATAGGTATATGGACGACGTTTGCTTCTTTAGCAATTGGACTTTCAATAGGAGTTATTGCCGCCTATTACGGAGGAATCATCGACGAAATCATGATGAGATTCACAGACATCATCATGGCGTTTCCAGGACTGATTCTCGCCATGGCATTCGTTACAGCCCTCGGTCACACTCTGGAAAACGTGCTATTGGCCCTAGTCCTCGTCTCATGGCCAGGTTACACACGTTTGATTCGGGGCGAAATAATGAGAATCAAACAAGAAGACTATGTAGAAGCAGCGAAGGCGGTTGGATGTTCTGACACAAGAGTCATACTGAGACACATCCTTCCTAACTCAATTTATCCAATCGTCATCTCAGCTACCCTAGACATTGGAACAATGGTTTTGGCGGCTGCCGCACTTAGCTTTCTGGGACTCGGTACGGAAGGCTACGCAGACTGGGGATTTCTAGTCAACCTATCAAGAGGCTGGATTGGAATAGGTCAAAACGCATTCCCCCACACATTTGTCATACCAGGTGTATTCATATTCACTTTCTCGTTAGGATGGAATTTGTTGGGCGACGCGTTCAGAGACATCATGGATCCAACAATCCGAAGAAGATGAAACTATGGAGAAAAATCTGCTGGAAGTCGAAGACCTAGAGGTGCGATTTTACACCTATGAAGGAATAGTTGAAGCTATTGATGGAGCCAACTTGATACTGAAAGAAGGCGAAACCCTGGGGCTAGTCGGCGAAACGGGATGCGGAAAATCTGTGACAAGCCTTTCAGTTCTAGTTTTAGTTCCCGCACCAGGAAAGATAGAAGGAGGAAAGGTGATCCTTAAGACATCAAAAGGAAGCATCGACCTGCTAAAACAAGATGAAGCCCACCTGAGAAATATGAGGGGAGACGATGTCTCCATGATTTTCCAAGATCCTCGTTCAGCTTTGAACCCAGTCTATTCAGTCGAAGACCAAGTTGCCGAAGTTTTTATGCATCATAGACTGAAAGAGCTCGTAAGTAAGGTATTAGAAGGAATTGAAAAAGACATTCAGAAGTCAGGTTCCTTCAAACGTTTTATCTTAGGTTACGAGAAGAAACTCTACGAAAAGATGTTAAAAAACCCCAAGTCTCTATCCCTTAGAACCTTCTCTAAAATCCCAATTGCCAACAGATACCGCCGCAGACTTAGAGAAGAAGCCAGAAAAGATGTAGTTCGAATTTTGGGCGCCATGAAAATCCCTGAGCCCGAAAGAGTCGCAGACATGTACCCTCATGAGCTCAGTGGAGGCATGGCACAACGCGTCGTAATAGCTATGGCATTAGGATGCAATCCCGAGCTCTTAATCGCAGACGAACCAACAACTAACCTGGACGTAACCATTCAAGCTCAAATTCTAGAATTAATAAGAGAGATGAAAGGTAAATTCGGCTCATCCGTACTCTATATAACGCATGATTTAGGAGTCATCGCCGAACTCTGTGACCGTGTCGCTGTTATGTATGCCGGCAACGTGTGTGAGCTCGGCGACGTTGTAGAAATCTTTAAGAAACCCTTGCATCCCTACACCCAAGCTCTTCTCGAATCCATTCCACAGCCTGGTAAACCATTCACTTCTATAGAGGGAGAAGTGCCCAGTCTAATAAATCCTCCAATAGGTTGCAGATTCAACCCAAGATGTTCCAAAGCCTCTGACCAGTGCACAAAACAGAAACCAAGGTTCGTGGAGGTTTCTAAGGATCATTTCGTTATGTGTCACCTCTATAGAGGCGGTTCATGAATGAGCGTTCACATAAAAACAATGGGATTAAAAAAATACTATCCCGTGACGGGCGGGGTATTCAAAAGGAAGGTAGGTGATGTCAAAGCAGTAGACAGCATAGATTTATCCCTAATGAAAGGCGAATGCTTTGGTCTAGTCGGGGAATCTGGCTGCGGCAAGACAACCTTTGGCAAAACTGTGCTTCGACTCCTTAAGCCTACTGGCGGCAGCATCTATTTTGGTGTTTCTAACGAGCTTTTAGAAGAAATCGAGAAGCTTGAAACTTCAAGCCAAGATGCTGATCGGCTGAAAGAACTCAGAAAAAAATATAACCTTTCCACATTTAGTAAACGACAGTTGAAACCAATTAGGAGAAAGATGCAGATAGTTTACCAAGATCCCTCGTTATCTCTCAACCCAAGAATGTTGGTAAAAGATATAGTTGGCGAACCACTGGCTGTGCAAAGAATTGCAGGGGCAATGGAACGCAGGCGAAGAGTAATTGAAATGCTTAACAAAGTAGGAATGACGGAGAGACACCTATACAGATATCCGCATGAATTCAGTGGAGGACAAAGACAGAGAATCGCAATCGCTAGGGCATTGGTAACTAATCCAGAATTCGTGGTTCTTGATGAACCAACATCTTCGGTGGACGTTTCTGTCCGAGCCCAGCTCCTCAATCAGTTTAGAGAATTGCAGAAAGAACTTGGTTTAACTTATCTTTTTGTCAGCCACGATTTGAGTGTTGTGGAATGTATAAGCGACAGAGTTGCAGTTATGTATTTGGGAAAAGTAGTGGAACTAGCGCCGACAACTGAATTGTTCAAAGAACCCCTGCATCCCTACGCCCAAGCACTATTCTCTTCAATTCCTGTTCCAGATCCTTCCAGAAGAAGAAAGCGGGCTCCACTTAAAGGAGAAGTGCCCAGCCCCATAAATCCTCCGATAGGTTGCAGATTCAACCCACGATGTGACAAAGCACTTGAAATTTGCCGCAGAGAAGAACCAAAGCTTGTAGATGTGCGGAATGGGCACTTTGTAGCTTGCCACCTTTTACGGTGAACTTCTCAAATAATGTTGGCAATTGCGTAAAGCCATGCTTGAATAGTGGCTGAAAACTAGAAATGTCTTCCATAAGGATTAAATAACTCCCTCATCATAATAACTTCCGCTGAAAAAAGAAAGGAGAAAGGAAAGAATGCAAAAAAAGATTCTAGCATTGGCTTTGCTCTCGATTTTGATGGTCATGATGTATGTTCCAATTGTAGTTGCACCACAACCTCCACTAAAAACAAGTGAGATGATCGTTGATACTATTGGTGACCCTGAGACTATGGATCCTGCTTGGTCTTACGACACAGGCAGTGGAGAAGTAATATCGAACGTCTACGAGACACTGTTATTCTACCAAGTTAAATATGACTCTCCGGACACCGCGTCTCAAGCAGGTGGACCTTATAGCGCTGGTCAATTAGGATTGTTCTATGGTTTGCTCGCTTCAACAGAACCCACTGTTGGAAACGGGCTGATCGTGAAGTATGATCCTCCATTGACTAGTCCTCAGGGCTTGCCCATTTATGCAAAATGGACATTCCCAATAAGGACACTCATACCGTTCCACTTCGGCGGCGGCAACTTGCAGCCAATAGATGTGGAATATTCAATTGAGCGCGCGATTGTTCAAGACCGATCAGGCGGCCCAACTTGGATGCTTGAGGAGGCTCTCCTTGGCGTCTATTGGTGTTCACCGCCCAGCGGCTTGAACCCGGGAGTATACGACGCTTGGGGAGACCCAGACGATCTATTTGGCGCGAAACTTGACTACGCTGTACAAAGCGACGCCAACAACGTTTACTTCTACTTCGCCAACAACTACCCGGACTTGGCTTTCAAGCAGGTTATAAGCCAGGCTTGGGGCGCAGTTGTTGACAGAGACTGGGCAGTCGGCGAAGGAGACCTTCCAGCCAATTGGGCCTCGCTGACCTGGCGTTCAATATGGGATCCAGACCTTGACGGTGATCCCGTCGACGGTTGGCACGACCCGGCAACATCATACCTTGAGGATGCAATAGGCACGGCTCACAAGGATGGTGGAACCGGTCCATATCAACTGGACTATTGGACTCCTGGCACTGGCTACTCGATGATCAGATTCCCAACGTACTGGCAAGGTTGGCCTGCACCCATCTCAATAGGATCAGCCTCACGGCTTCCAGGCTATTTCAGTAGAGTGACATGGAACGAATATGACGATTGGACCGTTAGACGAGACAACTTCTATAGAGGAGACTCAGACTACACGGTTGTCCCGAGAACCTACCGAGACCAAGTCCTAGGCACTACTGCTCCAAACGGGGAACAAGTAATTTGCTTCTATAGGTCGAAGGCTTCTGGCAAGGCACCTGTTGTGTTGAACATGGCTTCATTCCACATGACTCTAAACCTGTCGTCAGCCAGCCCATACGGAGGAACTCTCCAAGGCTTGACAACAGTTTCCAGTCCCAAGTTCTCTGCGGCCGGAATGCCGCTTAACCTATTCGGCATTGATCCAAGTACCGGCAAAGATGAAGGGCTCAACGTCAGAAAAGGCGTTGCTTACTCGGTTGACTACGACTGGTTCCAAAACACCGTAAACTTAGGCGAGTCTACACAACCATCATCCGTTGTGATTAAAGGATTAAACTACAACAACCCAGACAATCCAAAATACAACTTTGACTTAACCAAGGCTGAATACTATTTGAAGCTGGCTTGGGGCGGCGAAGACAGTCGAGCTGGAGGCGTTAAAAGTAAACCCGTGCTTCCAGAAGACCCAACGAAGGTTACTCCAGGTCCACTGTGGAACACTGGAATGAGCTTCAAAGTGACATACAACACAGGCAACACACCCAGAGAAATGATGTCCGGCGAAATTGCGTCCAGGGTTAACACGCTTAACCCGACCAAATTCCACCTTGAAATCCTAGGCTTGACTTGGGGCAGCGTCTATCTGCCAGCAATGGTGGCTCATCGACTACCCATATTCAACATCGGTTGGGCGGCCGACTATGCTGATCCACACGACTTCACCTTCCCATTCCAACACAGCGCGGGAACCTATTCCAACTCTCAAAACTACGAGAATCCATTCGTTGACGCTATGGTTGAGGAAGGAATTGCCACACCAGACTTGCCTTGGGTAAACTCCACGACAGTCACAGCGGGTCAAATATTGGCACAGCAGGACAGAGACAACAGCGGTAGCCTAACTGTAGGCGACTGGGTTAAGGTTGCACCAGGAAAATGGTTCGAGGTACAAGCATTAGGCCCACCGATTAGCATCAAATACAACAGAGAAATGGTCTACTTTGAACTGCAGGAGCTTTCGTATGAGGATACTCCAACTGTTCCGTACTCTCAAACCTTGGTTCGCCACTTTGAACAGCCATGGATGAGTGGTTGGTACTACAACGCTCTGTATCCTGGTTACTACTACTACCACTTATGGAAGGCTAAGACACACTACGGCGACATCAACTGGGACGGATCCGTTGACATGCTCGATTGGAGCACTCTCAGCAGCAGCTGGACAGGACCACCAAGAGGAGCAGCCTACTTCCTACCACAATGTGACTTGACCGGCGGAATCGGCGGTACAACCGGCAGCAACGAAGGGCCCGTTTTAGGAGTTCCCAACGGAGCTGTCGAAATGGACGACCTGTCGATGTTAAGCGCCTACTGGGACTAAACATGAGGTGAATAGAGTGAGAGGAAAAACAAAGATTGGAAATAGCCTATTGATAGCAGCTCTGATATTGTCTACCTTAGCTTTCGTATCACCAGCTTTCGCGCCTTCGGCTGGGCTTCGAGCTCCCACAATTATCAACCCATATCTGACTCCAGGCCAGATTTTCACTGCTGACATCATAGTGAGCAATGTTGTACAAATGTATCAATACGAATTAGTACTGAGCTACGACACCAACATCATAACAGCCACAAACGTCATTGTCCCTCGCGTTAAGGGTGGACCAAACTTCCCATTCTCATCTTTCACGATAGATGACACAACGGGAACAGTGACCTTGTCGGCACACACGGACAACAACACTTTAAGCCAGGGCCCACCATTATTCCCACAGTATAACTTCGCTCCGTTGATAACTGCAACTGCGGGTACGCCGATTGCAATAATCAACTTCCAAGTTGATGCAAGAGGAGTGTCCGCTCTGGACATACACGACTCAGTGCTATACGACAGATACATGGTCGCAATTGAACCCCACTTGGAAATTGACGGCAGTTTCGACAACAATTTCCAAGGATTGCTTGAAGCACCCATGATCAAGGACGAAATGCTAATGGCTGAAGACATCGTGGAGGTTGACATCACCATAGATGATGTCAAGAAACTCTGGGGCTATCAGTTCACCCTGAGCTACGACACAAACGTGTTGACAGCTCTCGACTGGGACACCCTGAGCCGCTTCACGATGAAAGCTCCATCCATAATCGACGATGCTGCTGGCTTTGCAAGACTTGCTGCCAACAGCTACTTCGGTGACAAAGTTGGATTGACTACCACAAATCCTGTAGCTATCGCCAAAATCTACTTCCAGGTAGATGCAGACGGATGGTCCAAACTGGACTTAAGCGATGAAGTGCTCGCCACCACAAGTGGAAACACTCTAGTCGTTGATGTCCATGATGGAGCCTTCGTCAGCGTCAATGTAGCCGACCTGAAGGGTAGAGCGGCATGGCCAGACGTCTACAAGTTCGTGCAGTCTAAAGAGCCCGACCCAATCGACACGCTATACGCAAGAGTAGCCATGAACATGACGGGTGAACCCGTTCTGGTTCAAGTGGTATTCTCCGTGTACGATAGAGAGTTTGGCATACTGCTCGGAACAATCAAGACAACACCAGTACTAATGGGACCACTAGACGACACTACTGTAACTGCGGACTTCGACACAAACGCTTGGGGCACACCTGGATACAAGGTAACCTTATTGGCGCAAGCGTGGTATGATGTCAGCGGCGACGGCGTGATGGACTTTTCCGGTTATAGGATAAAGCCCGTCAACATAAACGTCCAACCTTAGTAGCAAAGTCAAAATAGGCAAGAAGGACGCGCTTAAACGCGCAACCTTTTCCCCCTTTTTTGTTTTGTTCATATGTAAGATAACATAGTTCATAAACACAAAAAGACGGGTTCGAGAGAAACAGAAAACAAAAGACAGTTAATTTCTTCTAGAACACAATCACTCATCGTTTATAGGACAGCAAATCTTTCATAATCTAAGGAGAAAAACGAAAAATGGTTCGCCAACGAAATCTCAAAATCACAGCGTTAGTTCTCTTCTATGTTGCGGTTAGTGCAGCATTTTTTGCCAATGTTCCATTGGTTCATGGCTTAATCTGGTCTCCTGACATGAGAATCACTTGGGATGCAGAGGAGGATGTAGCTCCGTCTGCAGCTCAGGCTCTCGATGGAAAAATCTGGTATGCTTGGCAGTCTTACAGGACAGGCGATTATGAAATCTTCTACAAAGTGTATGACCCAACCAAAGCGAACCCGTGGTCAGGCGATGTGCAGTTAACGAATTCACCGGGCTTGGATATAGTGCCCGCGATTCTACATTCTACTGACGACAGAACTTGGATTGCTTGGACAACAAGACGAAACGGAAACTACGACATCTATTACAAGATCTTCAATGGAACCTCATGGACAAATGACATGAGTCTAGTCAGCGCCTCAGGCGATGACGACTCTCCGTCTTTGTTGCAGACCGCAAATGGCACAATTTGGCTTTTCTGGTCGTCAAAAAGAACTGGGAACAAAGAAATTTTCCTTAAGACATCTTCCGACAACGGGACAACATGGTCCAACGAGGTGGATGTCACGTTAACAACCAGTCAAGATGAAAAAGACCCTTATGTGACTCAAGCTGCCGATGGAAAGATTTGGCTTGTTTTTACGAAATGTGCCCCGTCGACGGCGCCAGGAGAAATATTCTACAAGACATATGACGGAGTTTCATGGTCATCTGATACAGCGGTGACTAATGACCCAAGCGAGGATACGCATCCGTCGATTGTTCAGGCCGCTAACGGGGATATGTGGGTAGTGTGGGACTCTGACCGAATTCTAGGTTCGGGTGGCGCTCTTCAAAACGACATTTTCTACAGAGTACGTAGTGGTGGCAGTTGGGGAGCTGAAACTCGGTTTACGAACAACCCTGAGGATGAAGATAACATGCCCTCTATCATGCGGACAAGCGACGGTAACTTGACGGTGTCATGGTCTGCCACTAGAGGGGGTATGCATGATATTTATTATAGGTCCACTTCTCCGTTGTCTTCTGATGATGTGGGCATATTTTATGTGGCAACTTCAAAGAGTGTGGTGGCACTGAACAGGGTTGTGAGCATAGATTACGTGGCTCAGAATCATGGGACTAACCCTGAAACTTTTGCTGTTAATCTCTATGCAAATTCTACGCTTCTCAAATCTACGCAAGTCACCAGTTTGGCGCCTGGAGATTTGTCCCCGATGAGTTATGACTGGAATACGTCTGGTGCGGCGCTTGGCAATTACACTATCAAGGTGAATGCCACTGTGGTTACCGGTGAAACTCACACTGTTGATAACGAGTATATTGATGGCAAGGTGTGGGTGGTTGTCCACGACGTGGCTGTGACAGGCGTCTCTGTGCCTGTGAGGCTTGCGTATCCTGGGTATACGTATTTCAGGGTCATTTATGTTAATGTTACAAACAAGGGTACAATTAGCGAGAACGACGTAAGTGTTACGACTATGTATAATTCTTCGATTATTGGCATTCAAACGGTCACCTTAGGCGTGGGCGAAAATGCAACTTTGATGTTTCTCTTTAACACTTACAGTATTTCGTATAGTAATTATACCATAACGGCGGAGGCGACGCCGAATCAAGACGAAGACAATCAAGACGATAATTTATTGGGTGGCGGAACTGTTCTAGTGACGATTCCAGGTGATATAACCGGCAATAGGGTAGTTGATATTATGGATTGGAGTAGACTTAGCGCTCATTGGTCTGGTCCGCCAACTGGGCCCTTGGGCTACGCCTTGACCGCTGACATTAATGAGGATGGAGAAGTCAACATTTTAGATATGGCAATAATGAGCGCTTATTGGGATAGGTTCTGGTAAAGGTCAAACCTGAGCAAAGGCAGGCTACTTTTCGGGCTCAAAACAGTGGTTGCCTGCGTTGAGTTTTCCTTTTGATTGTCGCCATCGCTACTGTGTAACGTAGGGGATTGTGAAGAAAACGAGGGACTTGGATTGCTCTCTTACGGTTGCTGCTATTTCGCTCTTCGTCGGAGTGCGTAGACTATGACCACAACTACGATGAGTGCAATTATGCCGCCGATAATATACATGACGGTGGGTGATAATCCTCCGCCTCCGCTGCTCATTGTGATGATGTCGCTGTCTTTTATGTTGTCTGCGTTGTCGTCATCTTGAGTTATTGTTGCTTCGGCTCTTATGATGTATTTTGCATCTGGGACGTTAGCGGTGTTCCATGAGAAGGTTAAGGAAGTTGATGCACTTGGTGTAAGAGTGGCTGTTTTTGGTGTTCCAATTGCTTTGAAGCTTACTTTAGTGTCGTTGTATTTGACGGTAACTGTGACTGGACTTTCGTCGAAGTTGCCTTGATTGGCAATGGTGACATTTATGGAGATGACGTCGCCTGCTTTTGCTGTCGTCGCGCTGAGCACAACGTTGGTGACGGCTACGTCGTGGATTTTGATTTCTTCAGTGTTTGAGAAGAAGCCATCAGACATCGCGAGGTTACCAGCGGTAAGGCGTATTGAATGTCCCTTTGTGGTGCCCATTATTACTTTTGTGTCAATGAGGTCCAGCTTTGTTGTTCCTAATCCGTCTACTTCAAAGGTTACGTCAGTTAGAGGCTTTACTTCAGTGGCAGTCATTCCAGTTTTGTCTCCTAGTGGGCAATTGTAGGCAACTGCTACGTATCCTGTTTGGTTGCCGTAATCAGGTTCCGAGCCTGTTCTCGCAACCCAATCGTCGGTAGTTGTTTCATTCCATATTGGGTTATCGTTGATTTCCGATGGGGCCGGTGTGTTGAATTGTGAGTAGGTTTCGTTTGCTCGGTTGCGGAATGAGAGTGCTGTGAGGACAGTTGTGTTGTATGTTAGGAGGAATTGGTAGCCCCAGAAGTTGCCGAAGCTAGCGGGGTACGTTATGTCATCGACGGTGACCGTGATCGTGAAGGTTTCTCCTACAGTTTTGACTGGCGCAATTTGTGGGCTTATTGCGACTTTTGTGATTTGTTGTGCTGTTGCTGGCATAGCTGTTAATGTGACGGCTGTTATGAGTGTTGTGAGAATTAACATTATGAGCTTGTTTTTTCTTGACATTTTTTCTCTCCTCATAGTCTTTTAGTTTGGTTTTGGGATTGCATAGTAGATTCGAGATGAATAAATAGGTTTCCATTTTGATTTTTAGGTGGTTTATGGCGTGTTATTTTAGGTGTTTATTTCTGTAATTGTTTTACATTATGTTTTTATCGTTGGGCGCAAATGTTATTAAATGTTGGATAGTATAGGAAGAAAATCTCACGAGTGAAGTGACTGAAAGGAGCAAAGGGTAAAGATGGAAATGAATTGTAAAGGTTTGATGAGAAGGTTTCTTTCCGCTGCGATTATTTTGTTGATTTTTGCACAGTTTTTGGCTATTCTTCCAATAGGTGGACAACCAGTTCCCGTTGGAGATACTGTTCAATCGAACCCGTTTGAATCCAACCCTACAGCGGGCAGCACCGTCGGGTCTCCCACTGGAGGATTCACTGGTACAGTTGATAATGCAAAAGATGGAGACTTTGGATCAAACATTAACTGGAGAATTGGCGGAGGAACCCAAGGCGCCACGGTAGGCGTGGAAATGACGCCGTTCGAGAACAGCCCACCAGCAGGCACGTTCACAATCGGCTGGGTTGACCTCAAAGTAAACTACAAAGCCTCTGCTACTACCAACGACCAATACAGAATCATATACAAAGTAGGCTCAGGCGGAACTTGGCAACCTCTGCAGGATTGGATCAGCGGTGCAAGCGCCAAATTCGACTACAACGGTGCCCAAGATGAACGGTGTTGGAGCAATGTGGCCGAGCCAGACAACGGCGTCTGGGACTGGACAGACATAGGCAATGTATACTTCCGTGTTGAAACCATGCGAACAGACACGACAGAAGACAGCATCCTCAACCGCTTCTACCTCCACGAAGTTTGGCTGACAATTTATGAGGGTGCATATCCGGGGCCTGGAACCACCGTGTCAATTCAGCCCCCAGTCGTCGGAGGACTGGGCATGGGCAGCAGTTTCTTCATAGATGTGTTTGTTACTGGTGTGAGCAATATGCATGGGTTCCAGTTCAAAATCAACTATGACGAAAGCATCTTGATGGGTGTTGATTATTTTGCATATAATCCGTTCATATTAGCTGCGCCTTCTGAGTTAAGCTCTAATGGTACATTTCTCTACGTCAAACCCCCTGGGGCTGATGGTTTCACAAACCGAATTAGTCAGTGGACTGTTCATGGAACAGATCCATACTTAGACGCAGAGGACTACCCAACTGACTATGTCAACACAGCGACAACAGATGCTCAGATAGGCGACTTTTGTTTCGTACCAATATCGATGATGTTCAGCAAGCGAGTTTACTTGGAAATAAACGCCATGAACGTCAATCCTACTGGAGACGATGCTGTTGAAATATGGCTCTACGATGAAGGCACTTCAAATTATGTCAATGTAGGAACCATCACACCTGACGCAGGTGCACCCAGTTGGAAAGGTACAGGCGATCTTCAGTCAATTCTTGGCACAGTCGATAAAATTAACAACGCAAAGGTTTACCTAGTCAAAAAAACGGTTGGTTCAGAAGACGACATAGTCGTGGATGCCATGAGGCTATGGATTCCTGAGACGGGCTATGCACGTGTGGCCTTCAGTAGCTACATGTCCGACTCGATAGGATTCACTGGAAGCGAACCAGTAGTGAGAATTTATTTCATGGTTGATGCTGATGGCACTTCTCTGCTCCACATTAGCAAGTCACTACTTTCCAACACAGTTGGAGAACCTATTACTCACACTTTGAACGACGGCATCTTCGCCACCACACCTGTGCATGATGTAGCCGTAATTAATGTTGAAGTCAACGCCACTCAGGTGATGCCTGGTGGATACGTTGAAGTCAATGTTACAGTTGCAAATCAGGGTACTTTCTTTGAAACCTTTGATGTGACAGCTTATAATGATTCTACGCCGATTGGTTCTCCTCAGACGGTAACCAATTTGGGTCTTGGGTTGACTGAGACCTTGTCTTTTGATTGGGACACAACGGGGGTTGCTGTTGGTCTTTATCAGGTAAAGGCTGTGGCAAGTACTGTTTCAGGCGAGACTGAAACAGACGATAATACGTTTATTGACGGCATGGTGCTTGTGGGTAAGCATGACATAGCTGTTACGGATGTGACTCGCATCTACTACAATGCAACTTCTGGAGAATACGTTGCTGTTTCGCCGTCTGTGCAATATCTTAATGTTACGCAGGGTGAAAAAGTATATGCCAATGTAACTGTGGCTAATCTGGGCACTTTCTCTGAGACCTTTAAAGTGACCGCGTTTTACTGGAATACTTGGGAGGCTTCACCTGACAGAACCATTATCATAGGGACAAACGCAAGCGTCTCTCTGGACGCTGGAGTAAGCCAAACTCTGAACTATACGTGGAACACAATAGGCGTAAAATTCGAAAGGCCATATATTACTCCTCAAGGGAGAACCGTGTACCCAAACATATCCTATTGCGATGTCAGAGCAAACTTAACTATGGTTCCGTATGAAAAGGGCAGCGACTACGATTTTACAGCAGATAATGTCCGTATTAACAACTGGGTAAACGTCACCAGAAGCGCGCCTAAAGCAAACTTTGACATTGACAAAATCAAACCTTATGTAGGTGAGCCTGTGGAATTTGCTGCCCGATTGTCGCAGACTCCAAAGGGTACCACGTTAACTTGGTTCTGGTGGGACTTCGGCGACGGCGTCATAGAAAAGTACCAAGTTGGCGTCAATACGACTCTTCCGCATGCTGCAAAGCATAGCTACGCGACGGCTGGGCATTATCGGGTGAATCTAACAGTTTTTAACAACGCTGGCATTAACGACACTTATTCTGCTCCGGCTCCGCCGAATTATGTGACTGCCTACGCGCGTAATATTGATGTATTGAAGGTTGTTCCCAACGCAACCATTGCGGTTATAGGTGAAATTGTCCCAGTTGATGTGACTGTTAAGAATGCAGGTGGACAAACTGAAAATGAGATTCACCTTGCCCTTTACTATAACAACACGATGATTACTAAATCGAAGATAATTGGTTTGGGTAATGGAAGTTCGAATACAACGCGTTTCATGTGGAATACAACTGGTCTAAGTCCTGGCATCTACACAGTTAAAGTCATTGCAGGAAATGTGACGTTGCAGCCGCTACAATATGAAATCAACTTGACTGACAACACACTCACGTACAGTGGTGTGGTGACTCTTTTCGAGGCTCCTATTGTGTCTTTCACTCATGGTCCAGCAAAGCCGTATGTGAGTCAACCTGTGTCCTTCAACGCTTCTTCAACCATTGATCCTGACAGTGTGAGTGGAACACTGCCCCACGGTAACATTACGAGTTACGTGTGGGATTTTGGTGACGGGTCAACTGCAGCTTTTGTGAGGGGTACAAACTTAACTGTGACTGTGCAACATGCGTATGCGGTTCATGGAACCTACATTGTGAATTTGACTGTCACTGATAATGATGGGTTTTCGCGTAGCAAAGTGCAAAATGTGACGGTGTACATTCGCGACTTGTCGGTGTACTCTGTTGAAGTTTCTGTCGGCAGCGTCACTGCAGGCGAAACTGTGACTATAAGTGTGACGGTTTTGAACAAGGGTGAATTGCCTGACTCGTTTGAAGTCGCGGTCAAGTCTAGCCGAGATGGAGGTCCAGATGAAGACATTGACTCCGCAGATGTCACCAACCTTGCTGCTGGCGGTTTCACCACGGTCACTTTCGATTGGGACACATCTGGCTGGGCTGCGGGGGCTCACACCATTAAGGCTTTTGTGGATTCTGACTGGGACCGTGATGTCGCTGATAACTCTGGCGTGGACGGCGTGGTCAATATAAGTGCGCCTACAAACTGGCTTCTCTATGGAGGCATTATTGCGGTGGTTGCGGTCGTCGTTGTCGCCGTGGCTGTTTACTTCTTGAAATTCAGGAAAAAGTCGAAGGCACCTTGAAAAATCTCCCTCTTTTTCCTTTTATTGTTGTTTGACGCCTCTTGGAGCCTGATTAAAGGATGCTGTGTCTGTTTCGACAAAAAATTCTTGATTGGGCTTTCAGTTTCATAGAAGTTTCTTCTAGATGTTAGTGAAAGAAGAGTTAAATACGTTCGATTACATTAATGTTTATGAAAACTAGGAGTGAGAGAGATTGAAGCATCGCAATCAATTTACTATATTGATGGCTCTGACAACCATAGCAATCATTGGACTATCAATGGTTTTCATAAATCCAGCTCACGCAGTAATGATACCCATCGGAGACCCATCGTTCCTTCAAAACAACGGATACGACTCAAACCCGACTGCCGGCTCTACCTTCGTCTTTTCCGGAGGTCTAACATTCTCAGGCACAGCAGCGAACGCTAGAGACGGAGACCCTCTTGGAACCAACATAAACTGGCCAATAGGCGGACAAACAACAACACCTGCAACCACAGCTCCATATAGAGCGGGCGTGATGATGAATACTTTCGAGAATACCCCTCCAATGGGAGAATTCACCATTGGCTGGGTTGACATCAAAGTCAGCTACAAAGCCTCGGCGACTACAGATGACCGATACAAAATTATGTACAAATTGGGCGCGTTCAGTCAAGCTGCAGCAAACGTAACTCTGCAGGATTGGATCAGCGGCGCATCAGCTAAATTCGATTACAACGGTGCGCAGGACGAGCGGGTTTGGAGCAACATAGCTCGACCCGGCGGCGGCGCTTGGACTTGGGCAGACATAGCCACCCTAAACTTTAGAGTTGAAACCCAACGAGTGGGCACGGCAGATACCCCTGCACTTGTCAGGTTCTCCCTCTACGAGGTTTGGCTGACAATCTATGAAGGCACATATCCAGGTGGAGGTGGAGGAGCCACTGTTTCCATACAGCCTCCAGAACTGTCAGGTCTAGGTGTAGGCAGCTATTTCTACGTCGATGTGTTCGTCACAGGCGCAACCAACATGCATGGCTTCCAATTCAAAATTGACTACAACCCACAGGTCTTGCAAAGCATCGACTACTTCGCCTACAACCCCTTCATATTAGCAGCGCCCTCTGAACTCAACAACAGCCTCAACGGAGGTTACGCAGCCGTAGCCTTCAGTAGCTGGATGGGTGACCCAGTAGGTTTCACTGGAAGCGAACCAGTAGTAAGAATTTACTTCATGGTTGTCGCAGAAGCAAGGTCGCCATTACACTTCACCAAGGATATTCTATCTACTATCACAGGAGCGCGTATTGAACACACTCTAACAGACGGCCTCTACGCAGGACCACAATATCTATCAGCCACAGCGAATCCATTACCATCATTCAACTATGTGCAAATAGATTTGGCAAATCCAATTGGCACAAAATGGCATGAAATATTCCCAGAATACAGCAGGGTACGGATTCTCACAAGCTGGACAGACAACGGCGACGGCATTCTCAGCGCATCAGACCAAATCGACATGACAAACGAAACAGAATGGACATACTGGTACCACGTTGACGCAGTGATGACCACAATCCACTTCACATACAAAGACACGTATCCAGACGCAAAAGCCGCAGCAGAGAATACCACAACTTTAGATCCGGCTAACCCAATTGGCTCATCATGGCACCAAATCTACCCACCAGGCAACTTCAGCCGAACCTTCACAATAACCAGCTGGACAGACAACGGCAACAGCAAATTCGACCCATCCGACCAATTCGACTGGGAATACGACGACGCTCCAGGAATGCTAGTCAACGCACATCTTGACGCTGTCTCAACAGACATAATCGTAACACAGAAACCAATACCGCCAATACCACCACCAGTTCCTGAGTTTCCACTTGGACTTGGAATAGTAATGGCACTGGCACCAATGGTATCCATCGTGTACATTTGGCGACTGCGCAAAAACAAGGGGTTGAAACAATGAAACCAAAGATACTAACCATAATATCACTAACCATACTAGCATCACTGCTGATAGGCGCATTTACATTCGACGCGTTTTCAGCAAAGGAACTAAAACTAAAAGTGAAATGGAAACCAGCCGCCTACACAACAGACAGCTGGGCACCAGACCCATGGCTAGCAGAGATATTTTTCGCGCCGCCTCGCCCTATAGAAGAAATAAATCCATCAACAATCCGCCTTGAAACCATATACAGCCCCTCAGCACCACCATACCATAATCCCCTCAAGGAAAGACTAGACGTTCCCTTTAACGGCTGGGATGTAATAGCAGCCCTATACACCAAAGCACCTCACATGACCCCAGGAACCTACCTCGTCTGGCTAGAAATCACTGGAAACCTCAACGATGGGCAATTCTTCAGAGGCAGCGGATGTATCAATATGACAATCCCCGAGGGCTCGCCACCGTAGCATAAATTCCTCCTTTTTCCCTTTTTTTGTATTTTCATTCTCGCACGGGCATCTTCAGTAAAACAACTTGCCAGTTGCTAATACAGGCTTGGATGGAATTATTCATGTTAAATCACGAAATAAAAATCAAACATTTGAAGACCCTGATAGGGAATTCAGGCTTCAAACCCAGAAACGCGCGCACGCTAATCATAATTCTCTTGTTACTATGGGCTATGTCAATTTCTCTATATCAAATCAAACAAGCTAAGGCCCAAACTCTTCACGTTGGTCCCACCGGTCCCCCAACTTATGATTACGAAAAAATACAAGACGCAGTAGGCAATGCAACTGGCGGAGACACGATACAAGTGGCAGCAGGAATCTATTACGAACATGTCCGTGTCAACAAATCCTTGACAATAACGGGAGAAAACCCTCAAACCACAATAGTTGATGGAAGCGGAAATGGCATAGTATTCGACTTAGATGCAAACAACATCAGAATAACAGGATTCACAATACGCAACGCAGGCATTAATTACAGCGCCATCACAATAGCAAGAGATGTATCCAGTACTGACTTTGACGTTATTAGCAACAATATAATCACAACAAGTCTAAACGGCGTGTATATAACCCTGTCTGACCAAAACACAATATCCAACAACAACATAACAACAACAGGCGAATACGGCATTTATCTAAGCGGATCTCACAGAAACACCATATCCAGCAACACATTCATAGACAATCCCTTTGGCGGCATATACATGACTAGTGCTTCATACGAAAACATCACAGGAAACACCATAAAAGACAGTGCACATGGCATCAAAGGAGCAACATCACTCAATAACATCATCATAGGCAATACGATAACTCAAACATCATATGCAATTCATTTAACCTCCTCATCCACAGGAAACACTATACGACGCAACGTCGTATCAGGAAAAACAGCAGGAATCTACACCACCTCAGACAACACCATCGCAGACCACAACACTGCAATAGATGGCTCATCAGGCATCTATTTCGCAAACTGCAAAAACGGCTCTATCTACTACAACACTATAATGAATAGCTCATACGGCATCCGACTATGGTCCTCCTCAGCCATGACCACAAGCCACAAAGTCAACAACAACAAAATAGTAAACACTGACTGGGGAATCTACCTAGAATCTTCAAACGGCAACACATTAACGGGCAACTGGCTACAACAAAACACGTGGGGCGTCTACATGATACCCAGCTTCTCCAATACTATCTACCACAACGATTTTGTGCTCAATGACAGAGGGGCATCCGTCGCAGCGGGCAGCGGAAACATCTGGGATCTAAATGGCCAAGGCAACTACTGGAGCGACTACCCTGCTAGTGGAGACACAGACGGCGATGGCATAGGCGAAACACCCTACCAGATACCACCAGGAGCTGATAACAACCCCCTCATAAACACATGGAGCGAACACGACATAGGAATACAAAATGTTTCAGCCTCCCCAACTGAAGTCAACCAAGGTGCAATCACAAATATCACAGTCAAAATCAGAAACAACGCAAACATAACCATATCAGAAACCTTCACTGTAACAGCCTACTATTCAACAACACCAATTGGAACAATAACAGTCTCTTGGGAGTACATTTACCGAGATGTTGACACTAGTCTAAAGGTTTCTGTTGGCGACGTCAGGCTGACCGCTGTTGGGCCGTATCCAGCAGGATCTACGGTAGCTGCCGGCAATTCCGACATTGGCCAAAACCTTGTCGCCTTCGCATCGAACGAGAAACATCGTGAAAACGTAGCCACCAACAATCTCTTCGACCCAGAAGAGTATATTTACCGAGATGTTAACACTGACGGAAAGGTTTCTGTTGATGACGTCAGGCTGACCCCTGTTGGATCATACGCTGCTGGGTCCGTCGTGGCCACCGGCAACAGCGACATCAATCAAAATCTTGTCACTTTTACCTCAAATGAAAAACATCAGGAAAACGTAGCCATTAACAACCTTTATGAACCTGGCTTAGACTCGGGTAAAACCATAATCTTAACCTTCAAATGGAACACAACAGGAGTCCCCGCAGGAGACTACACGATAAAAGCAGAAGCCAGTATAGTGCCAGATGAACTCTACACAGACAATAACAAACTCACCGACGGCACGGTTACAGTAACCATCATACATGACATAGCTGTGAGAACCGTAACCAACTCTAGAACAATCGGCTACGCAGGATACGGAAACATCTACATCAAAGTTGACGTCAAAAACGAAGGAACCGTCAGCGAAACATTCGACGTCACAGTCTACCGCAACTCCACCATCATCGAAACACAGACCACCACTGTGGATCCGGGTGCAAACAAGACACTCACCTTCACTTGGGACCTGTCAGCCGCCACACCGGGCTACTACAACATATTGGCAACAGCTGGACCTGTCGCTGGTGAACTAGACCTCTCGGATAACTCTCTAAACGGAAATGCAATCCGCCTTAGAATCCCAGGCGACGTTAACGGTGACCGAACCGTCGACATTCTGGATGTGAGCGATGTCAGCGCCCACTGGTATCCAGGACCACCAATTGGGCCTTCAGGCTACGACTCAAGCAGCGACATAAACAACGATGGAGCAATAGACATAGTGGACGTAGCAATAGTGAGCGCCAACTGGGGAAGGACAGAAACCTAATCAAGGAACCCTAGGAACGCGCGCGCTAGATCATGTGCAGCGAAACTTCCGCAAAATTCGCTGTAAAACTCAATCTAATAAATCACAAAAACCACAAAATCCTTTTTTGCACTTGTTTCAATTTTTGTTTTGCCACTTTCTTCCACTCAATCGTCAAAATCGACCAAAACTTCAATAGCATCCGAGACCGCTTAGAAAACATGATCCCACAGAATATAACAAATGCGCGCGCTCATAGAAGTCACTTCGACTTCTCTTAAATATCTGGATGAAAATACACATAGCTGAGGATGAAACGTGAAAATCCCCATAGCAAAACCCGACATAGGCGACGATGAAATCAAAGCCGTGATGGAAACAATGAAAAGTGGCTGGGTCACCCAAGGCCAAAAAGTCGAAGAATTCGAAAAATCATTCGCAGAATACTGCGGAGTAAAACACGGTGTTGCAACAAACAGTGGGACCGCGGCGCTACACATAGCCTTAGTCGCTCTAGGCATTAAATCGAGAGACGAAGTTATCACAACGCCACTCTCATGTGTTGCCACCACCAACCCAATCGTTTATCTTAACGCAAAACCCGTGTTCGTAGACGTAGATTCCACAACATTAAACATGAACTCAGCTATGGTCGAGAAAAAAATTACACAAAAAACAAAGGCAATACTCCCAGTCCATTTGTTTGGTCATCCTGTCGATCTGGAGCCTCTAATTGAGATAGCTGAAAAACGCGACTTGTACGTCATAGAAGATGCAGCGCATGCCCACGGAGCTAGGTACAAAGGGAAGCGAGTGGGCTCTTTCGGTCACGTTTCTTGCTTTAGCTTCTATGCTGACAAGGGTATAACAACTGTTGAAGGAGGCATGGCTTTAACCAGCGATGCGGAGCTAGCTGAGAAAATGCGTTTGTTACGATGTTTCGGCATGAGTCAGGACAGAAAATTCTATCATTCAGTCCTAGGTTACAACTATAAAATGTCTGATATTCATGCTGCAATAGGCGTAGTGCAACTCAAAAAACTGGACTCCTATATACAACGGAGACGGAAAAACATTGAGCATCTAAAAGCACAAATCAAAAATCCTAATCTGAAGCTGCCAAATGAACAAGACTACGCGTTCAACGTCTATTATGCTTGCCACATTCTAACAAGAAAGGGGAAAGACAAGGTTGTAGAGCATCTTAGAAAGAGTGGAATTGAAACCAGACCCTTACTGTCGTTCATTCCAGAGCAACCGCCTTACCAGAAATATGGATACGTTAGAAACGAATGCGAAATAGCCCGAGACGCTCATCGAAAAGGGTTCTACGTTTCAAATTCTCCTCTTCTGTCCCGGAACGAGTTGGACTATCTGGCGTCAACATTGAATAAATCCCTAAGCGAGATTGAATAATGAAAACGACCGCGCCACAGACCTCTAGAGTTCTTTCCTTAATGAAAGATAGAGTCAACTTGTTCTATTTCTTGGCCTTTGTTCCACTCCTGTTGATCTTGTATTACGATGCTTGGATCTTAGTTGTCGCTTCATACGGCTTTGTTTTCCTTCTTTTGAAGAGTGAGAGACTGCGCTCCGCAAAAGAGCCAAAACGTCTTCAAAGGGTTCTTGGTGTAATCGCAGCAATTGGGAGCTTTTTCGCTTACTACGCCCTAAGAATAGTGGTTCCAACAGCCGGTTTCTACGGGGCAATAAACTACATCGTTTTTCTTTTCGGACTCTTCTTAATCTTCTTCGATGCATCTGGTTTAAAGGAAGGATTCACTTCTCTTTTCTTCATCGCTGCAGCTACTTCCAGCTCTTTAGTAGCTTCATGGCTTAAGCCCTACTTCTCTCCTTTCCTCGGCAACGTTACCTACCTTATTGTGAACATTCTGAGGACTGTCGGAGTGAATGCTTACTTCTATTATTCCAGCAGCATACCTATTATTGGTTTCACATCCTTATCAGGAAACCTTGTTCTAACATCCTTTGTTTATGAGTGCATAGGCGTTTTCAGCGCATTAGTCTTCTCCATTATACTTGTGATTGTGTTGTTTGAAGACCCCAGCGGCTCCAAAGTTAAATTGTTAGCCTCTGTCATTGGCGTTTTAGGGACATTCGCCTTAAACATTATTCGAGTTACCATTATTTTATTAACGGACTACTTTTATGGAGTCGAGGCAGGGGCGACCGTTCATTATATTATTGGTTATGCACTCTTTTCAGCTTGGCTAGCCCTCTTCCTATACATTTATTCTAAGAGACAGAGTATTCAAATGAAGATCCAGTCATTCCGGCGAAAATCAACTTTACCGAAGGCATAACAGGCCTCCGCAAATTTGCGGTTGTCACGTGGAATTCTCTTATATAAGATACTGAAAGTAGGTTTTTATACGAGGCTTCCACTTTCTTAATAATGATGTCCACTTCACAAGATGATACGTTGGTGGGCTGAGAAAGAGAGGAAGGCTGCGATTGATAGCAAAGCAAGACTTGATCAAAGTGAAGACCAGAGCTTTGAGGCTGAATGTTTGGTTTAAAGCCTTGTCAAGAACCGAGAGAGCAATCATGGATTTAACAGTTAAGTATGTAGAGAGAGTTCGAAGCCATACACTTGAAGAAACAATTTCTAGCATAATAGACAAGATTCTCAAAGCTTTAGAGAGCAGATTCCTCTCAAATGCAGAGAAGGTTGGACGTGAAATAATGGAGAAGCTCGGCGAAATTGCCGAGAAATGGGGCAATAAAACTGCATCCGAGTGGAAATTTGATATAGGTTTCATCAGGTTCCTCGGCATAAACGCAGTGAACCAGTAACAGCAACCTAGGGAGAGAAATATAGTTTGATCGTCGCTGGCATACCTGCATACAACGAGGAGAAAACCATAGCGAAGGTTATATTGCTTGCACAAAGGCATGTAGATGTGGTTGTAGTCTGCGACGATGGCTCTCAGGACTTAACCGCGGATATTGCGCAAAGACTCGGCGCCATCATGATAAGACACGAAAAAAATATGGGCTACGGAACTGCTGTCCAAGCGCTCTTTGAAAAAGCCAAAGCATTAAATGCGGATTTGTTGTTGACCTTAGATGCTGATGGACAACATGATGCTGCAGATATACCCAACCTTATGCAATCAATACTGGAAGGCAAGGCAGACATAGTTATCGGCTCCAGATTCCTTCAACCGAACGGCAACGTGCCTCTTTACAGGCGTTTAGGAATCAAAGTTCTTACAAAGATGACAAATGGTTCTAGAGGAAAAAAAACTATCACAGACGCTCAATGTGGCTTCCGAGCGTACAGCCGAAAAACCATAGAAGGCTTAGCGCTCAATGAGGAAGGGATGGGTGTAAGCTCAGAGATTTTGCTTAAGGCTAAAGCTTTAGGCTTAGTGGTCACAGAGGTTCCTGTTGACGTTCACTACAAAGGTTTAGAAACATCAACTTACAACCCATTTAAACACGGACTAAGCGTATTCTCATCAATCATCAGATTAATAGTCGAAGAAAGCCCCCTGATCTATCTAGGCATACCAGGCGTAGCACTCCTCTTAATAGGCGTGTCCTTCGGGTTATGGACACTTCAGCTATACACCCTTGAAGGTCATATCGTAACAAATGTTGCGCTAGCTACAATTGCCTTCGGAATAACTGGAATATTCGCGATTTTCACAGCCATAACTCTTTACGCAATAGCGAGACTGACACAAAAAACAAAACACTGAACAAGGTTTGTCGAATGCTAACAATTGAAGTTTGCGAAATTAAAGGGAAATGTCCAGTTCATAAAATTGGAGACAAGATAACAATCGATGGGCCAAGAATCGTTCTAGAGCAAACAGATGCGGTTTGCGTTCATGCCCTCTCATCACTATTACACTATGTTATTGCATTACAAGAAAACGTCGATCCTAGAAAACTCGGCCTATCAAAAGAAGAAGACAAAGCCTACATTCACTGCGTTGATCCTGGAGAACCATACACAAGCGGCGGAACGGTTGTTTTTAAGTGTCAACAAAAACTATGACGAAATCCAAAGGTGAAATCATGAAGATATTGGTAACTGGTGGCCTAGGCTTCGTAGGATCAAATCTTGTTTCTGAGCTGAAAAGAAGAGGACACGATGTCTGGGTATGTGACCTCATGCATTCAGCAGTGCCCAATTACACTCGCTGTGACGTGAGCAAGTATCGACAAGTTGAAGGACTGTTTGAAGACCACAATTTTGACTATGTTTACCACGCTGCCGCTGAATATGGTCGCTGGAACGGCGAAGACTACTACGAAAACCTATGGCTCACCAACGCTGTAGGAACCAAAAACATCCTGAGAATGCAGGAAAAAAAGAAATTTAAAATGATATTCTTTGGAAGCGCCGAAGTCTACGGAGACTATGACGGCGTCATGAGCGAAGTCGTGATGGACAAGATTCCCATCATGCAAATGAACGACTATGCAATTTCCAAATGGGTCAACGAGTTACAAATCATGAACTCCACTGCAATGTTCAGGACCGAGACGGTTAGGGTCAGGCTCTTCAATGTTTATGGTCCAGGGGAACATTACACGCCCTATAGAGGCTGGATACCCAAATTCATATACAAAGCCATTCATGATGAGCCCTACACTGTTTACCTCGGGCATAAAAGAACGCTCGAATATGTTGAAGACATTTGTAGAACGCTTGCCAATATAATTGACAACTTTAAAGCTAGCGAAGTCTACAACCTCGGCGGAGACGAACAGTACGAGGTCAAAGACGTTTCAGACCTAATTCTGAAGTGCCTTGGAAAGAACGACTCTAAAGTGACTTACAAGGACGCTGAACCCTTTACAACTCGATTTAAGACTCCTGATTCTTCCAAAGCCAAAAAAGATTTAGGTTTCAAATTGGGTGTCACCAGCGAAGAAGGCATGCAAAGGACCGTGGAATGGTTCAGGAATTTATATAAAAAATGAGATTTGAATGGCACCTTGGGTTGGGAGATTAACACATGAAGTTTGAGAACATATTGCAAAACTATGCTGGCAAGAAAGTGCTAGTCACTGGTGGTGCAGGCTGCATTGGCAGCAACTTAACCCGAGGCTTGATCAAGGCAAACGCTAAAAAGATTTCAGTACTAGACGACCTCTCTTCTGCTCGAAAATGGAACATCCCCAACGAGTCCAACGTGTCTTTTATCACTGGCAGCATTCTAGACGATGGAGTGCTCAAAAAAGCATTTTCTCAAAAACCTGATTACGTGTTTCATTTAGCAGCCCTATTTGCCAACCAGAACTCGATAGACCACCCTGAAACCGACCTTATGGTAAATGGGTTGGGCACGTTAAAACTTTTGGAGTACTCTCACTTTAACAAAGTTGGAAAGTTTGTGTTTGCGTCGTCTGGTTGTTCAGTATACGGCAGTCAGGCTCCTTTACCACTAAAGGAAGATTTTGTTTCCCTCCACCTGGACACTCCATACCAGATAACGAAGCTACTCGGCGAACTTTACTGCAATTTCTTCCACAACTACTATGGCTTACCAGTGGTTATCGGACGTTTTTTCAACGTTTATGGTCCCGGCGAGATACCTGGAAAATATCGAAACGTCATACCAAACTTCATGTATTGGGCTTTACACAATCAACCCTTGCCTATAACTGGCACCGGCGAGGAAACAAGAGACTTCACATTCGTTGAAGATATAGTTGAAGGCGTTTTGCGAGCAGGCGTAATTCCCGAAGCTGTCGGAGAAGCGTTTAACCTAGCGTCAGGGAAAGAAACAAAAATCATCTGCTTAGCTAACATGGTGAATCGGCTCGCTGGCAACAAGGGCGGAGTGAAGTTTGTTGAGAAGAGAGACTGGGACAAAATCGTCAGACGAAGAGCCTCTATCGAAAAGGCAAGAAAGACGCTTGGTTATGAGCCAAAGACCGAAATCAAAGAAGGACTAGAGAAAACGCTGAACTGGTTCTTGGAAAACAAGGAAAACATAGAGGCAAGTGCAACATTTTAGCCGCAGATCTTGTGGTTAACAGAATGCCTCTGAAATTGGAGATTCAAAAGACAATAGCAAACATGCTCGTTCACTGTGTTAACCCTTCTGAGATACAAGCGTCCTCGGGCTACACATTTTACAAAAGCACAGACAACGGCACAACTTTCGCGAAAAACGGTGATTTGAAAGTTTCTTCCTTGACCAAAATGCTCGGGAAATCGCGTCTCCTCACTAGAGCCTTACGTTTGGGCATAAGGGATATGAGAAAACTGAAAAGCGGCACCATCCTCGTTATAGCCGACAGAAAGATTTTCCGTTTCGATGGTGACGATTTCAAGCCTGTTTATTCTTTTAGGAAAAGCGTGGGTCCATTACGAGAGGGATGGTGCGAGGACGAGGAAGGAACCTGTTACCTGACTGAATACTTTCTCAACAACAAGCGTGACAGCCCAGTCAACATGCTCAAATCAGAAGATGACGGACAATCATGGGACTTGGTCAAGTCATTTCATCGTATAAGGCACATCCACTGCGTTCAATCTGATCCCTTCAGCCGCCTAATCTGGATGGGAACAGGAGACAGAGACCAAGAGTCCAGCATCTCTTTTTCAGAAGACCAGGGAAAAACCTGGATCAGCATAAGATCAGGCGACCAAATGTTCAGAGTCGTGAGTCTCCTTTTCACAAGAGATAATGTCTACTGGGGCAGCGACGCACCCACAAGACAAAATTACATTTACCGGTATGCTCGCAAAAGCGGCAACATTGAAAGATTAGTGGCTGTCAATGCGCCTGTGCATTATTCGATGCTTCTCAAGAACGGGGCTATGTTGTTCGCAACCACGGCTGAGGGAAACAGCGAGGGCAAAAGCGCAGCATGGGACAACAAAGCTCGCATCTGGACGTCGGATAACGGAACCAACTGGACAGACGTTATAAGTTGGGAAAAAGACATTTACCCCTACATCCTAGGACTCGGAAGAATCTACTTTCCACATGGACAGAGCAGCGACACCCTCTACTTCACAACCGAAGCATTGAAAAGAGTTGACAATACAACATTCTGCGCAAAACTGTCTGTGAAAAACTCCTAGGCTTAAAATCCTAAAAGGTACGCTGAAACTTTGCAGAACATTATGACCGTAGATTTGGAAGAATGGTATCATCCAGAATACGTTAGAACCAAAGAAACACTGAGCAAACAGGACAGAATCGCAGAGACCCTAGACTTGACACTGCAGTTGTTAGACTCCCACAAAGTCTGCGCCACTTTTTTCGTAGTGGGCGAGCTCGTCGAAAAGCATCCAGAAATAATAGAAAAGATAAAAGAAAAAAGACACGAAATAGCCTTCCACGGATTTAATCATACGCCACTATCAAAACTGAACTCTGAAATATTAAAGTCTGAGATAAAGAGGTTCAGCGATCTAATCAAAGAAAAATGCGTGGGGTTTAGAGCGCCCTCGTTCTCTCTGAGCAACAAAACAAAATGGGCTTTGAAAGTTTTGGAGGAGGCTGGCTACAAGTACGATTCCAGCATCTTTCCAGCCAAGACCCCGCTTTATGGCCAGTGGAGCGCTCCGATGCGACCCTACAAGCCGTCCTACGATGATGTGACAACCGAAGACGTGAACGCGAAACTGTGGGAGTTTTCATTGCTCGTGTACTCACTTGCAGGGATAAGGATACCCGCCGCCGGGGGATTCTATCTGCGTTTTTTCCCAATCAACATCATTTCGAGAGCTATAAGGAAAGTGAACAAACTTGGTTTTCCAGCCGTGGTTTTTTTCCACAACTGGGAGCTAGACCCTAAAATTCCTCACGTCAAACTCGGTTTCTACAAGTCCTTTGTAACATACCACAATCTCGACGAAACGAAGCAAAAACTAAAATCGTTACTCTCCAAGTTCAAATTTTCAAGCATTGGAGACTACATGGAACACCATGGCCTATGACAACATTTTTCCACCGAAGAATTATTACCTGACTACTCCGATTACACAGTGAATTTTATGAGCAGAAGCAAGGCACAATTGCAGGCAACAGACATTCGGACAAGACCCTACAGAAGTGGGGACGAAGGGCAGATAGTAAATCTTCTCAACACCTGCTTCGGTGATTGGGGAACCCTCGAAAAATGGCGATTCCTTTACTCTGAGTATCCAACATTTACCGAAAGCGACATTGTGATCCTAGAAGCTGATGGCAAAATCATCGCGCATGGAGGCATTCATTTCAGAAACCTAGTAGTAAAGCAGCACGCTTTGCGCACTGCAACATTGAGTGACGCGGCCATCCACCCACGTCAACGAGGAAAGGGTCTTTACACGAAGTTAGTCAAAGCGAGATTGAGAGAAGCGAACTCAAAAGGCGCCTGCCTAGCCTTGACCTGGCACTTGAGGGGATCTAACGCGTATGAACACAATAGGAAGACTGGTTTCGTTGAGATTAGACAGTCTCCGGTTTATATGAAGATAATAAGACCTGAAAAAGTTCTGATTGCAGGTCTATTTGATTTGCTGCATAAGAATCAAAGACTGAGATGGGCTTTAGAAGACATTAAGGTCGATCTGTGTCTTCGGGTAGGAGAGGTGGAATTCGGAATTGCAGATTTACTTAGCAAGAACAAGGCGCGTGTGAAAAAGGGTAAGACGAAAATGCAGATAGTTTTCGCTAAGGATTCACTTCTAATCATGGCAAATTTCAGGAACATGAGCAAGTTCGAAAAAATGAGGAACCTAGTTCTATTGATATTGCTCCGAAGAATAAAGGTCAAGTTTGGTTCTTTCAAAGGATTTCTAAGCTTAGTTTGTGAGTCAGGTAAAATTGTTCGCTTCATGTAATCTAACGATACGAAATTATCGACCGGAGGATTTACCTCACATCCTTGAACTAGCCGACTACACTTTAGCTCAGGGTCCACACTTTGTCCGCGATGAAGGACTCTTAAAGCATCTTATTCGTTATTCCCATACCCGAGAAGGCAGAGTATTTGTCGCAACTGCACATGATGAAATTAAAGGGCTTGCAATAGTGTTGATAGAACTGGGTGAGCATGGACTAAGGTTTGGCAATATTGTTGAGCTTGAGGCTATAGATGTTCCAACTTTTCATGCGTTAATTCAAGCATGTCACAAGTATTCGATCAGTATGGACGTAGACGCCATAATCACTGCGCCACCGCCTGGGATAACTTCGAATTCGATTTTGAACGATTGGTTACCATTTGAAACTGGAGTCATGATGGGCAGAATATTGTCGTTTCCATTTTTACTTGAAGAGTTACTTCGAGCGAATGAAAGAGAGATGCAAAAGCATTTTCTTGGTAAGAGCTTTGTGTTTAGAGTTGACGATGAGTGTGTCAAAGTAGAATCAACTGGTGATAAAGTCACGATTGGCAAAGCTAACGCTGAGCCTGAAGGAAACGATATTGTGTTAACTATGTCTCATCAGGCTTTTTCTAAGATTATCTTGTGTAGGGCAAATCTTCTGAAGGCATGGCTTACCAGAAAAGTGAAAATAAAGGGCACTAGAAACGTTTTTTCAGTTTTTAGGTTACTGGGAATTTTAAGATTGACTGATCGAGTCTACGTAAGCAACGCGGATAGACTGTAATGGAAATAAGGCAGTATAGATGAGAGTCCTAATAGTTCAGAACACTGATTGGTTAAAACGAAACCCAGCCCAACAGCATCATTTAGCAGAAATGCTGTCAATTCGAGGCCACGAAATCCGAGTAATTGACTTTGAAATTACATGGAGAACTCAAGGTCGAAGAGAATTTCGCTCTAGACGACAAATCTTTAAGAGGGTGTCCAAAATTCACAACAACGCAAGCGTGACAGTGATTAGACCTGGAATCATCAAGCTCCCCATACTGGATTACGTCTCAATGATGCTTTCTCACTGGAGAGAAATCCGACGACAGATCAAGGAATTTGCTCCTGACGTTGTACTTAGTCTCGGCATCGTCGCCTACTTGGCTGGAAGGGCAGCTAAGAAAAAGTGCATTCCATTTGTCTATTATTGGGTAGACGTGAGTCATCGGCTGATTCCCTTCAAGCCTCTGCAACCTGTGGGATGGACAACTGAGCGCCTAGCACTTAAGCTTGCTGATAAAATTTTTACTATCAATGATCAACTCAGAGAGTACATAATTAAAATCGGAGCTGCTCAAGAAAAGACTGAGGTCTTGACTGCAGGTATTGATTTTTCACATTTTGACTTGGATATTAGTAGAGACAAGGTCAGTAAACAGTTTGGCCTCTCCCGAAAAGACATTGTTCTCTTTTTCATGGGTTGGCTCTATCAGTTTTCAGGTTTGAAGGAGGTTGTAGAGCAGTTAGCCAAATTGCAGGACAAGCGTTTCAAACTTCTGATTGTTGGGGAAGGCGACGCCTACAATGAGCTTTGCCAGCTACGAGAAAAACTGAATCTACACGAAAGACTAATTCTTGTCGGCCGGAAATCTTATTCAGAGATCCCCGCATTCATCGCTGCGTCTGATATCTGTTTGCTGCCAGCTTATCCCAATGAGAGCATAATGCAAAGCATAGTTCCAATTAAAATGTATGAATACATGGCCATGGGTAAACCAGTCATAGCGAGCAGGCTTCCAGGGGTCTTAAGAGAGTTCGGCGAAGACAATGGCGTGGTCTATATTGGCAGACCTGAAGATGCTGTTGAAAAGGCTTTAGAAATTGTTCGAAAAGGCAAGATTGAAGAACTTGGTGTTAAAGCCAGAAATTTCGTTGAGAAATACAGCTGGGAAAACATCACGGATCGATTTGAGAAAGCTCTTCTGGAGAGCGTACTGCATTCACAAGAGACAAGCACGGTAGATTGCCGTAAGAGCACATCTGCCTAGAGGAGTCAAATTCTTTGAAAATTGTTTTTGTCCTTCCGGCTTTTCTCCCTGCAAGAGGATTTGGAGGACCGCTTAACCATGTACACGCTATCGCAAAAATCTTCAAAGAAAAAGGACACTCAGTCGAAATCTACACCAGCAATATAGCAAATCCTTCTGACTTGTCGAAGACTTTATCCGACAAAGAATGGATTGATGGGATCCTCGTTAAACGTTACCCTGCTCCATTGAGGCTAGCCGGATATTGGGTGACTCCTTCAATGTTCGCTGATCTTAAAGCGGGTGGATATGACATACTTCATGCTCATCTGGGAAGGAGTTTTCAATGTGATCTGGCTTCTTTTGTGTCGAGGTTGAAACACAATCCATTCTTAATCACTCCGCATGGCAGCATTGGATCACATCTTGATGTTGATAGAGGCCTGAAAATTCATGCGCTTCACACAGCGCACAACTTAATCGCGAAATATGTTCTTGAGGCAGCTGACAGAATTATTGCGCTAAACAACTTTGAGAAACGACATTTACTTCGTCTTGGTGTTGACAGCAATAAGATCGCCATAATTCCCAATGGTATATCGGTCAGCGAGTTTAGGCGGACTTATTATGATTTCAAAGCTAGGCACTCAATTGAAGGAAAATTTGTGCTTTTCGTTGGGCGTTTAGACTTGGTGAAGGGGTTGGACACTCTTGTTCAAGCGTTTTCCATAGTAAAACGTTCGAATTTCAAGAATGTTAGATTAGTTATGGTGGGAGAAGACTGGGGGTTCAAGAAGAAACTTGTTGAGCTCGCGGGACAATACAACATTTCGACTGATATTCTATTCATCGACCGCCCCTCTAGAGCAGACATAATAAGTGCCTTCCAGGCTTCTGAAATGGTCGTTCTGCCATCATACTATGAGACGTTTTCGATAACTATGCTTGAAGCATTTGCTTGCGCAAGACCTGTGATCACCTCTGCAGTAGGCGGTATGCCGGAAATTGTGGCAAATAAGGAAAATGGGCTTCTAGTGAGACCTAAAGACCCAAAGCATCTTGCTGAAGCAATAACATACCTGTTAAATAATGAAGACGTAGCGAAAAGGATGGGCTCCGAAGGAGAGAAACTGGTCTCACAGCGGTTTCGAATCGAAACGGTTGCTAGGCAACTAGAAAACCTATACTGTCAGCTCGCTGAATGCCATGATCAAAGCTGAAAAGTGGCTAAACATTCTTCTCGTCTGAATGTGGGATGTGTCTTCAATGGGGAAAAACATAAAAATCGCCTTGATTCAACAAGCCTGCACGGCTTATCGCGCCAGATTCTTTGAAAGGCTTTCAGAGAAACTTGATCACAAAGGTTTCAAGTTGACTCTCCTTTTTGGCAAGCCGCAAAGAGGCTTGTCCTATTCTGGCGTAATCCCAGATCCCAAACTGAGTGGATTCAAATTCGACTATAATGTCTTACCGAAAATTGCATACGAAGGGAAGCTTCCAACTTCCCCCTTTCATTTTAAGCGGTCGCTTATTTTCTTCCCAACGCTGATTTTTGAAATTGGAAAGGGGAAATATGCCATCACGATATCCGACACTACGGGAGAGCTCCTGAACACCCTTCCTCTCCTCTTTGTGAGCAAATTCGTGCTAAGGAAAAAATTCATCATATGGTGTGGCAACAACATCAAGGACAACGCACCAAAACCAAACGACAACATCATTAAGAAAATTGCATATGCTCTGGCTCGATTGATCTATAAGCACTGCGACGCCAGCATCGTTTACGGTCCAGCCAGTAAGCGTTTTGACATTTACATGGGGACGGACCCGCGCAGGATTTTCATTGCATTAAACACCGTCGACACCCTCTATTTTGAAGAAGTTGTAAAAGCCCGAGGCGCTGAGATCGAGAATTTAAGAAGAAAGCTGGGGCTTCGAGGTAAAAAATCAGCGCTATATGTAGGCGTCTTAGAGAAGAGAAAAAAACTGGAAAATCTGATCCTTGCCTTTAAAGGACTGCAAAAAACAATGGGTAATGTAGCTCTGCTGCTTGTTGGAGACGGACCACACAGACAATTCCTCCAAGATCTATCGAACAAAGAGAAGATCAAAGACATCTATTTCCTGGGCAAAGTCGATTACAGCAATATCCCTCTCTACTATGCTTTGAGTGACGTGTTCGTTTTGCCAAGCCAAGGCGGGATAGCGGTCGCCGAAGCCATGGCCTGTGGTAGACCCGTTATAATAACAGAAGAATGCAATGCCCTGCGCTCGATTCCCAACCTGATGAAAAATGGCGAAAATGGATTCATCCTGAGAGAAGACGACATCGTCTCTCTAACCAAGCATATGGCGAAAATATTGTCCGATTCAGCCCTAGCGAGGGAAATGGGATTGAAATCAAGACAAATGGCTGAAAAGCATTTTTCAACAGAAAAGATGCTAAGTGGGTTTGAGCAGGCGATCAACTATGCTATTTCGAACAGAAGTTAGGTAAGAAAATTAATGACATTACTGGTTTATGCTAACGACGGAGAAAGCGTGTACGATTCTTTCTTCTTAAATTATCTTTTGAAGAATAACCAAGTGTATTTCCTTACTTTTAATGAAGGCCCTATTTCTGTACCGAAAGGGGTCCGAGTTGTAGAGATTTCTGAGCCTTTTCACCCTACAATTTCTCCCTTGGCTGGCTTGAATGCCTTCTTAGGTTCTCTTCTTAGGTCAATTCTTCTGAAACAACGTTTGAGCCAAATCAAGCCCGCGGTTTTGATCGGCTGTGGAGGTCTTCTGTATGGTTTCTATTTTGCTCTTTCCAATTGTTCGCCTTTTATATTGTTCATTTGGGGATCCGATGTTCTTGTGGCTCCAAGGTATCTTCCATTTCGTTTCATGGCTAAATACTCTCTGAAAAAAGCAGCTGCGGTTGTTGTGGATAGCAATGTCCAAGAAAAGGCATGTATCAGCCTTGGATGCGATCCTGGGAAGATTGTCAAGTTTCCTTGGGTTGATTTGCAACCCATACTTGCTCAAGTAAATAACAACGCGGGTTATTACAAACGAAATGCCGAGAATTTAAGAAGAAATGTTGAATGGCACGAAGATAATCCTATCGTGATTTCTACTCGGCATCATGAGCCAATATACAATCTAGAATGTTTGATACAGGCCATTCCGCGCGTTGCCAAGGAGATTCCAACAGCCCGTTTTCTAATCCTTGGGAAAGGCGGCTTGACACAGAAACTGAAAGATAGCGTGGCCGCGTTGGGCGTTGGTTCTAGTGTCAAGTTTGTTGGGCAGGTGCCTTTTGCGGAGATACCTAAGTTACTTAGGATGGCTGACATTTATGTTTCGACATCACTATCAGATGGCACTTCGGCCAGTTTGATTGAAGCCATGACCTGCGAGATTCCAGTGATAGTCGCTGACATCCCGGGAAACAGAGAGTGGATTAAGGATGGCTTTAACGGATTGCTTTTCCCGATTAAAGACTCTGAAGCCTTGGCAGAAAGAATGACCAGGCTTCTGAAGGACAAGAATCTAGGGAAAAGCTTGGCCGCCAAAGCCTATGAGACCGTGATTGAGAAGGCTGACTGGCAGAGAAACTCAAAACTACTTGACGACTTGATAGCGTCCATGACTACTCTTAAATAATAAGCTCAATAATTCCTCATCTCAATCAAGTGATGTTCATGAGCGCCCGAAGAATCCCGCCTGTGAAGATGTACTTTCCATCTGAAGACATAGAGCAGATCAAGAGTGATGTTGAACGAATCCTGAAGTCAGGAATGCTAACGATGGGCGAGTATACGCAAAAGTTCGAGAAAGAGTTCGCAAAGCTTTGTGGTGTGAAAAATGCCATTGCAGTAAACTCGGGAACAAGTGCCCTAGAAATAGTGCTTCGGTCTGGAGATTTGAAGTCCAGAGATGAAGTAATTATTCCAACGAATACGTTTACGGCCACTGCGGCTACAGCATTTTTTGCTGGCGGAAAACCCGTTCTGTCGGACATAAACCCTGAAACACTATGCTTGGACGCTGAGAATCTGGGCAGATATTTAACAGGAAAGACCAAGGCAGTGGTTGTAGTTCACATAGGTGGCTTGGTGTGTCCTGACATTGAGAGAATCAGAGAAGTGTGCGATGATCGCCAGCTGTTATTGTTTGAAGACGCGGCGCATGCGCAAGGAAGTACTATAAATGGACGTTACGCCGGTTCATTGGGTAACGCGGGTTGCTTCAGTTTTTACCCAACTAAAGTAATGACCACTGGCGAAGGCGGCATGATAACTACTAACGATAACGATGCTGCAGAGAAGGCACGTGTCCTCAGAGATCAGGGGAAAGAAAGCTTTCACAGCAGCAGAATAGTCAAATTAGGTTACAATTGGCGAATGACCGAGATAAGCGCTGCAATAGGGCTTGTTCAGTTGAAAAGACTTCCCGAGATGATCGAAAAGAGGAATGAAATAGCGGAATACTACGATCAAGGGTTGAACAAGATGGACGGCATTAAACCGCTCAAAAAGTATCCAAACATAGTTAACAACTATTACAAGTATACAGCTTTCTTGAGTTCAGGTGTGGATAGAGACGAATTCAAGCGAAAGCTTGCAGAAAAAGGCGTAATCTGTGGAGGCGAGGTTTACTGGCCCCCCTTGCACCTTCAACCCGTATACCAAGAATTGCTAGGTACAAAGGAGGGCGATTTTCCCGCGGCTGAAAATGCTTGTAAGAGAATGGTGTGTCTACCGATGTTTAGTCAACTGACAAGAGAAGAAGCAGAATATATAATCGAGAAAGTGGCTGAGATTCTGGAAAGCTTAAGGTGAACTAAGAATGGTGGTTCTTGTAACTGGCGGATCGGGTTTCATCGGAAGTCATGTAACAGCCAAGCTTCTTGAAAAGGGATACAATGTCCGAATTTTTGATCAGCGAAAACCTTCGCACGAAGGTGTGTCATGGTTCAAGGGTGATTTACTGAATGAAAAAGATGTTTTAGAAGCATGCGAGGATGTGGAGTACATCTTCCATCTAGCGGCAGTGGCCGACGTAAACGTGGCTTTGTCGCATCCGGAGTTGTGCTTGGCCGTTAACGAGACGGGGACAGTAAACCTGCTCAGAGCCGCTAGGGCGAAAGAGGCTGACAGGTTAGTACTGGCTTCAACCACATGGGTCTATGGCAAAACGGAGGGCACTGTTGATGAAACCACGCCTATACCTATGCCCGATCACATCTACACAAAAACCAAGATCGGACAAGAACAGCTTGTTCACGCATGGTACAAGCACTATGGATTTCCATACACCATTCTGAGATATGACATACCGTATGGACCAAGCATGAGGTCCAACATGGCGATAGCTATCTTTACCCGTAAGGTCATGCAAAAGGAGGCCGTTTCTGTTTTCGGCGATGGAGACCAAGGACGCTGTTTTATATATGTGGAAGACTTGGCTGAAGGGAACGTAGCTGCATTAAAAAGGCGCGCAGAGAATGAAGTCTTCAACTTGGCAGGGGCCGAATTCGTTACAATTAATCAAGTGATTCAAGGCTTGAAGAAAATCTTTGGTGAAGTTAAAGTGGAACATAAGCCTTCTAGACCTGAAGACTTCCGTGGAGCGAGAGTCAGCATCGCAAAAGCCAAAAAGCAGTTGGGATGGCAACCGAAGACGAAGTTCGAGAAAGGCTTGGAACTGTACGTGAAAAGCGTAATGAAAGACATTGAAAGGGATTCCTGAGAAAGTGTCTCTAATTGTTATCAATCTACACATAAATCTTGAAAGAGTTGATGATTTCTTACATAATTATCTGGAAAATAACAGTTGTTCGACAAAACCTTTTGAATCGGGTTGGGTGTAGGAATACACTTGAATCTCAGGAACAGGATAGCCCGAAAGAAATGGGTCTTAATTAGAGTATTCGCTCTGATTGGTTTCTCAGCTGCTGTGTTGTTCAACTCGATTAGTATAAAATCACTATTCGTCGGGATTCCCGCTTCTTTAGCATTTATCTACTTATCTTCTGTGGGCACAGGAGATATGTTTTTCCCGCGTGAAAAACGGTTTTTGAGGCAAATGCTGGGTCTTGCAAGTTTTGTCTTGATAATTGCTTTGTTGGGAATCGTCTGGATCTTAACGGTGAGGTTTTATGAAACACCTTCACTCGTCAGTCTCGTAGTGGTCGGCCTGGGAATATCTGTTCTCTCTGCTTTCAGAAAGCGCGAGGACAGCCAGGAGAAAACCGAGCGCGCGGTGACTGCCGAGCGGGGAAAAAGGGAATCGTATGTGCTTGTTTTTCCGTTTCTTCTGTCAGTCGCTATTGCTTTCTATGGACTGTTGCTTGCAAGGACTGGAGAAGGCCAGATATCAGTGTGGCGGTATATACCTGCTTATTTCTTGCCTGTTTTCTTCTTGTCCTCGCTATCTCTTTTGGTCATAATCTTCGTTGCCCAAATTCATGTTGGACTGAAACTCGCATTGGTTTCCCTGTACTCCTTCCTTTCTCATAGCATATTCTTGCTAGTGTATTATCCTGGGAGGTATGGAGATCCTTGGACATACTTGGGCAATGCAAGGTTTATCGACAACACCGGCGCGTTTTACGCCTACAAGTGGCTGTATTCGCAACGATTAATTGCCGACATCATAAAGTATGAAGCACAGTATGGGCTTCTCGTGTTCTTTAGAAGAATGTTTACGGTGGACATTTACTGGGTTCATGTTTTCTTGGTCACTACTCTCTGGGCACTGTTTGTTCCAGTCTTCTCTTACAAAATCGCTGAGTTACTTGCAGCTAAGAAGGGTTCGAAGTTTCCTTTGTTTTGTGCCTTTGGTTCAGGCCTTTTCTCAGCACTGATATATTGGGGAGCAGTCTTAACAGCTTTTTCACTCGGCTTGCTGTTTCTGCTTTTCGCAGTGATGCTCTTCTTGTACTGGTTTAAGAGCGGCGGCAAACGGGTTTTGTTTCTGTCGCTTTTGGCTGCGGTTGCGTCACTTTTTGCGCATCCGACAACCGGCGTCTTCGCCCTGAGTTTCTTCTTCGTGACCCTTGTTCTTAAGAGCAGGTTGCCCGGATTCTTGAAGTCTGTTCTCATTGGGCTGACTTTTGCGGCATACCCGGTTGTTTCATATCTGCAGAACGCAAGTTTCTCTCAATTAGGGCTTTTGAGTCTGGATAATCTTCTTTCGCTTCAGCTTGACGTTACAACCATCTTGCTTGTCTTTGGCTTTGTCGGACTGCTCTTTAGCATTAGGGGTAAACTTGTGAACGGCAGGAGCGCTCTATTGTTGTTCCTCTTCTACGTTGTGGTGGTCGTGAACTATTACGTTTCAATGTATGGCATGACGGGCGCCATCGTTCCTTTCCGAATGTTATCGATGGCGGATCTTGTCTTTATCCCATTTGTAGTACTCGGTCTAATTGTGACTGGGAACTTCTTGAGGCATGGGTTTTCTAGAGTGCTGAAAAATCCTAAGGGTAGTCCAGCTCGGGCCCGTTCGGCTGGCTTGCTCTTAGTGTGCCTTCTCTCTGCCATGCTGATAACATCGGCTTTGTATCAAGCCTATCCGCGTCAAGAGATTACTGAGGTGCAACCAGCCGCATATGAACTTGAGGCTATATATTACATGGATTCAATTTCGGAAGGTCGATATGTTGTTTTGGGTGACACCAACCTAGCAACTCTTGCGCAGGGTTTTCTGGGCATAGATTACGGTTACGGCATATCTAGTGCAAAAGGAGTCTACGGACTAGCAGATTGGACTTTCTGGACCATGAAATTGTATCAGCAGATGATTGTAAGCCCATCTTTGAGTATAATGGAAACTGCGATGTTGAGAGCTTTTGTTGGGATAAGTTACTTTGTTGTTTCGGTGAGAGAGCCTTACTATGATGATATTGTACTACGCACATCTGGGGTGTTGGAGGCAAACAGGACTTTTGGAGAAGATAAACTGAGTCTGTTCAGGTATACATCGCCAAATCTTCCGATAACAGGGAATGGGCCAAGTGTCAGAGTGTCCTTTGACGGTGGAGGCTTCACGGATGTTCAGACTGAGTATAAGTATTTGTCAAAGAGTTCAGTTAAGTACAGCGCCAAACTTTCAGGTTATTCAAGTTACAACATCACAGATTATCCGACCTACTGGACTTTCCTTGACTTAACTGCAGATGGAGTAAGTAAACGATTTGATGACTCAAGTGACATCAACACTTTCATTTATGTATCTGGACTTAATCCTAAAAACGACGTTGAAGTAGTTTGGCAAGCGAATGATCATTATCCACATGCCGGATGGAAAGAAGACTCCTTCAAATCCGGATGGCAAGTTCACCCACTCTATGCGCCGCCTAGACTCTCGCCGACCGTCACCAAAGATGGAAACATTTTGAGCATTTCGGCCGATTTCACACCGTATAAAGGAGAGTATGTATTCTACTACGAATCGAAGGTTGTGAATAACATATCTACGAATGATCTTCCATGGATTTTGGTAAAGTGGAAAACTACTGCGCCCGTCGCCAGTGTGATCGTTGCTTATAACGATGGGTATGAACAACAAATAGTGAACTATGGCAGCGACAGTGGAGACTGGACTGTTACAATAGTGAAATTATACCCGAACAGAGAAATAGCATACATAGTAGTCGGGATAACCAGCCTACCAAATCTTGATCTAATAGAATATCAAACCCTGTATGTAGACTACATCCTTCTGTGCGCTTCAGAATAGTGAATGCTGCTTCTAGGGCCAAATTTTATTGAAGAAACCTAGCAGGGTTCGTTTTCCGAGCTAAACAAATTTGGCGATTTAATAAGTTGCTATAGACCTTATTCTATTTGTTTGGAGAACGCGGTTTTCATGGACAACTTGGAAAAAAAGGAGATGCGGTACTGGGAAAACAAGTATTCCTACGAGAGCATCGTGTTTCCTCCTAGTTACAGGATTTTTGAAAGAGATCGATTCCTCCTCCAAGAACTAAGGAAAGATCTCCAAAACAAGGTTCTCATCGAAATCGGCTGCCTTTTCCCTTTCGAAGTGATAACGATTCTTAATCCATCAAAATACAAATACACCTATGTTGGTATCGACGTTGCTAGAGACGCTTTAAGGGCTGCTAAGAACTATGTTCTCGATGGAATGTTTGTTAGATGTTCCGCGACACAGCTTCCTTTCAGGGATGAGTCTTTCGATGTGCTGTTATCGTTGGGCGTGATACATCATTTGCCAGGTGGTTCCGATAATGTCTGGCAACTCTCAAAAGTCCTGAGGAGTGGTGGACTGTTTGCACTGACTGAAGCGGTGGAGCGTCGAACATTAAGTGTGCTCGCTAAACTGAGGGGTGACTCGTCAAGTCCACATGAAGACAGGTTGAAACCGCAAAAACTGTTACGTGCTTGCGGGGACTCGGGCAGGATTGTGCACTTTCTCAAAAACAATTCGGTAGTGTTAGGTGTGTTCAGCTCACTTATTGATTTCTTCCCGATTCTGCAGGAGAGCGAGGCCTACTTGAGGATCATTACTGCGATCGATCAGTTCACAATAAGAACAATTGGTCGTAATTTATCCCTCTTCGACGGTGGAGCTTACTTTATAATCTTTAGGAAAATGTAGTCACGGCTCTTAGTTTCTCTGCATGCTTATATGTTGTTCTACTGAATCTTTTACGGGTTTATCAGCAGGCAGGCTTAGGAAACAGTGCCGAAAAGAATATGCCACATTAGTCCTGTTTCGATTCACAGTACTCGTTGGATTGAGGCTTTTCACAAGATAGGCTACGACGTCTCTTTGATAACTGATTTTCAGACTTGGGTTGCTCAGAGGCCGCGAAATGTGCCCATCTATGTTTTGCCAACGTTGTTCAAGACCAATGTCCATCGTCGGCTCATCGCTAACTACTTGTCTATTATGAGGATTCTGAGGCAAATCAAGCCAGATCTTGTTCATTTGCATATCTTGCATCATTACGCACCAGTGGTCGATCGAACACGGGTGCCCTACATTCTCCACTCTTGGGGAATTGAAGTTCTTGAACTACACAAGATGAGCGTGTTCCGAAAGATTTTGTCTAAGTATGCGGCAACGCGAGCCAAGAGAATAGTTGTCGACGCAGAAGTCATGAGAAAAATATGGGCAAGTGTGGGTATTCCGCAAAACAGAGTGGATGTCATTCCATTTGGTGTCGACACAAACTTGTTCAACCCAAACATAAATGGAAAACCAATTCGAAGAGAACTTGGCATAAGAGAAGATGACATTGTCGTAATAAGCTCTCGACCGTTCTTCCCGCATTACGACATCGAATGCTTGATCAAAGCAATCCCCATAATCGTCGAGATGCACAAGAATGTGAAGTTCATAATCAAGGGGAAAGGTCCGCTTGAGAGCAGCATAAAACAACTGGCTAGAAAACTAGATGTTGACAGATACGTGCGATTTACAAGTCCAGTTGCTTATCAGGAAGTGTCGAAATACTTGACCGCGGCAGACATTTATGTGTCTACGTCGTTTGTCGACTCTACCTCGGTGTCCCTGCTGGAGGCAATGGCTTGTGGGCTGCCAACTGTAACTACAGACATCTATGGAAATCGAGAATGGATAGAACACGAAATCAACGGACTACTGTACCCGCCCAAGGATCACAAGGTTCTGGCTGACAGAATAAAGCAGCTGATAGAGGACGAGCACCTGAGGAAGCAGTTTGGTGAAAGAAGTTGCCGCATAGTTTTAGAAAGGGCAGAATGGGAGAAATGTGTGTCTAGGATGGAAGAGATCTATAATGAGTTGCTGTGATAGATTCTTTTCAATCAACGAGCATTAATGCCGCTCCGTAAGAGTTAAGATTCAGCGTTCGTTTCATGAATCTTATCGTGTCGTCAAAGACCACAGAGAGCAATCATTGATGGGTATTTCCAAATACTTTACTCGTGACCACGTTTCTCTGTTTGGTTGGATAAAGTATCAGCCAGATGACTATCTTTCTTTCTTGATCGATCTGCTTCGTCCTAAGAAAACCGAATTGATACTTGATGATGGTTCGGGTAATGGTAGATTCTCCATTGCCATGGCGAAGAAGGGAGCTAGTATCATCCTCTTGGATATTAATAAGAGGATTCTGAGAACGGCAGTTGATGGTTTAGCGCAAAACAAGTTAGCTGACAATGCACAAGCAGTTCACGGGGATATTCAGCATCTACCTTTTAGAAGCAATACCTTTGACAAGGTGTTGTGTGTGCACAATTTATGGTACGTTCCCGACTATAATTCGGCTGTTCGCGAAATGCTCAGGACATTGGGAGTTGGAGGCGAAGTTGTGATTGATCATCTTAATATCTTGAATTGGCGGTTGCTTGTTAACAGACTTGTGAACTTTGCCTCGGGGATTTTAAGGCGAAACCCTGCGCCCATTTTCTATCGAACACCTCGAACGATACTGCGCCCTTTTCGCGAATTTCGATTTGAAGTTTGGAATCTTGTTTCTTCCAAGGGAAAAAGCCTTGTGGCAAAAGGTGAAAGCTCATGGTCCATGCGTTTAATTGTTAAATGCCAGAAGTCTCCCAGCTAGACTTCCTGAAAGTGATTGCCGAATAGCTCGTGAACAAGGAATGTAGCGCGCGCGCTCTTCTTGAAACCATTAGAAAGAGTCAACAAGCTAAGACGCTAGTGCTTGCTTCAACCTCAACCGCATATGGAGAAGCCTCCATTGCGCCCACGCCAGAAGATACGGACCATTAATCCCCATATCCCTACACGGCGCATCCAAACTAAGCTGCGAAGCCTTAGCCTGCAGCTATGCTTACGCTTTTTGGAGTTCGCACATTGGTTCTTAGACTAGCCAATGTCGTGAGATTAAGATCAACACATGGCGTCATAGTGGATTTCATCAAAAAACTACGGGCAAACCCCAAAAGACTCGAGATCTTAGGCGATGGAACTCAAACAAAATCCTATTTACACATAGATGATTGTGTCAGCGCCATGTTACACTTAACCGACCAATTTCAAAGAAGCGAGAAAAGGGTTGAAATCTATAACGTGGGGCATTTAACCAAATAGGCGTTAGAAAAATAGCTGAGGCAGTGGTGCAGCAAATGAAACTTCCAAACGTCGAATTCGCATTCACAGGTGGAATCGATGGAGGTCGCGGCTGGCTGGGCAACGTCAAAATAATGCATCTTTCAATAGAAAAGCTTCATAAAGCCGGTTGGAAACCCAAGTATGACAGCGAACAAGCAGTAAAACTTGCCACAAAGGCTTTGCTCAAAGAAATAAGTTGAACGAGTAATGTCGTCGATTGAAATGGAATCCTTGCTGAGATTTGACAAAATAGAAAAATCAATTGCGCAAGATAAGAAGTCTCTTTACACAATTATTTCGTACATTGCCATTCTAGCAATTTTCCTAAACCTAAATAGTCTCCAGTCTCCATTAATTGGCTTGGCAGCATCCATCATCTTTTCCATGATAAATGTGGTTTTCCTCGGAAACGCTTTCCTAGAGAAAGAACCACCATTACTCAAGTTTACTCTAGCAGTTTTACTGTTTGTTATGCTTCTAGGATTCACAGGTTGGCTCATCATGATAATCTACAACCTCGATATCATAGAGTTCACCTTCGTGCTCGTTGTAACAACCACACTTTCCTCACTGCTAAATAGAAGGACGAAACACAAAAATGCCATCTATTAATCAAGGGCATACTAAGCTTCTGCGGATTGGCGAGATTCTTTACTTATCTCTAATTGTTTTCTCCCTTTACTTGCTCATAGAGTCTCGAACTGGAGAAGCCCACACGATTTGGCAAGTCTTGCGTCCAGAATTCATCCCAACACTGTTCGTTACAACCTTTCTTCTGATTACAATTCTATCTACATCAGAAAAAACTGCACCCAAACTGCTCTTCGTCATCCTTCACTCAATTATGATTCACTCCCTTTTCTCCATAATCTTTCCAGCGGGCGACCTGAGTGGACAACAAATCGTACTGGGACAAACCAGAAGAGTGTTCGACAACACTATTCTTCACGGTCTGAGCGGGTGGCCAAAAGTAACAGTTTCTGTGCTCATCGTTGAAATGTTCAAAGGAATAAATCTGCAAGCCGCAATAAGCACGATTTTCGCTCGAACGTTGAGCATAGACATTTTCTACGTTCACTTGATTTATATTCCTATCTTATGGGGAGTATTCGTACCCATTGGCTCTTTCTTGACAACGAAGGCTTTGGGTGGAAGTGAGAAAGCGGCAGTACTAGCGAGTCTGCTCGTCTCGGCTTTTCCATACACAGTTTATTTTGGAGCAATCTCGGTGCCCAACAGCTTGGGATTCATCTTTTTCTTTTTCGCACTATTCTTTATGTTGAAGTACTTATCATCTGATGAAACTGGCATTCCATATTGGGCCATAGCTTTCTCTCTCTTCTCTTTTCTTTCACATTATCTAACTGGAATCGTATCCTTCTCTCTCCTACTCTTAACCGCAGCCTTCAAAGCATATGAAAACGAAAAAAAGCCCCATTCTCTAACAACTGTAATATCTTTTGTTACGTTGCTAGTTGTCTCTGTGAGTCTTCTGCCCCTCTCTTTCATATATCTAAGGTTTCTTGGCACCTCGGCAAACCCAGTTTTCACCTTAGACAAGTTCTATGAATTACCCCTTCAAGAAATCATAAGCCTATTTTTCCTAGGAGAACTCACATATGGTTTTGACATCAAAACCATATTTCTTGTCATTATTGGTCCGGTAATCGCACTTCTTTGGATGGTATATCTTGTGTATCATTTGAAAAAAAATCCCGATGACCGATTCAGAGCATGCATCCATTTTCTTTTCGCAGCTTTTCTAACAATTTTAGTCGACTATAGAATCTTGAAGATTTTCATGTCCGGGCTTCCTCTCAACGAAGAAAGACTCTGGGTGTTTCGAGATTTGATAGCCGCTCCGTTTGTAGCGCTTGCAATTTATGCAGTCGTGTCGTCAATAGAGGCTCTAATAAAAGCAAAATCACCCCCAAGCATAACGGTCACGGGTCTAAAGGCGTCGTCAAGAGGTAATGTTCTGCGTGTCCTAAGTCTGTTACCTGCATTAACCGTCTTAGTGTCTATGCTTCTAGGAGGGTGGATAACGCTTTCTTTAAGTGCTGCTTACCCTCGAGTGGCTCCGTTGCAAACCACTTGGTACGAACTGGAGGCAGTAAGATACATTGAGGCGAACACACACGAAAAATACGTTGTAATTGGTGACATATGGACTATCTATGCGGGAGAAATGATTGTGGGAATCAACAACCCAAATGCCTATTATTTTGGAGAATCCGACAAAATCGGGCATGACCTATTTGTCAGAATGAAACAGTCTCCTTCTCCCCAAGTGATGCTTGAAGCTATGAATTACACAGACACCACAGTGGCGTACTTCATAGTCACTGAACCCCGACTTGGAACCGATGAATTCAACAACGTGGTATCTCGTGCCCTCCAAGATGAACAATTAACATTGGCACATGATTTTGGCGCTGGAAAACTGTACGTCTTCAGTTACAAAAAAGGATAAAGTGTATAAATCTTGCCGCCACTAAAAAGCGGTAACAAAACATTACCGAGAGACCATGTGGACTGAGTTTCAAATGACTTGCAACGTGTTAGTCACGGGAGGCGCGGGCTTCATTGGAAGCACACTTACGCGTCAGCTTCTGGATAAGGATTATCATGTGACTGTCTTTGACGATTTGAGCACAGGTCTCAAAGAAAATCTGCCCAAAAGCAATAGACTTAAGCTGATTGAAGGCGATCTCCGAGATTTTGACATGGTTACAGAAAAAATCCGCGGTCATTCTTACGTCATACATCTGGCTGCGCAAGCTTTCATACCCTTCAGCTATCAGATGCCTCTGCAAGTTGCTGAAGTAAACGCGCTGGGAAGCATAAACATATTCAAAGCATGCAGCGAGAGTAAGGTTAAACGACTCGTCCACATAAGTAGCAGCGAAGTCTATGGATCAGCCCAATACGTGCCCATGAATGAGGAACATCCTCTGAGGCCATACAGCACCTACTCCGTGGCCAAAGTCGCTGCTGACCTATGGGCTCAAACATTCTTTTTGGAACACAAACTTCCAGTAGTGGTATTACGTCCATTCAACACGTTTGGTCCACGAGAAAGCCTACCGTACTTCATACCAGAGATGATTAGGCAGTGTCTCAAAGAACCGAAAATTCATGTGGGAAATCTTGAAACAAGCCGAGACTTCACTTACATAGAAGACACCGCGAATGCTATGATTGAAGCCCTTGAAACAGAAAATATTGAGGGCGAAATCATAAACATTGGGACAGGCAAAACCCATAAAATGAAGGAAATCTTAGCGCTCATTAAGAAAGAAACAAGTGCTGAAGAGAAACAAGTTGCACTCGACAAAAACCGACTTAGACCAAGAGACGTTGAAACACTAGTCACGGACAATTCCAAAGCAAGAAAACTTCTAGACTGGACACCAAAAACAACTTTTGAAGAAGGAATCCGAAAAACCATACAGTGGTATAAAGATAACGGTCAAATGTGGGGTTACGAAAAACACGGATGGAAATGGCGCTACTAGCTCACGAATCTACTGCCCAGCCTCTGTACACAGAGAAGAGTCAAAAGAAGAATCACGAGTATTATGCGGAACCCAACAAGGCATATTTGAAGCCAAATAGAGGGGCCTACCACAATTGCACACACAAACACAAAACAACACACTAACTAACCAAGCGCCTCACGCATCAAAACCTCAACAATCTTTTCAGCAGCTGTTCCATCCCCATAAGGCGATGTTCTAGGCAATTCACGCCTTTCATTCAAGACATTTTCCATAGCAGCCAGAATGCCGCGTTTATCAACACCCACTAGCCTTGCAAAACCCGCTTCCACAGCCTCCGGCCTCTCGGTCGACAACCTAATCACTAAAACCGGCTTTCGCAGAACTGGAGCAGTAGCCTCTTCCTGTATTCCACCAGAATCTGTGATAACCATTTCACAGCGTTTCATGAGCACAAGAAAATCAAAATAACCCAACGGCGGCAAGAGTTGAACGTTTTCAGCTCTGCTAAGCTTACCCCACATTTTTTGTTGGCGCAACCGTTTTTTACTTCTTGGATGAATCGGATACACCACAGGAATAGGAGCCTTTGCAAAAGCCTCAACAAAGCTTCTGAGCACATTTGGATCGTCAACGTTTTCCGCTCGATGCGCCGTAACCAACACAAATCGCTCAAAACGAATCTCGTCCATTACGTGTGATTTCTTCTCCGCTAAAGGAAGGTGTTGCATCACAGCGTCGATAACTGTGTTACCAGTCACATAGATGTTGCCCCAAACGCTCTCCTTCTCTAAATTTCTTCTTGCGGTTTCTGTTGGAGCAAACAAATATTTGGACACGTGATCCACCAAGCGGCGGTTGTATTCCTCTGGCATACGCAAGTCGAAGCTTCGAAGTCCAGCTTCCACATGACCCACCGCAACATTAAGTTTTACAGTAGCAAGAGTCGAAGCCAAAACACCGTTAGTGTCGCCCTCGACCAACACAATGCTAGGTTTAGCTTTCTTTACAACACGCTCGATCGTTACAAGAATTCTGGCCGTCTGCAGTCCTGGCGAATAAGCCTTCACCTTGAAACCATAATCAGGGAAAGGCAGTTCAAGTTCCTCGATGAATTGCTGCGACATATTGTAGTCATAATGTTGCCCACAATGAACAAACAGAAAAGGTAAATTCTCCTCCTTAAAAGCCCGAACAATGGGAGCCATCTTAACAATCTCAGGTCTCGTACCAACAACAATCATGCATCTATCCATGAGTCTCACTCTTTTTCAGCAACAATTTTGAACTTTCACGCTTCTTCCTAAAGACAACAAAAGCCGACGCGGATACGATTAATATAACAAGTGCTACAACTGCCATCAGCCAAGGATCAATCACCGATTCGGACATGCTATTGGCATAAGAGAAATACCAATAAGTGTTTGTCTCATCCATCCACTTCCTCTTCAGAACAGGCTGTTCTTGATTAATCAAAAAAGTAAGGTTACTACTCCGCATGTTTAGAAGAAGCTCGTTTGGAATAGCAACTCTGGCAAAACCTCTAGTTCCATTGAAACCAGCAGCAATGAAGCCTATTTTTCCATCTTCAGAGCTGAAGTGAAACTGTGATAAAGTGGAATTTGAAACAATGGTGATACTGTAGGTTTTTCCTCCCAAATCCGCGGCAAACTTTGAAAATTCACCCATCAATGGATGGTTATCCGTGTTGTTTTCACCAACCATATAAGGGCTGTCTCCTACACCGTCTTGATTTGCATCAGCGCCGCCATGAGAACTCCAAAAATTCCCGTCTACCCCATTATCCCAACTGTTTCTCGGTACAAATGTTTTTTGGTCCTTAGTTTCAACATAGAGTAGGCTGTTGGCAAAACTATTGTGACAAATCAGATTGTTGTGAGAATAGTAAACCGCTATGCTATAGCCGCCCGGTTTACTCTGACCAGCGTTATTCCCAGTAATCACGGAATTATTCGTGTAGACAATATGCAGATTGTACATGTGGAAGTTTGCTTCGTTTCCATCAACCGTTGAATTCGGGCTACCGAAAAGCCCGACGCCAGCCCAACCATTGTTGTCCACGTTGTTATCCAAGGCTGACGAACGTGGAGAATCGAAGAACTTAATGCCATAGTCAAAATTGTAATTTGAATTGCTTTCGCTGGCCAAGACATTCCAAGAATGTGTAACGTAGACGCCATTCCAATTATTCCTTGCGTTTACGTTGTTTATTGTGGAGTTTGCAGTGAAGGCGAAGAGGATTCCTTGTATGTTTTCTTGCACCATCAGATTCTGCACTTTGATATTTGTGGAGTTCACTAATGCAAGGTATCCTAATTCTCGGAAAGTGAAAGAATCTATTGTGATATTGTGTCGATTTATCAGATACTGAATGGGTTTATCATTTACAGTGTTCGAAGTGTCAATGTCATTAATGAAATCGGAAAGCGATCTTCCATCGACCCCAAAGTTGTACTTGTTTTCAGCCATTTTGTTATTCCGTAGAGTGCTGTTTCCAGACGAGTTAAGTTCAATGCCGAAAGACCTGTACCCGTATACATTGTTGTCTAAAACTTCTGCATTTCGAGAGTAATAAAGACGGATACCATAGGAACCGTCTTGCAGCGTATTGCCTATGATTTTCGAGTTCTGCGAGTTGTCAAGCCAGAGACCAAAAGTTCCGTTCCGTATGGCGAAGTTGGCAACTTTAACATTATTGGCAGTTACATAAATTACTCTGGCTGCCCTATTTCCGTCTATAACTGTTGTGCCCCTGTCTTCGCCGACCAGCGACAATGACTTGTTTATGGTCACGTTTTCATAGTATGTTCCAGAGGCAACGAAGATTTCGTGTCCATCCAGAGTTTCTGGAGCGTTTATTGCTTCCTGTATTGTTGCATAACTCTTACCAGTATTGCGATTTAGCACCCGGAGATTGTTCAATTGGGCAACATTGTCTACTCCATCGTAAGAAAGTGTAAAGGAAGAGAAAGGGGGAATTAGGAGAATAATTAGAACCAGTGAGAAAACGAAAACCGCCAGCGAAGCTTTCATTAGTAAACAGTCTTCTCCTCGTTTTCTAGAAGTAGAACGATACTCCAAATTATAAGAATTTCAGTCCCAACCAACATTGAGAGACCTGCAAGACGAATTTGATAAGGTGCTTGTTTCTCTAAAAAAATGAACAGTCTAAGGTTGCGTGAAGAAGACTCTTATTGTATCGCTCCCTCGGAAAGCATTTCCATCAAATATAGTGCCTGCCACTTCCAAAGTGATCTCTTGTTTGACGTGTGGTGACATATGTCCTGTCATTGACCACAGCAGACTTGTCACAAGTGAGCGGTCAAATTTGACCATTAGCGTGTTTCCTCGAGTCTCATGCATTGTCACGGGAACGTGGGCACCCATCACCTCTAAAGTAACGGATGAAACATTAATGTTGCCTATATCGTAGCCTTTAGGAAGTTCAATCTTGGCAGTTATCCAGTTACCGTGGCCTCCTTCCTTAAGAAGCAGCACATCAGGGTCGATATTCACATTCGCTGGAATGACGTTTGCACTGACCGGAGTCACTAGCTGTGTCCAGACGATCAAAGAAAGTGCAAGAACCAACACAGTTAGAACTACGAGCTTGCGCATTTTTCAAATCTCCTCCCTTTCTCTACAAAGGTTAGCGAATTCAAGGATATGTGTATTACTGGTCAAAAATTCTTGAAGTAAATTCCATTCTCTCACTAGCAAAAACTTCGGAATTCCCAAATACGAATTAGTTCACTGGCTTCATATTCTGTTCAGTGTTTCATCAATAATTCTTTCAGCGGCAAGTCCCTTCCCGAATGGGTTCCTCAACTTTTCCAGCCTCAGTTTAATACCCCTTGTATTCATGATTTTTTTTGCCGCTTCAACAATTTTCCTAGTGTTACTTCCAGCGAGAACATTGGCATCTGATTCTGTTGTTTCAATCCATTCTGTGGTCTTCCTCAACGTTATGCAGGGTGTATGAAGCCAGAAGGCTTCTTTTTGCAGACCGCCTGAATCTGTGAAAACCATTTTGGCGTGCTTGGTCAACTGCAACATTTCGTGATATCCGACTGGCTCGACGAGTCTGATATGATTTGCAACTTTCAACTGGTTCGTAAATTTGGTTGTCGTCAGATGCTGCTGGGTTCTTGGGTGAACTGGAAAAATTATGGTCAATTCCTTCAGCGCAGTTATCGCCCTTATGATATTTCCTAGCGTTTTTGGATTGTCCACGTTTTCTGGTCTATGCAATGTCAACGCGGCGTATTCGTCGCGTTTGAGACATAGTGTTTTCAGGATTTTGCTTTTGGTTGCGGCTACAGAGTGTTGAAGCAAGGCATCGTACATGGTGTCTCCCGACAATTTTATTCGTTGTTTTGGAATGTCTTCATCGCGTAAGTTGTTGCAGCAGTTTTTTGTTGGTACGAACAGCAATGACGAACAGTGATCTGTTAAACGGCGATTGATTTCCTCAGGCATTCTCATGTCATAGCTTCTTGCTCCGGCTTCAACGTGAGCTACAGGCATGTGAAGTTTTGCAGCGGCTAATGCGCCGGCCAGTGTTGAGTTGGTGTCACCTGGAACCATAACAATATCTGGTTTGTGCTCGATCATGGTTTTTTCCAGTTTTATCATCATGTTGCCTGTCTGCCACGCGTGGCTACCTGAGCCTACGCCTAGATTCACTGTTGGATCGGGCAATTCCATTTCGTGGAAGAAGATTTTTGACATCTCAAAATCGTAGTGTTGCCCTGTGTGAACGAGTTGGAGTTCTATTTCTTTGTGTTTTTGTGCTTCGTGGATTATTGGCGCCGACTTGATGATTTGCGGTCTCGCGCCAACAATGAGCATTAGTCTCAATTGCGGTTTACTCCTTCTTAGTTCCTTTGCGGGCTAGTATAGAAAAGGGATGCTGTGTACTAAGGTTTTAGTTTTGTGAGTCATCCATGGTAAAGCTTAAGATGTGCATCGTAAGAAGTGTTCACAACATCAGGTATTAATCAATGGTTTAAATGAGTCTTTACTTGGGCGATGATAATGGACCAAAAAGCTATGAAAAATATGTGCGCCGCGTTAATTTTGTTAACTCTATTCTCAGCTGTATTTGTGTTATTGCCCACGCAAATAGCGATAGCAACAACCATTTCCTCAATTAGCCCATCCAGCGGCTTTGTTGGAGACGCAATCACTGTTAATGGAACAATTGACACTCCAAACGGGTTTTTTACGATAAAGTGGAATCAAACGCTGAATATCACTCAAGGGCAGGCGACAGACATCAATGTCTTCGTATCGTTTTCTGTGCCTCAGACGGTAGGTACGCCTTCAGGTCGCAGCGTTACAGTAGAGCTGATTGACGATGCAGCAGCCACTGTCGCTCCTGCCTATTTTACCCTTTACACAAAGCTTATTATGAACATTGAAACTCCCGCCGTCCCTCTACAGCTTCAGGAAGGCTCAACAATTCCAATAGCTGTTAACGTGACAGGCGGCGAAGGGAACACTGTTTACGCTGCAAACATCACGGTTAAAGACCCGACAAATCAGACTTACTTGACTGTTATATCCCTCTCAAACACTACCACGACTGGCTACGGCGAAGCTGACAGGACCTACCCAACAGATTTTGGCATCAAGGCCCACACAAACATTACGGGAAGATACGTTGTAGCCTTCAATAAGACTGTCAGTAAGGAATTTTCTGTTTGGTTGACTGACAAATCAGATTATCGAAGGAATGAAACTGTTCAGATTCGAGCTAGTGGATACAAATTCTCAGAAGCTGTTATGGTAAGAATAACATTTGATGGAAACCCTGTTGCCGACTTTCCGAAAAACCTAACAGCCACAACTGGAGGGGTGGTCTCTCTGTCTTGGAAGGTTCCACTGAACGCCACTCCTGGAACTTATAACTTGTCAATAGCAAATGCGACTTCTGGAGGTTCTGTGAAAACGCTTGCAGATTCTCAAGACTTTGATGTTTTGGGGATAATATGCAAAATTCAAGCAAGAAATCTGGAGAGTGAGAGTGTCGCAAACACGCTTGTGGAAGTCAACAACGTAGCCTCCCCAAATGCCCTTGTACTTGCGGGACGCACGAACTTGACTGGATGGGTCAGGTTCAACCTTGACACGGGTAACTACACTTTCAAGGCTTTTGTCCAAAATGTGGAAGTGGGTAGCCGCTCTGAAAACCTGAGTACTGACACTGAGTTGATTCTACCTCTGAGGCTTGTCAATGTTGTGGCAACGGTTGAAACCGAGGCAGGCGAAGGAGTTCCATTTGCTGACATTACAATGAAATACAATTACACTATGCGAAACAACAACGTAACATCAGGGGTGGTATCTGCACAGACGAACCTAACTGGAAAAGCTGTAATCAATAATCTATTCACAAACACGACATATAAGGTTGAAGCCACACGCTACGGCATGCTCTTCAACAGGACAACTCTAAAAGTAGAATTCTCGCCATCTTCACCTTTGAACCTCAGCTTGACACTGCCTAGTTACACCTTGAATGTTCATGCAATAGATTCTCAGAACAAATCGGCGAGCGGATTACAAGTTAGAGTTTATGAGTGGGCTTCTGGTGTTACAACACCTCTCCTGACTGATGAAACAGGCAGCAGCGGTGATGCTTCATTCTCCCTGCCTTTTGGAAGATATCCTCTCAGAGTCTTTAAGGGCGATGCCCTCTTGAACGAAAGTGTCGTGAATCTATTTGAGAATCCTCTGAATCTTACATTTTATCTTATTACAGCGAACGTTGAAGTGACCGTGTCAGCCATCGACTATTTTGGTCAACCAATAGCAAATGTCGAAGTGAAGATTGAGCGCAAAGTTGACCAAGAGTACAAGCTTGTTGATGGAAAATTCACTGGAGTTGGCGGCTCGACCGTATTCGTTTTGCCAGTGGGCGGGGATTCACGTATTTCAGTCTATATGGCCGGCAAGTTGGTGGGAGTTAAGACTCAATTCTTAGGGGCAGATTCTGGTCAGGTGACGTTTAGTATGGGAGAGTACGTTTCCATCTTCGGCTATCCCATTGAAACCGGCTTGTTTGCGTTGTTTTCCTTCCTTCTCTTGCTGGTTGTTGTTTTCCTGTTCTTGGTGAGACGGCGTGTGATGAAAGCCTTCGGCAAGACGCTTAAGAGGTAGTCAAGAAAACTTTATTATTCACGTTTACCGTAGCCTTGTTTGTCTAGAAGCAGTGTAGCAAACACCAAGAAATAGATTTGTTCTCAAATAGGTTGTGTTTGGTTTTGGCTGGAGTAAAATATTGTTCCTCAAAATGTGAACTCTTCAGATGCGGCAAGAACGCAACAATGTATCGCGGCGACACGGTCTGGTGCCGATGGACCGATGAAAACTGTGTGATCAGCAACTGCAGCTTCGCCACCTGCATCAAAAGACGACTCCTGCCCAAAGGTGTGTGCGGGGAAAGCGTCAAACGAAAGACTGTCGAGACTGAACCAGAGAAAACTGTTATACCCACGGTGCGACTCAAGGGTAAGGCATTCCGCAAACTCGGCGAGAAAGAAATCTTTTAGAAGTCTGAAAGAGAACTGGGCGTTTCTGTCTTCGCCTGACTACCATAGTCTATGGATTAGCTGTGTGTTTTTCTACTTTTGCGAAGGTCCAGCTGAATGTGAGCGAAAATGTCATAATTTAAATGCTTAAACACAAAATATGTGTAGTGGGTAGGTCGTAAATGCCAATAAAAGGTCAAGCAGAACAAGAGACTCTTTCCAGCGTGTTCAACGCCTTAGGGAATCCAATTAGGCTCAGAATTTTGTCAATAATCAGCGAGACAAAGCGTCCACTACACATAAAGGCAGTTGCTAAAACGTTGCAGATGGATTACGGAGCTGTTTACCGTCACGTGGATACTCTTAAGAAGGCTGGTCTTTTACAAGTCTTTGAGGTTGGACGTTCTCGCGTCTTAGCGCCGTTACACGCTGAAATATTAAGTCAGATCTTCGTGTTGGCGCAGCAGATAAAGCCTGAATGAATTTTGTGCGGTTTTATTATGACTGTTTTGACATAAAAGATTGCAAAAAACCTAAATATAATTTTGCAATAAGACAAAGACACTCTGGGAGCGGTCATCAGCGTGAGCCAGTTCTATGTCAAAAGGAAAAGTGTCTTCATCGCCGGAACTGCGCTGCTGAGCGCTGTGGTGGTCGTACTCGATTGGACTTCCAAAATGATGCCCGGGCTGAAAATTCCCTTCATACCTCCTCTGATGTTTCTTAAATTCGACTCGCTCGGAATTCCGATGTTGCTTTCTTATTTCCTATTCGGCTTCATCTCTGGAGCTATATCTAGCCTAGTTGTGTGGGTAAGCATATCATTCCGCGATCCCTTTAGCGGCTTCATGAAATTCTTGGCAGAATTTTCAACAATAGTGGGCGTTTACATCGTCTTAAGGGTGCGCAAGCCGAATAACATCTGGTGGAAAGGGCTTTCCATGATTTCGGGTATCGCAGTGCGTGTCACAGTCATGGCTGTCGCCAACATAGCTCTCCTGCCGATTTTTACGAAGACTTCCCTTGATTTTGTACTTGCCTGGATTCATCTGTTTTCCATATTCAATGTTATTCAAGGTGCCATCAGCGTGTTCGGCAGTTTCATTGTCTACGAGGCTATAATACTGAGATTGCCTTCGCTAAAAACAAGGTAACTCTAATCAGAATAATTGCTTAGCTTGATTCTTGCGATTCTGATGCTGAACCCCTGTTCCTTATTTTGTAGTCATTGTTTAATGTTGAGAAATAAGCTCTGATCATTCGTGATTTTTGGAGAATGGGAAACATGTCTTGAATTATGTTGTATTAAGACGCAAGATTTAAGAGAAAGCTTACTTATCTAATGTATAGGAGAAGTACAATGGTACACTTCAAGCTTTCTGGGATTAAGATAAAAGCGCCTAGGCTTGGCAAACAGAAGGTTGCGGTCATTCCTTCAGCTCCGCCACTGTCTATACCTCGTGGATACAATGTTGTGGAAAGAACCAGCCTCTATGAACCATTCGCTCATGCCGTTATCGTTCAGAACCCAGGGACCGGAGAGTTCAAATATATTCTGGACGAGTTGGCACTGGACACTTTCGAGCGTGAGATCTACAACAAGATTTTGGAAGTTCTTTTGGCTGAGATCAAGTCGCCCAGAGAGGAGATCAAAAACCCAAGGGAGTTTTTCGACAACGAAGCCAAGAAAATAGTAGACAAGTACCGAATCAGTTTGGGCTGGTTGCCTGATGTTTCATGGTCAAAAATTCTCTATCATGCTGAACGAGATCTTGTTGGCTTCAGCCAAATTGACGCCCTCATGCACGACGCTAACATAGAAGATATTTCTTGCGACGGTGTCAACAAGCGTGTCTACATTTGGCATAGAAAGTATGAGAACCTAGAAACAAACATGTCGTTCAAAGATGACGAAGAACTAGACAACCTCATTGTTAAATTAGTCCACATGTCGGGCAAACACGTAAGCTCGGCTTTTCCAATCGTTGACGCTTCATTGCCAGGCAAACACAGGCTCGCAGTGTGCTATAGACGTGAGATCACACCTTTTGGTACAACGTTCACGATCAGAAAGTTCCGTGAAGACCCGTATTCAATCATAGATTTAATCAACCTAGGCACCCTTTCAGAAGAAGTTGCGGCTTACTTCTGGCTCGCTCTGGAAAACAGAGCGTCCATCATGGTGTTAGGGGGGACAGGTGCGGGCAAAACAACTGCTTTGAATTCTTTGGCGTGCCTAATCCGTCCAGGTAGTAAGATTCTAACGATTGAAGAGACAGCTGAACTTAATCTGTCTCATGAGAACTGGGTTGCATTTATTTCTCGTCAGAGCTACGGCTTAGGCGAAAACCATAGTGGAGAAGTGTCACTTTTTGATTTGGTAAAGGCATCCCTAAGGCATCGTCCAGACTACCTAGTCGTGGGAGAGGTCCGAGGCAGCGAGGCATATGTATTATTCCAAGCTTTGGCTACAGGTCACGGTGGCATGTGCACAATGCATGCTGAAAGCGTATACTCAGCAGTAAAACGTCTTACCTCGAAACCTATGGATATTGCGCCTGCATACATCCCGTTAATGAATGTCATTGCAGTGGTTCAGCGGGTGCATTTACCTAAAGGTGGTGAAATGAGAGCCTATAGACGCCTGATAGCGGTTGAGGAAATAGCAGACTTTGAGAAGTACAAAAGTGCATACAAGTGGCAACCCGCCAACGACACGTTTGCTTCATCTGTGGAAAAAGGAGTCATGCTTCCTGTCCTCGCAAAGAAGCTAGGCCGCACTGAGCAAGAGCTTTTAGACGAGATGAAGAGGCGCGAGACCGTGCTGAAGTGGATGCGTGCTCATAAAATACGAAGCTATCGTGATGTTGCCGCCATCGTAGCTGAATACTGCGCAAGACCGGATGAATTCTATCAGAAGAAGGTGGAAGCATTTGCCGCTGCTCAATAGCTTTGAAGGCTGGTCCTATCGCATATTCGGAGGCATTGCGCCCAAATTCCTCAGCAATGTCTTTGAACTTACAGGCAACCTTAAAAAAGCAGGAATGAAAATCTATGCGGAAACATATGTTACAATGATGTTTTTTACTGCTCTCTTGACGGTGCCGGTATCAGTCATAGCTCTGGTGCTTCTGTTTTTCTACAAGTTTATTTTCTTGGTTTTTCTGGTTCCGTTGCCAATTTTCATAATGATTGTTTTCATGATTACGCCTTCAATGAAGGCTGGAGAACGAGCTCATTCTCTAGAGCGTGAGATGCCTTTCGCCGCTGCATATATCACAGTTATGGCCACAGGTGGCATATCGCCTTACATGAGCATTAAGAGGTTGTCACAGGTTGAGTTGATGCCTGCGATGCGGCGCGAAGCCAGAGGAATAATGAGAGACGTTGAAATTTTTGGCATGGACCCATTGTCTGCTCTCGAAGACTCAGCTAGAAATCACCCGTTTGATATTTACCGAGACTTCGTCGCTGGGTACGCTTCAACAGTCATCACAGGCGGAGACATCAGCCACTTCTTGGAGGCTAAGACTCATGACATATTCAAGGCAAGGTCTTTGAGAATCAAGGTAGCCGCAGAACGTTTAGGCACATTGTTAGAGTCCTTCGTTATGGTTATGGTGCTGATGTCGCTTTGCTTCTACATCTTGTTCAGCGTTGACGCAATCTACAGTACTGGCGTGGGCATGTATTCGACCATGCTCTTGTACACGTACGTGTTTGCTCCAATGCTGTCCATTGTCTTCATCTATTTGGCTCATGATATGCAGCCTAAGAGTCCCGTAACCGAGTGGAGACCGTACAAGATCGCAGCCATATCATCGGGGGTGGCTGGCCTACTCTTTCTTTCGCTTACAGGTGTTGGGGGGATGGTAAACATTCCCATCTTGAACGCGATTAAAGGTTTTGTAGATTTGCCAACAGCATTAGCGGTGTCTCTCTTTGTAGCCACTATGCCTGCTGCCATTGTTCACAGTCGCTTGGCTCGAAAAAAGTCGGATGTTGAAAAGGGAATAGCGAACTTTCTTAGAGACTTGACAGAAATCCGAAAGACAGGTATGGCGCCGGAAAAATGCATTGAAAACCTTGCTAAACGAAACTACGGCGAGTTCAGCAAAGACTTGGAGCGGATTTCTGGTCAGCTTTCTTGGGGTATTCCTCTAAGACAGGTTTTCATGGACTTCATTAAAAGGACTAAGAGTTGGTTGTCTCAACTGGTAATCTTTCTGCTTGTTGAAGGAATCGATGTGGGCGGCGGAACCATATCGATGATAGAGTCTCTAACGCGATTCAACAACATGACTCAAGATGTTGAAAAAGAGAAAAAGATGACCTCGAGGCCGTTTATTCTAATTCCATACTTTGCCGCCATCATGCTGATGTCAACAACCCTTATGACACTAATGTTCGTGGGCAAAACTGCAAGTATGGCGACGGAAAGCATCGGTCAATCGCGCATCGACGTAACAAGCATATCAACGACTTTCAGTGTTTCAATTATGATTCATGTCTTCATGATTGGTTTGGTTGGAGGCAAAATCAGTGAGGAGTCCATTTCTGCAGGCTTTAAGCATTCTGCTTTGCTAGTCATAATTACGCTGTTGGCCTCAGTCTTTGTTCCGAAGTTGGTGACCCTGTGAAAAGATTGGTGGTCATCCCTTTCTTCAAAGACAACCGAGCGGTCTCTTATGCAGTTTCAGCGATCATTATCACCGTCACGACAATCGCTCTAGTGTTGGTGGCTTTTTTCTACGCCTATCAGGTCCTGGACCGCCAAAGGGGCATGTCAGAATTCGAGGTAATGCAAAAGTCTTTTCTAGCATTTGACGACGCCTTAGAAGATGTCGCTTGGAAGCCAGGGGCAACGCGTTCGACTAGGTTCACCGCTCAATATGGTTACTTGCAGTTGATTCCAAGCAACAAGACCATAAGCATAAGTGCCACCGTTAACGGTGTGTCGAAGCCTCTTTCGAACGGCACTTTTCCTGGTAAAACTGGTATTGTGAAGTATTGGCTTAGCACCAACTATGTCTCGTATGACCCAAACTACGAATCTTACATCTTGGGCAACAGCAGTTCCGTTATTTCAGGAAGCGCTGAGGGTTACGGTAGATCTGTTGTTGAACAGCAGACAGGATGGGTTACAATCACTTTGGATTATCGTGTCCGTACAATGAGAACCGCAGTGATCAACGTGACCGGCACTCGGACCAACTACGTTGACATCTGGGTTATCAAAGTCTCAATGCTCGTGACAAATGCTTGGTCGTATATTCATGACTTTGATCTTCAAGCTAGGACTCTGAGCGTGCGTACTGCTTCATACTCCTTTAACAATGTTTCGAATCAGACCACTTCTGTTTCCGTTCAAATAGGAACAGATCCTGCGCAGCAAGTGCCAATCTCTCTTGTGGTCCCAGGCTCAGTTGTTTACAATGTTGTTGCAGCCAATGTGCAGGTAAATGTTTAGGAGCGGAACCAAGGTTTGCCTGCGCCAGCAATCAGCCACGTCATCTTGGCGGGTGCCTTGATCGTTGCAGTTTTCACTGTCCAAGTTTTTTATTTCTACGTGGTTGACAACGTATATTCGGACATGGTTCGAAGAGAGCTGAACGAAATAACGGACTACGTTGCAGACACTGTAGCCAACCTGTATTTTCTGGCTAATTCCACGGGCACTGATCAGTCGTTGGAAAAGACACTTAAATTGCCTTTGGACGTCGGAGGGTCTAGTTTCAACTTGGAAATCACGAATCAGAGCAACTATGCTCAAAAGGTCAAGGCGGCCGTGCAAGGAAAATCTTGGCTCAACGTAACCTCATGGTTGCCGCCGGGTTTGCTGTTAGACGTTGGGAAGACAGCAATGATTCAGAGTAGTGGAAAAACAGTGGTTGCTGGATGTCAGCGCGTTTCGTCCAGGGTCTATGTGTGGATAGCTTACAAGGAGTGAGAATGTGATGGCAAGGCGAGATTGTGGGTTGATGTGTGCGGTTTCAACTCGATATGTTTTTATGGGAGCCTGAGCTAGTGTATATGGTGTATTATGTCTTAGGTGATAATATGAGACTTCAAGTCAATAGGAGGGAAGTGAATGCCTGGTGAAGCGATTGATCACTTGATGGCAGTTGTAATTCTGGGTGGCATATTCATGGGCGCAGTCTTTGTGGTGCCGAGCCTGAGTTACGTGAGCCTGCTGTATCTAGATCAGCAGCAGCTGCGGAACATAGCGCTGTTGGCCTTTAAGACTATGCTTTTTGATGAGGGCTACCCAGCAAACTGGGGATCCATGCATGGCTTGAATCTGTTCAACGAGAACGATGTGAAACGATTTGGATTGGCGCTGAGTGACAGTCCGCTTTATGTGCTGGATATGAACAAAGTCCAGAGATTAGCAAACAATCCGATGGGCAACATAACGTATCAGAAGGTAAAGAATTTACTCGGTCTCTCTGGCTACGACTTCAGTATTATTATGCGACCTCTCTTCAAGGTCGACAAGTATGTAAGCCCTCCTGTATTCAGTGGCGACGGGAGGACAGCTACGGTAAGTTTTAGAGTCAACGTCTCGCGTTACGACGGTCAACCTGTACCAAATGCAATTGTAGCGACAACCATGATCTACGTAGTGGACATAAATCCTCCCGTAACGAATATTGCGCAGGTTACGAAGACAACAGACTCTCTGGGTCGCTGCGCAGACAGTGCAGTAGTGAGCGCCAGCGGGAAGATCACGGATATCGTTGTGATCTTTAAGATAACGGTTGCTGGCAGATCAACTTTGGTTGTGCAGGCTGAAGATACGCAGACTCCAGACAACATTGCCAAAATCAATGTAGTTGGTGACAACATCGTCCTCACAAATCCTCCACTTCACATCGATCCTCCTTACCCGTCAAGGTGGGTCATCAACATCCAAATGTATAATTTTGAGACTTCAATGAATTTAATGAATGGCAGTAGGGGCAATGAATACAAACTAGTATATGGGGGAGGCTATAATGTCTGGAGCCAAGCGTTCGAGGGGTTAGAACAAAGTGAACCAGCGATTCTAATTCTGACCATCGACGCAGTGGATCAAGGCCGACAACTGATCATACTTATCGGTCCATGGGGATTGTGGAGTGCAGGTGGAGTGGTAGCGATGAACGCGGTGACGCCTAGTAGTGGAGCGTCGGCTTCTATTCAAAGGGATGTCATAATCTCTGGTATGGCTTACCTTGCAGAGTTGCGGCTTTGGAAGACTTGACATGAAGAGAACTAGGAAAGCAAAAGCCTCAATGGGTCAAATGCGTGTGATCGAGGCGATAATGGCTTCGCTGATCGTTGTCGCAGCCCTTTCTTTTCTCTATGTATTTGCTGCGGCTCCTTCCAGCCAAACATATGAACCGGGAGAGTTGGAGAAGATCGGACACAACGTGCTTCATGATATTGATGAACAGGGGCTCTTGACACGTTACGTTTACAATTCTGAGTGGGCTAATATTACGGCTGCTTTGACTGTTTCTGTACCCAACGATGTCTACTTCAATCTGACCATTTACGACGTGAACGGCAACTCAATAGGACATCCGTTGATCCAGTACGGCAGCTCAGATGTCTTCGCTAAGTCTAAGATAGTGGCTTCGATTACCTACATTATTTCTGGTTATCAGACTGTTTACAATCCGCGAATTCTTGTATTGAAGCTGGTGAGGGGATAATGCAATGAGAACCTTTAGAGACAGGAAAGGACAATTCATAATCATTGCTGCTCTGTTCATTTCAATTATGATTGTGTCTGTGAGCACCATAATGTATAGTACTGTGACTTATTTCAGGCATGAACGATGGGAAGAGTATCTTACAATAGTGGATAGCATCAAATCGGGCTCTTCCAAAGTGATGGAAGTCAGTTTGGCCAGTTACACGCAGACTAATAATTCAGCGGTCTTGATGGACAATTTGAACCAGTGGATCAGGGACGTTCGGAAGGCGTACCCTGGTTTCGGTATCAATTTGAACTATACTTTGGAATCCGGTATCCGCTCAGCCTATGGAGTAAGCCTAAACTACAGCCTAGGCTTGGCAAGAGTGTGGAAACAGCCGGTGTCTTACTCTGCCGCGAACGTCACTTTCACTATTAACCTTGCTTCGGTTGGGTTGACCGGGTATAGCTTTTCCACGCATATGTTTTTGAGGACGAACATACGTGACGCAGTTTGGCACAGTGGATCCGGCAAGCAGTATGTTTTGATCTATTTGAGTGTAGACAAGGATGGATCTGAGCCTGTTATTAATCTGCTGAAGGGCAACTTTGCTGAGGTGAAGCTTAATGGCGTGCCACAGAGTTTCTTGTTCAAACGATACTATAGTACGACATACAGCTCCTTTGTGTATGAGCTTCGCGTGAATTCAGTCACCTCAATGCCTTCCAGCGTTGAAGTCTCACTCGCCGACACGAAGGGAATTAATACAGTTTCCACAGCAACGTCACCCATCATACGGCAAGACACAGGCTGACAAATCGGATTGGCCGCGGTTCTTTTTAATGTTCGCACAAGCTTCCTCCCCAGGTTTCTGCAACTAGTTTCCAATATGATCCAAACATGTTTGGGTTGATTTGCTGAGGCTCTTCCAGGTAGACCCCTCTAGGTTTCGATGCATCATGAATATTTCGATCCAAACATGTTCTGAAAAAGCTACTTTGCTCTGAATTCCTCGTTTTGTTGCAGGGGATAACCTGGGCTAATCTTATATGTGCTCGTTGGTCCATACTGGAAATTGGTGCTAGGATGGCAACCTACGTTAAGTGGCTTGGTCATTCTAGTTTTCAGATCAGAACCATGGGCAAGATCATTTATGTTGACTTGAAGAAATATGGAAAGGTTGTTGAAACCTCTGAGAAAGCAGACATCATATTGGTGACACATAATCACGGTGACCACTGCAGTCCCCCCAAAATTCAAAAGCTTCGCAAGAAAAACACCGTCGTAATCGCTCCCAAAAACTGTGCTTCAAGAATAGGCGGAAGCGTCAAAACCATCAAACCCGGAGAAAAAATCACAGTTGATGGGATAAAGATTGAGGCCGTTGAAGCCTACAACATCAAGCGGTTCAAACCGTCTGGAAAACCTTGGCATCCCAAAGGATATGGAGTAGGCTACTTGATAAAGGCTGAAGGCAAGACGATTTATCATGCTGGAGACACAGACTTCATCCCAGAAATGCGCCGCCTAAAGAAAATAGACTTGGCTCTACTTCCAACGGGAGACAAATATACTATGGACAATGCTGAGGCTGCCGAGGCTACGATAGCTATTAACCCAAAAACTGCAATGGCCATGCACACTTGGGAAAACGATCATGAAGAATTCAAAAGGAAAGTGGAAGCCAACTCGAAGACTGAAGTAGTACTGCTGCAGCAAGGCGGAGAATACCGGCTGGACTAGAAAGCCGCATCGCTACGTCTAATGCGACGCCCAAAAGTTAACGGTGGATTAATTTCTGGAGCTGCTTGGCATCGCTGGGAGGATGGCCTGAGTAATACTTGCTAAAGTACCCAAACACTTCTATTGAATTGTCTAGGAATGTCTTTATTTTCTCCGCCCATGTCACTATGTCATTGCTTCGGTCAACCTCAACTTTGCCCAATGTTCCTTTCACTTTTCTTCTGTCGCCTTCCCATCTTATGTAGGCGAAATCGGCTGTTGTTGCCTCCAGCTTGAGCATGAACGGGTGGTCTACAACGGCTAGGGCGACGCCGTTTTTCCGGAGCAGAGAAAAAAGTTTATCGTCCAACAACTTCTTGTTCCTCACTTCCACAACAAAGCGATGCCCTTTAGGCAGAGTTGGCAAAAAATCATTCAGCGTATATAGATGCTCAGGCTTAAAACTGTAGGGAAATTGGAGCAGCAAAGGTCCAAGCTTGCCCTGTAGCAGAGAAATCCTTTCAATAAACCTTCTAACGTCTTCTTCGCAGTCTTTCAACATCTTCTCGTGGGTAATCGCCTTCGGAAACTTCATCGAGAATAAAAAATCCGTAGACGTTTGAGCTTTCCATCGTAGAACAGTGCTCTCGTAAGGGACTCCGTAAAACGTGCTGTCCACTTCAACTGTGTCGAAGTGCTTCGAGTACTCTGCAAGAAAATCCGTAGCCTTCAACCCTTTATGATAAAAGTTGCCCACCCAAAAATCATAGCTCCAACCCATCGTACCTATGTGAAGCTTATTCAAATCAATCCCGAGTCCTGAGTAGGAGCCATTCTTTCTCGCCTGCCTTCTTGAATCTGGCGAGGACGTATCTGCCGTGAAGTTTTTCTCCGTTGAGATTGAACTCAATTTTGTCCTTTTCCCAGACCTTAAGCTCGTATGACCCTTTGTCCCAAATCGTCACTGTTCCAGCTCCGTATTGTCCCTTCGGTATTGTTCCTTCGAATCTTCTGTATTCTAAGGGGTGATCTTCGGTCTCTACGGCAAGCCTCTTTTCGCCAGCTTCGGGCAGCCCTTTCGGAACGGCCCAGCTCTTGAGCACTCCCTCTCTTTCCAGTCGGAGGTCAAAGTGGAGCCTCCTAGCGTGATGCTCTTGAACAACAAAAGTTCTCCCCTCCTCCTTTTTCTGCTCCCCACCCGCTGGTTCAGGACTTACTACAAAGTCCCTTTTGGAGACGTATTCCTGAAGACTAGTCTGCTTAAGTTGATCTGCAGTGCACTCAGACGGGTTCTTGTCAGCTCGAAGACCGCGAAACCTGGGCATTCGTAGCTTGCCGTCTTTAGTAACAACTTGGTAAGAAACATCGCAGACAAGTTCTGGCTTAAGCCACGTTATTTTTTCAGAAATGTCAATTCCTTCGAGAGTTTTTTCCTTGACTTCAAGCCCTTTGAAGGTCTTCATTAAGAGTTTCATGTCGTTTTGAGAGAAGCCTGTTCCAACTTTGCCGATGTAAACTGGTTTTCCTTCATCATATAACCCTAGGATCAATGCTCCAAATGTCTCTTTTCTGGCGCCTTGGCCCTCTGTGTATCCAAAGATTACGCAGTCGCAGGACGCAATTTTCTTAATCTTTAGCCATTTGCCACTTCTCAACCCTGGTTCATATGGGCTATCTTTCTTCTTGGCCATTATGCCTTCTACGCCTTTTTTGAGGGCAGCTTCAAAGTAGGATTTTCCCTCCTCCTCTGCGAAAATAGAAAGAACGACGTTTTTGCCCTCTTTCAAGGATTCTTTCAATATTCTCTTTCTCTCCATCAGGGGGAGATCGATGAGGGGTTTTCCGTTTTTTTCAAGTATGTCGAAGATTACGTAGGTTGCGGGAGATTTGCGAGCCATGTGTTCGATGTCTCGAACTGAATTGCTCCTGCTCCTTTCCAAAAGGGCTTGGAAGTCTGCTTTGCCCTCTTTCATGACAACTATTTCGCCGTCGAGGACAGCTTGCCTCATAAGGTCCTTCAGTTCTTCTAACTCTGGAAAGTTGTCTTTCAAGTCTTTGTTATTTCTGCTCTTTACACTTATTTTATCATCATCGATGTAACTAATCGCTCTTATTCCGTCCCACTTGACCTCGAAGATCCAATCCTTTGAGTTAAAAGGTTCATCTGCAGGCTTCGCAAGCATGGGCCTGTAGAAACGCTTCATTTTTTCTTCAACTGCTTAAGAGTCTCTTGAAGGGCAACCATGAGTTCTTTGGCTTCTTCTTTCACAGGCTTCTCAACGACAATTGTTTCTCCTTTCAGTTTCTTGTCGATGAGTTCTTCAACCTTTTCTTTGTAGCCATCTTTGTACTCAGATATGTCGAATTCTCCGGACAAGTCGGCGACGATCTTCTTAGCAAGACTCAACTCTGCTTGATTTGGCTCTTTGAGTTCTGTCAGTTCTTCGAGGTCCTTTGGGCTCGCAACTTCGTAATAGTATCTTAAAGTAGTCAGAACTAAGGCTCCTTGATAGGAGTGTACCAGAACTGGGTATTCCTTCGTCCTCAAGGTGATCCTTCCAACGCCAGCTTTGCCCATACTCTGCATGGCAGTTAATAGAAGGCTGTATGCATCGTTACTCTTGTCAGGGGTTAGAACGTAAGACCTTTCCAAGTATATGGGGTCAACCGAGAGGAAGTCGACGAACTTGTCAATTCGAATCCTCTGATCAGATTCAGGTCTAGCGGCTTGCAACTCTTCCTTTTCGAAGACCACAAACTCATCCTTCGCTACCTCGTACCCTTTTACTGTATCAGCCCATGGAACAACCTTATCATCTCTAACGCAGACCCTCTGATACTTTAATGGTTGACCATCCTGTTTATGCAGGAACCTGAAAGAAACACTTTTGTCAAATATCATGGTGTGCAACTTTATGGGCACGTTTACGAGACCTATGGTGATCGTCCCTGTCCAAATCGGTCTCTTTGGAACTCGGATACCTTTTTGTTTTGCCATTTTAGTGCACATCCAGTTTTTGTCTATCTTCTAGGAATCCTTCCCACGGATTCTTTTCAACCTTAACTACAGTGAACAAATTGAATTCCTCGGGTTTTAATCCTTTCTTGATGTCCTTCCACTCTAATGGGGTTGAGACCGTAGCTTGGGGCGTGGCCCTCAAACTGTATGGACAAATCATGGTTCTTCCGTGAGAATTCTGCCGGTAATCAATGAAGACAGTTCCAGGGTCTCTTGATCTCGCGAATTCCGAGACAACGATCTCAGATTCCTTAGCCATGTTCTTTGCAATCTGATGAACGAACTCCCTCGTCTGGCGGAACTCATAACCGTCAACAATGGGGACGACAGCATGCAAACCTTTCTTTCCAGAAGTCTTAACGAATGATTTTAGGCCAAAAGCATCTAACTTCTCCTTCAGTCGGAGGGCTACATCGACGACATTGTCGTAGTTGGCTGGGGGCTCGGGATCTATATCAAACAGGACAAAGTCTGGGGTGTCCCATGAATCCATTGTTGAGAGGGTCATGTGAATCTCCAAGGCGGCAAGATCTGCAAGCCAGATAAGGGTGTCGAGACCCTTGCATATTATGTAGTTTACATCGCGATGAGCCGTCTCAGAATATTTCTTGAAGGTCGCCACCCAACTGGGCGTGCCGAGAGGCGCGTCCTTTTCATAGAAGCCCTCCTTATCTATCCCATCTGGAAATCTAGTCAATACCAGTGGCCTTTTGACCACAAGGTTCAGAATTTTGGGAGCCGCCCGTATGTAATATTCGATAACTTGAGCCTTTGTGATTTTCAGCTCTGGATAAAGCACTTTGTCCAAGTTTGTGAAATCGACCTTGGTGAGCCTTTTCGACACGGCAACCCTCTCTTCTACATTGACTTAGTCAAAAATAAGCTTAAACTGGCGCTAAGGGATGGTGGATTTGAACCACGAACGCTCTTTCGTCTTTCGCCGTCATCACGGATGCTTAAGAAAATCAATAAGCTCCTTGAAAGATAAGACACCGTTTATCAAGCCCATTATTGGCGGGTCACTCACTGAGTGCATAACGTAAATGGGTTTGTTCTTAGCATAAGCGTACCCTAGGTCAACGCTGACGCTCTTCCCAACATAGCCATCAGGATTAACCACGTAGACAATGTCCGCTTGATTAACTTTCTCCAAACACCCCAAAATGCCACGAGCATCCAAATCTTTAGACACCGTAAACTCAATTCGTTCAGCTTGAAGCAGAGCCACAAGTTCCTCAATCTTGTAAATGAACTTGTAACTTCCACAAACATAAACCCGCTTCATAAAATCCACCACGCAATTTATGGGTGATATTCTCCAATCTCAATATAACAGCTTCAGTCCAATGTGTGCCCATTGCTGTGGAACTTGCACAACACTACCTGTAAAACCAAAGTCTGGGTGATGATGATGTCAACAGGGCGCATCCATCATCAACACGTCCACGGAGCCACGGTAGAAGAAGGCGTAAGTGGTTTGTCCTCTTCTTCTTTTGAAATTTACTTCACAGCTAGTCCGAACCAAAAACAACAGACAAACAACATGAGTTTAGCTACGTAGAATAGTGCGTTTTAGCAACATTAAAAGTCACTTTTAACAACATAGAAAGTGCCCCAAACCAAAGCCAAACACAAAAAGAAACAACAATGAGAACCAAAAACAAAACCCAAAACACAAACAAGCCTATTTGGATCATATAGTGAACTAGGGGGTCTACCCTGCGAAAACAAAAAAATTTTTCACACACTCATACTAGTAGGGCTAAGGGCTTGGAGCCTCGGGCGGGATTTGGACCCGCGACCACCGCCTTACCAAGGCGATGCCCCACCGAGCTAGGCTACCGAGGCACAGTCACCACGTTCCAAAGACCGTTTACTCTGTTTTTGAATATTAAAGATATTCAACTGAAAAGCATTTGCCAAACTCTTAAAAAATCAACTTCCATGGCAAACGCTAACCTCTTCACACAGGAAATCAATCCCCAAGCCCAATTGCCAGCGTCTATGTTCGAATCTTCATTTTCAAGTAGTTGCCTTCAACAGTCTCGAGAAACTGCAGACCCCTAGACGTCGGCTTATACATCTGCCCCTCAACCATCACGTAGCCATTCCTCATAAGCAAATCAAGATACTTGTTCAACTGATCATAGCTTAAGTTGGCGCTCTGCATTATCTTGGTTTTCCTTTTACCTCTTGGATTATACTTCAAAGACTTCAAAATATCCGCAATAATAGTGGCTCTGTCCCGTTTGAAGAAGTAAAACAGCAAATTCGAACCAATAGTGCAGGGTAAGTACATTCTCTTTACTTCTCCAAAAAAAACTTACCTTTGCATAGGTTAATATATTTTGTTACTTTAGCAATGTTGGCTTAACCAATCTTTTTCTTAGCAGCATCAAAACTAATCTTACGGCTCACAAGTTTAGGAAGACGAACGAGCGTTTAAGGGTTATATAAAAATTTTGTGGAGAAGACTTGCATGCGGCTTTTATATCTAGTCGAAGCTATCCCAAAGTTGGTGCGGGTGACAAACTAACGAGTTTCTAAGGACCTTCCTCTCACTCTATTACCTCTCCGAAAACCCCGCACTCCCAAACAACTATTTTACCAAAGATATGTAGGTTCGTGTTCTATGGACGACGTTTCCTTCTTGCCCTAAGAAAATAGACAAGCACCACAACGATCACTATCACCAAAACAACGAGCGCCGCCTCTTCGAAGTACCCCACACCGCCTAATGGAGATGTGTTCACAACGAAATCAACCGACACCTCAGATTGTTGCCCAACTCTGTCAAAGGCTCGGACATACGCCGTGTGGCTTCCATCACCCACGCCCCTGAAAGTGTAGGCTGTTTGAATCCCAACATTTATCGCCGAGTCCGTGTCAAGTCCGATTTCATAGTGGTCTATGCCTGAGCCTAGGTCTGTTCCATTCCATTGAATGGTGATATCGGATGATTTTATTTCAGAACCTTCAAGAGGTGATAGAATGAAAACTGTCGGTGAGGCTGTATCTAATATTACCGTGTCCGAGAATACTTGTGAAACCAGTCCTGCCGCGTCCTTATATTGGACGTAGACGGTTTTGACTCTGTCTCCTGATGTCAGGTTCCACGCCTTAATCGTATTGTATATCTCCCATTGTGTCCAAGAGGTTCCGTTGTTGCTGAACCGCATCTGTGCAACTCCTGACGTTGAGTCCGCTGCGGACAGGTTGAGTGTGACAGAAAGTGAAGTGGTATAAGCTGCACCATTGTTGATTTGAATGGAGCCTGAGGGGGGAGTCTCGTCCAATTTGATGTTCGTCAAAATGTGGTGGGTTTCATTGAGGCGAGCTTTATCTTCGCTCCAGTATTCCACAGTGTTGTTTGAATTTTCTGTGGTAATGTACGGTTGCCCGCTAACACTCACACTGCTAACTGAGCCCCCACTAATCTTGTAGTAAGTTTCTTTCACCCCGCTAAGATCATCAACTGCTTCTAGATTTACTGTAAAATTAGCCGTGTGCCACAAGCCATCGTAATCATCTGCGGTCACCGGAGGAGTAACATCCGCTGGGGGATTCCAAGGACTCGAGAGTGGAAAATAGTCTTTATTGTCTTCGTCAATCGTGTAAAGTGGAGTTCCCGTGTAGTCGCTCCAGTAGTTGCCTTCTGTAGTTGTGTTCCAAGAGTTTGTTGAGTATATAGTGTCAACCTGAATTGTGTTGTTGATGAAGTTGTTGTGATGGAAGACGCTGCTGTTGCACTGGGAAATGCTGATGCCTATGGAGTTGTTTCTTATGGTGTTTCCGTCGATTGTGTTGCTGAAAGAAGCGTAAGGTTCGTTATAGTTATAGTTGTCTGAGTATATGGCGGTTCCTCCCGGTTTGGAGTGGTAGGCTATTGTGTTGTTGCTGATTCTGTTATTGTTGGCTGACATCAAACCCACGCCGTCGCTGTTGCCTGAGATAATGTTGTTGCTGATCGTGGTCTTGTTAGAAAACTGAAGGTAGATGCCCTCAAACCCGTTCAATGAGATTACGTTTCCAACAATTGTGTTGTTCAGTGAAGACTCGAGGTCTATGCCTTCGTATTGATTTGCTTTTATTATGTTGTCGCTTATGTTGATGAAGTTGTGACCGATGACGCGCACGCCGCTGGAGCCGCCTTGGATTGTAAACTTGGTGATGTTCGCATTGTTGACCTTCACGTCGATTGCTGGCTTCGCTTTGTTTGACGGTTCAATGAAGGTAACATTGTAGCCGCTTCCCATCAGCGTGACAGTTTGATTGATGACAACGTTTTCATGGTAGATTCCGGCTGCAACCAAGATTGTGTCTCCTGGACTTGCAGTGTTTATTGCTGTTTGAATTAATTCGCCCGGTGACACTTGGATAGTGGGTGATGGAGTTGACGTGGCTGGTTTTGAAATGATTGTCAGTCCGAGCAGGCTTATCGTTAACAGTGTCAGTATAATCGTTGCCGTTGCGTTAATTTTCATAAGCTGTGCTCCTTAAGATTGAAGACATATGTTAGTATTCTTAATTTCATCGGCGTTTCTTTTTTATGTTGCGTCTCAAATCTATATAGTCTCCGCATCTCTCATAGGACAGACTAGGCGGGGGTTTCCAAGCCTGGTCTAAGGAGCAGGGCTTAGGACCCTGTGGCGTAGGCCTTCGTGGGTTCAAATCCCACCCCCCGCACTCTGTTAGGTAGAGCCGATTAGTATGAGTGCAGAAAATTTTTTTGGGTGAGAACTGGGTCGTGTCTGTTTGTGTTTTAGGTTTTGTTTTTGGTTCTCATTGTTGTTTCTTTTTGTGTTTGGCTTTGGTTTGGGGCACTTTCTATGTTGTTAAAAGTGACTTGCAATGTTGTCAAAAGTGACGTTTACCATTGCTTCAACGTAATGTTCAAGAATGGCATTATTCATGCTGCTTTGCGAGGGCTGTAGATAAATTTCAGAAGAAGAAAAGGACAAACCACTTACGCCTTCTTCTGTAGTCGTGTGCGTGTTATACGGCGATGAAACTCTGTTCGTTCCAAATTCTCCTGAGGCTTCAGGCAGTACAATTTGCTGTCTATACTTCCGTTTGCCGCAACCGTGTTTTTCTTTTTAAATGGACAAAAACCATAAATGGCTACTCGTCTCTTCGATAAAGGCTGCAAGAGGCTTGCGTTTTCATGTACTCTTATTCAAGCGTGTTCAAAGACGAATCCAAACTGGACATAAACTATGTGCCACCGCGCCTACCACACAGAGAAACCCAGCTTCGACTGCTCAACCAGTTTTTCCGCTTCACCGTGGAAACACCGGGCAAAATGACCCAGCGCGTGCTTGTGGTTGGTAAAGTTGGAGCTGGGAAAACCGTTTTGACTCAACTTTTCGGACAGAACATAAGTCGAGAGGCGGAGAAGCGAGGGGTCAACCTTCACTATGTTCATGTTAACTGTCGTGAATGCAAAGGCAGCTTGTTCATGGTGATTCAGCGTGTCGTCTTGAAATTTCATCCGACTTATCCCAAACGTGGGTATTCAGCAGAGGAACTTTTGCAAGCGTTGATGCAGATTCTTGAAGAGCAGAAGGCCTACTTGATTCTCACGTTAGACGAGTTGGACGCCCTCATCCAAAATGAAGGCTCTGACTCACTCTACAGCCTCACTCGAGTACAGGAAGACAGACAAATAACGGCGCAGAGACTTTCCATAATCGGCATAGTACGAGACACAGCCCTATTGAACACGCTCGACCCCAGCACCAAAAGCACACTGCAACGCAACCTGATCCAACTGGAAGAATACTCTCAGCCACAGCTGCGCGACATCCTAGACGACCGCGTGTCAAACGCTTTTCGAGAAAATGCTGTTCCCTCACAGAGCGTTGACCTGATCGCCGATTTGGCTGCAATGGAAAGTGGAGACGCACGCTACGCCATCGAGTTGTTGTGGAGAGCAGGCAAATACGCCGATACTCAAGAAGTCCGTGAGGTTCAGCCTGAGCACATCAGAAAAGCAGCCTCGAGTGTTTATCCAACAGTAAGAAAAGACACCATACCAACACTTAATCTGCACCAGAAATTATTCCTGCTAGGCATCGCCAGACGCTTCAAACAGTCAGATATGGCGCATCTTTCGATGGGCGAGGCTGAAGACGCCTACGCAGTTGTCTGCGAAGAATACAACGAAGAAAAAAGAGGACACACGCAGCTATGGAAGTACGTGCAAGAGCTATCGATAATGGACATTGTCCAAGCCGAATCCTCAGGAACTGGACAACGCGGAAAAACAACACTGATCAGTCTGCCCAAGGTTTCCGCGGTTGAACTTGAACAAGAACTGCTGAAAACCCTTGGGACGTGAACAACCAAATGTCCATCGAACTGGTCTTCTCGTCTAAGGGAAGGGTGAAGATCCTCAAAATCCTCGTGGACATAGGCGAACTCAACATTTCAGAGATTGCCAGACGTGCACGGCTAAACTACACAACGACCAATCAGCATCTACAGGTCTTAGAGTCTTCTGGCATTGTTCGCCACAAGAATTTTGGGAGAATCCGCATCTTCAGGTTCAACGAGGAGAACTCTCGGGCAAAGAGAATTAAGGATTTAATGAACGAATGGGATAAATAAGCTAGGCAAGGTATCATTCGAAGGTCGAAATGACATGTCTATGGTTGACATAACATCTAAACCAGAAGTTCACCGCGAAGCCACAGCGAAAGGACGCATTAAACTCAAACCAGAAACCATAAAGAGAATCAAACAGGGAAAAATCGAAAAAGGCGACCCGTTCACCGTCGCCAAAATCGCTGGAATTCTTGCAGCGAAAAACACAAGCTCCCTAATTCCTCTGTGTCATCCTCTTCCATTAACCAGCATAAACATTGACTTGAAAATAGCGAGCAGTTCTGAGGTTGAAGTTAAAGCCACTGTGAAGACAAAGGCTCAGACAGGCGTCGAAATGGAAGCATTAGCCGCAGTCTCCGCCGCGTTGCTAACGGTTTGGGACATGACCAAACAATACGAAAAAGACGCAGAAGGACAGTATCCAAACACGGTTATTGAAAGCATTAGAGTAGCGCGCAAACTCAAACAGAAAGAATAGGAGAAGCACCCTGTTGAGCAAAACCTCAAAAATGCATAAAGAAGAAGCGCCTAAATGTCTGAACTTCGGTGTAGTCACCATAAGCACAAGTCGATTCCGAGAGTCCAAATCGGGCAAGCACGTAGAGGACGAATCTGGCGATTTGATCGTTGAAACGCTGAAAAATCATGGTCACACCATCGCTGAACGGCAATTAGTATCGGACGACAAAACCATGATAGAACAAACAATTCAGAAAATGTTGAAGTCTCCAAAAATTGACGCCATAATAACCTGCGGAGGAACAGGAATCAACCCTTCAGACGTCACCATAGAAACTGTTCAACCCATCTTAGAAAAAACGCTTCCAGGATTCGGGGAGATCTTCCGTCAGATGAGCTACATAGAGATAGGCTCAGCAGCGGTTATGACCCGTACAATCGCAGGCACAGCCAAAGGCAAGGCGATTTTCACTCTCCCAGGCTCTCCAAATGCCGCAAAATTGTGTCTTGAAAAACTTATATTGCCCGAATCCGGGCATATTATTCTCCACGCCCGTGGAAGATAAGAGGCTAAAACGTGCTATACGACAATTGCGGGCGCCCCACACAAAATCTACGAATTTCCCTCACGCAACGCTGCAACCTAAAATGCGTTTACTGCCACCGAGAAGGTCAGAACCCAGATTCTGCTCTGCCCGAAATGACAACCAACGAAGTTTTGCGAATAGCTCGCATGGCGGTCTCGTTGGGCATGACACGCATAAAATTGACTGGCGGCGAACCTCTTCTACGCTCCGACATAATAGACATTGTGCGTGGCTTGGCTACTATCTCAGGTTTACGCGATTTGGCTATGACAACCAACGGAACCCACCTGTCCATTCTAGCTCAACCTCTCAAAGAAGCAGGACTCAGACGAATCAACATCAACCTTCCCTCCCTCGACCCCAAAACCTATTCAATGGTAAATGGTGGAGACCTGAACGATGTTCTAAACGGTGTGAGCGCCGCCGTGAAGGTGGGCTTGCACCCAGTCAAATTGAACACGTTGATTTTACGTGACGTAAACGTTGACGCCATTCCTAGAATGATTGAGTTCGCACGTCAAAACCAAGTCATTCTGCAATTGATGGAACTGGAACCCGTCAATGTTGAAGACGATTTTTACGACGAACACTTCTTCTCGCTTGCGAACTTTGAAGAGCAACTAAAGAATCAAGCTTCAGATGTTCAGACCCGAGGCGACATGCAGAACAGGCACATTTATGCTTTGTCAGGAGTACAGGTCGAAGTTGTTCACCCAATCGAAAACACTTCGTTCTGCGCCCACTGCACACGCCTCCGAGTGACCAGCGACGGCAAACTGAAACCCTGCCTCATGGTAAGCGACAACCTCGTCGACATCTTAACACCCGTGCGAAACGGCGCCACAGACGAAGAACTAAAGGAATTGTTTATTACAGCAGTTAAACGACGCGAACCATACTATAAACCATGAAGACAAATTAGAAACTCAGTAAAATGCTGCAAGCTTTGAAATCCAGAAGTGTGCTTGCTTCTACTTCATAGCTGTTATTTTCCAATAGTTAGGTCTGTCCTTCATGGGTTCTACTTTTGCCTTGGCAAAGCAGACTAACAGTTCCGAAGCTTCCGTCTTCGTGAAATAGTGGTGCAATTCTTCAAATCGTTTTTCTTCAAAGGCTTCCAAAGTTCTAAAGGTGCCAGCTTCCACTTTTTCGCCTGCACCGTATCTACGATCGCGTAACGAGGTGAGATTTGCCAAGAACAAGCCGTTTCTTCTAAGAATTCTATAAACTTCGCCCACAGTCTTTACGATGTCCGCTTTCAAAGCATGGTGTATGACACTGACGCTGATCACAGCATCAAATTGGCAATCACGGAATGGGATATGCGTCATTGTTGCTTGCATAAGTGTTACACTCAAGTTTTCCTCTCGACCCCACCTCTTTGCCAGTTTCAATGCGCTTAAGGAAGCATCAACTCCGACGACATCAAAACCATTCTTAGCCAGATAGATACAGTGCCTACCTACTCCACAACCAAGATCAAGCACGCGTTTAATCTTGTCACGTTTGAAGGTAGGCAACGCCTCAACAACAAATTGAGCCAGCTCTTTTAATCTTTCGGGCAGTTGTTTCAACGTTACGTAGTAGTTCTCCCAGGAACCACTAATTCAAACCACCTCCACGGCTTCTGCTGTTTAAAGTCAATATCCAAGACAATGGTGCAGCGCAAACGTTTAATGCTGTTGCTCAAACTGATTTGTTGGAAGCGAGGCGTTGTCTTGAGCAAACTTATTTTTTCCACGGTTCTGAATGATGTTCTGAATGGAATCAGTTTCTATGTAGATCTCAGCGACGCTGATAGAGAGCATCTTTACAATGAGCCTCTCCATTATTTCGGCTTGGTTGGCGGATTAAATGTGTGTGAGGCTTTAGAGGCTGCTTGGCGAGACCCTTACAACCAAAGTGAAATGAAAGAGTTCATTCTGGCATGGCTCACGAAAAAAGCCAAGAAAGACGTCAAAGCAACTGGGGTTATTTGAAGAATTGAATTGGAAAACCCTGATAAACCAAGAATTGGTGGAATGGCTACTCGCAGGTGAGCCTTGGGTAGCTTGCCACACATTGACTGACCTTCTGGACAAGAACGAGAACGACCCTGAAGTTGCAGCAGCTAAAAAGGCAGTCACAGAGCATCCACTGGTAAAGAAAATCTTCAAAGATTTGAACAAGAATGGCTACTGGGGCACGCCAAAAGACATTCACACTTGGTGGCCGAGGAAATACACAACTTTCTGGATATTACCAGTTTTGGCTGACTTCGGCTTCACGGTGAAGGATAAGAGGATTGCCCGAGCCTGCGAGTACGTTTTGAGCACACAACTCCAGTCTGGCGGGTTCGGATGGGACCCACCGACGACAACAGGCGACTGCCACAGCGCCATCATAATTGAATCACTGGCCAAAATGGGTCTCCTAGGAGACCCTCGAACACAAAAAGCCTATAAATGGATCATCAGAAGACAGCGTATTGACGGCGGATTCTGGTGCAAGAACACAGGGCAGATTGGCGGACCGAGAGAGAGGGAGCCAAGTTGCGCCATGGCCGCAATGTTCGTGCTCGGGGCATTAGTTCAAAATCCCAGACTTCGAAGTAGCCAAGCTGTCTTGAGGGAAGCTGATTTTCTTCTCGGATGCTGGGAAAACAGGGGAAAGATAAGATACGCAGGTCATGATAGCCAGATTGGAACTGATTTTGAGAAACTCAAATACCCTTTCACCGACTACAAAATCCTGAAGTTTTTAGATGCTCTCTCACAAGTCGAACACGCCAAGAAACGGCTTCAAAAATCAGAAATGGTCAACCTGCTCCTCTCAAAACGAGACGTCAAAGGAAGGTATACGCCTGAATCAATCGTTAAAGTATGGTCTGATTTCGACTTTGGGCAGAAAGAAAAGCCTTCGAGATGGATAAGCTTTCTCGCCTTACGAATAGTGAAGAGAATCTACAGTTGAGTCGTGAGCTCTCACTTAAGATCGAATCGCTTATTTTCAGTGGACCAGAGTCGTCATCGTCCACAAGAACAATAACCTGCCTCAGGTTCTTAGAAAAAGGTGAGCTTCCACCATGGCACCTGATATCTCTTTGCCACAGTTAGCCACTTGAAAAAAGTGAGGAACACGCACACCAGTGCAATTAACGCGCCAGTCACGGCAAGCCATCTTACAGACCAATCTTGGGAAAGACCGTTAATAATAAAGAACATTCCCTCTGAAATCGAAGAAAAGGCGTTGGCGAGTCTCCACTTTCTTGTTTCACGAAAATACTCGGTGTGTTTCTCTTTAAAGTGTGTTCTGTCAAACAACGACAGTTTTTCACCACAAATGGGGCAAGGTCTTACTTTGCTAGTTTTCATGATTGCGGATTTTGTCTCCTCAGACTTATTGGAACTGCGTTCCTTCCGCATGCTCTTAACGACCACTGGTTGAGTAGGTGTGGGCTCTCGCACTCAAGATCGAAATCATTTTTTCAGTGGGGCCAGAGTCGTCATCGCCCACGGAAACAAACTTGTGCAGAGCTGAAATAAAAACTATGCTTTGCAGTTGAGACACTTCGATCATTTTCTTATATGATTCGTTGGCAATAGTGTGTAGGCAAGTGAAACCAGTGCTTCGCCACATCAGGGTTACTCCACTAGCCGCTGAGAGCTTGGGCGTCCGTTCAATGTGCACATTCGTTGAAACCCCAGACGTAAGAGTTCTCTTAGACGCCGGTGTCTCTCTGGGTCCAAACCGCTTCGGTTTTCCACCACATCCCCGAGAGTATGAAGCACTGAGAGAGAGCCGCAAGAAAATCGCAGAAGCCGCAGAAAAGGCTGAAGTGGTCACCATCAGTCACTACCATTTTGATCATCACACACCATCGTACACTGACTGGTTTCTCCACTGGTCTTCAGAAGAGGCTGCAAGACAAATCTACGAGGGAAAAACCATTCTGGCAAAGAGTTACAGAGAAAAAATCAATTACAACCAACGACGAAGAGGCTGGGTTTTCGCGCAGACAGGCGGCAAATACGCTGAGAAGCTGGAATACGCAGACGGCAAAGTGTTTACTTTCAACGACACCAAGATTCGTTTTTCCGAGCCAGTTTTCCATGGACCCGGAGACTCAGAACTCGGCTGGCTTATCATGACCACGATTGAACATGAAAATGAGCGAGCACTTTTCGCCTCTGACGTGCAGGGTCCAATGCACACGCCCACAGTCAAGACGATTTTGGAACAAAATCTCGACGTTGTCATAGTTGGAGGTCCACCAACATACCTAGCGGGGTTAGTGCAAGAGGAACACATTCAACAAGGAATGCAGAACCTTGAAAAAATCGTTGAAAATGTACCCACGACGATTTTAGAGCATCATCTCCTTCGAGACGAAAACTGGTGGACGCTAACGCACCCAGTTCTCAACGCAGCTCTGAAAGCTGGACACACAGCTTTGACCGCCGCTGACTTTCTAAAGAAAGAAAACACTCTGCTAGAATCTCAGCGAAAGCAGCTGTTCGAAAAAGAACCGCCGAGCCCTGAATTTGAAAAGTGGATGCGCCTACCACAGGACAAGAGAAAAATGACGCCCCCGCCAATCTAACTGTTTCTAAATCAACCTTGTGCAAAACTAATAAACGAGCAGGTTAATCTTACTTCTCAAATATTTACTAAGGTTTTCATACAAAGAAGGCTCCAAAATGAAGCAACCATTGTTGGATTTCATGGTGATTCGACTTGAGAAGTATTGAGCTTGCTCTGGCAAGTGTTTTCGCGGCCTTAGCCTTAGCGATACCCCTCGCTTTTCGAGGAACACTCCAATTCTACATTCCGTCTATCGGATACTCAGCCACCTTGGCTTCACACGTTCCCGTGATGCTCTCAATTGCCGTTGGACCTTTAGTGGCTGGCCTTGTTGGTTCTGCCTCAACTTTAGGGTTCTTCGTAACCCTTGGACCCGTGGTCGCAGCTAGGGCAGCCACTCACATTCTGTGGGGTGTCTCAGCCGCGTTTGCCGTGAAGAAAGGCATGTCGTATCCTAAGGCTCTGTTCCTTGTCGCATTGCCACTTCATGCGATTCCTGAAGGATTAGTTGTTCTGCCTTTCGGCGTACCATTATATGGGGCTCTAATCACCATCGTAGGAACGGCGATTCATCATACGGCTGATTCAATAATCTCCATAATAATCCTGAGAGCGGCCCGTCCATTACTAAGAAACTTCAAGATATCGGGCGTTGCCAAGACTTAATTCTGAAAGCATTTTCGTGAAGGGCTGAACCAAAAAAGAAAGGATTTTTTCTTGGTCTATTTTGGCCTTGTGATTTGTACGTCTTTCATAAGTATATACGGCGCAAGTGATGGTTGTCCCTCCACGCCCCACCAGTGAATATGCTGCCGCTCTTTGGACATGCCCACTATATTGTTTAACATTTTCAGGGCGTTGTCGCTTAGGCGAATTTCCTTCCAAGATTCCTTGATCTCACCGTTTTCAATGAAGAAGATGCCATCGCGTGGAATTGTGGAAAAGTCTCCAGTTGCGTAGTTTTGAAATCTTGTATACCACGTGTTGGTCAAGTATAAGCCATGCTTCACCTTGCTGAACATTTCGTCTCTGCTCATGTCGCCCCCGTCCATTTCAATGTTCCAATGCGTCGGCGCGATGAGTCCAGCGTTGCCCGTGGTCTCAGTTTTGAAAATCTTCGCGGTCGAAGTATTGTGCAAGTATGTTTTGAGCACGCCTTTATTGACCAAAATGTTTTCTCTCGCGGGTACTCCCTCATCGTCGAAAACTCTGTTAGACATCGAACAGGCAGCAGGAGTGTCGCGGATCGTTACAATGTCTGAAGCCACTTTCTGCCCCAACTTATTCACGAAAATAGACAGTTGAACCATCACGTTGTAAGCAGAAGTCATGGAACCCCACATGTCTAGAAGCGCGCCTGCAAATAATGGGTCAAAAATAACATCATAGTGGCCCTCCACACCAGCCTTCGCACTCTTGGCCTGCCTCGCTATCTCTCCCGCCTTTCTGCCAGCCCGTGCCGCGTCAAACCCTTTGATTGTGGAACTGCATTCAACTCCGTGTCCTGAGGCTTCTCTCTGCGAAAAAGCTCTGATAGAAAACTCGATGGCAGATCGGCTGTCTTCGCCTATCGGTCCTTGAGAAGACACTAGGTAAACGTCCTCGAACTTTGTGAATAGAATTCCACCAGTGTTGGCATTTGGCCCAGCTTCTTTCTTAGCTGCTTCTACAGCTTCGAAAACGTGGTCCGAGGGGTTTTCAAGGTTATCTAAGGCCCTGTCAGCCCTGCTCTTCTGGTAGCGGAATTTTCCTTCAGCAACGCCACCGTACTGGGGGTTTTCTTTCGAGACTTTGGCGAGGTTGAAGAGGCGTTCTACGGTCTCGTCGACGTTTTGGAAGTTGCGTATCAGTGTAGCAACAACCCGCTTCTTCCATGTCAGGAACACGTCGGTGGCGTAGTCGTTCCAAGCTATTGAAATGTCAATTTGATTGTTGCTGAATCGTGTTTGACGGTAGCGACCGAAAGTGGTTTTTGCAATGACTTCGTCAGCGCCAAGAGTCTTACATTTCTTCACAATTTCCTCAGTTTTGGAAAGAGCGTCACTCATTTGACGTACACCTCTCTAAGCCTCATAAGTGGACCACCCATGTAGACGGGTATGCCCTGCATCGGGTCGCCCTTCCCACAAGACCCTGAGTCGTATTCAACTTTCTTCGACACTGCATCCACGGCGCTCCAGAAAATCTGCGTGCTAGTCTCAATAACTGGTCGAGCAATCGGATGCTTCAACTCGCCTTTTTCTATCCAGTATGCTTCTCGTCCAACGTAGCGTTGGTTAAAGCGAACGTCGTCGATATTCCATTCCATGAACGACCGCATGTAGATGCCCTGCTTCACATCTTCAAATATCTCTTCCTCGTCGATGTCGCCGGGCTGCACAAACGTGTTCGCCATTCTAACTATAGCTTCCCGATCGTAGCTTACAGCTCTAGACGCTCCATTGCTTCTGGTGCCCATCTTCGCAGCGGTTTCTCGATTGTGCAGAAACTCGTTAATTACGCCGTTTTTGTATAGATATCTCGGTCGTGCCTTTATGCCTTCATCATCATATTCGTAGTAGCCATAACTGTTCGGCACTGTTGGGTCATCTATAATCGTGACGGCGGAGCTACCGATTTTTGTTCCAAGCCAGAAAGGTCCTTTAGGATAGATGAACGACTTGCCAGCTTGACTCATCTCTCTTCCGAGTATTCTGTCCGCCTCCATTGGATGTCCACATGACTCATGGGTGGCTATGCCAGTAACTTCGGTTCCACAGACGAGGTCCATTTTTCCAGGTCTTACCGCCTTGCCTTCCTTGATTACTCTCTGCAGTACTTTGGCTTCATGAGTCATTTGTTCGGTTATGTTCCATTCTTCGAGGGCTTCCCAGCCGCCGACGTAACCAAACGATTTAGAGGCTTGCTCGGGCTTGCCGTCTTCAACCACAGTTATAAATCCGTAAGCCCCGACTCGAGGAAGAATAGAGGAGATAACTGAGTCTTCACTGTTAATGAAATATTTCTCTGTCAAACTAGTTCCGAAGCCGAACATTCTCGCCGCTATGTTGATTCCCAACGAAGTCAGAGTCTTGTCCACTTCCATTACTGTTTCAATCCGCGTTTCTGGCGATACATCTTTTATTTTCTTTTTTTCAGGCACTTTCCAGTTTGCCTTGGCGCTTTTTTCCTCAGCGAAAACTATTTTGTCTTTCCGCTTCGCCATTTTGGCGTATTTGTATGCAATGTCGACTATTGCCTTAGCCTCTTCCTTCGTCCACTTGTTTGTTGAAGCGAAACCTATTCCACCATCCCCCAAGATGCGAACGCAGAAGCCCATGTCTACTGCTTTCGAGTAAGCGTCTAAGACACCGTTCTTCGTGACGAGTCCTTCACCCTCTTCGCTGTGCGCTCTAACCTCAGCGTACTCAACCTTCTTGCTTCTAGCATAATGTAGCGCAAAGTCGGCAATGTCCCTGTCCAGTTCCACCAAGCTTCACCTTTTCTCTTGCTTACACACGCAGAGGTTAAAATTCTTTCCCAACGCCTTTCAAGCTTTGCAATGTTGCTTTTTACGAGAAATTTCCACTGTAAGACAACTTTTCACCGGTATTTTCTAGGTGCGGCCGCCGGGATTTGAACCCGAGTTGTCGGCTTGGGAAGCCGATGTCTTAGCCAGGCTGGACTACGGCCGCGGTGCAAAACATCTCTGTTGTACGTTGTGATACGTATATGAGGCGATTTACAAATAAAGGTGAACTTGATTCATTTGGAAGTCTAAGGAGCGTTCGAATATGGTTAAGAAGGTGTTGTCGGGGACGCATTTTTGGCAAGGCAACGAAGCCTGCGCTGAAGGCGCCCTAGCGGCTGGCTGCCGCTTCTATGCTGGTTACCCTATCACGCCGGCAAGTGAGATTCTTGAGCACATGGCGATGCGGTTGCCTCAGGTCGGCGGCTTAGAGGTTCAAATGGAAGATGAGATAGCATCTCTAGGCGCTGTCATTGGCGCAAGTTGGACAGGCGCCAAAGCCATGACTGCTACTTCTGGTCCTGGCTTCAGCCTTATGCAAGAGTTGATTGGTTATGCGTTCATGTCAGAAACGCCCTGCGTGATTGTGGACGTTCAACGTGCTGGTCCCGCCACTGGGCAAGCTACGAAGTGTGGTCAAGGTGATGTTATGCAGGCTCGTTGGGGTCCACACGGAGACTATGCCTCAATTGTTCTCGCGCCTAATTCGGTTCAAGAACTGTTCGATTTAACGGTTCGAGCGTTTAATCTGGCTGAGACTTTTCGTACGCCTGTGATAGTGTTAAGCGACGAAATCATCTCACACATGCACGAAAGCTTGGTTGTGCCTCCACCCGACCAGATTAGGGTGGTTGACCGTAAGAAACCATCACCAGACGATACAAGGTTCTTTTTGCTGGAGGAGGTGGCGCCTATGCCCTCTGTGGGCGAGGGCTTTAATGTAGCTGTAACGGGTTCAACACATGATGAGACGGGACGCCGATTCACAGCCGACGCGGCTGTGCACCAGCGACTTGTAAGAACCCTTGTGGGAAAAATATTGAACAATGCGGATAAAATTGTGGACTATGAGACCTACAACATTGAAAGCTGTGATGTTGGCGTGGTCTCGTTCGGATGCACATCGCGGGCAGTGTATGAAACTGTTGATTTGGCCAAGGAAAAGGGAATAAATGTTGGGTATATTCGGCTGAAAACTGTGTGGCCATTTCCAGAGAAGGTGGTTCACGAAATGGCTAAGAACGCCAAGGCTGTTGTTGTACCAGAAATGAACATGCGTCAACTCTATTATGAAGTTGACCGAACCGTGCACGGAGCCGTGCCAGTTATTCCAGTCAACAAGGTGGGCGGTGGAGAAATGATCACACCTGAAGAACTGTTAGCGGAAATCGTTAGGAGTGTGAAATAGTTGGCTGAACCCTTCAGTCTGAAACGTTATCTGCGCCCCGATTTAGCCCTGCCCTTCTGCGTGGGTTGCGGCTGCGTGAATGTGATGAGTAGTTTTCTCAGAGCAGCATATGAACTTGGGCACAAGGACTTGTGCAAGTTTGTTTTCTGCAGTGGCATCGGCTGTTCGGCTTGGATTCCTTCGCCTTACATTATGGCTGATTCGCTTCACGTGGTTCACGGTCGCAGCATTCCAGTTGCCATGGGAGTCAAGCTTATGCGTCCGGACTTGAACGTTGTCGTTTTTGGCGGGGACGGCGACATCGCAGGAATTGGGCTCAGCCATCTCATCCATGCGGCGCGCAGAAACCTCAACATAATGGTTGTCATGGTGAACAACATGATCTATGGCATGACAGGCGGGCAAGTGGCACCCACTACACCGTTCGGAGCTAAAACCACAACTACGCCTTATGGCAATTTTGACTACCCGTTAGATGTAACGCGCCTAGTTGTTGCCGCAGGAGCCAGCTACGCTGCGCGATGGACCACTGCTCACGGTGAACAGCTAACCGCAGCCATGAAAAAGGCGTTGACAACTAGAGGCTTTGCCTTCATAGAGGCTGCTAGTCCGTGTCCCACAGCGTTTGGAAGAAGAGTGGGCTTCAAAGACGTCGCCGAGATGTTGCGCTGGTTCCAAGAGAATTCTGTCTCGCTTGAGCAGGTCTCGAAACTAAGTGAGAAAGAGTTGTTGAACAAGATTGTTGTAGGCGAATATGTGAGTCGTGAGGTTCCCACACTGACTGATAACATCTACAAGACTGTGGAGGAGGCGAAGAAAGTCAATGCCTAAGCGAACCGAAATAAGAATCGCAGGTTTAGGTGGACAAGGCGTGGTCATGGCCGGACACATCATTGGCAAGGCCGCGGTTTACGATGGATTGCACGTGGTTCAAACTCAAAGCTATGGCGCTGAAGCCAGAGGAAGCGCGGCCAAAAGCGAAGTGATAATCTCAGATCAGAAAATCGGCTTTCCAGTCGTGCGAAGAAGCGATGTGCTGATTGCCATGGTTCAAACAGCCCTAGACAAGCATTTGAAAGATTTGAAACGAGACGGCATTCTCATTGTGGACGAGGATATGGTTAAAGAAGCGCCTTCTGTCCAAGCCAAAATCTTCAGGGTAGCGGCAACACGGGTGGCGGAGACCGAGTTCAAATCCAAGATGTATGCGAACATGGTTATGTTGGGTGCGATAACAAAGATAGCGGGCACGGTGACTCCTATATCTGTTGAGAAAGCAATTAGAGACACGTTTTCCGCTGAGGTTGCTAAGAAAAACATCGCAGCGTTTAGGGCTGGTCTCAACCTTACATAAGGAATGCGCGGTTTCTTAGTAGGCAACAGTCTTGAAGTTACCGTTGTTCAACTCTACAAAAGCTGCGTTTTGCACGTGTCTCCCTAAATACAATTTGAACACGTATTTGGGGCGCTGCAACCATCAATGCGAGTATTGCTACGCCGTCAAGTTTCCGAGTTTCGTTGGACCCACACGACCTCACCTGAAACTGCTGGAACAGATTGAGGGAATGGCTAGGAACACACGGCTAAAGTTGCCAGTTATGATTAGCGATTGCACAGACCCATACCAACCGTTGGAGAAAGACTATAAGATTACACGTAAATGCATTGAAGTCTTGGCGAAACACGATTTCCCCCTGTTGGTGGTTACCAAATCCGACCTAGTTGTTCGCGACGTAGATGTCTTTAGACAGGTCCCAACCGTTGTTGCAATAACAATTACCACTCCGAGGGAAGAAATCGCTAGTTTAATTGAGCCTAATGCGCCGCCGCCTGAAAAACGACTTTCAGCTTTACAGAGAATTGTGGAAAGTGGTGTTCTAGCCGTGTCCAGAATAGACCCAATCTTGCCGGGGCTAAATGATGATCTCAAAGATTTCGAAAGCCTCGTTTCTTCGTTGGCTAGTGTGGGTGTTATGCAAGTCACGGTGTCGACACTGAAGCTTGTGAGAGGCGCGTTTTCCGAAATGAAGCGAATAAGTCCTCAGGTGTGGAAGAGATTGGTCGGCGAGTACGCTGACGGCGAATGGTTGGTTGGCTATAAGTATCTGCATGTTGAAAAGAGGCGAAGAATCTTGGAGAAGCTTCGACCTATAGTGCTACGGCACGGGTTGGGTTTTGCGTCGTGCAGGGAAGGTTTTCCTGAGCTTAACACTGGGTTGTGTGATGGCTCGGAGCATTGTAGACGTTCATTGAATCTCTGCTTGCCGCATTAAGACGTCATGTGGGTTTGTCTTAGCTTTTAACCCAATGCGCTAATGTAGCGAGGAAACCGCCCAAAAGGGGGCCTAGCCAGTAGATCCAGTGGGCTTGGAATGCGTGTTCGAAGGGGATTCTTAGGAGAACCTGTACGAGTGCAGGTCCGAAGCTTCTGGCGGGGTTCAAGGAGCCTCCTGAGATGTTTGCGGCTAACATGACGTTGATGCCTAGGACTAGTCCTATGGCTATGCCTGCGAAGCCTGTGGGTGATTCTTTTTCGGTTGCGCTGAGGATTGTTAGGACTAATATGAACGTGGTGATTATTTCTGTTATCAATGCGGCTGAGTATGGGATTATGCTTGGAAACCCGAATGAAGCGCTTGGGTAGGTTGCGCCTAGTGAGGTTGTGCGCATTCTGGCGTCTCCTATTATGCTGGCGTTTACGAGTGAGGCGAGGACTGAGCCTATTATTTGTGCTAGCCCGTAGGGTGCTACTTCTTTCCATGGGAATCTTCCGCGGACAGCGAGGCTGAAGGTTACTGCTGGGTTTAGGTGTGCTCCTGATATGTGTCCGAAGGCGTATATGGCGCCTATGGCTGCGGCGGCGAAGGCTAGGCCGATGTTGAGTACGTTTTGACTTGTTGTTACGGCGAATGTGCCCATGAAAACGAGGATGAAGGTGCCGAGGATTTCGACTATGAAGCGTTTTCCAAGTGATGGTTTGGTTGTTGACATGAGGCGTATGTATCGATGATTTTTTAATATTAAATTTTCCTATTCTGGAGGAGAGCAGGGTCTATTAGTACGAGTGTGTGAAAATTTTTTGTTTTCGCACAGTAGACCCCCTCGGTCTACTATATGATCCAAATATGAGTGTTTGTTTTTTTGGGCTTTGTTTTTGTTTGGGTTTGTGTTTTGGGTTCTGTTTGACCTGCGCTTTAGGTGCGTTTCCATGTTGCTTGGAGTGAACATCTATGTTGTTTTGGGTGATTTATTGGGACGGTTCTGTTTGCGTTGTGCCATGAAGCTTAGGAATTTGTGTCCTGTTTCTTTGAATCCTATTTTCTTATAGACTTTGAGTGCTGGCGGGTTGTCTTTTGAGACGTAGAGCATCACGTCTTTGCCCTCTTTGGTCAGTTGCTGTACGAGAGCTGAGCAGACAGATGTTGAGTAACCTTTGTTTCTCTCTTCTGGTGCTGTTTGGACTCCTCGGATTATAGCTAAATCTTCTAGTATCTCTGGTGAGGCGGCGGCGGAGACCAGTCTGTTGCGTTTGAAGATTCCGAAGGCGATGCCTCTTAGCAGGTCTCGTACTCGTTGCGGTTCAGCGCCGAAAAGTTTTCCAAGGGCTTGGGCGTTGTCTCTCTTCAGCTGTTGAACATTGTGTCGTATGATTGGTTTGAAGGTGTCTGAAGTTGTTTTCATTGTGAGGAAGGTTGTGATTTTTCCTAATGTCATTTTGTCCGGGGGTTCAGTTGGTTCATACAGCCCTTTGACAGCTGTGAGGTGTTGTGGTTCTATGTTGAATATTGGCGTGATTAGATCGGTTTTTTTCAGTAGAGAGGTTATGCATTTTTCGTTTCCGCGCATGGTTAGAATTCTTTTGTCATATTCAACCATGTAGCCCATTAGCTTGTTGTTTGAGAGGGCAACCCAAGTGCGGGTTTTCTCTCGAAGATACGTGAGGTCGTAGATGTCGTAGAAGTGGCTTATCTTGTCGCGGTTCATGAACTCGAATAGGCGGTGTTCGAGGTTCTCGTTCAATGGCACGGTTTTGATGGTTTTCAGGCTCAGAAACACCTACCCCCTCTAGTTTTCTGCAATGAATTTCTAATACGATCCAAATATGCTTGTTTTGTGTCGCTTCGCCACTTAAGCGTTGATACTTGTTCGTTGACTCGTAGTATTATTGTTGTATTATTGACTGGGAGAAGACTTAATTCTCTGTGCCCCGTTGATTTTTACTGTGAGGAGAACTGGTTTGAGAAGTCGCCAATCCGTGAAGGGACAGATTCTAGTCTTAGTTCTGCTTTTGTTGCTCGGGTTAGTTGTAGTCTTTGTGTTGTTTTCTACGTTTTCAGGTCGTGTTCGAGCGGCGCCGATAGTGCGCGAAGCCGTGTGGACTGTTGGTGGCTCAGTTGTCACGACAGCAAATGTTGGCGATAAGGCTGAAGCGCGTGTAGAAGTTCAAACAGTCGAAGAGTATGTAGGCTCAATTGTAGTGAAAATACGTAAAGACGTCAGATGGTGGCCTGATACTGATTACCACGTTTCAACAACGCCGCTGAACCTGAAAGGCGGCGAAACAACAGAGATAGAAATCGCCTTTACACCAGACGAAGCCAGCAGCAGTGGCATGCGAGGCTACTTCATAGAAATCGAGTTCCAAGCAACAAGAACCACATGGACAATGGAAAACACGTACCCACCAAGACTAACAGTCACAGTCTAAGACTAGAGTCAGCAAATCGGTATCGGAGCTAGTGTGCCATTATCTGAGTTTTCTAATGACATCCTCGGCGAATAGTTTAGCGTCTTCTAAATTGAGAAATCGCAATGTAAAGAGGCTTATGCCTTTGTCTATGTATTTTCGCATTTCTTGAATGCATTGTTCAGGCGTTCCAAGGTTAGGTCCCAGACTCTTCTTGTATTCATCTAAGGCGATACCTATCCGCTCTGCGCGTTGTCTTATCTTGGCTTCGATCTCTTCCTGTGTGAGGCCAACAATCGGGGTCACAGTTATTCCCTTTTTAATCTCGTCAAAGTCTCTTTTCACAGCTTTACAATGTTTCCTCAGAGCAATCAGTTTTTGATTCAGGTTTTCTTCTGACGGATTGAAAGCGAAGTGGCTTATGTCAGCGTATCTTGCAGCAATACGAAGGGTTCTCATTTCGCCTCCACCTCCAACCATTATCGGTATCGATTTCTGAACTGGAGGTGGAGAGTTCAATGCATTGTCAATGTGGTGCAATTTGCCACTAAAATTTGTCCGTTCGTTCGTAAACATGCTTTTGCAGATTTGCACTGTTTCCTCCAGTCCTATCATTCGTTCTTTCACAGAGGGAAACTGACCCATGAAACCCTTAAACTCTTGCTCATGCCAACCAGCGCCGATGCCAAAAATTAACCTACCGTTAGAAATTATGTCAACAGTCGTCGCCATTTTTGCCAGAACCGTTGGTTGCCTATAATAATAGCATGACACTAGCGGTCCTAACCGAATTTTGCTGGTAACAGCAGCAAGACCTGCAAGTGTTGACCAACATTCTAAAGGATGCTGGTTCGAGCTGTCGGGTTGAGCCATATTCATGAAATGGTCAGTGATTGTGAACAGGTCAAAGCCTAATCCTTCCACTGCAAGACAAATGCTTTTCATTTCTTTGAAATCGCGTCCTTCGGGGGGAACGTGAACCCCAAAAATAATGTTTTTCAATGGCAATCACCAAACCCTTAGGATAATCTGTAAGCTAATATTTGAGCCTTATACGTTTCATTATTAATTACCCAAAGAACGTTCTCGCTTGAATTTTCACCTCAACAAAAACTTTTTACGTTCCGTTTATCTTCTCCATGTAGCCTATTTCCGATAAAGGCGAATCTAACAATGCTTAAGCATATACAAGAAGGATTCATTCAAGCTTCATGTGATCGTTTAGTTACTGGATGGTAGATTGAACTTTGGGACGATACAAGCAGATTGAAGAAATTGTTCAACTCATGAACGACCCTATACACATCCGAAACACGAGTATTATCGCTCACGTTGACCACGGAAAAACAACCCTGTCCGACAGCCTCCTCGCCGCAGCAGGCATAATCAGCGAGCAAACAGCTGGACAAAAACTCTTCTTAGACTCATGGGAACTGGAACAGAAAAGACAGATGACCGTGTTCGCGTCGAACATCAGCCTTGCCCACAACTATGAAGGAGCAGATTACCTCATCAACCTCATCGACACGCCGGGACACATTGACTTCAGCGGCGCGGTTACAAGAAGCCTCCGCGCAGTAGACGGAGCACTGGTCGTAGTAGACGCCGTAGAAGGACCCATGACCCAAACCGAAACCGTCCTAATGCAAGCCTTACGCGAAAGAGTAAGACCGCTCCTTTACATCAACAAGGTTGACCGCCTCATCAAAGAAATCCGCCTCACACCCGAAGCCATACAAAACAAATTCGCAAAAATCATAGCCAGAGTCAACAACCTAATAGAAAAATACGCGCCGCCAGAACAAAAGAAAGACTGGCAAGTCAAAGTCGAAGACGACCGAGTCGCCTTCGGCTCAGCCCTACACAAATGGGGACTCAACCTCACCCACATGAAAGCAAAAGGCATCACCTTCAAAGACATCATCGACGCCTACACAGGCGAATTTGAAGACATGGCAAAAAAAGTAGAAGCCCTCAGCAAGAAAGCCCCGGTACAAGAGCCGATTCTCGACATGATCTGCAAGCATTTACCCAACCCACTCGAAGCACAGCCGTTTAGGCAGAGCCAGATTTGGCCAGGCGACCCAAAAAGCGAAGTCGGCAAATCAATGGCCAAAGTCGACCCGAACGGACCGCTCCTCATGTGCATAAGCACGATCGAAGTTGACCCGCGCACAGGCGTCGTAGCCATAGGCCGCGTGTTCAGCGGAACCGTCGAAAAAGGCAAGCAAATCGACCTAATCACCAGCCACCAAACCGGCATAATACAACAGGTATACATGAGCATGGCCACCGATCGAGTAATCGTCGACAAGGTGCCCGCAGGCAACATAGCCGTAATCGGCGGAATCTCAGGCATGCGCGTTGGGGAAACCATAGCCGAACAGGGAATCCATACCCAACCCTTCGAAGGACTCAAATACGTATCCGACCCCGTGGTAACAGTCGCCGTTGAACCAGAAGACATCAGAGACTTGCCTCTTTTTGACAAGGTCATACATAAACTAACCCTCGAAGACCCAAACCTTCGCTTTACGATCAACAAGGAAAGCGGAGAATACCTCCTAAGCGGCATGGGCGAACTCCACCTCGAAGTCACCGCCTACCGCATGCAAGAAGCAAGGCTGAAGGTTAAAACAGGCAAACCCATCGTCATTTACCGCGAAACCATCAGCCACGACTATCAAGGACGACCTGTAATGGGCAAAAGCCCCAACAAACACAGCAAACTCTGGGTAACACTAGAAAAGTTGTCTGACGATGTAATTGAAGCTATAAGGATGGGCAAGATTTCCGAGATGCAGAGTCGCGATGAAAGAGCGAAAACCCTCCGAACCCAATTCGGATGGGACGCCGACGACGCAAAGAGCATAATCGCCATCGAAGAAAACAACCTACTAGCCAACAGAATCAAAGGAAGACAATACGTAGAAGAAGTCCTCGACCACATCAAATCTGGCTTCAGAGAAGCAGTCCACACAAGCGTCCTAGCAAAAGAACCCGCCTACGGCTTAAAAGTAAACCTCGAAGACATCACAGTCCACGAAGACCCAGTGCACAGAGGCCCCGCACAAATATTGCCCATGACTTGGCGACCAATCTGGTGCGCTCTTCTGTTGAGCGATCCGAAACTCTTGGAGCCTATTCTCAGCTTCGAGTGCAAAGTACCCGAGGCTTTTGTGAGCTCAGTGCTCTCCACAGTGCAGAAACGACGAGGACGCGTCCTCGACATGACCACCGAAGAAGACATGATGATAGTCAAAGCCGAAATGCCAGTCTCCGAATCCTTCGGCATAGCGGAAGAACTGCGCTCGTCAACGCAGGGAAGAGCCTTCTGGGCAACCCAGTTCAGCCGATGGGCACCCGTGCCCGAGTCGATGCAGCTGGACGTGATTAAGCAGATTCGTGAACGCCGAGGATTAGATCCCAATCCGCCGAGAGCTGAAGAATTCATCGAAAGAGAATGAAAAAGCTTCAATATTCCCTTTTTTCCAGCGAATATCCTACAATTAATGGAGCAGCAGAAAAACCAGTCTGTTTTCCATGCTGGATTTTCATTACTCTAGTGCAAAATGGGTTTTTTCAGCTTTTGAAATTGCCATCAATATTTGCCATGTTCAACTGAATTTCAAGCAGTAACAACAGCTGAAACATGCAACATCCTGTTCCAAGCGCTGTCAAATCACATAAATGTTAAATATGGAACATAAGCATAGAAGGCAATACGAGTAAAAACATGAGGAATATTATATGATGTCAACAAAGGCAATCGCAAGAACCATGTGGATAATAATACTGGTGGTAATCATCATAGTCGCAGGTGCTCTAGTCGGCGCATACTATCTGTTCTATCAACCAGCAGGTCCTTCTGTGACAGTTCCAGACTATGTTAACGATAACATCATCATTCTTGAAGGTGGAGCTGCTCCTCAATGGCTTGACCCTCACGTGTCCTATTATCAATACGACTACCAAATACTCCAGAATTCGGCAGAAATGCTTCTATGGTACAATGGCAGTAGTAGCACTCAAGTTATTCCGTGGCTGGCAGAAAGCTTCACACCAAGCTACACGACACCCGCTGCCTCATACACGGTCAAGTTGAGATCTGGAATAAAGTTTCAAGATGGAACCCCATTGAATTCTACAGCGATCTATTTCAGTCTGACGCGACTCTTGATCTTGGATGGCACTTCAGACACAGATGTGCACGGAAGCCAAGCAGCATGGATACTTCAACAACTCCTCGACACAAGTCTGAGCAGCTATTTCAGCGGTGACCAATCTTACAACCAAACTTGGGTAAAACAAGTCCTTGACCAAAAGTTCATTGAACCAGACACAACAGATCCGTTAAAGTTCAAAATAAATGTTCAAACCCAGACCACGCAGTTTCCATATCTGTTTTCGCAACCTTGGGCAGCCATAGTTTCACCGAGTGAAGTCATCAAGAAAGAGTACGCTTTCAACACAGGTTGGGGAAGCTCAAGCGAAGCATTTTCCAACATGACCAAATACTTTGTTCACGCTGCCGGTGTAGGCCACACATATTACAACGTGCCAAAAGACGGATGGAAATTTGGAACAGGACCATACTACTTGGACAGCTTTGATCCCGTCAGCTATAGGGTGGTCTTGAAGGTCAACTCAAACTATTGGGGAGGTCCAAGCAACTTCCAGTATCCAATAGGCACGCCAAAGATAAAGGAAATAGACTTGAACTATGTCGAGAGCTTCACCACACGTCTGTTGGACCTCAAAGGCAACCAGGCAACCGGAATCGGAGTTAGCACAGCAGACATTTACTCCGTCATTGACCGAGACAACTGGCTCATAAATGGAACGTTCAAATCGCTAATCTCACAAGTTACCATCCACGGGCCGTTCCCACAGTTCACAACAAGCTGGTTCAACTTCATAACCAACGCGACCGATGCCACGGGAAAACTGAGATCGTTCCAACCGATGGCTGACAGAAGAATACGATTAGCAATTGCCAGCGCGGTCAACTTAACTGCAATCAACATCGACGTCAACAACCGTTTAGGTCAAGTAGTCAACACTTTGATACCCCCGGGCACGGCGCCAACGGGCTCTTATGACGCCAACCTTAAGGTTCCATGGTCCTACGACCTGAAAAAAGCAGCGCAACTTCTTGTTGACGCGATGCAGAATCCATTGACATCGTTCACTTTCTACAATGGAACAGCAATGCCTTCAGGCTTGGTTGACAATTCATTTGGAGACACAAACGGCGATGGCAAGGTTGAAAAAGCCTACACTGTAGAAATGTACGTCGGAGCTGCCGATGTTCTGGATCAAAAAATCCTTACGACTATAGCCTCCAACCTGAACTCTATGGCAAGGAATAAGCCGAGTGGAAATGCAACGGGATTAACCTTCAGCGTTGTTCCCGTTCCTGGTGGTCAGCAATACACTCTCGCTTCTAAGCATCAGATCTATATGTACTGGGGCGGGTGGGTTGCAGACTACAACCACGTACTCGACTGGCTAGGACCCATGTACCTGTCAACGGGCACGTACTTCGCATGGAACAACATCAACATGACCACACTAGACAGCTACGTCAACGATGCCTACGACGCAGACACAGCAGGCGACACAACAGGACTATTAGCGAAGAACGCTCTGGCCAACAAGTTCGCAAACGACAACGTACTGTACTTATACACATTCTATCCACTGGGTTACTTCGTTCGTTCATCATTCCTAAAAGGCTGGTATTTCAACGTGGCGTTGTCATCTGAATACTATGCGCCGATGTACTACAGTCAAACACCTTAACATCCCTCTTTTCTTTTTTTTGCGCAATTGTATCGCATTTTCTAGGATGGCTACATCAGAAATTCGCAAACATACGAGAATGTCGGCGTTGAATCGAACAAATGGAACCCCACTGTCTATCTGAATTGAAGTTGTGAGCAATGGAACTGATAATTCACTAAGCTTTTATATTACAGCTACTCCAGAGAAAAGTGAGTGTCAACACGGTGAAACTCTATCAGTACATAATCAGACGTCTCATACTGATGATATTCGTGTTGTTCGGGGTCAGCCTCATAGTGTTTTATCTAGGCAGAGGCTTTCCTTCAGCTTTCGATCCGTTGGCTCAATATATTACTCCAAAGATGCCTCCATCCGTCAGGGATCAGATAATAAAACAACATGGATTCGACCAACCGCTGGCGGTACAGTATTTCTTCTGGATTAGAGACGTCTTCAACGGTGATTGGGGGTTTTCCAATTGGGCAAACGGTCTGCCAGTAACCGAGGTTTTCTTCTCTCGTTTCCCATACACTGTGGAGCTGGCGATAGGAGCAGTTATCTTGACATTTGCCATAGGGTTGCCGTTGGGAATAATTTCAGCCCTGAGAAACAATAGACTTCCAGATCACATATCACGTATCATAGCGTTGACGGGCTATTCAACGCCTGCCTACTGGTTTGGCTATTTGCTTCAACTAGTATTCTTCTACTACTTTGCTCTCTGGGGCTTACCTTCTCTGCCGAGTAGAGGCGCAGTTAGCGACGCTTTGATCGGAACTGTACCAGTGGCAACAGGAATCCCTGTATTAGACGGTCTTATAGCGGGCAATTTGAACTATGCCGGAGACGCGTTTGTTCATATGATCCTGCCCGCATTCAGTCTGGCATTCATCAGCCTCGGATATCTTGCTCGTATCGTCCGTGCAAGCATGCTTGAAGTTTTGCGACAAGACTACATCACTATGGCTAGATCGAAGGGATTGAAAGAGAGAGTAGTCATTTACCGGCATGCGTTGAAGAACGCTTTGATTCCAGCCGCTACTTTAACAGGCTTGTTCTTTGCGGGGTTGTTAGGAGGCGCGTTGATCACTGAATTCGTTTTTTCGTGGCCTGGTGTCGGACGGGTTTCGCTGCTGGCAGTTTTTCAGGGAGACAGCAACTTCATCTTGCTCTATAGCCTGACGATAGCGGCTATCATCGTTTCAGCTAATTTAGTAGTGGACGTCATGTACGTGTTCCTCGACCCACGAATCAAATATTAGAGGTGAACAAGCAACATATGAAAAGATTTTTCAAAGGTCGAAGCGGCGAATTAGCCGCAAGGTTGGCAGACCTCAGATTCACACTTTACTTAATGCGAAGAAACCCGTTGGTCTTGATTGGATCTGCCCTTTCCGTGTTCTTCATAGTCCTAGCTCTTGTCGCCAATCTGATAGTTGATCCTGCATTGGCTGACCAGTTTAGTTTTGCCCGCAGTTACGGTTGGAATAACCCCCTCTTTTCTTGGGGACCAGGCACGGCGACGTTGCACAACCAAGAGATCTTTTATCTGGGCACAGACGGCTACGGCAGAGACCTGTTGAAGATGATAATACTTGCCATACCATTGGACATCGGGTTGGCGTTCTTCATAACACTGGGCGCTGCCGCGTTCGGTGTCACTATAGGCGCTCTAGCTGGCTACGCAGGCGGCATAGTTGATGAGGCCGTGTTGAGGATTACTGATATTTTCTTTGCTTTTCCAGGTCTACTCTTGGCTTTGGTTTTTGCCGCAGTGTTCGGCAGAAGCATAACAAACTTGGCTTGGGCTGTTCTTCTTGTCTGGTGGCCCACGTATGTAAGGCTGATGAGAGGTCAGATTCTGGCTGAAAAAGAGAAAACCTACGTCGAGGCTTTAAGAGCTCTGGGTGCTGGGCACTTCCGAACTCTATTCCGCCATATCATACCTAACTCGATTTATCCGATACTCGTTCAGATAACCCTTGACTTGGGCGGCGTTATCCTCACTTTTTCAGCCCTAATGTTTCTAGGTTTTTCACCGACTCCCGCTCTTCCTGAACTTGGCAATCTTGCTTCTGATGGCATTACACATGTGTTCACAGCTCCATGGCTGATCATTTTTCCAGGATTAACTATTCTGATTATTGCGTTAGCTTTCAACCTAGTGGGAGATGGCTTAAGAGACGTACTTGATCCCAGACTTCGAAGATAAACACGTTTTGAGGTGAGGTGTTTGAAGAAGAAACGCACAATTCTCGAAGTACAGAATTTGAGAGTGAATTTTCACACGTATAGAGGTGAAGTTAAGGCATTAAATGGTGTAAACCTGAAACTCTATGAAAAAGAAGTCTTGAGCCTGGTCGGGGAATCAGGTTGTGGCAAATCGGTCACGGCCCTGACGATACTTGGTCTTCTGCCGGAAAACGCCTACATCATTGGGGGCAAAATTGAATTCAAAGGAGAAGACCTTCTTAAGAAGTCGAAAGATGCAATCAGAGAAATGAGGGTGAACGAAATTGCCACGGTTTTTCAAGATCCGATGACGTTCCTCAACCCGGTTTTGACCATGCATGCCCAGCTTGAAGAAGTTTTCATGTTGGATGAGAATGCATTAAAGAAAGCCGTTGCCCTGCAAAGAGCCAAAGGGAAACCCATAACATACAGCGGCTTTTTGGCACAGAAAACAATGCAGGGAAACGAAAAAAACGTCAACGACGACGTCAAGGTTTCCAGCTCTGAGATCAAAAAAATGGCTAGGCACCTGTGCATCGAAGTCTTAGGCGTAGTCAAGTTGGCAGACCCAGATAGAGTATTGAAAGAGTACCCGTTTGAGTTGTCGGGTGGCATGAGGCAACGGTGCATGATTGCAATGGCGTTGGCAAGGAGGCCGTCAATTTTTGTGGCTGATGAGATAACAACCGCCTTGGATGTTACTGTTCAAGCGCAAATACTTCATCTTCTGAGGGAGTTGAGAGACACAATTGATGCGTCAACTATAATGATTACACACGACCTCGCTGTAGCTGCCGAGATAGCGGATAGAATTGCTGTCATGTACGCGGGTGAAGTTGCTGAAGTTTCTTCAACCCGAGAGGTTTTCAGATCGCCACTTCATCCATACACGCAGTTGTTGATGAAAGCCATTCCAAACGTGAAGAAGCCAACATTGTCGCTGAAGACTATCCCAGGAACGGTGCCCGACATGATTGATCCGCCTTCTGGCTGTCGCTTTCATCCACGTTGCCCCTTCGCAATGGGCATTTGCGTCAAAGCTTCTCCGCCACTGGAAGAGGTTCAAAAAGATCACCATGTGGCATGTTACCTGTATTTTTGAGGTGAAAAAACAAGATGGAGTTATTGACCGTTAAAGACCTCAAAACTTGGTTTCCCATCAAGAGCGGACTCATTCAGAGAACAGTTGGGTATGTGAAGGCGGTTGACGGCGTAAGCTTTACTGTTAGTAAAGGAGAAACTGTTGGGCTTGTCGGAGAATCAGGCTCTGGTAAGACAACCGTGGCTAGAAGTGTGCTGCGGTTGATTCCGCCGACTTCAGGAGAAGTCTTTTTTGAAGACATCAACGTGACGAGGGCTAAGAGAAGACAGCTGAGGGAAGTGCGCCGGAAAATGCAAATAATCTTCCAAGACCCGTACGCTTCTCTTGATCCTAGACAGACTGTAAATTCCATGTTAAGGGAGGCAATGCTGGTCCACGGCATCACGTTGAGCAGGACTGAGGCGCAGGGCAAGTCCCTGGAACTCCTCAACATAGTCGGATTAAGCGAAGAACATCTTTACAGGTTCCCACATGAATTCAGCGGCGGCCAAAGACAAAGAATAGCGGTGGCACGAGTTTTAGCCGTCAACCCAGAATTCATCATACTAGACGAGCCCACTTCATTCCTCGACGCTTCGGTTCAAGCCTCAGTTCTAAACCTCTTGAAAGAGCTTCAAACCAAACTTGACCTGACTTACATGTTCATTTCTCACAACTTAGCCGTAGTTCACCATATGAGCAACAGGGTCGGAGTAATGTACTTAGGCATACTCGTCGAGGTCGCAGACAAAGATGAAGTCTACAATCAACCACAGCATCCGTACACTTATCACTTAATGGCTGCCATTCCAGTACCAGATCCTGAAGCTGAGAGAAAGGAAGCATTGCTGCCCGGCGATGTCCCTAGCCCTGTTAACATTCCGTCTGGCTGCCGTTTTCACCCGCGTTGTCCGTATATGACTGATAAATGCAAGCGCATAGTGCCGCCGCTCTTTGAAAGAACTAAAGGACACTTGACAGCGTGCCATTACGAAATAGACTTTGAGAAAGGCGAAAGATTGTACGAAATCGATTACGGGAGCCTTGAAACAAAAAGTTGACTGAAAAAAAAGACAAAGAAGAGCAACGTCTAGGCTTGAAAGACTACGTCGCCATCATAATCGCCATGCTAACAACCACTCTCCTTCCGATAATAATACTCGTTCTGATTCTACTCGTTGCAGTCCTTTTTGTAGTTGCACGCTTTAGGTGAAAAGTTGCTTCATCTCTAGAAAAAATCTTGAAATCTGCATCCCACGAGTACTTTGCGGTTTAGAGGAACCCAGCCAGAGATATCCCTAAATGACTCATTGGAGTTTTATCCACAACGGGGAAGGACTGCAAAACGCCCTAAAGGAAGCAGATTCAATAAATGTCGGTTCAAAAGCAAATTGTGGAAGCTCTGATGAAGCCTGAGGCTTATGATGAGGAACCAGGTCAAATTGAACTGACCCAGACCCATATATCCTTCGTCTTTCTAACCAGAAACTTTGTCTACAAGGTGAAGAAGGCTGTAGACCTTGGATTCCTTGACTTCACAACCCTTGAAAAGAGACGTTTCTTCTGCGAAAAAGAGTTAGAGCTCAACAGACGACTGTGCGGAGACATGTACCTCGAGGTTGCTCCCATCAACAAATCAAACATTATCAAGATAAAAGGCGAAGGAGAAACCGTTGAATACGCCGTGAAGATGAAGAGAATACCTCAAGATAAGATGATGAACAAGCTTCTTGAAGAGGAAAAAGTGGACAGCAAACTCATTGACAGAATAGCAGGGATCATAGCGGAATTCCATTCAAAAGCAGAAACGAACACTAGAATAAGCGAGTTCGGCTCCTTGGCGATAGTTGAGACAAACTGGAAAGAGAATTTCGAGCAAACTCGGAAGTTTGTCGGCAAAACAATATCCATGAAGAATTTCAAATCAATCCGTGAAAGAATCGACGATTTCATGAAGAGAAACGTGTCCCTTTTTGAGAAAAGGATGGCAGAGGGCCGAGTAAGAGACTGTCACGGAGACATCCATTCGGGCAACATCTTCGTTACAGACCGAATCTACATTTTCGACGCGATAGAATTCAACGAAAGATTCAGGTATTCTGACGTTGCCTCCGACGTTGCCTTCTTAGCCATGGACTTGGACTTCAAAGCAAGAAGCGATCTGTCTAACTTCTTTGTTGAAAGATATGTCAAATATTCTGGAGACCAAGAGTTGACGGAACTTCTTCCTTTCTACAAATGCTACCGAGCCTACGTGCGAGGAAAAGTCACAAGCTTCAAACTTGAAGACCCAAATGTAAGTAGTCGGGAAAAGACTGCAGCATTGAAAGAAGCAAAGGCATATTTCAAACTAGCCTATACTTATGCGAAGCTTCTTTAATCAGGAAAAAGTTCATTCCAAGTTGAATTGCTCTGATACGTATTCGGGTACTTTCACCGTTCCCATCAGGATCGGTTTTTGATGGCAATCGCTTCCTCCAGTCATGATTAGTCCATGTTTCTTTGCGAATTTTATGTAATGATTCGTTGTTTGGGCGTCATTTCGGGAGTGCCAACACTCTACGCCATCGATATGGGTTAGCAGGGACTCTTCTATTATCTCTGTCTGTTCAGGCAGCGACTTGGTCAGCGTCACTAGCGAGGTTCCGTGGGGATCGTTGGGATGAGCCAGCGCTATTATTCCTCCAGCATTCCTCACCAGCCTCGACGCCTCATCAACGTGAAGAGGATACTTGGGAACATCACATTTCACAAGGTATTTATCAAAAGCCTCTTGTCTATTTCTGACTATTCCCTTTTTCACCAAATAATCTGCTATGTGAGGTCTTCCAAGCACTCCATCAACGGATTCCTGAATCTTCCTCATATCATCTACAGTTAATTTTTGAATGTCTTCTTTTTCGAACTCAGTGTTGATGTTGTTCAGAATCTTGGCCGCCCGTTCCTCTCGATATTCTGCCATCAACTGAAGCTTCTCTTTCAACTCTTTGTTCTCTATGTCAAATTGGTAGCCCAAGAAATCTAACGATATTGATTTGCCCTCGTGATATTTGGAGTGCGAGAAGGTTACGTTCAATTCCACTCCAGAAATATAACGGATCCCATTGTTCCTCGCCAAAGCCATGGCTTTACTTTGACAGCCAATCGAGTCGTGGTCTGTGATTGACAATAACCCGATTTTTCTGATCTTGGCTTCTCCGATAAGTTCTTCAACGCTCAGGTTTCCGTCAGAACAACTTTTTGAATGAATGTGCAAATCTATTTTCATGACGCAACGGGATCCGATTATCTTTTTTCCATTTCGATCATGAACCATTTCTCTGGAGGGTCGTACTCTGTATCGACCGTTAAGTGCAATATTTTGAGATGTGGATATCTCTTCTTGAAGTCATCTAGGTCAACGCGTTCAAACTTTTTCTTGTTATTGTAATAGGCTCCAGGGGTTAGGGCGTTTGACTCGTAATTATCCTTGGTTCTTCTCTGAATCCTGGCAAGGGACGCTTGTTCCGAGCAGTGAGTTTGAAGTATGACAAAAGTCATGTGGTGCTTTGCAGCAATCTCAGCGGCACGTATTCGCAGCTCTTGAGTGACGAAAGTGGCATCTAGAATTAAACCTTTCCTACTCTTCTGTGCGAGATCGTCTGCCCGGTGAAACAACTCGTCGTATACATACAACCGTTTATTCATGTTGGACGCAACTTTTTGATCAAAGACATCTTCATTCTTGAGGACTTCCAGCCGAATCAAATCGCTTCTAAGAATGGGGTATCCCTTGATCTTTGAGATTTCCTCTGAGGTCTCTGTTTTCCAAGTTCCCGGTAGCCCACACGTAATCAGCAGAGTGTCAGGCTCCAGCTCGGCTTTGACAAATTTGGCGAAAGGTTCCCTCAATTAGACACAACCCATGTTTATGTGTATTTAAGCTGGGACAGTGCAAAATTAAACCTTTGTGCAAGAAACAACACCGTTCGCCTAATCTTTCTGGAATGACAAAGGTGAATTCTTCCGCTCCTCCAAAACCAAGGTTGTATACGTGTCCAGAATGTCCCTTGAGTTGTAAAGTTTCAGCAAAAAGGAATTGTATTCTGAAACGTCTCTCACCCTCAAAACAGCCAGCAAACCGTATTCTTCACCGGTTCGGTAAAGATCAGAAATCTCAGCCATTGACGTTAAAACCTCTTGGGCAACAACGTCGTAAACGTTAGGATTCGCTTTGACTCTTATTATGAACTTCGAGCGTAAACCAAGCCTTGAATAATCAACTCTAACAGTGTGTCGAAGAATGACACTCTTTTTCTCCAATTTCGACAACCTGTTGAAAACAGCGGGCTGAGATATTTCCAACCCGAGACGATGCAGCAAACGACTGAGTTCCACTGTGGAGAGAGGCAACGGTGCCTTAACGAATTCCGTCTGATTCAGCAGGACTTCCAAGATCTTAAAGTCGACTTCATCCAGTTCCAACCCTTCTCTTTCCGTCCGCGGCTTGAAAGCGACGCCTGCCTCTTTGAAGATTCTGATGGCGTTTACAACCCGGTACTTTTTGAAGTGACTCTTGCCCATAGCGTCGTCAACTCTCTTCAAGACTCGGCTTAAGTGTTCGTCGTCGGTGAATCTGAATCTGCCAAAAAGCGAGTATTCACCCGCGATTCCATCCAGCAGGTCACATGAAGGGTTCTTCTCCAACAGTTTCGCAAGCCAAGGCTCATGTGGATTAGTCTTGAACTCGAAGAATACTGTTCGCTTGAAGCCAACAAGTATAGGATCCACAATGATGGTTGGCCCCAAAATAATACGGTCTTGAAAAAGCTTCTTCACTCTCTCTCTAACTGCGAAACGAGACAAACCTGCTTTCTCACCGATTTCAGTAAGCGACGTTCGACTGTCTTCTTGAAGCATCTCCAACGCTAACGTGTCATGCGTGTCCATTTCAACAACCTCCAAATCAAATAAAACGATCTCAAATGGGCAATTTTCCACCATTCTATTATCAGAAGCAAAAAAATATAAATATTTCGTGTATTCATCAAGTGACGTGGAACGGTGAAGAACAAAATGGAATTTAAAGTGAAAAACACAGTGTTGGCGGAACAAGGCAATTTGCTCATAGACTGGGCCTCTATACACATGCCCGTTCTTGGTCAAATCAAGCAAAGGTTTGAAAAGGAAAAGCCTCTGAAGGGCGCTGTGCTCGGCGCCTGCCTACATGTCACGAAAGAAACAGCGGTTCTAATTCAGACACTCAGAGTTGGAGGAGCAAAGGTGGCTCTCTGCGGCTCTAACCCTCTTTCCACTCAAGACGAGGTTGCGGCGGCTTTGGCAAAGATGGATGTCAACGTCTATGCATGGAGAGGCGAGACTCCAGACGAATACTACTGGTGCGTCAATAAGGTCCTCGATCACAGCCCTTTAATTACCCTCGACGATGGAGCCGACCTAATAGGCACCATACACGCCAAAAGAACAGAAACTTTAGAAAAAATCAAAGGCGGCACCGAAGAAACAACAACTGGCGTAGTGCGCTTGCGAGCCATGGAAAAGGCGAAGGCTCTAAAATATCCCATAATCGCCGTGAACGACGCCTACACAAAATTCCTCTTCGACAACCGCTACGGCACTGGACAGAGCACAATCGACGGCTTGCTCCGCGCTACCAGCATCTTATTGGCGGGAAAAAACTTCGTCGTCTGTGGCTACGGATGGTGTGGGCGAGGCTTGGCGAATCGTGCCCGAGGCATGGGCGCGCACGTCATAGTGACCGAGGTGAATCCTATTAAGGCGTTGGAAGCCATAATGGACGGCTTCAAAGTGATGCCGATGAATGAAGCTGCAAAAATAGGCGACATCTTCGTAACGATCACCGGAAACACCAGCGTGATCAGAAAAGAGCATATGGTGAAAATGAAAAACGGCGCAATACTTGCCAACAGTGGACACTTCAATGTTGAAATCAACATTCCCGACCTCGAAAGCCTTGCGACGGCAAAACGAACACTTCGACCAAACCTTGAAGAGTACAGTCTAAGAAGCGGAAGGAAACTCTACCTGTTGGCCGAAGGCAGACTGGTCAACTTAGCCTCAGCTGAGGGACACCCGTCAGAGGTTATGGACATGTCCTTCGCCAATCAAGCGCTTTGTGTTGAATACTTGATGAAGACTCGGAAACTTGAGCCTAAAGTCTACGATGTCCCAAAGAAGATTGACGACACTGTGGCAACGCTAAAGTTGAAGTCTATGGGTGTGAAAATCGACATTCTCACGACTGAACAAAGGAGGTATGTAGCCTCTTGGGAGGAAGGAACCGTTTGATTTTGACGGTAAACCTTATTAAAAGGTTGTTTTCTAAACATGGCTAATCTGGTGGTGAAAAAATAGTGAGCAAAGATCAAGCGATAGGCGGACTAATCTTCCTCGTCTGCATCGTTGTCATAATTGGATATATCGCGGTATTGTTCTTCCCGGTCGAGATTGCAAGGATGGTAGGATGGCAAATCAGTAGTGCCAACTATCTGGCTTTCAAGTATCATGCGATAACTTGGCTCGTTGCAATTCCAGTTCTGATTGCGCTTGTTGCAGTTCTCGGAATCGGTGCATGGATCGGCTGGACAATGGCCACAACACCGCCTCCAAAGCCCATAGAGGAAATTGAAGCCGAAGAAAAGAAAGAAGAGGCAAAAGCAGAAGAGGAAAAGGCGGAAGAAAAAGAGAAAAAGAAATGATAACCGAAATCCGCCTGTTTCACTTCTTCAAGTCATCCTTTTTTTATCAATGGTGAATCTGGGTGAAAAATGCTAAGGGCTTAATTCTGTGCGGAGGAACAGGCACAAGGCTGCGTCCAATCACATATTATTTTCAGAAAGCCTTAATCCCCATTGGTGTAAGACAGAAGCCCCTGCTTGAATATGTTGTTCGTCTGCTCAAGTTTCACGGAGTCGTCGACTTGGCTTTTCTTGTGGACTATAAAGCTGAGCAAATTGTCAACTATTTTGATGATGGCTCTAGGTTCGGAGTCAAAGTCTCCTACGTGCGAGATGTACCCAAGTTTAAAGGCACAGCGGGTTCGGTGCTCAACACTTTCAAACATGGCGTTACGAGCACCAACGACAGGTTGCTTGTTTATTATGGTGACATTGTTACCACTATGCATCTGAGGAAATTACTGGATTTTCATGAGCGCAAGAAGGCCGTGGCAACCGTTGCCTTGGCGTCGGGTTTTACGGTGAGAGTAGGATTAGCCGATCTTGACCAAAAAGGCAAAATTCTAGGATTTGTGGAAAAACCAAAGTTGGAAAAACCTGTTAGCGTCGGAATAATGGTTCTTGAAGGCGAAGTGCTCTCGGTCATCGAAGAATTGTTCCCGAAGAAGAATGGAGTCGACCTCATGAAAGATGTGATTCCACGTCTTGTTCAGAGTGGCAAGCCTGTTTATGGTTACTTATCTGATGCTTTCTGGTACGATGTGGGCAGCATGGAAGCCTATGAAAAATTAGACCCCGTTTTTGTTGAGAAATCACTCTCTTTCCTCTTCAAGTAGAAAACCATCTTCCTAACTCTTGCGGGAATCGAACACAGGCTCGGGAAGACCTATCGCTTCTAGTCTTCAATATTCCGTGAATATCTGACTCCAAATAGTTGAGAGAGAAGCATTTTGCCTAGAATGTCCATCTTGCTTTTGATAAAGATTAATAATCGAAAACTCAATTTGGGTTGTGGAAGCTAAGTCATGCCCACGGTCAGTTTGGTTCTGCCCTTCGCTGTTTCATCTGAAGAAGGAGCCCAAGCCTTTAGCTCAAACATGGAACTAGCCGCCATTCTGCTTTTGGCCGAAGCAAAGCGTAAGAAAAGGGGTCTACTTGAAACAACACCCAAGAGGACATCTTTTGTGTCCAAACTGCACTATCCACTGTGGGCAATTCCTTGGGAAGATGGATCTTTGATTATAGACGGGCTAGGCTCTTTTTCCTCCACCATCGCTTCTCCAGTGTTGCCTGACCTCACGGCATTTCTAGATGACATTGAACGCGGCGCTTCAGTTCGGGAGCAATTTTGGAGTGCCCTTAAGAAACATGAGAGAACGTTTAATGATTTTGCCAGAACCGAGGACACCCAGATAGGCTCTTTCATAACAGATAAGGAATTATTGTCAGCAGTTTTTGATTATGTGAAAGAGACGTCTTCACTGGAGCTAAAGGCAAATGACACGATAGTTATGGCGTCACCCAAAATAGATCAACAGACTGCGATTGAAAGCGCCAAGCAATTGCCAAGTCTCTGCAGGCAGATTCAAACAGAAATGAAGGGCCTAGAATATGCGAGAAACCTTTTGGACCAGACCGCGAAGTTCCATGAACAAATGATTCTCAAAGAAATCGAATTGACCCGCGAAGCTTATGAACTTGAAATCTCCAAGTTTCGCCCAGCCGTCGAGAAGAGGATTGACCGACTTCTGAAAGAACGAGACGCCCGGATAGCGAAGATGAACAGAATCGCGGACAACGAGTTGAGGGCAAAGGAAAGAGAACGAGAACGGCGTGAACGCGAGCTGCAAAGACTCGAGCTAAGCAGAGCTGAATACCTGAAAAAGCGAGAAACTCGCAAGAGAAGACGCGACAAGATTGGCGAAACCGTCTGGGAACATCGAATCCGTGTCTACGAGAACAGAATTGAAGAGGTAAAGTCGAGAATACGAGTCCTTTCAGAGTTTATCGAAAAGACTCGCAAGCAAAAAGAGTCTGACACAGAAAAGTTAAGGTATGGTTTTCAAGCGTTGATCGACCAAGAGAAAAATAAAATCTTAGACATTGAAATCTTGCGGAATAGAAACATCGAAGCGAAGCAAACGGAAATTGCGAAACTAAGACAGGCGACCATCCAAATTGCAAATCAGATTGAGAACCTTATGGAGCGAAAGCAGACGCAAGAAGGAGAAATAAAAAAGTTAGCCATACTCTGGAAGCCCGAGGATGCTACTCTTCTTTGCTTACCCCTCTACTTCATTTGCTATCAAGCTGGTAGGAAGACTCAATTCCAAGTCTTTCCACCTTTCAAAGTGACGAGCCCTGAAGGGATCGTCAAAACACTGCAAAAAACAATAAGAAGTCTTAGACCAAGTTCCACGCTGACCTTCTTCTTGCAGCCAAGGTCTAAGGCTTTGAGCAAAATGCTCGATACTGTTTTTGAAGAAAAAACGAAGTCCGATAAAGTCTTCAGTGAAAGTCTACTTCAATCAGCCGCTTCATCTAACATTTTGGCCAGACAGAACTTCAAGGAAACATTGGTGAAAGGCGTGGAAGAACTAAGAGCTAAAGAGTGGATAAGTCAAAATCAAGGAGAAGCGCTGATCAGGGCGTACGCTTCGGCTTAAGAAAACATTTAAGCAAATCACAAGTTTATGATTTCATATGCCTGCTAAACTTCTTGATTTCTCCGAACTCAAAAAGGCTCTTGATAGAAAAAACATGGAATTCACGGACTTCTTTGTTAAGAAATTCGGAGTGGCCTATGTCATCGCAGTCTCAAGAGAAAAATGCAGTGGCTGCGAGCAGCAGAAGCCATTATTTGAAAAACTGTCAGAAAAAATGAAGAGCAAGCATGGCAGCCGAGTGGAATTTTCTCGAGTTCACGCACGATATAGTAAAGAAAACAGGGAACAGACAATGCAATGCCTCGACACTTTTCGCACAGTTGCATTTCCAACATATCTGATCTGCATACGAAACCATCAAGGAAAAAACACGGAAACGTACAGAGCTATAGAGCCGCCTATGAGTGAAATTGAAAGAAACATTAAGACAGCTGTTGAACTCGCCGTCTGGTTCGAGTCAAATAGAGAATAAACTTGCCTGCGAGGAGACTGCTGGGTGACCGCGGACGACAAAGTTGTTGAACGAAAAATCCTCTTGAAGCGAGCCTTTTCATGTGATCGGCTTTTTGAGGTCGGCAGAAAACTCACTGTCCCATATCTTGAACGCTTTGAAGATTGTTGGAGCATCGACGAGGACCAAGCTGCTTTCGAAATCGCATCTGCGATTAATGATGTGCGTCTGAAGGAGATTTTTGACACTTACAAGCCGCGCGAATGGATAGTGTTCAGGGGCAAGCACTACACATTTGAAGAAGGCACCTTACTGCTTGAAGGTTCATGGAAAGCAATTGAAAGCAGTCTTCGACAGATTAGGAAAAAATATGGAAAAAATGGATTAGACGTTTTGAAGGTTCTTCTCGAAGCTGGCAAAGGCTGCAATTTGAAGGACATCACCGTCAGTCTGAGACATCACATTGACCCTACGCCTGTTGTTAGTGAACTTGAAAGATTGAAGATTGCCGTTGTTTCTTACCAAGGCGATGGCTACCAAGAATGGAGAATATTGGAGGAAGTCTCCCCTCTTGTTCAGTCGGAGCTGGGCGTCGTTCCGCCTGAGCCTGCGAAGCCTCAAGTTCCTGTCTCTCCGACAGTTGTTTCGGCGGAAGTAGGTAAGGTCGATTACGTTGGTTTGGAACGACAGGAAATTGAAAAGATGGACACCACACTCGGCGAATACATGAGTACTCTTTTGAAGACTCGTCTCGACGCCACAATTCGATTTGGGAAGACTTTCTCAGTGTCCGCTTTGGCTGATTACCTCATGAAACTGTTTGGGTCTGTTCTGTACTTTGACAGCATGCTCAGCATCACTCAGCAGTACGGTTTGGCAGACATGGAAATCGTTCATGAAAATGGAAAAACAGGCATGCGCACAGGCTTGAATCTTTCCTTATTCGGCGAGCCTGGAACGGGCAAGAGCTTTTCCACACGGGACATGATTCTAGGAAGACCCGACGCCAAGATTTACGCGCATGGAATTCCAGGTCGAAACCGTTACGCCGGCGGCATGACGCCTGCCCGTTTCATCAGAATTGGTCAAGCCTACGAAGGTCGAGTTATCAATTTCATTGTTCCCGAGTTTAACGATTGGTTCAAGTACAAGGGCATGGTTGAACCGTTGAAGTTGGCGATGGAACGTGGCGAAATCAGGTATGAGTTGCATAGGGAAGTTATAGGCCCGTATAAGTTTGGCAGTTTTTTCAGTGTCAATTATAACGTGGCTACATATGCGAGAGGTTATGAAGTTACAGTTCAAGACCCAAACTTCAACGCCATCGAAGACCGCATGCTCTGCAGACTGCATAGGCTCACCAAACAGCGCTTCGTCGAAATCGCGCAAAGTCAAAGACGGCTGGTTTTTGGCGAAATCGACATTGAAAAAGGCGCCAAACAGATTCGAGACCACTTGACGCTGGTTCACGCAATTGAAACTGGGCATCCGTTGGTGAAGGCACGCTTCTCGCCAAAGCCCGTGTTGATTACACCTGAAGCCTACGAAATGGTGGAGAAGGCTCGCAACGCCATTTTGGAGCAGATTCCACATGAGTTTGTGACTTTCTCGGCTCGTTTAGAAGACCGAGCCCTACGATTCGCATGTGCCGCTTCGCTTCTCAACTATTTCCAGTCTAGTTCAGATCATGTTCCAGTGAGTGGCGACGCTCTCAAGTATGCCATTCAACTTTATGTGGAAGAGGCGTCGGTGCGCTCTAGACAAGAATTCAAACCTGAAGAGGTTTTAGCTAAACTTCAGCTTTAACTATGGCTATGCCTTTCTTAAGGCGTGTCTCGTGGCTTTCTCTGTTTCTATGTGCACGAGACGGTGCTGTTTTCCGCATATGGGGCAAGACCAGACTTTTCCAGTGTCTATTTCTTTTTTGGAAGTTCTAATCTTCAATGCTTTCTGCTCTTCTATTACTCTGAGTTTCTCTTCTGGCGTGACGGTTGAAAGCGTCCATGCGCGTTCGAGCAGAAAAAGAGTTATCATTCCCTTTTCATCTCCTCGCCTGCAAAGAGTTACTAGGTTTTTTCCCGGCGCCGTCTTTCCAGTTGCTTCCTCGTATGGTTTAACCTCGTAGTTTTCCTTGATTAAGGCCGGGGTTTCTTCGACGGTGGAAACGAGTTTTCGGCGGATTTTGTCGTTTTCGTCTGCCTGAGTGAGAGAAACCACATCGTAAAGCATGTCTTCGACTAGACTGGGCTGGAAGACCATAGTGTTTCCTTCGAGTTGGGCGAATCGCATACCAGGCGGGCATTTGACAGCCTTCACCAAGAATTTTCCAAGTTCTTCGTCGTTGCATGTTTTGAACAGCCAGTCGCCTGTGAGGAAGTCTTGAACTCGATAGAAGCTCACTTCGCCGCTTCGCAGTTGCCGTAGGCCCAAGTCGTACCATGCATCGTTCGGTCGCGTTTCAACTCGTGTAACCCTTATTTGCTTAAGTAACTGCAAAGATAACTCGTCCTGTCATCATATTAGGAGACGAGTCTGGTTTTAAACATTGGCAAGTGTTCAAATCAGTTTCCATGCGTCAGGACTGAACGGTCTTGCCGTGGAATAGTGTTGTTTTCGGCGTTGTCCCAAGGCTAGGTCAACGAATTCAGGCAACACGGTGTAGGTGAACTCTGAATTTGGGTTGCCCCAGCGCAGTCCTACGCAAGAGGGGTCGGCGTAAACGTAGAGTTTCATGCTGTTATAATTGAACAGGGCTTCGTTTGGTCTTCCCCACATGGGTTTGTCCAAGACTTTGAAGGGCCACAGTTTGCAAGCTATAGGCTTCATATGCTGTAAAGAGCAGAGCCAATTACCGTAATAATGGCCTAGGAAAACGCATGTGCCATCAGTTTTGCGTCTCAAATAGAATCTGCTTATGCCCGGCTGAGTGTAATCGACGCCGTAGGCTTTTACGATGTTTAACCACTCAGGAAAATCTAGGACCACGTCGAAGCCTTTGCAGCACAAGCCGCAGGCACTGCAGTCCCAAGATTCAATGTTACTCCACGGAACAGGCAACATAGACCAAATCAAGCAAAAATTTCAAGCCGCAGACTGTTATAAGGGTAACTCAAACGCATGAGTATTGTCAGATTTGTATGCTTGTTGCGTTGGCTTGTACATAGATTTCTCTTTTATCAACAACATGGGTTGACACTTCCACACTCTGTGATGGAATGTCTGCGTTGAAAGATGCTATGTACGTGCCATTTCCACCGTCAATAATCTCATAGCTGTTGGTTGCGTTTGGAATTAGCCAACTATTTGAAACCTTATAATATATTGTGACTTGTTCAGCCAGCGTAGACTGTGCTTCATTCAATAAATTGATGGTGACGTTTACCTGCTTCGTGTCTCCGCTCACGATTTTATAAGTGCTTTCAATCAAAACCGTTGTTGTTATGTTCATTACGTATGTCTGGTTGATGCTGGTTTCTCTGTCTGAAAGTTTGTAGGTGAAGTCGACGTAGGCTGATGAAACTCCAATGCCGTTTGTGGCCCAGTCTAACCACGCGCCAGATGAATACGGAGCAGTTTCCCGTAAAGCGTAGTTCAAGGTGCTTCTTCCAAACGGATACTGCGCGCTGATGAGAGACGACCACCTTAGAAGATTAGACTCCAGAATGCTGGTTTGTCCTCCATTCGATATGTTTGCAAGAGAACCTGCGACAACGTGTCTGGAACCGAGCTTTAAGGCTAGAACAAAGTCGGTCAGCGAATCTGATTCGGTCTCGTGTGTGATTTTTCCAACATCCAAGATGTAAAGTTGAGCTGACAAGAGAAGAGACGCCATAATCAAGGCAGCTATCAAAAGAATTTGACCCGAGTTTCTCCTTCGCTTCATTTCCATCCTCGCCTCCTATCCCCTCCAAGCTAACTGCAAACGAAGGAGAAAGAACTGCATGTTCTGGGCTTGAGTTGCGCAAACATATTGAACTGAAATTGTTTCGCGACCCAGCAACCCAGTGTTCTGAATTGTCTGATTGTTTATTGGTGACAAGTCTTCGTCGTAGACTGTGAGGTTAAATGAAATCCCAACGGGTAACAAGGCATCCAGTGCCTGTCTTATAGCCGTCCAATTCCCCTGCACAATAAAGTTTCCAAGAGCACCGTTTGAGTCAAGATTCACTAAAGCCTGCGTTCCAAGGCTTGCCAGCTGCTTCTGTTTAGAAAGATTCGGTGGCGAGGGAAACGTTACAGAGATTAACATCGCTGAAAATATCACTGCAATTGACAGAAAGGCTTCGATCATTCGGATCTGTCCTTTCTGGTTGAACAATTAGGCTTGGCCTCCCCACTTAGTTACAACTTCGTAGAGTGCAGAATTAATGGTCACAATGTGGCTTTTCGAAACGATTTTTGACCCAGCGATGCTTTCGTTGAAGTTTGCTCCTATCTGAAGGGGCAACTGTGGATATGACACCCATTCAGCGAAGGAGGTTGACCCGTTGGTTCCAGTGAGCACCATTATCATTGGGCTTGAATCCAATAGATGCGGAATATAGTATTCTCTAGTTTGAACTCCATGCGCTTTATCTGTCAGACTGAAATTGTAGTTGTAAGTGAATATTTGCGCCTTTAGGATTTCAGCGGTGGAGTAAACTAATGATGCGTTTAGGATGTAGTCTAATGGGCTGAGCCTTGTGAAAGTCCGATTAGGAAAAGGAGGCAAAGAGTTGTGGCCGAAAGAGTAGGTTTTGAAGGAAACCATTTGTGGGTTAACTTGTGCTCTTGCGAGAACCACCATAAGCGCTGTTCCGTTCAGGGAGTTTGGAATATTAACTGAAAAGGAACCAACGCCGCTGGAGTTTGTTGAAGGCATCGCCTTTTCCACGAAGTCTTTGAGCGCCACGTAACCGACGAGATTTGCCGAGATGGGCATTCCGGATTTTAGAGTAGTTACCATAAACTCGTAAGTGGTTTGGTTTCCTTGGCTTGAATTTGAAATCATGTTGACTGACAGGTCAAACAGGGTTCTGACTTCAATTTGGAAGGCAACGTCCTGTGTGCCCAATGCTTCCCACAGTTGAGGATAGGTCAAAGAGAAAACGTTCTCTCTGTTCATGCGAGAAATTTTGTCGATGTCGAGTTCATACGGCAGAGATGTACCTGCTTTGGCAAAACCCAGACTGTTCGGAGCAGTATCTCTTATTTGTCCCCAGTTGGTTGGGTTTCCAGTGTGTAGAAGGATGTGTGAGGCAAGTTCTTGAAAGCGTTCGGAGTCGTCTCTTTGTGACAAATCGTTCAGATAAGGAGCCATGATTTTGGATGTGCCTACCATGGCTGACAAGGTGAGTATGATCATTATTGAGCATGCGAGAAATGTGTCGATGGTAGATGATGGCAATGGAAATCGCCTCCTAGGCGGGAACGGCGGAGCTCAGCGTGTAGAGACCAGCCAAGAGATCTTTGGAGACTATGAGTGAGATGTAAGCTGTAGCTGCTAACATTGCGGAATACTTGAAGCCTGCCGCAAACGTGCCCTCGTTGATCTTGCCTATGAAGAAGCCTGACATCCATGTTTGGAGGATTATGCCGACTGAGAACAGGGTTATCTGTAGTTGCATAGCGTCAAACGACGCTTTAGCCATGCCTGGAAGTGAAATCTGAGCTAGAACATAAATTGTCAAAGCCACGATCGTGGTCGTCAATGCAATTAGGACACTCCAGATAAAAGCTAAGATTACGTAAGGTTTGAGCATCGACCGCTTGTTCGATTCGATATCCTTGTTTTTCTCAGAGTATTCAGCAAGGATTTCCAAAGCGTTTGAAGAGCCGCCGCCGACCTCAATAGTTTCGATGAGGATGAAAAAGTGAACCAGCACTGGCCAGCTTTGGATCCTCTTGCGTATGTTTGCGAAGATTTTTTTCAAGGCGACGCCCCATTCTATTTGGCTTCGAACCAGCTCCAACAGTCCAGAGAATCTGCCGTATGCGTTTCTTTTTGAAGCGTGAATTATGCTTTTTTCAGGAGACAAACCAATTTTCCTTGCCTCAGTAACATCCCGTAGAAAGCTCGGCAAGGATTCTTCAGCGGCGAAGTTCACTACGGCAACTTGACGGTAAGCAATGGCAGGGGGAACCGAAGCGACTACTAGGCAGACAGTCACGATGGCTGGTAATCCAACGCTGTTGGTTACAAACTGTAGTTGAGGCACGAGTACGATTAGCAAGAAGAAGGCAAGGGTGCCCAACGCTGGAATTATCATCTTGCGGTACACTGATATGAGCGATATGAAGGTGCTCTTTCGAGCTCTTTGGGCGACCGCCATGAATACAAGCGAGATCCCAGGCATTATACCGAATACAAGGATGTATACCCAAGGCGAAACCGTGCTCGATCTCGTCGCGCCTGAGTGCATTACTTCGAAAATCGAACTCGAAGATATGACTACGTACAAAATGTAGGTGCAGAGAGTCACTATTAACATGACTGCGTAGGCTTCGACTAATGTTCCTAAATTTTCAATTGCCCGATTGGCGGCGGCACTCTGAACCTCTAGAATTGAGCGTAGCTTGCTTTTCAAGAAGCTGACGGTGTCGCCTCCACTTCTCACCGACGAGACAAACCCGGCTAGAAAGTCTCGATATAATTTCGAAGGGGTCTTCTCAGCTTTCTTATGCATTACGGTAAGCGGGTCGTATCCTAAGACCTCGACTTGTCGAACCATTTCTTCGGCGTCTTTCTGAATTCTGGGGAGCAGGTGAGCGCTGCGCATTTTTTTCCAGCTTTCGTAAAGCGTTACGCCGCTGGCAGCCAATGTGGTGAACATCATAACAGCGAAGGGCAATTCATCATTGATTTCATCCGACTTGCTTCCAGAGAATAGGCTAAGCATCCAACCGAAGACTCTGCCAACACCTGAAAGTTTCAGCAATGTGCATCCCTATTTGAAATTCCTAAACGTCTCCGCCTGCAACACACTTGGGTTGTTATAGTACTTGCTCAGAACCTTGTTGACGCTTCTATGGTCCCGAATGTTGTGTTCAACCATGTTCTGCAACACTTTCTTGCGGTATTCAAATTCGCTGATTAAACGCTCAAGAGGTATGTCCAATTTTCTCGCAATGCGTTTGAACAGAATGCTTTCCTCGACTTTTTCTTGGAAAATATCAGATGAACCATTCCAGTCGAATGTGTTGACAATCGTGTTGGCGTCTCTAATTTCAGAGACTTGGACAAACTTTCTACTCGACAACTTCTTACCAGTTTCCAAGAAGGCTGGAGTTTGAACATGCCTCACAACAATTACGCAGTTCATTAACGTGATAATGGACGCTGGAATGTTCATGGGAGGCTGAGTAAGTCTCTTAATAGCGGTCTCCACGTCCTCGGCGTGCATGGTGCAAAGACCACCGTGCCCCGTGGCCAAAGCCTGAAACAGCACATAAGCCTCTTCGCCTCGAACCTCGCCCACAATTACTAGGTCTGGACGATGGCGTACAGCCGACTTAATAAGGTCATAGAGAGTTATTTCGCCCTCTTTCTCCGCTCCGAAGCCTGAACGCGCGATCGTCGATGTCCAGTTTTCATGAGGCAAATTTATCTCGGCAACTTCTTCAACCGTGATAATCTTGTGACTCGGCCGAATCAAACATGCAATTGCATTTAACGCTGTAGTTTTGCCTGCGCCTGTGGCTCCAACTATCATGATAGGCATTTTATTCTCAACGAGAAGCCAGAGATATGCTGCAATGGACTCGCTTATGGTTTCGTTTTCAATCAAGTCAACAATGGTAAACGGGTCTTCTCGGAACTTCCTGATTGTGAAGCTTGTTCCTGAAGGAGTGGTTTCTCTTCCATAAGACACTGCTAAACGATGCTTGCCTGGGAGAGTCACGTCTACTATTGGGAAAGCGATGCTGACGTGTTTTCCCGCTTTGTGAACGATTTTCATGACAAAGTCGTTTAGTTCCTCTTCGTCACTGAAGAAAACATTGGTTTTGATGTTTTCGTAGACTCGGTGCCAGAGGAAAATGGGTTTGTTTACGCCGCCGCATCTTATGTCCTCCACGTAGGGGTCATGCATGAAGGGGTCAATTTTCCCATAGCCTATAATGCCCCGTTCAAGATAGTACTCGATTTTTCTCGTGCCGATCGGCGAGATTCCTAGGACTGCTTTAGGGTGTTTTTCAAGTATGGCTGGCAGTTGTCGGTGGAAAGACTCGTTAATGGTTTCATCTTCGTCAGGCGCTTTCAACTCGTACTCCAGCACGTTTTTCATGCGGTCGTACGCTTCTTTCTCCTCTTTTTCCAATGGGAGTTCATCGACTATGTAGAGGAGCTCGGATGTGGCTTCGTTCTGAACAATTGAGGCGTAAGAGAAAGGCGCTTTAAGAGGGTAGGACTCTACCTCGGCGTGTCCTTCCGGTGCTCCTCGACGCTTAAGTCCCAGGTATCCAGCTAGCGTCTCTGCCTGTGGTTCTTCAGATTCGGTTTCTTTTTGCTTTTTGTTTCCCTTAACCGATGTTGAGTTGAACTTCATCCGCGTTTAACCTCCTAGAGAAGCGATATTCAGTTGCGGAATCGAGCCATTCATATAGGATTTCAAAACCGCCGGTCCGTATCCTCCAGCAAAAGAGCCTGAGGCTGAGGTTCCTTGAGGCAGGAATACTCGATTCGGCGCCTCAATGTCTGTTATTTGGCCCAAGTTTCCTTCTATCCATGTGCTTGACGAGTCGTTGCCTGCGCGCATCCAATACTGCTGGTAACCTATTGTCGCTGGTAACTGAAGGAAAACTTGGGTTGAAGAGTTGGTTGAAGCCGCGATTGTTAAGAGTTCGTTACCCTTCGCAGCAACAACGTTAAGCAGATTTCTCAGTTGCTCTATTTCCGATGTTGTTTTCAGAGTCGTTGTGTATGCGTTGATTGCGGCGACTAGAAGGGCGCCCACTACGGCTAGGGCAATCATAGTGTAAATGTGACTTGGAATGGTTGAGGGCAAACAATCACCAGCCTACATCTTCCATTTTTACACTGCAGACAACTGTCTCCAAGTTGACGATAGCTCCCAGCGCGTTGCTTGAAATGGGCAAAGCAACCTCGCCTGAGACTCCGTCTAACTCGGTCTTCACTGTGAGTGATGTTATCGGATTAGAGAAATTGTAGCTTCGCCAATTCGACTCAACGTTTATGCAGGAGACTTTGAGACGGAGACTTCCAAGCCGAGTCATGCTTTGAGATGAATTGAGGCTGACTATGTAGATTCGCAGGCTGTTCACGGGTTTTCCCATGTTTTCACCTGTTATTGTGGAACTCGCTGAGGGGCGATATGAAAGCGTTAGTTCATAATGCTCTGAGCCTTGAGAGATGGCAAGTTGGGTCATTGTGGCTGAGCTTTGGTTAACTATGACGCGGCTGTCACCCTTCAGAAAGATGTTGTCTTGCACTTCAGACGGCGGCAGTTCATACACAACTTTACCAACAGAATCGTTGAAGAAGACATCAGACATAGAGGAATTGTCGGTTATGTTCAGCGTCAGTCTTTTCCCCGTTGGCACAACCTTGACCTTGCCCCCAAAGTCGCCGAACTCATGGATCTCGTAAGAGCCAGGAGACCAAGCCACGAACTTGGCGACTTTCTCAAGTGAAAGCATTTCCTGCTCGACGCCTGAAACCTTCAATTCTTGTGACTTGGCGCTAATTCTGCTGATCGAAAAATAGTATGTGACCGAAATCAGGATAGTGAGTGAGACAAACAGCATCAGAAAAGTCACCGGGAGAGCTATCGCTCTTCGAGAAGACACGAACCTTAGGAGTTTTCGCGTGCGATTATTCTTTCCCATATTGCGCACTACTCGTGCTGAGGCTATTGATGAAACCAGCTATCTCTGATTGGAAAATGGATATGATGATTTGTGTGTAAACCAGTACTACACATCAGAATACAGCATACATACTCTTGAGAACGAGTTTCTTCAAAAAAGAAAAATTGGGGAAAAAAAGAAAAAAGGGTTGGGCTTTTTTCTTAAGCAGATGCTTGCACGTTTGCTTCTTTGTAGTATTGAGCGTTCGCTGTGAAGATGGTTACTCCAACGGTTACACCGATGTCGCTGACTGATAGGCTGTCTGGGTTCGTTACGTAGACGATCATGCTCCAGCTGGATCTGAGGATCATATCCTCTCCCGCTACACCTCTCGCCAAGGGATAAGACGTCCCTGTTCCTCCAGGTTGCACACTCTTGCCTAGCAGTGTACCATTCGGGTTTGGTGCGAGGAATGTCAGATCAGGAGATATTGCGTTCTGGGTCTTGTTGTAGTAGATGGTGTCCCATTCGCTTTCTTGTCCTCGAACGCATATTTTGTCAAGCACTAGGTCACGTCCGCCAGTGTTAACGATGAGGAAGGCTGCCTCTGAAAAGGTTGTGCCATTGTGCCAGAAGTGGAGCTTTTTCACTTGGATGCTCTCTTCTTGAACTCGAGTCGTTGTAACGTTGATGGCGTAGAAAGTAACGACAGTTGCCAATAGCACTGAGACTACTAAGATTATCAATGTTGTCACTACGGTGCTGAGCCCTTTCTTATTTTTCAATAATGTTTTCATTTTCTTATTCTCCGTACGTGTCGCAGACGTTTACATCTTAAGAAATAAGATAGTTTGTGCGTAGAACTGTACTACACATCGACAAATAACGATGTTGAAAAGACGAGAATAGGAAAAAAGGAAGGTTGTTTACGCCGCGGCTCCAACATTGCATTCCTTGTTCCATTGAGCGTTTGCAGTGAAGACAGTGAAGCCAACTGTAACCCCTATGTCATTAACCGATATGCTGTCGGGGTTTGTTATGTAAACAATCATGCTCCAACCAGATCTCAGGATCAAGTCGTCGGTAGCTTGAACAAAAGTATAATTCGTTAGACCCAAAGTGACACTTTTTCCCAAGAGCGTGCCATTCGGGTTTGGATCAAGGTAGTACAGGTCGGGTGACATAGCATTCGTAGTTTTATTGTAGTACACCGTCGCCCACGGGCTTTCTTGACCTCGAACACAAATCTTGTCAATGACGAAGTCGCGACCGCCGCTATTGATTAATAGGAATGCGGCCTCCGCATAAGTCGTGCCATTATGCCAAAGATGTTGTTTGTAAATCTTCACACTTTCCTCTTGGACTCTAGTACTGACAACATTGATAGCATAAAATGTTACAACTGTAGCCAGCAAAACAGCTACCACCAGAATGATCAGTGTAGTAACAACTGTGCTCAGTCCCTTCCTATTTCTTACGAACTGTTTCATGCAGTATTTCGCCTCAAACTTGTCTTTGCTAGAATACATAGAGAGAGCTGAAAGAATAGGATTCGTCTGTAGCAGCCCATTACGCAATCTAAGAATTTTGATCTGCGATTAGGATAGCAGATTCTTCTTCAATGGAGAAAGACACTAGGCGCCAGATGCTTCATTCTTTTCGAGTGGAAATTCAGAGTTCCACAGCTCTAAGAAGAGGGTGCTCAGGGCTTTAATGAACGCTTCGTAGTTTGTCCAGAGAGCCGCAAGCCTTTCCTTTTTCTCGTCTCCATCGTCGTTTTGTCCATTATTCTTGTTAATCAAGAAAAGAAGCTGCTCTCGGTCAACTATGATAAAGCTGGACAAGTCACCGGGGCACGTTGGGAGATTCTTAATGTCGTTTAACTTCAGCTTCTTTGCAAAGAAACTACTTTTAGGTGAATTGTTGGTCAAGAGCCTCACGGACAAACCTTTCTTGGCAATTCTCTCCAACTTGTCCAAGAAACCAGAATGGTAAAAGCGGGAAATATCCAAGTCTGACATAAAAACCCAGATTTCGACGTTGGTTTTCGTCAAAATCTCTTCTGCCTTCAAGTTTATCTGCTCGTCGCCTTCCAAGACTTGGAAAACTTCTCTTCTTACGAATTCAACTTCCGGCTGAGGAAGTGAAAACCACAAGTCAACCAAATCTTTCTTTTTCCTCTCGAGAAGCTCTAGTCTGAGTTTCTTGCTCTTAATCAAAAGGTCAATGGTCTTTTCGAAAGGAGTGGCAACGAATTTAAGCGGTTTTTCAAAAACGGATGAGACCAACCCCATCTTCTCAAGGTCACGCAGGATTCTGTAAGTTTCAGTTCTGTGCAGCGAAATAACCTCGGAAACCTCGCTGGCTTTGAGCATTCCAGATCTTGCAAGGTGGATGTAAACCCGTATCTCATTCTTTGAGAGGCCAAGTTTCTGAAGAGTGCTCTCGATTGCCTCCAGGGATTTAAGGGGTCCCTTGTCCTTCATTACAAACTTGTACAGTCCCGCTTTCTCGTCGTACATCTTAAGGACAGTTTCAGGAGGCTTGACGAGGGTTTCCATAAACGTCAACATTCCAGTTATCAATCTAGTTCCGAATCTGCACCGAAACCGAATTCGACTGTCTATATATTTTATACTTCTGAATTCAAAATTCATATCAACAATCAAAGTTTGGCGACAACGCGAGTATGTAGCATGAGACTATATACAAATCCACTTATGTTCTCCCCAACCCTTCTAAGCAACGACAGGAATTCAGAGGCAAATCTCGAAGAGGTAAAACTGTTGGAAAAAGCTGAAGTTCAAGAAAAAAGTAGTGCAGACTCCCAGAAACCGATTACTGGGGAAACTCCGCCTCAAGGTTCTCAACCTCCAAGCGATCAGATGGAAGAATCTCTTAAAATTCTCAGTGAAGAAACTCTGCAGTTGAGCGAGTTTCTCTGGCAAGAAGAAAAACTCATCAATGAACTGTGCGCCTTGCTCAAGCTGGTTCTTAAGCAAGTGAACGTTTCCTTCAACTTGCCTGCAAATATTCTTCCACACACAGAGAAAATGCAACGAATAATGTTGAATGATGAAGCACATCTTATTTTGATAAACGATCAGAATGAAGTGAGATCAAAAGCTTTGGAAGACTATCCTCCCCAAATCGTATTCAATGTGATTTCGTTCGTTGTCCCCGAGCTAGGCAGATCGTTGACTTCCTTCAGAAAAAGAATCAGTGTAAGAATCAGTCTTTTCGACCGGGTGAATCAGGAGCTTCGGAATCTTCGAAACATCTTTGCGAGTAGCCCTAAAAAGTTGGGAGACAGCAGCCCAGTTGATGATGGAGTGAAAAAAGCCCTGCTGTCTAGGAAAGAAGAGTCTGGTGGGCAATAAGGAAAAAAGGAGAGAGCCTAACAATGCTGGAAAGCTTGGCCACTGAAATCCGCAGTTTCTATTCGCTGCGTGATTTACGGGAGAGCATTGAAAAAGAAATTGAGCAGTACAAAGCTGTGGACGACGAGTACAGCCAATGGTTAGGGTCGTTTCTCCGCGACATGGAAGCCACGCACGGTGGCGAAGAATGGTTCAAAAAACTGTCGGGGGCTCAAAAGTCAGTGAAAGCGAAAGCCAAAGGAGAAAGTGAGAAAGAAAACAAGGGCGAGAAGAAAAAGAAGAATAGCGGGGGCACCGAATGGGTTGCTTACAAAGGCGTTATGGTCAGCGCGAGTGAACAGGGCGAGGCGGAAATACTTTTTGATGCTATCGAAGAGATAGGCAGAAAGATTGAGCAGCTAGGCAAGGTTAAAACTACTATAGAGACCTTGGAAAAATCAGCTATAGGCAAGGACATAATTTACATAGCTTTTTTTCACGACGGTGTGCCAGAAAAAATAGTCTTACGCCATAAGAGAGATAAGGAATTTGCAGAGAAATTCAAGTTTGTAGCCGATTTCTCCATGCTGCAGGAAGTCTTTCCTTAGCATGCTAAGCGGTTGAGCTGAACGCAAAGAATGCTTCAACGAATTTTTTCATCAGTTCGTAAGGATTTTCCACGACGCAGTTTAGTCTGAAATAGCTTTTCGCTGCTCGACTCTTGACCCCTACTCCTATGACTCCCATGCCCGACTTTTCAATCTTCTTGACACATTGAATCAGTCTGTCTTCAGCATCGATGTAGCCTGAGGGAAAGAAGTCGGAAACGACAACTAGGAGTTTCATTTCTTCAGTTCGTCGTTTCAACGCTTCTGCTGCAAGCAACAATGCGTCGGGTATGTAGCTCATGCCGCCATGTTCTAATCCGCCTACTCGGGCGCGTATTCTGTTAGTGTAGTTTTCGGTAAAGTCCTTGACTATGTAGAACTTGTCGCTGAAGGCGAATTCGCTCCAAGCGTTTTGGTTTGGGAACAAGTCTCGTGCCACCTCGCTGAGACATAGGGCTATGCCTCGGACCTCTCCTGTGAAGAAGTCTAAACTGTGACTGGCGTCGACAAGTATTGCCCAAGTGTCTTCTCTGCTTTGAAGTTCGTCGCGTACAAAAACGTCTGTGCTTTGGCTTTTGCTGGCTATTACTTGAATTGCCTCCTGCATATCTAACAATCCGACTTCGTGTCGATAATCTTCGCCTGTCTGATTTTTGTAGAGGCGAAGTTTTTCGAGAACACGTTTTATTGGGCTGGAAAGGATGGCTTTGCCATGAAAGTACTCGGAAAGGTCTTCTCTTGGAAACTCAAAGTCGCGAAAACGTGAATTACTCCCCAAAAGTCTGTAACTCTCTAAAATCTTGTTCTGCGCTGCATCTTTTGCTTCCCATGTCGAAAAAACCTGAGCGATTTCATTGTCGAGCGCCTTTTCCAACAAGCTGTTTTGGGCTTCATCTCCATTGGTTGTACTCTTGAGGGCGTTCATAGCGTTTTCTAGTTTGTTTTTAACCTCTTTCTCTGATGGGACATCATTTCCATAAAAAATGGAATTTGAACCATGCTGCTCAGCGTAAAGTGGGGCTGGAATTTCCGAAGTTTCACCGTATCGACTAAGAGTCTTGTATACTATGTCGGCAAGTGCAATTTTATAGTCAAGAGCTAGATCTGAACCGCCTCGAACAGGATTTTCCTTATATTCAGTCTCAGTTGCCTTGAGAAGATTTTTCTGAACCACCGCTTCAATACTGTTGAGAGCGGACACTATTTCATTTACGTCATTTTTCAATTTCTCTGGAAGCTGTCCCTTAATTGTTCCCATTGAGAACTGTGAAATCACAGAGGCCATAAGGCGAAGTGTAGGGTTAGGAATTAGATGTGCGGGCTTCATCTTGAGATATGATACGGTGTTCGCAACTGCCACATCATTTACGAACGGTATCCACAGCGTCTTTAAACATGCTCTGACCGTTGCGTCTTCCATCATGCTTGCGACGAACGTGGACAAATCTATGTTTTTGTCTTCAGACCATTCGGAATAAGCTTCAAAATTTGGCACCGCAACATGCATGCTCAAGTGAAAGACGGATGCCTTGAACATTTGCCAGAGAAATCTCCTGTGCGCCTCGTTGTCCAAATCAAAAAGCAAACCAAGATAACTTACATGTTTGTCGTCTATTCTTTTCGGTTTTGCTAGACAGATTATGTAGCCGCGTTCCTCTTTTCCAAGCATTGAATACTTGATGTCGTCTCGAAGGAGTATTTTGATTTGGTCGTGGCTTTTCTTTGTGATTTGGAAAGAGGTTAACCAGGCATACTCATAAAGGTCCAAGTGTGAAACGTCCCAGTCATCTATTTGGTGCTGAAGGTTGCTTGGACAACTCTTCTAACCATGTCCTGTATTTCAACGTCGTCGCTGGTTGTGCCGATGATGGTTTCTTCGGCTGCTATTTGCGGCGTGCTGCCGTCTGAAATCAAGGTACCCCAGTTGATGAGGTCTCCAGGTGATGGTCCATAGGGCAGGTCGCCGTTTTTGTATTGGCGTCGAAGTTCGGCGCCGACCTTTATCACTTTGAGGGCCGTGTCTGGGCTCAGATTGCTGCGTTTTTGAATGAGTGTGACTTCGTCTTGGCAGATTTTGTCGCCGACGCTCAAGTAGTCGAAGTTGATCCATACTGCCATTCTGCGTCTGAATGCAGCGTTTAATGGTTTGGTGCCTGCGAACTCGCTTGAGTAGGGGTTCATCGAGATGATCAAGTATCCGTATGGGTGGCGGTTGACTATTTCGTTGTCTTTTTCGGTGAGTACTAAGTGTCCTCGTGTGTCCAGTAAAGGATTCAATCGTGTGGCGATGTCTTGTTTCATCATGTTGGCTTCGTCGAGGTAGAGGATCCCGCCGTTTCTGCACCACATGATTATTTGTCCATCAATCCAATTCTCTTTGCCAAGTCCAATGTATCTTCCAAAAAGGTCATAGGTTGAAGTTTGAAGCCCACAGTTTATTTCATACATTGGTAGAGTGCCGATTTCTGCAACCATGTAGACGATGTGGGTCTTTCCAGTGCCACTGGGGCCTATGAGTGCGCATTGCTTAAAGTAGTACAGGGCACGTATGATGCGTTCAACGTATTTTTCGCCTCGGTCAACAAATTCTGGCGTGTTTCTGGGTATGAGACTCTGAAGCGATTCAGGAAAATCATAGTCGGGGTGCAAATTGTATCTACTTGCACCGTATTTTTCGTAGAGGGGAGACTTCTTCTCTGGCATGCGTATGGAAAGAAGCAGTCTTGTCTCGTTGATTTTTGTGCTGATTTGTGTCTCGCTAAACTGAACTTTTTCTTTCGCCTTTTTCTGCCCTTGGGACCCGAATCCCAGAGCCGCTGACTCTTCTTTCTCTTTAGCGGTTGCAGCCGTAGAAGACATATTCTGTGCACTTCGCTGTCTAGAGTAAGAGTATCTTAAAACTTAAGTCTTACGTTGCCACACTATTAAATATCAATTCTGGACACACATCCACTGTGCGTGGTGCCATGCTACACACAAAACGACATGCCTTTTCGACTTCAGCGTTTGTTTGCAGGATGGTGAAAAGGCACTTCGATTGTTCTGCTAGGGAGGCTTGTCAGCGATTGAGCCCATGATGAGTTGGGTAGATGTTTCAGTCTCAGTTGATATCACGCGTTTGACAGGAGAGAGACTGGGCGAAAACGTGGGCTCCACAAGCGTCAGGTTTGACGTAAGCGCGAAGCTGGAGGAGAAGGAGCGTCGAAGCGGCATGGTCGTTGTCTCATTCGGTCTAGTCGTGCGAACCAAGCCTAACGTTGCCAAATACGAAATTGAAGGCAGCGCCACTCTAAGCGGCAAGGACGCGCTTATTGACAAGCTTTTGAAGGTAGATCCGGAAAGCAAGATTCCCTTCGTTTTCCACCGAGTGTATCAACATGTTTTCACAGCGATTTACACACTGGCATCTCTCATGGGCACCACCTATCCTCCGCCTGATCTTCTTTTCTCAGGAAAGCAAGGTATCCCTGTGGAAGGCTTAGAAAAGTCTGGTCAAGGCGGAACGGTTGTGCCCACCGCTGAGGTTAAGCCAGCGGTCAAGTGAGCGGAAAAGCAGATTAGAAACTACTTGCGGTAAACGTAGATTGTGTGAGATGGGTAGCCGAGTCTTGGGTTCTCGCAGAAGTTGTCTATTTTGATGGGGCGCCAACCTAGGATTTCGTAATCGTGTGAAACCACTCTTGTGCCAGGTTTCAGTTCTGCCTCGAGTTTGGGTTTGACTTTGTCGTTGGCGCTGGTAGTCAAGTATAAGGTTATTACGTTTGCCTGTGAGATGTCAACTTTGAACATGTCTCCATGGACGATTTTTACTCGTCCTTCCAAACCGAGATCGGAAATCTTGCCCATTGCTTGCTTGGCTAGGTCTTCGCGCATTTCGACGCCTATTCCCTGAGCGCCGAAGTCCTGGGCTGCCATGATGACGACTCTGCCGTCGCCGCAGCCTAAATCATATATGATATCGCCAGCTTTGATCTCGGCTAGAGTAAGCATCTGTTTGACCACTGGAAGAGGAGTGGCAACAAAAGGCGCTATGAACAAAGCTTCATTGTCCCCCTATGTCTCTTGATCTAGACTTGCCCTATCTGGGGCACTTCGTGTATATTTTCTTTTCTGAATGGACAAAAGAATAGCTAGGTTTTCGGCTTAGAAGTTGCTGTTATTCCGAGTTATGCCACGTAGTTGTTCGCTGCCTTTTTCTGAACAGGTCTGCGCGATTCGCCGCATTTCATGCAGCTCTGTTGGCAGAGGTCCAAGTATTTCTCTTCGCTGGATATTACGGCTTCGGCTGCGTTTGAGCAGATTTGGCTCTGTTCGTCGCAGCCAGCCTCTTTGCAAAGTGATGATATGAATTGGCAGCATTCTGAGGCATCTTTCAGGTTGAATGCGACACGATTGGTGCGTACTAGAAGACAGAGTTCTCGGGCCAAAATACAGGTCTTAACGTGTTTGAATCTTTCGAGTGCCTGTTCACGCAGTTGCTGGCGACTTAACTCCATTGACATTTTCTCCACTAATCCGTTTGGTGAGGAGCTACTGTCTTAGGCTCTTTTATAGTTTTGGAATCAACGCTAACGACTAGTGATTCACTTCGGCGGCGGGTGCTACTCGAACCGGCGCTTTAATGCGTCACGTTCAGCTTCAATGACCAATTCAAAAAGGCGGTCGGAGAGCACGTGTTCTTTTCGTAGGACTTGTAAAGCGTCTGAGGTTCGCACTCTACGTCCGGCCAGAGCCACGGCGGCAGATTTGCCGTATCTATTTATGAGTTCCGCGGTTTCTCGGGCCTGTTCTAGCCACTTCTGTTCGCTCTTTGTGAGTTTTTCTCCCTTCTTATCGGCTAGTGAGCGGATTTGTTCTTCTTCTCGGCTGAACATGCCGAGGGCAGTTGAGCCGCATTTTGGGCAGGTGGGTTTGTCGGGCAGGTCGTTTAAACGAATCATTTCGGTGAAGTCCCAGTTTTGAGTGCAGACGAAGGTGCGCACTTCGTTGAGAAGCCTCGCCTTTGCAGACTCTACGAGGATGAGTTTCATCCGTTCGCTTGGAATCAAGTCTGTTTTCATACTGACGCGTTCAATACCTACACGAGCAACTGGTGTGATGTTTCCTGCAGTTTCAAGTTTCAGAACTTCAATTTTGTTGGTTTGGATGTCGCCTAGAATCTGCAACAGGCGTTGTAGGTCCAAATCCTTCGTGAAAACCTCTTTCAACGCTTCTTCATAGATGACTGAGCCCTCGAAGCTCTTCACGAGGCTGCGCAGGCTCACGGTGCCAAAGTCAACCCATTTTTTGATGGCTCCGAACCGCCTCGCCACATGGATCATTCTTCGCTTGAACAAGCCCGTTTTAACCGTTGCTGTGGTTAACTGTTCTTGTATCGTTTCATTTGACATCTTCTTCAAATCGTCAAACAAGCCGATTATTGCATCTGCGTTTGCCGTGCCCACGGTTTGAATGAAAATGCGGTACGGATCGTGTTGAACCGCCACAGAAGTGCCCGCCCGATCTGAAAGAACATGCCCCAGCAACTGAGCCAAGGCACGATTGGCCAGTGATCCGAAGTTGGCGTGTATTATGACGAATTCTTCCCAATCTTCAATTACCATTCTTTTGTCGGTTGGAACCAAAACGCCTCGTTGCACATGCTCAATCGTTTCTGTGAGCGCTCTGCTAACCGCGTCAACATCAGCTGGGTACTTCTTAGCCAACTGCGTTGCGATTTCCTCCGGCTTTGTTCCCCTTCTGATTTTTTGTTCCACGAGTCCTCTTATCGCAGCGACTTCTTGAGCCACTTCAAACGGAACTGGTATTTCTTCTCCTATCCAGCTTGGGATAGCGCCTGTAGGATCATCAATTGATCTCACGTAGATTTTGTCTCCGTAAACGTTGCTGATTTTCCATGGGCTGCCCCTGATGATGAATTTGACTCCGGGCTTGCCGTATTCAGCTATGAACGCTTCGTCTAACACCCCAACTGCTGCATCTGAAGACTCGTCTATGACCAAGTATTGTTTTTCGTCTGGAATCATGGACAGGTTTTCGAAGTAGTATTCGTACAGGGCTTTTGTTTGACGCGGCTTGATTGCCAGCTGGTCTTCGAAGGAAACCCATGCTAGACGTGGAAACCGTGTGTGCATGTAGGTTAAGACTTTCTTTATGTCTTCTGTGGTTAAGTCAGCGTACGGGTAGGCGTTTTTGAACATGTCATAGATTTCATAGAAGTACCAGCGTTTTTTCTTCATGAGTAAGCCGATGATTTGGTGGGCGAGCGCATCATACGGCTTGTAGGGAATGTCCACTGGTTCCAACTGTTCTTTGTATGCCATGCGGGCGATAACCATAGCCTCCAAAGTGTCGTCTGAATCCATAGTGATTATGATGCCGTTTGCGATTCGCCCAAGGCGATGTCCGCTTCTGCCCACGCGTTGAATAAGCCTAGTAACCTGTCTCGGACTCATGTACTGGATAACAAGGTCGATGCGTCCCACATCGATACCTAGTTCCAAGGAGCTAGTGGCAATTAGACCCTTTAGGGCGCCTTCTTTCAGCCCTTTCTCAGCTGCGATGCGCGAAGGCTTAGCCAAGGAACCGTGATGAATTGAAACAGGAAAGTTAATGTCCCAAACTTTAAACCGACTGGCTAAAACTTCTGAAATAGCCCTTGTGTTTGTGAAGAGGAGCACAGACTTCTGCCTTTCAATGTATTGACGAATGATTCGCAGTCGAGCTGCCACTTCTGGATGTGTGAACAGGGTTGAAGCCAGTTCCACGTCTTCAGGCTTGGGTTGTGGAAACAGAATTTTCAGCTTCATCTGCCGCGCAACAGGCACTCTGACAATTTCTACAGTTCGCCCGTTACCGACTAGGAACTGTGCGACTTTTTCTGGGCTGCCGATTGTGGCTGACAAACCGATTAGCTGGAATTCTTTGCCCGTTATCCATCTGAGCCTTTCCAGCGCCAACGCCATTTGGCTGCCCCGCTTGCTATCAGCCATCTCGTGTACTTCGTCTACTATGACCCAGCGCACCTGTTGCAAGTGTTGGCTAAGCACCCAGCCTGGTATGATGGCTTGAAGTGTTTCCGGCGTGGTGATCAGCATGTCTGGTGGACTGCGTGATTGACGTGTTCTCTCAATCGTTTCTGTGTCTCCATGTCTAGCTGCCAATTTGACGTCGAGGTTGTTGCACCACCATTGGAGGCGTTCGAGCATGTCTCGGTTTAAGGCGCGTAAAGGCGTGATATACAGTATCTTGATTCCTGGAGGTCGTTCGCCTGAAGTGATTAGCATGTTGAGAACTGGCAGAACCGCGGCTTCTGTTTTGCCTGTAGCCGTAGGCGAGATTAGAAGGACGTTTTTGCCTTCTAGAATCTTGGGTATGGTTTTCTCCTGTGGTTCAGATGGCGAAGAAAAACCTCGCTGCTCAATCAACCGTCGAATGGGCTTAACAAACAAGTCAAAGGCTGTGGGTGTTTTGGATTCCATAGATTAGCTTTGATTCTCCAAATTCAATGATACAAGAGAAGCCTTTACTAAAAGGATTTTGGAGTTTGAGCGCGGCAATAAGTTTATTTTGTTTGCTGCTTTTCTTAACGTGATTTTGCGGTGAGCGCACATGGAGGTCATAGTGAGCCTACTGATTATTCTCGTCTCGTTGATAATCTTGGATCAGGCAAGCCATCTAACAATAACAAATGCGATTAAAGTTTCTGATATTACCCAGCTTGGAAAGACTGCAGTGGGCTTCAGTTTGCTGGCTTTTTCCACTTCCTTGCCTGAGTTGAGTGTAGCTTTCATCGCGGCCTTTACTGGAGAGGCTGCAGTTTCTATTGGGAACGTCTTAGGTTCGAACATAGTGAACATTAGCCTCATAGTGGGTTTGGCTGCTTTAATCATGGGTTTAAGGCGTCCGCGTAAGGTTAACGTGATTCCTTCGTTTGCCAAAGAAGAACTGGGCAGCCTTCACTTCGGTCTATTCATATCTTCGATAATTCCTTTGTCGTTGCTTTACATTGTGGAAGCTAGCTGGCTTGTAGGCTTGATTTTAATACTGATCTTTGTTTTCTACACGTATCAGTTATCGAAGATAAGGATTCCACCTGAACAAGGAACAAGTGTTTCTGAGGATGAGAAAAAGAGGTTGAAACGATACATCTTATTCACCTTCCTAGGAGTTATCGGCGTTGTTTCAAGTGCTTATTTTCTAGTGAATTCTGCCGTTGCCGTAGCAGAATCTGTAGGAGTGCCCAGTCCGCTGATAGGCGCCACAATAATCGCATTCGGGACAAGCCTGCCGGAACTCACCTTAGACTTGAGGTCTTTCCTCAAGGGTCATCCAGCATTAGCCCTCGGCGATATAGTCGGGAGCAGTTTCATAAACATAACTTTGATTCTTGGAATAACACTTTTTGTTCCTGTACTATTCGGCACGCCTTTAACTATGAACATGCTCGTTTTCCAAAACCTTGTCATCTTCTCTCTAATTATCAATCTGTTTTTCTGGTATTTCCTGTCGATGGGCAGGCTGAGCTGGAAAGAAGGCGCAATATTTCTGTTCATATATCTGCTGTTTTTGGCAACCACTTTAGGTGCGATTCAGCCGAGCCAACAAGCACCATGAACCATTTTGCATTCAAGATTTTTCTCTTTCGCACGCTTGTGATCAACGCGCATAAAAAGCCAGTTAGCAGCAATCTATTAGGATTTTTTTATCTTTTTAGGTCCAGCGCAATATTTTTCTCCCGTAGAAAACCTCTGGCAGAATTAGAAAGCCAGCCAGAGAGAAGGGCAGAATGACGGCCCAGTCTGAAAGGTCTAGAGGTAGCGTGCCAAACAAACCAGTGTACGGTATTAAGATCGTCAATAGCGCAGAGAAGACCACGGCAACAAGCAAGAACTTGTTTGACGTGAACCCAACTTTGAACGCGTTACGTTTTTCTGATCGACAATTCCAAACTATGACCAATTCCTGTAAAGTAGCCTGCACAAAAGCCATTGCTTGCGCCTCACCTAAGGGTCGTTGCCACACGTAGTATGCCACGTAGAACAGTACGCCTGTGCCCACGAATTGTGTTACACAAGTGGCTAAAATTGCAGCCATCCTTCCATGCAATATTCCCTCGTTTGGATTGCGTGGAGGTCGCTTCATCACATCCTCCTCCGGTGGGTCCATGCTCAAGGCAAGAGCTGGTCCTCCATCTGTGACCAAGTTTATCCACAGGATCATGCCGGCTGTAAGAGGCAGTTCCAAACCCAACAAAGCAAAGGTACCTATAACGAGCAATTCATCAAAATTGGAGCGTAACAGGAAGAACGAGAACTTTCGGATGTTGTCGTATATGCCTCTTCCTCCTTCGACCGCATTGACTATGGTGGCGAAGTTGTCGTCTGCTAACACCATGTCAGCGGCTTCTCGGGTTACGTCTGTGCCAGTTATGCCCATTGCCACGCCGATGTCTGACTGCTTAAGCGCAGGCGCGTCGTTGACACCATCACCTGTCATGGCAACTATGTGGCCTTTCTTTTTCAACGCCCTGACTATTCGAAGTTTGTGTTCCGGGGAAACCCTCGCATAGACAGAAACGTCTTCCACAATTTTCTCAAAGTCTACGTCGTTTAAGTTGTCGAGTTCGACTCCAGTCAGAACCGTTTCGCTGCGCAGCATACCTAACTCCTTGGCAATAGCAACAGCTGTAAGCTTGTGGTCTCCAGTTATCATAACCGTCTTTATCCCCGCTTGCTGACATTTCAAGTTGGCTTCTTTTGCTTCCTCCCTTGGTGGATCTATCATGCCTATTAAGCCCAAGAATGTCAAGCCTCTCTCCAAGTTTTCGTCTCCAACCTTTTCCAAGCCATTGGGTAATTCCTTGTAGGCTACCGCAAGCATCCGCAGGGCGTCGCTTGCCATTTTTTCATTAATCTCTAGAACTATTTTTCGTTCTGTGGCTGACAATTTCTTTGCTTGGTTGTTATTGATAATGTGCATGCTGCGTTCCAAGATGGTTTCAGGGGCTCCTTTCACATAGGCAACAAGCTTTCCTTCAGGTGTCTGGTGAATGGTTGTCATGCGTTTTCTTTCTGATGCAAAGGGCACTTCGTGGACGCGGGGATACGAGGCTTCCATATCCGTCTTTATCATCCCTGCCTTAGCGGCTGCTACAATTAGGGCTCCCTCGGTTGTGTCGCCAATCACATTTTTTCCATCATAATGAGCGTTTGTGCACAGCGTGCTGGCTCTCAGCAGCAACGTGAGGTCTTGGCTTTCTTTCACACTAATCGGGGCGCTATTTTCTAAGAATTCACCTTTGGGTTCGTAGCCCACACCAGTGACATCGATCATCTTGCCACTAAGGTAGAGCTTGCGGACAGTCATTTCGCCTTTAGTCAATGTGCCTGTCTTGTCAGAACAAATAACAGTTGTGGCTCCAAGAGTTTCGGCTGAGGACAGTCTCCTAATAATAGCGTTGCGTTTGGCCAGTTCTCGAGCGCCTAGAGCCAGCGAGACAGTCACCACGGCGGGCAAGCCTTCGGGAACGGCTGAAACGGCTAAAGCAACAGCTGTCTCAAAGGCGCCTAGAATGTTCTTTAGGGCTTCTGGGGCGTGTAATATTTCAAGAACGTACAATTCGTAAACTTCGAGCGCAAATATGACGGCGCTCACAAAGACTATTATTATCCCCAGTTTTTTGGCGAAGCGTTCCAGCTTCTGCTTTAGAGGAGATTCCTCTTCCTCCATTGTCTGTACTAGTTCGGCGATTTTTCCAAACTCAGTGTTCATACCTGTGGATGTGGCAACGGCTTTTCCTCTGCCGTAGGTTACGTGTGTAGCCATGAAAAGCGAGTTTCTTCTGTCAGATATTGGTGCTTTTTGGTCCACGATGCTTGTATCCTTATCCACCTGCGTTGATTCGCCTGTTAAGAGAGCCTCATCAGTTTTTAGATCGACAACTTCTAAAACTCGCGCGTCCGCAGCAACACGGTCTCCAGCCTCCAGCAGGAGAATGTCTCCAGGCACAACCTCTCGTGCCGGTATGATTACCTCGCCTCCGTCTCGCAACACCCGTGCTTTGGGAGCTGTCAGCTTCTTCATGGCTTCAATAGCCTTCTCTGACCGATACTCCTGAACAAAGCCTACGATGGAGTTGAGCACTACGATGGCGGCAATAGTAGCAGCGTCGACGATTTCTCCAATCAAGAAGGAGATTGCCGTGGCTATCAAAAGCATGATCACAAAAATGTCCCTGAATTGACCGAGAAAAATTTGCAACGGAGTTACACTTTTTCGCTCTTGGAGCTCGTTGTACCCAAATTCACGCAGTCGGCGTTCCGCCTTTTCGCTGCTTAACCCTCTTGGGTGGGTTTCCAAAGTCTTATAGATTTCTTCAATTTTCATATTGTGCCAAGCAGCAGAGGCCATAGCAACCACCAGAGTAACATCTTTTTACTAATGCTGTAATTCAGCCTTAGAGTTAAAGGCCAACCATCATTTAAAAGAATTTTCTCAAAGTTTGACCAAGAAGAAATCTGCGCACGTGCTAAAAAAGAGACTGTCTGTTTGAACTGGTTCAAGCAATCAAATTTGTAATAACTTTTTTGCCAATTTGTCTTGCAAAACAAGTGCGGCGTGTGGTAGCCGAGGTAAGAAAGATATCGGTTCAATTATCGGAGTTGGCTTTGCACAAAACTATGCTTGTATTTGTATGGTTGCCTGGAAAATAATGTATATGAGAATTAATACGATTCCGCCAACTTGGCTCACTCCGCCTTTTGTTAGAAAGCGCCAAAGGATCGTTGGCACGCTATTAGTCAAACCAGTCTCAAGTTTGAGCCTTACACAACTTTACTACATAGGGTGGGCGATGAATTCAAGGGGAGCCGCAGAGCTGGTGATAGCCCTCATAGCCTTACAATTCGCATTGATTCCTGTAGAGATTTTCTCCGTGCTCGTAGCCATGGCCATGATAACTACACTTACTTTTCCCTTTGTCCTTGCACACGGAATAAAGAAGAATCCAACCATGATGGATGAGAAGACGCCAAGCACTTGAGAAGGACTGAAAAACCCAGATTGCACATCAAAATCAATAGCCAAATAAAATTATGAGCCGCTCGGATCCTTTCAAACATGTCAACGACGAAAGAATCTCAACTAGTCCATTGCCTAGAAGCAGAATTTGCATTCCAACTCTAGCTTTTGACATACGTTATCTATTTCTACTTTCAACTTTTCATAATAGTCACTCTTGTGGAGCAGTGTGTCTTTCCATTTTTCGTGCAGTTCTGGGAAATCTTTCGAAACATATCTGTCTAAATTAACCCACAGCCCCGGCTTCAGGTTGAGTTTGTCAACTAGAACGTAGTCGGCGCCTGCAGCTGAAATCTGCTGAAAATACTGTTCTATGTTTTGGTCTGAGATGTAGGGTAAGACTGGTCCGAAGAAGACGTATGTTCTAACGCCGTGATCTTTGAGTTCCTTGATTGCTGAGAGTTTTTCTTCGGGTGAGGAAGACATTGGTTCAAACGATTTTCTGACGTCGTCGTTTAGGCTGGTTATTGTGAACCCGACTTCTCGTTCGTGAAACCTTCGGATGAGGTCTAGGTCTCTTAGGACTAGGGCTGACTTGGTCTGTATTGATATTGGAAACTGATGCTTTAGGAGGATTTCAAGCAGTTTTCGGGTTAGCTGGTGTTTTCGTTCTAGGGGCTGGTAGGCGTCTGTTAGGGAGCTGATGTAGACTCTGCCTTTTGGTTTCTTTTTCATTTCGCGGACGAGAACTGTGGGCGCGTTGACTTTGATGTCTACGAAGTCGCCCCATGGCTCCGTGTGCTTGGTAAACCTTCGCGTGTAAGACTCGGCATAGCAGTATCTGCACGCGTGTTGACAGCCAACGTAGGGGTTTATGCAGTAGTCTGCGAGGGCGCTTTTGTTTAGCACGGACTTGCACTCTACTTCTCTGACTTTCACGTTTGAACGTCCAACCAACTGGTTCTTCATAGATTAGTTGGGTAGCTTTTTGATATACTTTGCAGGAACATGCTTGCAGACGTAGACCTTGTCTGTAGCTTTGAAGAATCTTGAACCGTGGCTTCTCGCTTCGGTCACGTCGATTATGAGAATAACTGGGCTGTCTGCTCGCCTCTTTCCAACCTCATAGGCTATTTCTTTCGTGGGTGAAAGATGAACCCATCTTCTCTTCATCGGCTGCAAACCCTTCTCTAAAATCTGTTCTGCGGCTTCGGTCGTGGTTCCATGGTAGAGCCACTCAATCCGTGTATCTTCTCTAAGATGCACATGCACATCGATTGTGTGACCGTATAGCGCACGAATCCTGTTATCTACAATTTCAAACCTTTTGCGTTCGCTCTGCTCAACCATTTCCATCAGAGATTTACTGTCGATGGTTGGAAAACGCCTCTTCAGTTTGGACACAAGCTGATCTAATTCGACAAATCCTTCACTGTCCATTTCCAAGTCTTCAGGATTGTGTCTCAGAAGATAACTGACATGCCTGCTCACTTTGATTCTCAAATGATTCTCCACAGCAAGCCCCTCGATTAAATGCGCCAAGTCACACGCAATAAGGTAACACCCAGACCTAGACTTAACACAGTTGGCTACCAACCAAGGGCAGAAAACGGAGCCAGACAAACGCCTGATGTACATTGCATAAAGGGTCAAAGAGGAATGACTTGAAATCCTCTAGCAAAATCCTCAGTTGGCCTCGTCCCACCTCCCCCGCACTTTCTGTAGCTGGATTTAGCATCGTTGACTTACCATGAGTTTATAGCAGAAATATATGCGTATTAATAGGGTAGCGACAAGAAAGGTTTTGGGTGTGGAGAAATGATGAAACAGGATGAAGTAACTGAATATGTTAAAGGGTTTTTCCAAAAGCGTGGATACGAAGTTATGACTCAATATCGGCGTTATCGTCCAGTTGATATTTTTGCCAAGAAAGACGGGGATAAGTGGTTTGTTGAGGTTGAGGCGGAATCTCCCAAACGCAAAATGTTCATCCAAGATGTTATAATCGCTGTTGGTGAGATCGTAGCAGAAATGCATGAAATAGGACCTAAGACTCACTATGGAATTGCTCTACCCGAGCCTCTTTCAAATCAATTATCAAAGTTTGGAATGGAGGGGCTAAAAGCACTGAATCTTCATTTATTTATAGTTACAGACCTCGGCTCAGTCTACCATCTAAACACAGACAACATAATTGAATACATCAAAGGGCTTCGGCAATATGGTGAAGGGCTTCCATCAACACTCTCAACAGATATTGAAGACCCGTAATACCTGCATACAACTACAACGTTAACTTAAGTGAAGCATTCGAGGAAGTGATGTCTGACAAGGAAAGGCATGGAAGAGATGACAAATCATGAAGAGAGTTCAAGTATCACTCCGCCCGCACCACCCGTTTCTAAAGCCTTTTTCACGTTCTTTTTGTGAAAAGACTACGAAATGCGTGTTATCAATATCGTGACAGACTGCCGATAACTGCAGAATTAGAATCCGATTTTGTAGGGCTCAATCTGTAGCGCGCACTAGTGGAAAAAGATGAAACAAATCTTGATTTCAAACTTAAAATCTTGAATATTTATGAATAAGTAGGTATGTATTGAGAGTGATGCAAATGGTTCGATGTATAGACTGTGGCCTTTTGCAACATCCCTTTTTCAAGAAGAATGTAGGACGTTGCCTATGGTACAAGAGGGCTATACCTCTCAATGGAATGCTAGAGGAAAAGAATTGTGAGGCTTTCGAAAATAAAAACCCAGAACTTGAACCATTTAAGCAACTTGAATTAAAACTGCTTCTGATGTCGGCGGAAAAGTTGCAAGGGCACTCAAACCGCGTTAGCAGAGCATTGGGTTTTTTGAGAAGAGCGATGGAAACAGAAAGGTTAAAAGATTTTGACGAATTCGTAGGAGAAGCATGTCAGTCTCTCTGTGACGAAAATATGAATCCATTGCGGGAGTACGGGATTATCGCAAGACAAATTGATTTAGTCAATGTCGAAATTGGCAGTATTATCATGGACGTTGATTCCAAACTAATGTATGAGTGGCGTGGCAGTCTAGGAGAGGAGTTTGGTAAGGATCCCAACAATTTCTTCCTAACGCTTGAACAAAGAATCATTTGGGCAAAACACAGCAAATACTTCAAAGATAAAAAGAAGACCATGTTTCTGAGCATTCCTTTTGACCGTGTTACTATGTACATTGACGAATTAATTGACTTGCTAGAAGAAACTCTGAGGAAGGCACCAATACACAAAAAGATACTTGATAAGCGGGCAGATGAGGGAACGCAAGGAGATGTTGGAGCATTTCTTGCCATTCTGGTTTCAAGAAGCACGGACAAATTTATACCTATGTGCGAGCTGGCACTAGAGTCTCAACGATTAGCAAGGACTAAGGCAATGAGAAAATTCAAGGCGATGCTTGAACCTTTAATAATAGAACTGACACAAATGGAGTTAGGTCATCCCCAACTTCCACCAAATACACATGATCAGAATTCCAAGATACTCTATGAACTCGAGAACAATCTACGTACTTTCATTGTTGAGAAACTGAAGGAGAAGTTTGGTAAGGATTGGTGGGACAAAGGAGTTCCAGATGATGCTAAGAAGAATGCAGTGAAAAGGAAAGAGAGCAAAAGTTTGCCACCCTACTACGCAACACAAGTATACCATGAAATCTATTACATAGACTTTGCAGACTACGCAAAGATAGTTCTTCGAGAAGATAATTGGAAAAATACTTTCGAATCCAGCTTCAAGAAAATAGAATGGACGGATGTAACTCTAAACGAGTTGAACCCGATAAGGAACAACATTGCCCATAACAGACAGATCGACGACATTGCTCATCTCACTCTTGTGACGAATGCCAGAAAGATCCAACAAATCATTCAAAAGAATAGGTGCGCGATTTAGTTTTTTCTCCCAAGAACAAAAGTAGGACTGAGAATTGCAACATAGAAACGTTCCTATAAGAAGTATTTAAAAGAGAGTTAATTTGCAGGAAACGTTTGAGGTGTGCCATTTGGGTCACAAATGGATCGCCTACTTTGAAACTAGGGATTTACAAAATAGTGAACAAAGGGATATCGAAGTACCAGGCTTTGGGTTTCCCTTAGGCTTGATAGCGATAAAACCAACAAAAAACAATGTTACGAGTATTTGCGTCGATTTCGAAATCGACACGAATCTAATATCGAAACCTCCGATTCTTCAGACAGCATATGCGGAATCTCTATTGGGCAATTTCTTCTCCTTGTTGGGTTTTTTGACGAAGCACCGAATAGGAATAAGAATGACTGATATTCATCCAAAAGATAAGGCAGCAAAAACATATTTTGAGAAAATGAAAGAGCCACAAAAACTAGATTATCCCCTTTATCCTCCAGCGAAACTGACATCAGTGGAATCTGAGAAAATTCATACGCAATTCAAAAAAATCTATGGCCTGAAAATTGGAACTGCTGAAGACCATAAGAAATGGAAACTCTATTACATAATGCAGAATTTCCTACACTGGTATGGAAAATCACAAAACGAATCACAAATCGCAGATCGTATCATGAGCTTATGGATTGCGTTCAACATTCTCTATAATTATGTGTGGGTGACCAGTCCGAATGGAAGAAACCCAAAGGATAAAGACTGGAAGAAAATTAAATATCTTACTTCTTCTTCAGAACTTCTCAAATCAGAAGAGTATAGGGATATAATTGAAGACGGAAGTTGCCCTGTTTTGATGAATGCAAGCAAGCGAGCAAAGAAATTTTGGGTTTATAAATCTAAAAAGCAATACGAAGAAGCTCTTAATGAGGTCTTGCAAGAGATTCGTGATTTACGGAATAGTATATTTCACGGATCATGGATTCCTGAGAAATCTTATGAAGGTGTATCTTTTACGGATACAAATCAACCTCTCGAAGTCGCTACTTACTTGTTGAAAAAAATAATCGAGAAGTATGCCGACCGATTGTGGAGTATTTAATTCGTGGACGAAAAAACCTTAATCAGAAATAATGGGTTTTTTATGTAGCGACAAAACACATTTTTTACTGCCTTTGCATTCGACTAATACCCAAATAGGAGTGGGCCGGCTAGCTTTAGACTTGCGTTTAAATCTTACAGATTCGAGACCACAACGTAAGGGAGTTCTTTCTTAATCTCTTCTCTCCGTTTGATTATCCTCTCTTCGTCTTCCTCCAGTTCTTTCAATTTTATTGTCATTACTTGATCTGACTGGAAAATCTCTATGCGTTCTAATTCTCTCTTGATTAAGCTGAGAGAAGCATATTCTAGCATCTGCCCGAAAAGCTGTATACAATTTTCTTTTCTCAAATTCTCAATAAGTGGATCACTATCTAGGGCCTCATCGTCATATTCTAATCCAAATTTCCCAAAGAGTGATTTTAAATTCGAGTATTTTTCGTGGCACTCAACATGTGCTTCACAGGATTTACAAAGCTCTTCTAAAGTGTATTTTTCAAGAAGCCGAAAGGCACCATCTGCGTTAAAGTCAGCACTTCATTTATGTAAACCTATTTGGAATGCCGTGAAGGAGAATTGTGAAATCATATTATCACCCCGAACGTCGGCTGAATTCTCTCAAAATGAGATAGAATACTCTGTTGAGAAGTTCACTGATGCTGACAGAAAGTATGTCTACGAAATGATTAGACGACATTTGAACAAAGAATTAGCGACCGACTACATGAAAGGGAGAAGAGGGGCTCATGTTGGAGAGTTTGAATCTATAGCCCTTGCAAAGCGCTTAAAGATTCCCGTAGTGATTCATGACAATAGAGGCAGGCAATGGGCAAAATGGGAAGGTGCTAAGTTAAATGCATCCCATCGAGTTGCCCGACACATTTCACAGAAAATTGCCAGTAGAAGAGATACGTAATTTTCTGGAATATCATTGCAGAAGGAGATACGAACCTGCTTGTGAAAAATTACGGAAACTGGCAAAATAGAACATTGAAGAAACACAGGTCCGGATTAATACCAAAAGGGTTTAAGTCCATCCCTCAAAATGTTACTCACAGATGTTTTGGCAAGTTCACATGCGCGAATCCCACGCCTATTGTTGTGGTAAACTATGGCTGTTGGGACTTGTTTACCTACGAGATCAGATTTTAGTTTGAAACTAATCCCCGCACCATCTATGGAAGAATGCTCCATCCAACCGAGCAATTAACCCGAAACAAAACACAAGAAACTACACGGAAGTCACTTTTAGCGACATTGAAAGTGCGCTAAATACAGGTCAAACATAGCCTGAAACAACAATCAAACAGCAAGAAACCCCAAAACACAGACAGCTCCACATCTCAAGAACACCAAGAATTCCTTCACATACTCGTACCAAGCCTAGAACTAAACGAAGAAGAAGGCGCTAAGCGATTGTCCCCTTCTTCTTTTGTAGAAGAGAGCAACGTAGAAGTAACATCTCTGAAGCTTATGAGGAAAAGGCATTTCTTAGAAAAATGGGTTCACTGCAGACTAAGGAAGAGGTAGTTTGAGGGCAAATAAAGAATTGAAGGTTCTTAAAGTAATGTGCAGTCAATGTAAGACGCTTAATCTGATTCCTATGTCATTTGAAGGCGAACATGTCAAGTGTGAGAAATGCGGCAAGATGTTTGTAATAAGAGAATAGTTATCTGTGTGAGAAGTGCGGAAGTCTTATAGCAGAACCAAAAGAAAGGATAAAAATTATGAGGCGTGAAACATGAGTGAAGTGCCAAAGAAACCCACATGGGTTGAAATGCTAGAAAGTAGTATTGAAGAACTAAAGAAAGAATATGATGAACGGTTCAAAGAATTAGAAGAGAGGTTATTTATAAATTTTGCAATGGTAGAATTAGATTTGCTTTGCTCCGTATTTCTTCTATTTCCAAACAAGACTGAGGAAAATTTTGACCACTTTCTTGATGGTTTGAAAAGAAGATTAGATGCAAAGAAGGAAATTGGTGTTGCGATTTTCAAAAAAGATAAGATTTTAGACACGGTGGTAACCATTGCTAAGAATCACTATAACATAGGAAGCTTTGAGAATTTAGTCAAGAAATTAAGCGGACGATTCACCATGAGCCTTATAAAAGAATCCATGACTATTGAGACAGTAACACAGCACTATGGCGTTGAAGGGGCAAGTATTTTTAAGACACTTTAAGAACGAAACGATAAGGTGAATTAGGTACGCCAGAAGACGAAGATAGAGAATTGAAAATACTGTCTGCAAGATATGGATGGGTAAGACAAGAATTAAACATGAGAATGAACGCTCGCTATAAGATAGTATCGTTCTTGCTGACATTTATGGCAGCGTCTATGGCTTTTGTTGGTTTGACTAGGATTTTTGAATATGGATATGCAGTAAACGTTGTCATTCTCGCCTCAGTCGTTTTCTTATTTGTTGAGGGATGGAGAATACTTCAACTTGATGCTTACCTATCCACAATAGAAAGAAGGATTAAAGAAATGACGAAAATCTCTACGGACGGCTGGGAAACTTATTTGAGAAGTCTAGGAAGCGAAGGAGAGAAACCGACAAAATGGTTGTCCATTGCTTTAGTTGCCCTGATTGCCCCAATATACACTATATTCAATTATGTGGCATCCTTCGTTTCTGGTTTTACGATATTAACCGTAAACGAAAGCCAGCTTCTGACTATTAGGTGGGCTTTTTTCATATTGATGGAGATTCCCATAATGTATTGCATTTTCAAGGCACTTCCAAACTACAAAGCTTGGGCGAAAGCTGTCTCAGCAACATTAACGTCAAATCCAGAGCCTAGCAAGATGTCGAAAGAATCAAAAGTAACGATGAAAGATATGCTTCTGCTTGTCGAAGGAATTCTAATAGCATTCATAATACAGTTGTTCTATGATACCCTTCGTGAAGAACCGTTATACAAGAACCTTCTACCGATTCAGTATTGGCGAAGCATCCTAGCCGTTATCTGTGGAATCTTTGCTTTTCTGATACTAAACTATTTCAAAAAACATTCAGCATCATCATAGAAGAAATGCGGTAATGCTATAACCGAGCCAAAAGAGATTTTTGCAATTTCTAGCCTTTTTTGGGCTAACATTCTTGGCTTCACGTTAACCATGTTGCAACTTCACGCTAAACAACATACAAAAACACGTCAACCCCACCAAAACAAACCAACGAACACAAACATCCTCAAAAACACAAACCAAAACACAACCAGAACACACACCTTCACTCACAAAAAAATTTTTCTCACACTCATACTAAGCCTATCAGCCCAAAACGACATACACATAAAGCAAAGTTTAAATAAAAACCCTTTATCCTCATAGATAGCCCAATACAATAAATGGACTCTCAAATCATGTCAACATCAAAGACAGAATTCCAACACATCGTCCGAATCGCAGGCACCGACCTAGACGGCACCCTCACCCTCAACTACGCATTAGCCAACATCAAAGGAATAGGCATCACACTATCAAACGCCATAATAAGAAAAGCCAACATCAACCCAGGAACACGCATAGGCTACCTCACAGAAATAGACATCGAAAAACTCGCAGACATCATCACAAACCCATCAAAACACGGATTCCCACCATGGATGCTAAACCGAGCCAAAGACATGCAAACAGGAAAAGACACACACCAAATAGGCGCCGACCTAACACTACAAACAAAAACCGACATAGAAGAAATGAAAAACATCAAATCATGGAGAGGATACCGCCACGCCTACGGACTGCGAGTCAGAGGCCAACACACAAGAACCACAGGCAGATCAGGCAAAGCCCTAGGCGTAAAAAAGAAAGAAATCAAACGGGAGGCACCAGCATAACATGGGAGACCCCAAAAAACAACGCAGAAAATACGAAACTCCACGATTCCCATGGCGAACCGACATCCTCCAATCCGAACTAAAACTACAAGGACAATACGGCCTACGAAACAAACGCGAACTATGGCGACACAAAACGGAAATCTCAAGATTCAGAGAAATCGCACGCTCACTCCTCGGCATATCCACTGAACAACGTGAAAGAATGGAAAAACAACTCCTCGAAAGACTCGACCGCTTAGGAATCTTGCCGGACACTGCCGTGCTCGACGACGTGTTGGACCTCACAATAGAAGATATCCTTGAACGCAGATTACAATCCGTAGTTTTCAGCAAAGGCTTAGCCAAATCAATTTTCCAAGCAAGGCAACTCATCACACATGGGCACGTTGCCATCGACGGCAAGCGCGTTCCAACACCCAGCTACCTTGTTCTAAGAGACGAGGAAACAAAAATCGCATATGCCCCAACGAGTAGCTTATCGAACGCAAATCATCCTTTAAGGGTGGCGATAAGTTCTGTTGAAGAGGCTAAACCGCAACCAGCTCCTGCTCACAGAAGAGGAAGAACGGGGGAAAGGGCTTGAGCAAGAAAACCGACAAGTGGGCAATCATTCACATTTACAGCTCTTACAACAACACACTTGTCCACGTCACCGATTTATCTGGAGCTGAAACAATAGCCCGAGCCAGCGGAGGCATGTTCGTCAAAGCAGACCGCCTAGAATCCTCACCATACGCAGCCATGAGATGCGCAAGCTATGTGGCCACGATGGCTAGGGACAAAGGCATAACCGCCATACACATAAAAGTCCGAGCTCCCGGCGGGTCAGGGCCGAGAACCCCGGGACCAGGCGCACAGGCCGCAATACGAGCTCTGGCAAGAGCGGGATTCCGCATCGGACGCATCGAAGAAGTAACGCCGATTCCACATGATGGGACGAGAAGAAAGGGTGGCCGCCGAGGACGCAGAGTTTAAGATAGGAGAAATCTCTGTTGGAAATCAAAGTTGTTGACAAAAACGAATACTCTGCTCGCTTCATAATTGAAGGCGTAGACTCAGCCTTCATGAATTCGCTGCGTAGAATCATTGTCGCTGAGGTTCCCTCCATGGCAATAGACGAAGTTGTCGTCATCGAAAACTCCTCAATGCTACACGACGAGATCCTAGCACACAGACTTGGTCTAGTCCCGCTGAGAACCGACTTAGACTCTTACAATTTGCCCGAAGAATGCTCATGCAAGAGTGAACTAGGCTGCAATCTCTGCCGCGTGTCACTAACACTCGATGTAGAAGCCAATGAAGGCGGCAGAACCGTGTACTCAGGCGACATGGTGGCGGAAAACCCTAACATTACACCTGTGAGCCAAAAAATACCAATCGCAAAGCTGGCACCAAACCAGCGTCTGAAACTGGAAGTCTATGCGCGGCTTGGCAAAGGTCAAAAACACGCCAAATGGCAACCAGTATCAGTATGCGCATACAAGCATTTTCCAAAGGTTAAGATAAACGAAAAAGAATGCGATTCATGCGGAAAATGCGTAGACATATGCCCCAGGCGTGTACTCACGCTTTCGGGCGGCGCAAAGAAACTTGAGCTTCGTAATATTGCTGACTGCACCGTTTGCAAAGACTGCGTTGAGGTTTGTCCGAAAAGCCCGCCTGCCATAGAAGTAGCTTGGGACAAAGACGTGTTTGTATTGGACATCGAGTCCACTGGCGCACTTGCAATTGAGCGCGTGGTTAATGAAGCCATTAAGATTCTTGACAGGAAGTTCGAGTCCTTTTTGGAACAGTTGGCAGTGAAGAAAGATGAGGCAAGTCAAGTCGCAGAATCCTGAACTGCTCAATCTTATCCGTTCGCTAAGAAAGACGGCTAAGGAAAACGACGCCGCTATCTGGCTGGACGTAGCCGAACGTCTGTCTTCTTCAAGGCGTAGGCGCATAGCCGTGAACCTAAGCCGCCTGAATCGCTACACAAAAGAGAAAGAAACCGTGATCGTTCCAGGCAAGGTCTTGGGCAGTGGCAAACTTGAACATCCTATCAAAGTGGCTGGTTTCGCCTTCTCTGAACAAGCTCAATTGAAGATTTCTAAAGCCAGAGGCAAGGCCTTGGCTATCTCAGAGGTTTTGAAGGATAATCCAAAAGGCAGCAACGTCAGAATAATGGAGTAAAAATCAACGTGAAAACAGTTAAAGAGCAACCGAGCGCAGTGGTAGATGCTTCGGGCTTGATCCTTGGACGAATGGCAAGTATAGTGGCAAAGCGTCTTCTCTCAGGTGAGCCTATAGTCATTGTGAACTCTGAAAAAGCGGTTCTGTCGGGCAAGCGATTAAGTCGTGTGAAAGAGGCACGGGCCTTTCTTGCTATTGGTCATCACAGAAAAGGGCCTTTCCACCCGAGACGTCCAGATCAAATTGTGCACAGAACTGTGAGAGGTATGCTTCCACGTAGGCAACCTAAGGGAGAGATGGCGTTGAGGCGCTTGCGGGTTTTTTTGGGTGTGCCTGTCAAACTGAAGGATGTGGCTTTTCAAACCATTCCAGAAGCTCATGTTAGTAAGTTGAAGTGTTCCTATGTTACGGTTGGAGAGTTAGCTAAGGAAATTGGATACAAGCCTGTTGGTGAATGAGATTGTCAAGCTCAACCAAAGTATTGTTAACCAGCGGTAAAAGAAAAACAGCGATTGCAAGAGCAACTGTCAGGGCAGGGAAGGGCAGAGTGCGCGTAAACAATGTTCCAGTTGAGATTTATGAACCCAAACTTGCCCGAGACAGGATTCTTGAGCCTCTGCTGCTAGCTGGCGACAACGTTTGGAAGCAACTCGACATCGACCTCAAAGTTTCCGGCGGGGGCTTCATGGGCCAAGCTGAGGCTGCACGCACAGCGGTTGCCAGAGCGTTGCATCGTTGGACAAAAAGTTCGCATCTACAAACCTTATTCACCGAATACGACCGAACCCTACTTGCTGGAGACCCGAGACGGCGGGAACCTAAGAAGCCTGGCGGCCCTGGCGCGCGAGCTAAAGACCAGAAAAGCTACCGTTAGCCACAAACTTTCTCAAATGTCCCAGAATATTGATTCTGACTGAATATTTCGACTTAACAAATCTATTATTAAACACTGGGCATTAGCAACACACTATGGAAAAGCTCTACGACCTCAGCTTAGTGCATTCCTTAGCCTTGGTAATCGGGTATGAAGAGTGCCAACTGGTTGAAGTGGTACGTAGCATTTCTCTTAAGATTCTGTCTTTACTGGAGGAAATTGCAGGATGGGAACCGAAACAAAAATAATTGAATGCAAGCAGTCAGAAACGCAAGCAAAAACCAGAAAGAACGCAAATGCAACATCTAACGAAAACAATGAAATCATATTCGGTGTGCGAACTTTGATGACAAGTCCTCTTCCAGCTTGCGAGAAACTAGATAAAATGTTCGGCAGCGGAGGGGAAGCCATAGTTCATCACATGTATTTGGAATCGGGACAAAACCTTTTTGACAACATGATAAAATGCAACCCTAGCAAGAGTCTGGACGACCTGTTGAAGGCTCTAATTGATGTACACCCTCGCACAGGTTGGGGGATGGTTTCGATGAAATTTATTCATCGTAACCCCCCTATGGTTAGTATCGTTGTTAAGGATCCGCCAGTCAAAACTGTCAAGGGTTCACAGAAATACTTGATTGGGTCTTTCTGGGCAGGTGTTTTCTCAAGATTCTTTAATCGGCAGGTGACATGCAAAAACTTCGGGTATGACGCTGAAAAAGACGAATTCACTTGTGCAATAGCAACCTAACTGAACTTGAGCAAGATGATGGTAAGAGGTCAAGAGTAGGAAGAGCAAATGAATAGCCAGATGTGGTCAAGGGCACAGTGCAGAGCTGAGGAGAAAAGCGATGTCTAAGAATTTGAAAGCGGAGCGGTCGGAAGTCTACCGAGACCATCGTGCTCAACTGATCCTCAGCAAGTTTCTTAGCGGCGAACTTGAAAAGCTAGAGCCTGTTTATGACCCCAAATACGGTTATTCGTACTCTCTCGTTGAAGCAATCACTGGTGACCATGATGAAGCTGAGGCTTTTTTGAATCATCTTTACGAAATTGGCATCTTAAAGCGTGAAGTATTTGATAAAGCACTTAATTGCCCCAAGTGCAGTTCAGGCAGCGTTTCGATCAGGTATTGTTGTCCTTACTGCAAATCCTTTAGTGTGAAGAAGAGTTCTCTGGTTGAGCATATTCAATGTGGCTATATTGATATCGAAGATCGCTTCAAGCAAGGAGACAAAATGATGTGTCCTCGATGCCATAATGAGTTGACGAAACCCGATGTCAACTATCGTAAGGCTGGGGTATGGTGTGCATGCAATGATTGTGGTAAGAACTTTGACATTCCTGTCCCCTCGCATTTCTGTCGGGAGTGTAAGAACCTTTTCACTTTTGAAGACGCCATCTACAAAGACGTTTACTCTTACTCACTGAATCAAGAGGTGATGAAAGAGGCTAGTATAGGCTACATTTTGGTCGCTCCGATACGGGAGCTTTTCCAGAGCCGTGGATTCACGGTGGAAAGCCCAGGTTTCCTGAAGGGTAAGTCTGGTGCCAGCCACATGTTTGATGTCACGGCGTCGAAAGGCGACATTACGCGCCATATTATTGTCATCGACCTTGCTTCTTCAACTGAGGATATGGTTTCCGAGCAGTCTATAATCGCCATGTTCGCGAAGGTCTATGATGTTGCACCAGACAAAGCCTGCTTAATTGCTATTCCGAAGATGAGTGAAAATGGAAGAAAACTCTCTGATCTGTACAAGATCGAGTTGATTGAAGCCAAAAACCAAAAAGAAGCCATGAAAGCCTTGCAGTCCGTTGTGGAAGTAGTGCAAGGTTCTTCAGAGTCTCAATTGCCTCAGCCCGCCGCATAAACGGCTGTGTTTCCCCTCTCAGTAACTACTTTAAAAGCATATTGTCCATTGGGCAGCGGAATATCCACGCGTTGATAAGAGAAGGTTTCTCCAGAGTTTACAAACACATCAGCGTCATATCTCTTGTGCACTGTAGAATTGTTAACCCAAATAGAAACAAGGTGTGCGGTGTAAGCGCCTTTGTTTTGAATTGTAAGAGTAGTTCCGTTAATTATGGCTCTCACGCCGAGAAAGTCTAAATCAACATTTGTGCGAGTTGAGTCCGGTCCTTGATCATGGACTTTGACGAGGACTTTTCCGTCATTCCACACATAACTGCGCCATTTGCCGGTCAGATTTACTGCATAGGTGTTCCAACCTGAAATAGGTGTGTGACCAACAGTGGAGTTGAAACCACTGTCACTATACGTACGTGATGTCCAGTTGAATGCCTTTAGAAACCATTTTTCGCCGGTATCATCTACTCTGTATTGCAGTTGAATTTCAACGCTTTGAATGTAAGCTAGGGGAAATGCGGTTAGGTCTATTGAAAAAGTGTCGTTTATGTCAAGTTCGCGTGGGGGAGAAGCCTCTCTGAAACTTTCGTAATTACCATCGACGATTTGTGTATCTATGAAGGAGCCGCTCGTCCGACCGCCCTTGTTTACCCTGTACTCGCTTTGGGTTACAAACCATGAAGAACGAGTCATACGGACAACACTACTCACATCGGGGGCTTCCTTTGTTCTTTCCCAATCCAACTGGTTCATCTGATAACTCCAAAGAACTACGTTTGAGACTATGACCAGTAGAATTACGAAACTCAGCACCACAACTATGATATTGCTTAGTCCCCGTCGATTCCGGATTAGACTATGTTGGCGACCTATAATAGTCCGCAACTTGTGTTCCTCTACTAGTCGCGATTTTAATGTAATAAACCGTACGTGCTGTCCACGTGAATGTTATGTTTAACCAACCATGTTCAAGAGGATCCAAGTGGAGAGGAGTAAACAACTGCATCGTGTGATCTACATAGACAGCGGCGGCATCTATTGGCATCTTGCCTGTATTACGCAAATATATGGCAATTGAGCCTGATCTGAACCAGACATCCTCCGCAACGAACCGTTCACCCATGGTATCGTGCAGATTGCCTGTGATCACGTAGGTGGCAGTTATAGCAATTGACATCCCAGCTACGGCGATAACCATAAGTAAGACGTTGCTCAGCACAGGCGTGATCGCCCTTTTGTTCCACCACATTCTGAACATTCTCTTCTATCCTCTAGATCAGAAACTTGAGTGCAATATAGCCCGCCGCCAAAAGTATTACACTGTGTTTTAGGCCTGCGCTTACGGTTCCTTCTCCCATCTTGCCAGCGACTAATCCGCTGAACCATGCTTGAACGATGCTCATATGAAAGAACAATCTCCTGGCCTCGTCCGTTGAGAGGAGAGCTGTGTTTAAGGCGGGCAGTTCGACCATCTGCACGAAGAATGTTCTGAACAACATTATAACAGTGAAAAGGAACACAAAGAACGATACATAGACAATCGCGATGTAAGGGCGAGTCTGCGCTTGGCGTTCTTTTTCTGCCATCAAAGTGGATTGAACAAACTTTCCCATCGGCTCAAACACTTTCTCAACATGGCCACCGGCGCGGCTAGCCTCAACTACAAGTGGAACACTGCGTCTTGTTAATGACGTGCTTACGCGTTGGCTGAAAGATTGAAACACCTCTTCGAAGGATTTTCCCCAAGACATGTGTGCAACCATGCGTCGCAACTCTGCTGTTAATGGACCGTAGCGTCTTTTGGCCGCTTCTTCAACAGCTTGTGTCAACGTCATGCCTGTTTTTTCTGCTTGGACAATGGCCCTGAACAGGTCTGGCAAGTGCTCGTCGATTGAGCGTCGCCAGCGGTAGTCTACGTAGTCGAGAACGGCGGCTGGAAATAGAGCGATTATTAGGGCTAATATCATGTATTCGTCGAAGATAGGCAACCCTGACAGTCTTATGAAAGCGGTGATGAGAACAGTAAGTGCTAAGGCGAGGGAGACCGTCCAGGCGACTCGTTTTTCCCATTTCTCAACCTTAGGCATGGCTTGTTCTCACCGCTTAGGCGAAATCATGTCCAGCATTATCAAGAAGATTGTAGAGCCCAATGGAATACCCATGTAGGTCAACAGGTAAAGCATTAAACGAGGATTGAAAAACCCTTGAATTCCTCCGCCGAGCATAGCCATAACCGCAAGCATAACAACTAGGATTAAGGGGCCTGCAACCAACATGACCACGTAGAATTCGGCTAAGACTCCCAAGGTGTCTCCCAAACGTCGCAACGCAATTTTCTTTAAACGCATGAATTGCCCCGAACGTTCGGAAAGATACTTGGCCAAGTCTCCTCCAGAATGCATCGTAGCTATGAATCCTTCGAGTAGTTCTCTGAATTTTTCTGAAGGCGTCCATTTGGATGCAGACTCCATGGCGGAGATCACGTCAATTCCAAACAGCTCTACGTCTCGCACAATTTGCTTTGCTTCCTGTGAGGTTGCCAAGGATGGATCAACCTTTGCTAGAGAACGAAACATTTGAGCTGGAGGTACGCCTGCTCCAGCTAATATGGAAAGGTAGCCAGTTGTGAACGGCAGCTCATCGTCGAGACTTCGCTTTCTGCCGTCCGCCTTGATGATTGGGTAGATGTAGAATCCGATGATGGAAAAGGCTCCGGCGAAGAGGGTGGCTCCTGCAGTGTAGAGCAGAGTCAAAAAAGGAGACAGCCGTAATAGTAGGAGAACCGCAAGTGGAAAAATGACCGCAACCGAGATGGATGCAAGCAAGGTCATTAAGATGGCTAGGCTCACGTAACCTATGAAGCTCACTTTGATGGCTGACTTCTGCAAATTGGCATCCAAGTCTTTGAAGAGTGGTAACAGCTTGGCTGTTTTTTCACCAAGTAAACGGTAGGCAAACACTTGAGGCTTGATTGACTCGTCTCCGACCTCTGTGGGTGCGTCACTTGAACGATTAAATAAAAAAGCCAGCTTTTGACGTAAGGCATCTTCAAGCCGTTTGTAATTCTTACTTAACCATTCTCTGATCTTGTTTGCTTTCAATTTACACGCCTACTCTCGCCTTGTGGTAAACTCGCATGGGATCTGCATAGTATTCTCGGATGACCCCTGCCACATCGGTGTATTTTCGAATCTTGTTCTTGACCATCCATTCGAGTACGATTTTCCTCCTTTGCAGCTCGGATTGAGCCTCTTGCGCTGTTATGCTCAATTTTCTCATGATTCTCTCTAAGACGTAGCTTCTTCCCAAATACGAAAAGGAGTCGGCTCCCGCGTTCCACCGATACACATCGTTTGTCAAGAGTTCCTTGGTTTTCGGATCGGAACCGACCATTTCCGTTACTGACAACGCTCTTCGGGCCGGTTTTCCGCCGATTTCGGTTCTTCCCTGAACAAGTATGATATCCAACATGTGTAACAACGATCTGGGTATGTTCATGGGTTCGGCTTCTAACCTGTGAATGGCAGAATCCACTGATTCACCATGAATGGTACACATGCCCAAATGTCCAGTGGACATGGCTTGAAACAGTGTGTATGCCTCTTCGCCTCGAACCTCTCCCAAAATGATGTAATCAGGTCTTTGCCGCACCGCCGCTTTGAGCAGGTCATACAAGGTTATGTCTCCAGACTGTCTTTTTCCACTGCCACCACGCGATACGGATGGAATCCAGTTCTCATGGGGCAGGTTGAGTTCTTGAGTGTCTTCAACGCTCACAACTTTAAACTCAGGTTTGATGAACATGGAGAGGCAGTTGAGCGTGGTAGTTTTGCCTGCTGCAACGCCACCGACGACAAGAACTGAAGCTCGATTTTCAATAGCGTACCAAAGGTAAGCAGCCATGTCGGCTGATAATGTTTTGAGCGTGAGTAAGTCTGTGATAGTTAAGGGATCGCCTCGAAATCGACGAATTGTAAAGGTTGATCCTCTCTTAGTGATCTCGCTTCCATAGGTCATTTGAATGCGGCTGCCGTCTGGAAGTGAAGCGTCGAGCAGAGGAGACGCTATTGAAATCTGCTTACCCGAGAGAAATGCTAGTCTCACTAAGAACGAATTTAATTCTTCTTCGCCTTTGTACACAATGTTGGTTGGCAAGGATTCGTATTCTCGATGCCACACATAGATCGGAATGTTTACACCGTCGGCTGAAATGTCTTCGATCATATGGTCGCGCATTAGGGGATCGATTTTTCCATAGCCGACGTAGTCACGTACGATATAGTACATGAGTTTTTCAACGGCTTCCGTGGGAATCTTCAACTTGTAGTTTTTGATTACCTGAGCTACTTTGCGTTTGAGATACTCCTTAGTGTTTTCTTTGGTCTCTAAGTCTTTGATGCTGACATCTAACTCTTCCATCAGCAATTTCTTTATCTCTTCTAGATAATTTTCCTCCTCTTTTCGAAGCGTGGGTTCAATCACTTCGTAATGTATTTTCTGCGTCACTGGATCACGCACAACAGCGGCGTAGACGTTAGGTTCAGCGATGGGATAGATTTCTCGAAAAACAGAAGACCTCTTCTCAGCTATGTTGCCTGTTTCTTGAGACATCACTGCTCCACGCTCCTAAACCGTGCTGTGTACGAATTGATGTAGTGACTCGTAAGAAATAATGCTTTCGAAACACCTAATAAACTATATGAAGCATGACTCACTCACAACAATTCTCAACGCGTGTTCGCTTGAACCTGTGTCTCCTAGGCATTCGAGGCTTCTAGAAGTTGCCTAAGCCGATGTTCAGTGGACTCTCTCCATGTCTTTTTGCGCAGTCTGCGGCAAATGTGCGTGGTTGTCTCAATTTTCCATCACACTCAAATGAAAATGCATTATTTTCAGTCATATCGGATTGATTTTGCCCCTAAAAACCCATGAAAACACAATTTGAACGTGTCTTCTTCATGATGTTATGCAATGTTTTCCATGAATGTGTCTATCATCAGTGTCCATGAAGTTGATGTTGCCACGTTCTCATTCATTGAAAGAGAATGTTATTCCCAATTGTGAACCATGTTGACTCTTTACATATATATGATGGGCTTTTTCATTGCCCTTATCATACCATAAATCTTTTATCCATTGAACATTAAACCATCATACCCAGTCATGATGGAGGAATCATTATGGCTAAATGTCCAAAATGTGGAACAGAAGTTAGCTCCCCGAAGAAGAAATGGACGATGGCTGGTCGACCGGACAAATCGGGCAAGAAGATGCAACTTGAAATTGGGCTTTTCGACTGTCCAAAATGCCACAAACCATTCCGAGTTGTCCTGAACAAACGCAAGATTTAGAATGCTAGAATAATGGAGCTCAAAGAGAACAGCATGCCGATAAAACTCGCAACGAATCTCGCGGCTTAATATACACCAGCCATTCCCCTTATTTTTGCCTAAATCATTTGCCTATAAGGTCGAAACACTAAATTCAGCGCTAAGTTTTTAACGGTATTAGGGCATTGTCTTTGCAACAATGAACCGTACTGTTCAGAATTGAAATGAATGCAGTTGGCGAAAGATTGGCTTCAAAGTCCAAGTGGTCAAATCTGTTAAAGAGCAGTTATGTGAAAACTATTATTCTCGCAGCTATTGTTTTGGGAAGCGTCGTAGTCTTCTGGGCGGGCGTGAAAATAGCTTTCGCAACAGAATATCCTCTCTTAACTGTCGCTTCTGGAAGCATGAGTCCGACACTTGAGATAGGCGAATTGATCGTAGTCCAGGGAATATCAAATGCGTCGGAGTTGAGAGCTGCTTCTAAGCCAGAAGGCGATATTATCGTGTTTCGAAACCCACATGATGAAGGAGAGTTGATTGTCCATCGTGCAATAAACAAGACAATGCATGATGACCTCTGGTACATCAGGACTGCAGGCGACCATAACGTAGCCACAGGCGGTGGACCAGACCCTTGGAGTGGACCTGATACATGGAATCTGATGATCTCTGAGAAACTCCTCATAGGTAGGGTTATCGGGCATGTGCCATGGGTAGGTTACATTCCTTTATTCGTTCGACGACCCGAAGGCATGGTTCTCTTAATCGTCTTAATCCTAATCATCGTTTTTGCAGAATACATACCTTTTTCGTCTAAAAAGCGGGAAACCGCAAAAGACTAATGCTTTATCACTGTTCCTAACTTAACGAAGAATTGGTGAGATTGCGGTATGAGTAAGGCTAAACCTAATTCTCTGGATGTGGCTCTTCATCAGTTAGGCATAGCGGCAGAGCACTTGAACCTTGATTCTGGAATTCACGAGGTATTGAAGTATCCAAAACGGGCTTTGATTGTTTCTCTTCCGGTTAAAATGGATAACGGATCAGTGAAAGTGTTTCAAGGGTGTAGAGTGCAACACAGCGATGCTCGCGGACCTTTCAAGGGCGGCCTCAGGTATCATCCAGATGTGACATTAGACGAAATTACAGCGCTGGCAATGTTGATGACTTGGAAATGTGCGGTTGTCGACATTCCATACGGCGGGGCAAAGGGCGGCGTATGCTGCAATCCAAAAGAAATGTCTCAGAATGAGTTAGAACGCTTGACGCGTAGATACACAACCATGATTTCAGATTTGATCGGCCCATATCGAGATGTTCCAGCTCCTGACGTTTACACTGACGAGCAAATCATGGCTTGGATAATGGACACGTACAGCCTCCTTAAGGGTTACAGTGTGCCGGAATCTGTGACCGGTAAGCCAATAATACTGGGCGGATTTAAACAGAGAGAGGAAGCTACATCGCTTGGAGTTGCTTTCTGTATACGGGAAGCCATGAAGCATCTGAGAATGAAAACCAAGGACTGTGCAGTGGTCATTCAAGGATTCGGAAGCGTAGGTTGGAACCTAGCTCGAATATTGCACACGCAAGCGTATCGGGTTATAGCTGTGAGCGATTCTAAAGGCGGAATCTACAGCACCAAAGGTATTGACCCTTTGAAGGTTTTTGAACACAAAAGCAAGACGGGGTCAGTCATTGGTTATGTTAACACCAAACAAGTAACTAATGAAGAACTGCTAGAACTTCGATGCGACATTCTAGTCCCCGCAGCACTTGAAAATCAAATCACTAGGGAAAATGCAAACAAGGTAAAGGCAAAGATTGTAGCTGAGGCGGCAAACGGACCAATTACGCCTCAGGCCGACGAAGTGCTTAATGAGAAAAATGTCTTCGTCATTCCTGATATCTTGGACAATTCTGGCGGAGTCACCTCCAGCTACTTTGAGTGGGTGCAGAATCTCACACGCGAGCGTTGGAACGAGAGAGAAGCGAACCGGAAACTAGAAACAATGATGGTGAAGGCTTTCGACGATGTCTATGGCATTTCAAGGAAGCGGAAAATAGACATGCGCACCGCGGCGCTGATACTCGGTGTTGGTAGAGTCGCTGAAGCCATAAAGACACTTGGTCTCTGGCCGTCCTAATTTTTTCTCTGCGTGAACGTGTTGACCACGTTTATATTCTGACCACTTCATTTACTCTAGCAGAGGAAGGGGAAACGTTGGAAAATGAGGCATGTTAAGATCACTGCCTTCGACCTACCTGACGCTTGGTATCAGGTCATAAGGAAGATATGGGAAGAAGGTGAATATTTCAACGTTAAGTATGGGTCTGAAGTAACTAATACTAAGAAATCAGATGTTGCCATAGAGATTATGCATCCTGAAAACAAGCCGTTGATTCACGACAAGGCTCCATGCGACATGCGATACGTCATGAATTATTTCATGGAGTATCTTTGGTTCGGTGAGAAAAGGCCAGACGAGACCTACACTTATTCGAGTCGTCTTCGAAGTCCAGTTGACCAAATTTCTGAGGCTATAAACCGTTATGCGGAGGAAGTTTTCGACAGGCAGATAACGTTGGTCATTCGCGTGCCCCAAGACATATATAGGGAGATTGAAGGGAAGCGGCATGAACCGCCCTGTTTGACGATGCTTGACACAGAAATAACGCGTGACAATAGCGACAATAAATTAAAGTTTAGTTTGGTGGGTTATTTCAGGTCTTGGGACGCGTATGGAGCCCTCCCCGCAAACTTGGCTGGACTGCAACTTTTCAGCGAAACGTTTGTGAAAGAACTGAACTCAAAAGGGAGAGAGAAACATGGCGGCAAGTGGGAAGAGATTTTCACAGGGTCAATGCTGATGTTTTCAAAAAACTGCCATGTGTACCAGCGCCAATTTCCATTTGTAGAAGAACTGCTGAAGGCTGATAAACCAACGTATCGAGAGAGGATTCAAATCTCAGGAAAGCCTTAAGGAGCAGTTTTCTGTTAAGCCTTTTCCTAGTCTAACAAGCCTATTCGTGTGAGTATTTGTTTGACCGCTGGAATGGCTGGGCTTTCAGCTGGCAGATTGAGCAACGGTTTTCCAGTTAGGTTGTGTGCGAACACGTTGTCATCGGTTGGAATAATCCCAACAAACTCGTATCCCAGTTTCTGGGCTTCGTCTCTGAGCATTGATTCCATTTCAGGCTTGAATCTATTCCCTACGAGATAGAACTTCTTGAATTCTATGTGGACCTCCTTGGCGACTTCCTTAACCCGTTTGGCAGTAAGCAGTCCCATTGAACTTGGGTCGGTGACGACCATCATTATGTCGACGTCTCGGTCGGTTCTGCGGCTCAAATGCTCCAAGCCTGCTTCCATATCCATTAATGTCACCTCGTAGTTTTTGATTAAGCGGTCGATGATGTGGGCTAGAAACGCGTTGACAGGGCAGTAGCATCCTTCACCTTCTCCGCGTCCCATCACTAGCAGGTCAAAACCTGGTGTTTCCTGTAGGATTTCAAAGATGCGAGTTTCGAGGATGTCCTCTTTAGTCATCGTTGGGGGGATTTCAGATTTCTCCAAAGACTTCTTCAGGTTGTCAGTGATCATGCCGACGGTGCGGGCTACCGGAATGCCCAACACATCGGCTAGATTGGAGTCCGGATTGGCGTCAATGATCAGAATGCTTTTCTCTGGATTGCTCTCGCTGAGAATCTTCGCCATCAGAGCGGTTGTTGTAGTTTTGCCCACGCCACCTTTGCCTGAAATAGCGATAACTAGGCCCTTGTTTTTCAATGTTGAATCTCCATGTCATCAAGAGTAGATAGCAACACAACCGCTAGAATTAACTTTTTTCTTATTTTTCTAATATAATCCTATGATGCGTGATTTTGTCAGAAAGAGTGAGAGATAGCGAGAGTGGCTGAAGCGGTTTTCTTACGCCTTAAGATTCGTCTGGTTCTTCGCCTGAAAAGGATATGATCTTCATTTTGATCAAGACTACTACTATGATGACGACGACTATTGGGATTATGATAAGGAGCAATGTGGTCAGAGGCAAGCCCAAGATGGTAGCGGGTCCAGAGGTCGGTGGCGGATTAACCGTTACTAGTGTTTCGCTCTGTCCATCGACGTATCCAGTTCTGCTTGCAGATGCTGTGATTGTAATATTTACCTGAGCGTTTGCCGTTGGCGCAGTGAACGCGATTTGCAGGGTGCCGTTTGCGTCGGTGGTTCCAGTAGTGTTGGAGAATGTTCCGCCAGTGTCTGTCGACAGCGAAACGGTGGCGCCTTCAACAGGGTTTCCATCAGAGGTCACTTGAACAATTACGCTTGAAGTTGCCTCAGATTCAAGGGTAACGGGGTCAGCGCTGACTTGAACGACTAAGGTTTTTGGGTTCACACTCAAGCTGGCTTGACCTGCGCCTTCCCAGTAGCCACTCTTTGTAGCGGTCGCTGTGATAGCAGTGTTCAACTGTGTTACTGTTTGAGGAGCTTTGAAGGTGAACTTTAGGTAACCGTCGGCATCTGTGCTTCCCGTTTGGGGAGTGAAGCTTCCGCCTTTATCCGAAGATAGATGAATTACAGCACCTGCAATGGAGTTTGCGTTGTAGGTTACATGGACAGTTCCATTTGAGGTGGCTTCTGACTTTATTGGGTTAGGATTAAGGGTGACTTCAACCGACAGTGGGGGTACCACGCTGAGATAGTCGTAGTCTGAGCCGTCTGCATAGCTGGTTCTTGACGCTCTCGCTGTTATTCTAAAGTCAGCTTGCTCCGTTACGCTTGGAGCAGTAAATGTTGTTGTGAAGTAGCCTGTTGAATTTGTGAGGCCGGATGATGCAGCGAAACTGCCATCTGGAATTGAGAATAACATGATGTTTGCGTTTTGCACTGGAGAACCCGCAATTGTCGCCCGAACTGCAATTGAAATCTGTCCAGCGGAAACCATCGTGGAACGGCTTAGAGCTAGGGAGACCTCAAGTGAACTTAATGTTTGAACGGTCATCTGTAATGTGACGCTGTTGTTGCTGATTACCCTGAAGTCATCCATAACCTTAAGGCTGACTTGGTATGTTCCCGTCGCTGGGTATTTGTGGTCGAAAACTGACAGAGTAGTCCAGCTGCTGTTTTTTCCATCTCCAAAATCAAAGAAGTACATATCCACGCGTCTGTCGTCACTTGAAGTGGTGCCAAAAAATATGACAGTTTGGTTTGGCGCAACTAGTGCTTTATTGCTGAGGAGCCTTGCAACTGGACGCGCATTAATATAACCGTTTGGTGCGCTTAGAAACGGTATGAAATCCAAGTCGGCTCCGGTGCTCTCAGCAGGATTTCCTTTTCCAGACGGGTTCAAAGATGTGTGGAGCGGTCCGCTTTGATCACCCCAGTAATTGTATTCTGCATTGATTGGCTCACTGAGAGTCATGTTCATGCCGCAAGTATTGCTGTAAACATCATTGTATTGATCGGGCAAGATGCCTGTTGCATTCTCATAAAAGACTCCAACATCATTGTATGAAATTGAGTTATGCACGATGTCTACACTTACCTGACCAAAAACGTGGATGCCTTTTGAATTGGTGGATAGTGTGTTACTTGAAACGTCAATGTTATTTATGCTAGTGCTATTCTTGCTTTCGAAGTAGATTCCATCATCAGTGTTTGCCGAAATTATGTTGTTTTCGATGTTTGTCCCAGAGGAGTTGCCGGATATCAGTATGCCATTCTTGTTGAACTCAATTGTATTTTCGTGTACGTAGCCATTATTGTCTTTGGTGACGTACATGCCACTTTGAAGATTATGGCTTATCAGACTGTTCTTGATTTCAACATTGCCATTTTCCACAGTTAGCCCATCGGTTGCATATTTTACGTTTGTGTATGCCATTACTGAGGATTGGGTTCGGTTTATGAATTTGATTGTGGTCCAATCACCTGCTAAGGGTTGAAGCTTGTTTGAGGTGAAAGTGATTGTTTTTTCACTGGTGCCGATTGCGGTGAGTTTTCCTTCCACGATGAGTGAAAAGTTTCCGCCGAATCTCACTTCGGCCCCAGGTTCGATGGTCAACGTGAACCCAGATTTCACCGTCACGTTATTGATGACTTCGAATGGGCTGTCTGTCAGCGTCCACACCGTGTCCTGTGCAATATCTCCTTCTACATAAGTCGCATGGGCAACAGAAAAGAGTAGACCACTTGCAAAAGCAAACATACCAACAATTATTACCGCCAAAAGAAAGAACAGTTTGAACTCTTTTTTCATGCTTTGACGCATCCTCAATTTTGGAATTACATTATCTTCGATCAGAATCTTCTTAACCATTATGAATCTGAAATCAATGTTCAAGATTAGTTAGCTCGATGGCAAAGCAGTAGAATGAATCTAATTTTGAAATCTGACAGACTGACAAGACTAAACTTGTATTCAGAGCATGTTTTCATAAATCATAACTATTTGGGCAATGACCAAATATACCTGATACACGTTGGCTAAGCTAAGAATCAACGGCTACCTGGAGCGTCTGCGTCTAGTTTTCCACAGTCTTGGCTTAAGTTGCTTAGGCGGAGCTGTTTTTCTCCAAATTTTGGTTTTCAGGGACATTCTTCAACAAGGCTATTTCATGGGTATAGAAAAAAACCCTGTTATCCTTGAGTTAGAGGTCGCCCTCACCGTTTTCTCGGTAATCTACTTGATCCACTTGTACGTTTCTAAGATCCGCTCACTCCCTTAGCCATCCAACGACGTTCTGCGGTGCAAGAGATATTTTCTCAGATTCATGTCGAGTCTCACAGGTGGTTTTGCATTAGAGTTGAGATTGAAAAAGAAGATTTTCCCGCTCTAAACCACGAATCTCCCAAATGTCCGAGTTGGATAACCACCGCAGCCAACCTTAATCATAAACAGCGGCGTTGACTCCATTCGTTAGGCTGTGACTTTCGGAGGTACGCGGACTGGCTTGCCTAACTTCATGCGCAGGGCTACGCGGTATAGTCGCCGCAACGACTTGATCAAATATTCCACGCTAGGCGTCATAGAATAAACGAGCGGGATGCAGTCATACTCCGATAATTTAACATCCAACTCGTCAGGTTCGATCCCATGAAAAACCACTAGGCGCGGTTTCAAAGGGCTAATCCGAACAGCCAGCATAGGCGAGCGTCCCTCACGTATATTGGTGAACACGAGCGCTCTTTCGGTTGTGCTTCCAAAAATTGTGAAAAACTCCCAACCCGACAGGGTTTCAATCGCCCTAAGGCTGTCTACAACAGTGTAACCTGAAATCTCACGCCGAGCTTCCTCGTGGCAAGTTAAAACTTGGCCTCGCACAGCTTTGCAGAATAGTTCCACGCGCACGGGTATTGGGAATTCACGCAGGTCAAGAATTGGGGTTGTGGGCGAACTTGTCAAGCGAGCCAGTTCACGAATATATCTTCCGCCTCTCTCCTCATCAATAACGAGAAGAGCCCAGACGAATCTTCTCACAAACTTGGTGCCTGGGCTTTTTCTCCTCCCACTCTCGTAGTCGCTAATGACCGATGGTGAAGAGAGAACCATTTTCTCAGACAATCGCATTTGGGACGCCGCGAACAGTTCACGCCACTTTCTCATCGTTTCGCCAGGTTTATTAGACAAAATAATTTCGCCAGCAATCCTGCGAGCCAAAACCATACGAACGCTGGGGGATACCGACAATTTATAATTACACCTCAAAGAAGCCCAAACATAATCTGAAGAGTTACATATAAAAACTACCCCTCGAGAATGCAACTCTGGGGCGAATGTCGATTTGTCGTTTCGGCAGAAAATGGAGAAGTCAGTCAAAAAATATGAGTCCAACATCATTTTGGCTCTAGATTTTCCATATACTGAAAACTCTAAGCAACTTTTGTCTCGTAGCCTTAAAGTTCTCGAATCAGTCTCTCCATATTTGTGCGCGGTTAAGCTGAATCGCCAACTTGTTCTTCCTCTAGGCTTGTTCACCGGAGTGCAAAAGATTGTGGACAGAGCCCGTGCCTTGGGATTACCAACCATCATGGACGCTAAAATCAACGACATCGGAAACACAAACCGCTCAATTGCTGAGTACTATTACACGGCTGGCTTCGACGCTGTCATCGCTAGCCCCTTCGTGGGCTGGGAAGAGGGTTTGCACCCAGTTTTTGACGTTGCCAAGAAAATGAATCGAGGCGTCATCGTTTTGGTGTACATGAGTCACAGAGGCGCTGTTGAAGGCTACGGCCAGATGGTCCAAGACTCAGTCTCGAAGTATCTGGTTCCACAATACAGAATCTTTGCAGAGAAGGCTTTGAAATGGAACGCTGACGGCGCAGTTGTAGGTGCCACCTATCCAGAAAAGATACGCGAAGTTCATTCAGTATTGAAAGCCAAAGTGCCCATTTACTCTCCGGGAGTGGGTGCCCAAGGCGGCGACGTAGAAGCGGCTGTGAAGGCTGGTGCCACGTATCTAATTGTTGGGAGGAAAATCGTTGAGGCAAAAGACGCGGTTAAGACGGCTGAGCAGATCAGAGACACCGCTTGGCAAAGTCTAAAACACAGAAGAACCGAAATCTAAGTGAGATTCGTTTATTTTTTTGAATATTTCTATTCTTCTCGTCCTCTAGCCCAGATTTCTTTCTTCAGCATATCTCTTACGGCTGAGCGAATTGCAGAGCTGCGGCTAGGATACATGTTAGCTCTAACCAATTCGTCTAAGCCTTCTAAATAGGCCTCGGGAAGCAAAACCGTAACTAACTTCATCTTTTCTTTTCACCTGAGCGTTTCAACATGTTTAGCACATATTATGCGCACAAATACGTTATAGGATTTACTACTGGGTCGCAACCTGTCTGAGCGAACCCAACTCTTTAAGCATCTGAGGAAAAGTTTTGTACACATCTTCTACGTGCAGGGCTGAGTTCTTCATCTTCAATTGGATTAGACCTGCAGCTACCAATGCTGAGCCTATGATGTCACTTATGGTTGGATCCGGGAACGCTATCAACGCTAATCCTATTTTGATCAGGACTGGGTTGCCACCCTTATGCCACAACTTCTGCGTGGACTGCAGCTCTCCTGTGAACCCTTTCATCGACGAGTGCAAAATGTGGGCTGTTTCGGCGCGGTTACAGGCAGATTCTCTGAGAGCATCTGCCCAGTTCTTCAATTCCTTTGACTTCACTGCAATCCTCCTAGTTCGCGCATTCTTATTAATCATAGGGCACCAGCCGCAAAAAAGTCTTAACAGACAAAAAACATGAAGCATCAACTCAAGGCCATACTGCATGAAAAGGAAAGTTTCCAGCAAACCCTCAAAACGTAATAAACTGAAGCCTTGTTTTTGAGAGAAAAAAAGCAAAACATCGCAGCGGCAGTCTTACCACGTTAATTGTTTTATAAGACTTGTTCGCAATAATTGAGGCATCGATGGACATGGTTGAGGCGACCGAAAATTGACTGAAGAGCATTACGCCTATCTTCTTGTCGAAGATGGAAAATGGTGGAACCGCCGCCGCAGTCGAAATAGAACAGGTAACACGGTGCACGCTTTTGTCCGCAGAGGAAAGGTTGGACCAAAAGAAGCACAAAAAATCCTGTTTTATGTGAAGGGTCCTGTTAAACAGATCAGAGGTCTTGGCGATTTTTTGGAGAGAATCACTGGAACAAGGGACGAATTATGGAACCAATATGGATCTGAGACTGTTTTTGAGTCTAGAGATCAATACGACTCTTTTGTCGGTGATAGAGACAATGTTACGTTCATCCGTTTCAAAGATTTAGAGGAGTTTGAGAAACCGATAAGCTTTGATGTTATTTGTACTGTCACAGGTGGCAAGCAGGTGTTTCAAGGTGGGAAGTACCTCAGCAGAGAAACCGTGAATTCGATAATTAAAGGAGAACTGTAGTAACATGAGAATACCACAGTCCACGTTCAACCCAAAAGAGTTTGCTGAGAAACAAATCGAGGAAATACGAAGTGAACTCGGCAATAAACAAGCTCTCGTTGCGGTTTCTGGCGGCGTGGACAGCTCCACAAGCGCTGCATTAGTTCATCTAGCAATAGGCAAGAATCTGCTATGTGTGATGTTGGACGATGCCTTCATGCGGGAAGGCGAGCCTGAAAAAGTGACTGAGCTTCTGGCTAGGCCTCAGCTCAATTTGCCTGTTAAAGTGTTGAATGTTCGAGAGCGTTTCTTGGAAGAGATGCGGGAGTTGAGGGACGCCGAAGAAAAGCGTAAGGTGTTTCGAGAAACCTTTTATCGAGTCTTGAGCGAAACCGCCCACCGTGAGGGCATCCAATATTTGGTTCAGGGCACGATTCTGGCTGACATTGTTGAAACTGCAGGAGGCGTCAAAACTCAGCACAATGTGCTTTCACAGATTGGAATAAGTCCAAAAGAGCATTATGGCTTTCAAATCATTGAACCGTTGAAGACTTTGTTCAAAGGGCAAGTTCGAGAAGTAGCACGGTATATCGGGTTGCCCAAGGAGATCGCTGAACGTCAACCATTCCCTGGACCAGGCTTGTCTGTGAGAGTTGTCGGCGAAATTAAAAGAGACAAGTTAGAGTCTCTGAAAAAGGCGACAGCTCTTGCTGAGGAGAAGTTGGCTAAACATGCGCCCAGCCAATATTTTGCGGTTATATTAGATAATGTGCGAACACTTCGCAGCACACAGCATTCGCGGATTGAATCGCAAACAGCCAAGTTTCTTAGTTTGCCCTCAAGCCAAGTTGAAGCGAGTGTGTTTGAGGACAAGGCGACAGGCGTCAGGGGGGGCAACAGAGTTTACGGAGAGATAGCCGCGGTCAAAGTGTTAGCGTCAAAAAGGCATGTTTATCAACCGGCAATTCAGGATTTGACGAGTTTGCAGGATAAGATTTTGTGTGAGAATCTTACGTTCACTAGAGTGTTCTATGCGATCAATGAGGAGGCGGAGGCACAGCCTTACGTGGTTGCGGTTCGGGCAATTCAAACTGAAGATTACTTGACTGCTAAAGTCGCTGATATTCCATGGAAGACACTGAACCAAATCGCTGAAGGTATATTGGGGGAGTGCACAAATGTTTCAGCTGTCTATTACGATGTGACTCCTAAGCCGCCGGCGACCATTGAGATGGAATGAAAAAGGGGAAGGCATAAACCTCTCTTGCGTTTCAGATAGCGCATTGGAAGTGAAGTTTCTTGGTGCGTGTGAGGGTTCAACGGATCGAGTCGATACGTGATCCAGAGGGCAACTTGGGCAAACGCATTGAACTGCTTGAGGACAGGGTTATTCCACGGTTCGTTATTAAGCCGCAGACTGAGGAGGCGCGTATGGCGCAAGACGTGATCCAAGCTTTGCAGCAGCAGTTGCCGATTATGCCTCAGCAGGGGCAGTTTGGATTTCCAAAAATAATTCTGTTCCTAACTGAGCAGGAGTATGAAGAGCTTGGTGTGGATTTCGACGTGAATCAGGTGTACGAGCTGGATTTGTCTGGGCAGGCTATCAGGTTTAGGAAAGCTCCGTAATGCAGTTTGAGGAAGTTCTTAGAGAACTGGAATCGTTGGCTGATCCTAAAGCCGTTGAGGGCATGGCTCGGTTTGGCATTAATGCAAAGAACACGTGTGGCGTGTCGATTCCCAATCTGAGGGTGATGGCTAAGATAATAGGGCGAAATCACGTTTTGGCTCAGCGGTTGTGGTCGTCGGGCGTCCATGAGGCAAGGATACTTGCAAGCATGATAGACGCTCCTGAAATGGTTATTGAAGAGCAGATGGAGAATTGGGTGAAAGACTTTGATTCTTGGGATGTCTGCGATCAAGTTTGCAGTAACCTTTTCGATAAGACCAAGTTAGCTCATCTGAAGGCGGTGGAATGGAGCCGAAGAAAGGAGGAATTTGTCAAAAGGGCGGGGTTTGTGTTGATGGCTGCGCTGTCCGTTCATGACACGGGCGCTGAGGACGCGGCTTTTTTTAAGTTTCTGCCCATAATAAAGAGAGAGTCAGCTGATGACCGTAACTTTGTTAAGAAGGCAGTTAATTGGGCTTTGCGCCAGATTGGAAAGCGCAACGTTGCCTTGAATAGAGCCGCAGTTACAACTGCAGAGGAGATTCGGAAGATGGATTCTAAAAGCGCTAGGTGGATCGGCTTGGATGCGCTTCGAGAACTGACCAGTGAGGCTGTTCAAAAAAGATTGCGCGGCTAGTCTCGTGTTGAGATGTAGTAGTATTCATTTATTTTTTTCTGGTATCTGTCGAGTTTGCTGTCTTCCTTGTTGACTCTGGGTCTTTTTGTGGCTGGGTCTCTTCTGAACGTTATTTTCATGTTTTTTAGGAACGTGTTCATTCCTTTGCGCAGTGTTGTCGGCGCGTTTGCTACGCCGTTGATTCCTGGTTCTCCTGTGAATATCATGAGTCTGTCAGCTATGAAGTCTTGGGCGACTACGTCGTGTTCTACGACGAATGCTGTGGCGTTTCGTGTTTCGATGACGCGTCTTATTGTTCGTGCCATGGCTAATCGTTCTTCCACGTCTAGGTATGCGCTGGGTTCGTCTAGTAGGTACAGTTGTGCTTTTTTGGATAGGCAGGCGGCTATGGCTATGCGTTGGAGTTCGCCTCCGCTCAGTTGGGCTACATCTCTTTCTAAGAGAGGCTCTAGGTTCAGGGGTTCTTGGATTTCTGTCTTGTACCATCCTGATGTGAATTCGTCTTTGGCTAGGCTTCTGAGCAGGTCGGTTACTGAGCCCTGATATTCGGCTGAAATGTATTGTGGTTTGTAGCCTACTGCGGATTCACTTGGCATTGGTGATGTGCTCATGTCGGGTTTTTCGATTCCTGCGAGCATTTTGACAAATGTGGTTTTTCCGATGCCGTTTGGTCCGAGTACGCCGATTACTTCGCCTAGTCCTGCTTCTCCTGCTTCGACTGAGAGTGAGAATCCACTGTATGTCTTCTGCATTGTGTCCCATTTTAGGGCTGTTTCTTCTGTTGCCCAGCCTGTTGACGGCGGTTTGACATGGAAGATTATGGGTTCTTTGCGGAAGCGTACGTTTTCGTCTGGGACAAAGCCTTCGAGGTATATGTTTATGCCTGTTCTCACGGCGTGTACGTGGCTGACTATGCCGTAGACGCCTGGGCTGCCGTAGAAGACGCAGATTTGGTCTGAGAGGTAGTCGAGTATGGCGAGGTCGTGTTCGGCTACGATTACGGTTTTTCCCTCAGCTGTTAAACTGCGTATCACTCGGGCTGCTTGGAGGCGTTGTTGCACGTCGAGGTAGCTGGATGGTTCGTCGAACAGGTAGACGTCGGCTTGGCGGCTAACTGTGGCGGCTATGGCTACTCGCTGTAACTCGCCGCCGCTGAGTACATCTAACGGGCGGTCTAGAATGTTGTTGAGTTGTAGTTGTTCCTTGAGGGTTGTGAGTTTGCCTCGTTCGTCAACTTTCTTTAGTAGAGAGCCTGCTTTGCCTGTTACGGCTTGGGGTAGTTTGTCTACGTATTGTGGTTTGTGGACGATTTTGAGTTGTTTTCGGCTTAGTTTTTGCAGGTAGTCTTGGAGGGTTGAGCCTCTGAAGTGCTGTATTATCTGTGGCCAGTCTGGTGGTTGCTGGTGGTTTCCGAGGTTGAGTTTTATTTCTCCTGAGAGTATTTTGAGTGCTGTGGTTTTTCCTATTCCGTTTTGTCCAACGAGTCCGAGGACTACGCCAGGCGATGGAATGGGCAAGCGGAACAGTTTGAACGTGTTGGGTCCGAATCTGTGGCTGCATTCGGCTTCTAGTTCGTCGGCTATGTTGATTATGGATAGGGCTTTGAAGGGGCATTTTCTTACGCAGATGCCGCAGCCTACGCAGAGGGATTCGACTATGATTGGTATGTCGCCTTCGAATCTTATGGCTTCTATTTTGTTGCGTACTGGTGGGCAGAAGCGATAGCATGTTCTGCCGCATCGTTTGGGTTCGCATTTGTCTTCTTTTAGAACGGCGACTCTTACCATGCCTTGTTTTAGGCTCCGAATATTTTGGAGTTGGAAATCAAAAGTAGCGGATGGGTGGTTATAAACTTACTTTTCACGGTGGGAAAATGAAATGAAAGAAAAAATGAACTTATGATGTGTTACCATTCTTCTTCTTCCCATTCTTCGTCTTCTCCACCCTCTTCACCGACGTCATCTTCTTCCCATTCTTCTTCCATGCTTTTTTTCACCTCCGCTGTTTGGTGTGGGTATCCTATGTGAACCATTGGTGTGTTTTTTAAATGTTTTCATACGTCAACTGTTGATGTTTTGGTGGTAATGAGGCGTAAATGGGGCATTTTAGGTGGGGTTTTTCGTCTTTCAGGCGTGGGATCATGTCCCTCTAGGTTTGTGCAACGAGTGTTGGTGGGCTTTCCCGTTGGGCGTTTGGGGATTTTTGTTTTCGTACAGCCTACCCCCTAGGTTCACTGTATGATCCAAATAGGCTCCAATTATGCTCGTAGTGGCGTTAGATGTTGGCGTTTTCTGGGTTGGTTTGGATGATTAGTTTGGCTTTCATTCCTGCTTTGGGCGTTGCTGTTTTGGGTGTCATGTATGCGTAGCATAGGTTTTGTGTGTTGTGGGCTGCGCCGATTCTGCCTTTTGTGTCCACTGCGATTAGGCCCATTGAAGATTTGATGCTGAGTCTTTTGTTTACGAGGCTGATGGCGTTTTCTACCGCTTCTTGTGCTGTGTGTCCCGTGTGCATTTGGTCGCAGACGTGTTTGGCTAGGACTAGGCGTATGGCTACTTCGCCTATGCCTGTGGCGCTGCAGGCTCCGGTTTGGTTGTCGGCGTAGTTGCCTGCTCCGATTATGGGTGAGTCGCCTATTCTTCCGGGGAGTTTGAGTGAGTAGCCGCCTGTTGATGTGGCTGCGGCTGTGTTGTCGTGTTTGTCTAATGCTACTGCGCCGACAGTGTCTGTTTCGAAGAGGTCAGGGTTTTTTTCTATTAGTTTTTTGAGTTTGGGTAGGGTTTCGAGTTTGCCTGTTTTGAGTTTTTGTTTTTGTTCTTTCCAGTAGCGTAGTCGAAGTTCGGTCATTGGGTCTCGGCGTTCTACTTTGAAGGTTTGGGCGAGTTTTTCTGCGCCGTCTCCTACGACGAAGACGTAGTCGGTGTTTTCCATTGTGATGCGGGCTAAGCTGACGGGGTTCTTGATGTCGTGGAGTAGGCCCGTGGCGCCCGCCATGAGTGTTTTGCCGTCCATTATGCTGGCTTCCATTTCGATGCGTTTGTCTATGGTCAGAGTGGAGCCGAGTCCAGCGTTGAAGACGGGGTTGTCTTCCATGGAACGCACAGCGGCTTCAACGGCGTCTAGGGCTGAGCCGCCTGTTTTTAGTATGCTGTATCCTGTTTTGGCTGCGGTTTTGACTCCTGTTATTCCTGCTTGGTGGCGTTCGGGTTGCCATGCACCTGCTCCGCCGTGGACAACGATTACTGGTTTCTGCATGGTTTGGGGGACACCACTTTTGGTTTGTGTTAGGTGAAGTTGTAAGGTGCATGAAGGATGGTATTTAAGTTGTGTGAGCGTGTGGCTGTGTGGATGTAGTCGTCGTGGCTGTAGTGTTCTGCGACGACTACTTCTTGGCTTCGGAAAGAGGTTGTGTGGTAGAAGAAGGGGACAATCGACTTACGCCTTCTTCCTTATATGTTAGCTGTGCCCATTGGGGGCTGGTTTCTGTTCAGGTGTTATTAACTTCTCGGTAACAACGCTAATAATAACTTCTTTTGTGGCTGGTCGGGTTGAGTTTTGTGTGCGTACAATAACTCATAAATGATGGGCTGTGTCATCTGTTATCTTGGGATGATGTGAGGCGACGGCTGGGAGCCTCAAAGCGTATAAGGCTGTGACACGGCCAAAAAGCCAAACTGACCATATGATGATTGGGAGTTATTCTGGATAAACTTTATATTCTGTATTATCTTGTTATTCTTGGTGATCGGTTGGCCACGATACTTGTCAAGAACTTGCCTGAAGATTTGCTGAAAGAACTCAGAAGGCTTAAGGTCGAATTGGGTTGCAAGACATGGGCTGATCTCTTTGCCAGACTTGTTGAGTCGGAGAGAGCAGTTTCGTTTAATGAGGAAGAAGTGAAGGAGATTAAGAAGGGAGTTGAAGGTTTCCTGAAACTTAAGGGCGAGGTCTCGAGGAGATGGACTGGGCGTCCTACGGTGCTTGAGGAATCAAGAAGGTCCAGGCACCATGAAAACCAGTAGTCGCATACTAACCCTTGACTCAAACGTCTTAATAGCCGCTTTAAAAGAGGATGAACCATACAGTAAAAGATGCTATAAAATACTTAGCGCAGTACCCGACGACTTCGTTTTGTCTGAGCCTAGCATTGTTTACCAAGAAGTCTGCGGAACCTTAGCCAGAAGGGTTGGAGCTAAAGTAGCTGACCAAGCGAAGAAGCGGCTTGACTTGATGATTTATCCGAGGCTTCTGAATAACTGCAACAAGAGTTTTTGCGTTTCAGCTTATCCTCTCTGCTCAGAGTACAATGTCTACGCTATAGACGCAATGTACCTGAAGGTTGCGCTAGATCGTCTTGCTGTCTTAGTGTCCTTGGACAGAGAAGACTTCATCGACAAAGTGAATTCAAAAAAACCACACATCGAAGCATATCACGTGTCAGAGTTTCCTTACTGACCACAAACAAGGCGGCAAACGACACATCAAAAGACCGCAAGAGACTTTCGAGGTCTTGGATTTGAAAAGCTGAAAATAAGGGCTCAGGTTAAGATTGTTTGATAAGCATGAAGGTAGAAATTTCATTTCTTGACCATCATTTTGATGGGTCTGACCTCTTCATGCGCTATTATGGAGGCAGCATACTCAATTACGGCCAGTATATCTTCTTTTCTTATTCCGTACTCTTTACGTACTTGTTCGTACGTCATCCCGCTTGCTAGGGCGCCTAAGACTACGTCTACAGAAACCCTGGTTCCCTTTATGATGGGTTTTCCATGCCTGATGTTTGGATCAATTACAATCCTGTTCATGGTTAATCTAATCACATTAACCTTCAAATCCTTAAAAAGTGTTTGTTAAATCTTTTATCCTGTGAGGCGGAAGCGGTATGGTTGTGGTTGCTGAGAGGGAAAGCTTTCTTACGCGGAGGAAGTAGGGCAAACTAAAGTTACCATGTGGAAACAAAAGTTGAGGTTATTGGTTCAACTAGAGTCGAAAAATCGTCTAGGCTTGTGAGCATTCTTGCTAAGGCTGGTACATATTAGTCGTCTTGACTAGTTGTTCATACTTCTTTTATTCCGCGCGGCTGGAAGGTAGAATTCGATGAAGAGGTAGGGCGAGTGGTTTTTTGGTGTCGTTTCGCTTTGCGGTTATTTTGACCTCTATGGTTTTTCTTGTGGTGTTTTCTTTTTCTCCTTGTGTTTTTGGGGCTGATTATGCGTATAGTTACTGGGTTCTTGATCATCCTGATGGTTCTAACCGGTACGAGTTGAATGTGTCTGTTTCTTCTTCCTTGTATGATTATTTTGTCAGTAAAGATCATGATTTGCGGTCTAGTTATGATTTTGGTAAGTTTGTTACTCCCTACGCGTTGAAGCCTATTGCTGATAGTCTCCGGAGCGTTTATGGAGATGATGAGGATTTTGCCAATGGTGTTTTGATGGTTGTGCATCAGATTCCGTATGAGGTTAGTGCGCCTCAGAAGTTTCCTGCTGAAACCCTCGCTGAGAATGTGGGTGACTGTGACTTGTTCTCTTTTGTGGCTGCGTCGGTTATGATGGCTGGAGGTTTGGATGTGGTTTTGCTGTTCTATGAAAGTGAGGAGCACATGAATGTTGGTGTGAGTCTTTCACATGCGCCGAATGATGCTCGGTCGTCGGTTACGTATTTTTCTTATAATGGTCAGCGTTATTATGTGGCTGAGACCACGGGTGGCAAGTGGGAGACTGGTTGGAGAGTCGGCGAGTGCCCGGATTCGTTTCAGGGGGTTTCGGCTCAGGTTGTGACTTTGGAGGATGCTGAGCAGGTGTCGCCGGGGCAGGTTTCCGCCAGCTTTGGTGCGTTGACGGGTTCTTCTTCGATTACGCTGTCGCTTTCTTCGGGTTTTGTGGTTGAGGGCGGTTCAGTTAGCATAAGTGGTTCGGTTTCTCCTGTTTCGGTTGGTGGTGTGGTTACGATTTATGTGGGGTCAGGCGGCGGCAATTTTTCGTGGACGGTTTTGAGCACGGTGTCGTGTGATTCTGGTGGGCGTTACTCGTATGAGTGGTGGCCTGAGTCTTCTGGACTGTATTTTGTTCGTGCGAGCTGGTCCGGTGACGTGGATCATGCGGGTGCAGACAGCAGTGTTGGTTCTGTTCGTGTTGCTTCTTCAAGTTTGGTTTTATTTGGGATAGCTGCGGTTGTGTTGGTGGCTTTGGCTGTGGTCGTGTACGCGGTGTCACGACGCGTTGGAAGAGTCAATGAATACCCAGTTGTACAGTGATTGTGTGCAGAACAGTGCCAAAAAGGAAAATGGGTCGAACCGGCTTCCAGGTAGCTTTTACACCCAAAAACTCTAGCCTATCTTCCACTTCCCAAACTAAATTGTTGTTTGTTGAGATTTTATCCTTTTCTCTGTGGCTACTAGCATCGCTTATGATTCTCTTTCGCCGATTTTTACGCCTAGCATCTTTGAAGCTAGATACAGTCTGTATGTCTTGACATAATCCACAAACTTGGAATTCCTTCCTAGTAAATCTTTGATTTCTGAAAAATAGGTGATGTAAAGGAAAATGAACATATCATACACTTCTCCTAGACATGTAGTAATTCTTTCAATTTCTTTGCAATCTGCAGTTGCCGCTAATCCATCAGACGATGTGAGGTCACGCATTGTCGATTCAATTTGCCTATGCGTAGGGTGAATCGCTTGGGAAATCCGTTTGTACGTCTCTCTCAGCCTTTTCTTATGCGTGCGCGCTATTTTAAGCGCGCCAATCAGACGCAAAGTATGATACTCTCGTTTGTCTTCAACCTCTCTTAAAATTGCCAATTTGACAAAGATATTGTCTATATGTTTATCTGGTTCTAAGAAAGAAATGTTTTCCATTTGTCGAATCCTTGAATCTAAATAGAATGCCTGTACTGCAGACTCAAGAAGATGGCGAATGTTATAAAATGCATTTCTATATAGCCCATTGCACGAGAGGAACAACAAATGACCACAACTTCTCCATGATTCGAGGAAGCACCAAGTAAGAAGCGAATTACCCCATTTCCGTCTCTGAATACGATTTTCTTTGAATTCTTTCATCACTTCGTCTGCAAAAATCCTCATTCCGAATATAAACTTGCGAAGCTCCTCTAACTCATCACCACATTCTTTCCTTGTTTTCTCTGCTGTTGCTTGAAAGCCTTTGTCCAAAGCATCTATGCTTTTGAGCATAGATTAGTGTTTGTTCTCAGTAAATAAAGACATTATCTTGAGTTTGATGTTTCGTGTCTTTTGCCTTTTTCTAGCGTGTTTTCTGTTTGTTTGTCTGTGTCTGTCTGTCTCTGTCTGTCTTACAGAGTGAAGGGGTAAGAGTAAGAGGGAGAAAAGGTGTGTGTGTGATAGAAATTCTATCCAACCAACCAGCTAAGAAAGGTTCACAAACTGTACAACAGAGCTACAAACACGGATGCAGTGGCTGGGAGATATGGTAAAAGTATAAGCAGGAGTGGTTATCCAGACTATTTCCTTGATGCACGCATTGATTAGGCTTATATTCACTTGGGAGGTATCCCCTTTTAAGATGAAAGATTATGGCAAGAAGAAAAATGGTAATTGTGGACCCAGAGAAGATCGAGTGGAAACGAGTTGAGCATTTACCGAAGGGAGCTTGGACTAGAGTATTGAGGCAGGACAAGGAAACAGGAATCGTGGTCCTTCTTTTCAGGACCGATAAAGGCTTCCGTCACCCTAGGGAAAAACACTCCTTAGATGAAAGCGGCGTAGTCCTTGAGGGAAAGGCGGTTGATGACAAAGGGACTGAGATCAAGAGGGGCATGTACTATTTCATTCCAGCGGGTGTGGAACACGGTCCTTTCAGTACGCCCGAAGGCTGTATTATCTTCATACACCTCAGTCCTCCTAAGTTTTAGCCGATAGAAAAACTACAAACTGCACAATGTCTGCTTTTCTTGTGTGTGCATAGAATTTCTATCCCCAACCGCAAGCCTTGCCCGCACTAGTGGGCACATGCCCTAAACACCGTGATTTGTGTGTGTGTGCATAGAAATTCTATGCAGAAATAATGCGTTCTTGGATGGGTTAGTTCTAGGAAGTTTCGACAGAAGTTGTTAGTGTTACTAAGGATAGTTCAACACTAACAAGCGCAAAGCCGCCAGCCTGTTCTCGCAGCCTTATGACTTTTGGTTCTTAGAAATCCTTGAAAGCAATAAAAAAGGCGTGACAGTCAAGTTCATTCTCGACATCTGGTAAATCCCACATATTATATCTAAGAAGATCGCTGAGCTAGATGCCAGATGTATGCGTGAGGGATCATTCTGAGGGAAAGACATGGACACAAAAGGCGAATTGCATTTTATCGGCTTCGTTGAGAAGGCAGGAGAGCAAGAAGCAAGAATACACATCTCCCCAGAATTCTGCCCCGGACTTAACGGCATAGAAAATTATTCCCACATAATCATCCTCTACTGGTGCCATCTACGAGACAACGAAGAAGAAAGACACATCCTCCACGTTACTCCCAGAAGACATAAAGGCGCACCACAAGTAGGCGTGTTTGCCTGCAGAAGCCCAAGTCGCCCAAACCCAATTGCACTGTGCGTCACAAAACTCCTCAAAGTTGAAAACTGCACCTTACACGTAAAAAAACTTGACGCACTTGAAGGCTCTCCCATAATTGACATCAAACCATACAATCCTCGAGCAGACTCCATTCCAGACGCGCGAACACCCAAGTGGGCATCAAACGGGCCTCCAACATAATGCGCACGCTATAGTTCCACCAAAATCTTAAATCCTGAGCGAAACCAGACCAGACACCATGAGCCGAAAAGAAAATGCAAGGGAAACTGTCCTAAAAGCTTCCCGTGCTTATTACGGTCACGTAGCCTATTACGGAGACCTCTTAGCTCAGCGAAACCGACGAGCAGCTGAAGCCAGAAAACGTGAACTCGACTTTCTTGAATTCGCCTTCCGCACCCATGCAACCCATCAAGTTAGAGATGTACTCGATGTTGCATGTGGAAACGGCCCACACGTAGTCGGCTTGGCACACCGTGGCTACCAATGCACTGGACAAGACTACACCCCTGAACGAGTCCAGATAGCCAAAGCCAAAGCTAAACGCGAAGGAGTCTCAGTGAAACTGCTGCAAGGCGACGCCACGAGACTAAAGTATGAGAACGAGTTTGACGCAGCGCTTGCACTCTACATACTCTTCCTCCTGCCAGATGATGATGAAGTCTTGAAATGCCTGCGGCAGATTCACCAAGCCCTAAGACTAGGAGGAATACTAATCTGCAACATCGGCAACCCCTTCCATGATGGTAAGGATTGGTTTTCTCTCAAGACAATCCATCAAGGACAACATACTCAAGAAACCCGTGTCCAAGGCATGCGATACACGGAGATAGATCGAGTTCAAAACTTTGACTCACTTCACGGTGTGGCTTGGTGGCAAGAGACGAGCATAATCGAGGCTCCCGACGGCATACACATCTTTCGAGACCGCGAACGCACGCGACTGTTCACCTACTGGGACATCCTCCACTACCTCCAAGCAGCAGGATTCAAGGACGTCAAGTGCTACCCCGACTGGAAACGTAAGCCGCCCAAAAAACCCAAAGCGAAGCAACTAATCTTCGTTTCCAGAAAAGATTGAGCGCTTGATTTTTCTTAAGAAGCTTCTTGACTCTCCACTTTTGGCTCAAGCATATCCGAAAGCGGATTCACTTCTCTTGCAACTTCTGGAAGTGGAATGTTATCCACATGTTTCTTCTTGGTTCTCAATTTGTCTTCCTCTAGCTTGTACCCATCCTTCAAGGCATTGGTATACCAAAGCCTCTGAGCCCCATAATGAACCGCCAAGACCACTCCACCCAGAAACAACGTGATCCCTAAAAGTGTGAAAGCTAAACCCAAAAAATCGTAAGGAGACGAACTAGCATGATACGGAAATATGAGAAACCAGTCAGGTCTCTGCGTCGTCAACAACGTTTGAATGATTCCAGCAACAAAGAAAACAGATCCCAAGATAGCTATCATAAAACACATAGACTCGTTATGACGAGACTCCTCTGCCTTTTCATGCAAATAATAAGAAAAGCTCAACAAAGCCCTATGCCTTCATTCAGAGAGAAAAGCCCAAGTCAATAAGTAAATCTTATGACCCACTCGTTAATACACAAAATCCAGACTTCCAATCTATACTGGAACAAAGTTTTTCAACCCTTCCCAATTAATACCGGACGAGGAACCTGCTGATCGCCAAAAGTGGAGAAACATTCAAATATAATAGTGAGTCTAAAGATATCAGACACCCCTCATGTCGCACAAGAAAGCGTTTTTGACCAATGCAAAAGGAGCAGTGCGAGGTTGGAACTAAAACCTATCAAATTAGGTAAAAACATAGAACTGAAATACATACCCTTCTCAGAACTCGCTATACCCTGGAACGTATGCATCGACTCCAACAAACCAACACAAAACGGTTCAGAAATCAAACAACCAGGCGTCTCCACCTATGGAGCAACAACCACCAACAGTTCAAAACCGTCAAAAACCATCAAGCTCCGCGACATAGACGCCCTAAAACAATCAATAGCCCAATTCGGCTTGCTGAGACCGTTCGAAGTCGCAGAACTGCCCGAACGATTAGATTTCTTCTACAGCGGCAAAGGCAAATACCTAGTCATCGACGGACAAAGACGATACTTCGCAATAAGAGAACTGCTAAGACTACCCTCAGAACACGGTGAAAAAACCCAAAAAGACAACTTACGAACAGACTCTGGACACGACCAAATCGACAAAGCAGAAGCACAGGCACAAGAACAATTCAATAAACTGAGCATACGAGACTACGTGTTGATACCATGCCTCGTCTATCCCTACAACACGTTTCTGCAGTCGGTCAGGCACAGCATAGAAGACAAACGATTCAGCACAAAACCCTCAAGAGGAGACCTAAAACTCGCCGACAAAATGCGCCAACAAGGAGTCCAAGACATAACAACAGAAGACTTAACTGAACTCTTAGAAATAAGGAGCAAAATCGAAGAAGAAAGACAAGCCATAGAAAAAACACTCCAAGAAATCAGAAACAAAACAAAAGTACCAACACTGACAGCACAAGAACACCCCACATAAGCCCATATGAAATCCAAACCACGAAGAATCACAGACCATCCTTCCACATGCCACAGATACTTACGGTCAATTCACAAAGTTTTTCCTCAAAAAAGAACGAGACATTTTCTTGGCGAAATAAACGTTGATGATCATCATAGAATTGACAGTTGCGTCGATCGCCGCTATCTTAACCGCATTAAGCCTAAAAACCCTGAAAACCATCAAACACATCGGCGTGGGCAAATCATTCTGGATACCAGTGTCTGTGTCAGGAATCCTCTTCTTAACTGGCTCTATCATCTCAATTCTCCATGAACAGAACATCCTCCCACTGATCACCATGATCGACGAATTAGTGCAAACCATTCGGTTCGCTGCTCTCAGCATCTTGCTAGGCGGCATCTACAGCTACTCAAAACAAGTCAACAAGAATCTAGCACGGAAGCTAGCTACCCAAGAAACCGCCACTAAACAGACCCCCCAGACAATGATCCCCGTCGTGCGCGAATCTCCTACAATCCAAGAGAGATTAAACCAAGAAGGCCAAAAAACAAAAAACGCTCACGAATGCCAACATCAATTCGGATACCTGCAAACCCTCTCAAGAAACACCCCTATCCCAGACGAATGCTTATGCTGCGACAGAATAGTAGAATGCAAACATTCCATTGCGAAGACATTAGAGCGCCAAGCAAACTCACCCCCTTCCACATGATCGAGCCGGCGACCAGCCAACCCGTAACCACAAAAAATCTTTTCCCTCACTCAGACCAACACGTAGCTACAAGTTACCAAAAACAACAAAAAACAGCCGATAACAACCAATTTTGCAGTCAAACCGTTGACGTAACCTTTATAACTTTTGGCTCTCATTCTGAACTGCAAACGGTTGATATCCAATGGGTCATAGGAAAGTTAACGCTCCCAAACGTGGTTCACTATCTTATCTACCTAAGGGACGCGCCGCCCGCCCAACAGGACGCATACGTTTCTGGCCCAGTTTGAAGGCTGCGACAGCTCCTTCTCTCCTCGGCTTCATGGGCTACAAGGCGGGAATGACCCACATATTCATGGTTGAAGACAAGCAGGGTTCACCAGACTTCGGAAAAGAAGTCTCCAAACCAGCAACCGTAATCGACACACCACCAGCAATCATCTGCGCCATACGAGCCTACACACGCACACCCTACGGATTAACAACACTAACCGAAACATGGATGAAAAACCCACCCAAAGACATCAACCGCCTAACCACACCACCAAACAACCCAAACCCAGAAAACGGCTTCAAAAAAATCGAACAAAACCTACCACAAATAAGCGAATTCCGAGTATTAGCCGCAACCCAGCCACGACTAGCAGGCGTCTCCAAAAAGAAACCCGAACTCACAGAAATCAAAGTAGACGGCGCAGGCACAAAAGAACAATTCGAATACGTCAAAACCCTACTCGGCAAAGCAATTCAACTGACTGAAGTGTTCAAAGAAGGACAATACACAGACGTCATAGCCGTATCCAAAGGCAAAGGCATTCAAGGAGTAATCAAACGCTGGGGCGTCAAAATACGAGACCGCAAAAGCCGAAAAATGAAACGAGGCGTAGCCACACTAGGAGCATGGTCACCCAGCCGCGTATTATACACGGTTCCACGCTCTGGACAAATGGGCTACCACCAACGAACCGAACACAATAAACGCATACTGAAAATCGGAACAAACGGCGCAGACGTAACACCAAAAGGCGGCTTCCTACGATACGGCCCAGTTCAAGGCACATATCTACTCCTAAACGGAAGCGTACCCGGCGCAACCAAACGCCTAATACGCATACGAGTACCAGCTAGACCACCAAGACGAGTGCCGGAGACACCACCAAAAATACTCGAAATCTCATTAGAATCACCACAAGGATGAGACCAAAATGGGCAAGGTCACAACCAAAGTTTTTGATTTAAACGGGAAAGCCACAGGCAAACTCAAAGTCCCAACAGTCTTCAAAACACCGCTCAGACCAGACGTAATAAAAAGAGCCGTCGTAACACTCCAATCACATCGATTTCAACCACAGGGACGCGACCCATTAGCCGGCAAAAGAAGAAGCGTCGAATCCCTCGGATCCGGACATGGAATGTCACGGTTCCCACGATTGAGAGCCACCGGACAAAGAGCAGCATTTGTAGTAGGCGCAGTCGGCGGACGAACAGCATGGGCACCAGTCACTCAGAAGAAGATTGCACGAAGAATGCCCAAAAAAGAAATGCACTTAGCCCTACGCTCCGCGCTAGCTGCTACAGCGTCAAAAGAGACAGTTGCAGCCAGAGGACACATAGTCGAAGAAGTCCGCGACTTTCCCCTAGTCGTCGCCGACGACATCACAGGCCTAAAGAAAACAAGTGAAGTGGAGAAAGTCTTCCTCAAACTAGGCGTATGGCCCGACATAATCAGAGTTAAAGAAAGCGTCAACGAACGACCTGGGAAAGGGAAACTGCGGGGACGAAGAACCAAACACGCAGTCGGCCCACTACTTGTAGTGGCAGAAAAAGGCGACGTTTTTCACGCTGCAAGAAACCTCCTAGGCGTAGACATATCCACCGTAAACAACTTGAACGCTGAACTGTTGGCGCCTGGAACCCACCCTGGCAGACTCACAGTCTATTCAAAATCTGCCTTCGAAAAACTGGATACACTGTTCGGCGAAGGAGGAGGCTGAGCACGAATTGGACCCGTACAATGTAATCTTGTACCCAATCATGACTGAAGTAGCCAGCCGCATGTTAGAGGCAGAAAACAAGCTTGTGTTCGCCGTAAGCCTCAAAGCATCAAGAGCCGACATAAAACGCGCAGTTGAAGAACTGTACGAAGTGAAGGTTGAACGGGTTACGTTGTCTATTACGCATAAAGGCGGGAAAAAAGCCTTCGTTAAGCTTCACCCAGACTTCAAGGCAGCCGACGTTGCTGTCAAACTAGGCATCCTGTAACCGACCCTCCTCCCGTGGGGACAAACAATGCTTCTTTATTCAACAGACGGAAGATAAATATATTAACTACGTCAAAAAATAGGAGAAAACAGATGAGATGACAAAAATGGAAAAAATCCGAATCGTCTCCTATGGCCTAGGCGCTGTTGGAACCCGCATTGCCAAACTATTGCTCGAAAAAGAAGGCATACAAATCGTAGGCGCCATCGACATAGCCAAAGACAAACTTGGAAAAGACCTAGGCGAAGTACTGGAACTCGACAAGAAATTCGGCGTAGTCGTGTCCAATAACGCCGACAATGTGCTATCAAAGGCTCGTTGCGATGTGGTTATCCACGCCACGGGCTCATACCTCAAAGACGTTTACGAGCAAATCGCACCCCTAGCCAAATACGGAGTCAACGTGATCTCCACCTGTGAAGAACTATCATATCCTTACCTCACCGAGCCTGAACTCGCCAAAAAACTTGAAGCATTAGGCGTGAAATACGCCATGACGTTTCTGGGAACAGGCATAAACCCAGGCTTCCTCATGGACACGTTGGTGATCACCTTGACCGGCGTCTGCCAAGAAATAAGCAAGATAAAAGCTGTGAGGGTGATGAACGCGGCCACACGCAGGATTCCATTTCAGAAAAAAATCGGAGCCGGATTATCAGTCAGCGAGTTCAAAGAGAAAATAACCTCAGGAAAAATCACTGGACACGTTGGACTTGAACAGTCAATCGGCATGATCGCCTCAGCTTTGCGTTGGGACCTTGACAAGATTCGGGTTGAACAGGCTAAGCCCGTTATCGCTGAAAGACAAGTGGAAAGCGAAGCCATACAAGTGAAAAAAGGGCATGTAGCAGGCCTACGACAAGCTGCACACGGCATAATGGAACGAGAAGACGTCATAACACTTGATTTTCAAGCCTACATAGGCGCCGAGGAAGAATATGACTCTATAACAATCGACGGTGTTCCCCCTGTTCACCAGAGGATTTCACCCTGCGTACACGGCGACCATGCAACTGTCGCAATTATCGTCAACTCAATCCCGAAGATCATGAACGCTCCGCCAGGCTTGGTCACAATGAAAGATCTGCCAATTCCATCTGCTGCGGTTGAAGACATGAGAAAATCCATATAAATGAACTGTTAGTCACCCACGCCACCATATGCTCGTTGCTGAAAAAGCAGATTAGGAAGCGTGTGATGAACGTTTAACTCGTGGTCAAGATGGGCATCAAACATGCTGGGGTTCATCCTAAAGGAACTCTATTGCTTTCCGATGTTGTCGACTCCGTGAAAAAAAGAATTGACTACCACAAGGTTGGAGCCATAGCTGTGTTCATAGGTGTGGTCAGAGGCGAAACCAAAAAAGGCGAAAAAGTTCAGCAACTGCAACTAGAAGCCTACGAGGAAAAAGCAGATGAAGCTCTAGAAAAAATCTGTAAGCAACTGAAATCTAGAAGGGGCATTGTGGACGTGCAGATTCATCATTTTACAGGCGAGTTTGAGCTGGGTGAAGACTTGGTCTACGTGCTGGTGGCTGGCGGACACCGAGAAAACGTGTTCCCGGTCTTGGAAGACGCGGTTGAACGCTACAAGAAAGAGGCGCCCATCTTCAAGAAAGAGTACATAAAGGATAAGAAAGGCAGAGTAAAATCCTACTGGATCAGTGAAAGTGGAGAAAGAAGATGAAAACGGAAGACAAGTCTCTCGACTTTAACCTAGCAAGTCCCTGTGGATCATACTGCGGCGAATGCAACTATTATAAGAATGGCTGCGCTGGATGCGGCTACGTGAAGGGCAAACCGTTCTGGGGTGAGTGTCGCTTCTACTCTTGCGTCAGGGAGAAAGGCGTTGAACACTGCGGATTATGTGCCGAGTTTCCATGCGACTACTATCTAACCACGTTTGACCCAAAAGAGGGGCAGTCGCGTGTTTTTTATCGAGCGGGCCAACTCGTTTACAGGAAGAAGATAGGGACAAAAGCTTGGCTTGAAGAAAAGATCAAGGGAACGAACCCTGACCTCAAATCTAAGAAATAACCAACTTTCTAAGATACTGTTGAGAATTCGAGTTCGTCGAATCCCATGAACTGACTCAGCTCTCTTGCCTTTTCCTCCACTTCTTTCAAGTCTTCTTTTCTTATCTTTTCGAAAGGTGTAACCATGACTGCGAGAACACGTCTTGATTTCTCCTGACTCCAAGTTCCGACTACTTTTCCATCAACCAGTACCGTGGCTGCAATGTCTCCTACCTTGGGCTTGAAAACGTATTTTCTATACTCGTCTTCTATAATGCGTGTCCTGTCTTTATGTCCCAAGAGAATAGAGTCGAATTTGGGCAACAAGCTTACAGGCGCCTTTTCCTTGAGGTCTATCGAGTCCAAGGTTTTCAAATCCTCCCTTAACATTAAGAATCGTCCTTTGACGCCTTCTATTTCAATTTCCTCCAGCTGCGACCGTACGCTTTCAACTGTTTTTTTGAAATCGGTTACGTTTAGTCCGCTCCAAGTGGAGAAGTCTTGCAATGAGGCAGGCCCGTAGCCATGAAGATATTTTATGAGAAGCCTTTCTTTGGCTTGGTCTTCGTCAATCTTGTCTAGATTTATGTGTGGCAGCCACTCGTCAAGTCTTGCGAAGCATGATTCTCGTCCACATGGTTGAGCGTGAACAGTCAAGCCTTGGTATGCGGTCTCTTTGAGAATGCCGCCCCAAGCTGAGAAGAAGCTCTGATAAGGCATGGAATCATCCTTCAACAGCTGTCTCAATCTAGCGCCTAAATCACTTCGCGCAAGCGGTTGTTGGCTTAGGGCTTCGAGGATCTTTGGGTAGATAAGCCTCTTTCTCTCCTCTATTGAAGGCCAGCCGGGCGCATGGTTCGATGGTTCATGTTGTTCGAGCCACATTCTCCTCAAGGCTTTGTTGTAGACTGGCAGGTCTTCGGACGGAATTATGTGGAGGGTTCCGCGCATACACCAAGTCTTAACTAAGATTTTGTCCTTGAAAAGCACTTGATCTAGCAAGGCATTCTGAAAGTCTTCAACTCTGCCCCATAACGAAAGGTAAGGGGTGGTAGAAGCCTGAGCGTGCAGGCCGCAAATGTCCTCAACAACTCTTGTAAGCTGGTTTTTCTTGGCTTTTCGGAACAAATGATGCTTGATTAGATATAGACGGTTCACTTTTTCTCTTATTATTTTTTCAATACCCAATTAGGGTCACTTCTTGCTTCTGAGAGTGAATTCCCATTGGCACCAGACGCCTGAAGGGCGCTTTTCTGGTGGGGCGACTTGGCATTTGGCTTCTATATCTGGGTTGAATTCTTCTGCGAAGCTCTTGAGGTAGCTGAATCTCACGTTTTTGCATGGAAACACGCCGAGTGCCCTAGTGATTCTTGTTTCTTGTATTCGGCATTTGGTGACTCTATAGATTCCTTTGGACGGTGAAACTTCTGTTTCTTTTTCTTCCTGATAAAGCGACCAGCTTGTGTTTCTTAAGGCGTGCATGAAGGCTGGTATGTCGGTTTTCTTTATGTTCAAAAGGTTTTTGAGTTCTCGTGCTTCCAGCTTGCCCAAAACCTTCCAGCAGTCTGTGTCGATTTGGGTCGCCGCTTCAGTGCCGAATTTCTTTTCGATGCCCAAGAAGTATAAGCCGTCGACTCGCCAAATATTTCTTATGTGCATGGAGAGGAGGTTGAGCAGAGTTTCCTTGGGCGTCTTTTTCAGCATTTCATAGTCTTCTTTTGTCAGTGCGCTCATTTTGACACACCAAGTGAGGCATAGTGAGTGCTGTCTTTGCAATAAAATGCTTCTTGTTACCGCGTAACGGATGCTATCAGTCGATTATGCTTGTTTTTTCATCCATCTTGCGGCTTCGCTTAACAAGGGATTGGGAGACACATCTATAATGGGTATGTCCAGCGAGCCTACGCGTAGCGATTGCTTGTATTCTGGCAAGAGCGCGTAGACCAAGTCTGACCAGTAGACTCTTCCCTTAACGTATTCGTCCAAGAGAAGGTCTGTTGAAGGCGCAATTGGAGAGTATGAAAATACCACGCCCTCAGTCCATTTCAGAATGAGAGACTCTCCCTGGCTAACGATTGTTGCTGCGGTCTTTGACAGTGCTTCCACGGACGGATAATGCGTGCACTCCAAAATGATCAACTGCTTTGGAGGTCGACAAATGACTTCAAACATGCAAAGCTACTCCCTACTTGTTGCTCTGCTTATTATTCCTAGACAGCTTTTTAACTCTTCTACAATCAAAGGCTGTCCGAGTCGTGAAAAAAATATTGTGGAGATGGCTTAGACAAGGCATTCTTTAAGGTAGTCGTCTAGTGTTTTGGCTGCTACCACTTCTATCTTGTAGTCTTTTGTATCCAATGAATATTCAAAGTTCTTCTGCGGCACGACGACTTTCTTAAAGCCCCAGGTTTCAGCCGCCTTGATTTTCTCGTATAGGCCGCCTACAGCCGTGACCATATTTTCATCGCCTACGCCAAGGTTGATTTCACCTGTGACAGCCACATCTTGCCTCACTGGACGTCCTTCGATTAATGAACAGAGCAGTATAGTCATGGTGACGCCTGCAGATGGTCCATCAACACCGTAGGCTTGAGAAAAGTCGATGTGCGTGAGAAAGTCTTGTGCAATGTCGACGCCGTATTTGTGCAGTATGACGCTGCGCACTTTGGCTATGCTGTCGGAGATGAACGTGTCGTTCTTGCCCTTTGCCACGCCCGTGACCTTGTAGTAGCCTTGCAATGGATAATCGCGGTTCATCTTGCTTCGTTTAACCATTTGCGCCTTCACGGTGAGCACGTTGCCCGTCATTTCCCCACTGTACGGGTCTGTTACCACAGCCAATCCATATATTTGTCCAAGTTTTGTGCCGTTCGGTTCGATTTCGAGCAGTTTGCCTCTCTCGCTGAGCTGATGCTCCAAAATCTGCCGTTGAATAGTCTTGCAGTGTTTGTCTATTGCCTCTTGAACGTGGCGTCGCTCCACCGTGGGCAGGTCTTCGTTCATGGCTAGGGTAGCCGCGGTTTTCACAATTGAGATTAATGGTCGGAACTTGGTTGATAAAGCGTCTCGTTTGTTGCTGCGTCGTCTGCCCTCTTCCATAAGTTCTTCGCAGGCTTCTCGGCTGAACGGAACTAGGTGGAAACGTTGCGCTTCCTGAGCTATGAACTGCACGTACTTACGCCTGTTCTCAACAGTGTTTGGCATGTCGTTGTTCATGCGCACGACTTTGCCATAACCGTAGATACGGTCCATTAATGCTGGGTGAATCTGACCGATCGAATCGAAGTTTCCCGCACCTACAAGGAAGCACATAGATGGAACAGGTTCGGTTGAAACAGCCATAGCCGCCGTGCCGCTCGTAAACATGTGACCGCGGGTTGTTATGGACAACTGTCCATCCTCTAACACAGTTAGCAGTGTAACAGCTTCCATGGGGTTCAAGTTCTTGATTTCATCAATGTACAAGATGCCTGAAGACGCTCGGTGCACGTCGCCTGCTGAGACCCTCTGATGCTCTGGAGTGCCCATGCCGCCTGTTTGAAACGGGTCCCAAGCTATGTCGCCGAACAACTGAGATGACATGTGACCTGTGGCGTCGACAAACGGCGCGTGTTTTGAAGAGTTGTCCACGATGAGTTTGGGCACGCCTGACTGTTGCGCTCCGCCGATGCCGCCTAGATTGAGGGCGCCTCCGCTCATTTTACCAAACCACCAAATAAATATGCCGAAAAACAGCAAAGAACCCGCTGGAACAAAGATTAAGACTAGCGATGGAAAAGCCTTTGCAAAATAATCTAGGAAGTTGTATGAAAATGTTTGCTGCAGCGTTACGCCATCGCCGACTGCGGGATTTATAGCCCAGTTCTCAAACAGTTGGTAAAGTCCGTACATGCCGATGAAGAGCAAAGTGAACCCGAAGCTTATGAGAAATGTCTGTATTACCCGCAGGCCCGCGGAAACAAGAAATTTCTTCTTTTCTTGGTGGAGCCTCTCCTTTTTGATGACTTCTTTAGCCTTGCCCGCTTCATTCATTGAGATCTTGGGTTCGCTCGGGACCAGCCTATTCTTCCAACAGAGCACGTCGAACAGTTTAATTTTGCTTTCCTCGTAAGTCTCGGTGAGTTTCTCAGCCAGTGCCCTACCGATCAACGATTTGCCTGTGCCGGGGTCGCCTAAAAGAAGTAGGTATGGTCCCGGACTCAGTTTGGTCTTGACGGATGGTTTGGGCGTGTCTGGGTCTTTCCAATCGTTGTACCATTTCTGTTCTTCCAGCATCTTGAGTTTGTGAGCCCATTCGTCGAGGCAGAGAAAACATTCTTGTAGGGCGCGTTCTTGTCCGATTACCCACGAAATCAGGTTGTCGTCGACTGGGAAATCCTTGGTGCTCTTAAAATTTTTCCAGTCCCATTTTACCTTAGCCTTTTTTCCATTAATTGTTCGTTCAAGTGTTTCGGTTTCTTTTCCGAAGTAAGTTTCAGCGTCGTTTTTCGTGGTTTTCATTGAGAATCTAATTGAATCTTTGTCTCCCGAAATTAAAGTCGTTATTTCAACATTTGTAATATGCTTGGGATGGATAGAACAATTGCGCAGTGAGATTCGAAGCTCTTATTAACCATCGAGTCTAAACTTGCCCCTATTAATGAGTTTAGGAGTTGAAACTGCTTTGAAGTATGAAATAAAGTACAAACCCTCATACTCTATGCTGGTTGTGCAGCTTGACCCAGGTGAAACCATAACGGCTGAGTCAGGAGCCATGACGTACATGCACCCAAACATCGAAGTGCATACTCGAATGAGAGAAAAGAGTTTTCTGGGTACGCTTGGGTTGACTTTTCTTGGAAGGCAGTCTTTCTTCGTGAACGATTATTCAGCGAGATCAGGAGAGGGAGAGGCCGCGTTTGTGTCCGCTCCTGTAGGAGACATCGAAGTTCTAGAAGTCACGCCCAATCAGGGCTACATCGTTCAGAAGTCATCTTACATCGCTTCCACGCAGGATGTGAACCTTGACGTTCAGTGGCAGGGCTTCACCAAAGGTTTGTTTGGGCAAGGCTTATTCATGATAAAAGTGTCGGGCAAAGGCTCCCTATTCATTAACACCTTCGGCGCCATCGACAAACACACGCTGAAGGCTGGAGAGACAATGATTGTAGATAACTTTCACTTGGTTGCCTTCACCGACACGTGTCAATACAAAGTCACAAAGTTCGGCGGGCTAAAGGAAACACTCTTGGGCGGCGAAGGACTAGTCACCAATATAGCTGGACCAGGCGACGTTTACATCCAGACGAAGAATCTGAGAGAGTTCGTGGACTGGCTCTGGACGCTGTTGGAGCCGAGAGTGCAGTCAAGAGCCCGCTAAAATCGATTTATCTAACAATCTGGCTCGTTGTTGGCTTTGAAGAAGTGGAAAATGGTATAAAAACATATAAAAATTCTAATTTATAGTAATATTCCAGACGATGTGGAGGCAACCCCATGGCAAAGTCGATAATGCTTGTTTGTCTGGTGCTAGCACTGATATCCGCTTTAATCTACGTTCTTTTGATATTGGGGATTATGAAGGTAGGGGACATGATACCTGACGAAGGGGCTCCGGCTTATTTTTATATTATTCCTGCTGGCTATGCGATCGGCGGTCTCCTGATTCTCCTGAAAAAGCGCTGGTTGTGGATAACCGGAGCCGCTTTAAACTCTATTCCCATCGTCGTGTTCTATATCGCGTATGCCGAGAGACCCGACATAATGCTCAGCGCACCCGGCCTCATTTCTAAGATTGCACAGGTTCTGCTGGAAATCGGCCTTATCTACCTAATTGTAATGCCCAAACGCAATGAAACCGGGGATACAAGTGCACAGGAGATGCAACGGAACCCAAAATGATTATTGTTATATAGTTGAACCTCTCTTTTCTCTTGCAATCTAGGGGAGCTGGGCATAACCCGGCTGAGAGGACGACTGTGCAGGTCGTCGACCCTTAGAACCTGAACCAGATAATACTGGCGTAGGGAAGTAACATGTCTCAAACTTGGCCTTCCACACGTGCTAGCGTCAGGCTAGCTCTGACCGCTGTAATGTCGGCTTTGATTGCTGTAACAACGATGATAGCTATACCGGTGCCGCCGCCTTTGTCAACTATAACTTTAGCTCCTGTAGTCATCTTCGTAACAGCCGTTCTCATGGGTCCATGGATTGGGTTGGTAGCCACGGCCATCGGCTCAGGCCTCGGATTCCTAGCTGGAGCAAGTGTAGGAACCATAGCTGTTCCGGCGGGTTATCTCTACGTGTTCCTTTGGGGTATAGTCGTGGCTAGAGCTCCTATGGGCTTGGGGGTGGGGCTGCTCAGAAAGGTGAACGAGTTGGCTGCGATGATTGCAGGCGTGTTAATCGAGACTGTTATCTTCTTCGTTGCTGACTGGTATTTGTTCAGCTTCGGGGTAGCTCTGATTACCTTGGGAACGCTTGTTGACCTCGTTTATGTACCTATAACCTATGGTGTTCTCCGAGGTCTCAGAAAGGCCCTGAACATCAAGCATTTAGCTTAGGCGGTCAATAATGCAAAGAGACGCCTGGTACTTTCGAGAGGACGTTGTCAAGACTTATGAATCGTGGTATGAGGGCAAATACAAGAGAGCGGATGTTCTGGAGAAAGCTCTGTTAAAGAGGCTTCTTGACACTCTTCCAGAGACAAGGAGCCTGCTAGAAGTGGGCTGTGGCACAGGGCATTTCACGAGGTGGTTCAAATCATTGGGACTAGAATGCTCTGGCCTCGATCTATCGCATTTGATGTTGAGGGAAGCTAAGAAACTCTGGGCCGATAGGTCGTTGCTTAGAGGTGAGTCTGCACATTTGCCATTCAAAGACGGCTCTTTTGATGTTGTGGTCTTTATTGCCTGCATGGAGTATATGCCTAAGCCAGTTAGGGTCCTGACTGAGGCGTCGAGGATTGCACGCCGTGGAATAATCATAGGATTGATGAACAAGTGGAGCTTGCCCACCATAAGGAGAATTCTGCAGGTGAAAATGGGAAGAAATCCATTCTACGAGACCGCTAGGTTTTATTCAGTTCTTGAAATGAAACGTATGCTGAGAGATGCATTCGGGAACAAGTTTCAAATCACGCATTGGAACACAACTGTTTTTCCAAAAATCTTTGGAGACACAGAGTCGTCGCTGATTCCCTTTGGCGCCTTTCTCGGACTAGCCGTAAAGCTGAGATGAACAAGATGATTGATCTTTCCAAGGTTGGGAAATTTCCAGCCGAGCTCATGCAGAAAATGGTGTACCCTAGGCTTGGAGCAAAAAACGATTCGGTGCTGATTGGACCCGGACAGGGCCTTGACAACGCTGTTGTCTGCTTGGGACACAATCAAGTGCTGGTCGTGACTTCTGATCCCTTTTCAGTGATTCCTGTCCTTGGTCTTCGGGATTCAGCTTGGATTTCCGTTCACTTGCTTGCTTCAGACTTGAGCACATGTGGGTTTGCTCCGCGCTTCATTATGGTTAACTTCAGCCTTCCGCCGCATATGAAGGATGAGGAGTTTGAGGAATATTGGGATGCCTTTCATAAAGAGTGCAAGCGATTGGGCGTGTCGATTTTGGGCGGTCACACGGGTCGATATGTTGGCAGTGACTACACCGTGATTGGCGGAGGTGTGATGATGACTCTGGCGCCTGAAGATCAGTATGTAGCCAGCAATATGACAAGACCAGGCGACCTTATCATCATGACTAAGGGCGTAGCCATAGCAGCGACTGGAATTCTCTCAAGGGCTTTCCCAGAGTCGATCGAAAAAGCTTACGGATCGTCGTTTCTCAAGTCGGCGCAGTCGCATTTTTCCATGTTCAGCGTGGTTGAAGATGCGTTAACAGCTGCGTCGGTGGGGTTAAGGAACAACGGTGTCACGGCAATGCATGATGTGACTGAGGGAGGTCTTCTAGGAGCTTTATGTGAGTTGGCTGAAGCTGCCAACGTAGGCTTGGAGATTGATATTTCCCAGGTTATTGTGACTGACGAGGCTAAGCGTGTCTGTAAACTGTTCAGGCTGGATCCATACGTGACGTTAAGCGAAGGAACGTTAATAGTGACTGTCAAGCCAGAGAAGGCTGAAAAAGTGCTGAAGAAACTTGAGTCTAGGGGAATCAGAGCGCAGATTATTGGGAAGGTTATGGATAGACGTCAGGGGCTTTGGGTTAAGAAAGACAAGAGACGTGAACGACTTAGGAAGCCGCATGTTGATCCCTATTGGGAAGCCTACTGGAAGGCAAGCAATGAAGGCTGGAGGTGATAGCGTTGAAGAAGTTGGAAGGTCTATACCTCGTGGTTGACCCGAGTATTCCACGCCTCAAATTGCTTGAAATTGTTGGAAAGGCTTTGCGAGGCGGAGCTGACATTATTCAGTTGTGGTCTTCGGGGCAGGAAAGCTCTGCCATTTTAGAACTTGCACAAGACCTGCTAAGCTTGGCGAGACAGTGCGATGCGCCTTTGATCATAAACAATGATTTGAAATTGGCTAAACAGGTTGGCGCAGACGGGGTTCACTTTGACGGGTATGATGTAGCTCCAGTTGAGGTGAGACAAGTGTTGGATGAGAAAAGTATTGTTGGCTACACTTTGGGAAACGATCTTTCTAAGTTGAAGTGGGCAGAGTCTGTTGGAGCTGACTACGTGTCGTTCTGTGCTGTTTTTCCAACCAGTTCAGTGACTCAGTGTGAGATAGTGCCGATTGAATCCGTTAAACTAGCCAAGTCCATTTCCAAGCTTCCAGTGTTTGCGTCTGGTGGCATTAACCTGAGCAATGTGCATCTTGTTCTGGAGGCTGGCGCAGACGGGGTTGCGGTGATATCTGCTATACTGAAGGCGACTGACCCTGAGCGGGCCGCTCGATCGTTCAAGGAAATCATTCGTAAATACAGACGGTAAACTTCTCGTGAACAAGAGCATCTAGGTTGAGCTTTGCCCGCATGTGACTCCGGTCGTCTTAAAGGTTTAAATTCCCCCTTTCTCTACGCACAACGGAAGGTGGATTATCTTGGAAGGTGAACTTAGAAAATTCACTCTCGAGGAATTGAAGAAGTATGATGGTAGAGATGGCAGGCCGGCCTACATGGCTTACAAGGGCAAAGTCTACGATGTCACCGACAGTTTTCTCTGGATAAACGGTGATCATCAGGGGCAGCATGAGGCTGGAAGAGACATAACAAATGAGATGGCGTATGCGCCTCACGGAGAAGAAATGTTCGAAAGAGTCAAATTAGTAGGCATCCTAGTCTCAGGGTCTGAGAAATAGGAGAGAAAGAAAAGCTCGTGTCATCGGCTGAAAACATACGTTTTGAAGAATTGCGACCTAGTTTATGGCCTGCAGTGGAGCGTCTATTTGGTCCGAATGGTGCCTGCGCTGGCTGCTGGTGCATGTGGTGGCGTGTAGAAAGCCGTAAGGTTTGGAATGAGATAAAAGGCGACGGAAGAAAGAAGGTGTTCAAGAGCCTCGTAAAGAATGGCAAGGCGCGTGGTGTGCTTGCCTTTGCAGGAGACGAGCCAGTCGGATGGTGTTCCTTTGGGCCTAGGCGAGATTTTCCGAGTTTAGAGAGTGTACGCGCGTACAAACGCAATGACACAGAAGATGTTTGGTCGATAACGTGCTTCTTTATCCACCGTAAGTGGCGTGGAAAGGGATTGGCACGTGGCCTTTTGAGAGCAGCGGTTGAAGCGATGCAGAAACGAGGCGTCAAAACTGTGGAAGCTTATCCCTCGACCGCAACTAAAGATGGGCGGAGACTCAACGCTTTTGTGGCTTATACTGGACCCAAAAAAATCTTTGAAGAACTAGGTTTCAAAACGGTTCAGTCAACTAATCCGCTGAAGCCGCTGATGAGACTAGAAGTATAGGGTTTTCTTGAAGACCGTAACAGTAAATATTCTATGTTAACCCTTTACACCATGATTGAACATGAACAAGAAAACCCTCTCGCTCACTCTCGCGCTTACAATGCTATTCTCCACAGTTGTTAACGTCCAGCTCCGTGGGTCACTGGACTATGTGGGAGCGGCTGAAGGCCTGACCTCGCAAGAATCTCAAGTTGTCGCGCTTGTTAACGGAACAAACGCGTACCGCTATGATTCAGAACTTGAGAAAATAGCCCTCAATCACAGCGTTTCAGGCTACTCGTTTCGTGCCGGCGGTTCAGCTGGCGCAACGGCGACGGCTATGTGGCTCAGAGACAAGCTGGTTGGCTTCGGACTGGACGTTAGCTTGGAATCGTTTGATTTCACGAATTGGAACCTGCCGAGCCAGCCAAGTCTCATCATCGATGAAGACGGCGACAATAGCACCAACAATGATCAAACACAGATGCGTTCTTTTCAGTCGGAACATTACAGTTGGCCAACACCTGAAGGTGGAATATTTGCAGACTTGGTTGTTCTACGATTGCCGACGGCAAGTAACTTCAATGATATAGGGAGGAATCCGATCAACGCAACATTGTGGAACAGCATTGACACCGAGGGCAAAATCGTTTTGATTGGTCGAGAGGTTCGCTGGAGCCGCTCTTGGGAACAATCTTTTCAGACGAAATTGACCGCTCAACCGCCCGCAGCTGTGGTTTATACCTGGTGGTATTCTTGGATGTCGTTTTGTCCGCCGTTTTTCAGCTCGGTTGGAGGGCGTCCGCCAAGTAGTCTAGGACCATACTATTGGAATCTGCATGTTCCTGCAGGCTGGGTGAATTACGAAGACGGCTTGCACATTCGAGACAGAGAAAGCAACTTTGACGTGTCAGCGAAGGCTGTAATTCCGTCAGTCGTAGGCTCTGGACCGCACTATAATGTGGTCGGTGAGTTGCAGGGCAATGTTAACCAAAGCAGGTTTGTCATCGTTTCGGGGCACTACGACACTGTGATGACATCGGGGTTTGTTGACAACGGCGCGGGCGCATCGGCGGTTCTTGAGTTGGCTCGGGTCTTCACGAAAGCTGCCAAAGAGGGCTTGTTCAAACCTGATTACAGCATTTTGTTCATTGGGTTCGCTAGTGAAGAACTAGGCTTAGTGGGTTCAAGTAATTACGTGAAGCAACACAAAGGTGAGATGGAAGACATCGTGGCAGTCATAAATGTTGACAGCATTGGAAGCGACAACCTCTATGTTACTCAGACCGACTCTGGAAAGGGTTTTGACCTTGACGAGTTGGTTCAAGAAGCTGCAGCTGACTTGAACACGAGCGCCACGTTTTATGAACAAGGCGGCTCAGATCAAGAGGCTTTCAGAGATCCTAACATGGCTAACAGTATCTATTCTGAGTGGTGGCATGGCTTAAGTCCGGGTATAAGTGATGCAGTTCCCGTGAAATCCAGCGCCATGCTTGTGTCGTTTCCCCTTCTCTATTCAGACGAGTGGAATCGGGACAGCTCTGGTTGGATTCACACGGCATATGACAATTCCACTTCAACTCAAACATTAAACTGGCTGAAGCCTGACAACCTTGAAGAGCAAATTAAGGTGGCGGCGCTTTCAGTTATGCGTGTTTCTCAGTCGAGTCAAATAGTTGATGGACAGCCTCCTTTCCTTCTATTCTTGATCTTGGGTGTTGCTGCGGCAGTAGTGATTGTCGCGGTCACGGTTGTTTACTTTGTTAAGGTGAGAAAGCCGCCGGTCAAAACCGTTGCGCAATAAATCGGCGCGCGTGGCTCACGCATCCAAGAATGGTTCTGAAGCTTACGGAAACCGCACGTTGAAAATTCTTATTCTCGGTTTTTGTTTCGGTAAATGATGGTTCCGCATTCTTTGCAGTAATCAAAGTTAGCGTCTGCACTCTCAGACGCATCGATTGGGCGCTTGCACTGATTGTTTGGGCACTTCATCTGTTGTTTTCACACTCTTCGGAAGAGGCTGTATTCAAGCGGCTCCTGTTCGTAGCATGGGCAGGCTTTGCACAATGAGCCTTCAACAAACTCTTTCAAAACGCAGCAGTAGTTCTTGTTAGCCAAGTAAGTCGCTTGTTTACAGTTGTCGGAGAAACCCTTTGGAGCTATGGGCGGTTTGCGAACACGCTTTCGTTTTGAAAGGATTTCAACTTGGCGTTTTCGATGTTCTTCTAATCGCTGCAGATACTGTTTGGGGAAAATTAGGTCAAGACTGCTCTGAGTGGCTTCCTGCATAGGCGTCACCACGGCATATAGTCATTTGCAGGGTTAAAAATAAGTTATGAAATCAGAATACGGATTCAGGAAAAACATAGTTCAAGGGAATGGGGAAATAGGAAGAGCATTGTCACTGGGAAGAACTATTGGTAGTCGATTCGGTATATTTTGGCTTTGCCATTATCGTACAGTTTTGTGAAGTGCTGAGGGTGGAGGGCGTCATCGAATAAAAGGCGTAGCAGAGTCGCTTGTTCTCCACGAGTCGTGGGTTCGTAAGTGTCATTTTCCCTGTTGTACGTTAGATATTCGGTTGCGTTGTAACCTGCGATTTCAGCGATCCAAATAAACTTCTGCAAATCGTCGGGTGTGAACACCAACGCGTACTTCGTATTGTATTTGGCTAGAATTGGCAGAGCCTGTTCCTCGGGGAGCATGAAAATGTTTGCGAGGTCATGAATCTTTTCAGACGAGCCCCAAGTTCCGAAGAGTTGTCCTTTCAAGTTGCCCAGAAAAGTCGTGCTGGAGCCAACGCTGTACCAAATATCTTTTGATGGGTAGGCTTCGATTACGTCTCTGTGGCTCCACTCTCTTACTGCTCGTCCGTAGTCCCACCAGCAGAGCACAACTGAACTTGGAGGTGTGAGTTGCTCAAGCTTAGCGAATGCGTCTGACATGCCGGGTTGATGGGAAAAATACTCTAAGACAGCGTCGTTTTCACGTTGATAGTCAAATTTCAAGCTCAGTAGCCAGAGCGAAGTAGGAAGTAGGATTATGATGACTACGACAGCGAGGAACCATTTTCTGCGCCAAAATCTCCGAGTCATACGTGTGATAAAGACTCGAGTGAATTAAATAGGATTTTTGGTGGGCAATATCATTTTCCTTCTAAGAAGAGTTTGGACGCGATTTTGCTGGGTTTTTTGCCTGCGTAATTGTAGAGTATGGTTGCCATGCTTTTTTCGGTTCCTGCCAAGCCGTAGACTCTTCCGTGGCGTCCGTTTGTTCCTTCTATGACGTAGTATTCGTTTGGGCTGTGGGCTCTTGCGCCGTGTCCTAGTGCCGCTCCTATTATGGGCAATTTTAAGGGTTTATCTGCGAACACGTAGGCTGGCCATGCTGGATGGAATCTCTGTGTGGAAGCCACTGGCGGATAAATGGCGTATTTTACTTTGAACTGTTCGAACATGGCGTATGCTGCTTCGGCGATGGCGGTTTTGTGGCTGACTAATGCCCATGGGTAACCGTCTATTTTTCTCAGTTTAACGTCCTTGTAGCCTTTCTCGTCCAAGTGAGTCCTAATCTTTCTGTAGAGGTCGTTTAGTTTTTGGTTTGGCACGAACCTTATGTTATGCTTGGATGTGACCATGTAGGGTACGAAGGTTTTTGATCCTGGGCCTGTCCAGCCTCCCCATATTCCGTCTAGGTTGAAGCTGGTTCCGAATGAGAACCGTTTGATTATTTCTTCCCTGTCTGTCGCATCGTCGATGAAGGTTTTGATTTGGAGTGCTTGTTTGATGAGTTCTGGGTCAAACACTTTTACGGCTGGAGTTGACTTTCTGTAGCCTTTTCGCAGGAGTCTCAGGTCTTTTTTTGTTGGTACTTTGATGTCGTCGTACCAGCCTTTGACTAGGATTTTGTTTCCGTCTTCTGAGACGAGGCTGGAGAGCATTTTGATGTGGCGCCAAGCGGGGCTGTCTATGATGAGTTTGAGGGCGCCGTGGACGCCGAATCGGGTTGGTCCTCTGCCCCAGTAGGCTCCGCTTGTTTCTAGTTCTATGTAGAGTATGCCTTCAGAGCCCATGGCGGGTTCGGCTAGTCCGTTTTGGTCTTGGCATGAGGCTGGAAAGAACACGGCGTCAGCTTTCTTCAGTTTGTCCGTGTATTCGCGTACGAATTTGGGCATGCTTATGCTGCCCCTTTCCTCCTCTCCCTCAGCTACAAAGATGAGGTTAACTGGCAATTCATCGGCGTCTCGCATGGCCTCCATGGCGTTTAAGAAGGCTACAAGCGGACCTTTCGTATTTGTTGCTCCTCTTGCCATCAAAACTTTCTTGAAGGGAGCCATCGCAATGATTCTGCCTTCGAAGGGTGGAACCTTCCACAGTTCAACGTCTTCGGCTGGTTGAACGTCATACATCATGTAGATTATAACGGTCTTTTCGGCTCCGGCGTCGTATTCACCGTAGACGACTGGCGAATATTTTTGGGGAACGAGTCTTGCCTCTTTGCAGCCCAGTTCCTTGAGACGGCTTCGGAGAAGCTCAGCGCATTCTTTAACTCCTTCGCCCGTCTGCGATATGCTTGGCTGCCTAACGAATTGCTGCAGCTTCTTAATGTGAGCGTCTAGGTTTTCATCTATGTTTCTGTAAACTTTCTCTAGTGGATGCAAGTCTGGAACACCAAGTACTAGCTTATCGGCTGATTCTTCATAAAGCGTTTACCGTGTCGTAGATAGTCTCAAGGAAGGAATTTGCTTGCTATTAAAACGAGAGACATGAAGACAATGGTTTGTGTAACTATGGTGATCCAGCGGGGATTCTGTGCCGCTAATTCAACGATCTGATCAATAGAGCCTTGTTTTCCCGAGAAAGCGTAGTCTTTTGAAAGATGGTAAAGCCGCAGGTACTTCGTGAAAATGTAACCGTGAGCAACACCCATAACGACTAGGAGAACCGTGAACACTGGATGAGGACTGTAAACCAGTTTGAGAAAGAATCCGGTTCCGCAGAGTATGCCTCCGACGCTCAGCAACACGATGCTAAACAGTGAGGCTTTAACTAGGCCTAGGCGCACGGTCATTGTTTTGACACCCATCGCCTTGTCCACGGGGTAGTCTCGGATTTCAGCTGGAACAATTACACCGTAAACTATCAAAGCCTGACCAGACAGGAACAGGAGGAAAAAGTAGCTTATTTCGGATGAAAAACTGTAGAACACGAACGATATTGGCAGGATGCTTAGGACTATGAGCAGCGTAATTGGTGCAAGCCACGACCTAGACTTCAGCCGCACCGGCGGAGCAGAATAGGAGTAAGCTAGGAAAACGGCTGCCATCCACATAATCAACAGCGCTAGTTTTCCTTGGATAAACGACAGCGCAAGGATCAAGGCTAGACTCAAGAAGACTTCGACAGCCACTGCAGATTTGACTGTGCCCTTGTTCAGAGCGTTGAAAGCCTGAACGAGTTTCTTCTTTGTGCTGTCTTTTAAGTCGAGTTCATAATCTGACATGGTGTTCACTTGTGCAGCAACAGCGGAAACAAGTGTGATAATGGCAAACACGAGAGCCGTCGGAATTGCCAGTCCCCAAACCAGATCTAAAGGCGGTTTAACGCTCCAAGCAATGCCAAGAATAAGCGAAGCTGAATTAGCAGGAAGAAACTCCGGTCTCGAAACAGTAGCCAACAATCTCAGGGTTCTTAACATCTTGCTTTTTCCTCAGTTACGTTTGTAGTAGAAATATGACAAACCCCATGCTCACATATATGACTACTGTAGCAGACTATAGATGGTGCAGTTGACGGGATTCGAACTGTAAATTCTGAAAAGAAGCTTTGATTTCTGTTGCTATGATTCGTGCGCTACCTCTTTGCGCACGTAGTCTATAGCCTCTTTGACGTCTTTCATTGTCTTTTCGATTTCCGGACGCATCTTTCCTCCGTAGTAGCCGTATTGATGAAGATAGAGGAAGGCGGAGTCGCCGATTTCTACCAGTTTTCTTCGTCCTAGTTTGTCCAAGATTTCCCACCGTTCTCCATGCGAGTCGGGTTCTGGAAAACCACGTTTCTGTACGAGAGCAGCTGTGGCTTCTACGTAAGCATGAAATATTTTCTCACAGCCCTCTCTCATGTGCGTTGAATCGCCTTTTCGCTGTCCCTCTTCATACTCTTTGGTGCCAAGCGCGTAGAATTCTTCAGCACTCTTAAGATGGTCTTTGACTTTCGCCACAGTTCCACCACGTATTTGTAGAGTGCGCGAATACTCTTTAATCTTATGCAGTACCGATAAGACACTTTGGTGCAGCGGGCAGGATTCAAACCCCTGTAGGCATGGACCCAACAGGTTAAAATCTAAGACGATACGAGCCCGAATCTTGGAGCGAGGTCAAGTTTGTGAAAACTTTTTAAAGTGTTTTCTTGACTGTCTGAACGGGAAGGTTAAGTGATTGTCAGAATTAGTTGCTAAGTGTGGCATACATTGTGGTCTTTGTCCTTGGGGGCCTTATCCGAGAAGGAACATGACAGCCGACGAATTTGAGGTTTATAGAAACACTGCCAAAAGGATTCTTGGGTATATGCCAATTAAGACAGCATGCGTTACTTGTCAGACTCCTGATTCACAGATTCCAAAAGGAACGAAGCTGCCTTCTCGAAACTGCCTGATACGCCAATGTGTGGACAGAGCAGGCATAAGGAACTGTGCTTATTGTTCGCGATTTCCATGTGATTCAGTGGAGGCTACAAGTGGTCTTTGGAATCGTAAGAAGATCGAGGAAAAGCTTGGGGCGCCACTATCTGAAGAAGAGTATCATGCGTTTGTCGAACCTTTTGAGGGGCTGAGGCGTCTAGAAGTGATTCGTGCTTCGCTGAAGCCAAGTGAGATTGTGCAGCCTGCTAATGTCAAGCCAATTGAAACGGAAGTTGTTGACTTTCCTGAAGAACTGCGTGTCCCAGAGGAGGAAAAAACGGTGTTCAGAGCAGTTCACAAGCTACTTGCAGATATTAGGCGTTCTCCTCTGGGTTTGAGAGATACCGACACGTTTGCTCAACAACATAGGCTTGAAAATCAAAGGTCGCATGTTTTGCGGTTCTTGTGGATACTTGGGTGTTTCGGCAAGTTCGAGAAGGATGATGGTGTCTGTCTCGTTGTTGACGCGAAATCGTATGAAGCTAATCGAGGTAGCGAGAAGACATTGGCGATGTGGGCTTTTGTGAAGGACACAGTTTTCAAGGTTTTGTCTGAGTTTGGAATCCGTTGCGAACGCGTTGTTTTGGAAGGAGCGAAGGAAGAGGATTTGGCGACTGGCACAGGGTATCTGCGAAGCAGGGGTTGGGTGATGAAGATGTCGTTTGAGCCAAAGATCGGCGGTTCTACCACTCTTAAGGCGTTGCAGACCTACGCAAGAAAACTGAATGAGAAACATGGAAAGAAATCGTTTCAACCCTTTTCAATTGTAGATATGAGTGTTATGCTCGAAAACTGACGCGAGAAAAAGATTACGCTTTGCTGGCCATGTTCCGAGCTGGGCACCTAATTCTATGCACAGCAAGAAACGCGAAAGCAAACGTCATCACCGGAGACGAACATTTTCGAGGAGTAGAAGAAACAATTTTCATAAAAGTATGAAATGGAACCTACTCACAAGATTTGAGGAGAGGTTGGTGTAGTGGGGCGAGAAACTTTTTTGCCAAAGTTGATAATTGTTCTCAAGAATTTAGTAAATAACGACATGTCTACCGTGCTCTGCATTGGGGCACTTTTTTGTGCTATCTTGAGCGGAATCAGCATTTTGCCTTTAGCTTTACTAAGCAGAAGCTTCTCCATTCAAGTCAATCGTTAGAGTATAGTATTTAGATACATCCTTGTCAATCTTCGAAAAGTACTGATTTATGAAGTACTGGACTGATGCTAGTGCAAATTCAGCATCTATTTTAGACAACTTGTAACCTTTAATCTCAACAGGATGAGCACCTGGTACATTTCCTATTACTCTTATCGCATCCAACATATGGAGCAAATGGACTGGAATAAGAGGAGTTTTTTGCTGTCTGAATTGTTTCAAAATAGCGTCCAAGGTCATTGTTCTTCCTTGATTATCTGTTGGTGATCTTCCGAGCAATCTCTGAAAGGCAAATCTAAGAAGAGCCTCTACCGTACGACGACACATTACTACACAAGAACGGTAGTTGGCAATAGAGAGTGCTTTTTCAGCTTCTTCAAGAGATGTTTTGATAGCCACGGGAATTTGATCGAACGGGTCCCAACCCAAGGCACCTTGAAATAAGCCGAGAAAGAACGCACATGTCTGAGAGTCCTCTACCCATTCTTCAGAAACTTGGAACTCTTCTGCTGAATGAAAAGAAGGCGGGAACTCTAAGAATAGTCCACGCAAGTACTTGTGGGCAAAATCTGAATCGTTAGAAAGGATATCAAGCGTGCCATCTAAGGCGATATGAAGAGATAAAAATGAGTCCTCTTCTTTGTCATATCGCCTAATTAGGAGATGAGGCTTCAGATTTTTTAGCATCGAATTCATCAATGGGTTCCTGGTTTTCTCAGGCTTCATCATTGTATGAAAACGAAGTCTATCAGCGTTACTCCAACCTTCTTCAAGGATAAATTGGAGATTAACATCAATTGGAGTGAAACTCGGCGTTGCCTTCAACCTATAAACAGGCAGTGTTTTTTCGCTTGTTAAGTAATCCTGAAGCGATATTTTTTTTCTGATCAATTCATCTCCTCCCATTTTCTATATAGTAAAGAAAAAGAAATAAGTGTTCTTTAGGTAAACGAAGTTAACATTCTGAGGAAAAGATTGAGTAAACTCTCTTTAGGAATTTTGGTGCAGCGGGCAGGATTTGAACCTGCGAACCCCTACGGCAAGGATAACTCATGGTGGACTTTCAACCGCAGTTTCTAGCTCTTCCAAGAGCTGTCTACCTAGGTATATTGTCAAGAGAATTCTCCTTCTGAGAGTGAAATTCTTGAGGTTTTCTTGTGTTGGAAAATTTCTATGAGCAGCTACATTTGCAACTGTTGAGAATGCCTGAAACCAGTGGATCAATCGACCATCAATTAATTTTTCTTTTACTAATACCGCTGCAATATTATTCACATTTAGTTCACTGATTTTCGCCAAGTCAACCAGCTGCGCCTTGGCAACGTTCTCTTCAGCTTGCTGCACCAAAGCACGTAGTTCTCTTAACGCTTGTGGGTACTCCTTTCCATTTAACCTCTGTAGAAATTTTTCGTATTCAAGCTCAGATCCTTCGAGAACCTTGGTAGGATAAGAGAATCTAAAGAGATCCTCCAAATTATCCTCTCTCAATATGGACTCGAAACCTGATCTTTTCTCAAGTAAGAATCTCTCCAATTCGTCGTATTCGATGTCAAAGTTCTTGATTTCGACTTCAAGCTTCTGTCTCGCCAAATCAATCACATCTTCAAAAACGGTGTAGGTGTGCCCAGCTCCCCCGCTGTCCAGACCGCACTGATTAGCAAAGAAGACCCAAAAAGGTGGCCCTGAATCTATGTCAACTCTAATTGCATAGCTAAAGCTTCTATAATTGTCACCATGTCTGATATGCCTGAACTTATAGATGAATAATTTACGCTTCTGCAACGCGATAATTCCTCGAAATAGCAGTTCTACTTCTGGCTCTGCAGGCTGACTATAGTGGGGTATTCCGTAGATTCGAATCGTAGAATCTTGAAAAAGTGAAAGGAGGTTAACTTTTTCATAGGTCTGCCGAAAGTTAAACATCGCCCATGCCGCCCAACGGCTTAAGAATCTCGGATGCCATTTGAGATGGGTTATTTTTTCACTAAAGAAGTAGGGTGGGATTTCTTCCTTAAAAGCAACAGAAAGAGTTGCTTCCATATCTCCTTTGGTTGGATCTTCTTCTTCGGTATCAGTTCGGATAGAAAAACTAAAGCCTCGCTCTCCAACGTAAAGTTCTGCCGTGTAATCAAGGCCGATCCTTGGCGTTTCGGAATGTCTGACTCTCATCTTTTTGGGGTTCAGGCCGAAATCAATTGCTAAATCAATCGCAGCTTTGGTGAATTCGGCAAATAATGTCACGTGATCACCTTGATCAATTATTGTTTCAAGGTTTAAAATGTTTTAGAACTAGCTTTGAGATCTTCTTTGTTTTGGTGCAGGGGGTGAGATTTGAACTCACGAACCCCTACGGGACGGGATCTTGAGTCCCGCGCATTTAGCCCCTGTTGCGCTATGTGGGTTTGACCATGCTCTGCCACCCCTGCACCTCGGCAGAACCAGTTTCCTTAAACCTTCTTGGTTTCTATTATCTCTTTCCAAAGCTAAGACTGACGCATGTGAGAATCTTGATGGATTCCGTCTCTATCATCTATCTACTCACATCTGGATATGAGCCATTTTCTACAAATTTTCCATGATACTTATCCGAGAACGAACGAAACGAAAGATGAAGTAGAGATTCATAAAACAGAAGACCAAGACGCAGAACCTAGACTCTGAGCGAACCTTGCTAGAAGTGGAAAAATGAGCAAAATAGTCGGATATGGAGAAGATGCTTTCACGTTCTGGGTTCTGAAACAGCACACATCTGAAATACTAGAGTATTTTGAAGACGCAACAGCCCTCTCAAATTGCCTCATTTTCTATCGCCCAAGTTTCGGAAGACACAGCAAAAAGAACAGCTCAGTCTTTGGCGAATTTGATGCAATAATCTCATCAGAAGAAAACATTTACTTGATAGAGAGCAAATGGGACAATCTTGCCGAGTTCAACAATGACGAATTCATGCTCAGAGAAGAGCAAATTCTACGGCATAAAATCTTTTCATGGTATCTTACGCATTGGGATAAGAAATACTCTAATGATTGGCAAACTTTCATTAACGAGCATCAAAATGACTTCAGGTTCAAAAACAAGACCATCACTCCCAAAGGCAGTTTGCTTGCAACAAATCTTGAGTTTATCCTAAACAAGTTGCTTGAGCATTGCAGAAGATTCTCATCTGAAGACAGTGTCAAAAATGTCTTGTTGTTCTTTTACAATGCTAAGAAATCTAGGAGTCCTCTCAAAATTAACACAGAGTTCACGTTGGTACCTATTGATTACAGTGAAGAGATTATAGACAACTTTGTTACTTTGCACCCATAATTGAAGAAAGAATGCAGTCGTTCTCATTCCTTCGGCTTTGACCTGGCTTCGCGACCGCTGCGTCTGTTTCAAGACTTTTTCACGTTGGTTTCTATTAATTCTTTCCAATATCCGACATCACCACGTTACCTGTCATATGTGATTTTCTACCACACACCCAGTAGAGGAAGGCGTAAGGGATTTGTCCCCTTCTTCTGAAATTAGTTCTCAGCCCCACAAAAACAGCATAACGGAATGATGCCCATCCCCCGAAACATCCTGTTTCAGCAACATTAAACGTGGCTCTTAACAGCATTGAAAGTGGTTTTTAACAACATTGAAAGCCACGTTAAACACACGCTAAACACAACCTGAAACACAAACCGAACAAAAAACAAAACCCAAAACACAAAAAACCATATTTGGATCATATAGTGAACCGAGGGGGTCTACTGTACGAAAACAAAAAAATCCTTCTCACACACATGCTAAGCTCTAACCCTCTGAAACCTCGAGAAAAGCATTAATCAAACATGAACAACAATACCTCGGAGAAATGCCACAATGGAAGCCATAATGAAACACTTCATGAAAAGCATGAGCAAAGAGGACAAACAGAAAATGATGCGGGAATTCATGAACAGCATGAGCGACGAGGAAAAAACCGAAATGATGAAACTCATGATGCCCATAATGATGGAAAACATGAAACCCGCCACGATGGCTGACATGATGAGCAACATGATGCAGAAATTCAACGAAGACGACTGCAAAAAAATGATGACCGAAATGCCACCGGAAACCAAAGAAAAATGCAAGAAAATGATGACAAACTGCCTAACCGCCACAGAAAAAATCAACGAAACCTAAGTCTGAAACCCAAACAGTCTGCAATTCCGTGTTCACTAAGCCCTCAACTAACCACCGTGCCAACCCTTTCACCCTTAACAGCCAACAGAACATTCTCAGGCTTGAACCCGTTCACAACCACCGTCTTTATTCTTCTCTTCTGCAGTATGCGCACGGCTTCAGGGTCAACTACCTGATGAATACCCGCCCTATGCTTATCAGCCTCAAACAGCTTAGACAAATCGCCAAAACGAAGCGAATCTAACTTGTGAGCATCCGGAAACTTACGGGGATCACGATTGAAAATTCCCTCCTGATCAGTCGCCTTAACCAGCAAGTCTGCGTTCACGCGGTCAGCTAAGAGGGCAGCAACCGTGTCCGTGGTCATTCCAGGCTTTAAGCCACCCATAACCACTATTTTGCCCCTTTCAAATAGCTTAGCCGCGTCTTCAATAGTGGTTGGAACCGTCAACGAGCCCGACTTGCCCAACCGCAAAGCAAGCAGTTGAGCCATAACTCGCGAAACAGAAATCGCCACCTCATCCTGATAGGATTCACTCAAACCCATAGCTTTAGCAGTGCGAATCAGTTCACGCGAGAGCGAGCCGCCCCCAACTACGACAGCAACATCATGACTCTGACGTTTCAAATCCTGAAGCAATTCTGCATAATGATTCATCAGCGTTGGATTCAACGGAGAAGCCACAACCGAACCACCAATACGAACCACCAACCTCAAACTACTGCACCAGCCTCACAAGACTAGATGTAGAGGTTCCACACAAAAATAAAACTGTTCATATACACAGCTCTTTCCCTTACTCTCAGAAAGCAAATTAACCACAGAATTAGACTACGTACACTCAGGCGGAAAGAGTCATGTCAGCATCATCACAACCATCAAGACTTCAACTCATCTTTCTGGGCACTGGAGGAGGAAGGTTCGCCACAATAACGCAGAAACGCAGAACAGGCGGAATACGCATCCTACACGAAAAAGCTAACCTTCACTTAGACCCAGGCCCAGGCGCACTCGTATACTCGCTGGAGGCTGGACTCAACCCTCAAAAACTCACAGGCATACTGGTCTCACACTGTCACCCTGACCATTACAACGACGCTGAGGTCCTCATTGAAGCCATGACCCAGGGAATGACCAAAAAAAGAGGAGTACTAGCCGTAGCACACAGCGTCATCAATGGCAACCAGCAATGTGAACCGTCGATTTCCAAATATCACCAAGGAATGCCAGAACAGCTAGTAGACGCTAAACCAGGAACATCATTTAAAGTCAATAACCTACACGTATCAGTGGCGGAAGCGAGACACACTGACCCTGACGCCGTCGGCTTCAGGTTTGAAACACCGAACCTAGGCGACATAGCCTACACTTCAGACAGCGAATATTTCACCGGCATAGGAAAACAATACAATGGCATGCGCCTCCTCCTACTCTGCGTTATGCGCCCAACAGGTAGCCCATGGAAAGGACACATGACCACAGACGACGCCATCAAAATCATCGAGGAAGCCAAACCCGAAATGGCAGTTTTAACACACTTTGGAATGCAGATGATATTCAAGGGACCATCCAACGAAGCCAAAACAATACAGCAAAAAACTAGCGTGCCAACAATCGCAGCTTCAGACGGCATGCACATCGTGATAGACGAGAAAATATCCGTGCAGACACCTCGCAAACAAAGAGGCTTGAACGAATTCGCCGACGTTTGACATGAGCGTCTGTTAATCACTTTTTTTCGACGACGAAGACGTCACCGTCTATCGTCTGTGCCATCGATTTTATTTTTTCTGCTGGTTTGGTGAAACGCATTTCTTCGATTTTGTGCATGGCTTTCAAATCAGCTTCGAAAACCTCAAGTTCCCTTGGTCCGTAAACCGTAGCGGCAATTCCTTGGCTTAATGCAATATTTTTTTCCTTCTTGTACTTCCAAATCGCAGTGTTGAAGCCTGTAAACTGGGTTGTCAACGCTTTCAGATTGTTTTCATATTCTTTTTTCTCTTCTGGAAACGCCTGGAGGTGCATGCTCTGATTGGAGTAAAGTTCTCGCCACAGAGCCTCTGTAACAAATGGGCAGATTGGTGCCAAGAGTTTCAGAATCGTACTTAAGCATGTGTGGAGCGTGTACCATGCTCCCCGCTGCAATTTCCCATCAAATTCCCCATGCTGGTTGTAAGCTCTTGACTTGGCAGCCTCAACATAGTGGTCGGCAAAGAAGTTCCAAGCAAAATTCCGAACTGCATTAGCTGGAACATACACGTCCAATTCGTCGTAACCAGACATGCATTCCTTTATCATATCATTGAGTTGAGCCAGTACCATCTTGTCAAGCGCCGCAAGTTCGAAATCTTCAGTTACGATTGGGAATGAGGATATGAACCTAGCTATGTTCCAAAGCTTTGTTACGAACAGTGTTGCTCCTTTCACACGAGCCTCGGAAAACCTGTAATTTGAGCCTAGTTTGCCTTCAGAGGCACTCCAAAACCTAAACGCGTCAGCACCGTATTTCTGGAACATCTCATCTGGATATACAGCGTTGCCTTTAGACTTGTGCATTGCTTCGCCTTTTTCGTCCACTCCCATACCCGACAGTCTAACCATCCGAAATGCAGGTTTCGCGAAGAGCAGATAAGTTCGCAGGATGGAATAGTAGAGCCAGTTTCGCACAATATCTATGCCCTGCAGACGCATTGAAGCCGGAAACGCCTTCTGGAAAAACTCTGGGTCTCTGAGGTATTTGATGACAAAGAGCCCTGATATACTAGAATCGAACCACGTGTCGAATGTCCTTTGTTCTCCAACAAACTCGGTTGAACCACATTCACAGCGTTCAAACGGGGCTTTTTCTTTCCATGGCTGATAATATCTTCCAGGCTCTGGCACATATGGTTTAGCACATTTCTTGCAGTACCACATTGGGATTTCCGTTCCATAGAAGCGTCTGCGGGAAATAGGCCAGTCAATGGTAATTGAGTTAATCCAGTTATCTAGTATCTGCTTTGATTCTCTGGGATAGAATCGTATCTTCTCTGTAACGTGTCTTATATCATCTAAGAATTGCAGTTGTTTCAAATAATATTCAGGCATCTCAATAAACTCAACAGGGTCTTCCGACCTCCAGCATATGGGCGTGCGATGGATAGTTTTTTCCTGTTTGGTGATTAAGCCCTTGTTTTGCATGTCTTGAATTATTCCTTGTCTGGCTTCCTGGGCTGTCAGTCCCTCGTATGGTCCTGCTACCTCGTTCATTTTGCCACTTTGGTCAATGGCTATTATTCCTTTAAGTTTGAGTTCCCTGAAGAGCCGAAGATCAGAGTAGTCACCGTAGGAGCATGCCATCATCAGACCTGTTCCAAACTCTGGTTTTGCCGAACCGTGAGCTAGAATGGGCACACTTTGCTCGAAAACAGGTACAATGGCAGTTTTTTCTTTTAGATGCTGATATCTTGAATCATCTGGGTTAAAGAGAACAGCAGCACAGGTGCAGAGAAGCTCAGGTCTTGTCGTAGCAATCAGTATCGTTTCATCGGTTTCTTTGACCTTGAACTTAATGTAGTTTAGGCTTGTCTCGGTTTCAGCGTAGTCTATTTCTGCGTCGGCTATGCTTGTTCCACACACGGGGCACCAATTGGTTGGGCGTCTTTCTTCGTAGACCAAGCCTTTCTTCCACATTTCTATGAAAGTTGCCTGCGTCGTCATGCGATATTCTGGGCTGTCTGTTGTGTAGTAGTTAATGAAGTTGCAGCTCTCTCCCATTCTGCGCAAAGCTCGAATTATTTCTGATTCAACTTTGTCAAGAAATTCTGAGCAGATTTTGATGAAGTCTTCTCTGGGCATGTCGTGGGCGTGAACATTGTATTCTTTTTCGACTTGAACCTCAACTGGCAAGCCATTTCTATCTAATCCGAGGGGAAACAGCACTTCTGAGCCTTTCATTCGAAAATAACGGGCTACCATATCTATCTGAGCGTAGTGCCCAGCTTGCGCCACATGCATTTTTCCTGACACATAAGGCGGAGGCGTGTCAATCGAAAATATTGGTTTTTTCGACGCTTTGTTAAAGCGGTAAGTGTTCTCTTTCTCCCAAAGTTGAATCTGTTCCTCTTCCCGCTCTATTCTCCACCTTGACTCCTTTATCTTGGGTTTAAAAGCTTCTCTGCCTCCAGCTTGTTCTGTCATTTTCTCTTCCTCTTTGTAAAGACAATAATAATCAATGGTGAGATGGCTTGAATGGTGTAGAATAATGAACTTAAAAGAATTTGTGGCAGACCTAATCGACTTGGCAGGCGGTCAACCCTAACAGCCTCGCTACCCATTGAGGATTCCTGAAGAATGGATTTAAACGTTGTGGATTGGCACTCTTAGAACAATATGGATGTTAGTGTTACTAAGAGTTCTTCAACACTAACACTCAAGATCTTTCTAGCCTGAAAGCTTGAACCTTAAGATAGCTGCGATACCACCGAATGAGATCTTGAGCATTTGCCCCTCTTCAGTTTCAATAGATATAACTTCCACGTTGGCGCCCACCTGCTCAGCTAAATCCGCGAAGTCGTCGATTAGATCTCTTGTCTCAACCACTGACAGCGAGGGTGCAGTGCATTTTGGGCAGGGCTGTCCGATTAGGCTCTGTTCAAAGGATCGGAGCGCTGTGTCCTTCATGGTTTCTTGCCTCTCGTAGCCACATGAATTGCATTTCACAGAGGTCCGCACTATGTTTAGTCCTTCAGAAATGATGAGCGTTTGCACCGAGCCTGATTCTAATGCTCTTTTCACGTCGTTTTCGCCGTATGTGGCCAAGCCTGTGTCATGACCGATTTGATAGAGAAAGTCTTGAACTATTTTCTTTTCTTCCACATACCGAACGCGTTTGAGAATTTCAGGTGCGCGTTCAACGACTTCCTTGACTCCCTGTTCACTCGTGTAAGCGGTATCCACGGTGTCGAGAATCTTCTGTTTAAGCTGGTAATTGAGGAAGTCACCGTTCTCAAACTCGTTTTTGGTGGCCCCAGGACCGCCGATTATCAACCCTTTCAACGTCGGTATAGCCAGAAAGATGTCGTTAGCGTGCTGTCCCACACGCTTATAATAGCTCAACAGGTTGGCTTCTCGCAGTCTCTCAAACCGTCGGGCTGACTGCCCGCCTGCCCGGTGTTTGCCAGGCACTCCTGAGGTTTCTTCGCGAACTATTTGCAGGCGACTGCCTTCTAATGTCGCTATCGTGGAGGCGCTAGCGTCGACAACCATTATTCCATAAGTTTCTTTTTCACGCAACTGCTCTTGCAGATACTCTGTATGGAATTTTGGATCGCAGCGGTAAAGGTAGACGTATATGGGTTCGGGCGGCGTAATCACGTAGGTTTCCATGCGTTCGCTTCCAGGCCCATTCTGAGGGATGGCACCAGCGAAGATGACCAAACCGTTCTTAGGAATTTCCTTGAACAGTTTTAGACGCTGCTGCACCTTCGTGATCGCGTCTTGAACATTTCTCCGAGTAGTATCCGACTTTATGTTCGATGCCGTCCCGTATTCCTGCCGCAACATGCCCATGACCTCGCCGATCTGCCGACCCGGCGGAACATAGAGCGAAACGAGTTCAGTCGCCCTTCCCTCTTTTTTGGACAGAGTTTCCAATGCCTTCTTGAGTCTGAACCTTTCAAGCGAGGTACGTTTTGTCGAAGTTGAAGAAGCGGTGCTCACTTTAAGTTGGCCACTCATTTAGAGACTGTTAAGCCTAACACAAGATGGCATAGATAAGAATTGCTTTAATGGCAATGAATGACATTTTCATTGCAAGACCGCTACAATATGAGTGAAGCAGCTTTGAAAACCGACCAGAAACAAATATTGTACCAGCTAAAGCGCTCTTCTTTTCTTGCTGTTGAATAAAGGCTTAAGTGCATCGTGAAAAATATTTCGTCAACGCTGTTCGGGGAAGAACATGACTGAAGCCAAAAGAACAACACCCAACTCGGAAAAGTGCTATGTCTGTGGCAACACCGACAAGGAGGCTGCTCTTTTTCCCGTTAGGGTTCGAGGCGAAGACAAATGGGTCTGTGCAAAATGCTTACCCAAGCTAATTCATGGCTAATGACTTACTCTTATTGAAGAATGAAAAGAAATAAACCATAAACGTGTTCTAAAATAGTGGGGCGTTTCAGATGAAGCATCCCTCAATGTACCTAGACTGGTATGTCCATGTGCCAAAGCTGAAACACGACTTGCGCTCAAGCGGTCTTCAAAACTTCAAATACAGGACTATATTAGGCGAGGTTGATTTCAGCCTCAACTACGCTCACGGCAACCCCGAAGCAGCTAGACTGTTAGCTCAACGGTATCATGTAAAACCTGAAAATGTGTTTGTCTCCAGCGAAGGCGCTTCAGGCCAAAACGCTCGGATAATCAGGTACTTGGCAGAGGCAAACCCGAAGAAAAATGAGGCGATTGTTGAATATCCCACCTACGAGCCGCTGCTCAGGTTGGCGCAGGAATATTTTCCCCGTGTTAAGAGACTGGAAAGGAAGGCGAAGGACGCGTATAGGCTTGATGCAGATGAACTCCGAAAAATGGTTTCAGAAAAAACTGGATTAATTGTGTTAACGAATCCCCATTTGCCAAGCGGGGCATTATCAGACGCAGGCGAGCTTAAAGAGGTCATGACTAGTGCACGCGAACACAGTTTCTACGTTTTGTGCGATGAAATATATGCTGAGTTCAAGCGTGATGCTGTGCCTACAGTTTTCTCTGTTGACCGCGAATTTGGCATCGTTACTACGAGCTTCACAAAAGCGTATGGTCTGGGCGGGCTCAGAGCTGGCTTCGCCTTGGCGAAGAAGGAGCTTGTTGATGAGTTCTACGTTGACAAGCTAAACACAATAGGTCCTAGCTCAAACATTGTTGAAATGGTTCTAGTAAGATTGTTGACAGAAGCCAATGAAGACTTGAGAAAATTTCAACAGAAATGGTTCCGACTCAAGAAGGAAGCTGAAAGATGGCTAGACAAGAAGGGTTTCGAATACTTTCCGAACAAAGTCGGCGTGACTTATTGGGTGAAACTGCCGATCAAAGACACTTACAAGTGGATCAATGAACATGCTATTCCACGCTTCAGTTTAGCCGCTGTGCCAGGAGCGTTCTTTCTTTTTGAGAGCGGTTACAAACTTGTAAGGTCAGGCATGATCAGGTTGGGGCTGGGCGGCATAAACCCTGATGGGTTAGGATTGGAAGAATCGCTCGTGGTATTCGAAAAAGCACTTGATACTTGGCGTTGAGTAAAACATAATTCAGCAGATTAACCTAATGATTACTTGGTATAAGTTGGAAGACAACGAAACAAAGCCTGTTCTGTGCCCGTTTTGTGGAGCTCCCCAGAGAACGTACATTCCGGCTGACACGGTGCAGATAAAGTGTCAATATTGCGGCGGAATATTCTCGTCTCCGCCTGTGATGGGCGGTGAAACATATCGCTGTGTCAGTCACCCTGAAAGAATGGCTGTTGGAAAATGCAACGACTGCGGAGAGAATTATTGCGGAGCTTGTCTTCACTATTATGATCTTGAGTCGGATCGTGTCTCTGCCACTCTCTATTTGTGCCCAGACTGCCTCAGAAAAAGGCATGTTGAAAAAGCCGATATGAAAATCTATTTTGGCGTCCTCATGCTGGTATTTGGAGTGCTGCTTGCTGCTTTTTCAATTCTCGTTGGCATGTTGTTCTTAATCGTAGGAATAGGTGCAATAATCTATGGCTATTTCAGTGGAAGGGGAACTCCTGAAGAATTTTCAATTGACGATGTGCGGGGGGAAGATGAAAAGAGAAAAACTGAGCTTGCTGCTTCGGGAGATGTTGACACCGAAGAACTTTACAGTAAACTCTTAACGCAGTATGTGGAACATTGGGGCGTATCAAGCGGCAGTGAATTGCTCGAAAACGAAATAGCCGCTTATACGAGGAGTGGAATGAGTTTCAATGAGGCAGTTGAAAGAGTCTATAGACGGCAAGTGAAGAAATAGTCGTAGAGTTATGTAGAGTGAGTGGACCGGGCGGGATTTGGACCCGCGACCTCCTGATTGCGAATCAGGCGTTCATACCACTGAACTACCGGCCCCTCTATTGTGATATATCATGTGTTTTCTTTTTTTCTTTTTTGTTGTTGGGTTCAGGGTCTATTAGTACGGGTGTGGGAGAAAATTTTTGTTTTCGCAGAGTAGACCCCCTAGTCTTGTATATGATCCAAATAGGCTTGTTTGTGTTTTGGGTTGTGTTTTGGTTTCCGCATGTTGTCTCTGGTTCTGTTTGGCGTGTGTTTAGGGCGCTTTCTATGTTGTTAAAAGCCACTTTTAATGTTGTCAAACGTGACTTTTCGTGGATGGTTTTAGGGTTATATTTGCCCTAGGCTATGGAGCTGTGGCTGTTTTGATTCCTGGTTTTGAAACGCTTACTGTTGATAATCCTATTAAGTGTGAGAAGTGCGGAAAGTTAATCTTAAAAAAGAGAGGCGACAGCAAAAAGAGAAAAGTAAAAGATAGACGATAAATTCTGCGGCTTTTGGTTCGCGGGTAGATCAACATAGGTCAGATTTCCCTTGCGATGTTATGTTTCTGACGTGGTCCTTAGGAGCATAGTTTCATATACGCCAAAGAACCTACTCCTGCAATGATCTGCATGATCACGAGAATATCTATTCGCAACTTCAAGAGCATAAAGGGAATCGAACGACCAATACTTAAGCCTCTCACGATTCTTACAGGAGTCAATGCATCAGGCAAGAGCTCCATAATGGAAGCAATCTCTTTCTTTGCACAAGCCGCCCGACTGTGGGGAACGTTCGGTGGTAGTGAAAGTCCTACTCCGACACGAATCTTCACAAGTGGTGATCTACGCACGTATCCTTACCAGATAGAGAATTTCATACCATATAAGAAGAACCCGCGTGTACCAATTGAGCTGAGAATTACTCTTGAACCCGACGACCTGCTTATCTCACGGATCCGATTTTTATTAGAAGGAGTCAAGCTAAGCAAGGCTCTTGGAAGCGTCTTTAAAGACAAAACTAAAATTGAGTCACTTGGTTACTCCTTTCGGTTTCAACTATCTCGTGGCGTCTATTGGCAAAAAATCCTCGTCAACAATAAATTATTGATAAGTGTGATGAGTGAAACACGAGGTCCAATCGCTGCGGCTGAAGTAATTGAACCAGACGAGTTTGAAGGGAAACGAATGCAGGGTTCAGCAGACCAAGTCTTCAATGCTGGAGCTTTCACCCCTTCTGGTTCTTCTGCGGCAGATCAGGATATGAGGCTTATTTCAGGCATAGCACTGCGCATCTTGGAACATGTACGACAACGTGCACAAAACGTGTTTTTCATCTCAGGAGAAAGGGGTAGAATAGATCCAGAGATTCGCATAAAAGAACATGAGGGACTACCGCCTTCTTGGGTCGGGGTGAACGGTCAACATCTGGTGGAGATTTTATCTCGCTGTCTAACACGAGAGCCAGAGAAAGCCTCGAAAATCCAAAAATGGGCCAACAAATTTCAGCTTGGGAATATCAGAGCTGGTTACATCGGGAGCGGTCTACTCGAGTCCAATTTTCGAGACATCACACTAAATGTCGACCTAAACTCGACATTAGCTGGATTGGGGTCAAGGCAAGTGCTGTCAATGATAACTCAGATTTTCTGGTCTGACCCTGGAAGCGTAATTATGGTGGAAGAGCCCGAGATTAGCTTGCACCCAGAGAACCAAGTACTGCTCCATGAGTTGTTCTCTGAAGCAGTGGCTGAGGGTAAGCAGATTATCTGCTCTACCCATAGTCCTTTTTTTGTTCTAGCAATCTCCCGAATCGTCAAGAAGAAACTACTTCCACTCGACAAAATAGCAGTCTATGAGGTCGAAAAAGACAAAGAAGGAACGCATGTCAAACCCCTCAAGTTGAACAAGCATGGGTTCATAGTTAAAGGGGTACCTAGCTTCATGAAAGTTGAGAAAGAGCTTTTCAAGGATTGGTCAGAGACACTCGAGGACTAGTGACTTGTCTTACATTCTAGTGGACACGTGCGTCTTTCTCAGACTGCCGACAGCATATGAGGAGACGTTAGACTGTATTATGAAAGTGAGCGATGTGATAGCGTTGACAAAACAGATTCTGAAAGAATATGAAGGCCGAGCATCGGCAAGTAGACTAGTGCTTCAGGCCTTTCTTGAGGATCTGAACCAGAAGGACAAGATACAATATTTTCGCGCCAGCGTTGTCACCGCAGCTCACAGAAGACGCAGAAGAGCACGAGCAACTAACTATCCACTTCACAGGAAAGACAGAATGTGGATTGACACAGCAATTGCAGTAGGCGCAACGTATATTGTCAGCACCAATGATCACCTTTTGAGGCTACGCGCGAATAGATCGGACGGAGGAACTGTTGAAGCGATAGACCCTTTCGAATACAAGGAAATTCGTTGCCCGAATAAAGCTGACTGACTGACTGACTGACAGAGCGCGCGCTTACTGTTCCTTTATGGAAAATTCCTTATGTGTTGTGGTGGAGCTTGTGACCATGATGAGTGTGTTAGACAGGTTGAAGATAGATCCGCTCAATTATATCGCGAACCTAGACTCTCCTATTGGCGTTTACCTTCGAAGGGAACTCTTCAGAAAAGAGACTGCTGTCGATGCAGCATTGAAGAAGGAGTTGTATGAAAAGATAGTTGGAGAGCAATCTGCAGACGGTAGTTGGAATCAGCTTTTCGTCAAGACCGCCAATAATCTTTGGGACCTTTCTCTTCTAGGCTTTGGGGCAGGTGACCGAAGCGTCAAGGCAGGTCTGCAGTGGCTTCTGTCAATTCAGAAAGAAGAGTATAGAGGGCATCCGGGCTTCTTCTATTCGCGTAACAGAAAAGACCCGAGCATTATGCGATCAACGTACTACGGTGAGTTTGGACCTGGCTGTACAATCTTTTACCAAACAGCCTATGCCATACACTTGTTTCATCTATTTGGCTTCGACGATAACGAACAAGTTGAAACAACCGTAAACTCCTATCTTCAATTCTGGAAACCCACATGGTGCGGCGCTTGGTGTACCATAAACGTCGCGAATATACTGATTGAACATCCATTGAGTAAGAAATCTAAACTGGTCCAAAGCGCACTGAACCATTTTGCCGATTTGCAGAGCAAGACAGGAACATGGAAAGGCTTGCCATTCTATCACACCTTCCATGCGTTGTCTAGAGCCAATGATACTCTTGCGAAAAAGCAGCTTAGCAAAGCACTCCCATCGGTCATCAGAAGACAGAACAACGACGGAAGCTGGGGCAGAAAAGAACCGCAAACTGAAACCTTCCTAGTCCTCGACGCCTTGAAGAACATTGACATGATAAAATACTGAGGCAAATATCATAGTGTTGTTGAGTGAGTGAAAACAATTAAAAGTCGAAACTAGGTGAAGTTGAGGCTGAGGCGAAATGATTGCAAGTTAAGAGAGTAACTCTCCGTGATTTGGGCGCGACGTATTGTTGCATGAGTGAGACCCCTCCCGGTGTTTCTTGGGCTGAAGCTGTGCCTGAGTCGAGGGAGTGGTTTAAGGCTAATTTGGGCAGGCATGTGGAAGGCTATCACTTGCTTGACGGTGACAAGGTTGTGGGTCATGTTTACTATGCAACTTCTGAGAAGGCGTTTCTTCCAGTTGAAGTTGAGCCGAAAGTAGCCGTTATCTACTGCACCGAAATGCTGCGTAGTTACATGAGCAAGGGATATGGCAAAACGATGTTTGACTACGTGAAAGCTGACCTCAAGAAGCAAGGTTTCAAAGGCATCTTGGTCGACGCCACAGACATTAAGGAATACATGTATTACGAGCATTTTCTCAAGCAGGGATTCAAAACAATCAAAGAGCATGCACCCTTCAGACTCATGTATTACCCCCTCACCAAAGATAGCGTTGAGGTCAAGCTTTTACAGCTTGACTACAAGCCCTCAAAAGACAGGGTTGAAGTGACCTTGTTCAAGAACTTCTTCTGTCCCGTGGGTGCTCACATGCATCACCTAATCAAGAAGGCTGCCAAAAGCTTCGGCGACAAAGTCAAAATAGTTGAGATTGAGTTAACACCGGAAACAGTGCGAAAATACGGTGTCACCGACCCGTTAATCAACGGCAAGGTCAAAATTCTTGGTCCAGCTTCGGAAGACGACGTGAAAAAGGCAATACAAGAAGAAGTTGACCAATTCGAACATTGAACCCTTCGTGAAAGGATTCATTGGAGCCTGGGTTGGGATTTGAACCCAAGTAGAGCAGCTCTGCAGGCTGCCATTTGGCTGTTTGAGGCTTGATTTCGGTTGCTTCAACTTTTTCGTTCGATTTTTGAGTTTTTTCTTCCTCTTGGCCCATGGCTTAATCACCTCCAATTTTTTGGTTTTTAACCCTTAGTGGCTGAACTAGGTAAGCCACCTAAGGCGAAGCAGGTTCCAAGTGGCGTAAGCGGTGCGTTCAATCCGCGCACTTCTTTCTTGTTTTCTATTTCCAACATATTTGAAAGAGATAGCGTGTTATGTGCATTAGCGTTTTAAAGTGAACAGCAAACTGTGGAAGACAATAAGTTTCGAGGGGAGGTGAGAGTAATGAGTGAAGGAGCGATTTCCCTTAAGAAGGCTGTTCCCATAATTGTCATAACTTGGGTTCTGTCACTGGTCACCACTTTAGCGATGGTTTATGTTGCGCCCAGCATCTTTCCACCGCTTGGCAGCGAGAAGATTAGTGACGACGCAGTTGTTACAAACAAGATTTTGGACGGAGCCATAATCACCACTAAACTTGCTGATGGAACCGTAACCTCGGCAAAAATATTAGATGGAACCATAATCGCCACAGACCTATCCGACGGCTCCGTTGTAACCTTAAAAATTGCAGACGGAGCAATTACAACAGCAAAAATAGCTAACGGTGCGGTTACAAGTACTAAGATTGCAGACAGCGCCATCGTAAATGTCAAACTTGCAAACGAATCGGTCACGTCAGAGAAGATAGCAGATGAAAATGTAACCACATCTAAGATTGACGATGATGCTATCGTAACAATCAAATTGGCTGATGGTTCCGTAACTTCGGCTAAAATACTTGATGGGACTGTAACAACTACAGACTTAGCTAACGGCTCAATCAACGAGGTCAAGATAAGCAATGGTGCGGTAACGACGGTCAAGATAGCTGATTTCGCAGTTACTAACACGAAACTTGCTGTAGGCGCAATTCCATTCAATTCCACGTACAGCGTAAGCACTCCATCGACAACCTCAACAACGTTTGCAGACATACCAGGCACATCTGTCGACATTACTTTGAGCAGGACGAGTCATGTGTTAATCATGTTCAGCAGCGAAGCCTGGACAACCACATCAGGAGAATATCTCATCGTGCAAGCTTTGGTTAATTCAACCCTAGCCTTACCAAGTGCTACTGGAGCACTCGTAGTTTTGACCAGGGTAACGAATGACAACAACGGTTCTTTTTCCTACATTTTCTACCTGCCAGAAGTCACAGCCGGTTTCTACAAAGTCAAAATGCAATGGAGATCCTGGACTGGAACCTCGGTAACCGTGTCCGATAGAACTTTGAACGTCTTAGCTTTGCCAGCATAATCGCAATAGCAGACCAATCAAATTCCTTTTTTCCCTTTGTGCTCGCGTATTCCTCTACGGGTCTATTTGCGTTTTCTGAAGATTTTTACGCTGTCCATGTCGGTTACGTAGTCGAAGCCCTGCTCAACCAGTGCGCATGCCTCCTGAACGCTGGTGGCTACTTTGCTATGGTATTCTTCTGACGTGAACTGCACAAGGTGAGTGTAGACCAGAGTGTTCTTGATATTCCTGTGTCCCAGCAACCTCTGCGTGTAGAGAATGTCCTTGGCCTTATAGTAGGTCATAGTGCCAAAGTAGTGGCGGAAACTGTACAAGGTTACCCTAAGCAGTTCTGGACGCTGCAACTTTTCCGTTGCAGTTCTCTTGAGCGTGTAGAACCGTCGTCTCATGCAAGCGACGGAAGCGAACAGTCTGTCGTTTGAACCGAGACTTCATGTTCTAAACAGTGCGGAAAATCCGTTCTTTAAGCACGGGATTACTTGGGTTTGTTCCGTTGGAGCCGGGGTTGGGATTTGAACCCAAGTAGAGCAGCTCTGCAGGCTGCCGCCTAACGGCTCGGCCACCCCGGCGAAGCGAGTGCAGAAACTCTCAAGGAATCTGAGGCTTTTAATCTTTATCTTTACGCCTTTCTTCTACGTTGTTGAATAGTGCGGTGTGTAACATGGGCAAGGTTCACAAACTGACTCTCACAGTCAAAGAGATTCGAGGAAAATGTCCAGTTCACAAGCTGGGAGACAGAATAGTGGTAGATTCGCCTGAAATCGTCACGGCAGAGACGGATGCACTCTGTATCCATGCTTTGGGTTCGATGTTGTCCATGCTGGTTCCGTTGGCCCGCGGCGTCAGCTTCAAGGAGTTAGGTCTCTCAGTTAAGGAGGGAAACGTGGGCTACATTCAATGTTTAGATCCTGGACCACCTTACACGCTTGGTGGAACCGTGGTTTTCGAAGTGAAAAGAGAATCTGCATAGGTATTGAAGCTTCATAAAGACTATTTTAAACGTATCAAATACTGCTGGCTATGGATGCAGGTAAGAAAAACACCATAATGCTTGGTCTCGTCTTCCTTTTTTTCTTGGCGTTGTCCTACATCGAAAACACGTCTTTCTTCGTGTATATTCGTGACAGCTTCACCAATCCGCTACTTGCCATTCCTCTGGTGTTCGTTCACAATGTCCTCGCAATTTCATTAATCATTCTAGCTATGGCGTTTTACGTAGGTATTGTGATGACGTTTATGCCAAAGAGAAAGATGGAGTACGTGATCGTTGACAACCCTGAGATTTTTGCTGCAGTGTTCACTGTTGTAATCATTTTGATTAGTGTTTTAAGAGCGAGCACATTGGTCCATGGAGAAGTCGACGTCAACACTTTGGCTCTCGTCATACTGCTCAGCCTGCCAAACGGTCTTGTCGAAGGCTACGGGATATTTCAAGCCATAAAGAAAACTTTGAAAAAGACTCTGGCAATGAGAGACCTGGCGGTCATCTATGCAATCTTCCTTGTAGCAGCAGTAGTTGAGGTTGGATTCGTTCAAGCCTTGCTCTGGATATCATCCAGGTAAAGAGTCTAGACCCCAGGATTGTCTAGTTGCGTTGGAGTGGAAGAAAAACCCATGTTGGAATGCGCGTGCATTTTCTGTGTGTGCAAGGAGTAAAAAACCTTAAACGCTAAGGTCTGGATTCCTTCGTTCAGGTGCATTTGATGGGAACACTGGAGAAAGGAGCTAAGAACGCGGTTGCAGTTTGCATGGGTGTTAAGTTTGGAGAGCACGTTTTGATAGTTACCGATAAGGGCACTTATGCCGTTGGCGATGCCTTGAAGCGTGCGGCTGAGAAAGTGACACACTTTGTGGAAATGTATGTTCTTGAAGACTATGGAACTAGACCAATGACGGGTCTTCCAAAAGAGATTGAGAACGCTATTCCCAAAGCTAATGTTACATTCTGGGCGACGCAGAGCATGGAAGGAGAACTTGATGCTTTAAGAGGGCCTTTCATAAACACTGCTCTGAAATATGCAAGACATGGACATTTGCCAAGTGTTACGGTGCGCTGCGTGGAAGAAGGATTGTGCTCTGATTATGAGAGGATTTCAAGATTCACGCAGAGGCTTTATGAAATAGTGAAAGATGCTGAAACAATAGATGTTGCAAACCCTTCGGGCACAAAACTTAGAGTTGAGTTGAATCCAGATTGGCGATGGCTTAAACTTGATGGGATATATCATGAGAAGGGAAAATGGGGCAATCTGCCTGAAGGCGAGTTGTTTACTTCAGTGGCGAAATCAGATGGACACTTGGTTGTTGATGAATTGGGTGACTGGTTCAGCGATAGATACGGATGTTTGACTAAGCCAGAACGCGATTCCGATACGCCTGTGCACGTTGATATCCAAAATTCCAGAGTGAATTTGAAAACTCTTGAGTGTACCAACGCTCGACTGAAACGGGAGTTAATAAAGTACCTGAAAACAGACGAGAACAGCAACAGAGCGGGAGAATTCGCTTTACCCACAAATATCGAGTTATTGAGTAAACCATTGATCGGTAATCTGTTACAGGATGAAAAAGCGAGAGTTCATCACGCCCTTGGCGATCCCTACTCCGAGTTAACTGGAGCAGACTGGAACTCGAAGACGCATATAGACGCGCTCATGAAAAAATGTGATGTTTGGGTTGATGGCAAAAAAATAATGGAAACAGACAAGTACTTAGTATAAGGTCTCTAGAAATCTGGGCGCCGTCACACCGCTTAAAATGTGCGCGTGTTCTACACAAGAATGGCAACTTTATGTTTTCACTGCGTTGCTTTGGGAAAAGCTTTTGTTGAACCAACCTACGCAAAATAAACAAGCAAACGCGAGGCGAACCCCGTGAAACTCGCAGTTATTGTCATTGACATGATAAACGATTTTGTAGCTGGCGTATTCAAAAGCGACAGAGCGGCTAAGATAATTCCTAACATCAGGGCCTTACTCAGCTATGCTCGAAAACGTAAGGTTCCGATTGTTTACGCCACCGATGCCCACCTCCCCAATGTTGATCCTGAGTTTGATGTTTGGGGTTCCCACGCCGTAGCAGGCTCTTGGGGAGCTGAAATAGTTGACGAATTGAAACCTCACAAAGGCGATTTTCGCGTTTTGAAGAGGAAATACAGCGCATTTCAAGGAACCGACCTTGATCAGCTGCTTCGAGAATTGAAAGTTGACACGGTTATTCTCACAGGCGTAGTGACTGACATCTGCATTCAGCACACGGCTGCCGACGCTTTCTTCCGAGGCTACAAGATCATAGTTCCAACGGACTGTGTTGAGGCAGTGGACGCAAAGACACAGGAAGAAGCAATAAGATTCATCAAAAAAGCATACGCGCCTGAAATAACCACCTTGAAAGAATTGATGAAGAAGAAATGGACGTAAGAAGGGAGGGTAGAAACGAAGAGACCTAACTTCGACTTTGTTGACGAGAACAACATGGCTCTGCTAACCGACTTGTACGAGTTTACCATGTGCGCCAGCTACTTCGAAAACAAGAGAAACGAACTCGCCACGTTTGACTTGTTCATAAGAAAACTGCCGCCGAACAGGTCGTACTACATCTTCGCTGGCTTAGAGCAAGTATTGCTATTTCTCAAAAACATGAAATTCAACACAGAACAAATAGACTATCTGAGGGAGCAAGGGTTCAAACAAGACTTTCTCAATTATTTGAAGGGGTTCAAGTTCAGCGGCGAAGTCTGGGCTGTTCCAGAAGGAATCATAGTCTTTCCGAACGAACCCCTAATCAGAATCACAGCGCCCATAATCGAAGCTCAACTCGTCGAATCTTTCCTTCTAAACACCGTTAACCTCCAAACCATGATTGCGACCAAGGCGTCTAGGGTTGTGCACGCCGCTCAAGGCAGACCTGTTATAGAGTTCGGTCTGAGACGCACTCACGGCTCAGACGCTGGAATGAAGGCGGGACGATCCAGCTACTTAGCAGGATGCGCTGGGACATCCAGCGTGCTCGCGGGCATGAAATATGGAATTCCAATCTTCGGAACTATGGCGCACTCTTTTGTGATGTTTTTCAACAGTGAAATCGAAGCCTTCCAAGCGTTTACTAAGACTTTTCCAAAGAAGTCCACGCTCTTGATTGACACTTACGACGACATCAAAGGCGCAGAAAACGCAGCGGTCGTCGCTAAGGAACTAGAAAAGAAAGGATTCCGACTCGGCGGCGTAAGAATCGACAGTGGAGATTTGGTCGACATAAGTAGGAAGGTCAGGGAAATACTGGATGAAAGAGGTCTTGATTACGTTAAGATCTTTGCAAGCGGCGACCTCGACGAGTACAAGATTGAAGAATTACTGCGCAACGGCGCAAAAATAGACTCGTTCGGCGTAGGCACCAGAATGAGCACTTCAGAAGACAGGCCCTACGTTGACATCATCTACAAGCTAAGCGAAAAAATGGACAAAAACGGCAAGTTCACGCCTACGATGAAACTAAGCAAAGGAAAGATGACTCTTCCAGGAAGGAAACAAGTTTACCGCGTCAAAGACAAAAGCGACAGTTTCGCCAAAGACATTATTGCTCTATATGACGAAAAAGCTGAAGGCGAACCACTACTGGTCAAAGTCATGAATAAAGGCGAAATAGTCTGCAAGCTGCCCACAATTGATGATATTAGAAAAAGAGCCTTGGAAAACCTTTCAAAGCTTCCGGAAAAATACAAGAAACTAAAGAAAGCGTCACGTTACCCTGTTGTATTCAGTCCAAAATTGAAGAAACTACTCAAAGAACTAACAGATGAATTGAGGAAGATTGAAATCCGAGGTCGGGCCTAACCAAAAGCTAAAGTTATCCACACTATCTTATTCTGCTCTTTCCACCACTAAGGTGCACCGCGTTGCCAATGCTGCTATGACTCCCAAAGCAGCAAGCCAAGGAGCAAGAATAACTCCGACAACGCCTACCATCGCCGGCATCTCGAAGAGAACTCTGCCTTTCTCGTCTTTGACCACGATTCTGGTTATATTGCCTTCACGTATCAGCTCCTTAACCCTTTCAATTAGGTTGTCAGCTGAAACGGAGAATTCTTCTTTTCGAACCTTTTGAACAGCGGAGCCACAAATGTGACAAAACTTTGCGTTTTCTGCCAATTCGGCTCCGCATTTCCAACAAGACTCCAGACTTTCACCAACCTGATTTCCTCAAGTATTTCTGGGTTAACCTTTATGTTTTTGCATCGTTCATGATTTTGGGAAAAAAGTTATTTCACATCATGCTCATAAGTATGCCCCTATCTGGTGGCTCAGGTTGGAGCGGAGAACACGCTACGAGATTTTCGCCGACTTGCTCGACATTGTCATGAAGCGTGGCTCCTGCGCCCTAACTCGAGCATCTTACGGCGCCAACCTGCCAGTTGATAGAACGAAGAAATTTTTGACTTTCTTGGCTTCAAGAGGCTTTGTGAAGGAGGAATTTGTTGGTGACTCCAAGCGATATCGGATAACCAAGAGGGGCTTGGAGTATCTGGAAACTTTTCAGAAGATGCAGAAAATGTTCGCCGCGTTGTCCGCGGAATTGCCTTAACCACTCTCCTTGTCGTCACAAATTGTGTGTGCTGCTTATGAGTCGCCTTAAATAGATTCGAGGCAAACAAGTCCCTATGAAGGTGAAAAACTATGTCTCATGATGTTGAAGTGCCTTCCAATTCGGTTCAGACTTTAGGCATTGTAAATGGCGACCTTGATGTTGGTCGACATGTGACTATTAAGGGCGAGGGCACACCCCCTAAACTAATCGTTTCTGGCGTTGTAAGATGTGGTCATCAGTCCGTGTTTCAGTGCAATCTCTACGCCGAGAGTTTCGAGGGAGAGGGCGACATTGGAATCGAAGGCGACTTGGAGGTACAGGACCACGTCGAGGCGGAAGACGGTCACCTAGTTGTGAATGGAAGTTTGAACGCCAAAAGAGTAGATGTAGAAAGGAGCCTAACTGTGCGCAAGAATCTCGTCGCCGAGGAGGTTGATGTTGGTGATCAACTTGAGGTCAAGGGAAACACCAAAGCGCAGGACATAGACGTTGGTGGTCGCTTCACTGCTAATGGAGAGGTGGAAGCTAAAGCAATTGACGTAGGTGGTACGTTGACCATACAATCGAAGGTGAAAGTTGAGGAAGTTGACGTTGGAGGGAGCGCCGAGATTGCTGGTGGGCACGTGAGCGAAGTTGATGTGGGAGGCTCGTTTAGGTCAAGTGATTCATTGGAATTCAACTCCATAGATGTTGGTGGCACCGTCAGACTCGCAGGGAAAAGTGTGGGCGGAGACATAGATGTTGGTGGCACCTGCACCGTTGAAGGCGACTTGCAGTTTGGAGAAATCGAGGTGGGTGGAGTTGCGGAAATATCGGGTTCAGCGAAGGGCACGAGCCTTGACATCGGTGGTGTAATCCGGGTGGGCGGTTCACTGCAGCTTTCTGGAGGTTTGGACGTTGGTGGGCGAGTTGAAGTTGGCGGCGAACTAACGTCTCACGATATAGATGTTGGTGGTAGCGTCAGGGCTAAGGGCATAACCGCAACTACGAAGGTGGATGTTGGCGGTTCAATTACCACGACTACAGGTGTGTCAGCATATTCAGTGAGGATTGGCAGACGGGGCGAGGTTGTTGGCCCGATACGCGCAGATGAGGTTGAGATAGGAGAACGGGCGAGGGTTGAGGATGTTTACGCCAAAAGGATAATCATGGAGGAGAGGGCACAAGCTCGTAACCTCTACGGAGAAAGCATAGACATTGAATCAGACTGCAGCATCAGCGGCGAAGTTCAGTACACGCAAAGTCTACGCACAGAGAGAAATGTGTTCTTTGCTAAGACCCCAGTTAAAGTAGATAAACTGCCCTCAATAGCTTAAATCTTGGTTATACTTCCGTATCTTCCAACGTTTATTCGCCATGTGCCCTTGAACGACGTTACAAAACCGTTTTCAATCTTGACTGTATCGCCTTTCTTTAAGCCTGCTATGATCTTTTCATCCCATAGAACAAGCTTGATTGCGCCGCTTTTGTCGCCTACTTCAAAAGTCATCAACTCGGCACCTCCAAAATACTCCTCTCTGCTCTCAAGGATTTGTGGACTTAGCCGACTTCATTGTGGAAGTACTCACTCTTATATTTGGTAAGTCATAAATAATGAAGAATATGCGAGCGAGTCACACGAATAGGGAAAACATTCTCATTCGGCTTTCATTAATGGCAATCATGACTGCTTTGGTCGCCGTTGGAACTTTGATAATCCGTGTTCCCAATCCAATGGGTGGCTACTTCAATGTTGGAGATGTGATGGTTTTCGTTTCGGCATTAGCCTTTGGTCCTCTTATTGGGAGTTTCGCGGGTGGAGTAGGTTCAGCCATCTCGGATATGATTGGGTTTCCATTGTTTGTTATCCCCACCTTGGTCATCAAGGGAACAGAAGGATTACTCGCAGGGTTGATTGCGAACAGGAAAAGTGCCTTTCGAGACATATTCGCTGTGGTTGTGGGAGGAAGCGAAATGATAGCTGGTTATTTTCTGATCGAGTTTTTTCCGCTTCAATGGGGATTAGGCCTAGCGTTGGCGGAAGTTCCGGGAAACATTGCTCAAATAGTCATTGGAGGGCTTGTGGGGATCCCAATAGCCTATCTTGTGCGAAGAAGGCTACCAGAAATTTTAAAAAGCTATTGAGTTTCAAGCATCAATGCCCAGAAATAAAAAGGATAGCTTAAAATGAGCTTTACGCAAAAAGCAACAATTGCAGCGACCACACTCTTAGCCACTCTTGCACTGGGATCTCTACCACATCTTCAAGAACAATCTGAAGTCTCAAAAACAAAATCTTAATCTCTAATATCCTACCTTTCTAAAGACTCTGCAAGGTTATGTCAACACTGGGGTTGGAGGATCACGAACGATGCCCGATTCACTGCTAGTCGGTAAACTAGACCCAAATATGCTGAGACAACTGGTTCTCAATCGTCTTGGAAGTCAAGACCCACGTGTGTTACTTGGTCCAAGCATCGGCGAAGATGCCGCAGTCATTGACTTCGGCGACAGAGCGTTAGTAGTTCATTCAGACCCTATCACTGGCGCGGTTGAAAACGTGGGTTGGCTTGCCGTGAATGTTTGCACCAACGACATAGCCACTCGAGGAGTGCGACCTCATTGGATCCTTACCGTGATACTGTTGCCAGAAAACTTCACGGTGAACCAGCTCAAGCACATAACCACTCAGATACACGAAGCTGCAAAACGACTTGGGACAGCCCTTGTGGGTGGACACAGCGAGGTTACCGTTGGCATCAACCGACCAATCATAATAACCACCGCTATAGGAGAAACCGTAGACAAGAAGTTTGTGCGAACAAGCGGCGCCAAAGTCGGTGACTCCATCATAATGACGAAAGGCGCAGCGATAGAAGGAACAGCAATTCTCGCATATGAATTATCCAGTTTCCTAGAAGAAAAAATAGGCAAGAAAACAATCGAAAAAGCCAAGAAATTCATCAAAATGACCAGCGTTGTTAAAGACGCTTTAACAGCGGTTGAAGCAGGCGAAGTCCATGCTATGCATGATGCCACCGAGGGCGGAGTCGCAGGTGGACTGCAGGAAATAGCTTGGGCCTCAAACGTCGGGATAGTCGCACACGAAAAAAAGATACCTGTTCGCTCAGAGACCGACGCAATCTGTAAAGCATTAGGCATAGATCCGCTCAAAACCATAAGCTCCGGAACACTCTTAATCGCCGCTAAGCCCGAAAGCGCTGAAAAAATAGTTGCCGCACTGATGCGGGAAGGCGTCAGAGCCTCAATAATTGGAAAGGTGACCGAGAGAGCACAGGGCATCTACATCATTAGAAAGAATGGAGCCAAACTTGGCCTTAGCAAACCCGTAAAAGAAGAGATATGGAATGCCATAAAAGAACCACTCTAAAATCACACTGAAGAGCGCGAGAATTGTCATATGGCAGACAAGAATCCCAAGATCTCCGTGATTATTCCTACATTACAGGAAGAACACTACATTGAAGAGATCTTGTTAAGGCTGCGTAAAGTTAAACCTGCCGTTGAAGTCGTCGTTGTTGATGGTGGCAGTCGAGATAAAACGGTGGAACTGGCCAGAAGGTTCACGGGCAAAGTTTACCAAACGCGAAAACATGGAATCGCTTGTGGAAGAAACTATGGTGCAAAAGAGGCAAGCGGCGATATACTTTTGTTCTCAGACACGGACGTGACGTTTCCAACAGATTTCGCGGAAAAAATGCTTGATGTCTTCAACGACCCAAGAGTTGTGGGTGCAACATGCAACATTATGCCCCTCCAGTCCCAATCTGGTGCAATAACATTTTTCAAAGTCTACAACATGATGCTGCGTTATTCCGCTAGGTTCAAGCCTCATGCTCGCGGCGAGTTTTTCGCTGTCAGAAAAAGTGCATTCAACGCAGCGAAAGGTTTTGACGAGTCCATGCCCTGTCTTGAAGACCACGACTTAGCTAATAGACTTTCAAGGTTAGGCAGGTTTGTTTTCATTTCGGATCTTACAGTCTATGAGTCTTTGAGGAGGTTTCGGAAGCTTGGTTTTTGGCGTGTGATATGGACATGGTTCACTGACTATGTTTCCTTTATGCTTCGTGGAAAACCCATTTCTGAAACATGGAAACCGGTGCGCTGAAACACACAAGGTTTAAGAATTTGAGGCAGTGAGGTTTAAAGAGCAAATGAAATCTGATCAGTCTATATAGGAGCCATAGATAAATGGGGTTTTCTTCTCAGAAACTTCTTGGCGTTGTGAAGCGTTCTCTCACGCCTAACCGACCCTATCATGCACAGTGGCTCCTAACACATCGATGTAACTATCATTGTCGTGGGTGCAATGTCTGGCGCGACAAAAGTTGCTTTCAAGAAGTGTCAACAGACTATGTGAAAAAAGGACTCGATGTTCTTCGAGATTTGGGTGTTGTCGAAATCGTTTTGTCTGGTGGCAACCCCCTTCTGCGCGACGACATCGGCGAGATAATTGATTACTCCTCCCGCTTTTTTCTAACAACAATTTACGACAATGGAAGCATAGCCCCCAAGAAAATTGATGCATTGCGGAACGCCGACTTTGTCTCTATTTCTCTGGACACACTAGATGAGAAAAAGTTCGACTACATCCGCGGCGTGAAAGGCGCCTGGTCAAACGCGATGAACGCCATAGACACGCTGCAGAATGAAGGCATTCGCGTTGGGGTTTCGCCCACGATTTCGCAACTCAACCTACATGAAATCTTAGACTTCACACGTTACTTCACTGATCGAGGCGTGCCCGTCTGGTACTGCCTGTACAGCTACGATTCTCCCTCAGAGAATCCATTATTTGGCATAGGCAAGAAGGCCGATGAGTTTGAAATCGTGGACAAAGAAGCCGCCGTTAAAGCCTTTGACGGCCTCATCCAAACGAAAAAAGAGCGGCCCGGGGTATTCATAACGACGCAAACCTTGGAAGCGCTGAAACAATACTTTCTCACGGGCCAAAGAACTTGGCGTTGTCAAGCGCTCAGCAGCTTCATCATGGTTGACTCTCTCGGTAGAGTGGCAGGTTGCCACCGCAATGAGCCCGTGTCTTCAGTGTTGGATTTGAAAGATGCTTGGGACAGCCCCAAGCTTGATGATCTTAGGAAAAAATACAACGATTGCAGCCAATGTACATATCTTTGCTACATTTTCTATTCTATCCATGCCAGCGTGCCCAGCAATTTGAGCATTGTCTGGGATCAATGGAAGAACGTGGGCTCGCTCTTAACTCGGAATAGAAAGCAGCATTGAAGACTGATGAGGAGAAGCCGTAAGAGTAACTCTGAGCAATCATCGGTTCATGCGAGTTTAATCGTCATTCGGCCAATGAATATTCCTTCTGAGAGCACAAGATAAATGTTTTCAAATCTATAAAGTAAGACGTGGACTGGTGAAGAAAAATTTGAAGATAGTTGCCGCTGATTCAGGTGCAGCACTGCTAAACGAGCGTTTCGAACCCTTACAAGTCGTGGCCGCTTGCGCCGTGTTAGTTGAGCCGCCCTATACTAAGGTTACTTCCTGCTTGGCTGAACCCATTTTTACCAATGTTGAAGACGGTCACCGATTGGTTATCCATGAATTGGAACTGTGCATGAACCTCTTGAAAACCGCCAAAGCAGATTTGGTCCATGTGGACATGTCGCTTGGCGGTTTAAGCATCGAAGAACTGTCGGCGCTGAGCCTGTCCCAACTGCATGTTTCCGGTAAGGCTCGAGGACACCTCTTAAGAATTTTGCCGCAGCTGAGAAAATTAGCTCTTGACATAAAACGCGTATACAACATAGACGTCTTAGCCATAGGCAAAGAAAGTGTACCGGTCAGAATCGCTGAACTAACTGCGGGCGCCTACGCCGTGCTCTACTCCGCAGAAAAAGCCGTAAAAGAAGCAAAACCTATGCGGTTGGGATTGCCAGCTAGATGCACAGTCAAAACGATTGAGGATGGCCTAGTGACGGAATCTCTGTTGCCAGCCGAACAAGACCTAACGGGATATGCAAAGGACGAAAACCAAGTCCTTCAGAAGGTTCAGCTGACAGAAATGCCTAACCCCGTCGCAAGAGGCTTCAGGCTCTTAGAGATAACACCCAAAACCTGACTTCAGAAGAGCAGAGGAGGCCCGAACTATAGCTCTGGGCTAATGGATCTCAGGGTCTTTCTTCTATTTTTCAATCCTAGGAACATACCGTAAAACATCGCGAGGCTTGCCAAAGACCAGAACGTGAAGAAAACCACGTAATAGACCACGCAAGAGTCGCGGTAGCGCCGATACAGCTTCGCCGATTTGTACAAAAACTCAGCTAACAAAACAGCGAATAGTATCGTAGGAACATACCACGGAAGCAGAAAAAGGGACAACAGCGCCGCAATCAAGAGAAAACCACGTATAGGAAGGCTGAATCGAACAAAAGAAGACTTGAAACCGTGCTTAGCGAATAGTTGTCCCACTCCCACAAAGTGGCGAATGCATTTTCGAGAAGCCACACGAAGGTTGGGTGAACCTTTGAACCAAATGTTCACGTTCGGGTCATACAGTATTTTGTGACTCTGACTAATCTTATAGGTTAGGTCTGTGTCTTCGCATCGAATCAGTGTTTCGTCGAAGCCGCCAACCTTATCGATTACTTCCCGCCTCAAAGCCAAGTTCATAGTGGGCGCAATCTTCACAAATCTTTTATCAGAAGGCATGTTTACTCTGCCCCCGACATAAGCCAGAAAGCGGGCAACGGGGCTATCAGTGTTCCACAGGTGAGTCTGGCCTGTAACTCCGACTATCTCAGGGTTGCCATCAAAATGCGGCAGGGCATTAGCTATCCAGTCGAGTTCAGCGTAACAGTCGGAGTCAAGAAAGAAAACTACGTCCCCCGACGCGTTTTTGACGCCTAAGTTGCGGGCGTAACCAAATCCCAAGCCTAGCTCAGATGTCAATTTGACAGAGTATTTTTTCACAATTTCTAACGTGCCATCACGAGAACTGCCGTCTATGACAACTACTTCGTCAGGTTGGCGCGTCTGCTGAAAAACAGATTCGATGCTATTCCGGACAGTGGAGGCTGAATTCTTGGTCAAGAGAATGACTGAAACCCTGTGATTGTCGGCCTGCAAATCGATTGTCGCCCTGCGGAAAGAATGGATGTTATGCGCAATTGAAATAGGTTCTTGCACATTCTACTTAGGATTGGCGCTTTCTAACGCTTGTGATTTCGAGGTTCATATCAAGCGCCTTGGCGCTGTGAGTGATTTCCCCAAGACTGACAATATCAACTCCCGACGCTGCATATTCAAGAATGTTTTGCTCAGTTATTCCTCCGCTTGCCTCAACCAAAACCTTGTCTCGGAATCCCTTTTTCTGAAGCAGGCTAATCGCCTGTTTGATCTGCTTTGGCGTGAAGTTGTCTAGCATTATGATGTCAACTCCAGTCCGCGCTGCTTCCATGGCTTCGTCTACTTTTGTGACTTCAACTTCGATTTTCTTAGAAAACGAAGCGCTTCCTCTAACTCTTTCAATGGCTTTTTTGACGCTTCCAGCAATTGCTATGTGGTTGTCTTTTATGAGAACCATGTCGTCCAAGCCCCAGCGGTGAGCATCGCCTCCTCCAATTACCACAGCCTTCTTATCAAAATAGGACAAGCCAGGAGCAGTTTTTCGAGTGCAAGCCACCCTAGTCTCATAGCCCGCTCGATGAATCTTCTCGACAAGCCTGTTAGTGCTTGTGGCTATTCCGCTCATTCTTGAAAGTAAATTGAGCAAAGTTCTTTCAATTGAGAGCAACGTTGCACCGTCGCCTTCTATCTTCACTAGTTTGGTTTTTTCGCCTACTTTCGAGCCATCTTCGCCCAAAGCCTTGGCTTGAAGTCCGAAGCTTTCTAAGAACACTAAGGCTTCTTGTATCCCTGCAATCACTCCCTTCCCTTTTGCCACGATTTCTGCCTCAACAACTGTTCCAGGCGGAATCGTGTGAAGTGTTGTTATGTCGCCGTGCCCAATGTCCTCTTCCACAAACCTACGAAATACTTCCTCCAAAATCCTTTTTGGAAGCGACATACCAACCGCCTAACTATTACTGATTTCTTTGCGTTTAATCTCTCCATTGGGAGAAGTTTCTTCAAAAATTATGGCTTCAAACCGATGCACTTTGGTGCCCTTCAACAGCCAAGAGTCTGGAGGCAACCCAGCCTTAACGCAGCATTCGCAGAGAAATGTCTCCTCATCCCAACCGAGTTCAACTGGCACTTGAGGCAGAAGCAACCCACTGCAGTACGTGCGCTCAACAATCAACCCGTGCCGTCCCACTTTAATCTGGGAACAGTAATCCTGAGGATTCTCAACCTCTATGGACTCGGGAGGAGTAAGAACGCTTACTTCAAAAACAACCTCATCGAGCTCCTCTGCCCTCATCGGTGAGAAACGCGGGTCCTGCGAAGCAGAACTGATAGCTGACTCGATAACTGCCTGCGCCAAAGGAGTCGTGGGATGTGGAAATCCGATGCAACCTCTCAACTGATGCCTTTTTCTCTTCACACTATTTATTGTAACAAAAACTCCGCACTGTTCCTTTAGTTTGGAGGGCACATCACTCTGCACTTTCATAACTGCGCCTTTTTTCAAGTGTGTTTCTGCCGCTTTCCTTGCCAGTTTTACGATGTATTCGCCTTCTTCTTGAGTTAACTGAAAAGGCATAGATTCACACCATCATTGTTGGCTTAACCTACTGAACCCTAGCCTATTATTCTTATCTAAGAGGATGGCGGACGGTGGAAGTGATGTCTAGAATTTGATAGATTCTTCGATTATTCCTTCGCCTGTGACGGTGAGAAAGTCGACGCCGTCTCCGCTCATAACGTCTCGAGCTATTGCCGATTTTATGGCTCGTGTGACCATGTCCTTTGCCTCTTTCAATGTCATGTTTTCCTTGTAACTCTGTTCGAGAAGACCTATGGCGATTTCCGCGCCGGAGCCTACAGCCGCGTACTTGTCAGGTATAACCGAGCCCAAAACGTCCAAGACGTACAGCGATGCTCCATCTTCATCCATTCCTCCCACGATTGTTTGGGTTATCAATGGAAACATGCGACGGTTGAACAGCAGGTTCGACATCACTTTTGCGGCGGATTTCACTGAAATCGGGCGGTTAGCATCCAATCTGAACAGGTTTGCGTATGCTTCAACCTCGCGGATTAATATCTGCATGTCTGAAACCAATCCAGCGCATGCAGCGCCGATTCGGTCTGTTACCTTGAACACTTTTTTTCCGACACGACTCACGACAAGATAACCGTAAGAAACCCGCTTTTCAGAAGCCAAAATCACTCCGTCAGAGCAGACGACGCCTATGGTGGTGGCGCCTGGAATAAACATGTATTGGTTTTGTTCTTGTTCAGTCAAGCCATTTACTCTCCATGCTAAATGGTTGACTGCACTATTGCACACGGGAACCTAATAAGCTTTTGAGATTACGGGAGGATTTAAAAGCCTTCAGTCAGAATCATATTCGATTGAGGAAAATAGAGAATGATTCATGCTTATCATCAAAAAAACGGCGACATGTGGTGTGCCGTAGCCCTCAAAGACGAAAAAATATGGAGCACAGTCTTTGCAACCAGCGAAAAAGAGTGTGTTCGACAACTGCGGGAAAACTTGCCTTATAATCAGCCTTTCACATTTGAAGAGAAGCCGGGTCTACTGGCTGAAAGAGTTTTTGGTGCGTTGAAATCTGTGCTGGAAGGAAAAAATATTTCACCGGATTTCAAGTTTGAGACAAAGCATTTGCCGAAATACACGCAGAGAGTGCTGGACTGCTTGGCTAAGGTGCCTGTGGGCTATGTCACAACATATAATGCGTTGGCGAAAACAGCGGGAGGCGGACCGAGGGCAGTCGGACAAGTTATGGCGTCAAACCCCTTCGCGCCTCTAGTGCCTTGTCACCGCGTCATAAAAACCGATTTTTCAATAGGCGGATTCGGAGGAGGCTCAGAAGGAGGCGTCAAAATCAAACGGGCTATGCTTGAGCGAGAGGACAGGGGTTTTCAGAAACCATCAAAAATAAAGACAGAATGCGGCATGCTAGAATTATTCCCTGTTGGCTTTCTAAGGAAAGGCTAACGCGTTGTGGGGGCAATAGCATGGTTAGGCGTGGGATTTTTGTTGGGCGTTTTCAACCTTTTCACATGGGTCACTTACTAGTAATCAAGTACATCCTGAAAGAAGTGGATGAACTCGTCATCGTGATTGGCAGCGCGCAGTACAGCCACAGAATCGACAATCCTTTCACAACTGGCGAACGTTTAACCATGATTCACAACGCCTTAAAAGAAGCGAGTGTTCCAATCGAGCATTGTTGGGTTGTTCCAGTTCGCGACATTCACGTACACATGCTCTGGGTGGCAGAGGTGGTTGGCTACACACCAAAGTTTGACGTTGTCTATGCTAACGACCCCTTAACGCGTCGCCTCTTCAACGAGGCACGGTTTAAAGTCAAGTCAATTCCATATCAGAAACGAGACGTCTACTCAGCCACAGAGACCCGAGAAAGAATGCTTGCAAACAAAAACTGGGAGACTCTAGTTCCCAAAAGTGTGGCGGCTTTCATCAAGGAAATCGATGGGGTGCAACGCCTGCGAGACTTGACGAAAACCGACAGGGTTTAGTGTTCAAATGAAACTCTCAAGACATCGCCAGCTTTTGTCTTAAGCTTCTTCGAAGCGTTGCCTTGGTTTACCGCAATTTCCAAAAAGTCATGGCTGCCTACTAGCGCCAAAATATCTCTAATGGCTACTTCTCCATATGCCTTGCAGAATCTGATCTTCAACGTTTTGTTATTCAGCCTAACAGTGAGAAATCTCTGTCGTTTGGCCTCAATCTTCCCTAGGTTTTTGTTTGTAACGTTGGTGATTATGTTTCCGAAGTCGTCGATATGTAAAACTTCACCTGTCAGCTCCCTTCCTTTCAGGACTGGTGTAGCAAAGGTCGGAATTACGTAGTCTTTGATTTCTGTGCCAAAGTCGGTGGGTGCTGTTCCGTTTGCTAGGTGGGCGGCGGCTGGTGCACACACATCTCGGCCGTGAAAAGTCGATGAGACATGAGATAGCATCAGTCTTTTGTTGGTTATCGCATATACGTGTCGGATCTTGTCGTTTTGTGCCGCCAGTATGAGTAAGCCGTTGTCTGGTCCGATGTAAAATGCGTGTTCTGTTTCAATAAGCAATGCGCGACGTTTGGTTCCAACGCCCGGGTCAACAACTCCAACGTGAACTGTGCCCTTTGGAAAGTAGGGCGACGCTGAAGCCAACACAAAGGCGCCCATTCTGATGTTGAACTTCTCAATCGAATGACTGATGTCAATCATTCTTGCTTCGGGACTAATGGTCGAGATAACAGCTTTCATCTCAGCCACATAAGGATCTTTCAAACCGAAATCTGATAGCAAAGTCAGAACAGGCAAGCTCGCACCCAGTAAAATATTAATAGCTTGCTGATTTTATGCTTTAACCTAAATCCATGAATTGGGAAAATGAACAGGATGATTGATGAAAGACGCTTAATCATGCTGCCTGGTCCAACCAACGTGCCTGACCGCGTAATGCGGGCCATGTTGAAACCCATGATTAATCATCGTGGCCCCGAATTTGTGTCATTACTTGACAGCGTCTCTGAGGGTTTGAAATACGTGTTTGAAACCAAGCAGGACGTTTACGTTTTGACTTCTTCGGGCACAGGCGCTGTTGAATGCGCAATAAGCAATGTCGTAAATCCAGGAGACAAAGTGGTTGTTCCTGTTCTTGGTTATTTTAGTGAACGTGTGAAAGAGAAGGTTATGCGTCATGGCGGAAAAGTTGTTGAAATTCCCGTTGAGTGGGGAAACGCGCCAACAGCCAAACAGATCGAAGACGCGGTCAAAAAGGAGAAAAATGTTAAACTGATTGCGGTTGTGCACAATGAAACCTCAACAGGCGTCACTGTTCGTGAACTTCCCGAAATCTGCAGGATAGCGGAGGAAAACGACGCTCTAATACTTGCTGACTCGATATCGATTCTCGGAGGCGACCATCTTCCAGTTGACGAATGGAACATCGATCTTTGCGTGACAGGCAGCCAAAAGTGTTTGGCGTGTCCACCTGGGTTGGCTATGGTTTCTGTTGGTAAGCGAGCTTGGGAGACAATTGAGAAGAAAACTGTAAAGCCACCGTACTACTTCGATTTGGGTTCGATTCGGGACTACGCGTCGAGAAAGGAAACGCCTTTCACGCCTGCAATATCGTTATATTACGCTTTGGACGAAGCCCTGAAGATGATTCGCGAAGAGGGCTTGGAGAAGCGTTTTCAACGCCATGCCGAGTGTGCAAAGGCATTCTACTCAGGGTTTGAAGCGTTAGGCTTAAAACCGTATGCGTCCGAAAACGTGCGCTCTAACACGGTCATAGCTATCAATTTGCCCTCTGGCGTTGACAGTGCAGAGATAAGAGAGATCATGAAGGAACGTTACAAAGTAGTCGTTTCAGGTGGCTTGGGCAAGATACGACAATTGATACTGCGCATTGGCTGTATGGGAACAATTTCAGAAGCCGAAGTGTTCACCACGATAAACGCCTTTGAAAATGCCTTAGCCGACTTAAAGTATCCAGTCAAAATAGGTGCGGGAATCGAAGGAGCAAGAAAAGTCTTTCATTCATAACTTCTAAGGCCCACTTGTGAGTGTAAACGCCAGTTGTGTAGATTTTTTCTCTTGCGAAAACCTGCATGCCTTGTTTAGTCATAATAGTGTGGCCGCGCGCTTCGACTTTGCTGCGTTAAGCATTTAGTATTCCAACATGCTCTTTATTTTGTCATACAGGCGTAAGATCAGTTGAGTGACATTGTTAGAATCTGAAACGGTTTCTCTTGAGGGGCTTCATGACAAGAAATACGCTAGGGTCTTGTGTTATCCAAGATACAGCTCACTGGAAGTAGCGAAACGAATCAGAGAATTGAAGCGACTGGGCGTCAAGGCCATAGAGTTCTGCGGAGAGAAGCAAGCTTTCAACATCCCTATTCTGGGCAAGGGCTGCGTCGGCTTAGTCGTAATAGCTCACACGAAAACTAGCCTTGTTGCATTGAAGATTCGTAGAGTGGATGCTGACCGAAAAGGAATGGAACACGAAGCTGAAATGCTTAAGAAAGCGAACAGTGTTGGGGTAGGTCCACATTTTATCGGTTTTGATGAAGACTTTCTGCTGATGGAATTCGTGGAAGGTCTGCTCTTGCCGATATGGGTCGCGAATCTGAAAGGAAGAGGCGCAAAGAAAAGGATTCGTTTAGTGTTGCGAGACGTTTTAGAGCAGTGCTGGAAACTAGACGAGGCAGAATTAGACCACGGCGAATTAAGTCGAGCCCCGAAACATGTGATTATAGATGCGGAGGACAAGGCGCACATTGTGGATTTTGAAACCGCCAGCCTTAAGCGCAGAACATCCAATGTAACGTCGATTTGTCAATATCTCTTCTTAGGAAGCCAGACAGCTAGAGCAATACGAAGGAAACTTCAAGGAATCGAAAGCGACACGTTGATCACTGTCCTCAGAGCCTACAAACTGAACTCTACGAGAGGAAACTTCTTAAAAACTCTCCAAGTGTGCGGGTTAACACCGTGAATTTTTGCCTCAAGAAAGAATTGCATTGACTCACTCGACCAAAAAACTAGTCTTAATCCCGTTACTATTGCTAGTCGCTTTAATGGGCATTTTCCAAACTGCAAATGCTACATCGATCACTTCAGCAACCTTAGACAAAACAACATATCTTGCGGGTCAGACAGGCTACGTATCAGTTTCAATATACATTGACAAAAACGACAGAATCAGAGTCACGGAGCTAACCACCACGATTAGCTACTATTACACGGACAACACAGTTTATCAACAGAAGTTCTTCACAAGCACTACATTGCCAGATGAGATTTCAGCTGGACAGACAGAGACCTATCAAATACCCATTAGCCTACCGACAAACATTGCAAATGGCTACACTAATCCGCTTGTTGAAACCAGAACCGAACTCTGGAATCAACAGGCAAGCGAATGGAGATATTCAGATCACCCGACCTACACGTTGAAGCTTTACATAGAGTCACCCTACAAGGAACAGTATGAAACTCTGAAAACAACAAATGCAAACCTGAACAACAATGTGAATATGCTTGCGGTAACAACCATAGTCTTCGCAGGAGCAGCCGCATTCCTAATGTTCCTAGTCTTCACAAGAAGAACAAGACCTATCCCACAAGCATAGCAGCCGACCGGTCACTCCCACGCCCAAGTTCTTTTTTCTTCATCAATTCAGCCCTAACATTAACAGTCTCAATTTGGAAGCTTTTTCTCAAATCGCTTGAGCACACTAACTATAAACGCAAACAATTTGTGCAAGAAACCCCGATGACTACAGACAGGTCGATGATTAGCTTGAGGGGTCGTAGTCTAGCTTGGTCAAGGATCCCAGCCTGGGGCGCTGGAGATCCTGGGTTCAAATCCCAGCGACCCCACCAAAGCTTCTTTTCCAAAAACAAGCAATTTTTGAGGATTTATACTGGAATTAAGCTTAATCCACGAAGTTTGTTTGGCACCTATGTCAAGCTGTGGAGTTTCAGCCAAATCTTCTTTTTTCCTGCTGACTAGTCTTTCATTAGCTTTCCAGTCGTTATAAACTCCTTTAATATTTTGTTGAACTCGTCCGCGGCGGTAACCGATGGAAAGTGGCCTTTACCTTTGAAGATGTACATTTTAGATCCTGGAATGTTTTCGTGCGTGTACTTTGCGTTCTCCCACCGTAGCGACCCGTCATTTTCTCCATGAAGGATCAAAGTTGGAATGTTTATTTTTCCCAAAAGCGGGCGAATGTCTGCTACGAAAAGGTTTGTGATAGAGTTCAAGGCTATCTCTGAGGTAGTCTTCTGCGACATCTTAAATCCCCATTCCCTTAGGTAATCAGTTCCAGGTTCCGGAAACAAAACTACCTCCACGAAGGCTCTCATGCCTTTAGAATAAGATTCCTTAAAGAGTGCCCAAAATAAGTCAAGCTCATTTTGCGTACTGCCATACGGATAGTCGTCAGTAGCTACAAACTTGGGACTTCCACTAACTAGAACTAGTTTGGACACCTTCCCCGGGTATTTGGAAACGTATTTGACAGCAATGGAAAAGCCAATGGACTCGCCCACAAGAACGATGTTTTTATCGTGTAGTTCTTCGATTATTGAGTTAAGATCGTCCGCGTACAGGTCAAGAGTGTAATTGTCTGTTGGCTTGTCTGACTCTCCTGTTCCTCTCATATCGATGGTAACCATCTTGAAGTTCTTGGAAAAATAGTTCACCTGCGGTGTCCAAAGCGCGGCTGTCCAAACCCACGAAACCACAAAGACCAGGGTTGGCTCTCCTTCACCGTACACATAATATGCAAGTTTCACTCCGTTCTTGTCCAGAATCATTTTTCTGCGTGTTTTTCTGCGCATTCTGTCTCTTGCTGCGTCATCTTGTGCGCTGGCTATACCTTTCTCATAGCACTCATTCGCCCTTTCATGCTGATCTGTTAATGCATAAACGCCGCCCAACGCTTCCAAGGTCCTTGTCCTTTCGACGCTCCATCTTTCATCGTCCCCCATCATCTCAAGCGCCTGAGAGTAGAACCTTGCCGCCTCCAAGGCTGCCCATTTCTCCCTCGCATCCTCGCCGGCCTTCAGTAGATAAGGAATGCTTTTCTCTGCGTTTCCACACCGATAGTAGTGAAACGCCAGTTCAGTCACAACTTCTTCCAAACGATCCTTGTTTGCCTTTTCGATATACCCTGCAATCATTGAATGATACTCGTTTCTCAGCTCTGGCGCGATTTCGTTGTATAACACTTCTCTGATTTTGGAGTGATCGAATCGACAGCCATCCTCGAAAGAACGTATTAGATGATGCTTTCCTTCAATGTTATTCAAGGTTTTCAATAGTCTGATTCGACTTACACCTGAAACGCTTTCGATCACTTTGGAGGAAAATGCTTCTCCCACCACGGATGCACAATTTAGAATGTCTCTTTCTTCATCCTTTAGGGCATTGATTCTGTGAACGACAACATCGTATACTCTGGGCGGAATTTCCGCCTCTTCAATGTTCTTAGAAAGTTTCCAGTGGTCGTCTTCTTTGATCAACACCTTCTGCTGCATTAGCAACCTGAGCGTTTCGATGGCGAAAAATGGATTTCCGTCGGTTTCTTCATGGATCAGTTTCACCAACTCATCGAGACTGACACCTAACATGGAATGGATGAGATCAAAATAGTTGACTTGGCTCAATCTCTCAAGTTCTATCTTGTGAAACAAGTCCTCTCTGCTCATCCTCTGCATAACGTCCAAGAGCGGATGTACAGTTCCCTCATGGATCCTGGCTACCTCCTCTGGACGATACGTCCCAACAACAAGAATCTTTGAGTTTTGAACATGCCTTGCCAAGTAATACAGTAACGAAAGCGAAGGAGTGTCGGCTAAATGCAAATCGTCAATAAAGAGCAATAGAGGCTGTTTTTTTGAAATAGCAACTAACAGACTAGAGATGGCTTCAAGTCCTTCATCTCTCTCAAAGAGACTTCCTAACTCAGTTGGTTTTTCTTTACCTTTCTCATCTCTATAGGTGCGATAAGCCACAGCGAAGCCAGCTATAAGGTTGCCAACAATGGGAATCGCCTGCACAAATTCAGGAGCAGACTCCTTGACTACTCTACTAATTTTTCTCTCCTGCAAAGGAAGAGCGTCATTCTTCGAAACTTGAAAAATGCTCCTTAATGCTTCTCTGAACGGTAGAAAAGGAGTTGGAGACTCATACAAACAACGGCCTTCCAAAACCTTAACACCCAACTGCCCTGCATAGGCTTCAAGCTCTGTAACTAGCCTCGTCTTTCCTATTCCAGCCTCCCCAGACACCAAGACTGTACTGCCTTTCCCCTTGATGGTTGCATGCAGAAATTCCTTCAGCTGATCGAGTTCCTTGTCCCGACCGACCATCTTGGGAACGTGATATTCCATTATTGCCATAAAGAGCCACAAGTGGAAGAATTCTTCCCCTTACACTATTAAAACCTTCTCAAGGCTGCTTCAAATGACACACAATCCACAGAAAAACAGTTTAACTGCATAACTCTATAACATCAATAAAAAAAGCGCTTTGAACACAACTCGAAGTGAGCAATTTAAACGAGTGTATAAATCTCCTCGACCCCACCAAATCCAATTCTGCCCCATTATGTGAACCCATGTCCATTGACCCCAACGAATGCTTAGGATGCGGAATATGTAGAAACAGATGCCAAGTGCATGCTATCTTCGAAAAGGACGGAGTGTCAGTTGTAGATCGCAAAAAGTGTATTGGTTGCGGTTTATGTGCCACAGGATGCCCAAATGGAGTAGCGAAACTTAACTATCAGATGTTATTTTAGAATAGCCCGCAAGTGCGAGTCATGACTGTTTCGACGGTTTGGAGTCGCGTCCTTCCTTTAGGAACGTTCAATCGAGACCTGAAACTACTCTTCGTTTCAAATTTCATAGGAGCCTTCGGCGATGGCTTATTCGTTTACATACTGCCTCTTTATATTAGGGATTTGAAAGCATCGTCAGCCGATGTTGGCTTTCTTTTCTCAATTTTCACGCTGAGCACAGCCTTGACTATAATTCCCGGCGGCTTCCTTGCAGACCGCTTTGACCGAAAGAAGGTCATGATTCTTGGATGGTCCATTTGGGTGCCACTTCCCCTCATATTCTCCGTTGCAACCCACTGGACTCAGCTTATTCCAGTGATGAGTCTGTACGGCTTCTTCATCAGCGGGCCTGCAACAAGCGCTTATGTTGTGACTTTAGCAAGGAAGGATAAGGTCACGTTAACTTACACCACGCTCGGTGGAGCTTGGTGGCTCGGCTACATTTTTTCTCCTGGCTTAGGCGGTTTCCTCTCCACGTTGATCGGGATGCAGAATGTCTTTTTCTTAGCTTTCATGCTCTACGGAGCGGCAGCAAGCGTGCTATTTTTCATCTGCAGTCAACGGGTTGAAAAACCCCAGAGATCTCCAACTGACTCATCGGGTTCAAACTCATCTCCAGCGAAGAAAATAATCATGTTGTCGCTGTTTTTCGCCGTGGTGTTTTTCTTCTTGAGTCTGGTGAGACCTTTAGTGGTCCAATTCTTCCAAGACGTGTATGGGCTTGAGAGGTTTCATATCGGAGTGCTGGGTTCCATTGGTTTTCTAGGCTCCGCCCTTTTCTCCATTGGAGTAGGCAAATTGGGAGACAAGTTTGGAAAGATGGTTGCTGCAACGATTGCACTCTTAGTTGGCGGTTCTTCTTTTGGCCTGTTTGTCTTTTTCAACAATTTTGCTGCTTTGGCTTTCGCTTCTTTCCTGAACGGTGCTTCTTTCGTGCTGTGGCCTTTAATGGGTGCATCTGTAGGCTCAATAACGCCAGAAGCGTCGAGAGGACGATGGATCTCGTTGTCTCAAATGTCGGCTACCATCGCAGCTTCGATTGCTCCCTACATCGGAGGCGTATTATATGAATCATCACCGTACCTGCCCTTCTACATAATCACAGGAGTCTCGCCGATACTTGCTCTAGTAGCCTTCGCAAAACCCTTCAAGGAAGAACCCCGACCAATCAAAATCGAAGCCAAACAGTAAGTTTCTTATTTTGACCGTCTTCAAAGGCATATTAACGGTGAGAAACAAATTGGCTGAAGCTGAAAAGAAGAAAAAATACTACTACAAGAAAAAAGAGAAAAAAGCCAAAGAAGTAATTAAGAAGAAACCCGCCAAGAAAAAGAAATAAGCTGCGCCAGAAACTTCGGTATGACCCGCGAGTCTGCGATTGGGTTAAATCTGGTCAACTCGTTAGCTCCGATTGGCAACACAACTCTAGAAACCATGCCATGCAGGCTGAAGGGCAACCGAATCAATCGCATGCCCCCCGTCGTGACCCACTCGTCGATTAAAAACCCTTTTTTCTTCAACTCACGAGCTAGAAACAACCTCTGCTTGCGCTTCCAAGTGAACGGCTCTTTGTCAAACACGTGAATGTGGAAACCTCTGCCAGAGCAGACAACCCTCAATTCGGAGAACTGTTTCTCTAACTCTTCATGTAACTTAACCGTCTCTTCCTTCACCATGTTTAACTCTAACTCGCAGAAGGCTAAGCCTTGACGCCGCCTCATTTTGTCAGCTAGAGTTCCGTGAACTGGACAGGTCAAGTTTTCTGGGTCCAAGTCGAAGGCCAATTCTTGACCGATAACTCGCTGCTTCTTGTCATACACGTTTCTGTCATAGTAGACTGCCTCAGGGAGAAATTCTAGGATTTGCGCTTTTACATTGTTTAGGTCTTTGTATTCGTCGATGATTATTGTTGTTGAGGCGTCCTCGCTGTATTTCTTTGGAAAGATTCGTGTGTGCCTTCCAATGATTACCGCAAACTTGACTCGCCAAATCTTGTTCCAGTCTTCGAACCATTGCTCCACCTGGGTTAAATCAAACTCTTTGTAGTAGAATTCTCTCCTCTCTTTCAAAGTGGAGTATCGCATGCCCTTGGGCAGGTCATATCTTGGTTGCATGAAGCATTGTTTACAACAGAATCATAATTAAGTCTGTTCGGCAGCTAAACACAAAAAAGGAGGGGCTACCTCTCACGGAGGTAGATTGCTCTGTCTTCCTTGGCTGTTTTACCAGTTCTTTCCCCAGTCTGAGCTTACTACTGACACGTCGAGAATGTCAACTGCGCCATCGTCGTTAGTGTCTGCGATTACATCGTAGCCTGTAGGTCCTGTGGGTGGTCCTGTCCAGCAAGCGCTTACTTGGCTCATATCTAGTATGTCCACGACACCGTCACCGTTTACATCGCCTTTGATGGGTGGAGTTTTCACTTGGAATGTGTAGTCTGAGACGCCTGTTCGACCCACGTAGCTGGCAACCATTATGACGTAGTTGGGATCGTGTACATGTGTGCCCTTGGTACCGGTTTCGGATGCGTCTTCGATTTCCATGTCATTCACTATGTACTTAACGATGACACCGTTTTCCACGTACACTCGGACAACCGAGACTTGGAAGTCTGCGTCTATTGGGGCTCTACCTGTCGTTAATGTTAGGTCTGTGCCGCTTACTTTTGCGCTTTGTAGCCACCATCCTTGGCCAAGGGTACTGGAATCAGTCATGTAGCGGAAGCCCATTAGAACTGTTTGACCGGCATATGCTGTGAGGTCAAACGTCATAGTTGTCCATGCAGGATAACCTGGGTTTTGACCGGTGAGTCCTGGAAGGTTTGCAACTATCGCTGCAAGTGCGCTTGGGTCATGATTCATTGTTGTGTATGTGTTTGACTGAGAAGTCCAATGTGCTCCTCCATCTGTGGACACTTGGACGAAGCCGAAGTCCCAGAGGTTCTCAATGTCATATCGGGTGACTATTTCAAGCGTTGGGTTTGCTGGATCCACATACACCTGGCCATACAATAGATCATTTATCAGGTTAACTGTTCTTCCCGCGCCGCCTGAGTACCAGCCATCCGCGGTCATTGCCCATCCGAAAACGGCGTTGTCGTCGCCGTCAAAGTAGATTATGCCCATTTTGTTCCATTGGTTCATGACGATGTAGTCTGAGCCGTAAGAGCCAATCGTGGCTATGCCTGTGTCGTAGGCAGGTCCAGGATTAGCCATGTTGCCGTTCCAGGTCCACGTTGTTCCAAAATCTGTTCCTTTTGTCAAGGGAACTGGAACTCCGCTAATGGTATGCCTGAATGCTGGTATGGCTTTTGGGCCTCCTAAGTCAAAGCTTTGGTAGTTGTATCTGCCATCGCCAGGTTGGTCGCTGTGGATTAGGTTGGCGATTTTCCAGTCGTGGTAGACGTCGTCGAATGTTTGAGTATAGCCGTAGTATGCAAGAGCGGCATCAACACCGGCGATTCCGGGTATTCCCGCTTTCACGAAGTGGCTTAGGAAGGCGGGTCCACCATAATGGTCGACTAGATAGACAGCCCAAAGCAAACCTGCACCATAGTCTGCTAGGATGTTTATGTCGCCTTGGTCTCCCCACTCCGTGAGTGAGTTATCAGGCGTGTACAAGTAGTAGTTGACATGGCCCCAAACAGTGTCCGGGTAACCACACAGCATTTGGGCGTAGTCGGAGCAGCCTTCGTTCATGAAGCTTGGGTCGTTAGGGTTCCAGTCACGGTGAATATTATGCTGGAATTCATGAGCCACCACCGATTCCATTAGAAACGCACGGGCTGGGGGAACTATGAGGTTCGGGGCTTCTACTGGGAACCATTGTTTTCCAGTTGGTCCCAGTCGCTGCCACCATCGCCAGCAATCAATGTGAATCATGTTTCTCTTGTAGTAAGTTCTGGTGTATGTGGAGCTGTAAAACCCAACAGTGTAGTATGGGTAGGCGGGGTTATAATAGCCAGTGTCGCGAATGTTGAGAACCTTGAGAATTACTCTCTGAGGATTGTCAGTTGCAATCCAGTCCCAGTAGTAGGATGGCCATCCTAACTGTTGGAAGATGGTGTTTGTTCCATCTCTGTCCGCGGGCGCTCCGAAGTAAGAGGTGTCAGTTGGGTAAATAACGTTGTTAAACTCGTCAGCCACATACTGACACATCTCATCAGTAACGAACAAGCCGTGTTGTATTCCACCCACAACATCATAGTTGTTTCTCGGGTCTCCGGGTGGGTACCACAAATAGTCCTGAACCCAAATTTCAACGTTGCCCGAAATAGCTCTTAGAGTCATCCAAGGCTGGGTGCCAGTTACAGTGCCAACGCTTATTGCTTCCAAGTACCAGTCGTAGGCTTTAGTTCCAACTGGGGGAGTAGTAGCAAATGATTCCACCGTGGCAACGGAAGCGGCAACGCCTTCAACAGGTGTTTCTTCGATTGTAGGCATTTCTGGACTGCCAGCCAGACTTGTCTGCCAGTCTACAGGTTCGTAATCTGGAAGTTCTTCAACACCAATCGCAGGTCTAATCGCTAGTATCGCAAACATGTTCAGCATCAGAAGAGTCGTTACAAGCAATGCAATAACTCTAGGTGAAGTATTTTTCATTCGATATTCTCTCCTCTCTCCAATATTTTTCGGCGGTATCAATATGCACATACTCTGCATTTGAGTCTTGTGGAACCTAGTTCTAGCAGTTGTTTCCCGTCCAAGGAATGTTCAGAGGCGTCATGTCGGGATGCTCACAATGAATGGGGATCCAGCAGATTCTTGACATGTTCTGTCTGAGATCTCAAAGCCATTTTGGTTTTCCATTGATGTATCTTGTCAAAAATCCGGCGAAATCATTGTTTGACAAATAGGTCTCTGCTATTTCCTCGTTTACCAGAATCTTCATTGAGTTTGCCAATGCTTTTGAAACCAATCCTGCCACTCCAACTTGTCTTCCACCATCTTTCAGCTTCTCTGTCAAAAATTCAACGATGTCTGTGTGATTGCGGTTGATTTCAACCATCCAGCGACCATCTTCAACGTAAGGTCCAGAAACTGTTGCCGCAGACTTCACATGTTTGCGAAGGAAATTCTCACATTCCATCCTCTTGTCTATTGGGGGCCCCAGATGTTTCTTAACCGCAGGTAGCAGGCGGCTTTCAACCTCAAAGAGAAACACGTTCAAGTTCTGTTCATCACTCCAAACCGTGCTACGTAAAACGTTAAAGTCGTTTTGATGGAGCAGTTTGCGCAAGGATTTGTGCGTCCTGTATAATTGCCCCCACAAGATGTCTGGAACCACATTTGTCTTTCCGAACTTTACGAAAACGAGCGTTGTGCCACGCTTCCGAATTGCGCTCAGCAGTTTTTCCTTCCTGAACGGTTTTGTGTCTTTCGGATAGAAGAACTTCAGACTTGGTTCTTTAAGAAACGCCCTGCTGGCTGCTACGAATTCGTCTAATCGTTGTTTTCTAACGGCTGATGCAACGTTTCTGCCCTTGTCAATTGGATCGATCACAATTAAGGGCTCTTCGAATATTCTCTGAACTTCACTTACTCTTCCACTATAATGGTTTTCATAATCAATTATCCATGGGTGTCTCCAACTAGCCGCTGACTTCAAGACATTCACAAAAGAGCCGTAGTGAAGTATGAGTAGCTCGCTGAGGTAGCCACTGAAGCCTCCGACCTTTATCTCAGCGCCGTAAACACCTGTCCCCTTCATAAACCGCTTCAAAAGACGAACTTCAGCCTTCAACTTCCCGTCAAGTCTGGGCTTAACATAATCGGTGTGGTAAGGCGTACGATCTGTTGCGCTTTTCCATTCGCCCGGTTTGGTCTGGTAACAGGGCACAATATTTATGCGGATAGAGTTGACGATTGCCTCAAGATACGGATGCTCTGCAAAGCGCTCAATCTGTTCAGAACCTCTCGTTGCTTCCTTGGCAATGTTTAGACATATGGTTCCAAAAGCCTCTCGTGGTGTAGAAGTTGGAACCCGCATGAAAATATCAATTTCGGGTTCATCTCTAATCCATGTGTCTTTTGCCACCGACCCTTCAACCCTAACTTGGGCCTTGATTCCTTCCTTTTTGGCTGAAGTTTTCACTCTTTCAACCAGTGCGGTAGCTAATGACTGAACCTTTTCTCTCTCCCTCTCTGAGGGAGAAGTTTTCCTCTGGACTGTTGTCAATACTTTTTCTAAGTTTGAAGTCATTGCTACCACTAATGGCATACTTCTCTCAATGTTGAGTAAATGGGACCTTTAGGTGTTAAGACGCTCCTTTTCAACCGTAAGCAATCTGCCCTCACGACACCAAAGTCAAAATCAGCTGAATCTTGAATGCAACGGGCTAGTTCGGCTTTATTGCACCCTGTCCTGACGCGTGCGAGCGTTAGGTGGGCGCTGAATCCTTTAGAGTCAGGTCTAAAACCCAGCTGACGCAGGTTTGGTTCCAACTGGTCAAAAACACTTCGCAGTTCGTTGGCGCCCTTTCTGATGCCAGCCCAAACAACACGAGGGTAGCGCAAGTGGGGAAAGGCTCCTAAACCGCGAACTTCACAGTCGAAGGCCGAAAAGGAAACCTTCTTCATGCTTTCACAAATGGAATCAATCATGTTCGGAGAAGTGTCGCCCAGAAACCGAAGGGTTATGTGAATGTTTTTGGGTTCAACCAGCTTCAGGTCGGCGCCAGTTTTGATGAGCAGGCCTTGAACCTCCGTGAACCTTTGGAGAACAGATTGACTGTTTATGTCAAAGGCTACGAAACTGCGAATCAGCTCTGACATGAATGAAACCCTCTTTTCCTTCGTTTCCAACGCTTTTAAGTGTGTCTAAAAATCTTTATTCATCACAATCGGTTATAAATGACTTTAAAATTCTGAAACCCATAAAGACTTGTGAGTTTGGATGTCGATGAAATCGAAAGCGGTTGTGGGCGTAGCTGGCATGCCTGGGGCGGGAAAAGCCACGGTCAAAGCCACAGCTGAGGACATGGACTATTCAGTGGTTGTTATGGGCGATGAGATAAGACAGGAAACTAGACGGAGAGGCCTTGAGCCAACACCTGAAAACATTGGAAAAGTCATGCTTCAACTTAGAGAGGAAGAAGGCGCTGCAACAGTAGCCCAGAGGTGTATTCCAAGAATTGAAGGCGTTAAGACCCACATTGTTTTTGTCGACGGTGTCCGGAGCCTAGACGAGGTGGAAGAGTTCAAGAAACACTTTCAAAATTTCGCTTTAATTGCGGTTCACTCTTCGCCTGAAACGCGGTTTCAACGCCTCTCCAAGAGGAAGAGGAGCGACGACCCTGAGGGTTGGGCTGTCTTTGACCAACGTGACCTGCGTGAACTCAGCGTGGGTCAAGGAGACGTTATAGCAGTAGCAGATTACATGATTGTGAATGAGGGATCATATGAGGAGTTTAAGGCTGAGGTTCGCGAGGTCTTGAGGGTAGTGGTTCAGAAATGGAAGAAATAAGTGTTCAAATCGAAGCTGAGGTAAACCCAACTGAAGACGAAGTCAAAGTGAAGCGAGCCGTGGAAAACATATTCAGCGATTTAGAATTTGATGTCAAGCCTCTGAAACGTGGAAGTCTGTTGTTGGCAAAGGCAAAGGGTTTAGATGGTTTGACCAAACTTTATAACTTGCTTCGTAGGGAGAGAATTCGCGATGCTGCGAGGTCTGTTCTCTTTCGGGGAGTAAGTAGTCGCTCGATAGTTTTCTATTTGAACAAACAAGTCGCTTTTGCTGGGCACGTGTCGTTCTCTCAGCCTATTGGAGAATCGCCGCTTGGACCCATAAAGGTGGAAATTGAATGCGCTAACCCGAACGAGATTATTGATTGGTTAGCGCCTCGAACCGCAGCTTAAGAAATAAGAGCTTGAACTGCGCTTTGGTTTCTTCGGAGTGTTCCCCCCTTTGAACATTGGCCTATCCATGCTTTACTGTTTGGGCGAGCCCTTTCCAGCCATGATCAGACGCCTGACAGAGTTCGATGTGACCTATGTGGAATTAGTTGACGAGAGTCAGCATGCGTTAAACCAGAAAAGAGTAAACGTCCTGAAACGAGTTGCACGGGAGAACGGACTAGAATTCACGGTTCATGCTCCCTTCGTCGATATCAACATTGCTTCACCCAACCCTGAGCTTCGCCGAGTCATGCTTAAACGCCTTGAAAAATCCCTGAGCTATGCTCATCAGCTAAAGAGTCGGCAATGGGTTTTTCATTCAGGTTGGAAATCAAGCGTCAGCGAGTTTTATCCCAATGTCGACTGGCAAATCAACCTTCGTTCAGTAAGAACCTTATTGACCATAGCTAAGAAGCGGGGAATTGAAATCTCGTTGGAGAATACTCCTGAACCTTTTCACTTCTTGGTTAAACGCATGCAGGATTTTGCGTTGTTTTACAGCGAGTTGGGCAGCGATTTCGATATTGACATTACTTTGGACATTGCGCATGCCAACACCACTCAACAGCTGTTTGAGTTCATAGAAAAGTTCTCGGCCAAAATCGTTCACGTGCACATAAGTGACAACGAAGGAAAATACGATTCGCATAAGGGAATCGGCTATGGCAAGATCGACTGGGGAGCGGTCGCTAAGGCGTTGAGAAAAATCAACTACAAAGGCATAGTAATGTTAGAATCAGTAGACCATGTGCAAGAAAGTCTGCAAACCATGCGCCGACTCTTCGCATAAGAGTTCAATTCGTGTGCTGTCTTGTACCGTTTGTGCTTTATTGATTGCCCCACCGTAAGGTTTATTAGGCGGATATCGGTAGTGATATCGAATTTGATATCGAAGGTGATAAAGCATGTTCCCATTCAAACATTGGATGAGACATATGGCGATGGTGCCAAAGGGCTTTCTACGCTACCAAGTGTTAAAACTGCTCGACGAAAAGCCCATGTCAGGATCAGAAATAATAAGTGAAGTCGAAAGACAGACGGAAGGACGCTGGAAACCAAGTCCCGGTTCAATCTATCCCCTGCTGGCTTGGTTGCAGGATAAAGGCTACATCAAAGAAGCTGCTGAGCATGAGACAGGCATAAAACGTTACGAATTGACTGATCAGGGCAAGAGTTTCCTACAAGAGCACGTTAAGAAGCGTGAAGAAATGAGCAAACGCTTCGAACACGTTGGACCTGGACCAGGGTTTATGGGACCAATGTGGTTTGAATTCTACCCAGAAAAGGCGAAGGAACTGAGAAGAGCCACAAGAGACCTAGCAATAGCTGTCTGGAACCTACGAGACGGACTGAGACGAGAGTATTCGGACGAAGTGGCCGAAGAGGCACAGAAGGTTTTAGAGCAAGCTGCAAAGAAGATTGAGGACATAACAAAGAAACTTCGGGAGTGAATCGCAAATGGCTGAAGATGCGCTAATAGTTAAGGGATTAACTAAAATATTTAACAAGCATTTGGTCGCTGTGGATCATGTTGACTTCACGGTTAAGAAGGGCGAGATCTTCGGGTTCCTCGGTCCAAACGGCGCAGGCAAAACGACGACCATCAACATACTAATTACTATCATGAGACCCACTGAGGGAAGCGCTGTTGTATGCAACCACGATATAATGAAGGATGCTACTGGTGTTAGAGACTGCATAGGTGTTGTTCCACAAGAGTACACTGCAGACGAGGACTTAACTGGGTATGAAAACGTGATTCTCTGCGCTGATCTTTACGGCGTTCCACGAGATGAATCCAAGAAACGTGCTGGCGAACTCCTTGAACTGGTTGAACTCACAAAATTCAAGGACAAACAAGTTGCAACCTATTCAGGTGGGATGCGAAGAAGACTTGAGTTAGCCTGTGGCTTGATAAACAGGCCTCACGTTTTCTTTCTAGATGAGCCTACTTTGGGGCTGGATGTTCAAACACGAGCAGCCACATGGAACTACATCAAACTGCTCAAGAAGCAATTTGGCATGACCATATTCATGACGACGCATTATCTGGAAGAAGCTGACATGTTATGCGACCGCGTTGCTATCATTGATCATGGGAAAATAATCGTTACAGGCGCGCCAAATGATCTGAAGGAGTCACTGGGTGGAGATATAATGACGCTGTCAATACAAGACGGCAAAGAGGACGTCTCAGACCTTATCAAGAAAGTTCCCAAGGTTAAAGAAGTCAAGAAGCAAGATGGCACTTACAGAATCAAAGTGGAAGACGGAGAGGAAACCGCTCCAACGATAATAGATGCGGTTAGAGCAGAAGGACACAAGGTTACAAGGCTTTCATTGACCAAGCCAACTCTGGATGAAGTCTACCTCGAATACACGGGCAGATCGATACGGGAAGAAGAGGAGTCCAAAGAAGGCTTTGCGGCTCAAAGAATGACCATGCGGAGAGCCAGAGGCCAACGCGCCATGGGTGGTCACTGATGACAAAGAACAACAATAATTCAAAGAATCCACTGCATGGTCTGTGGGCGCTGACAAACCGTGATCTAAAGAAATGGTACAAGAACCCTGTCATTCTCTTACTGGGCATAATTCAACCTATAATATGGATGGGGCTCCTTGGCAAAGCCATGAATTTGGGTGCGATTTTCACGAGTAACTCCATTTCTTTTCCTCAAATCAATCCTCCTCTTTTGCCCCAGCAGCAAATCCAAATTGGACAGTGGCTTTCCAGCGTCGCAGCTAGTACAATGAAGAACACGTTCGGAACCGCAGACTACTTCTCGTATATGGCGGTTGGCATGATGTCTTTCGTAGTCATGTTTACAGCCATGTTCAGTGGCATGTCAATGGTTTTTGACAGACGCTTAGGATTCTTAAATAAGGTTCTTAGCACACCAGTTGCACGAGGATCGATACTCTTGGCAAAGATCTTCTCAGCTGTGATAAGGGCTCTTGTTCAAGCGACCATAGTTCTCGGAATCGCTTACATGTTAGGACTATCGGTAGGTGCAGACTTTACTCTACTTAACCTGCTGGGAGTCTACGCAGCTCTGTTCCTAATCAGCATGGGGTTGTCCTCGATCTTCATCCTAATCGCTATACGTTCAACAAGGCAGGAAACCCAAATGGCCGTCGTAAACCTGCTGAACCTACCTCTCATGTTTGCCAGCAACGCACTATTCCCAGCATCGCTAATGCCCGAGTGGCTGCAAACGATAACTAAAATAAACCCTGTGACATACGCAACTGACGCGACGAGACAGCTGATACTTTACACAATAGACATGCATCAGCTAGCGATTGACTTCTTATTCTTAGGCGCGTTCGCTGTCATCTCTTCAGCGATAGGCATACTGCTCTCATGGAGATACCTAAGTAAATAGACGGCAAATCTCTATCAAGCTCAGCTCATACGAAAAGGTTTATAGTTGCGTCTCTACAACTGAAACAAGCAAAATATCTTTCGATTCGTGTATAGAGGTGAAAATGAAAAAATGTCCGTGTTTGCGGCGCCAGGAGCATACGATCGCGCCATAACAATATTCTCGCCAGATGGACGATTGTTTCAGGTTGAATACGCCCTTGAAACGGTTAATCGTGGAGCCACAATATTGGGAATCGCTTGCTCCGAAGGAATAGTGTTAGGAGCAGAAGAAAAAATCGAATCCAAACTGCAAGACGAAAGCTTCATGTGGAAACTGTTCGAAGTTGACGACCATGTGGGCGCTGCGGTTGTGGGCTTAGGATCAGACGCCCGCATCCTCATCGATCAAGCGAGAGTCTACGCCCAAAGCAACAAGCTCATGTACGACGAACCCATCGACATTGAAATCATTGCCAAACGGGTAGGCGACATCAAACAACTCTACACTCAACACGCAGGAGTTCGACCGTTCGGCGTTTCCATAATTTTCGGTGGAGTAGACAAGACAGGCAGCAGACTATTCGCTACTGACCCCAGCGGCTCAATCAGAGGATGGAAAGCAGTCGCAGTGGGCGTTGGAAAAGAAACAGTTGAAGGCATACTGAAAACAGAATACAACGAGAAACTAGACATTGAAACGACAACAAAACTAGCGATAAAAGTTCTAGTCAAAGCGCAAGAAGCCAGAGGCGAACAACCAAGAGTCAAAATTGCAGTTATTCCAGTTGCTACCAAGAAAATGAAACAACTTACAGATGAAGAAATCGAAACCTACCGGAAGAGCACCGAGAGTAGCTGAATCCGATGAGCCAGCAGCGCTTCACGATTGTACGCCTGACCCATGAAGGCGAACACTTCGAAATATTGGTCAAACCTGACCCAGCTTTAGATTACAGACTCGGCAAAATCAAGTATTTGTCTGAAGCATTAGCGAGCGACATCATATACACCGACGCCAACAAAGGCACCAAACCATCCGAAGATAAGCTGAAAAAGGCGTTTGGCACAACCGATACGTTGAAGATTGCGGAAACAATCCTTCGACGGGGAATGCTGCAGTTAACCACAGAACAGCGCAGACACATGATTGAGGAAAAACGGAAACAGATAGTGTTCTTCATTAACCGTCAATGTGTTGATCCTAAAACAAACCTGCCGCATCCTCCAGCGCGCATTGAACAAGCAATGGAACAAATCCATTACTCCATCGATCCTTTCAAGGAAATTGAAGAACAGGCAAGAGAGATCATAAAACTTCTTCGCCCAATACTGCCATTGAAAATGGAGCAAGTTGCAGTTAACGTTCGGATACCACCTGAATACGCTAGTAAAGTGTACGGTTCAGTCAAGGGATTCGGCACCATAAAACATGAAGAATGGCGCGCTGATGGGTCATGGTTTGCAGTTGTGGAAATGCCTGCAGGTTTATATGGTCCATTTCTGGATAAACTTGGAGAATTGACAAAAGGCGCTGCAGAAGCAAAAATCGGTTAAGAACAAGAAAAATTGTTGGATTTGAAGGAGGAGAGTAATCATGCCAGTTTTTTATGAAAATAGACAACTTGTTACGCCAGGCGATTTGCTGGCTGAAAACGAGTACATAAACGGAGAAAACACGTACAAAGAGAACGGAAAAATCTACGCCACACGGGTAGGCCTCTTTGTTGCAGAAGACAAGCGGGTTCACGTTGTGGCTTTAAAGGCCTTCTATCTCCCGATGGTTGGAGACACGGTTGTAGGGAAAGTGCTTGAAGTAACCTTAGGCGGATGGGTGACAGACATACGAGCACCCTACTTAGCCATGCTGCGGGCTTCAGACGCACTTGAGCGACCCTTCAAACCCCAGAAAGACGACTTACCCTCATTGTTCGATGTGGGTGACATAATGGTTGCAAAAATAGTTGCCTACGACAGAACACGCGATCCATTGCTCACAGTTCTTGAACGGGGGCTGGGGAAGGTTACACGAGGTCAAATCATTGAAATCACGCCGACGAAGATTCCGCGTGTCATTGGGAAGCAGGGTTCAATGGTCGGCATGATCAAAGAAGAGACAGGTTGCCTAATAACGATTGGGCAAAACGGCAGAATCATAATCAGTGGCAAATCACCTGAAGATGAACGCTTAGCCATAATGGCTATTCGCAAGATTGAACAGGAAGCTCACACGAGTGGGCTGACTGACAGGGTCACTGAAATGTTGAAAAAAGAAAAAGGTGAAAAATCCAAGAAGGAGGTTGTTGAAAATGTCCCAAAAGAAACCTGAAAAACTGATTGATGAAAACGACATCCGATCTGACGGAAGAAAACTTAACGAGATGCGACAGGCGAAAATTGAAGTCGGCATACTAGGCAATGCTGACGGCTCAGCCTATATCGAAATGGGAAAGAACAAGATTCTAGCCGCGGTTTATGGACCGAGGGAGATTCATCCTAGGCATCAGGCTTTGCCAGATCGCGCTGCTTTACGGTGCCGTTATCACATGGCGCCGTTTTCGGTGCAGGAGAGAAAGTCGCCTGCTCCTTCCAGAAGAGAACACGAGCTGTCAAAGGTGATTCGAGAATCGTTAGAGCCATCGATATTCACAGAGTATTATCCTCGAACGGCCATCGATCTCTTCATCGAAGTCTTGCAGGCAGACGGGGGAACCAGATGCGCCGGCATCACCGTGGCGTCTCTAGCCTTGGCTGACGCAGGCATCCCTATGCGAGACCTTGTGGGTGCATGTGCAGCTGGTAAGGTTGAAGGCCGCCTCGTGTTGGACTTGAACGATGTGGAGGACAAAGGCGGCGAGGCTGATATGCCCCTTGCCTATATGCCAACTATGAACGCTGTAACGTTGCTGCAAATGGACGGCATGCTCACGGGCGAAGAGTATGAGCAGGTGCTGAACATGGCACTTGAAGGATGCAAACAGATCAACCAGCTGCAGAAAGAAGCGTTGAGAGCAAAGTACAAGGTCGTCAAAGAAGCTGAAGCGAAAAAAGAAGAAGAGGGTGAAATGGAGGCGACGGAGTAATGGTTTCAGTAATGGCTTCGAAAGTTAGGCAGAAGAGAATCGCACAGCTGATTGCCCGAGGAAAACGGCTCGACGGAAGAGAACCAACCGACTACCGAGAAATTCAACTTGAGTCAGGACTCATCGAACGTGCCGAAGGCTCAGCGAGAATTCGCTTAGGAAAAACCGAAGTTCTGGTCGGAACCAAGATTGAGGCTGGCGAACCGTTTACAGACACGCCGAACGAAGGTGTCTTAACAGTCAACGCTGAGCTTGTACCTTTGGCTTCGCCTACGTTTGAGCCAGGGCCACCCGACGAGAAATCAGTTGAATTGGCTAGGGTCGTGGACCGCGGCATTCGCGAGTCAAAGGCCATAGCGCTTGAAGACCTCTGCGTCGAACCTGGAAAGAAAGTGTTCGTTGTCTTTGTTGATGTTTACGTTCTGAACCACGATGGGAACCTGATTGACGCCTCCGCATTGGCAGCATTGGCCGCTTTAGTGAACACAAAGATGTTCAACTATGAGGTGAAGGAAGGCGAAATCAAGATTAAGTCAGGCTACAAACCGTTGCCCCTGCGAAACTACCCAGTTGCCGTTACTCACGCCAAAATCGGAGACAAATTGATTGTTGACCCGTGGCTGGAGGAAGAGCAAGTTATGGACGCAAGACTGACACTTGCTTTTGAAAAAGATGGAAAAGTCTGCGCTACGCAGAAGGGAGGCGACGGCTACTTTACACCACAGGAAGTCTTCGAAGCCAGCAAAATAGCTCAGCAAAAGGCCATTGAACTGCGAAAACTCGTGGTGAAGGAGTAAAAGATGGGCAAGATCCGGACGAAGAAGATCGGTCCAACGCGTGGGTTTGAGGCCCGCTATGGGGCGACTGTGCGGAAACGCTACATAGCGGTTGTTACCAGCCTCAAGAAAGCGCACAGGTGCCCAAAATGCGGTTCACCGTCGGTTCGGCGCCAAAGCGTAGGCGTTTGGGGATGCAAGAAATGCGGCGTTGTCTTCACAGGCGGCGCTTACGTGCCTGAGACAAAGCTGGGCGTCATAGCAAAACGAGCAGCGAAAGGTCTGCCAACTGAAGCCGTTGCCGTTAAAGAAGAAAGTGAATGAAAAAAGACTCGACCGTTGAATCCTGAAAGTAGTTTCAGCACTCTTTTTTCTATTTCATCTCTAATTTGCCTGATTTTCTCATCAGGCTTACCCCTTTAGAGTCTTCGAGTTCTAGTCTATCTTGGTTTCTGTTTTCTAATAGCCTACGATTTCAAATGAAACCATGAAGATGTCTCTTCGATTTAGTTCACTGCATACGAAGTCTTTGAGGTCTTCTTCTTTGAAGTAAGCATCTCCACTATCATTGATATATACTGGAAGTTTTGTTCGTGTGAAAGCGTTTCCACGAGCAAAGTCCAGAAAAACGTATTGAACGTCTCCAGCAGCGAAAACCAGTCTCAAACCTATTGGAGGTCTCGAAAGTGGGGCATTCTGCACAGTATAGGCCATGAACTTTGGGCGTGAGGCGATGGCCAGCCTCTTAAACTCTTCCCAAGTTTCTACGTGAACCACTTTTGTACGCTCTGTCACTTCTCAGAAGTCCTCAATGCATTAGCTAGATGTGGTTTGAGCAATGCTACAAATTCTTCGTAGGTTGGAAATTTGCCTATGGCGATGGCTTCACCGTTTATGAAGATGTAAGGCAACGGTTTACCGTCATACATCAGCTTTCTTACATATTCGGGATAGTCCCATCGTTTCTGACTGATTATTTCTCTCTCGACTTGAACTGAATCTTTAAATTCCTTGGAAAGCTTTTCAACAGTTTGGTTTCTTTCGGTTAGCATTTGGCGTAGTTTTTCTACTTGCTCAATGGAGCTTATGCGAGGACCTGGACCGCAGCAGGCACTCCCGAAAGGATCGCCTTCATAAATTTCTATTTTAATCTTGCTTTTCTCCATACCATCCCTTCATTCATTTTCTAACTGTGTCACGCATTTCTCGAGTCTTTATGAACTGGTTATATACTCTTTTCTGTCGTGCTTCTGGCATAGCTTTTTTGGAAAGAGACTCAACGGATGAGACTATTTCTTCAAGTTTTTCAAACGGTATCCCAACGAGGCATTCGTCGTCGGCGATGTCCGTGGCATCTCTACAACCATAGCATCCAAGGCTGACATTGACATTTTTTGTGAGATAGGGGATGACTGTTAAGTCGACGCAACAAGCTTGAAAAACAGCGGAGTTAAAGAAGAGTCGGCCTCCAGTTTCATGAATAGAGGCAAGATTTATCCACATTATTTTTTCCGGTTCGTCTTCAATTATGACCACGTCTGGCGTAAACTCAGCGTCTTCCAGCGGTGCCGCAGCTACTGCTTTAATTTTTCCTTGTTCCAGTCTGGGCATTTGTGCCATTGTAGTGGCAGCGGCTTCCATTGAATCAAACAAACCCAGAGTTTTGAGCATTTCACCACTGCTGATTTTTTCTGGAAGCGGCAGCAAGCCTAATGCTGCCGCCGCGGCAGGACATGCTATGTTTTCTGATGTGAGGGTTGCGCCTTTCCCTTTTTTGGCTTCCATCAAAAGTTGACAATATCGGAGTCTTCTGGTCGATTCCAACGGTATGTCTTTTCGGTTCTCACTTTGTCCAACCAGTCTTACTCCTATCGGAGACCATTTGAGTCCAAGTATTTCCTTAAGCGAGGACGAGGCTTGCAAGTTCTCTATTTGCATTGTCACATGATTCGTCTCCTAGGACGTTATAACAATAAATTTAAATGCTTAAATATATGCTTTCCTATCCTTCTAGGATTGAAGAGGCATCATGCATGGGGAGGGAAAAGATTCATGGAGAATGAGAAAATAGGTTTCGTATTTTGTGTGTGTACGGGTAAGTGTTCTGGCTTCGCTCAGCTTGATATCTGGGACTTCGTCAACATTATTCGAGTCGAGTACCCTGTGGAGTACGCTTTCATCCATCCCATGCTGTGTGACGAAGACGGCGAACGATTTTTAGAAGCATTCCTTAAAAAAGGAACCAAATATATGGTAGCCGGTTGCGCTCCTGTGATGCAGAAGAAACTCTTCAGAGATGCATTCGAGAAAGCGGGCTTGGACATAAACAAAGACTTAACCCCGTTGGATGTGCGAAACATGAAGCTGGAAGAAGCGTTGAACACCGTAAAGAAGGCTTTGAAGGAGGCCGGGAAAGACGTCTGAAGAAACCTACATGGGTGCCCCGAGAAAAGAGATTCCGTGGGCGCCAAAAATAGACTATTCAAAATGTGATCTGTGCGGGAGTGACCCCCAATGCCTCAAGTTCTGTCCCCATGACGTTTATGGAGTTGAAGGTGAGCCCAAAAAATTAACAGTGAAAAACCCTAACAATTGCGTCGTCTTCTGCAGAAGCTGTAGGAAAGTGTGTGCCCCAGGAGCTCTGGACTTCCCAAACAAGCCTGACATCCTGAAAATAATCAGGGAGAAAAGAGGCTATTAAAGAAAGGACTTGAAGAATATGTCCAAGGATAAGTGTATTTTTGTGATTCCTTGTAGCGGCATAGGAAAATCATTAGGTACTGTAGGACGAAAAGCATCTTACAAGGTTGTTGATGAACTCCGACCTAAACAGACTAGAACAACTTGTCTCGCGTTGTTAACAATGGGCGACGAAGAAACTCTGAAAATGGTAAGGGAGAATCCCTGTATAACCATAGATGGCTGTCCCGCCAAGTGCGCACAAAAAAATGTTGAAGCCTCCAATGGAAGACTTATGAAGAGTTTTATGGTTACTGACACGCTGCGGAACCATAGAGACTTGAAACCAGAAGGAATCATAGGGCTGAATCCTGAAGGATGCAAGTTGGCTGATCTTTTGGCAGAAGAGATTGTAAAGACAGTTGATGAAATAATGGAGGGCAAAAGCTGATGCCGATCATAAAGTGGAAGGTGGGAATAGTTTCTTGCAGCGGGGAAGAAATTCCAGAAGGAACAATCTCGCGTGTAGCTACGCGACTCGTTTTAGAGAAACTCAGACCTGACGAAACGGTCACGATCTGTTTACCTTTGTTCCTTGCTGGTGGAGAAGGTGAGAGAACCTTCGCCAAAGTATTCCCTACCATAACTGTTGATGGTTGCGAGAAAAGATGTGCTGAGAAAGGAACAATGAAGTACAGTGGAAAACCTTTTGCAACCATTGTTGTCACAGACAGCTTGAAAAAATGCCCTGACGTTGGTCTAAAGTCCAGAGATCAACTGAGCTCTGAGGAATTGGTTTTGGCCGAAAAGGTGGCTGAAGAGATAGCGAAGAAAGTGGATGAGGCGTTGAACCAAGAAATGAAGCAATTAAGAAGTGAAAAGCCATGAGTGAAAAAGGAAAGGTAGTTGTTGTAGCGTGTGCAGGCATGGACAAGCCGCTTGGTTCAGTGACCAGCGCCAGCGTTTTTAAAGTTGTAGAGAAGCTTAGACCCAGAAATGTTGAACTGGTCTGTATTCCGCCATTGTTATCAGGTGTTAGCTCCCATTCTGAGCTGATTAGAAACCTTCCTGTTATAACTGTCGATGGCTGCGCTGAACGTTGCGCAACCAAACTGATAGTTAAGAGCGGTGGAAAGATAAGGGGAAGAATCTTCGTTCCAGACAGTGTCAAGAAGCACAATCTGCTTCCTGAGTCCGCATCGCATCTTGGTCCCAACGGAGAGAAACTTGTAGAGAATATCGCAGAGGAAATTGCGGCTGAAGTCGATAGACTTGTTCAAGAAACGTGATTAAATTGGCCGAAAGTTTTCTGGAAATCAAAGTTGACAAGTGGACGTTCCGCGTTCCAAAGAACCGCTTTTACAACGAGAATGATTGCTGGGCAAAGATAGACGGAAATTTAGCAACTGTAGGAATCACCGAGTTCCTACAAAACATGGTCGGCGATGTCATATATGTTCAGTTGCCGGCACTTGGCACCGTAGTGGAGCAGTTCGACGAGACTGGTTCTTTCGAGTCAGTCAAGAGTGTTCTTGATCTATTGTCACCAGTGTCGGGGGTTGTTAGAGAGATCAATGAACAGCTTCAGCAAAAGCCAGAGTTGGTGAACCAGGATCCTTATGAGAGAGGCTGGTTTGTCAAGATTGAGGTTAAGGACTTCGAAGCGGACAAAGAAAACCTTCTTGGTCCAGAGGCTTACTTTGAGGTTATGAAGCGGAAAATTGAAGCTGAGAGATCAAGACTAAAGAAGTAGCGCGCGGTCGGCGGGGCGGATGGAGTAATCGAAATATATTTAAATCCGTTGTTTCATTATCGCTTTGGGAAAATGATGTCCAAACCTAAAGTGAGCAAAAGACTCTTAAGATTTGTCGAGTCGGGGGTATGTAAGGCCTGCGAGTCTGGAAATGCATCCGAGTATTCAGGAGAGTTACGCAGAGTCGCCGAGAAAGTCGCTGGTGTGGAAACGGTTGACAAGCGGAGCAGGTTTTTTAAGGCTCTGGCGGATGAGACGAGGCTGAGAATTCTAAGACTTCTAGAGGTTAGGGAGATGTGCGTCTGTGAGGTTATGGTTGCTTTAGGCTTAACTCAGCCTACAGCCTCTCATCATTTAGGGATCTTGGAAAATGCGGGGCTGGTGAAGGACAGAAAAGAGGGAAAGTGGGTTTTCTACAGCATAGCTGATCCTAAACTAATCGAAAGCATGCACAAACTGAATGCTCCGTGACGTAACATCAAAGAAATTCATGGTTCATTGCGGTCTGCATGTTAAGGAATTTATAACAATAGATTTAAATACTTAAATATATTCCCCTTTTAGCTCAAGGTGAGAACAATTGGAAAAGATATTGGTTGGTGTTGATGGCTCAGAGTATTCGAAAAGGGCGTTAGCAGAAGCAATCAAGATTGGGAAGAAGTTTGAGGCTGAAATAACTGTTGTTAGTGTTTTTCACCCTGCACCTACACCGTCTGCTCACGAGTTTAGCCATAGAATTCTGGAAGATGTTAAAGTCGTTTTAGAAGACGAAAAAGTAAAGTACAAACTCGTCTCGGTCACGGGTACCAATCCTTCCAAAGTAATTACGGACATGGCTGGAGACGGGAAGTTTGACTTGGTTGTGATCGGAAGGAGAGGAGTCGGTGCTGCCCATGCTCTGGTTTTAGGAAGCGTATGCAGCAGAGTAACTTGTGAATCTCCTGTAAACGTACTTATAGTAAAGTAGTTGTTAATGGCAAGAGGATAAGGCTTTGACAGAGGAGCAAGCGTCTGTTGAACACGAAGCATCTCTCGGGCTTTTTGAGAAATACTTGACGCTTTGGATAGCAGTATGCATAATTGTTGGCTTACTCATTGGGCGTTTCCTGCCACAGTTTGGGCAGTTGGTGGATTCTCTCAAGTTTAACAAGTTGTCAATTCCAATAGGAATCCTTTTGTTTTTTATGATGTATCCCACGGTTGTTGGAATACGCTTTAGTGACATAAAAAAAGCTGCTCACCACCCCAAGCCATTGCTCGTTACGATAATTGCTAATTGGGTGGTGGCTCCAATCATAATGACTGTTTACGCTAACGTTCTTCTCGCTGGGAATCCTCAGTACATTGCAGGCGTCATACTTTTGGGCTTATCGCCATGCACCGCTATGGTTATGTGGTGGATGTTTCTGGCAAAAGGCGACATGGCACAGGGCTTAATCAATACTGCAGTCAATGCTCTGCTGATGCTTGCTCTTTATGCTCCCCTTGCGGCTTTATACTTGGGCGTCAGTAGCATTCCGGTCCCATTGGATTTGATTGCTACTAGCGTTCTGATTTTCATAGCGTTGCCAGTCGCTGCAGGAGCAATTTCTCGCAAAGTAATACTAGGGAAAAAGGGCGAAGTCTGGTTTAACAACACGTATATCCCAATCCTCGGAAAAATATCCGTCATTGCATTGCTGACAACCCTTATAGTTTTATTTTCATTTGAGGGCGAAATTATTCTAAATAATCCTCTTTTAGTCGCCTATCTCGCGGCTCCAAATCTATTGCACTATGCCACGATGATTACGTGGACCTATCTGCTCGGATATTTTGCTGGCTGGGCATATGAAACCGCTATAGACACCACACTAATAGGTTCGAGCAGCCACTTCGAAGTCGCAATAGCTGTGGCTATAACTCTTTACGGCATCGGGTCAGGTGCGGCTTTAGCAACGGTCATAGGACCCTTAATGGAAGTGCCCTTAATGCTCTCTCTTGTAAAACTCGGCTTAAAGACCCGCCACTTCTTTCCGAGAAAGAAAGCCAAAACATGAAGCGAGCGGAAGTTCAATGAAACTTGTTTTCTTTAAGCAAAAGAGAAGCGTCCTATAATGGAAGAAAAAGGGTTTGGAGACCTATTTTTTCCTCATCTCTTGGTTAAGAAGATTGAGATCACTGAAGTAACCCCATGTTTGTCAGATCCTGAGAGAATAAAATTCTTAGCACAGACAGACCGGCCTGTTGGGGACATACTGCCAATTCTCTACCTCTGCGTTCCCAACGCTAAATACTCTGAAAAACTTGGAGCATTAAACTACACTCGTCAGCGGCATCTGATAACCATGTTTTCCACAGGAAAAATTGGAATGACATACGTCAAAGACAGAAACGAAGCTGAACAACTCGTGGAAGAAGCAAAAAGCCTGATAAACCGAGCCTTCGTCTACCTCAAAACACACGGAAAACCCGATCCAAAACTACTCGAATCCAAGAAAGAACTGAGCCCAATGAGAATCTACCAAAAACTACCAAAAACAAACTGCAAAGAATGTGGAGAGGAAGGTTGCTACGTTTTTGGTGTAAAGCTTCTTTCAGGTGAAAAAGAGTTGAGTCAATGTCCCTACGTTGATGTCGGGGAAATAGAAAAAACGTTACAACCCATCAGGATATGAAGGTACCAAATTTCGTCTTCAAACTGCAATCTTTGTCTTGTTTGTGTCCATCCTAAATGGCTTCTGATGTGTTGGGGGGGACCTCTCAATGCGCTGGATACCTTTAAAGCAACCATGTGGGAGGTGAGTAACAGTTATATATATAACATTGTTACATACCTCAGCCTGTAGGAGACAACAGAAATGTGCAATTCGAATAGCTGCCATTGTGGGCATGGATATCCAGAGCGAGGCTGGATACAGTTCCTACTGCTCAGAATCCTCTACGAGAAACCAATGCATGGCTACCAGCTATTAGAAGAAATCGAGCAAAGAAGCGGTGGATTCCACAAGCTCGAACCCGGGTCAATTTACACACTTTTGAGAAGAATGGAAGAGAGAGGCATGCTTGAATCGGCATGGGAAAAGGTTGAAGGCGGACCCGACAAAAGAGTCTACACAGTAACCAAAGACGGTGCGGAAGCCCTGAAAACAGGTCTTAAGTCGATTATTAAGAGGCAAGCACTTTTCGATGATTTAGCAAGGTTCTACAGAGAACGTTTTGAAAATGTGAAAGGAGGTGACGAGTGAATGTGTGGAGAAAATTGCGGTTGCGGCACAAGTCGTCATCATGAGCATCATGGACCGCTGATGGGCATGGCTTTTCCCTTGCCATTGATGGATGTTGAGGAAGAAGTCAAAATGCTTGAGGAGTACAAAGAAGCGTTAACCAAGCGCTTGGAACAGGTTAACAAAAGAATTGAAGCACTCAAACGATAGAGCCCAGAACAAGCTAAGCAAGTCCTTTAAATTTTTCTCATTTTCTTGTTGGAAAATTCATGTTAGGTGACACGATATGGATAATGCGATAGAAGCAGTGAACTTGACAAAATATTACGACGAACTTTTGGCAGTGGACCACATAAACTTTGAAGTTAGAACTGGCGAAATCTTTGGGTTCTTGGGCCCAAATGGTGCTGGAAAGACGACTACTATACGAATGTTGACAGGGATTTCCATCCCCACAGAAGGAACAGCAACCATAATGGGCTACAATATTCGACATCAATCCATCGAGGCTAAGGAGCGAATAGGAATCGTTCCTGACGTTAGCAATGTCTATAATGAGCTTTCAGCTTGGGATAACCTCATCTTCACTGGCAAACTTTACGACATGCCCAAGGCATATCGAGAGAGCCGCGCTGAGGAACTTCTAAAGATGTTCGGACTCCATGAGCGGCGCAAAGAAAAAGTGCAGGGTTTTTCAAGGGGTATGAAGAGACGTATCTGCATTGCCATGGCCCTCATGAATCGGTCGAGCCTTCTGTTCCTCGACGAACCCACTTCAGGGTTGGATGTGCAGAGTGTGCTCATCATCCGCGACCTGATTCGAAAGCTGAACCAGCATGGATTGACAATTTTCCTAACAACCCATAACATCGAAGAAGCCAGTCAGATGTGTGATCGAGTGGCCATAATCAACCATGGCAGAATAGCAGCTATCGACACCCCTGAAAAGCTGAAGAGGACCGTAGAGAGCCTGCAGTCTGTGGAGGTAGCCTTCGAAGCCGCGCCACAAGATACTTTAAAGGATTTGGAATCGCTCCCACAAACCAGCGAGGTTGTTAAGGAGGGTGACAAATTTAAACTCTTCACCAGCGACCCTTCAATCGTCCTTGCCTCCGTATGGAGATACGCCGAAAGTCATCACCTCAACCTCATCACGATCAACACGCTCGGTCCAAGTTTGGAGGACGTGTTCGTCAAGCTGACAGGCATTAAGCTCGCTAGGGAAGACGAGCCAAACGCAAGAATGGGCCAAGGTGGAGGAAAAGAATCAGGTAGGGGTGAGCAGTGATGAAAACGCACAAAAGCCATCTGGGCAGAGAGGGGAGAGTTGCTTGGGCCATGACCGTGAAAGATATGCGGACCTATTATACGCGTCCGCCATCCCTTATGTTCGGGATACTCTTTCCATTCAGTCTTTTTCTTTCATTCAGCATTGGGAGAAACGTGCCATTGTCTGCGCAGATCCCCATCCTCATTTCCCAAACGCTCTTCTTCGCTTCCTCTTCCATAGGGCCCGTTGTAATACCCAGCGAACGAGCCAACCAGACCTTTGACAGGTTCCTGACTTCACCAGTCTCTCTTCTCTCCATTCTCATCGGTAAAACTCTTGCAGGAATCATCTACGGCGCCGGAATCTCCATCATCCCCGTCTTAGTTGGATTAGCCTTCTTCGGGTCTCAGATAATCAACCTTGGAGCCTTGGTTGCGTGCTTTGCGCTGTCGTCTCTGGCCTTCTCGGCCTTGGGAATCATGTTCGCCTCTATTCCAAGCCAGACTCCCGGGCAGGTGATGATGCCCCTCAACTTCGTCCGCATACCCCTACTCTTCATCAGCGGAGTCTATACACCTATCCGAGAGCTACCAACATGGATGCAGGCGGTGTCTATGCTTTCACCTCTGACCCACACCGTTGAACTCGCAAGATACGCCTCGGGCGGGGAGACCTTCTTCGGCCCAATCCTCAACATAATAATCCTAACTACATATGCGGTAATTTTCCTCTTCATGGGTATTCGTTTCCACATCATGAACCAACGTAAGGAGTAGCTTGAAAATCTAGGAAAGGTGGAGGCATTTTGAGATTGGATGTATGGGATTTAACCAAGTTGGCAGAATTTTCAAAGACTCAAAGAATCAAAAAAAACATTAGTAAAACAAAGTGGTTCAATATTGTCCTTGTTTGTCTCGAAAGTGGCCAAGAAATTCCTTCTCGTCCAGAACCTTATGACGTATGCTTCTATGTTATCGACGGTAATGGCACGTTCACGGTGGGCGATGAACAAGTTGACTTGTCTCGTGGTAACATGATTTTTGCTCCAGCAAACATGGCACGTGGCATAAGGTGTAAAGAACGATTGAGTATTCTGGGCATACAAGGGGCACATTAAATCTGGAAGCAGAAAACCTGATAAACCGAGCCTTCATCTACCTCACAGAAGAGAAAAGTCTGCACCAATGCCCATACTTGAACGCAAGGGAACTTGAAAAAATGTTATATCCAATAAAGCTGTGAAGCTTCTGATGCAGGGCAATGAGAACATGAAGAAAATTCTTTTTGTTTGTGTTGAGAATGCAGGCAGAAGCCAGATGGCGGAGGCGTTTGCTAATCATTACGGAAAGGGAAAACTCGCAGCCTCAAGCGCTGGTGTAATGTTTGCAGAAAGAGTCAATCCAACAGTTGTTGAAGCCATGAAAGAAAAGGGCATCGACATATCAATGAACAAGCCTAAACTGCTCATAACTAAAATGGCGGAAGAAGCCGACAAAATCATAACAATGGGTTGCAGCGTGGAGAAGTTTTGCCCAGCTCCACTCCTCAAAAACGTCATTGACTGGGGACTTGAAGACCCCAAAGGCAAGCCTATTGAAAAAGTTAGGCAAATTAGGGATGAAATAGAAAAAAGAGTATTGAAGCTGATTTCAGAGCTTCAAGGTTAAGAACAAGTTAAGGCAATGTTAGCTCATGGTTTCGCCTCCCAAAATTCTTTTAACAACTTCTAGAAATCCGACGCTTGGCATACGAACCTTTTGCAATGATCTTGCGCATGTGTTGCCTAGTCTCTTGCGTGTTAACCGTGGGAAAATGAGCGCGGACGAGGTTGCTGAGAAAGCTTTGGAGTATGATGCCGAACGCGTCGTAATTGTTGACAGATGGCACGGAGGATGGGGCAGCATCAAGTTTTTTCAGGTTGACGAGTCAGGTTTGGTTTCAGTTCCGCCTGTTATTCATATTGCTAGCATGAGGTTGAGGAGAGAGTTTGGCGTTTCTGGAGTGAAGCCTGCTCTTTCACTCGCCGTGTCTGAACAATCTGCGAAAGTTTTGATGGCGGCGGACGCGTTGTCCAGATTTTTCGGTATCCCTCTCTTGTCAAGTAATGAAACCATCGAATCAGGTTCGACTGTTATGTACGTGTCGGTTGACATGTCAAATAAAATTGTGATAACTTTTATGGTTGTACCTAACGAAGTTGAGGTTGGTCCCAGAATCGCGGTCTCAAGGATGGAGTGGTAACTAAGTGAGTGCAACCGCGACTGTTCGTCTGAAATTCAAGAGAAAAAACCACCTAATGGCCATCTTTGAAGCGTTGGAACCTGAAACTCGAACTGCTCTCTCAAACCGTTCTAAAGTAAGCGTGGAAAAGGATGGCAAGACATTGACGTTGGTTTTCGAGGCAAAGGACACTTCTGCCCTCCGCGCCGCACTGAATTCCTATCTTCATTGGATACGTTTGACAAAGGATGTGTTGGATACTCTTTCAAGAAACGCTTAATATATGCGAACTCGTAATGCTGAGCGTATTTGACCAACCGATTTGAGGAATAAGATATTATGAGCGATGAACTCTCAAGGCTTCCGCCGCCGGTTCAAGAGCGTTTGCTAAGGCTTCAGCAGGTTCAGCAGACGTTGCAGTCTGTTGTGACTCAGAAACAACAGCTGGAGTTGGAGCTAACTGAAACCGACCAGGCACTAAGTGAATTGGAGAAGCTCGATGAAACCGCTATTATTTACAAGTCAATTGGTTCGCTTCTAGTGAAGGCTGAAAAAACCAAGGTATCAGCCGAATTGACTGAGCGCAAGGAGTTGCTTAACACAAGAATTAGCGTGTTGGGAAAGCAGGAAGAAAGGCTTCGCACTCAGGCCAAAGACTTGCAAGCAAGATTACAGAAGGACCTAAGCCCAGTTTCGCCTCCGCCGTCTGAGCCTGAGGCTTAGGTGAACGATTTTTTGGAAGAAATCGGCCTCTCCGAGCTGACGGTTGAACAACTGGAAAAACTGTGTGAAATCGGGGAGAAAGCCGCAAGAGAGCACATACTGTCTAGGGTTTCAGCTCGCAGAATTTCAGCTCTTGATGTCACCATAGACACTGAAGGATCCAAGCCCGTAACTGTCAACGTTGAAGTGGAACTCACGCTGTCGCCTCTCATGAGAAATTTCAACGTGGAAAAACTGACTAAAGAAGCCACAGAAAAAGCATTCAAAGCGATAAATCAATATCTGCGTGAAACCGCATGCAAATCCACAAAATAACAGAGCTAATCGACCAACGTAACGCTAAACTAATCGTGTTACTTTGCCACATCAACGCCGACCCAGATGCCATATGTGCAGCCCTTGCCATGACTCAGCTGCTGCAGCGGCTACGACCCAACCTAAAAGTGGAAATCGCAGCGCCTCAAGGCCCAAGTCGTCTTTCCAAGTTTCTGTTGCAGTCGTTGCCCGCAAAGTTGACGGCTCAACCAAACATAGAAGTCGCTGACTTGATTGTTTTGCTTGACACTAACACTGTTCAGCAGTTGGGTGAGTGGAGCGAACGAGTCAAAGCGTCAGAAGCAGCTCTGGTCGTGATTGATCATCATGCGAGTCATCCAGAGACTGAACGTGTGGCAACGCTGACTGTGGCAGACGAGCATGCTTCTTCTACGTGCGAAATCGTTTATCGTCTGTACAAAGAAGCTGAGGTCAAATTGACAGAAGCGGAAGCTAAGGCTCTGTTTCTGGGCATCGCCTTTGATACCCGCCATTTTGTTTTGGCGAGTTCAACCACGTTCAAGATGATTGCAGACTTGATTGACGCTGGGGTAAAGGCTGAAGAAACTCTGTCTAGGCTGTCGTTGCCAATGGAGCAGTCAGAGCGAATAGCGCGGTTGAAGGCGTCAAAAAGAATCAAGCTCATCAAAGTCAACGATTGGCTCATCGCGTTTTCAAATGTCAGTGCTTATCAGGCTTCGGCTGCTCGCGCCCTAATTTCTCTTGGCGCTCATGTTGCGGTTGTTGGAGGTCAAAAAGGCGAGAAAATTCAGATCAGTATGCGGGCGAGTCATGATTTTCCTGAGAAGACGGGTGTGCATTTGGGCAGAGACATAGCAAGACCTTTAGGCGAATACTTGAAGGGCATGGGCGGCGGGCACTCTGTTTCGGCAGGGGTTAACGGAGTGGGAGACGTGGAATCCAGTTTAAAATGTTGTCTAAGGCTGTTGAAAGACAAGCTATCTTAACTCTATTTTGAGTAGCTACTCTTAAGTTAATCACCACTTTGCTTTTGAGGACGAGGCGGCGACGCAGAACAATGGCGATAATCGAAACTAACGCCTTAACTTACACGTATCCGGGCGCAGCCAAGCCTTCTATCCAAGACGTGTCGCTGTCAATAGAGAAGGGCAAATTCGTTATTTTGACTGGTCCAAGCGGATGCGGCAAAACCACACTGTGTCGTTGCTTCAACGGTTTGATTCCCCACTTCTACAGCGGTGAACTTAAAGGTGAACTGCGGGTTGCTGGATTAAACGTTAGTGAACATCCGATTTACGAAATGGCCAAGCAAGTTGGGCTCGTGTTTCAAAACCCTGAGAATCAACTCTTCGCTCTGTCCGTGGAGAAAGATGTGGCTTTTGGGCTTGAAAACTTAGGTATGCTCAGAGACGAGATGAAAAAACGAGTTGACTGGGCGCTTCAAATGACGGACATCGAAGAGCTGAGGGAAAGAGCTCCGCATGAACTCTCAGGTGGGCAGCAGCAGCGTGTGGCCATTGCTAGCGTCCTCGCCATGCAGCCTGAAATTATGATTTTCGACGAACCCACATCTTTTCTTGACCCGCTCGGCGCGCAGAAGATTTTTGAAGTGATCAACGACCTGAAAAACAAGCTTGGTGTAACAGTCATTTTAGTTGAGCATCGCCTTGATTTAGCTGCAAAATACGCTGATCAAGTTATCATTATGGATGCGGGCAAGATTGTTTTGGACGGTGAGCCTCGGGAAATCTTCAATTCAGAGAAGGCGTGGCTCCTCGGCGTAGGCATTCCCAAGGCTGTTCGCTTGTGGAATATGCTTCAGGAAAACGGTTTGATCTTGGGCGAGGTTCCTGTGAGTTCTGAGGAGGCAACTCGGTATCTGCGTGAGGTTCTGAAGCGATGATAGAGGTCAAAGATGTCTCCTTCACGTATCCGACGGGCGTGGAAGCGTTGAAAGGCGTGTCTCTGACCATTGGAGACGGTGAATTCGTAGCTGTTATGGGGCAGAACGGCGCTGGAAAAACCACGCTTGTCAAGCAATTTAATGGTTTGCTCAAACCTACTAAGGGTGAAGTTCTAGTTGACAAGGTGAGCACGCGAGACGTGAGTGTGGCTAAACTTGCTCGAAAAGTCGGTTTTGTCTTTCAAAACCCCGATCACCAGTTGTTCAGTGAGACGGTTGAGGAGGAAATCGCCTTTGCCTTGCGTAACTTTGGCTTCGACGAGGCAACAGTTGAAAAGCGTGTCACTTGGGCGCTTAACCTGCTGGACCTAACGGAATATAGGAAGACGTCGCCTTTCATGCTGAGCGGCGGTGAAAGAAAACGCGTGGCATTGGCCTCTGTTCTCGCTTGGGATCCAAGCGTTGTTATACTTGATGAACCTACGATTGGGCAGGATCATAGGCAGAAGGAAAACCTGCGTCAGTTCATTGTCCAGTTGAACGGTCAGGGCAAGACGGTTGTGGTTGTTACTCACGATGTTGAGTTTGTGGCTGAATGCAACCCCCGAGTTGTCTTGATGACTGATGGGAGGGTTATAGCTGACGGTGAAGCAAAAAGGATACTGACTGATACAACCCTTGCGCTTAAGGCTTCGATTGTGCCGCCTCAGATAACTCAGATTTTTTTGGGTTTGGGTGAATTTGGTTTGCCAACTGACGTGATTGGTGTTTCTGAGGCGAAGAGAATTCTGCTTGACTATTTGGAGGGTGTGAGTCGTTGAGTGTGTTTGAGGGTTTTCGTTTTCGACATATGACTTCGCCTATTCACAGGCTTGATCCAAGAGTGAAGTTCTTTTATGTTCTGGCAATGTTTGTCGTCGCCCTTTTTTTCATTGAGTTTCTGCCCTTGCTTGTGTTGTTTTTCCTACAGGTGCCCTTCGTGCTGGTGGCTGGAGTGAGGCGGGAGTGGTTGCGGTCTCTGCGCGGTGCCGTGTTTCTAGTAACTATGATTTTCGTTTTCAACTTCGTGTTCGGCTACTTCTATCACACGTATTCGAGTAGCGCCGTTCTGCTAGAGTTTTCATTAGCCATGTCGCTTCGCTTCTTGGTTTTGGTTGAGTCTTTTTCCATATTCTTCTTAACCACATCGCCTGATCACCTCAGCCTTGCTTTGGAGCAGACTCATGTTCCTTACGAGTTTACGTTTGCCTTCACCACAGCCGTGCGGTTTGTCCCCGTCTTGGCTGAGGAGGCGCAGACTATTATGGATGCTCAGAAAGCCCGCGGGTTGGAGCTTGAACGCGGCAACTTCTTGAAGCGTGTCCGCAATTACATTCCAATTTTGATTCCGCTGATCGTCAGCGCTATTCGGCGTAGTTTAGAGTTGGCTGAAGCTATGGAGTCGAGGGCTTGGGGCGCCACCAAGAAACGCACCAACCTGTATGTTTTGAAGATGAAAAAGGGCGATTTGGTTCTCATCATTCTTACAGTAGCTTTTTTGGCGGTTGCCATCTACGTGCACTTTTTCGTTTCTATTCCGTCATTGAGCACGTTTCTGCCTCCACTCCCCTTCTGAGGGGCTTTGTTCAATTCGTCAAGGCTTTTGAGCACGTTCAGTTCTAATCAATACGGTTGCGTGCATGTTGTCTATGACATTTCAGTCTCGTGTGATTGTTGACGAACGTGAAAAACCGTCTGGTGTGCCCGACCTTCTCAGAGCCTGCGGCTTGCAGATTGATTACCGCCTTCTCGAAGTCGGTGATTACGTGGTTTCGCCTGACTGCGCTGTTGAAAGGAAAGCTGGTCGCGACTTCGTGAAGTCCTTGTACTCTGGCAGGCTCTTCGACCAGGCGCGGCGGCTGCGTCAGTTTTACGCTCGGCCTGTTTTTGTTGTTGAAGGTGACCTGCAGCTTCTATTCGGCGAAAGTTCTAAGCCTAGGGCTTTTTGGGGTGCTTTGACTACGCTTGCTTTTCAGTTTGGTATGAGTACGTTCTTTACGGCTAACGCTGGGCAAACGGCGGATTTAGTGTACACGTTGACTAGAAGGGCTGGTTTAACTAAGGCGCCGACGAGTCCGTGGGTTCAGAAGAAGCCAAGGACAGTTGACATGCAGAAGGCGCAGTTGGCGCTTGTGGCGTCGCTGCCTACGATTGGTCCGAAGCTAGCTGAGCGTGTTCTGTTGCGTTTTGGGACGGTTCGCAGAGTGTTTTCTTCTTCGGTCGCTGAGCTGTCAACTGTTAGGGGTTTGGGCAGGGTTAAGGCGGATAAAATTGTCAGATTTCTTGACGCTGAGTACAGCGCGGCTGGTTTGAAGCGTGAGAGACATGCTACTTTGGACACTTCTTAAGTGTAAACCTTAAAAGCAAACATTCATTTATTCTCCATGAAATAGTTCACAATTGCTTAGAGGCTGGTTGAAATCAAAGGTAAGTCAAAGAGGAAGCGGATGCGCAGGGAGAAGCGCAAGCGGAAAAAGAGACGCGAAAGATACAAGTGAAATTCTGTGGTTGGCATCAAATAAGTACATATGAGAATCGCAAATATGGTATTGCTCGGGAGAACGAATTGAAGTTAGAAATTTCCGATGGAAAATTGAAAATAGACCTTGGAGATTTGGAAAAAGCCTTAGCCATCAAGGGCGGGTTTGAGATTCCCTTAGAGCACATAGTAAAAGCTGGGACTGAGGCTCTTAGGACAGGGTGGAAGGAAACAAGGGCTCCTGGGGTGCATTTGGAAGGAGTGACGAAGGCGGGGACTTACTATACGCCGAGGGGAATGGAATTTTGGTACGTGACAGAGAAAGGGGTTTTGGTGCTTGAATTGGAGAATGAATCTTTCAAGAGAATTGTCCTGAGCATAGATAACAATAAAGAATGGGCTGAAAGAATTAAGAAAGCTATTTCGAAACCTCTTTGAAGCAAGGTTCATGTGTCTTAGTTAAAGAGTAAGAGAAAGTTTGGGTTTGGGATAGAAATTCTATCCAAAACCAAACCAACTTTCAACGAATGAGAAAACAATATTCATGCTGCTTGGTATTCGTATTCAATGAAGACGGAAAGAATGGAAGTTGCTGTTTGTAAGTCAAGCTGTTTTTGAAGCTAATTGCTGCTCTCTCTTTTGCATTTCATTGCAGAGATATTCAAACCACTCAGACATCTGGGGTCGATTAAACTGTTTTCTCCATCCTTCTACTATCGGCTTCATTTTATGCCATGTGATAATTACATCTGAGCTGAATAAGTCGTCAACCAAAGCAATGTCTATGAGTCTTCTGCGTAATAGAATTCCTAAGCCCTCGAAGAAGTTGCCGACCATGTTAACGGATACGTAAGCGGGTTTTCCAGAAGTGGCACCATATTTTTTCAAGTAGTCTTCATAGTCGTTGAATTCCATACGTAACGTTTCAACCCATGCTTCTTGAAATTCCTTGGAGCCAAACGTTGTATCAAGCCTCATGACAAGGTCTGTCTGTCTCGTTTTAACCAGGTCTCGTAGTTGAAGCGTGGCAAAGACAACGCCGATTATCACACCTACAGCTGCAGCTATTGCCGAAATTGACGATATATCAAGCATTTTATCACCTAGACGATTCTCATTTCAAGTTGCATAATAACTTAAGCTCGTTCTCTAGGTTTCTGCAAAGAACTCTCAATCTCACCCCTCGAACTTAGAAAGCAGCCAGCCAAAACAGTCGAGCAGTTCCTCGTAATTCTAGCTGAGGTTGACCGTCAAACAGAGGAGGAAGTAAACAAAGCCAAGCGGGAGTCAGGCTATCTCGTTCGCTGAGAGAAGGTATGAATAAACACGAAACGCAGAAAGATGGGCTCACACGATTCAGATTCAACTTTGCACTTTATGAAACCTGCCTTCGGAATTGCGTTTTAGATTTGTTCATTTTTTCAGAGATTGATTAGCAAAAAGCTTAAAAGTCTATGCCCTTTACTTGAATATGGGGACTTGCATGTTCCTTAGATTGAAACGTGTTTTAGATGCGACAATTCTGACCATTGTGATTCTACTGTCATGGTCTCTCAGTGGCATGGGCTGACATATCCTTGACTCCTGAGTTTTATGACGCTCTCGGTCCTTCGGAAAGCTCCGATTTTGAAGCTGAGGGGTACTGGACAACTAATAATGGTGGTGGACTCTCTCAAAACTATTGGGTTGAGGGCAGTCACTCTTGGTATACTGCTGGTGGTGGCGACTACTACATGTGGAGGTATGTAGATGGTAGCAGGATAAGCGCCATAGCGGGCAAAACCATAATGTTCAGCTTCCGTTTTTATCCCGAGTCAGTCGTTACGGACGGTACCCAAAACAACGCCAGAGCAGAGATTTATTATGAATATACCACAGGTGGCGGTGGCGGTCCCGGCGGTTATTGTCCTTTTGTTTCTGTTTGGGATGGCGGCAGCTATGTTCATGACAACAATGTTTTGCCTCGCTCCGTGTTGAGCGGGGGAGTCGACGTTGAAGACTTCTACAGGTTGGAACAGACACCGGTCCGTGAGAATGGAAAGTACATGCTGCTTCTCAGCGAGTTTGCGAGCGATCACTCATACTTGGACAAAGTCAACTTGCTCGCTGTCGACCATGAATCCGAGGTCAATATAGCCGTGACTTCAGGAGGCGAAATCCTAACCTACAAGAATCCAACCGCGCCAATATCTGCAGTTGACAAAGACGGAAACGACACGCTGAGCGAGATTAGCCTCATAGACGGGAACGTTTCCGACCCAGCCACCTACTTTCAGGGTTTTCCAAACGACTACCTCGTACTCAACTTTGGCAAAGTGAAATCTGACAATGCCAAGCTAATTTTGAGAGACGATATGAAGAAGATGGACGACCCTTGCATACTGGTTCAGGTGAAGAACGGCAGCGGCGCCTGGCAGACGGTTGATACGCTCGTTCCACGCGCCTACTGGTCCATGGAAGCAGCAAACCTCTCACCCTACGTTGTTAAAGGTCAAGACCTGTGGGTCAGACTGTATTGGCAGCAACCTCACAGACTCGACTACGTGGGATTAGACACTAGCAAACAAGCAAAAATAAACTTGCAGCAAGGCGAACTGGTTTCTGCGGTTCACTCAAAAAATGGGGATCCAACGGTTCCTGGAGCGTATATGGGCGACGGTGATGTAAAATCAAAGCTTCTACGTGATGATGGTATTTACAGTCAACTGAGTCCTAGCGAACAAATTGAGCTTGCTTTTGCACTTCCAGAAGTTTCTAGTGACTTTATTAGGGATTTTATTCTTGTGAGCAAGGGAAGCTATTCCACACTCCCACCCGAGACATTGATTGACCCGACGGTTTTTGGTGTTTGGGTTGCTCCCACAGAGCTTGAATGGTACAATGCGTATGTAACCGCCTATTTGCCTACAACCACAACAGCTGTAAAAGTTATAATTCATGGGACGCCGGACTTTCGCGCTTATGTAGATGTGGCCACTCTAACAATATTCGACTATGCAACCGCCCCTCCTTCACCTTATGGAAAACTCACGTTAGGCGTAAACCTATACGAGTGGCGAAAGACAACGGGTTTTCCCCCGGACGGGGAGGTGAAGCTCACTCCAGCCCTCTATGCAGAGGTGTCGAGTGGAAGTTATGGGATCAGAGCAGTCCAAATCAAGGTGGAACTTCTGCCGAATGACGGTTCCTCAACAAGCCAAGATGGTGTTCTTAATGCTGAATATGTCAGCCAAGGCAATGACGAAGGATACGAAATTGACCCTGCTGTAACTGAAGAAGTCCAGACTGAAAACCTTGAGATAGCGGGAATAATTATATCATTTGGCACGGGTATTTTAATGGGGTTTGGAGTGCCCCTGATTTTTGGTGAAGCTGCTGGTTCCGCCATAGGAATCTTTGCTAGAACATCTACGAGTACAGTGATTACAAAGGGCGCGGCATACTTGCTTAAATCGTTTGCTTCTGACCCAAACGACCCACACGCTCAGAAAGGCGGAGATTATTTTGCTCTTGAGTACTGGAACTACCCGGATTTGATTAATGAAGAGTTTGTCGGTCCACAGCCATGGTTTGTTGCGTCTGCATCGGGTCAGTATTCGATGATATGGGGTTTTGAAACAGGGACTGCTGATAATTTTCAGATCAAGATAACTGCCTCTGTCAATTGGGGAGAAATCGTATATCACCCACGCAACATACACGATTATTGGACACTAGACGATAGAGGTTGGTCTGAAGTTTCGCGAATCATCACAATCTGTGCGTGATAATATGACATCCCAGAAAGAAGAAAAACGAAGGTTTGAACTCTCAAGGTCTCATATCTTGATGCTCCTAACAGCGCTTGCTTTGATTGGACTATTCGTGTTTCTTCAAGAAATGGCTAAAAACCGTAGTGATTTTCTATTTTTGATGTCTTCTTCCTTCATTTTCCCAGCGTCTGGGACTTTTCTCACCATGAAGACCTTCACAAAATCATCTGGAGTCGAAAAGAAGCTATGCCTGGTGGTTGCAGTGATTTTCATTGTTGCTTTGCTATTTGTGGCGAACTCACTAGCATGCGTTCCAAGAGGTGGCTTCTATAACAGAACTTGGGTGACACCAAGCAGTTTCACTTTGACAACTGAGAGAAGTTGGGATGGGTCATATAGTGGCGAAAACTCACAGATTATACACACAGCAAGCTATCCCGTAGCGAGCATATGGATATCTGAAGGTAAACTATTATTCAATAACATTCTATTCAAAACCCAAACGGTTATTCGCATGAACGCGACCTTCTATGTTTTCCTGATGCTGAAACCGTATGAGGAATTTGGACGCGCTATATTCTCCGATTCTATAACATTCAATGAAACTGAAAGCGAAGTTTACAAACAACCGAGAATACTAATGTTATGGGGAAATAAAGACCCGCCGAATCGAACAAGACTAGATGGATACGACCTCCAATTCACGATAGAGTTGTACGGTAAGGGACCTGACATCGGGCCTGTTCTAAACTTCACAGTTGACATGTCAAATTTCAGGCTCATCATCGATGATTTCGTAGTGGATTCTAAACTTCAAAATGGCTTAAGCATTACTTTGACTGGAGTTTTCATAGGAATCGTTTCGTACATTCCAGGAAAATTCCTTTCTAAATTCCTAGTAAGGAAAACATAGGCTCTCAGGATTTCATAGTTTTCATTCTAATTGCCAGACTTCAGGTGGGTGAAGGGTTAACATGAACGCCCGTTTTCTCTATTTTGTCTGATATCGTCCGATTCGGTTTAAATTATCCCCATTTTCTAGTTCTGTTGAGCGTGGCAGTTTGTTTGAAATGACAGTCGATGTGTATGGTATTCCGGAGTTGCAGCGCAAACTTGACCAATTAGACAAGAGCTTGCGCGAACATGTCGATGAAGCCTTAGATTTTGAAGTTCATGCAATGCAGACTCATGCGGAGCAGTTGGCGCCTAAACGCACGGGCTATTTGGCAAGCACGGTCTTTGCTGAACTCGCGAAAAGCGGCCGCGATCCAGAAGAGGAGCTTCTCAATATCTTCGAGGATGCATGGATTAAAGAGCGTCGGCTCAGAAGCATCGCCCGCGAGTATCACACGGGTTATAACACGATCATGCGCCTTCTCGAAGATTTTGAACCGAGCAAGATCGCGATCGTCGAGTACCTGAAGACGACAACGCGGCGCCGTACTTTTTTCAACAAGCAATTCGAAACAAGCAACTATGGAACTGTTCAAAACTACATAAGACGCGCCAAACGGGAAGGACTCAAAACATGGAAAACCACGCTTTATGACGCCGAAATCGTGTGGAGAAAGATAGGTTACATTGATCCCGCAAAATGGAAAGTCGATGATGCAATCGCGGTGTTAAACACTTTAGCCGTCGGGCAACAAGGGCGAACCGCGATCAGTATTCGACAGATCGCGCCACAGCTCGCGGAAAAAGGCGGCATCAATGAACTTAAAGTCGGGCAGTTCACAGCGAAAATCAAGCGTCATAAGGTTCGGATTTTCGCGAAAGAAATGATTAGGATTCGCGACGCCTTAACGGCGCTCGGATGGGAATACGAACTAACAATTCTATTGCTGCACATCACCACGGGCGCCCGTGAAGGCTCGGAAAACTGCGCGGACAAACGATCGGGCCTATGCGGCATATCTTGGGATCGGTTCCATGACGGCTTCAGAAAAGTTGACCTTTTTGAGTCGAAAGTTAGAGGCGGAATTTGGAGTCGCGATTGTCCACTTGATCTACTCTTTAAAGACCTTCCTGGACGCCTAGAGAAACTCTGGAAGGAAAGAGGCCGTCCGACAACCGCTAAAGTCATTCTAGGCGGGTACCGGGAACTACTTGACATCTATCAGAAAATCAACCAGGGACTTGAGGAATTCTACGCGGGAAGACTCGAACCCGCATTGTCCCACACCTTAACAACGTTGAAGCCGCACTACTCCGATAAAATCCACTGCAACCTATTATGGGAAGCCGAAGTTCCGCTTGAAGTAACCGCGGGCGAATACGAAGGCGGCGAGGAAGGAACGGGGTTAGTCGGGCGAATATGGCTAGACACGAACACGATCAAAAAGTACTATCTAACCTTAGACGCGGAGAGCAAACGTATGAAGAAAATCAGAAACAAGATCGTCGCGTACAGCCGCATTTTCAACAACGGATCGGATAGACCAAAACGGGCTTGTTCCAACATTCCATACAAAAATAATGTTGCTTTCCACTAGATTGAACGCGCATAACTTTCTCCCCGATCACAAGAGTTTTGGCGCATCCTTTGCACTTCGGCGGATCATGCAAGCGCGAGACTAGCCCTGGAGACAGAACCACTAATTGAGCCAAGAAAACCACTCACATTTATTTAACCGTACGTCACGGCTTCCCATTTAGCGCAGCCTCTATCAAACATTTTGACTGAAACCCTTTCTTTCTTACACCGAGACGTGCACTCTGGAGTTTTAGAGAGACTCCGAACCGTAGTCACCATTTGTACGGTTAAGAACGTAGAAAATTCCGCTTGAGCGCATGTACCTCTCGAATTTTTCAGCAGATGCAGCAATCGACCGCGCCAAACGTAAAAGCCTTCGTTATGGATGCAGTTACCACAGACCTTAGCGATATCGTCATCTGTTTGAACTGTCTCTAATTTCAACATAGGCGGTCAAGAATAAATGTCCCCGAGCGACCTTAAAATCTTTTGCTACATCAACATGCTATAATGATATTCTTGCGATTCTATTATGACATTTTCCTCATACATACTATTTACTAGGACAATTTGAGACGCGGCGTTCGGACGCCTCGTTCTAACCTCAGAGGAGCACGGCGCCGTCGGCGACTCGCCTCTTACCCAGGACACGGCCCTTGTGCGTTAGTGCGTCGCGGCGTCACCTTTCGGGCACCTAGGTTTTGAAAACGCTTCACAACTTTTGCGCGGTCAGTCGGCGCCTAGACCATGCACGCCGCGCACACACCGCGCATGCGGGCTTAACCCCGTCGCCCATGGTAGAGCAACATTCCCCGCGTTTATTTATTTACCCCTTCGACTACTACAATACGCCAAAAAAGAGAAGTAAATCTTTTTTTAGTTTTGAAAAAACTGTGGGTTCTGCAAAGAATTTCTATCCAACCAACCAAAAAGGGTAGTAGATTGAATTGTCTGTGGTTTGGGATTAATCATTAAAGCTGAACCTTTTAGAGAAGCTTTAACTTTCTTTCTATGAGTATAAATATAAAGTATATGAAGAACCCTAGAACCAATGAGATTAGACCTAGAAGTATGGATATCTCGAATATCGAGAATACTCCAAAAGCAAGAAGGATTAGCCCTATGATACCCATGATTCCAAGAAGGATTAGCCCTTTTCTGCTAACAACTTTCTTTTGACTCGTTTGTTTAGTCATTTTTTAACTCTTCTCTCAGCATCCTTTTTGAATCAATGCGAATATAAACTGATTTTGGGTTTGGGATAGAAATTCTATGCACACAAACAGAAAATACACAAAATAGTTCAAGCACGCGAAAAACCCTTTTGGAGGATTTGATGCTTCAACGCACGGTCTTGAGTTTCTGCCTCCAAAACTAGAGAGTGTGAAAAAAATGCGCGCGTTGGAAATGATTTTTTTTCACAGTTGTACTCGCGAGCAAATCGCCCTTCAACGGTGTCGCAATAATGATTATTAGCGTGGCTTGGATGTGTTATTCTTGATGATGTCGTAGGGAAGTGGTCTGTGTGCATGGGGCAGCTGTGGGTGTTGGGAATGCTGTTTCGGCTGGTTTGGGTTTAGGTGTGGGGCTTGTTCTTGTTCCATGTGTGTTTCAGGCGATGGCTCCGTATGGCAGAGTCGTTAAGACAGTGATTGTTTGCTTGAACTGTGGGGGCAAGAACGCTGAGGGGTTTAAGTTTTGTGGGCACTGTGGGCATTCCTTGTATCCGCCGCCACGGGTCCAGTGTCAAAAATGCGGTGCAACAGTGCCTAGCATGAAGTTCTGTGAGAACTGCGGCACCAAACTCAAAGAGTGAATCGATAAAGAGTGGAGTTCTAAACGTGCCTGTAGCTTCGTGCTCTACTTCTCTATCAGGCTGTGGAGTTTCAGCTTTTCTTCTTCCGTGGCAACCAACCAGCCAGCCAAGCAATACAACCAACCAACCCGCCAGCCAGAACGACAATTCCCCAGATTAAAAGAAGTAACGGTACGCTCATGACCGCTCCCTGAGCCAAGAGATAGAATAGAAAGCTCACGCTTGCAATAAGGAGCAGCAGAAGAAGCCCAACTAATGTCCAGCTAAGTTTCATTTGATTGAGTCACCCCTCAGACTCAAATCATACCTAGCAAGAAGATATCATAAATAAGATTTGTGTTCTTTTGAGGAATACCTTAATGAACCTAATCTTAAGCCTGTGTGTGCGCATAGAAATTCTATCTCTCTCTACCCATTTCTCTTACGCATAGCAACTAATTCTCAGCCCTCTTCTCTATCTCACATATACTCTCTCTCTGTTAGACAGACAGACACAGACAGACAAGACAAAAAAGCGATTGACGTAAGCGCGCGCTAAAAATAGAAAAAGAAGGATGTAGGTCTGGATTCTGGCTTGTGGTTTTCCTTTTCGTTGACTCTTATTCATCCTACGGGAACACTATTATGCCCGATACTTCCGCTTCCATGTGTTGTGGGTCTAGAAGCATTCCCTCAATTGAACCCTTTTTCTTTACGCCTTCAAAGTCACCTGTACCGTGTGTGCCGACAAATGTGCCTGAGACTAGGTAACCCTGTGAAATGGTGCCTCTTGCACTGCCCTCGATGGTTCCTCCTGGGAATGTGAGTTTCCATTTAACGGTCAAGGTTCCTTCTCCCGTTGCCAAGTCGAGGCTAAGGCTGTCGTACCATTCTTCAAAAACTGCTGTGCCTAAGGTGTCTGGAACACTTACTTCTTCTGTTCCTCTCCAATAGGAATCCTTTGTGTGAAAGATACCTTCTTCACTGACCCATTGTTTGCCAGGGTCCATCAACTCGGCTTCTATATGGCTCTGATAAGTTTCTACTGTTCTTGCTTTCGCTGGCGAAATCGACATCATAGATAGGGCTAGCAGAACCACAATTGACATCAAGACTAGCTTCTTCACTTTCTCACCTCCCTTCAGCTAGCAAATAACGGGAAAAAAACAGCATATCAACTGCCCAAACTCATTCTATATACTTCTCACTACATAAGTGGATTATGAAACAAAATTCTAGAACATTGCGAGCGCCTTAATCATATGTCATTCCATGTTGCGTTAGTAATTTGAACATGCGGAAAGTGGCTTTCTTAGGCTGATCTTTCCACGGGTTTGGCTTCTATGATTAGGTTGTTAGCGCGCGCTTTATTTCTTTGATTTGTTTCTATTCTGTGTGTGTGATAGAAATTCTATCCCAAACCCTAATCCAAAAGACCTGAAACCAGAAACCAGATCCGTTCTGATCTTCCGCTATTCTGATTTCGCAAAACTGTATGTTCTTTTCCCTTTTTTCAACAGTCTAAACTGTCCCGTGTTTGTCAAGTTTGACACTATCTCGTTCTCTTTCATGTGGTGGTCACTGAATGATAGTATCCCGTTTGGCTTCAATACTCGATGCAGTTCTTCCAGCACGCCATTAGGATCTGCTAATCCATGAAAGGTATCGTACAGCAAAACTGCATCTACACTATCGTCGGGTAATCCTGTCTTGCAGTCTGAAAGAATCGTTTCCACATTCATCAACTGGTCTTTTACGGCTATTTTCTTAACCAATTCAAGAGCAAGCGGCTGAACGTCCAAAGCATAAATCTTCCCCGACTTTCCAACCAGTTCAGCAACAGCTTTTATGTAACTCCCAGGTCCACAACCATAATCCAAAACATGAAAACCTACTTTAATACCGACCTCTTGCACCACAAGCCTGCGCGGCCTAAAGAAATCCCTGATCTTGAACATGAAAGCCATAACCTTGAAACCAAGATCAGACATCTTCTCATCACCTGACCATTCTGAAATTACCTACTAACTCAATTAAGAATCTTCTCAAGAAAGCAAGAGATTTCTTCCCACTCAGGCACTTCACGGCCTGAAACACCAATCATTGAACTATCCAACGCATAAACAAAAGCATACTCATCTCACATCGGATTACCCTTGAGCAACAGTTCAGCTGGAACCTCAGTAACGTCCAGCGCCTTCTCATCCTTGGCATCAACAATAACAACATGACAAAGGAAAAGCACATGCATTCTCAGAACAGAAGATTTATCTACAGAACCACACCATTGAAATCGACGCCATCCAATTTCAGATACGAGAAGAGGAACTGACGCGTGGTTTCGGCAAGAATTTTGATAAAAGGAGAGAAAGTTCAAGAGATAGGCTACAGAATATTCCTGCTGGAGAAGGCTCTGGAAAGCAACATTGAGAAAATCTACGCAAGAAACCTCGACAAAGATAAAGTTGAACTGCTCATCAGCGATGAAGAAAACAAAATCAACAACTTCTTCGGAGTTGTCAAAAAAGAAAGACCCGCCGGCGCAATTGTCAAGGACGTGAGACGAGAGCCTTACGACGGCAAGATTCCTATCCCATCTATAGACAGATACTTCCAATTCTTAACTCTTGAACAATTAAGCAGAGGAAGAGAAGAAGTCCTCAAGCTTCCAAGGTTTGTAAGCGAAGCTCTCGGAACAGTTGCTTCAGCCGTGAAAGGAATCGACGAAAAACTCGGCAACATGACAGAAAGATTCGGCATATTCGGAGAATCCGCCAAAAGAATGGACAACAGACTCGCCGGTATAGACCAAAAGCTTGAAACCCTTCCCGACAGGATTGCTGAAGCCATAAACCCCAGAACAAAGAAGCAGCAATAACCACAATTTCTCAGCGTCGTTTCCATCCACATCCTCGTCTACCACACCCACATCACTGGAAGGAAAAGGTAACTCAGAACCATCACCAAAGCGATAGTACGTCCTAATCTTATGAAGCCGTTTGAACCGCTAAGTATCTATTCCTACGAGCCAGCTTTAGGAATGTTAGACGAGATGTATGGCTTGGGCCTAAAGGTTGAGTACAAAGAGGCAAAAACTAACATTTAGTATCAATGGTTCTTGCGTAATCGGTTAGTTGATTATCTTTCTCCTTTGAGCCAACCCTTGATTCCAAGTTCCCTGACCGTTATGGTTACGGGTTCAGGCTCGTGAGTCTTGTACCTGCCCTTTTCATCGAGGTACATAATCCTCGGCTTCAGGGGGAATATCCCCTGTGTCTTTGGCTGGAGAACCAGTTTTACCTCTTCCATCTTCAAGGGGTCAAGTCGTTTTCCCTTTAAGTTAAGAAAACTATCTTCCATTCGGTAATTCTCAGGTTTTTCCTTTAACTCGAAGCCTTCTGGAACAACGTCTATTATTTTAGTCAGCAGCGCTGGGCCCTTTCCCGCATTGATCAGCTCTATTTCCAAGTCGAGGTTCTCGCCAACTTTCAGCTCTTTTTGACGCGTTATAATGTTTGCCTGTATGTCAGCTTCTTCAAATCTTTCCACACCGACTGCATTTTCTTGGGTTGGAGTCGGAATGGCAAAAGCAGTCGTCGCTGAAACGATTGAAGGTGCATGTAACACCTCGCTGAGAGATAAGGCCAGTTCACGTTCCTCTCTAGCCTTCTCAAGCAGTCTCAGCACTTGCTCTCTTTTTTCTGGATGCCCTGACTTCATAAAGGAACCAGCCGAGGTTTGCAGTACTTTCTCAGCCATCACATAGAGCCTCGCTTTCTTATCGGGGTCCGTTTCTCCTCTGGCGTTGTCCATGTGCGCGTAGGCATCAAAGAGCAGCCCTGTGGCTTTAGCGTATTCTGATGCGTTTTCGAAGCCTGCTTTCACATAGTAGTTGGCGGCGCTTTCTAGATGATTTATGGCAGCAGCGTGCATTGCTTTGTCTCTTGTGTCTGCGAACTTCGTTCCAGCTGCAAGTGCTTTGCAGAAGCGGCTGTGTCCTAACGTTAGAATGCTTGCTTTTTCACTGCCACTATGTTCGCTTGATTGTTCAAAAAGCTGGGACGCCTCCATGTACAGTTCTGGTGAGGCTCGAGCTTCAGCTAACATCATTTTTTGCCAAGCTCGAGAGAGACTGATCATGAATCTAAATTCCTTTTGCTCCTGTTCAGACTCTAGCGCTTGGCTAATTTTCTCGAAAGTTTCAGCTGCTGAACCATATTTTTGTGAGCTGGAGTAGTGGTCACCTCTTCTGTCGAGGATTTTTGCCTCTTCAAGGGAGATTCTGCCTCTGCAATATTGCAGCCTTAGGCTGTTTGCTTTCAGCATGTTGGCTGCCATGTCTTTTTCATCAGGGTCTTCGATCTCGATGAGCTTTGTTTGGAGCGATTTCTTGGTCTCGTTGAAGAGTCTAGCCGCTTGTTCGAAGGCTTGGATGGCTTCTTCACTTTGTTCTTTTCGGCTCAACTCTTCAGCATGTTCAACCTGAGCCCAAGCAGCGTAGTTTGGAGCCAGATAGCTCCTCTTTCTTAAGGATTTGTGCAGGTCAGCGGCTTTTTCGAAATGTTGCTCTGCTATGCCGTATTCCTGTCTCACATGATGGTGCCTTGCTTCCTCAATTTCACTCCACGCCTGCATGTAGAGCGACAGGTCTTGGTAGAAGTCTCTCAGTTGAGGAATCTTTTGTGCAGCACCCTTGTAGTTGTTTGAGGCGAGGTTGAAATTTTCAGCAGCCTTCAGATGCTCGCCTAAAACATCATATGTTTGGGCGATTTTCCAATAACACTCGGCCAACCCACTGATTATATTAAGTTTTTGCGCTGATTCAGCAGAGTCCTCGAAGGCTTCTATTGCCTTTCTTAGACACTCCTTGTTTTGAGTAACGTCATAGAGACGTTTCAACAAGTTGCCGTATCTATATTGCCAGAGTCCTACGTTCGAGTATTGGTTTGATATTATGCCCTTCCTTTCCCAAAACGCTAGGTCTCTAAGGAGGAGTTTCAAGCCGTTTTCAGTATCTATGGCGGCTGCTTCGAGCATGTTCTTTTTATCTTCATTGTCCGATGCAATGTTGGAGAGTTCAGATTTTATATCAGCTAAGTATAACTGCATGACTCCTCGATTCCAGTAGTCGAAGGGCGTAGTTTGCTCAGCGTATTTAATAGTCTCGTTCCTATGTTCCACTGCCTTTTCTAAGAGCCTCTTTTTTTCCTCCGAGTTGGTTTCTATCACAGCTTGAGACGTGAGTACCTTGCCGACCACGTGGTGTGCATAATAAATGTCTTGCGGATATCCTGACTTCTCAGCTCTGCTCATAAGGTCTGATGTTGCTTCTACAGCTTTTTCTAACAATTCTCGTTTCTTGCTAAGATTTGTTTCCAACATAGCCGATACCCAGTAGTACTCGGCATAAGGTGCCTCCACCCAAAGTACGTCACCAAGCGGACTTACAAAGGACATTATGGAGTACTGAAGTCTGGCATCTTCAGCATACTGCAAGGCTTTTCTATCAAGCCTATCGTTTTCCTCAGGGTCTTCAGTGGGCACCCAAAAAGTGTGAAAGGCCAGCCATTCTAATGCGCCTCCGATTCTGAGTTTATCTCTTGTTCTCCTTGCATACTCCAACGCTTTCTCAAAATTCCTCAGAGCCTTATCGGTGCCTGGCCCCCAATCTAAACTGAGGGCTCCCAAACTGGAGAATAACTCTAGAAGGGCTACCTCTTCTGAAAGCTCATTGGCCTTCTGCCAATAATCCCTAGTCTTCTGAAAGAACTTATCCCGTCCGTCTAGATCTTGAAAATAATAACCGAACAATTCTAGGAAACTCGCTGTGTTCACGTAGGCTCTTGCGAGTTCATTGGAGTCTCCGCATGTGGAAAGAAACTTGATTGCTTGTTCCCCATGCCCCATCGCTTCTTTGGTTGTATTCTCTCGAACTTGGAAATTTATCTCGAAAACTAAACTACCCCAAGCGCTCATTAAGAGCTGGTTAAAGGTTTTCCCATACTCCAAGGCGTCTCCCGCGTCCCTCAAGCCTCGCAAAGCCTCCTTTGCCAGTCTCCAACACTCACCTATCAGCCTCTTTTTCTCGGGCACTTCAACTGACAGCCAATAGGTCAAGAATGCAACCATAGCATCGCAACGCAATACTCTCGGCGTTTTGCTCGACTCACTCATTTTTCCATAATATTCCTTAGCCCTCTCGTAATCGGCAACAGCCAGGCGCATCCTCTCTCTGAACTCATCCACGCTTTCAGCCTGCATAGCCGCATGATAAAAAGCATAACCGATTCTCTCCTGAACCTGTCCCAACTTCAACAAATCCGTCGCAGAGATTGAACCCAAGGCTTTCTCATAAAGCTCAACTGCGCCCAGCCAATCATATGCCTTCTCACGCTCTCCGCCCTGACTCAGAATCACATCAACACTCAACGCGTCTGACACATCAGATAACCACTAAAAAGTATCAAGAAGTCTCAGAAAAGACTTTTCATAACACAACAATCCAACCTTAATCTTGAAATCTCAGCTTAGCCAAAACCCACACTACTCAACATTGCTAAAGCCATGCCCACTCGCCGACTCACCGACCAGGCACATGTTAAATGACACCCACATCTTCCAAAATCACACATTAAAACGAGTCACTTTTGGCAACATTGAAAGTGCGTTTTAACAACATTGAAAGTGCGCTAAACCAGAGTCAAACACAACCCAAAACACAAACAAAACCAAAAACAAAAACCCAAACACAAACCCAACAGCCACGATCAAACCCAAAAAAAATTTCCCACACTCATACTAGCCTCTAGAGCCCTAAACATCAACATAACAAAGCTTATATCCCTCATCACCGTGTTTTCTGAAACGTAGCTTAGTCACATGCGGAGCCAAGCACAAAACGCGGCTTTTGCCGACGAAGCTGAAGCATCCGATTGACAAAGCTCAATTTCCGCGACGAGGACGAAAAAAACACATGCCGAAACGGCTCCACACAAAACCACAGAAAAACTAACTGACAGAGAGGAGGACACCTTTTTGAAAATAAAAGAACTAAGAGACGGAACCAAACGAGTAGAAATCGAAGCCAAAGTAACAGAAAAAACAGGTCCACGCGAAGTCCTATCAAGATACAAGGATGTTGTCCTAAGAGTAGCCAACGCTACAATCAGCGACGACACAGGCTCAATCAAACTAACCCTATGGAACGACCAAATTGATCAGGTCAATGTAAATGACACCATCAAAATCGAAAACGGCTACGTCACATCCTTCAGAGGCGAAATCCAACTCAACATAGGCCGATACGGAAAACTCAGCGTAGTCCAATAGCAGAGCCACAAGACAGGTCCAAGTCAAGGAAATCATGAACCGAAAGCGAGGTGAAAAAAGATGGATTATGAAAGAAGAGAACGAAGAGGCGGCTACGGCGGAAGACGCGAAGGCGGATACGGAAGAAGAGAAGGCGGATACGGCCAAAGATTCCCACCCAAACCAGTTGAAATAGGCAAAGAATACGATGTAGAAATCGCAGAAACAAGCCGAAGAGGCGAAGGCATAGCAAGAATCAAAGGACTAGTAGTCTTCATCCCCAACACCAAACCAGGCGACCACGTCAAAATACGCGTAACAAGAATAAGCCGAAGATTCTGCGAAGCCGAAGTCGTAGGCAAAGGCGAAGCCAAAACAGAGACCGAAACAGAAGAAACAGCAGGAGAAGCCGAAGCAGCAAGAGACACGGAAGAAACAGGAGACACGGAAGAAGCAGGGGAAACGGAAGAAGCAGGGGAAGAAACTGAAGGCGAAACTGAAACAGAGTGACAGCTTCTACCTCGTTAACGTTTGACCGAAAAAAAAAAACAAACCACTCTAATTTTTCATTTTTTCCACATTCTCAGAACTCTCAATGCAGCGTATGCTCTTGCGACTAAACTTTTGTGAAGACCTGCATGTAAACGTGAAATCGAGGAACAGCCCTCCACTTGACTTTGAACTCTTCAAGTCCAAGTGCGTTGCACGCCCAACCAATATCTAACCATTTGAAACCCTTTTTCTTGGCATAGATAATCTCTTCGTAGATCAGAAAGTCCGCTATTGATGGATAATCCAGGTAGAAACCGAGAGGCACCGTCAAGACATCACTTAAGGTATCAATAACGTCGAATCCTATGAGCAATCCATCTGAAAACAGGTTTAAGAGTCTTGGTGAAGCAAACTTTGAGAGATATTGGCTCAATCCCAAATACAACTGGTAATCCCATAGTTCATAGTTCTTCGATTTTGCCAAATGATGGACTATGATGTTTATGTGCGCTGGAGTCAACACCTTGCTTGTTGCAAGAGCATATCCACACCGTTTGGCATGGTTAACTCGATACCTTAGACTCTTGTATAGCCCACCCTCAAGTCTTTCATCAAATCGCTCAAGAAGAATCTGAAAGTCTCTATCCTCGTATTCTTTCTCGCAACAAAAATTCTCAATGCGCGAAGGCAACCTAGAAGGCGAAGTGACAACAACATTGTTGACTTTGAAACGCGATATCAAATCCTTGAAACAGTCGGTCCTTTCCGTTCCACCGCTCGTTTCCCTGTCAAGCCCAAACAAGGTGAGCGAAACAGTCTTGCTTGCACCGTCGTAGTAAAATGGATATTTGTCTTCAAAAAGATAAGGCTCGCCGTAAGCGACTGAATATAGAGTCATTAGGTGCTCGTCAAAATATCCACGCTGCTGAGACTTGATGACAATTTCGTGGCTGAGCCGCTTCAGTTTCAAGAGGTTGCCTCATCAAGGGTTTCAAGAAACCATTTTGAAATAAAACGTTTTTGGCGTTTTTGCCCAAAGTAGCTCGGTTGTCTCAGAAAACTTTTCATTCTTAAACAGCATTCTACTAGATTCAAATTTGAACATGTGAGGAAAAGAGATGAAACGAGAAGATTTTTTGAATACACCCGTGGCGCACATGCAACTCAAGCCCCAAATGACAGTGAACCAACTGATAAAACAGTTCAAACGCTCAGGCTCTTTCGGCGCTGGAAGGTTGGCTGAAGCTTGCGACGTTTACGAAAAAATGGTTCGAGACGAGGAATGCACAGTTTTCCTCGCGTTGGCTGGAGCCATGGTGCCAGCGGGCTTGCGTACAACCGTCGCCGATTTAATCAGGAAAAGACTGATTGACGTGCTTGTTAGCACAGGCGCCAACATGGTGCACGATCTTATTGAAGCGCTTGGAGGCCATCACTATCAGGGCCACTGGTTTGTCGACGACTATCTCTTGTACAAATATCACATTTACCGCATATACGACGTTTTTGTTCCTGAAGAAGACTTCGTAAAGGCCGACGAAGCACTCATCAAAATGTTCGATGAAATCGCCACAAAGAACCACGGAAAAACCTTATCCACAAACGAACTCATGGGAGAAGTTGGAAAAAGACTCAAAGACCCTAACTCGATAGTGCGCTCGGCTTACGAGGCAAAGGTTCCAATTTTCCTGCCAGCTATGCGGGATTCAGAATTCGCCTACATACACAGAGTGCACCAGAAAAGAAACAAAAAAGCAAATGCCTTATTGGTCGACGCTTTCAAAGAGGTGCCAGAACTGTTAGATATAACTAGTCGTTCTGAGCGCATGGGCATGGTCGTTTTAGGAGGCGGCGTGCCACGCAATTCTGTTCAACACGCTGCATTGATGACTGGTAAGGGTCTTGACTATGTGGTTGTGATCACAACAGACAGACCTGAGCCAGGCGGATTGTCTGGTTCAACAATAGAAGAGACAATAAGCTGGGGCAAGGTCAAGCAAAAGGCGAACAAGGTCATGGTGATAGCTGACGCTCTAGTTGCCTTTCCGATGATGACTGCAGCTGTTCTTGAGCGGCTTGGGGAAGGTTTTTATCGAAAAGGAAATCCCTAACACACAACGGAGAGTGCGCATTTGCCTAAGAAACCTTCAAATCTTGACAAAGTTTGTGGCAACTGCCGATATCACAATACCTACACGTATCCTGAGTATGTGTTTTGCTTTGCGAAGTTTTCAAGTCGAGAGAATCCAGTGTTTTCAATTTTCGACTCTTGCAATGAATGGGAAAGCAAGCTTCAAGAGTGCTGTTGTCTCGAGGACGCGTTGAAAAAACAAGGAAAAAAGGCTAAATAATACGACTGTTAAGGACCCGAAAGCGGAATTAGGCGCTGGCTTTTTTTCGTCGTCTTCGAGCAGGCTTTGGTTTTTCCTCTTCAGCCGCTGCGGGCTGTTCTGCTTCCATTGAAACGGAAGTTGCGGGTGGAGAAGGCTCCGGCTGTGCAGGTGGTTGAGGTTCTGGTTGAACTTCTTCTTGAGGCGCGGGACTTGGCGGTGGTAGAGGAGGCGGAGTTTCCTCAGCGATAGGTTGTGTAAACGTCTCTCGTGGCGGTGTGACTGGAGTCGGCATTGGTTGTGTCGTTGGCATCGCTACCTTAGGCCTTGATGAATAACCCGCTATTGCTGATATTATTCCTACTAGAAGGAAAATTATTATCACGGCCATTCCTGATTGGTATGCAAGTGTGTATCCAGAAACTAAGTTCGCCGTGAACGCGCCTGCTACTATGGCTATAATAAAGCAGATTGCTGCAACACCGTAAAGACCGTAATCTGATCTCATTTCATATTCCCTCTTACTTGTCCCTCTCTAGTTCAACGAATCATCTTAAATAATTTTCTCACATTTTTCGCGCGCAAAACGGCTTGCAGCAAGTTTTCTGGACAATTCTACGTCCTGCTTGACCAATCTAAGGATATTTTTTCGTTGGTTGGCATGGCAAATTATATAAACATTCACTAATTATCTTCTATAAGAAAAGCACATCTTTGAGAGAGTGGAAAATTGGCAGAGAAGAAAGTGTTCGTTAGAAAGGCAACAGGCTTGGTTAGAGAAATCGGCTTCCTCACAGCAATACTAATCGTAGTATGCAACATGGTAGGCTTAGGATGGCAAAAAAGACTGTTCCAATTCACCGGACCAGCGATTGTACCTGAGAACAGTTACTTCCTTGGAATACCGCCTATTGTAATGGCATTCATAATTGTCGGTGTAATTGTATTGTTGACAGTGTGGGTGTTCGCTATCCTTGGGGCTTCAATGCCAAGGTCGGGCGGCGGATACGTCTACATCTCTAGGATTCTTAGTCCCTCTCTGGGTTTCTTGGCGTCCTGGACCGAATTCTTTAGCATCGCAGTCTCTTATGGGCTTATTGGCACAGCCGTTTTCGAGGCAATATTGATATATTCAAAGCTGGCGCAATTGCCTTCAGACCTTATAAACTCTTTAGCTACACCAGAAGTTTTGCTACTTGGCGGAATGGCAATTGTAGTCTTGTTCGCTATAGTTGCCTTTCTAGGCGTCAGAATGGCAGGTCTTCTGCTTCAAATAATGTTCTGGGTACCAGCAGCAATCACGATTGTCATTTACGGTATGCTCCTAACAGCTACTCCTCAAGCTCTGACATCAGGAATTCAATCCTTTGCGGGGCAGTCACCAACATATTATACCAATTTGGCTATAACGCAGGGCATGGATACCCCCTATGCTGGTGGATATTGGTCCGCTGTTCCTTACGCTGCTCTTGGGGCGTACTGGGCGTACATAGGCTTCGCGGCGTCAACCTTTGTGGCTGGCGAGATAAAAGAGGTTGCCAAAAACTTGCCTAAAACGCTGTTCGTCGCAAACGCCTTTGTGGTGTTTCTCTACATAACTATCTCAGCACTAGTCGCCCGAGCTGCGATGATGGTTGGCCAGGTGACAACGGCTGGTGGCAACACTTACTCGTTCTTCAGTGCGTACTCTTTCCTGTCCTACGGATCTGGAACCTTGCCCGCTGAGCTGCCTAAAGCATGGATGCCTAATGTTGCAGCCTTCGTTGCTATGGGAAACGGGATAAACTGGCTCCCGATTCTTGTGCTTGTGTTCGCTGTGTTCTGGGTTGCCAACGACATACCGCCTTTCATCTTAACGTCTTCAAGGATAGTCTTTGCCATGGCCTTCGACAGAGTTCTGCCTGAGAAGCTAGCTGAAGTGAACGAAAAGTGGCATTCTCCAATCTGGGCCGTTGTATTCGTGATGCTTGTTGCTTTCATTGGTAACTTTGCAGAGTCTGATGTGTTTGTCAAGTGGTTAGGCAAAGATCACATTTTGACAAAGTTCATCAACTCTGGCGGCGGCGTGGTGGCCACTGACATTTGGGATACAATATTCTTCCTGTTGGCTGCTGTTGCTGGGCTAATGTTCGTTTACCGTAGAAAGGACATTTACGAAAGGTCTTCCTACAAGCCGTCCATAGGTGGTTTCCCCTTAGTCACGCTAATCGGTCTCCTCGCAACCATTGGCAACATATGGATGCTTTACGCCGTTGTAGCTCCGCCCTCTGGCTATGGCTTAACCTATCCGGAAGTCTGGTACTTCACAATAATCCTCTTGGTCATCGGAGCCATCATATACTTCTACTACAGAAGCAAAGGCACCAGAACTGGCGTGGACTACGGTACAATCTATGCTGAGATTCCGCCGGAATAAACTCCCCTTTTTCTCTTTTATTTCTCTTTCAGCAAATCTTAAAGTGAGCTTACTTAGATTTATTGGAAGTCTGGGGTGGTATTCAGGATTTGTCAGTAGAGGGAACGATGACTAAGATTGAGAAGAGCTTGATGGTGGGCAGAGGCCGGTGGATAGCGGATTTCACCGAATCATTTCGCGATTTTAGGATAAACGATGTGACCTTCAACGCTTTCGTGCGTGGAAACACACGGATGAAAGGCTTTTTGCTGTCAAGGGTGTTTTCGGCCACTGTTAATCCAAACTATTCAGTTGCATGTTTCATGATATCAACAGAGACAGTTAGAGACTTTGACAGGAAATTTCTGGGCAGATTGCTTCAGGCTGTGCGGTCTTGCATGAAGGAAAACGAAATGAGATGGACTTGGTTGATCATTCTGAGCGCAAAGAGCACGGATGCGTTGAGGAAACTGGTGGAATCCCTTAAGGATCAGTTCATCGGCGTTGCCCTGATTGACGTTGACTCCGGAAGCATCGTGAACAGTGATTCTTACATTGGAAAACAAGTTAAACGTTTCATAAAAATCTGAGGACTGTGAAGTGAGTCAAACCTTCTCCCCGCTTCAATTGTATAACCTATTCAAGTCATGCATGATAATCTTCCTCCTTCAAGCATTGGCTTATGTTTTCTTGGCGCCGCTGATGTCAGGTCCGTTAGCAGGTTTTCTGATTCTATCTCTTAACGTGCTAGTCTCGGTTTTTGTTGGGTGGCGGTTATACAAAAGAATGTATCACATGATTTTCACGTACGATAAAAATGGTTTCGCCTTGAAGAAAGGCAATAGCGAAGAAACTAGCGGCAAGTGGAAGGAATTTTCAAAGGTTTCACTCGTCAGAAGTGAACAAGGTGACTTTTCTGTTAGACTGTACAGAGACACTGAGTCCTTTGACTTGCCAACATATAAACTCAAGTTGAATCCTTTTGATTTTCGCTTAGAAGTTATGCAGTTAGTTTCTGCCAGTAGAGACAAAAGATAGTTTGTTAGGCCTCTACCTTCTGGAGTTTTTTGATTTTGTCGCCCTCAATCTCAACCAGATATCCTCTCAGAATGCCCTCAGCGTACTCGCTTCCAGGGTTTAGACAGGGAGTTCTGCCTAATTTGACGAAGCCAGGGCTCTCGTGTATGTGCCCATGTAAACCTATCAAGGGTTGATATTTCTCTATGATTTTTCTCACGGCTGTGCAGCCCACGGGAATCATGACTGGTTGTCCACCTTCATAGATGGGTTTGAAATCCTTTGTCAACTTGGGTGCCATATCAATCACCGAGTTGTAAGGGGGGCAGTGGAAGCAGAAAACTGCGGTTTTTATGTTCTTAACTTGAGCTACGACTCGTTCAAGTCGTTGGTACAGTTCTTCCTCACTGCATTCTCTTGGACTATCCCATGGTGTAACGTTGGTCCATCCGCAGCAGGCAACTTCGTGTTCCTCGTCTAGATGTACGACTTCTTCTTCTCCAAAGATTGCGTTTTGATCTTTTCTGATGACATCATCGATGACAAACGTGTCGTCGTTGCCTGGGCTGAGTATTACCTTGCAGTTTTTGGGAACCCTATCGGGCACGAGGGACAGCCACTTCGCGATGACTTCTACTTGAAGCCGTTCGAAAAGTTTCTCGCATTTTTCTTTATCTGCGTCTAGAACAGCCGCCTCTTCAGGTGTTGTTACATAGGGTATGTAGCTTACTCTTCTGACTTTTTCCTCAAACGCTGGGATGTCTGCTTGTGTCAGCTCGTAGCTTTCTCCGAAGAGGTGGGATTTGTATTTGCCGTCTGGTTTCTTGATTATTGGTATGATGAGTTTTCCAGTCATGTCGCCGCTGAGCACCAATGCGTCTAGGCTGAAGTATTTGGCTGAGTTGAGGAATTTTCTCCAGACGGTTTCTGACCCGTGCAGGTCGGTGGCGAATAAGAATCGAACTTTGGTCAATGTTTTCGTCATCCTATCTTACTAGTTCTTCTACTTCTGTGTACCATTTCTTGCTTGTGCCGATTTTTGATCGCATTTTCCATTTGAATGATTTGGGTTCATCTTCAATTGCTTTTATCAGTTTTTCAATTTTGGATTTTATGTCTTGGCGGTCAGTTTCGGTTAAACCTTTGTACTGTCCAAGAAATTCTTGCACCTTGCCCAGGTTTGTTTTGGTCGTGTACCCGAAGCCCCAGTTGTCGGAGAGGAGTTTTGCTATGAAATTTATGTTGACTGTTTCTTTTTCGGTGTCTCCTACGTTGTGTTCTCTTAGTAGGATCATCATGTCTTTGATGTCTTTTTCGTTTATCTTGCAGATTTGTGCTTTTTGCAGAAAGAGGTCTGACAGTGTAATCGTGGGGTGGTCTAGTTCAAGTCTGTTCTTGAAATCAATCGGGTGGCACATTTCTAATCTGTCGAAGAAGACGTCCACGCTTCTGTTGTTGGCTTCGTCTGTGTAGATTTGTCTAGTTGTTCCCGTGCTGAACATGAGTGCCATTGAGGCCATTGGTGCGTAGCCGAGTTCTATGAAGAGTTTCTTGATCTGGGGTCTGAACTTACTGTAGGTTATTAGGTCAAGATCTAGAGCTGGTTTTCTTTGAAGCTTGTCGTACAGGTGATCGAATTTGGGGCAGTGGAGTCTTATGGCGAAGCCGCCCATGAGCCTCATTACTACTTTTTGATTCTGGGCTCGATCGATTATGCGTAGGGCTTCTTGAATGAACTTGTTCGAGTCTTCTTGTGAGGTTTCCACTTTTCTTTTTCCAGTACCGTTCTATGGCTTATAGAAGCTGTGTGTTCTTGATTTATAAATTGTTGATTTGGAATATGTGTGTTTTCATAGAAGTTAATAGGTGTCCTTCGTGAAGTGAAGAACTGAAGCTTGGGAAAGGGCAAAGCCAAAGTAATTACCCTTGTTTTCCTAGCCATTCAGTGATTTTTGTCTCTGTTTTTGTTTTGAAGGTTATGCCCATGGGTTCGAATGTTTGATTGAGTGCCGTTGTCAGGTTTCGTGTGTAGTCTTCCACGTTTATCTCCATAATGCTTGTTACGCGGTCAACGGGTTTGACGCTGAACTGTTTGCCTCGGTAGTTGAACGGTTTGACTTTTATGAAGGAGACTGTGTCTCGTTGCTTGACTTGTTTTCCGGCGTCGATAAGTTGAGCGGCGCATTGGTACGGTTGTGGCAGAACCTTTGAATTGAGTTTCTCACGTGGATCGTGGTAAAGGTTTACTGAGTAGACTAGGTCTTTTAACTCGACTTTTCTGCTCTGTAGGTCTTTGATTGCGTCTTGGACGATTGCTGCGATCTTTGTCTTGGCCTGTTCGAATTCGCTGGTGTTTTTGATGTGGCTTAGTTCTTTGACGCAGGTTTTGAAGACGTTTTGGATGAAGTTGGGTGCGTTGGATTTTATGGCTGTTAAGCCTTTTAGGTCGGGTGTGCCGTCGGGTAGGATGCCGAAATAGGCTTTCTTTGCCTTGGATAGTACGCAGACTGGGTAGTTTCTTTCTACGGCTAGGTCGAGTCGCAGTTTCTCCTTTACTGTTTTGATTAGTCTTTCGACTTTGTCTTTGGGTGCGTTTTCGAGGAAGACTGAGTCTGTGTCTCCGTAGACTGGGTGGAGTCCGTTTTGTTCGGCGATGTTCCATGTGGTTTGGAGTGCCCATCGTCCGTAGCCTGTGATGGATTCGGCTAGGGGTGGGCATGCTAAGCCGTGTATGCGTACGGATACTCCGTAGCTGGAAACCGTTAAGAGTTTGAGTAGTTTGGCTGTGTTTTCGGCTTGGTGGCGTTCAGTTTCGGAGAGTGAGCTGTTTTTTGATAGTGGTTTGAACCAGTGGATGCGTAGGTCTTTTAGGGCGCCTACTAGTGCTGCGAGGAAGCCTCGTCTTTTTGTGCAGATGTGGTGTCCGACTTCTTCGATTTTGTTGGTTTTGCATTCTTGGTGGTTGCAGTCTACGGTTTCGTAGCTGAGGTTGTAGGTGTCTATGCAGCTGGGGTATAGGCTTTCGAAGTCGGCGACTACGGTGTTGAAGTATGTTCCGCTCTTGGGTGTGAGGGTTAAGGCTCCGGGGACCATGTGTGTTTCTAGTCCTCTGCGGAGTTCTTTGGAGGTTGGAATGAGCACGTTGTTTTTTCTCAGGTAATTGTGTATCATGGATTTTAGCCAGTCGCTGACTCCGTGGGTGGCATAAGTGAACGGCACTGGAAGGTTCACTATTCTCGACAGCATGAAGGCTGTGAAGTATTTGTCAGGGTTCATTTCCTCGTTTATGTTCAATATTTCTGGGTTGATTTGTGGCACGGGTTGGCGGAGCAGGGGAAACCAGTTTTCGAGCTGGCTGTATTTTAACGGGTCAGTTTCTTTTATGTTGGCGAAGCTTTTGTCAAACTTGGTTTTATCATTCTCTGGGAAATCTAGTGCAGGAGTGAAGCGGTTGTCCTGTGTCATTTTGTGTTGTGCGCCTAAGATTAAGCCGTGGTCGTAGACGTAGCTGTGGGTGAATTCGATTTCGGTTTCCCATGCGTTTTCGAACATTCGTGTAGCTTTTTTTAGAAAGTCGGGTTTGTAAACTGTGATTTTGGCTACTTCTTTTGGCTGGTTTGTGTACAGGTCGATTTTTTTGACGATTTCTGTTTCGCCGTGGAGGCTGCGTATGTTTTCTTGGTCTGTTGGGCTAAGCGGGTATGGGAGGAAGAAGTATGGTTTGTAGGTGTTGTCTTTGAACTCTTTGAGTTCGTTTGTTGTGGGGTTGAAGAATCTTAGGCTGACGGTGCTGCCTTGGTTTGAGGCGTCTAGCAGGTACCAGGTGTCCAATTAGCTATCCTTCGCTTAGCTGTCTCGTTATTTGGTTTATTTCGTCTGGTAACGGTTGTCTTGGATAGTTGTACATAGGTCCGCCTGGTCTTTCGTTGTAGTATGGTCTGTTGCATTCGGGGCATCCTGACGTGCAGAATGGAGTGCCTTCTTGTATGATTTGGTGTAGTTGGGTTTTTGGTATGCCGAAGTCTATTATTCGCTGCTTATTGTCGAATTTCATGTTTTCATAACGTGTTTTTCCGTGGATTATGAGGTGTCGTGCCAGTTGCACACGCCTGTAGGTTTCTATTGGTGGTTGAGGCGTGTTTTCTAGTGTTGTGCCTGTGATGGGTGTGAATGCGAAGAGGCTGGGGTAGACGCCTGAGTCTGCGCATCGTTGGATGGTTTCGAGTATTTCTTTTTCTGTTTCTCCTAAGCCTACTATGAGGTGCGTGTAGACTTGGTTTTTGCCGAAGACTTCAACTGCTTCTTTTAGGGCTGTGTGTTGTTGTTTCCACGCGTAGGGGCTTTGTGTTGCTGCGCCTTTCACTTTGTTGAAGAGTTGTTCTGTCGCGGCGTCCAGTGCGATGCTGATTCGGTCTGCTCCTGCCTCTGCTAACTCCTTAAACTGTGCCTTACTGAATGGTGGGCAGGATAGGGAAATGGGCACGTTTGAGGATGAATGAATTAGTTTTGTGAGATGTGTTAGGTCTTTGTGGACTGTGGGGTAGTTTAGGGCTTGGATGCAGACGCGTTTTACGGTGCCCTTTTCTGTGCATGATGTTATTTTTTCTGTGACCTGTGTGGTTGGGAATGGTGGCCATGTTACGCGTGCGAGCATATCGGTGCGGCTTGAGCTTGTTCTGGCTTGGGGGCAGAAGCCGCAGTTGGCGAGGCATTTTCCCTCTCGGTAAGTTAGCATGTAGATTGTTGTGGGTGGCGCGTCTAAATTGCCTTTTAATAGTCCGAGTACTATGGCGGAGCCTACGGATACTCGGATTTTCTCTGGCACGTCCTTTTCAGTGCTCATGTTGGCTTTTTTTCTTGATTGGAACAAGTCTTGGTCATTCTAAGAACTAGACGTAGTTTTCTCCTTAAATTATGATCTCTATCTTCTCTTGTCATTGGGAGTGGCTTCGATGATGTCTTCGCCAAGAGACTCCGAGGCATGGCTCCAATCTGAGATTCAATTGACGCCGAGAAACTATAACTACCTATTTTCCCCTTCGTGACAAATAGGAAAGGTGGCGAAATTGAGAAAGTTGACGCTGTTGCTGGTGGCAGCTTCTCTAATTTACATCGTCTTTGCTAGCTTTCTCTACTTTTCTTACCCGAACAAGGTTAGAGAAGAATATCTTGCTTGTCCCCCTGAAATACGTCCATACATGGATTTTCCACCATTCTCTGGCAATAGAGAAGGCGTGGTGGTTGTTGTTTGCGGTGCCGTAATGGGCATAATATGGACTCTCTATCTGTCGAGGCATAAGAAAGCTGTGTGAGAGAACAAACGCCTGCTGTTGTTCAATTAGCAGATTTCTCCACGAATTATTAATATACACACACAAAAACAACGATGACTTTGTTTATGCTAGGTAATCGTGTTCAATGAAGATGTAAAGCAAAAAGAGGGTTGTTGTGTTTTCAAGCTGTCTTAGGGGCTGGTTTTTTGTTCTCTTTTCTTCATTTCATTGTAGAGGTATTCGATATGCTCAGCGTATTGTGGATAGTTACGCTGTTTTCTAGTGTCTTCAGCTATAGGCTTTAGTTTTTCCCAGAACCATTTTGATGGTCCAGTAAATAGGTCGTCAACTAGACCAATCTCTATGAGATTTCTTTTTAGAAGAACACCTAATGCTTCAAATAGGAAAGTGGGTTCAGGTGCAGGCCTAGACCGTGGACTATATTTCTTCACAAAGTCGTTATAGTCCTTATAATCATCACGCATAAACTTGGTCCATCCTTCTTGAAATTCCTCGCTGCCAAAAGTTGTATATAGCCTTAGAACAAGGTCTGCCTGCCTTGCTTTAGTCATATTCCTGAGCTCTAGAACGGTAAAGACAACACCCGCTATCACACCTATGGCTGCTACTATTCCAGTTATAGATGGTATGTCCAATTCCATTACTCACACCTGACTTTCACTTCATTTCAAGTTGCATTAACAATTTGTGGAGAATTGGAAGAACAGGGAAAATGTGTGTATGGGATTTCTATCCCCAACCCAACCCAACCCAAACGTACGTGTGCCCGATTTCTCATACTATCTCTCTCTTTTCACTCACACTTTCTCATTCTCTTACAAAAGGCACGCATGTGGAAAGTCTTATCTTTCAAGTGGCGACATTGCAACGCATGGCAAATTCAAGAGAAAAAGTGGCAGGAATGCTCTTTTTTGTCGCAGCCGCACAGTTTGTCCTAGGTTTGACCATTTCAGAGGCGTTGTATCCCGGCTACAGTGTGTCTGACAATTACATAAGTGACCTTGGAATCGGACCATCCTCTATGATTTTCAACTCATCTGTCTTTCTTCTAGGACTGTTATTGCTCATTGGAACGTATTTTCTAAGACATATCTCTAACTTTAAAACCGTTAACATTCTACTCCTCCTAACGGCTATAGGACTAATGGGTATCGGAGTCTTCACGAAGACTTATAGAACCGCTCACGGTGCGGTGGTTACGATGGCTATCTTCTTCGCTGGTCTGTCAGCCATATCATCATTTAGAGTGCTGAAAAAGCCATTGTCTCTGATAAGCATAATACTTGGAATGATGACGCTTGGAGCATTGGCCCTTTTCTCGAGCGGTGTGATCACGAGCGGCTCATTAACCAGCGACGTTGCGTATGACAGCGATTTCTACCTGGGTCTGGGTCCTGGTGGGATGGAACATATGATTTTCTATTCAGCACTCATGTGGCTCGCTGGATTTAGTTGGCATCTGGTTACGCAGCGGGAAACCCAAACAAAGGAGTGAATGCAAGATCGCTTTGCTGGGAAAAAGCCCCAGATTCTCCTTAAATTATCAATGCCAGTTGAAATGATGTCATGAACCAATCAAATATTCTCCGCAAGTCATAAGAACTGATACAGGGAGATTTGGTCAATGATTTGACATGAAGAAACTTGAGCCTGAGGAAGATGCGTTTGGTCAGGAGATCTGGGCTTGCTACAAGGGCGAAGAAGCTTCTGAGATAGTAGAAAGAGATGATGGCTACTTTAATGCATCAAAGGGTCCTGGAGTCTATTTTTCAGAGTATGAAGATTGGAATCCGATTGAGAGAAAGGCTGTGGAATTTGTGAAAGGAAGGGTTTTGGACATCGGTTGCGGAGCTGGTAGGCATTCTCTGTATTTGCAGAAGATGGGTTTTGACGTGTTGGGAATTGATAGTTCTCCTCTTGCGATCAAAGTCTGCAAGTTGAGAGGCTTGAAACGGGCGAGAGTTATGTCAATTGAGGAGTTGAATTTCAAGCCTAATTCCTTCGACACGGTCATCATGTTGGGGAGTAATTTTGGGTTATTTGGTAGTTTTGAGAAGGCTAGAAGATTACTGAAGAAGCTGCATAAGATGACTTCTGGGAATGGATTGATTATTGCCAGTACTCGTGGCACATACAAGACTGACATTGCTGACCATTTGGAATATCATAAGCTCAATAGGGAAAAGGGCAGAATGTCGGGACAGTTGAGAGTGAGAATAAGGTTCAGGAAATGCGTTGGCAGGTGGTTCGATTACCTGATAGTGTCCAAGAAGGAAATGGGAGAGATACTCAAGGGAACAGGGTGGAAGATCAGGTAATTCATAGATTCTGGTGATTCAGCATACATAGCTGCTATTGAAAAAACCTAATCCTTCGAAATGACCTTAGAGACTCAGCTGGTGGTGAGATAGATTGCTTGAAGGCAAGAATGTAAACTTGAGGGTTATGGAGAAAGAGGACATTGATTTTCTATTTGAATGCTTTAATGACATAGATTTCTGGGGGGAATACAACAACCCTCTCTATGGGCAGATTTCGAAGTCAGGATTGATGAGCTTTTTTGATAATCCTTCGAACAGGGCAATTTTGATTGAGATGAAGAGGTTCATAATTCAGAAGAAGGACGGAACCAGAATAGGGATTACCTGGCATTTTATTGATCAGCCATACGAGACGATGGAAATTGGTTATTTTTTTGTTCCCAGTGAAAGGGGGAAAGGATACGGAACAGAAGTGGTTCAGTTAATGGTTGATTACCTGTTTCTCTTCAAAAACATCGTTCGCATACAAGCAATGACAAATGTGAGGAACAAAGCTTCACAGAGAGTTTTGGAGAAAGCAGGTTTCAGAATAGAAGGGACTGTCCGAAAATTATCCTTCGTGAGAGGAGTGTGGACTGACTGGTATCTCCACAGCATCCTAAGAGAAGAATGGAAAATACCGAAAATAATAACAAAAACAACTTCAGAAAGGTAGTGTGTCGGAACCCTTAAGGCAACTAATACGCGGGAGGTAAATAGGCGACCTGAATTGCACGAAAAATCTGGGTTGAGGATCGGCTCCATAGTCATCGATTGCATCAACTTTGACAAGATGTTGGCGTTCTGGCAAGGGGCTCTTCACTATGTCCCAAGGGAGCCAGCTAGGGGCGGCTGGGTGGTTCTTCGGGACCCTGAGGGAAGAAGCCCGAATATATCGTTGAATCAGGTTTCGAAGAGGCTTGTGGGCAGAAACTGGCTGCACTTTGACCTCTACACCAGCGACAAGGAGGGTGAGGTGGAGCGGCTGCTCAAGTTGGGAGCTACGCGTCATCCTCAGACTTATGAACCGGATGAGGATTTCATAGTGCTTGAAGACCCTGATGGCAACCTCTTCTGCGTGGTTCACAAAAGCAAGCCTTGATTTTAATTATGGGACGACCCAAGAAGTAGGTTAATAATGCGATCTTAGTACTTATTTCACACTTTACAAAGCGTGCATTCCACATGTCCCAAACTTGGAGAAATAAGGTTCAGAGCTTGCTTCAAGCTGATGAGAAGACACTGGAGCAAGCCTTGGACGAAGCGCGTGATGTTAGTTGGAAGAGTTTTGGTAGGCGGATTCGTTTTTATGCGCCGAGTTTTATGTATTATAGGGCTGAGCGTTTTTGTTCGTCGCCTGAGGCTTTTCCTTCTGTGTCTGTTACTGGTTCCTTCTGTGCTTTGAAGTGTAAGCATTGTGGGGGGAGGGTTTTGGATACTATGTTGCCTGCGGTTACGCCTGAGCGTTTGGTTGAGGTGTGTAGGGAGGTTAAGGCGAAGGGTGGTTTGGGCTGTCTCATTAGCGGTGGTTGCTTGCCTGATGGTTCTGTTCCTTTGGAGCGGTTTGTTGATGCGATTGCTGAGGTGAAGAAGACTCTCGGTTTGACTGTTGTGGTGCACACTGGCGTTATTGACGTTGAGTTGGCTGGGAGGCTTGCTAATGCTGGTGTGGACGCTGCTTTAATTGACATTATTGGTTCAGATGAGACTATACGGGAGGTTTATCAACTCAATGTTTCTGTGGCTGATTACGACAGATCATTGCGAGTGCTGCATGAGTCTGGGATTCCGCTTGTGCCCCACGTGCTGGTAGGCTTGCATTATGGCAGGTTGAAGGGCGAGTTTGAAGCGTTAGAGATGATCAGCAAGTATTCGCCCAGCGCAGTTATCGTCATCGCTCTCATGCCGATTCATGGCACAGTGCTGGAAACAGCCACGCCGCCGAGACCCATAGATATTGCTAGAGTGTTGGTTGCTGCACGTTTGATGTTGCCTAAAACTCCCTTAGTATTGGGCTGCATGAGGCCCAAAGGAGAACATAAAACGGAAACGGATGTGTTAGCGGTTAAAGCTGGAGTAAACGCAATTGCCTTTCCAGCTGAACAAGCCATAAAACTAGCAGAGTCCATGCAAATAGAAACATCATTCTCGTCGCTTTGCTGCTCACAAATCTTCGACGACTTAAAGCACAGTGTTTGGAAAGCTTGAAGTTTAAGAATGGAAAACGCTGATGCGGTCTGGCGTTCTGCATAGAATTTCTATGCACACACACATCTTGCTTTTCTGCACGCTGGCGCTGGGGGAGTGGCGCTGCCTATAACGAGCGCGTGTGCGCGTGTCTTTCTGAATGCAATTGTCCACCTGTTGCCCAATTGCTCTTTGGCGCTTCATAAATGACGATCTCGACTGCTTCCTTGGGAACTCCTAAATCTTCAAAAACTCTAGTTATCCCTTCGACTGTTTTCTTCTTGTTCTCAGGGCTCATGCCCTCCCAAACAGAAACTTGAACTATTGGCATTTCATTTTTACCTCAAATAGCACGTTGCTATTTGGGCTAATTAATATGTTCCCTTAATAAAGCGCGCGTAGAATTATGTCTCTTTAGATTCTGTCTGTGTCTGTCTGTGTCTGTTGTTTCTCCAGTATAGGGAAGGAATAGGAAGTAAAAAGAGAAGTAAGAGTAAGTAAGTTTTGGGTTTGGGTTTGGGATAGAAATTCTATGCACACACAGTGGAGATATCTCCCGTATTCCCGATTGACATAGATATCTCCCAAAGAACACCGTGAATAAAGATGCTTAAAAAGTGTGATAGAGAATTGTTCTATCACCTTTTCTCTATTCTTAGCCTACACAACAGTATTCCATATTGACTTCGTAACAGGCGTGTGGTGGTCTTTTATTTTGTGCCATTCTGTCATAA